>Ga0208135_100006_pt1 | contig 227495 bp, 248 predicted proteins | sample AntDeeMetag02WF5_FD_184757 | JGI IMG/M metagenome (GOLD analysis project Ga0208135, IMG submission 184757) | Saline lake microbial communities from Deep Lake, Antarctica - Antarctic Deep Lake Metagenome 02WF5 (SPAdes) (version 2) | ecosystem: Environmental > Aquatic > Non-marine Saline and...
CGGAAGGCCTCTTTGACGGTGGTGGCCTGGTCGACGGTACACCAGGCGGTGAAGACCCGGTCGCCCTCGGGGATGCGGGCGGCGGTGCCGACGATCTTGCCGAAGGACTGGCGCATTCCGTCGGAGACACGGTCGGCCCCTGCGCCGGTCGCCTGTTTGTTCTCGCGGAGAACCTGGTGGGGGAACTTGCGCAGCGTCATTCTGTAGTTGTTCTCGCCGAGTTCTTTGATGAGGTGACGGTTGGCCGACAGGCGAGCGCTTTCGAGCGCGCCGTGACGGAGCTGCACTGCTTCCTCGGTGATGAGGCTGATCTGAACGGGGTACTCGTCGGGATCGGCCTGCAGATCGCCCATCTCGTGCTGGGCGATCTTGGATCCGGGGATCCCTCCCATGTACTCGCGGCGAGTGTAGGATGGCTTGTCGATCTGCCGATACATAGAGGCGGGTTTCTCGGACATGGTTGTTACGGTGAGAAACGGTCAGTGTTCGGATAAGGGCTTCGATAGCCGGCGCACGGGCCTGGACAGGCCGTCTGTCACCTTCCCCGGTCTCAGAGCGAGGCCGCGGCGTCGAGCGAAATCGTAATAGCTCGCTCGACGTTGTTTTTCGCCTTGTCGGGCAGTTCGTCGTCGTCGGTCTCGCCTTTCTGGGTGCCCTCGACGAGGTTACCGTCGACGGTGCAGATCGCGCCAGCGGCGAGGCCTTTCCGGCGGGCTAGCGTGAAGATAGCGGCGGCCTCCATCTCGACGGCAAGCACGCCCGCCGCTTCCCACGAGTCGACGTACTCCTCGGTCTCGGCGTAGAACGCGTCGTCGGTAGCGACCGGCCCGACGTGGACGTCTTCATCGTTTTTCTCGGCCCCATCGACGAGTGCCGAGAGCACCTCGTACTCCGGTACTGCGGGAACGGCGTCCGACTCGTAGCGCCCGGTCGTCCCCTCGTCCTTGGCCGCGCCGGTCGCGACGACCATGTCACCGATCTCGATGCCGGACTGGAGCGCGCCGGTCGTCCCGACGCGGATGAACGTCTCGACGCCGACCGCAGCGAGTTCCTCGACTGCGATTGCGGCCGACGGCGAACCGATCCCGGTCGAGCAGATGGTCACCGGTGTCCCCTCGTACTCCGCGTTGACGAGTTTGTACTCGCGGTTCTCGGCGACCGTCTCGGCGTTCGTACACTGGCCAGCGATCCGATCGACGCGGCCCGGATCGCCCGGCAGTAGCGCGATATCGTTCAGGTCGCCCGGTTCGACGAGCAGGTGGGGCTGTTTTGCCATACCTCTTCGTTCGTCGAAGGCCGTCAAAAAACGCGCGCTCCGGTCCGAGCAGTCGACCGGCCCCTCAGACACTGAGCGCGAGCGTGGGTACGAGCACCATCAGGACCAGACCGTACAGAAACGCCGTGGCCAGTAACTGTAGCTTCAGCAGTCGTGCGCGGTCCGTGTCGAGGTCGACGTCGGGGAGCGCGAGTCGAGTGAACAGGAAGTACATCACCGAAGTCACCGTCGCCGCGGCGGCGACCGGGGGGAGGAGCCAATCGATCGGGAGCGCCGCGACGCCGAGGTAGGCGACGCCGAAGACGACGCCGAGCAGGCCCGCGGCGAGGGCGTACGCCGACGCAACCCGCCCTAGCGAGACCTCGTCGACCGGCCGTCCATGTCGCCTCGCCGCCAGGACGTAGGCGGGCGTCAGCCCCTCACGCATGAAATAGAGGAGTGGAAACAACAGCGTCGCAGCGAGCAGTGCGCCAGCCAGCGAGAGCCAGAGTGTCAGAAACGGTGCGCCGAGTCCGAGCATGTCCCGAGCAACGGGGAGGCGGTATTAAACTTGCCCGAAGACTCGCTATCGGTCGGTCTGCGCGGAACTCTCGTCGTCGAGGAGCGCATGGATAGCCGCCTGCGTCAGCGTTGTCCTGGCACCCGGCTGTTCCGCCGCGAGCGCACCACAGGCGTTGCCAACGGCCAGACATCGTTCCAGGTCGCCGTCATCGAGCCAGACCGTCAGAAAGCCGGCGGCGAAGGCGTCCCCGGACCCGCTCGTGTCGACCGGATCGACGCCAAAGCCCTCGTGATGGACCGTCTCGTCGGGCGTAAGCACGCTTGCCCCCTCGCTTCCTCGCTTGACGACGGCCGTACAGTCCTCTCGCAGATCCGCATCTAGCTCGGCAACGATGCTGGCCTCGCGGTCGTTACAGAAGACGAGGTCGGCGAGTCCGAGTGCCGCCGAAAAATCACGGTGGGGAAGCCGTCTTCCGGGATCGAAGCTCACCGTTGCGTCCCCTGCTCTGGCGAGTTCGGCGAGCCGCCGCGCCGTCTCGGGGCGTTGGCTCGTCAGGTGCAGGTGTTCGACGCCGTCGAGTCGGTCCGCGTCGACGTCCTCCGGGGCGACCGATTCGTTGCAGCCGTCGTTTCCGAGTACCGCGACGGAGCCGTCCGCGGCGATCAGGAGGTACTTCACCGTCGTCGTCCCGCCCTCGACTACCCGCAGGCCCGCCAGATCAACGCCGCGCTCGTCCAGTTCATGGCGGACGAGCGGGCCGTTCTCGTCGTCGCCGACGCTACCGATGACTCCGACGTCGACGCCGAGACTCGACAGCGCGACGGCCGTGTTCGCCGCGCTTCCGCCGCCCCCGCTGGACTGCGAGTTGATGCGTGCCTCTCCGTCGGGCTCTGGCAGTTCGTCGAGTCGGAGCGTCACGTCCCAGTTGACGTGGCCGGCACTCAGTACTCGTACCATAGGGAATCGCCGCGGGAGCGGGTTCGAACTCGGACGTCCGGCCGCGGCCCACGGTGTAACCTGTACGAACGCCCGGAGAGTATAAAAAGTGTACCGCCGGTTCAGACGCCGACCGTGAACAGCAGGAGGTTGTTGAACGCGGGACCGAGTCCGACGGCGGCGACGACCGCCAGCACGAGTCGAGCGAACACGGGGTCGTCCTTGACGAACTCGCGGAACAGGACGACGATAGCCGCCGCGAGACTGACCTTGACGAGGACGAACAGCCAGCCAGCACCGAGTAGATCGGCTGTCGGGAGCAACTCGCCAGCCTCCAGGACGTACCGCGAGAGCGGCGTTCGCTCCTGTGCGCCGAGGACGTCGTAGCCGACTGCCGTCGTAACGCCGTCGAAGGCGTGACTGGCAACCAGAATGGCGCCTGCCGGGCCAGTGACCGCGGCGGACTCGGTGAAGCGGAGGGTCAGCACGATCCACGCTACGGCCGCGACGACGACGGAGGCAACGATCGCGATCACCGGCCAGAACGGCTCGAAAGTGCCGATCTCGGCACCCCAATACAGTCCCAGAGCTACGACGATGATCGCGACGGCAGCGCCGATGACGCCGAGCCGTCGGTCCGCGGAGCCGTGTGGCCGGATCTCCGAAACGATCTCGGCGAACGCCCATGCCAGTCCGGTAACGATAGTCATCGTCGCGTACGCGCCAGGGGCCTCGAACAGCGGCGTGATCGCGGGCGGATACGCCCCGAGCTGTTCCAGTCCGTGGAGTACTCCTCCAGTTGCCATCCACGGTCCGAACGCGACGACCGTCCAGTTCGTGACCGCCGGCTGGAGCAAATAGATGAGTCCGGCGACCCCGACCGTCCCGACGATCAGTCCAAGCAGGTACGGTAACGGGGGTATCGTGAGCCCTTCCGGAACTACCATACACCCCACACGGGTCCGGAACCGCTGAAAAGCTTGCGGTTACTTCCTTCCCGAAACAATCTCTGAGGGAGCGTCCCACGGTCGCTCGACGCTCTCACCGAACAGTTCGCGCATCAGGGAGACGATGCTCTCGGGCGGGAACTGCCCTCGCTCGGTCACGATGGCGTCGACGTAGCGTGGCGGCGTCACGTCGAACGCGGGGTTGTCGACCTCGATCGGCGGCGCGGCGTCCTCTGTAGCCCCCCTTTCGTCCGACCGCTCATCGATCACCGCCCGCTCGTCCGGGGGCAGCACCTCCGTTTCGTCCCGCTGTTCGATCTCGACGGTCGTGCCAGTTAGCGTGTCCGGATGCAGTTTGATCGTCGCGGCGGCGACCATGATCTGTGCGCCCTGCTCGCGGGCGAGGACCGCCAGTCCGCTCGTACCGATCTTGTTGATCACGGAACCGTCCGCGGCGATACTGTCCGCGCCCACGATCACGTGATCGACCTCGGGCAGGTGCCGTCGCGCCGCGCCATCGACGATCAGCGTCACCGGCACCCCCATCTCCCGGAGTTCGCGGGCAGTGATGTGGCCCTGCTTGCGCGGTCGCGTCTCCTTGACGATGGCGCTGATCGACTTTCCGTCCTCGACGGCGGCCTCGATGCAGGCCAGCGCGTCGGTCGAGTGACAGTGCGTCATCACCGTGTCCCCGTCCTGCAGTCGATTGGCCCCGATCTCGCCGAGGCGTGACTGGGCCGCTTCGACCTCCTCGCGGAACGCTGCGGCCCGTTCGAGGACGGTCCGTTCGAGCGCGTCGACTGACTCGTCGTCGAGGTCGCGAAGCACGTACCGGAGCGCGTTCGCCAGACTCACCGCTGTCGGCCGGGTATCATATAGCTCCTGGGCCGCGGCGGCCAGTTCATCACGGAACGCGGCGGGGCTCTCGGCGTCGCTTTCGGCGGCCTGTGTCGCAAGAGCGTCGGCCGCGGCCGTCGCTATCGCTACCGCCCCCCTGGTCTCCATCTCCGCGATCTGCGCTGCCGTCGCCCTGACGTCGTCGACAATTCGGCTCGCGTCGTCGGCCATGAGTCCGTGCTACGATCTCACGTGTCAAAAGCGATCCGGCCGGATCGACGGACCGATTTTTGACCCCTCGGCCCCGACTTGACGTATGGAGTACTCCGAATTTCCCGCGCGCATCGACCACACCGTACTCGGCCCCGAAACGACCGTCTCGGACGTCTACCGCGTCCTCGACGAGGCCGAAGAGTTCGGGATGAACGCCTGTATCCCACACTGCTACGTCACGGAGGCGACCGAGTACGCGCCATCGGTCAGGCTCGTCACCGTCGTGGGCTTCCCGCACGGCCAGACCTCGACCGAGAGCAAGGTACAGGCGGCGACTACTGCGGCCAGACGCGGTGCCGACGAGATCGATGTCGTCGCGAACATCGGTCGACTGAAAGCCGGCGAGGACGACGCCGTCCGCCGGGAGATCAGCGAGATCGTTGCCGGCGTTACGGTGCCGGTGAAGGTAATCGTCGAGGCGGCGCTTTTGAGCGATGCCGAGCGTGACCGGCTTTCGGAACTCGTGGTCGAGGCGGACGCCGACTATCTGAAGACCTCGACCGGCTTTGCCCCGGTCGATGGCGAAACTGGGGCGACGATCCCGGACGTCGAGGCGATGAGCGAGTATCTCCCCGTCAAAGCAAGCGGCGGGATCGGCAGCTACGAGGAAGCGCTGGCGTTCGTCGACGCCGGCGCTGAACGGATCGGTGCGAGTAGCGGAACAAAGATCGCGACCGAATATCGGCGCTCGGCCGATCAGTAGCGATTAGTTGCGGTAGCGGGCGAACAGCGCGACTGCGAGCAGCGAGACGAGGGCGGCGAGCGGCCCGAAGCCGGGCAGCGAGTTGTCGCCTTCCTCGGCTTCGTCTTCCTCATCCATGCCCGAGTCGGACTGTGCACCGAGGAACTCCTCGGCGGCCTCGGTGTCCATCTCGTTGAAGTCGCGGTCCCAGTCGCCGTTCATGAAGACTTCCGTCTCGTCGTCGGCGACGGAGAGTGCGCGAACGTCACTTTCCTCGGCGTCCGCATCGACGAGTCCGTCCACGTGGACGTGGACACCCATCGTGTCGTCGTCTTCGAGAGCGCCCGCGATCTGTGTCACTTCGTTGCCGCCGAAGGCGGCATCGATCTCGTCGGTCAGCGCTTCCATGTTGTTGAACTGCGCGCCGGCCTCGATCTCGACGGTTTCGCCGTCGACGTTGGCTTCCATGGCGGCGATCTCGAACTCGGAGTCTTCGAGATCAGTGAGGAACTGGTTCATTTCGGGGCCGGTGCTCGGATCCTGCATGGCCGACTCCATCATGGAATCGACCGCCTGCTGGACGAGCTCTTCCTGCTCGACTTCGAGCGTCATGTCGGCGACGAGGGCGTCGTTGTCGTCGATCTCGGCGTTGAGATCGATCGTCACGTCGCCCATCGTCCCGTCCATGTCACGCGCTTCGAGTTCCTCGACGTAATCGCTCCAGTTCTCGGTGTCGGCGCTGAGCGAGAGGGCGACCCGATCGTAGTCAGCGTCCTGGGATTCGTAGGTCGCCGACCACTGGTAGTTCTGGCCCAGATCAGCGGCTTGCTGGGCGTCGACCGTGTCCTGGAACTGCTGGATCTGCTCTTCGAGTTCCTCGTCCTCGACGTTGTCGAGTAGCGTCATCGACTCGTCGACTGCGCCTTCTATGTTACTCAGTTCGATGTTCCAGTCGGCGGTCAGCGTCGAACCGGACTGCTCGGCGGCGAACTCCATCGCGTCGATTTCGACGTCGACGAGGCTCTGTGCGAGCGCGTCGGCCTCGCTCTGATCGAGGTCGAGTTCGGGGTCCTCTGCGAGCCCGGTTGCGATCTGGTTAGCGAGGCCCTCCTCGATGTTCTCGTACTCGACGGTGTAGCTGATGTCGAGGTCGCCCTCACCGTCGGCGGTCTCGGTGTACTCGTAGCTGTTGATCGTGATCTCGCTGGAGCCGCCGAACTGCTCACCGATCGTGCCGTACCGTTGTTCGAGCGTTTCCTGCGCGGCGGCTTCGGTCTCCCAACTGCCGGTCTGGAACTGGCTGACGATCTCGTCCTGGGTCACGTCGACCGTGTAGCCGCCATCGGTGTCAGAGACGCTCACGTCGTAGCTGAACTCGCCGGGCTGGACCGTGTTCCACTCTGCTGTGACGTCACCGGTCGTCGAGAACGTGTCCGGCGTCACGCTGGCGTCACCGGTCGTCTCGAAGCTCTGGAAGTCCTGTGTTCCGTCTTCGGCTTCGACGACCGCTTCGAGGTTAGCGTCGAACTCGCTGTTCTCCGACGTCTGCTCGCCGTAGACGTCGAGACTCAGGTCTTTGATCTCTTCGGGGCTGTCCGTCTGGAGGTTACCCTCACCGAAGAGCCGGTCGTTTTCGAGAACGACCGACAGGCCGCCGGTGGCGTTCTCGTCGAGTTCTTCCTGCTCGGGTTCGGCAACGATCAGCGTGTGGGCGAGTCCCTCGCTGACGTGCATCCCGAGGTCGAAGGTCGTTAGCTCGTCGTCACCGTCTTCCTCTTCGTAGACGAGCACGGCGTTGCCGTCCTCGTCGACGTAGATCTCGTCCGCTGGCTCGACATCGTCATCGAGTTCTTGACTGTCGATACTGGCGTCGGATGCTGCCGCGGGGGCGGCGGCAGCGACCGTCCCACAAAGCATCACTGCGACGAGTAACACGGCGGTTACCGCGTTACCCTGGAGGGTCAACGATTGTTTGCTCATGCGTTCTGTGTGTCTCTTTTATCAGTATTTATATTTTCGGCACTCTCATTGATTATAAATACCTGATGTTCACGATATTGAGATGGGACGTGAGACGGTTGCTTTCGTCGTGCTTTTGACGGCGGAGACGCTACAGGTGGTACTGAGATGGCCCGCTACCACATCGAGACGTACGGTTGTACGTCGAACAGGGGTGAGAGCCGAGCGATCGAGCAGAAACTGCGGGACGCGGGCCACCGCCCGGTCGACGGTCCCGAAGCCGCGGACGTCGCTATCATGAACAGCTGCACGGTCGTCGAGAAAACCGAGCGCAACATGATCCGTCGAGCCGAAGAGCTAGAGGCAGAGACTGCCGATCTAATCATCACTGGCTGTATGGCCCTTGCCCAGGGCGAGGAGTTCGAGAACGAGGGGATCGACGCGCGCGTCCTCCACTGGGACGACGTGCCGACCGCGGTCGGCAACGGCGAGTGTCCGACGACAACGGTCGGCACCGAACCGGTGCTCGACGGCGTCATCGGCATCCTACCGATCGCCAGAGGCTGTATGAGCGATTGCTCGTACTGTATCACGAAACACGCGACCGGCAAAATCGATTCGCCGCCGGTCGACGAGAACGTCGAGAAGGCGCGGGCACTCGTCCACGCGGGCGCGAAAGAGATCCGCATCACCGGCCAAGATACCGGCGTTTACGGCTGGGACGAGGGCGAGCGGAAACTGCACGTCCTGCTGGAACGGATCTGCACCGAGATCGACGGCGAGTTCCGGATCCGGGTCGGAATGGCCAACCCGAAGGGGCTTCACGGCATCCGCGAGGAACTGGCAACCGTCTTTGCCGAGCACGACAAACTGTACAACTTCATCCACGCGCCGGTCCAGAGCGGGTCGAACGACGTACTGGGCGACATGCGCCGACAGCACCAGGTCAGCGAGTTCGTCGAGACCGTCGAGACCTTCGACGAGTATCTCGACGAGTGGACGCTTTCGACGGACTTCATCGTCGGCTTCCCGACCGAGACGGACGAGGACTACGAGCAGACGATGGAGCTATTCCGCGAGATCCGCCCGGAGAAGGTAAACGTCACCCGCTTTTCCAAGCGGCCGAACACCGACGCCGCGGAGATGGACGGTCTCGGCGGCACGCTCAAAAAGGAACGCTCGAAGGAGATGTCGGAGCTAAAATACGAGATAGTGGGGGAGGCCTACGACTCGATGGTCGGCGAGCGTCGGGACGTGCTCGTCGTCGAAGAGGGAACCAACGACTCGGTGAAGTGCCGGGACGGCGCGTACCGCCAGATTATCGTCCAGAACGCGAGCGAGCACGGTCTCACTGTCGGCGAGTTCACTACCGTCGAGATAACCGGGCACAACACCGTCTACGCGCTGGCCAACCCGGTTCACCCGGTACCGGCGAGCGGGGGCCAGAGCGAGGACCGCCGTAGCCGAGGGGCTTAGGGGGATCGAGGGCCTAACACGTCTGTGAACCGCCAGACGATCGGGTACGCGCTCGTCTTCGTGTTCGGGCTGATGGCAGCCCTCCAGACGGTTCTGGCGATCCGCTACAACCTCTTTTTCCTGCTGATTGCCGGCCTGTTCGCCGCGTCCGCGTATCTGATCTGGTACCACGTCTCCGGTCTGATGGAGCGCCGCGTTCGGCAAGGGGCGGCCACCGGGGGGCAAACCGGATCTCGGGGCGGATTCGGTGCTGGACCACGCGAACAACGGTTTCGCGAGGCCCGCCGGGGTCCGTCAGGAAACGCCGGCGGGACCGATTGGACCCGTCGGGCACCGACCAGTACCGAGGGCCCGACCCCTCGGGAGGCCTACCGGATCCTCGACCTCGGCACCGACGCCGACGACGCGGAGATCCGCGAGGCCTACCGTGAGAAAGTAAAATCCGTCCATCCGGATACAGCGGACGGCGACGAAGAGGAGTTCAAACGCGTGACGAACGCCTACGAGCGACTGACCGAGCAGTAATCCGGTCCGCGTCGCCCCCCACGCGAGAGCAAGGAATATGTGCCCGGAGAGATACCCTCCGGGAGATGGACGAGGACGCCTCGACACCTGAACCGGCTGGAGACCCGTCGACTCACAACCTGTCGCCGTCCGAGCGGGTCGAAGAGGTCGCAAGCGTCGTTAGCCACGACCTCCAGAACCCGCTCACGATCGCGAGCGGCTATCTCGCCCGCGCTCGGAATGACGGTGACGACGAGTACTTCGAGCACGTCGAGGACGCGCTCGACGAGATCCGGGCGATCAGTGACGACGTCGTCGACCTCGCACGACTCGGTCAGCCCGTTCAGGAGACTCGACCGACCGATTTCGGCGTAGTCGTCGACTCGTGCTGGCGCGAGCGCTCCCCCGAGGCCGGTAAACTCGTCATCGACGACACCGACCCGATCGAGTGTGACCGGAACCGGGTCCGTAGCCTGCTCGAACGACTGTTCGACAATGCGGTCCGCCACGGCCCCGCGGATGCCACAGTCTCCGTCGGCACTACCGAGGAGGGCTTTTTTGTCGCCGACGAGGGCCCCGGCGTTCCCGATGGCAAGTACGACGCAGTTATCAAGGCGGGCTACTCGACAGTCCAGCAACGGCCCGGACTGGGACTCACGATCGCCCGCGCCATCGCTGAGGCTCACGGCTGGTCGCTTTCGCTGTCCGAAAGTGCGGGGGGAGGACTTCGGGTCGACATCACCGGCGTCGACCACGTCAGCCAGCAGGCACTGCGCGATGACGTGGGACCATAGATCGGTGGACGCGTAGAAGTGCGAGACGCTCACTCCTGACCCGTGTATCGAGTGTTCTCCCCGGGTCGTGCTATGGTATGGCACAGCGAAGGCTTATATTCGCTGTCACCTAACGGGGCGGTATGAGCCCGGACCGTGCCGTGCTCGAACGGGCAATAGAGCGCGGCGAGCGGGAAGGCGGCAGCGTCGAATTCAAAGAGCGGTTGAACCGCGAAATTCATCTGGTCGACGGCCGGCGAGAGAGTCTGGCCGCACAACTTCGACACCGCGTCCTGTCAGGAGACGGTGAGGCGACCTACGTCGTCGGCGTCACCGACGACGGCGGACTCGCGGGAATCTCGCCCGATGAGTTCTCCGAGACGATGGACGTGCTCTCACTGCTGGCCGAGGAGGCCAGCGCACATATCGACGAGGTCCAGACGTGGGGTATCGAGCCAAGCGGCGACGCCGACACCGGTCTCGTCGGCGTCGCGACGATCAGCGAGGGGGCCATCCTCGACACCGACGACAGCCACATCGTCGTGGGGACGGCGGGCCACGTCGACCACGGCAAAAGCACGCTCGTCGGATCGCTCGTGACGGGGCAGGCCGACGACGGCGAGGGGGGAACGCGAAGCTACCTCGACGTTCAGCCCCACGAGGTCGAGCGGGGTCTCTCGGCGGACCTCTCCTACGGCGTCTACGGCTTCGACGAGGAGGGGCCCGTGCGGATGGACAACCCCAACCGGAAGACAGACCGGGCGCGGATCGTCGAAGAGTCCGACCGGCTAGTCTCCTTCGTCGACACGGTGGGTCACGAGCCGTGGCTCCGAACGACGATTCGCGGGCTGGTCGGCCAGAAACTCGATTACGGCCTGCTTACCGTTGCGGCCGACGACGGCCCGACGAAGACGACGCGCGAGCATCTCGGCGTCCTGCTGGCGACCGAACTGCCGACCATGGTCGCTATCACGAAGGCCGACGTCGTCTCCGACGAGCGCCTGGCAGAGGTCGAACGCGAGGTCGAGCGGATGCTCCGGGACGTCGACCGGAGCCCGCTCAGGGTCGAGCGCCACGGCATCGACGCCGCCATCACCGAGATCAGTGAGACGGTCGTTCCGGTCGTCACGACGAGCGCGGTGACCAAACGCGGCATCGACACGCTCGACGAACTGTTCGAGCGGCTTCCGAAGACCGCCGGCGAGGACGGCGATTTCCGGATGTATATCGACCGCACGTACAGCGTTACCGGCGTCGGCGCGGTCGCCTCCGGGACGATCATGTCCGGCACTGTCGAGGCTGGCGACGAACTCCTGCTCGGCCCGATGGGTGATGGGAGTTTCCGCGAGGTCGAGGTTCGCTCTATCGAGATGCACTACCATCGCGTCGACGAGGCCAAAGCGGGCCGGATCGTCGGTATCGCGCTCAAGGGCGTCGAGGAACGCGAGATCGAGCGGGGGATGGCCCTGTTGCCACGGGAGAGCGATCCCGATCCGATCCGGGAGTTCTCCGCCGAGGTGATGGTGCTGAATCACCCGACGAGCATCGACGACGGCTACGAACCGGTCGTCCACGTCGAGACGATCAGCGAGGCCGCCGTGTTTTACCCCGACGGCGGCACGCTTCTGCCGGGCGATACCGGCACCGCTCGCATCCGGTTCAAGTTCCGGCCGTACCTGATCGAAGAGGGTCAGCGCTTCGTGTTCCGTGAGGGACGAAGCAAAGGTGTCGGCACCGTGACGGGCGTCGAGCCGGAAAAATAGAACGCTCCCGTCTCGGGCGAGAACCGGACGAGAGCAGCGCGAATCTGCAGTCAGGCCGCGGCGAGCGACCCGAACTTGCTCGCGGCGGTCCGGGTTCCCTTCGCGATCAGTACGTCGCCTGCCTCCAGGGTCTCTTCTGCATCCGCGACGAGCAGCCACCCCTCATCCGGCCGTCTGATCGCGATGACGCTCATCGTCACGTCGGTATCTGGGACGCCATCGGTGATCCGCGTTCCCGCAAGCCTGCTCCCCGACTCGATGGTGACGCGGGCGATAATCTCGTCGCTCTCCTGCATCGCCGCATCGACGACCGGGTGGACGTCGATACTGCGGCGGACGCCCTCACTGATCTCCAGCGCGGCGTCGCTGATCACCTCGGTACTACTACCCAGTCGGATCAGTCCGCGAAGCGAAACCGGATCCTCGGCGTCTTTGGCGGCCTGGAGCGTCCACGCCTCGAAGCGGGACTGCAAGGCGTCGACCTCGATCTCGAGATTGTGGACCTCCTCGGCCAGTTCGGCGTTGTCGAACAGGATACTGCCGTAGGCCAGATCGACCGCCAGTTCGCTCAGGTTCTTCATGTGGATGATCGATCCGACGGCGCGTTCGAGGTCGTCGAACTCCGGTTCTTCGAGTGCTGGCTGGCTGTACGTCTCGCCGGTCGCGGTCTTGTAGACGTCCTCGATAGACTGTGCGGGTCCGCGCATGATCACCACGTCGCCGGCCTCGATAATCGTCGTCGGGCCAGGGCTCATGTTCCAGTCATCACCGCGGCGGATCGCGATCACGCGAACGCCGGTCTGTGACTCCAGATCGATCTCTTCGAGCGTCCGATCGACGTATTCGGAGTTTGCATCGACGGTCCCGCGCACGAGCGTCTCGATGGCGTCGGGTAGCGCTGCACGCATCGCTTCGGGGAGCCCCATCTCTTCGAGGACGATCTTGGCGATGTCGCCCGTCGCGTTGCTGATCTTCTCGGCACCGCTGACCACGCCCATCACCGGCGCGAGCATCTCCGTGTCCTTCGGGTTGCGCGCGGCCATCATCAGGCTCATCCGCGCGCGCATCTTGAGCATGTCCATCTTCTTTTCGAGTTTCAGGACCTCGGCGGCGATGTCCTGGCTCTGGTGGAGCACGGCGGAGTACGAGAGGTCGATGAGCAGTTCCGACGTGTCTTTCATCTCGACGAGCACGTCCTTGACGCTCACCGGCTCGTACTTGATCGATTGCGACGAGACGTCGCCCTCGTTCGGTTCCATAGGTTGCGCTACTCGGCCTGCCAGTAAAGAGTTTGTTACGCTTTCGCGCTACTCGTCGCTATACAGTTTTATGAATGTACGGCTAGCGTATAGAAACAATGCCGGGCCAGGAAACGGCGGTCGACGTATACAAACAATCATTGCCCGTGATCCTCGTCAGTCTCGTCGCCGGACTCTTTGCGGGAACGATTCTCGGGACGGACGCGATGCGCGAGGGGATCGCGAGCGTCCCCGGACTGTTGTTACTGCTCCCTGCGTTTCTGGCCACCCGCGGCGGCGTGTATGGCTCGCTCGGCGCGCGCCTCTCCAGCGGGCTTCATCAGGGCCTCATCGAGCCGTATTTCACGCGCGACAGACGTGTCACGAACGCGATTGTGGCCTCCTTCGTCAACGGGATGGCCGTCTCGCTGTTTATCGCCGTCGTCGCCTTCATCGTCCTCGTAATGCTGGGTCGATCCGGGAGCCTGGTCGAACTCGTCGGAATCATGCTGATCGCCGGCTTTCTCAGCGCGGTCACGATGCTCGGCGTACTGCTGACGGTCATCTTCGTCGGCTATCGGCGCGGACTCGACCCCGACAACGTGATCGGCCCCGTGGTGACGACGGTCGGTGACGTCTTCGGCGTCCTCTTCTTGCTCGTCGGCGTCTATCTAACGAGGCTGATACTATGAGTTCGCCGGACACGGAGTCCGCAGACCGCTCCGAACCGGTGTTGCCCGAGGGGTGGATGATCGGACACATCATCCGGACCATGCTGCCGTTGCTTGCGACCCTGTCGATCCTCCAGATGGTGTCGGGGACGGTTCTGGAAACGTTCGAGGAACAGCTGCTCACGACGCCCTCCCTGCTGGTCCTCGTCCCAGTAACCATCGGGACGGCGGGTAATCTCGGCTCGATCATGTGTTCACGGCTCTCCACGGAGCTTCACCTGGGGACGTTGGAGTTCACGCCCGACAACCCCGCGATCCGATCGAACGTCGGTGCCGTGATGGGACTGGCCGCGACAGTGTTCGTCGTCCTCGGACTGAGCGCCTGGGCCATCGGGCAGGTGCTCGGCGGCACGCTGGCGCTCTGGAAGGTGATGCTCATCTCGGTGACGAGCGGCATGCTGCTCGCCGTCTTCGTGGTCGTCGTCAGTATCACTGCGGTGTATAGTTCTTTTAGACTCGGCTACGACCCCGACGACACGACGATTCCTGTCGTCACGAACGTCTCCGACATCACCGGCGTCCTGATCCTGTTTAGCGTCGTTTCGCTCGTTCTGTGACCCCTCCTTACCGGGTGTACGCTCCATCGACACGCTCGACCAGTTCGAACAGCCGCGCCCATTCGAGGAGCCGTTCGGTCCGGTTGCGCCAGACTGCCCGCCAGTCCTCGTGACGCCGTCGCTCCCACGCCGGGACCGTCTCCTGCACGCGCTCGAAGACGCCATCGACGGGGAGCGGTTCGTCGGCGGCCTCCACAGCGGCGAGCACGTCGTCCGCGCCGACGATGCGCTCCCGGAACCGGCCCCCGAGTTCGTCCGTACTGACGTCCTCGCGGGTTCGCCGGTAGCCCCGGTCGCTCCGCTCGACGAGCGAGAGCGCTCGCAGGAAGACGAGCCAGGTCCGCCCGGCGTCGCGGTCTGCAAGGCCGAGACCACGGCGGACCCGGGCACAGCAGTCGTCGCTGTCGCTCGGGACGAGTGGGACCGCGCTTCGCGCCTCGTAGAGGCGGTCGAGCGATGGTGGGATCGGTGGGACCGGCTTGAATCGGGCATCCCCGGACATTGCTACAGCCCGAAGCTTTCGGTCAGCAGGTCCTCGTTGGTCTCGCCGTGGACCGTCGTCGAGCCGCCCAGCACGTCCACCGTCACCTGCGCGGGTGCGAAGACGCCGTCCTCGACCTCGTAGAAGTCCCAGTCGACCTCCTCGAAGATCTCGGCGAACGGCTTGCCGTACTCGTCGGTCGCCGTCGAGGCGATCTCGTCGAATCGGTCGAACTCCTCGCGGACCGTCAGGTGGACCTGCCCGCCGTAGGCCAGCGCGTCGTTGGTGCGAGCCATCGCGGCCTGTTCGTCCTCCGCGATGGGGGCGACCGGCGCGCTCGCGGTGGCCGAGACGAGATCCAGCGGATCGTAGCCGAGTTCCGAGAGCCGGAACGCGGCGAGTTCGGCCGCCCGGGCGGCCATCGTCACGCTGCCCGCGATGCTAGCGCTCGGAAACACCGGCAGGAAGACGCCACTTGGCTCGACGTCTGCCATATCGGCCACCTGCTCGGCGACGCTCTCGTCCGGTAGCTGATCGCTTTCGAGCGCCAGTACTGTCAGATCGAAGGCGTCGTGATAGCCGACGCGGCTGAACTCCTCTTCCTCGCCGACGAGCGCGCGGGCCGGGCCGCTCCCGAGTCCCTCGAAGCTCTCCGTCGTCACTTCCCAGCCTGCCTTCTGCGAGCACAGGAGGGAAAGAGCGGGATGGTCGGTCGACAGTTCTACGTGGGGGATCGGCGCGCCGCCGACCTCGTCCATGCGGGTCTGGACGGTTGCCAGCCCGGCCGTCTGGATCTCCGCCAGCAAGAGGCCGGACTCGATGCCGCCGTCGAAATCGACGCCGAAATCGAGTACGGTGGCCTCTTTGTCCAGTTCGTGGGCACCGATATCGAGTTCCTCGGCGAAGTCGAGGGCCTCGTCGACCAACTCGATCGCCATTCTGTTGAGACTCTCCATGCCGCCTCGTTGTTCGTCCTCGGTTTTACCTGTTGGTATCGCCCGTGGGGCTCCTGTAGAGCCTCGTCGTTCCCGTTACGAGAGGACTTCGTAGCCCGCCCCCTCGATAGCGGCAGTTAGGTCGTCGTCGGCGACGTCCTCGCCGAGCGTGACCGTCACGGCGTTGCCCTCGTGATCCGCGTCGACGCTCTCGACGCCGTCGAGATCCGTCAGCGCGTCGGATACGTTCTCCTCACAGCCGCCACACGACATCCCTTCGACATCGAACTCTCGTCGTGACATGGCCGGGCATTGGGTGCCGAGTGTTGAATCGTTTTCTATATCTCACTCCCTGCCTTTCGCCTCCCGGCCGAGTTCCGACTCGACGGCGTCGACCTTGTCGGCGGCACTGGTCTCCGCCGTCCGCTTGTCGTCGATCTTGAGCACCGTGCTCACGCGGTCGCCGTCGACCGCTTCGTGGGCGGCCTCTGCGGCGTCGAACAGTTCGCCGATATCGTCGGTCTCGATGACGGTCCCCATCGGGTTCGTCTCGTAGGTGACGTCGAACTCGTCGAGGGCGTCGACGGCCTTTGCGACTTCGCTCGCCATGCTCTCCTCGATCACCGGTGCTACCGATAGCATCGCAACGACAGTCATGGTCGAACTGTGGGCGGCGTCGAGTAAAACTCTCGTGCTCTCGGGGTTCCGTAGCCTCGGATCCTTCTGGCGATCCGACCGCTGGGACCGCGACCGGGTTTCGTCGGTGACCACCTATTTGATACGCGAGTCAATATTGTTACATCATGCCCGTTTCGCCCACACAGATCGTCCTCCTGCTCGCGCTCGGGGGTGCGCTCGGCTTCGTCTGGTACTACGAGGGGCGTGGTCGCTGGCGCTCTCGGTTCGACGACCGGTTTCTCTACGGTATTCCGTGGGGGACTCTCGTCACGATAGCCGTCGTCGTCCTGTTCTATCTGCTAGCACAGGGCGGCGCACGGAACTGGTCCGAACCACTCACGCTGCCTTTCGTCACGTGGTCCTATTTCTACCCGACTGGCCTCTTGACCTCCGGGATCGCACACGGGTCGCCCCAGCATCTCGCCTCGAACATGGGCGGAACGCTCGCGTTCGCCCCCATCGTGGAGTACGCGTGGAGCCACTACCCGCCCGGCGACGCCGAGTCGACTGGGCAGGAGCGTCGCTCCGACAGTTCGGGTGGCCTGCTGGCCCGTCCCTGGATACGCGCAGTCGTCGTCTTTCCGTTGCTCCTGTTCGGCATCGCGTTCGTCACGGCGCTGTTCTCGTTCGGCCCGGGCCTCGGCTTCTCCGGGGCGGTGTTCGCGTTGCTCGGTTTCGCCGTCGTGACCTATCCGCTCTCGACTGTGATCGCGGTCGTCGTTGGTGCCGTGTTCGGGACGCTGTACAGCGCGCTGAGCGAGCCGGTGGTCCGAGAGGTCGTCGAGACGGGGACGCCCGCGCCGCCCGCGTGGGCGGGAATCGCGTTTCAGGCCCATCTACTCGGATTTCTGCTCGGCGTGGCGCTGGGAATCGGCCTGCTGTGGCGTCGCGGCTGGCGCCCGACGACCCAGCGGGTGTTCTTCGCGACGCTTCTCGTCGGGATTGCCCAGTCGCTGTGGCTGCTCGCCACGCCCGGCGGAGACGACGTCTTTTTCCTCTACCGGGGCGCCGGCGTCGTGTTCGTGTTGCTGTTGACGATACTGGTCACAGTCGCTGTCACCGGAAGCGACCGACCGCTTCCAAGCGTGCTCGGTCGGTTCGACCGCGCCCCGACGCGCCGACAGTTGGCCGCCGTCTGGCTCGGGCTGGTGATGCTCGGCGGCGTGTTTATCGCGGGCAGGGCGGTCATTGCGGGGCAACCGCTCGTCGTCTCCGTCGTGTCGATAGCGCTGCTCACGACGCTGCTGGCGCTACCTGCAATCCCACCACTGGCCCCCGACCGCTGGGTGACAAGCCCGATATCGCGGCGCCGGACGGCGGTCGTCGGGCTGGTGGTGCTGGCACTGCTCGTTGCACTGCCCAGTCTGCCGATCAGCCTGATTACCCTCGGCGACGACCCGGTTCCGGGGTCCGGTGGAGTCGAGGTCGGCGATTACACCGTCACCTACGAGGAGAACGCGACAAGCGCGCAGCGACCCGCGATCGATCTGGGCGGTGACGATCTGCTTGCCAGCCAGCAGACGGGGGTGATCGTCGTCAGCGAGACGCGCCAGCTCTGGACGATCGGCGTCAGGGAGGAGGTTCTCGAGTTCGAGGGCAACGGGACGGCGGTCGTCGGAGGGATAGGCTGGCGGGAGACCGTCCACGCCGAGCGAACCGGCTGGGATGTCGTGGGCAACGGCACGGCCTATGCCGTCGATCTGGAACTAAACGGTGAGACGACGCGCTCGTTCGTCTCCGATCCGGTACAGGCCGAGGCACGGATCGACGGCCGAACGGTCGCGCTGGTTCCGACCGACGACGAGTTCCTGATCCGCGTGAGTGAGGACGGCTCCCGGATCGGCGACACCCCGGTTCCGGCGACCGGTGAGACGACGTCGGTCGGGGAGCTACAGTTCTCGACGGAGCGATCCAGCGACCGCCTTCGTGTGTTCGCTGAAACAGCCGATATACGGCTGCTGGTCGCGGAGCGTGAACAGTACTCCTGAGGCAGTCAGCCGTCGGTGAGATACCGACGGAGCGTTCCCAGAAGCATCGACTGCGCTGACTCCCCTTCTCTCTCTCCTCCGTCCCGGTCTCGTGCCAGTTGTCGGTTCTTTTCGGATAGGCGGCGCTCGTACTGCTCGATGACGTGCTGCAAGCGGCGGTCCTTTCGTTGGATTTCGGCTTCGAGTGCCGTAATTTTGCGTGCGATATCTCCCTGTCGATCACTGCCTTGGTCCTCCGCGTGCTGGTTCGCGGTCGGTCGGTGACGCGAACGCTTCGTCCGACACTCTTCGGTCTCCTCGTCCCCGTGCAACCGGTTCCAGCGCCACTCGTTTGGACCACTGATGCTTTCGGCCGGACGATCATATGCCATGACTTATCATACCATGACGGTGGAAGATCATAAGCTCTCGTCAGACAAATGTCATCCCTCAAGTGGTGGCCGATACACGGTGTCGAGAGTGCGGATCGGTGGCCAATGGTGCCAACCTTTAGAAGTCTTAGCCCCCAGAAACGATACGATGGGAGAGCTCGATAGCGACGCCGTCTCCGGGGTGTACGACGAGTTGCAGGAGTCACACGAGCAGATGTGGGACCAGCAGGGCCACCGGAGCCTCCACTACGGCTACCACGATGACGACCACGATGAGCCCGCGACAGCGGTTGAGAACACGACCCGAATCCTCGCCACGCTTGCGGAGATCGGTCCCGACGACCACGTTTTAAATATCGGCTGCGGGGCCGGCGCGGAATCGATCTGGATTGCCGCCAACCGCGGGGCATCTGTGGTCGGGATCGACGTCAACGACGGGCTACTAGACGCCGCACGGGAGTACGCGGGCGAAAGCGGCGTCGCCGAGTCGATGACGTTCCGGAACGACGACTTTCACGAGCTATCGACTGTCGATGACGACTCCATCGACGTCGTCTGGGGCCTCGAAGCGCTCTGTCATGCTCGTGACCTCGATACCGTCCTCGAACAGATCGCGCGGGTTCTCGCGCCGGGCGGACGACTCGTTGTCGGCGACCTCTTTCAGCGCCCACGCGACCTCGACGAGGGCGAAGCGAATCGTCTGGCGCGTGTCGACGACGGCTTTGGCGTCGAGGTGACCCGGATCGACGCCCTCGAAACCGGCCTTGACGAGGCGGGCTTCGAGAACGTCTCGGTTCGGGACGTCACCGACGCCGTCGTCCCGTCGGTTCGCAGACGGGGGATCACGGGGCTGGTAAACTATCCGATCCACCGACTCCGCGGTCTCTTCGGCGGGTCGAATGACCGGCAGCGCGCGCTATATCGGGCCTCGTACGACGTCTACAAACTGGTTGGGAGCAGCGCGCTGGGCTACTACATACTTACGGCTGAACTCTAATTATCTGCATAAAGTTCGGGATTTCGCCGATGGATTAGACGGACTCAAAACTTATTGAGTAGCAACACTTTTAGTTTAGCCCCATCTAATCCTGCTCGATGACGGAGACTCACGCGAAGGGGCTGTCGCGACGAAAGGCACTGGCCCTCGGTAGCAGTGCACTTTCGCTCGGTCTCGCAGGCTGTGCGACCGATACGCGGGGGGCTTCACACGACGGCCCTATCGCAGTCGCTTCGTTCTTTACGTTCTACGATTTCGCTCGACAGGTCGCCGAGGGGACGCCGATTCTTATCAAGAACCTGATTCCGACGGGCCTCCACGGCCACGGCTGGGAGCCCGACCCCTCGATTCAGGTCGACATCATTACTGCGGACGCGTTCATCCACGTGGGCCCCGGCTTCCAGCCGTGGGCCGACCGCGCGATCAAGACCGCACGTGACGACCGGGCCGAGACCGAGTTCGTCGACGTCCGGGCGGGGATCGACCTCCTGGACCTCGCCGACTCCGTCGGAGAAGAAGAAGAGATCGGCCGAGGGAAAGACCCGCACTTCTGGCTCGACCCCGAACGCGCCAAGGAATCGGTCGACAACATCCGGGACGGCCTCGAACGGATCGCACCGGACGAAGCAGCGGTGCTGGCAGAGAACGCCGAGGCGGTCAAGGCCGAACTCGACGTCCTCGACGACGAGTGGCGTTCGCTGGTCGATGCCGCCGAGCGCGACGTGACCTTCCTCGCAGCGCACAACGCCTTCGAGTACGTCGGGGATCGGTACGGCGTCACGCTCCAGCCGCTCGTCACGAACCTCGCCGCAAACAACGACGTGCGACCGACCGACATGCAGCGAGCACAGGATACGATCGCAGATAACGACATCCGCCACATCGGCGCGGCGGTGTTCGAGCCCCGGCGTCCTGCAGAGCAGTTACTGGCCGAGACGTCGGTCGAGGGCTACTACCCGGTCACCCCTTACGCCGGCATAACGGAGCGGTGGGCAGACCAAGGCTGGGGCTACTTCGATATCGCGCGGCAGATAAACATGCAGACGTTCGGACGCCTCCTCGATGCACAGGAGCCGTCGGCGGCGTTCGAGACGGAGTGGCGGAACTTCGAGTAATAGAAGACCAATGACAGACATCTACGTCGATGACGTTTCCTTCGGATACACAGCCGCACCGGTCGTCGAGAACATCTCGTTCGGCGTCGACTCCGGCGAATACGTCGGTATCGTGGGCCCCAACGGCTCCGGGAAGAGCACGCTCTTGCAGCTGATTCTGGGGCTGTACGAGCCGGATGCCGGCAGTATCGAGCTACTCGATCACCCGGCAGAGGCCTTCGCCGACCGCGAGCGGATCGGCTACGTCGCACAGGACGTCACCGAGAACACCAAGGAGATGCCGATTACCGTCGCCGAGGTCGTTCTCATGGGACGGTTCCCACACGCCGGCTTTGGACGCATCACCTCGGCCGACCGCGAGAGAGCCCAGGAGGCACTCCGGACGGTCGACATCGAACACCTCGCGGACCGACGCATCACGAAACTATCCGGCGGCCAGCGCCAGCGCACCTACATCGCGCGTGCGCTCGCCGGCGAGGCGGAGTTGCTCGTCCTCGACGAGCCGACTGTCGGCGTCGACGCCGAGTCCGTCGAGGAGTTCTTCGAGCTTCTCGACGATCTCAACGAGGACGGCATGACGATTCTCCTCGTCGAGCACGACATCGGGGCCGTCCTCGAACACACGGAGCGCGTCCTCTGTCTCAACCGCGAACTCTACTTCGACGGCCCGCCGGTCGAGTTCGCCGAGAGCGACGCGCTGGACCGCGCCTACGGGACCAACATTCGCCGTGACGAGGAGGTGACGGTCGCGTGAGTGGCACACCCTCGGCGTCGGTCGGTGTTTTCGGAATCCCCTACGACGCCTTACTCTGGATACTCGAACGCTGGAGCGATCTCCTCTCGATTCTCGGCGAGCAGTTCGGCATCGAGATGCTCCGGTACGGCTTCATGCACCGCGCGTTTCTCGTCGGCATCCTCATCGCAGTGATGGCCCCCCTGATCGGGACCTTTCTCGTCCATCGCCAGCTTGCGCTGATCGGCGACGCGCTTGCGCACACAGCCTTCGCGGGCGTCGCTGTCGGGCTGTTCGTCAACTCAGTCTTCGGGACGGGCATCTCGCCGTACCTCTCGGCGGTCGTCATCGCGATGCTCGCCGCGCTCGCCATCGAACTGATCTCCGAGGTGACCGACGCCTACAACGACGTCTCGATGGCGATCGTCCTCTCGACCGGGTTCGCGCTGGGTGCGGTGTTGATCAGCCTCAACGCGGGCGGGCTTGCCGTCGGTATCAACCAGTATCTCTTCGGCAACCTTTCGACAGTAACCAACGAGAACGCCGTCCTCCTGCTGACTTTGTTCGCCGTCATCGCGCTCGTCGTCGGTGTTACCTACAAACAGCTACTGTACGTTACTTTCGACGAGACGGCCGCCCGCGTCGCGGGCATCAGCGTTCCCTGGTACAATCGTGTCATGTCGATGCTCACCGCGATGGTCGTCGTCGGCGCGATGCAGATCATGGGCGTCATCCTCGTCGCCGCGATGCTCGTCGTACCGGTCGCCGGTGCAGCCCAAATCGCCCGGAGTTTCCGCGAGGCGCTGCTCGCCTCGGTGATCCTCGCCGAACTCGCGGTACTCCTCGGAATCACGCTTTCGTTCCAGTACGAGACGACTGCTGGCGGGACAATCGTGCTCGTTGCCGTGGGTATCTACATCATCGCCGTCCTGTTCGGCAAGGTCCAATCCAGCGAGGATCCCGTCACGGAAACGGGCGCAGTCGTCGACGAGCAGTCGGCGGACTGAGCCTCACACCGAACCGTGATCGCCCGGAGCGGATACGGACCTGTACAGATCCGCCGTGTTGCCGTCTTTCAGCAATAGTTATACGTTAGAACTATCAAAATCAAGTAACATGGCGCCCTCCACCCCGTTCGTCGACCCACAGACCAGCGAGCTAGACACGACGCAGATCATCACCGAATCGATACTGCTCGCCAAACTCATCGGGTTCTTCGTCGCGATTGCACTCGTCCCGTTCCTGGTGGCGATACTGCTGGGCGGTCAGGGTGGGATCGGACTGCTGTTCGTTCTGGCGAGTCAGTTCGTTCTCGCAATTGGCTCCGGTATCGTTCTGATGTACGTCATCACCCGTGCGATTCGGTTCAGCAAGGAGTGAGGCCATACGTACAGGTCGCGACCACCAACTCTTCGAAACGCTCGATCAGCAAAGCGATGTAGGCCCGAAAGGTCGACATCTGTTCGGCAAACGACCGATCGGCGTCCGGCCGTATGGCGTCTGGTGGCCGCGGTGCGGTGAGAGTCACGCGACCCCCTAGATCGCGTGGATCCCGAGGACGGCGATCGTCGCACTGCTGGAAAAGCCCGATAGCCCCTGCGCGAGGTCGACGCCGGTCCGCGGTTCGAGGACGATCAACGCGACCGTACCCCGATCGCCGTGACGTCGATCGGAACTGGCTCCCGGATGGAGAGGATGAGGGCGAGCGCGATGATCCCGAAAACCACGAGTATATCCGCCGACAGCGGCGGCGGTGTCGTCGCCTCGGCGGGAGAAAGCGTAGAGAGCGCGCTAGCGACCATATTCAGCATGGATGAGGAATCCTCAAAAGCGTTCTCGTCCGCATGCGATCCTACGGTTTGGGGCCTCCTGAGCATACGCCACGCGGTGCTCGTCGGAATTGTTCACCGTGGAGTCGAAGACTCCACGAGGTTTCACTCACCGGTTCGTGAAACCACCCCAAGAATGCGTCGGCGGGGATTTGAACCACGCGAAGACAGTCCCGCTCACTTCGCTCGCGGGCTGCGACTTCTCTACTTCAAATCCCCAGTTCCGCACACACCGATTTCACGGATCGCAGCGCGATGAAACGCGCTGCTTGTCGGTTAGAAATCGGAGAAGTGCGTCGGCGGGGATTTGAACCCCGGTTGTGACCATGGCAAGGTCACGTGATACCACTACACTACCGACGCGCCCTGTCTGCATTCACAGATAACGAGAGACTGTTGTATAAGGGTTGCGAAAGCGAGCGACTTCGGGAACCAGAACCACGGCACGGAACCACGATCGGAACCGAATTTCTCCCCGAAACAAACGAAAACGGTGTCAACGACTCAGTACCGATACAGCGAGACGACGAACGGCAGTTTGTTGTACATGATCACCGCAAGGGGGATGCCGACGATGGTCAGCGTCAACAGGTAGGCGATCCCGGTCCAGAGGGCGCTGGCCCACCAGCCGACGAGAAGGAACCAGACGCCGCGGACGAGCAGGTTGTACTGCTCTCTGTCCGATTCGACGAGGGTCCCCTCGGGATCGGTCACGAGATATCGCCGGGGTGACTTCAGCGAGAGCACCTTCGGGACGACGTTGATCATCTTGATCCCGAGCGGGATTCCGATAATAGTGAGGTTCAGTAGCCAGGCGATAGAGAGCCAGAGGCCAGTGAGCCACCAGCCGACGAACACGAACCAGAGGGCTCGGATCACGAGCGAAGGATCGGACCCCGAAGCATTGGACGACATCGTGTAGGTGGAAAGCAGGTACCGCCGAATAAGCCTTTCAGGTGCGCGCACGCGAGGAGTCGCCGACGTGTCACCAACCCGAGATACTCGCGGGCAAGGATTCCGCACTCAAAACCACGGTAACCCCTCACAATACGGATGTGAACGGCTCTCACTGCCGAATCCGATCCGGCACCCTTTTAGGGTCGGACGGGAAAACATCGGCACAGTCTAGTGGCGAGGCGTCGAAGCGTCACGGCATGACAGTCAGTGTACTCGTGCCGTCGTCTCTCGTCCGGGAAGCCGAAGACAAACGCGAGGCAACTCGCAAGATCGGTTACGTCGCCCGCGCGGCGACGGTGTTCCGGGCAGACCGTCTGGTCGTCTTCCCCGATTCGGAAGGCGAACGCAGATGGGGCGGCAGGTTCGTCGAAACCGTGCTGCGGTACGCCGCGACACCGCCATACCTCCGAAAAGAGGCGTGGGGGACGCGGAGCGAACTAGAGTACGCGGGCGTCCTGCCGCCGCTCCGCGCACCGTCGCAGACCGGCTCCGAATCTGACGATTCGGGGTCGACAAGACAGGGAATCGTGACCGAGGTCGGACCTGACGGGCGCGTACGGGTCAATTGCGGCTTGCAACACCCGATCTCGCTTGTCGTCCCTCCGAAAATGGAGGTCGACGAGGGGGAGCGCGTAACAGTCAGGATCTCTTCGCGAGAGCCGGTCCGTGCGAAACTGGTCGACGAGCCCATTTCGGGGCTCTCGATCCATCGCATGGACCTTTCGGAAGCGCTCGGCCGTGAGGACGCCGGTGTCCGGGTTGCGACGTCGAGGTTCGGCGAGAACCTGACGACGTCTCGACTCGGCTCACTGGCCGGACGCATCGAACGGGACGGGATGACCGTCGCTTTCGGTTCGCCCGAGAGAGGGCTTCCGGCGATGCTCGACGGGGTCACCGTCGAGCGCGTTGCCCCAGCGGGGCAACGAGAGGACGGAGAAAGCGACGAGGCCGACTCGTCGCGGATCGACGTCGAACCGGGCGCACCCAGCCGGTTCGACCTCTGGCTGAATACGGTTCCAAACCAGGGCAGCAAGGTGGTGCGAACTGAAGAAGCAATCGTCGCATCGCTTGCCTGCCTAACACTCCCAGAGTGAAACACAATGCCACAACCAAGCAGACCACGCAAAGGCTCGTTGGGATTCGGCCCACGGAAGCGTGCGACCAGCGAGGTCCCACGTTTCAACTCGTGGCCGAGTGACGACGGACAGCCGACGCTTCAGGGTTTTGCCGGCTACAAGGCCGGCATGACCCACGTGGTGATGATCAACGACGAAGCCGACTCGCCCACCGAGGGAATGGAGGAGACGGTTCCGGTCACCATCGTGGAGACGCCGCCCATGCGGGCGGTTGCCCTGCGAGCGTACGAGGATACGCCCTACGGTCAGAAACCGCTGACCGAAGTCTGGGCCACCGAGTTCCACGAGGAACTCGATCGCACACTTGATATCCCCGAGGACCACGACGCCGACGCCGCGGAAAGCGAGATCCGCGACGCCGTCGCCGAGGGTCGGATCGCCGACCTGCGGATGATCACGCACACGGTCCCGAGCGACATCAAGAGCGTTCCGAAGAAGAAACCGGACGTCATGGAGACACGAATCGGCGGCGGTTCCGTCGAGGACCGTCTCGCATACGGTCTGGATATTCTGGAAAACGGTGGCGAACACACCGCGGACCAGATCTTCCGACCCGGCGAGTACATGGACGTCGCCGGCGTGACGAAAGGGAAAGGAACGCAGGGCCCCGTCAAGCGATGGGGCGTTCAGAAACGAAAAGGAAAGCACGCACGTCAGGGCTGGCGGCGCCGGATCGGCAATCTCGGCCCGTGGAACCCGTCCCGAGTTCGCTCGACGGTTCCACAGCAGGGTCAGACCGGCTACCACCAGCGGACGGAACTGAACAAACGCCTACTCGATCTCGGCGACGACGACGTCACCCCCGCGGGTGGCTTCGTCAACTACGGCGAGATCGACGGCTCGTACGCGCTCGTGAAAGGCTCCCTTCCGGGTCCCCAGCAGCGCGTTCTTCGGTTCCGCCCGGCCGTGCGACCGAACGACCAACCGCGCCTCGATCCCGAGGTGCGCTACGTATCAACGGAATCGAATCAAGGATAATCTATGCAGGCTACAGTACGTGACCTCGACGGTGAGGACGCGGGCACGATCGACCTTCCGGACGTCTTCGAGACGCCGATCCGGACGGATCTGATCGAGCGCGCAGTGCTCGCCGCTCAGGCAAACCGGAAACAGGACTACGGCGCGGACGAGTTCGCCGGTCTCCGCACACCTGCGGAGTCCCAGGGTAGCGGTCGCGGTATGGCACACGTGCCACGCGAGAACGGTACTGCCCGACGCGTCCCCCAGGCCGTCAGTGGCCGCCGTGCACACCCCCCGAAGGCCGAGAAGGAGCAGGGCCTCGACATCAACGACAAGGAGCGAAAGCTCGCGACCCGCGCCGCGATCGCCGCAACGGCGGACGTGGAGACGGTCGCCGAGCGCGGTCACGAGTTCGACGAGGATCTCGAACTCCCCCTGGTCGTCGACGACGAGTTCGAGGACCTGGAGAAGACCCAGGAGGTCGTCGCCCTTCTCGAAGCCCTCGGCGTGCACGAGGACGTCGAACGCGCCGACGAGAACCGATCGGTCCGCGCTGGTCGAGGAACGACCCGCGGACGGAAATACACGACACCGCGATCACTCCTCTTCGTCACGTCGAGCGAGGCTGGCCCGTCCCGAGCGGCCCGCAACATCGCTGGCGCGGACGTCGCAACGGCGACCGAGGTCAATACCGAAGACCTCGCGCCGGGCGCGAACGGAGGGCGACTGACGGTGTTTACCGAGAGCGCCATCGAGGAGGTGGCTGACCGATGAGCCAGGATCGAGACGTCATCGTTCATCCCCTCGTCACCGAGAAGGCGATGAACGACATGGACTTCGAGAACAAGCTCCAGTTCATCGTCGACGTCGATTCGGCGAAGCCGGAGATCGCAGACGCGGTCGCCGAGCGCTTCGATGTCGAAGTCGTCAACGTGAACACACAGATCACCATGGACGGAACCAAGAAAGCGACTGTCGAACTGGGTCCCGACGACGCAGCCGACGAAGTCGCATCGAGAATCGGGGTGTTCTGAATATGGGACGACGAATTCAGGGACAACGACGCGGTCGCGGTGGCTCCACGTTCCGAGCCCCGTCACACCGGTACAAGTCCGACAAGCAGCACAAGACGCCGGAAGAGACCGATCTCGTCTCCGGCGAGGTTGTCGACATCGAACACGACCCGGCCCGCAGCGCGCCGGTCGCGGTCGTCGAGTTCGAGGACGGCGATCAGCGGATGATCCTCACCCCGGAGGGCGTCACAGTCGGTGACCGAATCCAGGTGGGTATCACCGCGGAGATCCAGCCGGGTAACACCCTTCCGCTCGCCGAGATTCCGGAAGGTGTCCCCGTCTGTAACGTCGAGTCCAGCCCCGGTGACGGTGGCAAGTTCGCCCGATCCTCGGGCGTCAGCGCCGATCTCATTACGCACGACCGCAATGCGGCTGTCGTGCAGATGCCGAGCGGCGAGGTCAAGCGACTCGATCCCGACTGCCGCGCCACCATCGGCGTCGTCGCCGGTGGCGGACGGACGGAGAAGCCGTTCGTCAAGGCCGGCAACAAGTATCACAAGATGAAATCCCGGGGCACGAAGTACCCCCGCGTCCGTGGCGTCGCCATGAACGCGGTCGACCACCCCTTCGGTGGCGGTGGCCGCCAGCACCCCGGCAAACCGAAATCCGTCTCGCGGGACACCCCGCCGGGACGGAAGGTCGGTGACATCGCGTCCAGCCGAACCGGACGAGGTGGAAAGGAATAATGAGTGGATCAGAATACAGAACCGGCCGCGAAGGCGAGTTCACCTACCGTGGCCACACGCTCGACGAGCTGCAGGAGATGGACGTAGACGAGGTCGCGGAACTGCTCCCCGCACGACAGCGGCGAACTATCAAACGCGGTCTCGGCGTCGAGCACGAGAAACTGCTCGAACGGGCCCGCGAGACGAGCGAAGACGAGGCGATCGACAACCCGATCCGAACCCACCTGCGCGACATGCCGGTGCTGCCGGAGTTCGTCGACCTGACCTTCGCGGTCCACAACGGACAGAGCTTCGAGCGCGTCAAAGTCGAGCCCGAGATGATCGGACATTATCTCGGCGAGTTCCAGTTGACCCGAACGTCGGTCGAACACGGACAGGCCGGGATCGGAGCGACCCGCTCGTCGAAGTTCGTACCGCTCAAATAACCTATGGGAATCAACTACAGCGTCGACGCCGACCCGGAGACCACCGCGAAAGCGATGCTTCGGGAGCGTCACATGAGCCACAAGCACAGCAGGGCCATCGCCCGAGAGATCAAGGGCAAGACGACCACCGACGCGGTGGAGTACCTCGAAGCGGTCATCGACGAGGAGGAGCCCGTCCCGTTCAGACAGCACAACAGCGGCGTTGGTCACCGCTCGGGAATCGACGGCTGGGACGCCGGCCGCTTCCCCGAGAAGGCCAGCAAAGCGTTCATCGATCTGCTGCAAAACGGCATGAACAACGCGGACCAGCAGGGGTTCGACGCCGACGAGATGCGCATCGAGCACGTCGCCGCCCACAAGGTCGGCGAAGTCCAGGGCCGCAAACCCCGCGCGATGGGTCGCGCGAGCGCCTGGAACACGATGGAGGTCGACGTCGAACTCGTCCTCGCCGAACCCGAGGAGGAAGGTGACGAATAATGGCTGACGAACACGAGTTCATCGAAGACGGCATGCAGATGTCCCAGATCGACGAGTTCTTCGAAGAGGAGCTCGGTCGAGCCGGCTACGGCGGCATGGACGTCGCCAAAACGCCGATGGGCACACAGATCGTCCTTGAAGCCGAGAAACCCGGTATGGTCATCGGCAAGGGCGGTGAGAACATCCGGAAGATCACGACGGCCCTCGAAGAGAAGTTCAACCTCGAGGACCCCCAGATCGACGTTCAGGAGGTCGAAGAACCCGACCTGAACGCACGAATCGTGGCCGACCGACTCGCCAATGCACTCGAACGTGGCTGGTACTTCCGCAAAGCGGGCCACACCACGCTCGAACGCATCATGGACGCCGGCGCGCTGGGTGCCGAGATCGTCCTCTCCGGGAAGGTCACCGGCGCTCGGTCGCGCGTCGAGAAGTTCAACGACGGCTACATCAAGCACAACGGTGAGCCGGCAGAGACGATCGTCGATCACGGCCAGGGCGTCGCAGTGATGAAGCTCGGTACGATCGGCGTCGACGTCAAGATCATCCCGCCGGGAGCAGAGCTTCCGGACGACTTCCGTATCGAGGAAGACGCCGACGTCTCCGAACTCGCCGCCGAGGTCGAGACCGACGAGGGCGTCGAAGAACTCCTCGAAGAGCCGGAAGACGAAGAGCTCGAAGAGCTCGAAGACGAGGCCGCCGAGGCCGAGGCTGACGCCGACGACGAGGTCGTCGAGGAAGTCATCGAGACCGACGAGCCGGACGAGGAGTTCGAGGAGGTCGACGTTCCCGAAGGCGACGACGAAATCGCCGAGGAACTCGACGACCTCGAAGCGGACGTCGAGGAGGAAGCGGACGAACTCGTCGACGAGATGGAAGAGGAGATCGACGACGAGGAGGGTGATGCCTGATGGCGATCCTTCACGTCGAAGAGATCCGAGACATGACGCCGGCCGAGCGTGAGGCCGAACTCGACGAACTCAAGACCGAACTGCTGAACGCGAAAGCAGTCCAGGCCGCTGGTGGTGCTCCGGACGATCCGGGCCGCATCAGCGAACTTCGCCGGACCATCGCTCGGATCAAGACGATTCAGAGTGAGGAAGGCGACTTCGAAGACGAAGAATAAACGATGCCACTGACACCCGAGACACTCCCACGACACGAACTCAACGGCCTGTACGTACGGGTCGTCGACGCCCCGAACCCCGATCTGATCGGGATAGCCGGGCGTGTCGTGGTCGAGACTGCGAACACGCTGCACATAGAGAGCGTTGTTCCACAGGACCAACGGAATGGAGGCGGTGACGCCGCCGACAGCGATATCCCAGCAGACGAGTCTCGGGTGCGGCAGGTGCCAAAGCAGGGATCGATATTCGAGTTCGTGCTCGAAGCAGACACAGATGAAGCCGCCGCACCCGAGAAGGGAGCGGGGATCGCGTCCAAACTGGAGGCCGAGTCGACGGCGACCCCGTCGGAAGACGGTCGGGAAACCGACGCCGACGGCCCCTCCGGCGAGGGCGTGACCTACGTTACGGTGGATGGCTCACGATTGCTCTCACGACCCGCAGAACGCACCGAAACACGAGGTACATCACCATGGCAATTGGATTAGACGTAGAACAACCACCAGAGCCGGACGACCCGGCCACATACGATTACGAGAAGTGTCCGTTCTATGGCGACCTCGCCGTTCGAGGACAGGTCCTCGAAGGCGAAGTCGTCTCGACGGATATGGAGAAGACCGTGATCGTCGAACGAGAGTACGACGTGAACGTTCCGAAGTACGACCGACTGATGAAGCGACGCTCCCGCATCCCGGCACACGTGCCGGGCGTGCTGGAGGGACTCGCTGTCGGCGACACGGTCAAGATCGCAGAGACACGACCGCTCTCGAAGACGAAAAGTCACGTCGTCGTCGAGCAGGTTGCCGCCGAGGCAGCCGCGACGACGGGGGGGCAGTAACGATGGAAGCGATGAAAGCTGACGTGACCCAGGGCCTCGAGAAAGGATCCCTGATCACGTGTGCCGACAACACTGGCGCGCGTGAACTCAGAGTCATCAGCGTTGCCGGCTACTCGGGGACGAAGAACCGTCACCCGAAAGCCGGCATCGGCGACAAGATTACCGTCTCGGTGACCAAGGGGACGCCCGAAATGCGTCGCCAGGTCATCGAAGCGGTCATCATCCGCCAGCGAAAGCCCATCCGCCGCCCCGACGGTACGCGCCTCAAGTTCGAGGACAACGCGGCCGTCGTCATCGACGAGAACGAAGAACCCCGCGGGACCGAGATCAAAGGTCCCATCGCGCGGGAAGTCGCAGAGCGGTTCGGAAGCATCGCAAGCACGGCTACGATGATTGTATAGCATGACACGACAACCACGCAAACAACGAAAGGAAACGGAGAACGCCTCCCTGCACGAACGGCACAAGTTCGTGCACACGACGCTCTCTTCGGAGCTCCGCGAGGAGTACGACACCCGACGGGTCCGCGTCAACGCGGGCGACACCGTCGAGGTTATGCGAGGCGACTTCGCCGGCGAAGAAGGCGAAGTCGTTCGCGTCGACCTCAAAGATTCCGTCGTACACGTCGAGGACGTCACGGTCGAAACCGCTGACGGCGAAGAGGTTCCGCGGCCGCTGGACGCCAGCAACCTGCGGGCCATCGACCTCGACCTCTCCGACGACCGTCGCGAGGAGCGTCTCCAGGGTGATACCCAATGACGAACCACCAGAAACGACTATCTGCACCGAACTCCTGGCCGGTCGAACGCAAGACGGAGAAGTTCACGGTCAAGGCCGACGACGGACCGCACGGCGATGCGGGCGTTCCGCTCGTCGTCCTGCTCCGCGACGTGCTCGGCTACGCCGACTCCAAGAAGGAGGTACGGTACGCGCTCGAATCGGGGAACGTCCGCATCAACGGCGACAAGATACGCGATTACCGCCGTCCCGTCGGGATGTTCGACATCCTCGAGTTCTCCGAGCGCGAAGAGTACTACCGCGTCTTCCCCGACGAGGGAGGTCGCCTCGCACTCACCGAGATCGACGCCGACGCCGCGGGCAGCAAGCTCGGCAAGATCGTCGGCAAGCGCCAGGTCGCTGGCGGCGAGACGCAGATCAACCTCCACGACGGGCAGAACGTGCTCGTCGAGGACGCGAGCGACTACAGCGGGGACGACTCGCTGGTCGTCGACAACGAGACTGACGAGATCGTCGCGCACTTCCCGTACGTGGAAGGTGCGCTCGTGACCGCTGTCAGCGGACAGCACGCCGGCGAGATCGGCGAGGTCGAGACGATCGAAGTGACGCCCGGCAGCGGCGACAACCGTGTCGTCGTCGAGGGCGTCGCCGGAAGCGACGACTTCGAGACGATCGAAGAGTACGTCGTCGTTATCGACGAGAACTTCATTGAGGGCGAGGTGCAAAGCACCTCGGAATCGTCGAGCGGTGATGAGCCGCGAGACGGCGGACTGGAAGACGACGCCGAGGAATCGTCCGACGAGGACGAGGTGAGCGATGATGAGTGAAGCCGAAGCCGACTTCCACGAGATGCGCGAGCCACAGGTCGAGAAGATCGTCGTCCACATGGGCGTCGGTCAGGGTGGCCGCGAACTCGCCAACGCCGAGGAGATCCTCGAAACGGTCACCGGACAGCAGAGCGTCCGGACGCAGGCCAAAGCGACCAAACCCGAGTTCGGTATTCGTCAGGGCGATCCGATCGGTGCGAAGGTCACCCTTCGCGCCGACGACGCCTACGAGTTCCTGGAGACCGCACTGCCGCTCGCCGATATCTCGGCGACGCAGTTCGATCACACCGGGAACTTCAGTTTCGGGATCGAGGAACACACCGACTTCCCGAGTCAGGAGTACGATCCGAGCATCGGGATCTTCGGACTGGACGTCACGGTCAATCTCGTGCGTCCCGGCTACCGCGTCGCCAAGCGAAAGAAGGCGAACCGGTCGATCCCCTCGAACCACCGGCTTGACCCCGACGATGCAGTCGCGTTCGTCGAGTCGACCTTCGGCGTGGAGGTAGAACAATGAGTGAAAGTGACAACGAGCAGACGGGCGAGCACGCCACGAAGCGCACCGGCCAGCTAGAGGAGTGCCAGCGCTGTGGCCGCAAGCAAGGTCTCGTCGGGAAGTACAACATCTGGCTGTGCCGACAGTGCTTCCGAGAGATCGCCCGAGATATGGGATTCAGGAAGTACCGATAATATGACGGCAAACGATCCGCTCAGTAACGCCCTCTCGGGGATCAGTAACGCCGAGAGTGTGGGTCATCTTACCCACGAGGTATCGCCCGCCTCGAACGAGATCGGTCAGGTGCTCGAGGTCTTCTACGACCGCGGGTACGTCGACGGCTTCGAGTTCGTCGACGACGGCCGATCCGGACAGTTCGAGGTCGAATTGAAAGGTGCCATCAACGAGTGTGGCCCCGTCAAGCCCCGCTATGCGGCGGGCGCTGACGAGTTCGAGAAGTGGGAGAAGCGGTTCCTCCCCGCTCGGGACTACGGGACGCTCGTTGTTACGACCAGTCACGGCATCATGAGCCACTACGATGCCCGCGATCAGGGCATCGGTGGTCAGGTCATCGCGTACGTGTACTAATGACGAGAGTAGCAATCGAACTACCGGACGAAGTCAGCGCAGAGGTCGACCACCTCGAACTGACGATCGAAGGACCGAACGGCAGCGTCACACGACGCCTCTGGTACCCCGACGTAACCGTCGAGGTAGCAGACGACGAAGTCGTCATCGAGACTGACGCCGAGGACGCGAACACGCTCTCGACGGTTGGCACGTTTGAAAGCCACGTCGAGAACATGGTTCACGGCGTGCAGGACGGCTGGGAGTACAATATGGAGGTATTCTACTCTCACTTCCCGATGCAGGTTCGGGTCGAAGACGGCGACGTCGTCATCGAGAACTTCCTCGGCGAGGAAGCGCCCCGCCGAACGTCGATTCACGGGGACACCCAGGTCGACATCGACGAAGAACTCGTGACGATCAGCGGCCCCGACAAGGAGGCCGTGGGTCAGACAGCTGCTGATATCGAACAGCTAACCCGGGTTTCGGGGAAGGACGTTCGCGTCTTCCAGGACGGCGTCTACATCACCCAGAAGCCCAGCAAAGGAGGTGCCTGATAGATGGCAGACGAACATAGCGAGGAACAGAGTTCCTCGAACGACGCGAGCGGTGACGAACCGCGAGAACTCGAAGACATCAGCGGTGTCGGCGCGAGCAAAGCCGAAGCACTGCGCGAATTCGGGATCACGTCCATCGAGGGCGTCAGAGGCGCCAGCCAGGACGACCTGTCGGAGGTCGACGGGATCGGTAACGCGCTCGCTGCGCGTATCAAGGCTGACGTTGGCGACCTCGAAGTCGACGAGGAGGCCGAAGCGGAGGCCGAAATCGAAGACGAAGAGGCCGAAGAAGAAGCCGAGGAGGACGTCGAGACGGAGCTCCAGCCCCGTGGGCTGGCCGACAAGACGCCCGACCTCAGCGACGAAGAAGCGCGCCTGATCGCCGAGCGACGTTCGGCGAGCAAGCCCGCATTCAAGTCGCAGGACTACCACAAGAAAAAGCGGATTCCCGAATCCTGGCGCGCGCCACGCGGCGCACTCTCGAAGCAGCGCCGCGGCATCAAGGGCAAGGGCGCATCGGTCGAGGCGGGCTACCGCTCGCCGGAAGCCGTTCGCGGAAAGCATCCGAGCGGTTTCGAGGAAGTCCGCATCCACAACGCGGACGGCCTCGAAGGAGTCGACGGTGACCACGAGGCAGTCCGTATCGCCTCGACGGTCGGCGCTCGCAAGCGCGAGCGTATCGAAGACCTTGCAGAGGAACAGGGCGTTCGCGTCCTGAACCCCACCTACGTCGAAGTGGAGGTCGAGCAATGACGGACCTGAAAGCACAGAAACGGCTCGCAGCGGACGTCCTCGACGTCGGACAGAACCGCGTCTGGTTCGACCCCGAGGCCCAGGACGAACTCGTCGACGCGATTACGCGCGACGACATCCGCGAACTCGTCGAACAGGGCACCATCACGGCAAAAGAGAAGAAAGGCAACTCCCGCGGCCGCGCTCGCGAACGCGCGGACAAGCGCACCTACGGCCACCAGAAGGGCCCGGGCAAGCGCAAGGGGAAAGCCGGTGCTCGAGAGAACCAGAAAGACGAGTGGGCGGCAAAGGTTCGAGCCCAGCGACAGCTGCTCCGCGATCTCCGCGACGACGGGACCATCGACCCCGGTCAGTACCGGGAACTGTACAACAAGTCCCGCGGTGGCGAGTTCCGCGACGTAGCGCGACTGGTGAACTACATCGAAAACAACTACGGCGTCGACGTCGACGCCGAAGGTGATCAGTAATGGCAACTGGACCACGATACAAGGTGCCGATGCGGCGCCGCCGTGAAGTTCGGACCGATTACCATCAGAGGTTGCGCCTACTCAAATCCGGCAAACCACGTCTGGTCGCTCGAAAGAGCAACAAACACGTGACGGCGCAGCTGATCGTTCCGGGTACTGACGGCGACGAGACGATTGCGAGCGCACACTCCAGCGATCTGGCCGAGTACGGCTGGGAAGCCCCAACGGGCAACATCCCTGCGGCGTACTTGACTGGACTGCTCGCTGGCCAACGCGCGCTCGCGAACGATACCGAGCAGGCGGTGCTCGACATCGGCCTTAATACGGCGACAGAAGGGAGTAAAGTATTCGCAGTGCAGGAAGGAGCGATCGACGCGGGCATCGAAATCCCGCACAACGACAGCGTCCTTCCGGACTGGGAGCGTGACCGCGGCGAGCATATCGCCGAGTACGCCGAACAGCTCGACGAGCCGCTGTATAGCGGCGAGTTCGACGCCACAGACCTACCCGAGCACTTCGATACGGTGCGAGAGGAGATCCTCGAACAATGAGCGGAAACAACTACAATGGCGGCTGGGAGCCGGTAACCCGGCTCGGTCGAAAGGTACAGGAGGGCGACATCGACACGATGGAAGACGCCCTCAACTCCGGACTCCCGCTGAAGGAGGCCGAAGTCGTCGACCAGCTCCTCCCGGGGCTGGAAGACGAAGTGCTCGACATCAACATGGTACAGCGGATGACTGACTCGGGTCGCCGAGTCAAGTTCCGCTGTGTCGTCGCAATCGGTAACCGCGACGGCTACGTCGGCTACGCCGAAGGGCGCGACGACCAGGTCGGTGCAGCGATCCAGAAGGCGATCGATATCGCCAAACTGAACATCATCGACGTGCCCCGCGGCAGCGGTTCCTGGGAGGACCGCGCCGGTGGGAACCACTCGCTCGCCCGCAAGGCAACTGGCAAGGCAGGCAGCGTGAAAGTCGAAGTCAAGCCCGCACCGAAAGGGCTCGGCCTCGCCGCAGCGGAGACGCCGCGGAAGGTCCTGGAGCTCGCCGGTGTCGAGGACGCCTGGACGAAGAGCCACGGCAACACCCGGACGACGGTGAACTTCGCGAAAGCGACCTACAACGCACTGCGTAACGCAGCCGAGTCGCGCGTGCCGGAGTACACCCGAGAACAGCGTGAGGTGGTCGAATGACGCAAGCGATCATCCAGCTACGCGGTGAGGTCAACATGAACGGCGACGTGCAAGACACCATGGAGATGCTGAATCTCCACGGCGTCAACCACTGTACGCTCGTTCCCGAGACCGACACCTATCGTGGCATGATCACGAAGGTCCACGACCACGTCGCACACGGCGAGCCGAGCCAGGACGTCGTCGAGGAGCTGATCCGTCGCCGCGCCGAGCCGCTCGAAGGCAGCGCGGACATCGACGACGAGTGGGTTAGCGAGAACACCGACTACGACGACGTGACGGCACTTACCGAGGCGCTACTGGACGAGGAGACGAAGCTGCGAGACGAGGGCCTCTCACCGGTCCTCCGTCTGCACCCCCCACGCGGTGGTCACGAGGGCATCAAGCACCCGACCAAAGAGGGCGGCCAGCTCGGAAAACACGACAGCGAGGAGCTCGACGCACTCCTCACCGCAATGCGATAGAACAATGACTAGTAAGAAACGACGTCAGCGCGGCTCGCGCACCCACAGCGGCGGTTCCCACAAGAACCGACGCGGAGCCGGCCATCGCGGCGGCCGGGGCGCAGCCGGGCGTGACAAACACGAGTTCCACAACTACGAACCGCTCGGCAAGCACGGCTTCACACCGCCGGAATCGACGCAGGACGAGATCCTGACGATCGACGTCCAGAAGCTCGACGAGGACGCCACGCTGTTCGTGGCCGACGACGTCGCCGAGGAAGTCGATGGCGGCTACCGTATCGACGCGCGTGATATCGTCGAGGACGGCTACGAAGCCGATGCGGTCAAGGTACTGGGTGGCGGACAGGTTCGGAATCAGCTCGAAATCGTCGCCGACGCTTTCTCCGCGAGCGCTCGCGCGCTTATCGAGGAGGAAGGTGGCGACGCAGTCCTCTCGGAACGCGGAGAGGAAGACGAGGACGAACCACAAGACGTATCCCAGACTGACGAAGACGAGGAATAAGACATGGGATGGAAGGAGGCTGCTGAACCGGTCCTGACGCGGATGCCGACAGTCCGCAGACCGACTAGCCACGTGCCGTTCAAGCGAAAGCTGCTGTGGTCCGGCGGAGTACTGATGCTGTACTTCTTCCTGACGAACATCGTGCTGTGGGGTCTTCCCCGGGGAGGAGAGGGAGCCGACGCATTCGGCCAGTTCGGATCCATACTCGCTGTACAGCAGGGTACACTGATGCAGGTCGGGATCGCCCCGATCGTCACTGCGAGTATCGTCTTGCAGCTACTCGGCGGTGCGAATCTGCTCGGACTGGACACGGACGACCCGCGGGATCAGGTGCTCTATCAGGGGCTCCAGAAACTGCTGGTCGTCGTGATGACGGTGCTGATGGCGGTCCCGCTCGTCTGGGCGGGCTTCCTTCAGGCCAGTCCGGAAGTCGCCAACGCGATCGGCGTTCCGCTGGAAGGTGTGCGCGCACTGCTGTTCGCGCAGATCGTCCTCGGCGGCATCCTCATCCTATACATGGACGAGATCGTCTCCAAATGGGGCGTCGGTAGCGGTGTTGGCCTGTTCATCATTGCAGGCGTCAGCCAGAAACTCGTCGCCGGGTTCCTCAGCCCCGGTTCGAACGGCTTTATTCCGACGTGGATCAACATCGCGCTCGGCCGTGAGGGGCCGACCGGTTCGCTGATCGGCGGTGACGGCCTCAACTTCCTGATCTTCGGTCAGGGACAGATTCTCGCGCTGCTCACCACACTGCTGATCTTCGCGATCGTCGTGTACGCAGAGAGCGTTCGGGTCGAGATCCCGCTGAGTCACAGTCGCGTCAAGGGCGCGCGTGGACGCTTCCCTGTGAAGCTAATCTACGCCAGCGTTCTGCCGATGATCCTCGTTCGGGCGCTACAGGCGAACCTGCAGTTCGTCGGACGGATCATCGACCGGACGGCGAGTATGCCGGCGTGGCTCGGAGTCTACGACGCTAACGGACAGCCTGTACAGGGGTTCTTCTACTATACCGCGCCCATCTACAGCCCGGACGACTGGATGTGGTGGACGGAGGCCGTCGCACAGGCTCCGGCACACATCATGGTCCGCGTGAGCGTCGACCTGTTCGTGATGATCGTCGGCGGGGCGATCTTCGCGATCTTCTGGGTCGAAACCACGGACATGGGCCCGGAATCGACTGCGAAACAGATCCAGAACTCCGGGATGCAGATCCCCGGGTTCCGACAGAACGTGGGCGTCGTCGAGAAGGTCATGGAGCGGTACATCCCGCAAGTGACCGTTATCGGCGGTGCGCTCGTCGGGGTCCTCGCGGTCGGCGCGAACATGCTCGGCACCATCGGTGAAGTCACCGGAACTGGACTGCTGCTGACGGTCTCTATCACGTACAAACTGTACGAGGAGATCGCCGAGGAGCAACTCATGGAGATGCATCCGATGATGCGGAACATGTTCGGTAAGTAAGCGAGCAGTCGGCAACACCATTTCTTGCGCGGAATACCGCCGAGAGCCACGTACGATCAGCAGTGCGTGCGTACGACGAACGGACTCGGCCGATGGCGAGGCTCTTACCCGTACTGACACAAAAGACTAATAGATATCCTCCGGAAGCAGAACCCAATGGTCCCACAGAGCCTAACCCCATACCTGAGGGTGAACTACCCGTGATCGACCGCGTGCACCGGGTGACGAACCGCCTCCGCTCGGGAGTTACACGATACCGACTCCGAATCCTTTTTTCCGTCGTACTGGTGCTCTCTGTCGGGGTCGTCGCCGCCGCGGCAGTCTCAACTGACCTCTCGACGGGTTCGGAGACCGCCGTACCGACCGCGCCGGAGACGGACGACCACACCGTCATCACCGAGTCGGGCCGAGCCGGAACGATCACGGTCTACGCGCCCGACGGTGAGGTCGCGTACTACAACAACTCACGGACGAAGTACTTCGATGCCGACCCGGTCGAAGGCGATCCGATGACTGTCGAATACACGGCAACCGACACGATCCACAGCGAGGGGCCGACCTGTAGCGACCCGCCGTGTACCCGGAACGTGCTGGAGCGCGTCGACGTCGAGACGGGCGAGGTCGAGGTACTGTACGAGAGATACGATTACAAGGAGACTGCCGGGGAGTGGCACGATTCGGCACGGATCGACGACACCCGCGTCGTCATTGCCGACATCGTCGCGGATCAGGTCTTCATCGTGAACACCGATACGGATATCGTCGAGTGGCTCTGGGACGCACAGAGCGAGTTTTCCGTCGAAGGTGGCGGACCGTATCCGGAAGACTGGGCCCACATCAACGATGTCGAGTACATCGAGGAGGGTGAAAACGAGGGCCGAATCATGGTCAGTCTTCGGAATCAGGATCAGGTCGTCTTCCTCGATCCCGACGAGGGACTCGTCGAGGAATGGACGCTCGGCGAGGAGGACAACTACGACGTCCAGTACGAACAGCACAACCCCGACTACATCCCCGAGTCACAGGGTGGACCCGCGGTTCTCGTTGCCGACTCGGAAAACGGCCGGGTCCAGGAGTTCCAGCGCGAGGGCGACGAGTGGACCCGAACCTGGCAGTGGGAGGACGACCGGATCCAGTGGCCGCGTGACGCCGACCGGCTACCCAACGGACACACGTTGATCTCCGATTCGCACGGCAACCGCGTCCTCGAGGTGGACCAGTCGGGTGAGATCGTCTGGTCGGTCGGATCGACGCTTCCCTACGAGGCCGAGCGACTCGAAAGCGGCGTGGAAAGCGAGGGGGGACAGAGCGCGGCCGAACTCGGAGTCGAATCACGAACCGTCGACGACGATGTCGACGAAAGCGGCGGGGGCGTCGATGCGCCCGGATTCTTCGACGATATCGTCCGGGAACTCCTCCCGCATCGGGTCTACAACGGTCTCCTGTTTGCAACACCGATCTGGGTCGGTTCGATGGAGTTCATCGCCATCGGCGTCGGCCTCCTCATCGGGATGACGTGGCTCGGTATGGAGATCAGGTGGCGACTGCGCGATGCCGGAATCCGGTTTCGCTATCCCATCACTCGGCGTGACCGGTAGCCTGAAGTCCCCGCTTGCCTCCCGGTGACCTCCGTACTCTCACACCACAATGGTGCTACCCAGCAAATAGAGTCCGGTGAGGATCGACTGAAACGACAGCGTTCCGATCGTCGACAGGGTGACAAACGACCGCAGTTGCATATCCGAGAGTCCGGCAGGAACTGTGAGCACCCCACGGACGAACAGTAGCGTATTGCTCCCCGCGACAGCGACCGGCCCCCAGCGATCGAACCAGTTATCGAACCGTTCGAGGCGGTCGTCGGTGAGCGGGAACCAGCGTTTCTGTAGGAGGTACTCCCGTCCTGCACGGCGGACGAGGAAAAACAGTAGCGTCTGTCCGATAGTCGCGCCCACGACGGTGATCGTGAGTATCAGGGTAATGTCGGTGAGAGACGTGCCGATTAGCGTGAGTGCCGTCGGGGCAACGAGTTCGCTCGGCATGAATCTGAGCAACATCGCCCCTTCGAGAATGGAGATCCCTAACAAGACGACGATCGCGAGATCAGAGGTCAGTAGCGACTCGAGCCACGTCGGAGCGAGCCTCGCTTGTAACGGGATCATCGACAATTGGCAAGCCGGTACTGACATACTCGGTTTCGGTTCGTCACGTGGATCGTTCCATACCTGTGCACGATTACGACACCCCCGAAAGCTGGTAACTCGTCAAGGCAAGCGATGTGAGCAACAGTACAACACCGACGAGCAAAACCGTTCGATTGATTCGCCTGTTCCTGGACTCGAACCATTCCAGTGTGACATGTCGCCGCGAGAGCGGCGCGAGCGGACGGAGTCCCATCGGGGTCACTACGTCACCGGCGAGGTGGGCAAGGATACTGCTGGCCCCGATGGCGAAGCCCAGATACAACGTGAGCGCTCCATCCCCGAGTGCCGTCATCACGATCGCACAGAGGCACCCAACAAAGAGCGCGAACCAGATCGTGTGGGTCCCTCCGCGATGCCGAAGCCGCGGAAGCGGCTGATCGAGGTCAGGGACGTTCGCAAGCCCAATCGTGAGTACGGCCCCGAAAAGCGCCACTTCGAGCGACCAGTGTCGGCTCACTACCGGCACGACGAGCGCGTACAGTGACGCGTTGAGGCCGATATGGCCCCCTCGATACATGATTTCGTCGCGTATTCGGGTCTCCGGCCCGGACGCGAATGAACCGTTCGGTCAGTTCAGGTAGTAAGCTCATCTTACCGCAAACGTACGCATCGGGACGCCACCGAGCGCCGCTCACCGGCACCCCTCATTTTTGGGTGATGCTGAGGTACTACTCGTAATGGATACGGGCGCTCAGTCGAACGTCCTCCTCGTGATTCTCGATACGGTCCGAAAAGACGCTCTCGGACCGTATGGCTCCACCAGAGGGACGACACCACACCTGTCGGCATTCGCCGACGAGGCGACAGTCTTCGAGTCGGCCGTCGCCCCTGCACCGTGGACGCTACCAGTCCACGCATCGCTGTTTACTGGCCTCTATCCGAGCGAACACGGAGCGGACCAGGAAAGTCCGTATCTGGACGAGACGGCCAGTCTGGCGTCGATCCTGTCGGCGGCGGGGTACGACACGGCGTGTTACTCCTCGAACGCGTGGATCACTCCCTATACGGGCCTCACCGACGGCTTCGACGTGCAGGATTCCTTTTTCGAGGTCCTGCCCGGCGACGTGCTATCGGGGCCACTGGCCACTGTGTGGCAATCGATCAACGATAACGAGTCTCTCCGGCGACTGGCGTCGGCAATCGTCAGGGTCGGCGCGATGATCCACGCCAAACTGGCCAGTGGAGAGCGCGCGGACTCGAAGACACCGACGGTGATCGATCGGACGAAACGATTCATCGACGAGAGCGAAGCGGGCTGGTTCGCCTTCGTCAACCTGATGGACGCACACCTGCCGTACTACCCACCCGAGGAGTACCGCGAGGAGTTCGCACCCGACGTCGATCCCGACGATGTCTGTCAGAACTCCAAAGAGTACAACGCCGGTGCTCGCGACATCGACGACGAGGAGTGGAACGCGATCCGGCGACTCTACGACGCCGCAATCGCACATATGGACGCCGAAATCGGACGGCTATTCGACTGGCTCCACGAGACTGGACGATGGGATGAGACGACAGTCGTCGTCGCGGCCGACCACGGCGAACTGCACGGCGAGCACGACCTGTACGGCCACGAGTTCGCGCTCTACGAGCAGTTGATCAACGTTCCGCTGCTGGTGAAACATCCGGCGCTCGACGCCGACCGGCGGGACGACCTCGTCGAGTTGCTCGACTGTTACCACTCGATCATGGACGCGCTGGGCGTCGATCCGGAGGACGTAGACGTGGATGAGGGGGCTAACCCGGTACCGCTCGACCGGACCCGCTCGCTCGTCTCGGAGCGGTATCGCGACTTCGAGGCGAGCGACGATCCGGATCCCGGTCAGCGCGCAGTCCGCAAGACCGACGGCGATTACGGCTTCATCGAGTACGCCCAGCCAGTAATCGAACTCCATCACCTCGAAGAGAAAGCCGGCGAGGCGGGTATCGACCTCCCGGAGGATCATCGCGCCTATTCACGATTCCGTGCTGCACGCCGATCCGACGCGAAATACGTTCGCGCGGATCGCATCCCCGACGAGGCCTATCGCCTCGACGACGATCCGATAGAAGAGTTGCCGGTCGATCCGGCGGACGACGCGGTCGTCGCCGAAGCCGAACGAGCACTATCGCGCTTCGAGAAGGCCGTCGGCGGGGCCTGGAACGAGGCGGCCGAATTTGACGCCACCGGGCGAGACTCGCTGGCCGAGGCCGACGAGGTGACTCGCAACCGATTGCGCGAACTCGGCTATCTCGAGTGACGACGGGCGTTGCCCTCTCTCGATAACCGGCTGATGCGCTGCCCCGGCCAGTTACTGGGGATTTATGACTATAACGCCTTCCAGACCTGTGTAGGACAAGCCATAATACGTTCTGGCAGCTACATTCCCGTATGATTTCACAGGGTGTTTTTGCCTGCGATTCGCTCCGCAGGAACACTGTGGCTCGGCGTGTCTCCGATCGAGCGAGCGCGCTGTCTCGACGATGGCGGGTGGCTATCCGGCATGCAGTTCTCTCGGTCTCTCAGCGACGTGATCCCTCATGACTCACCGACTCGACGAGATCGACCGTCGGATACTGCACGAGCTGATGACAGATGCACGGAACACGTCCGCACCGATGATCGCGGAGGATCTGAACGTCTCCGCCGGGACGATCCGCAACCGGATCGAACGTCTGGAAGAGGAGGACGTAATACGCGGTTACACGGCGATCGTCGATTTCGAGCAGGCTGGCGGCCGACTGACGTCCGTTTTTATGTGTACGGTGCCGGCTGACGAACGGGAACGGCTAGCACTGGCTGCGCGATCGATCCCGGGTGTGATCAACGTTCGAGTACTGATGGCGGGTAGACGTGATCTCCAGGTGGTCGCCGTTGGCGAAGAGACGAGCGACCTGCGAGAGATAGCCCGCTCGCTCTCTGGACTCGATATCCGGATCGAGGACGAGGAGTTACTTCAGACTGAACTTCACACACCGTACAACGGGTTCTTGCCTGAAGACGATACAGGGTCGGTCGTCACCGATACCGTCACACTGGCTGACGGGATGTCCGTCGTCGAGGTGTGTATCACCGAGGACGCACCGATCGTAGGACTATCGCCCGTCCAAGCACAGGGAGAGGGTGTTATCTCTCCGGAGACAGTGGTGATCTCCGTCGAGCGCGAGGGGTCGATCATTCATCCCCCCGACGAGACGACGCTTCAGCCAAACGATGTCGTGACTTTGCTGCCAGACGAGGAAGCCGATACCGACGGACCGCTAGCACCGTTCCTCGCCGACGACACGACGAGTCCATCGTAATCGTAAACCGTCCCGGCGTCATGAGCCCCTCGCTTTTCACGTTCGAGACCAAAGCCCCGATATGGCTGATACGATCCTCGTGCCGCTCGAACTCCCGGATCCGGAACCGCTGTCGCCTGTCTTGATCGAGGACCTCTCGTCGCTGAACGTCGTGGTGCTGGGTCACTACGATCTTCCCGAACAGACGCCGGCCCGGTCGGCGAGCGAACAGTTCGGCGAAGAGGCACAGGCGACGCTCGACGAGATAGCCGAGCAGTTCGCCGACGCGGGTGCATCCGTCCGGACGCGGTTGGTGTTCGGTAAAGATCGAGCGACAGCGATCCGACAGGTGGCCGAGGAGGAGGACTGCGTGGCCGAACTCGATCCCGCACCGACCGACGACATCCGTCGGATCCTCGTCCCGGTCCCCCCCGCCGCCGAGGTTACCCGACTCCCCACGTTCATCAGTCTCCTCAGTGAGGACTCGACACAGCAGATCACGCTGTTTCACGTCGCAGAGGGAGATGTAAGCCGAGCGGAAGCCGATGAACTCGTCACAGAGATCCGCGACCAACTGGTCGATGACGGGTTCGATCCGACGGCGGTCGACACGCGCGTCGTCGAGGGGGAAGAACACGACGACGAGATCCTTCGGGTGGCCGACGAGTACGACGCGGTCGTGATGTACGAGGCCGAATCGCGACTGAGCGACCGTCTCTTCGGCACGCTCCCGGATCGGATCGCTAACGAGACTCGCGATCCGGTGATCGTCGTTCGGCGGGACTACTGACTGAGTAGGACTTTTCAAAGACTGCCGACCTGCGCGAATACTGTTTCACAGAAACTGCCGACTGGCGAGTGTCACTCGTCTTCTGACCCCGATTACTCCGACTCCGGAGCGACGGTCGGGCCTTCGTCCTCGCGGCGCCGCTGAACGATCGTTCCGATCGCTCCCGTCCTGTCGGTACGGGAGCGGCCGTAGACGAAGTAGATCACGACGCCGGCAACTGTGATCCCGACCGTCCCGAGTATCGGGACCAGCCCCATCTGCGTGAGGAGGCCGAATCCGGCAACGATGCCGAAGATCTGTACGTACGGATAGCCCGGGGTAACGAACTCCGGATCGTACGACGCCGTGTCCGCCTCGCGGAACGCGATGAGCGCGACGTTCGAGATGGAGAAGACGAGGATTTTGAAGGCGCTTGCCAGCTTTGCCAGTTCGATGACTGGCACGAACGCGATCAGCAGGAACAGCACCGTCCCGGTGAGCAACACGGAGTTCCGTGGCGTCCTGAATCGGTTGTCGATCCGTTCTAACTGTGGCGGGAGCAAGTGGTCACGGCTCATAGCGAGCGGGAACCGTGAGGACGACAGCACGCCGGCGTTGGCCATGCTGATGAGTGCGACCACTGCGATCACGGAAATGATGCCGACGCCGAAGCCACCGAACAGCGCTTCGGCACCATCGGCCATCGGGGTGAGCGACGCGGTGCCGTCGGGACCGCCGTGTTTTAGCACCTCCGAGTCCGCCAGTCCGACGACTGCGGCCACGACGAGCACGTAGATAACTGTCATGATCGCCATCGACCCCAGCATCGCACGCGGAAGGTTCTTTCCGGGATCTTTCACCTCTTCGGCGATGGCTGCGACCTTGGTCACGCCGGCGAAGGAGACGAAGACGAACGCCGCTGCGGTGATGACGCCACCGCTCCCTTCAGAGAAGAACGGTGTAAACGAGGAGGTATCGGCGAGCAGGCCACCATTCAGCGTATACGCGGTGAGACCAACGACGACGAGGCTGACGATGACCGCCTGTACCCGGCCGCTCAGTTTCGTTCCCGAGACGTTTAGGATGACGACCAGTGCGCCCAGACCGAGGGCGACGAACTTGATCACGCCCTGTGAAATGGGTGCGAACAAGAGGAGATATGCCCCGAGTCCGACGAGTGCGAACGAACTCTTGAACGTCAGCGAGAACCAGGCACCGATCCCAGCGATAGTGCCGAATAGCGGCCCGAGCGCCCGATCAATGTAGAGATACGTGCCGCCGGACTCGGGCATCGCGGTTGCCATCTCCGCCTTCGACAGCGCGGCCGGTAATACGACGATTGCCGACAGCACATATGCGAGAATAACGGCTGGTCCGGCTTTCTTGTAGCCAAGCGCCGGAAGGACGAAAATCCCACTACCGATCATCGCACCCATGCTAATCATCATCGTGGAGTAGAGTCCTAAACTGCGATCCAGATCGTGTCCCACCATGTGCTCACCTCCATTTAATATACTCAATCCTATATTTGTTTCGGATACCTCAATATAAACCCATCCAAACTACTTATTACACAGGGACTTGTAGAAAAGGACACAATGTCAACGACAGTCACACAACACCAGAGTCGGATGGTCCGGTCAGTCCCTGCGGGGTTCATCGGGCTTATCGGGGCGATTCTCGGCGCACTAGCGATCGGCTTCCTGCTAACCCATCGAGAATCGGCGGTCTGGTGGCAGGCCGAACTGATCGTCGTTGCAGCCGTTTCCGTCGCAATAGTGTTCGGCGCGTACCGGCTGGCCGGGAGTTCCTACGACACGACCGACCTGTGGGTCATCCTCGCCTGGAGCGTGGCCGGCATCGTCGGTGCGGATCTGATCGGCGGTGGACTCTACTTGCATCAGCTTACCGAACGGGTCAACCTCGCCGACCCCGCGTTCTTCTTCGAGTATCTGTCGCTGCTCGGGCTTGCAATCGGACTCGCGTTCGGTATCAGCCGCCGCTCACGGATCCGTCGCGAACTCGAGAGCGTCTTCGACGAGGAACCGGTGGACCCCGACGCGATTCGCACACTCCTGACACTGCTTGGCGGCGATGGTCGGACGCTGCGCCGGCGCTGGGATGTCGCTGCGGCCATCGCTGAGACGACGACGCTTGCACTCCCGATTCCCGCGCTTGCCCACCGACTCGCTGTTGAGGAAATGGGCGTGTTCCCGGACGATGAAACGGACGTCGAGACGCTCCTGTACGAGGAGATACTCCCGACGCTCGCCGAGAACGGCGTCGTCGATGTCGACTACGACACTGAAACGGTCGAGTACGTCGGCCCCGAGGCGGCGGTCGACCACCTCGCGACACCGTCATGAGGTGACCGGTGCTGATCGGACATCCCCTCAAGGGACCGACGACTGGTCTGTCGTCCACAGGTTTATTTTCTCTCCGGGCCCTCTCAGCGTTCAATGGCCGGCGATTCCTCGTTGGATCTCCTCTCCGTTCCCGCGGACGCGGGACATCGCCTCTCCCGTACCGCCATAGAGGACGCGCTGGCGTACTTCGATCCCGACGCGGTCTGTCTGCCCGGCGAGTTCGATCCGGAACTGTACGGCGGCGTTCGCACCGTCGCCACGGTCCCGGTGATCGCCCCACGGGCGGGGACGGACCACGTCGGACACCACGGCCGCGCACGGGAGGGCGAAGTCGTCGACACAGCGGCGGTCGATCCGACGACAATGACCCACGAACTCGTTTCTGTCCGCGAAAGTAGTATTCTCGCCGAGACCGATACGGTCCTGCCGAACGGCGAGGACGCCGGCGAGGACCTGCCGACGGTGCTCGTCGTCCCGGATCTCGCGGTCGAGCACGATCCGACGACGCTGACCGCCCGATTGCCCCATCTCGACGCGCTGGCCGAGATTCAAAACGCACTGTCGGGCCCGCTGACTGTGCTTGCGGGGAGCCAGCCTGCGAACTACCACCATCCCTGGGACACTGGCAGCGGCGGGCCGGTGACGGTCCATGGAATGGGTGGCGGCGCGGACGGATCACGGCTCACGCTGCTCTCCTGTACGCCAAGCGGCGCAGTCGCCGGGGAGTCAGTCGACGCCGACAGTTTCGGGCTCCGGGCGATCCACGGCGTCGGCGCGAAGACGGAAGCCAGCCTGCACCGACAGGGGATCACGACGCGCTCCGGACTCGCCGAGACGCCGGTCGCCACGCTCGCCGATCTCCCGGGCGTCGGGCGGGACTCGGCCGAGCGGATGCACGCCCACGCCGAGGTCATCGAGACGGGCGATCCCCTGCGACTCACCAACGAGTCGCTTCCTGCCTTGCGCAACGGTCGGCCGCCGATCTGTCTCGATATCGAGACTGATGGTCTCTCGCCGACAGTCGTCTGGCAGTTCGGCGTCTACGATCCGGAGACCGACGAGTACACTGCCTTCATCGAGGACGAAACGCCGAGCGATCCGGGCCGGAACGTCCGGCAGTTCTGCGATCACCTGTTCGCCAGCCACGCCGAGCGGACGATACTGACGTGGAACGGCGACGGCTTCGATTACCCTGTGATCGAACGGTTCGTGCGCCAGCACGCCCCCAAGTACGTCGAGGCGTGGCAGGATCTCTGGAAACACGACCTATACTCGTGGGGAGTGCGGGACGGGAACGCGCTCCTCCCCGGGCGGACGAACAAACTCGACGACGTGTCACGAGCGCTCGGCTACGGCGGCGGTGAGACGGGACTGACAGGTGCACAGACCGCCGCGGCCTACCAGCGGTTCATGCGTGCACCCGACGACCCGGCCGCGGAACCAGACTGGACGCGTCACGAGCGCTACTGTGAGGACGACTGCCGGGCGCTCTGGCACGTCTGGCAGGCGATCGAGGATGCCGAGCGCCGCGATCCGAGCGACAGTGCGACCGATTCGGGCGGCCAGCAGACCGGACTTACCGATTTTTGATATGACTCAGGACTCCACTATCGATATCGAACGGCTGATAGAGACGTTCCCGCGCGAGGGCGTCTCGCTCGATTCCGACTCGATCACGTACCGGCCGCTCCCGGCACGCGAGGCCGACACCCTCCCGTCCGGCGAGGTGTTACGGCCGACGCTGGCCGAGCGCTACCCCTTCGAGCCGTTCCGTCATCAGGCCGACGCGCTCGACGCGCTCGACAGGGACGAGAACGTCACCGTCGCCACGTCGACGTCTTCCGGCAAGACCGACATTTACGCCCTCCAGATCGCCCGGAACCTGCTCGATTCGGGCGTGCTTGCGCCGGACGGCTCCCGGACTGGCGACGCCGGTGCGACCGCGCTGTGCATCTACCCGACGAAGGCGCTTGCGGGCGATCAGCGCGAGAGTCTGGCCGATCGCTACGACGAGATGGGACTCGACGTCCGCGTCGCGCGCTACGACGGCGACACCCCCCAGAGCGAGCGGCGGGAGATCAGAGAGCGCGCGGACGTGATCCTGACGAACCCGATGGGCGTGAGCACGTATCTCCACGATCACGACCGCTGGAGCCGGTTCTACACGGGTCTCGACCTCGTAGTTCTCGACGAGTCCCACACTCACACCGGCGTCCAGGGGATGCACGTCGCGTGGATCCTCCGACGGCTTCGCCGGGTCGTCTCCCACTGGGGCGGCGATCCGCAGTACGTCCTGACGTCGGCGACTATCGGCAACCCCGAGGAGCATTCCGAGGAACTGCTCGACGAACCAGTGACGGTCGTCGACGAGGACGGGTCGCCGCGCGGCCCTCGTGATCTGTTGCTGTGGAACCCACCGCCGTCGGGGAGCGGGGAGGAGCGAGGAACCTTCGCGGCGGACGACCCGCCGAGCGCACCCGGCGTCGACGGCGGCATCAGCTCGCGGGTGCCCGCCTCGGTCGATGCGCCGCGGCTCTGGAACCATCTCACCTACCACGGCGTTGGCTCACTGCTGTTCTGTCCGAGCCGAAAGCTCACCGAAATCGCTGTCCGGCGCGCGGCGGAACACCGCTCCGAGCATCCGGGCTACTACCGGGCCACGAACGGGCCGTTTCCCTCGCTCGAAGCCTACAACGCGGGAATGGGCCGGATCACGCGCCAGAAGCGCGAATCCTCGTTTAAAGACGGCTCGCTCGCCGGACTGGCGACGACCTCCGCGCTGGAACTCGGCATCGACATCGGCGATCTCGACGGCGTGGTCCTGCTGGGCTATCCGGGCCAGCGCCAGCAGTTCTGGCAGCGGATCGGCCGCGCGGGGCGGGGTGGCTCCCGGAGCGTGGGCGTCCTCGTCGCCGACCACCGCACGCTCGACCAGTACGTCGTCGACAACCCCGAGTACCTCCTCGATACAGACGTCGAGGACGCCGTCGTCGACACCGACAACGATGCCGTCTTCGCCCAGCACCTGCTCTGTGCGGCCGACGAAATCGCGCTCGACCGGGCGGATATCGGGCGCTTCGCCAGCGAGGAGCGACTCCGCGCGGGCGTCGAGATGTGGCGACGTGCTGGCCGTCTCACCGGCTATCTCGACGCCGTAGTCCACTACGCCGGCGCGCGCCGCCCCCAGACAGAGGTGAGCATCTACGGCACCGGCGGCGACGAGTACGAACTCCGACTGGCCGACGACGTCGACGAGGCCGCGGTCGGCGACTTCGACGCCGAGAACGTCGCGCGAAATCGCGCCTTCCGCGACTACCACGAGGGTGCGGTACGGCTGTTCGACGGCCAGCAGTTCGAGGTGACGGCGATTCACGACGACCGACCGCAGCCAGTCGTCGAACTCGAACCGGTCGACCGGGAATACTACACGCGGACGCTTTCCGACGTGAACGTCGTCGACGCCGAGTCGGAGCGCTCGCGCGAAGTCAACGGCTTTACCCTGCATTTCGGCACTGGAACCGTGCTCGTCCATCACCACTCCTACGATCAGGTGTACGTCGAGTCGAACGAGCCAAAAGAGCGAATGCTTCCGACCGCCCGCCCGCCGATCAGGATGGAGACCCAACTCTGCTGGGTCGAGGTATCAGAGGAGATCGAGCGCGGCCTGCTCGAAAAATACCGCGAGTACGGAACTGAGACGGGCGTCGACGCCGAGCGCGCGGGTACACCTCAGATCGGCTACGTGGCGGGACTCCACGCCGCCGAACACGCCATGATAAAGACCGCGCCGCTGGAGTTGCTCGTGGATCAGGGGGATCTGGGGGGGCTCTCGACGCTTGTCCTCGATAGCCACTACGCCAGCCCCGAGCACGACGAACTCGGTGCGACCGCGGAGCGTTCGCTCGATGCCGTCGAGGCCGTTATCGCGGATCGTGCCGAGAGTTCTACCGGCACCGCCTCGGGCTGGTTCATCTACGACGGCGTCGAGGGGGGGATCGGCTTTGCGCGTGCTATCTACGAGGAGTTCGAGACGCTCGCCGCGCACGCACGCGATCAACTCCGTAACTGCGAGTGTGGCCGTCCCGACGGCTGTCCGGCCTGCACCTACTCGGAGAACTGCGGAAACGACAACGCCCCACTGCTTCGCGAATCCGCCATCGACGTCTTCGAGCACCTCATCGGCGACCGGACGCGGGCCGACCTCGACCTCGCTGACGCCGACGAGTCGGAGCGGCGGCCGGCGCTGTTTTACGCCTGAGCCCTACTGCTCCAGGATCTCGACGAGGTTGTTCTCGGGGTCGCGCAGAAAGCAGATCCGCGTCCCGCTCTCTGTCGTCTGGGGCGGACTGATCGTCTCGACGTCCCCGGGGAGTGCCTCGTAGAACGCATCGAGGTCCTCGACATCCAGTCCCAGATGCGTCGCACCGGGACGGTTGAGCGCGGCGTCGTCGACGGCCGCCCCCTCCGGTTCGTACTCGACGAGTTCGATCCGGATCCCGTCGGCGTCCAGATGGGCGAACGAGCCGGTCGCGCCCTGGACGCCGACGCCGGTCGAGAACGCCTCTCCGGAGACGGAAAAGCGCGTCAGGACGTCCAGTCCGAGCACGTCGCGGTAGAACGAGACGACGCGGTCGAGATCCGATACGGTGATACCGACGTGATGTGCGGTCGCGGGCATACGCACAAACGTGCTCGCGCGTCGCAAAAGTCCGTCGTCGTCCGGCCGCGGCAAGGACTCGCCGACGACCACGGCCTGCCGGGCGACTCAGACGCCCGCGGCCCAGAGCCGGTACGCCTCGTCCTGTTCGTACACCTGCCGGAAGACGTCCTCGACGAACTGTGCGATCCGCTCGTCGTCGGTCCGGGCGAGTATGCGGGCGTTCGTCCCCTCGGCCTCCTCGGGCCGGACGAGTTCGTCGACGGTGAAGGAGGGGTACTCGTCGAGGAGGGACTTGAGCCGGTCGAGCTCGCTGTCCGTGCAGTCGAGGTTCAGCGTGTCGTCTGCTAGCTGGATCCACGGCGCTACGGCGTCCTCATCGGTCCTCTCCGCCGGTCGCTCCGCTTCGAGCGTCAGGAAGGCGCTGTCGCGCTCTCGGTGGGCGGCGATGGCATCCTCCGCAAGTTCGCGGCGGTCCTCGGGCGTGTCGGCATCGAATCTGTTCATACTCGTGCGTTCGGGGTAGGCTCTCAAAGGCGGAACGGTTTCTTCAAAGCTTTAACTCGGGAGGCTATTTTCCACGTATGGTCAGTCCAAACGTACTGCTACTCGGTGCACCCGGAGCAGGCAAAGGAACACAGAGCGCACGGATCAGCGAGGAATTCGATGTGGAACACGTCACGACCGGCGACGCGCTACGCGCGAACAAGGAAATGGATATCAGTCATCTCGATACCGAGTACGACACGCCCGGCGAGTACATGGATCAGGGAGAACTCGTCCCCGACGAGGTCGTCAACGAGATCGTCAAGACGGCCCTGCAGGAGGCAGACGGCTACGTGCTCGACGGCTACCCGCGTAACCTCGACCAGGCCGAGTATCTCTCGGAGATCACCGACCTCGACGCGGTCCTGCTACTCGATGTCGACAGGGAGGTGCTGATCCGCCGACTCACCGGCCGACGCGTCGATCCCGAGACGGACGATGTCTATCACACGGAGTTCGACATGCCCGACGACGAGGCGGTCCGCGAGCGTCTCGTCCAGCGTGAGGACGACACTGAGGAGACCGCTCGCGAGCGCCTGAGCGTCTTCGAAGAGAACACTCAGCCAGTGGTCGAGCATTACGAAGACGAGGGCGATCTCGTCCGGATCGACGGTGAAGGAACTCCCGACGAGGTCTGGGAGGAAGTCCAAGCGACGATCGAAGACGCGGTCTGATCACGCACGGGGTGGCTCGCTTCGAGCACTCCCTACGATCACAACTGTTGAATACCCCTCCCTCCTAGATGGTAGCAAATGGTTCGGACAGCGGAGAAAGTAGAGACTCTCGTCGAAGAAGACGAGAGTTTCGCCGATGCCCTCGGGGCGATCAAGCGGGCCGCCGACGAGAACGGCGGCGAGGTCGAGTGGACCGACGTCGAACGGGACGTCACCAGCGGCCAGTGGGGCCGCCTGATCGAGAAGGGTGTCCTCAGGAGTAGCGACGGCGGGTTCGAGTTCTCCGATCCCGACGGCGTCGAGGAAGTCATCGACGAGAACGGTGATATCTCGCTCCCCGACGAGGAGAGTCCCGAAGTCGAAGAGGAGAGTTCCTGGACACAGTGGGACAAGATGGCCGGCGTCGCGACGGTCGCGATGATGGTCGGATACTACTTCAACCCAGTTCGGGACCTGATCGGCGGGACGATCAACGTCTTCCTCGGCCCGATCGACGCCGTGCTCCCGTTCTATGCGGTGATCCTGATCGCCGCGATGCTGACCGGGATGTACTCGACGATCCTGCAGGCAAACCTGATGGACATGGACAAGATGTCGAAGTATCAGGACCAGATGCAGGATCTACAGGATCGCCGCGAAGAGGCCAAAGAGCGCGGTGACGACGAGGCTCTCGAACGCATCCAAGAGGAGCAGATGGACGCCATGGGCGACCAGATCGGGATGTTCAAAGAGCAGTTCCGCCCGATGGTCTGGATCATGGTGCTTACCATTCCCATCTTCCTCTGGATCTACTGGGCGGTCAATGCGGGCCAGTTGACGGCGGCCGAGCAGACGATGGTGATGCCGTTCGCGGGCGAAGTAGTCCTCGATGCGGGGATCGTTGGCCCCATGCAGTCGTGGATCGTCTGGTACTTCCTGTGCTCGCTGGGCTTCACCCAGCTGATCCGGAAGTCGCTGAACATCAACACGACGCCGTCGTAGACCTCTCGACTCCCCTCGCCTCGCCATCGAAGTTCATAACCTCTTTTACCGGCAGTCGCTCAGATAGGATATGTTACTAACAGTCTCCGGACCGCCGGGGAGCGGGAAAAGTACCACCGCGGCGGCGCTCGCAGCGGAGTTCGGCATCGAGCACGTCAGCGGCGGCGATATCTTCCGTTCGCTGGCCAATGAACGGGGCTACTCCCTCGCGGAGTTCAACGAGCTAGCCGAGGAGGACGACGAGATCGACCGGGACCTCGACCGGCGACTACAGCAGATCGCCCGTGAACGCGACGACGTCCTGCTGGAATCCCGGCTTTCGGGCTGGCTCGCTGCCGACGAGGCCGACGTTCGGATCTGGCTCGACGCGCCGCTGTCGGTCCGCGCGGCCCGGATCGCCGACCGCGAGGACAAATCCGTCGAGCAGGCGGAGACCGAGACCGAAGAGCGCGAGGCCAGCGAGCACGAGCGGTATCTCGACTACTACGGTATCGATATCTCCGACCTGTCGATCTACGACCTGAGTATCAACACTGCACGCTGGGGCGAGGATACGGTCTTTACCCTGCTCGTCGAATGCGTCGAGGGGTACGACGAGGATAGCGACGAGGGCAAGCTACGGGTCGACGCCGACTACGAGTTCTGACCTATGCGTGGCCCCCCAGCAGAACGGACGCCAGCCGAGTTGCTTAGCTTCGGGGTCGTCAACCTCGACAAGCCACCGGGCCCCTCGGCCCACCAGGTAACTGGCTGGCTCCGGGATGCGGTCGGCGAGCACGTCCCGGAGGACGAGTACGCCGGCGAGTGGGGTGCCGCCCACGCGGGGACGCTCGACCCGAAAGTGACCGGCTGTCTGCCCGTCCTGCTCGGTGACGCGACCCGGCTTGCACAGGTGTTTCTCGAAGGGAGCAAGGAGTACATCGCAGTGCTCGAACTCCACGACGACGCCCCGAGCGATATCGAGGCAGTCGTCTCGGAGTTCGAGGACAGACTCTACCAGAAACCGCCGAAGAAAAGCGCCGTCTCCCGGCGGCTTCGCGTCCGCGAAGTCTACGACCTCGAACTGCTGGAAGTCGAAAACCGACAGGCGCTCGTGCGGATCCGCTGTGAGAGCGGCACGTACGTCCGCAAACTCTGTCACGACATCGGTCTGGCGCTTGGGACGGGCGCACACATGGGCCATCTCCGGCGCTCGGCGACCGATCCGTTCGACGACACCGACCTGCAGACGATGCACGACCTCGTCGACGCGCTTGCCGAACTCGACGAGGGCGAGGACGGCCCGCTACGCGAGGTCGTCTCGCCCGCCGAGCGCGCACTCACCCACCTCCCGCGCGTGACAATCGCCGAGTCGGCGGCCCGCGAAGTCGCCGAGGGAGCACCGGTGTACGCGCCGGGCGTGCTCGGCGCTGACGGCGTAGACGAACAGGAAGCGGAACCGCTGGTCACGTGTTACACGCCCGACGACGCCGCGGTCTGTCTCGGACGGCTAACCGGAGATGTCGAGGCGGAAGACGGCGTCGTCGTCGAACTCGAACGCGTCCTCGTCTAGACGACAGGTTTCAGGGGCTGGCGTCCTAACGCTCTCGTATGTCCGATCGACCGCGCGCCCTCTCGATGCGCTGGGAGGACGTGCTCTTTGCACACTGGCCCGTCGACCCCGCTATCGTCCGACCGACGCTTCCCGACGGCCTCGACGTCGACCTGTTCGAGGGTGACGCCTATCTGAGCGTCGTCGCGTTCGTCATGAGCGACATTAGCCCGCGCGGTGTCCCGTTCGGCCTCTCCTTCCCCGAGTTGAACCTCCGAACCTACGTCACCCACGAGGATGGGCCACCGGGGATCTACTTCTACAATCTCGACGCAGACGACCGGATCGGCGTCCCCATCGCCCGCAAACTGTTCGGGCTGCCCTACTACCGCGCGGAGATGGACGTCTCTCGTACGTCCGAGAATGTCCGATTCAGAAGTCGACGCACTCACGACGGCGTCCCGCCCGCGTCGTTCGACGCCGAGTATCGAGCAGTCGGGGAGCCCCACCGGCCCGAACCGGGTACGCTGGAAGCGTTTCTAACCGAGCGCTACCGGTTCTACGCGGTCGGCCAGGACCGGCTTCCATCAGTCGATATCGGCGGCGATCAGCTTTATGCCGGCGATATCGCGCACGAACCGTGGACCCTGCGGGACGCCGAGGCGGAGTTCGACCGCAACGACCTGTTCGAGGCCGCCGGGTTCGAGATGCCCGAAGGGGAGCCGATCTGTCAGTACGGCCCCGGGATCGACGTCACGGCAGGCCGGGTCCAGCGGCTCTGAGTCGGGGGACATTTGCGTCGGCCGAACGGACGCCCTTCCATGACCGCTCTCTGGAGTATGAGCTACAACGTCCGGTACGACACGCCCGAGGACGGCGACGACGTCTGGGACGAGCGCCGGGATGCCGTCGCGGACGTCGTCCGCTCCCGCCGTCCGGATATCGTCGGGTATCAGGAACCGCTCCCGCACCAGCTAGCCGATCTGCGCGAGCGGCTTCCAGCGTACGAAATCGTTGGCCGGGGCCGCAACGCCGATGGCAGCGGCGAGCGCTCACCGATCGGGTTCAGGCGGGATCGGTTCTCGATGCTGGACCGCGAGACGTTCTGGCTCTCCGAGACGCCCGAGAATCCTGGTAGCGTCGGCTGGGACGCCGAACTCCCCCGGATCGCGACGCGACTTCGGCTTCGCGACGAGCGAACCGGGCGGACGCTCACCCACTGTAACACGCATCTCGACTACGACGGTGCGCGAGCACGACGCGAAGCGGCGTCCCTGCTCGCTCGACGACTCGACGGCGACGGCGCGACGATTCTGACCGGCGACTTCAACTGCGAGGCCGACTCGCCACCGTATCGGCGACTCGTCGAGGGCGGGTTTCGCGATGCCCGATCCGCGAGCGATTTCTCGCCTTTCGGTCCCCACACGACGCGGACGGATTTCGGTTCGCTCCACCCCGACTGGATCATCGATCACGTGTTCGTCGATGGGCCCCTGTCAGTCCGGCAGTGTGGCATCTGCTCGGAGACGGATCGCCGGCATCAGTATCCCTCAGATCACCTGCCCGTACTGGCCGAACTGCGGTACGAAGACCGGTAGCTACCAGCTCTTGCAGGCCCCACAGACCATCCCCTCCTCGCCGGTCCACCGTTTCGTAACTGTCTCTCCACAGGCCGCACACTCCCTCCCCGCGTCGTCCCACGCGTAGGTGACGGTTGCCGGTGACGTCTCGTCGCGCGCTGGCTGGTCGGCGTCGCCCTCGTTCTCGCTCTCCGACTGGCCGTCTCCCCCGACGAACTCCGTAAGCGACGAATCTTCTGGCACGGCCGTCGCTACTCGGTAGTGCCACAAAACCGTTTCGCGCGGCGAGGCCGTCGCTCAGGAGGTAGCTAGCGACGCCGATGAGTGGTTCCCGTCGGCGTCAAAAACCGTCAGAACTGCGGCAGCGACTTACAGTCGGGTGACTTCGGTCGCGCGCGGCCCTTTGGGTGCCTGTTCGATTTCGAATTCCAGTTCCTGTCCCTCTTCGAGGTCGGGGCCGCCGATATCTTCCATGTGGAAGAAGACGTCCTCGTCCGCGTCCTCAGTCTCGATGAAGCCGTAACCGCCTGTGTCGTTGAAGAAATCGACCGTACCTTCTGCCATAGCGAATACATCGAGACCACCGAGACTCATAATGGTTGCGGAGTTGCCTACTTCCCCCTTCGAGACGCCCTCTTCTATCAGAAACAACCGTGTAGATAGTCTATAGTTTCCCCGGAGCCACCCTCACTGGGGACAGTCGTCGGCATCGACCGAGCGTTTCTCCGAGCCCTGCTCGATCAGTTGCAGCTCCCCCGAATCGAGCGCTATCACAGCCGTCACTCCCCCATACTCGTGTGTTTGATCGTGTCCACGGACGACGACACAGCTCACGTCGTCCGGAATCTCGACCGTTTCGGATCTGGTAAACGGCTGTTGGGAGTGTGCGTGCGCGAGGTCCCGTCGGCCCAGACGAGTCCCGTCTACTTGCTCTACCTGCCACCAGTTCGCGTAGCCGTCTTCTCCGTCGTCGTCGTGATGGAGCGTCACGTCGAACGTGTACATCCCGCCTTCGCTCTCGAAGGCGACGTCGACGACGTTTGCTTCCCGGAGATCTAACTCGTCCGTGCTGGGATCGCCCCCGTCCGAACCGTTCCCGCTCGGCTCATCCCCGTCCGTATCATCCCCATCGGGATCAGTGCCGCCCGAATCGTCGAGACAGCCACTGAGTGCGGCGAGCGAGGCGATGCTGCCAATGCTACAGAGGAGACGACGCCGTGAACGGGGCCGGACTGCGTCCATACCTCTCCGTTCGAGAGGAGAGACAAAAAGTCCCGCTCGTCCCGTCTGCTCACGGAAGTGGCGAGCCATGTCCCCGCGATGAAGAGTTCTCGAGCCGTCGGCCGCGGCTCGTTTGCGAAGCGCGTCCGTCCGGAACTCCGGCTGGAGCGGGTTAGATATCCGTCTGCTCGTCCGCCGTCGTGAGCCAGTCGGGATCCTCGACGACTGTCGAGCCGACATCCGTGAGCGAGTAGCTGAACGTCATCGTCTGTTCGACACCCTCTGCGTCGACACCCTCGCCGGTCCAGCTATCGTAGCGGACCAGACCGTCCTCGTCGACCAGCACCGCGTAGTTGAACGCCGTCCAGGTGAACTCGCCGTCGGTGCCCTGTGCGGCGATCCAGGCCGGCTGGTCGCTTCGCTCGTAGCGCGTGACGGTGACGCCGTCGTACGTCTCAGTCCCGACGACCGAGAACTCCGAGAGATCGCTCCCGCTCGTAATAGAACTCTCGACCGAGAACATGGTGTTCTCTGGGGCGAACTCCCCGGGGGCGGTCTGATAAGTGGCCTCCCCGCCTTCACCGTATCGCGTGTACGACGTGCTGTCGGCGTAGAAACTCTCGTAGTCGTTGGTCACTTCGTCCCGGTTCGTCATCAGCATCTCGAAACTGGATCGTTCGTTCACGTAATCGACGGCGTATGTGTACCTCGTCGTGCTTACACCGTCACGCTCGCTGCTGAACTCCATCTCCCAAACGGATGTATAGCCCCCAGCATCCAACACTGTAGCCGTTCGGTTGTTGACGATCGTCACCTCTCCGTTGGTGCCATCATCGGGTTCATCTGCTGGGTCAGTGGAACCGGTACCGCCGACACAGCCCGCAAGTATCACGAGTGCAACGACAAAGATAGTCAGGCCGAATTTTTGTTTCATATGTGTCTCACGCCGACCAAGTATATATACATAGATTCCAGCTACTTACTGTACTTTGTCCTGCAGTATTCCACTCCTCACTCGTTCAATAGCTGTCGCTCACGGAGTTGTTCGCGACAGCAATATGGGGCCGCTCGGATTTGAACCGGATCAAGACTCGCTCCGCTCGTCTTGCAGGGTTCAATTCCTCACTCGTGCAATGACTGTCGCTCACGGAGTTGTTCGCGACAGCAATATGGGGCCGCTCGGATTTGAACTACGTCAACAGCGTCGCTACGCTCGCTGTTCTCTACTTCAAATCCGAGCGGGAAACGAGTCGCTCGTCACGTCCGTTCCTCGCAGAATCGATGGGGCCGCTCGGATTTGAACCGGATCAAGACTCGCTTCGCTCGTCTTGCAGGGTTCGAATCCTCACTCGTTCAATGGCTGTCGCTCACAGAGTTGTTCGCGACAGCAATATGGGGCCGCTCGGATTTGAACCGAGGTGACGAGCACCCAAGGCTCGAAGGATACCAAGCTACCCCACGGCCCCTGTATATCCCCCTTCGCTAGTCGTTATGTAAAGCGTTTCGTTCTCGATGTGCGAGGCAATAATGTTTATCAACCCTGACACGGCAACATGTATGGTATGCCTATCAGGAGCGATTCGGTTCTCACCGATTTTGATGCTATCGATGCTCTCGACGCCGTACAGAACCGGATCGGTGACGACCTTCTCGTCTGCGCTGAGTTCACCCCCGAAGACTTTCATATCATCTACGTTAGCGATGCAGGACTCGACGAGTACAACAGCGAGACAGATATCTGGGTCGTCGGCGATGTCATCCACGAGTACATGAACGTCGATTTCCTCGAACGGGAACTGTTCGAAGACCTCTATCCGCAGGTAACCGAGACGAACGCCTTCGTCACGTACACCGACTACGCTGCGATCATTCGAGTTCTCAGCGGCGACGAGGGGCTGTACCTCTCCGTCGATCCGGATTCCCCCGTCTCAGAGATCGTGAGCGAAGTCACGAACATACTCGGCTAACGATCTCACTCGTCTGCGTCGTCGTCTTCGAGTCGGTCGAGTCGATCCGCAATGTCGTCGTCAGTCGCCTCCGTATTCGCACTCTTCGCCGTCTCCGTGCTGGTAGACAACTCGGTATCCTCGATATCGTCGTCCATTCGCGCCGCGATATCGCTGTCGGAGGCCTGGGACGACCCCGACGTAGCCGGGATGCCATCACTCAGTGAGGGTTCGGCTGTCGATCCCTCGTATTCTATATTGGACTCGTCGATCAGTTCACCCGCATTTTCCGGGTCGACGACCTCGTCGAACAGCGACGAGTACGTCGCTATCAGTTGCTCGTCGTGTTCCTCGGGATCGATGTGGAAGTGGGTCATGGCCTCCGTCTCGGCAAGGCGTCCAAGCAGGGTGTGCAGGAACTGGAACACGACCTCCGGGTCCGAGTGGACAAGCAGTCCGGAGATGGAGTCGAAACACAGCACGATCCGGTGGCCGTCGCTCGACCAGGTCTCACAGAACTCGCTCACTGACGCTCCGATATCGGTCAGCGCCGCGGGATCTTCCACGATATCCGTCGCGAGCGGCGCGTCGAAATCCGGTTCCGTCTGGTCCGCCGAGCGCAACACGTCTCCGACGATGATCTCCCCGCGTTTCTCCGGTTGTCTTCCCGTCGTCCCCGTATCGAGTCGGGTTCGATCGGTGACATCCTGAGGAAACCTGACAGATAGCTCTGCCCGGTTCGTGGCTTCACCGACATCGAGTAGCGTGTCACAGCAGTGGTCGGCGTTTGTGCCGGACGCACCGAGTAGTAACACTGCCGCCCCCTCGGAGACGTCGATCATTCCGTCACTCAAGCGTATTCTTCTGTTCTTTCACATGGATTAATAGTTTTGTATCGGTCTCACGGTTCCGGTCGTGTGAATTTTCACCGACGGCGATCGGTCTATCGCCTGACGGGACGACTCCTTCGTCCGGTAGTTTCTTCATACTAATATGGTGTGCTCCGGACGTGGGGGCATGGACACCGAGGAGCGTCAGGACGCGGTACTCATCCCGACCGGGTTCGATCCGGGGAGCTATTCCTGCGTACGGTCGCTTTCGCGACGGGGCATCCGGACGATCATCGCCTCCAATCACGACGACGTTCCGGCGTCGGGATCCCGGTTCTGCGACGAGACGGTTTGGATCCCCTCACCCAACGAGGATCTGCTCGACTACCGAGACGCACTGTTACGGATCGCCTCGCGGCAGGACGTGAAGACGATTCTCCCGATCAGGCCCCAGGACACGTATCTGTTCTCGCTGTACGAGTCGGAGTTCGAGGCGCACGTCTCGGTGGTAACGCCGTCGATGAAGACGCTCCGAACGGTTCACGATCGGATTCGGCTGACGGCGGCCGCCGAAGCCGCGGGTGTGCCAGTACCGGATACTCGTCTCCTCTCCGACGTCGAAGAGACTGATCGGGAACTGATCGTCAAATCGCGCTACAACCTGCTAGCCAGCGAGTATCTCGATTCGTACTCGGAACGGGAGTCCGCGACGGAGAAATCCGTGAGCCACCATCGCCCCGGCGACGAACTCGATCGGGCGGAACTCACCGAATCGATGGGCCACGACCCGATCGTTCAGGAGTATATCCCGTCGAGCGACGAGTACGTCTTCGGGGCACTCTACGACCACGGCGAGGCGCTCGCGACCTTCCAGCACCGGCAGATCCGCGGGGACTCCTACACGGGCGGCGGTGGCGTCTACAGGGTTTCCGTCGACATCCCGGAGCTAGAGCAGGTTGCCCGGAGGCTTCTGGACAGTATAGATTACCATGGCCTCGCCTGTATCGAGTATATGCGCCACGAGGAGACCGACGAGTTCGTTCTCACGGAGATCAACCCACGACTCTGGCAGTCGCTTCCCTGTGCCGTCCGGGCCGGGGCGGATTTCCCGTGGTACTACTGGCTGCTCGCGACCGGTCGGCCCGAAACGATCGACCCGGAGTACGAGGTAGGAGTCGGGACTCATCTCCTGTACGGTGAACTCGGACATCTCCAGAGCCTGTTCACCGACGACTCCGCAATCGTCGGCCGCCCGTCAGTCCCGGGAACGGCATGGGAGATACTGCGGTCGTGCTACGAGGACCCGAACTTCGACAATCTCCGGTTCGACGACCCGCGTCCCTTTGTCACCGGTCTCAGTCACGTTCTGAAGAACGCAACGTAGCCCCTCCGGCTACTGTCGCGATTGCCCGCAGGGCGAGGGTTTTTGCGCGCTCCGTTGCAAGTGACGGGACGTGACTGAAGATTCACTTTCGTGGGAGACGTTCGGCTCCCGGACTGCGTACTCCTGTCCCGGCTTCGACGTCGTGACTGACGACGTCCGCTTGCCTGACGGGACCGAGACGACCTTCGATTATCTCACTGAACCGCCGGCAGTCGTCGTGTTGCCTTTCACTACTGACGGCGACGTCGTCGTCATCGAGGAGTGGCGCCAGGCCGTGGACCGCATCAATCGCGGGCTCCCGGTCGGGACTGTCGAACCGGACGACGAGTCACTGACCGCTGCCGCCCGGCGGGAACTCCGGGAAGAGACCGGCTACGAGGGACGGGAGTTCGAGCACCTGACGACAGTCGAACCGATGAACGGTGCTACAGACAGCGTTCATAACGTCTTCGTCGCCCGGGGCTGTGCGCCGACCGGCGAGCAGGACCTCGACGACAACGAGAGCATCCGCGTCGAGACGACAACGTTCGACGACCTGCTCGCCGCAGTCGAAAACGACGAGATCCGCGACGGGCGGACCCACCTGGCAGTGCTCCGGTACGCGCTGCTCGCCGACGAACGGAATCCTTAGGCCATCACCTGCCCTCCACCCGACCATGCGCGACCATTTCGAGTTGCAGGACGCCGACGCTGGGGGGCGGATCGGAGAGCTGACCGTCCCACGAGCAGGGGTCACCGTCGAAACACCGGCTCTGTTGCCGGTGATCAATCCGAACCTCCAGACGATATCGCCCGCCCGCCTCCACGAGGAGTTCGGCGCGGAGATTCTCATCACGAACTCCTACATTATCCACAACAACGACGACCTCCGCGAGAGCGCCCGCGAGCAGGGGCTGCACGAACTGCTCGACTTCGACGGTGCGATCATGACCGACTCGGGGTCGTTTCAGCTCTCCGAGTACGGGGAGATCGACGTCACGACCGACGAGATCCTCAGATTTCAGCGCGAGATCGGCTCCGACATCGGTACGCCGGTCGACATCCCGACGCCGCCGGACGTCTCCTACCAGCGAGCGGAGGAGGAACTCGAGACGACCAAAGAGCGCATCGAGGCGGCCGAATCGATCGATACGGGCGAGATGCTCCTCACGGCTCCGGTCCAGGGGTCGACGCATCCCGACCTGCGCGAGCGGGCCGGGGCCCACGCCGACGGTACGGACCATGACGTGTTTCCGATCGGCGCAGTCGTCCCCCTGATGAACGAGTACCGGTACGGCGACATGGTCGATGTCGTCGCGGCCGCCAAACGCGGACTCGGCGTCGACGCGCCGGTCCACCTGTTCGGTGCCGGTCATCCGATGATGTTCGCGCTGGCCGTCGCGATGGGCTGTGACCTGTTCGATTCGGCCGCCTATGCCCTGTACGCTCGCGACGACCGCTATCTTACCGTCCGCGGGACCGAACAGCTCGACGACCTCGATTACCTCCCCTGTTCCTGCCCGATCTGCACTGACTCCACTGGCGAGGATCTGCGTGCACTCGACGCCAAAGCGCGCGAGGAAGCGCTTGCGGCACACAACCTCCACGTCACCTTCACTGAGATCCGGCGGATCAAGCAGGCCATCCGCAGCGGTGATCTGCTCGAACTCGTCGAGGAGCGCGCACGGAGCCACCCTGCGATGCTCGACGGCTACCGGGCGCTCTGTGAACACGCCGAACAACTCGAACGCGAAGACCCCGTCTCGAAGAGCACCTTCTTTTACCTCTCCGACGAGAGCGCGAGCAGGCCGGAGGTCCATCGCCATCACCGCCGACTCGACCGACTCGATCCGGAGGGACAGGTCCTCCTGACGGAGGGCGATAGCTCGAACAACTACGACGAGTCCTGGCGCATCGTCCCGCCGTTCGGGCCGTTCCCGAGAGCCCTTTCGGAGACCTACCCCCTCACGGCGGAGGTTCCCGACCGACTGGATGCGAGCGCCTACGAGGCCGCGGCCGACGGCGTCGCGCGTCTCGTCGAGTCGAACCCCGACACAGAGTTTACACTCGGCCACTGGGACTGGCCAGCGTCGGCGCTCGACCGCGTTCCCGAGCGCGTCGAATCGTTCTCCCTCGACGAGCCGTAGGACGACCGTCCACACCTTTATGTCTCAGCGAGCGGCCAGCGGCGTCCATGCACTGAACCCGCTCCGGAGCGGTTCGCGGCCGTGTGACACGCCGCTTCGGAGGTCGTCGATGTCACCTGTTCGCCATACACCCTGACGCCACCGCGAAGCCCTGGCGATCCGGGACCGATAGTCTCTTTCACGCACCGCGACAGCGGTATAGTATGACCGATTACTTCGAGGTGCTGGAGCGGGACGGCGCGGCCCGGATCGCCCAGCTCCGCCTCTCCGACCCGGTAACCACGCCGGCGCTCGTCGACGACGTCGTCGAGGACGCCGGGAGCCTCTGGCCCGAGGAGCGTGAACTGCCAGCGGGCGACGAGAGCGTCCTCACCGTTCTTCCCCACCGCGGCTTTCCGGCCGGCACCGCCGACGAAGTCAAAGAGTCGTTTGCCGTCGACTACCCCGACGTCGAGTATCCGAGCGCCGTCGCCGTCACGCCCGATACTGCCGAGAATTTCGGAGCCGACGCCTACGTGCTTTCGGACGTCCAGGGATCGATCGGCCACGGTAGCGCGTTCCGTGACGCGATCATCGAGACGCGTGATTCGATCCCTGCCGACAGCGGACTCTACCTCTCCGGCGTCGCCACGCCGGTCAACGTCGCCACGCTCGTCTACGCAGGCGTCGACCTGGTCGACGAACATCGCGCGGTAGTGAAAGGACTGGAGGGCAAGTACCTCACCAACGAGGGCGAACACTTCCTCGAGGATCTCAGCGAACTCCCCTGTGCCTGCCCGGCCTGCCGACAGCCAGTCGGCGAGTTCGACCGTGAGGACTGTGCCGATCACAACGTTAACGCGCTCCGTGCGGAACTCGGTCGGGTTCGCGAACGGATCCGCGCCGGCCGGCTTCGCGACTACATCGAGGGGCAGGCCCGCCACGAGCAGTGGTGTACCGCGGCTTTCCGCGAGTTCGATCAGCAGTGGTCGTATCTCGAACAGCGAACGCCGGTCCTCAGACGCTCCGAACTGGTCTCGGCGACCGAGGACACGATCCGCCGCGTCGAGATCCAGCGCTTTGCCGAGCGAGTAACGAACCGGTACCGGAACCGGTTTTCGAACCCGCTCGTGCTCGTCCCGTGTTCGGCGACCAAACCCTACAGCGAGTCACAGAGCCACGGTCAGTTCCACGAGGCGATCGGCTTCCGCGGCCACGTCGTCTCGATGACGAGCCCTATCGGCGTCGTCCCCCAGGAGCTAGAGTGCACCTATCCCGCCCAGCACTACGACTCCGTCGTCACCGGTCGCTGGTCCGAGGACGAAAAGCGGTTTGTCGCGAACGTCCTGCAGGCCTACCTCGAACGCAACGAGTACCCGTCGGTGATCGCGCATATCCCCGACGAAGGCTATCGCGACATCTGCGAGCGCGTCGAGGACGCTCTCGATCTGGAGTTCACCTACACCGTCGAGGAGCACCCGACCGACGAGGAATCGCTGGTCAACCTCGCGGGCGCGCTGGAGGGTGAACTCAAGTACTCCAAACGCGAACGCGAGAAAAACACTGTGCGGGCGATCGCAGACTACCAGTTCGGCGACGGCGCGGGCGACGCGCTCTTCGAGGACATCACGATGGAGAGTCGCTATCCGAAACTGCGCGTCCACGACCGCGAGGGCGAACAACTGGCCGCGATGGTTCCCCAGTACGGCGTCCTCTCGATGACTCTCGCGGGTGGGCGACAGTGGGTCGAGAGCGACGCACCTACCAAACGCATCGAGATCGACGCGTTCGTTCCGCACGGCGACGTGCTGGCACCGGGTGTCGTCGACGCCGACGACGAGATCCGGGTCGGCGACGAAGTGGTCGTCGAGGGACCGAAAGCGTTCGGCGTCGGCCGCGCCGAGATGAGCGGTCCGGAGATGGCAGAGAGCACTCGCGGCGTCGCGGCATCGGTTCGCCACGTCGACGAGCAGTAACACTCACTCGTCGATCACGAACACGCGGAGGTCGTTGACGTTCGTCCCGGTTGGCCCCGTTTTGATCAGCGCGCCGCTCTCGTCGAGGACCGGATAGGCGTCGTTCCGGTCGAGTGCCTCGCGTGCGGTCGTCCGGTCGACAGTCTCGCAATCGACGATGGCACCGGCCGCATCGGTTGCGCCGTCGATGCCGTCCGTATCGACGCTTGCGACCACGATACCGTCGGCGTCGAGTTCGAGGCCGGCGCTCAGCACGAACTCCTGGTTGGGCCCGCCAGTCCCGTGGTCGTCGGCGAGGGTGACGGTCGTCTCGCCGCCCGACAGCAACACGGCAGGCGGGGCAACCGGGGTCGCCGTAGCGAGACACTCCTCCGCGATTGCGGCGTGAGTTTTGGCGGCCTCGCTGGCCTCGCCACGGACGCGACTTGAGAGTACGAGCGGGGTATAGTCCCGGTTCCCGGCGACCGTTGCGGCGGCGTCGATTGCGGTTCGGCCGTTCGCGACGACGCGTCGATCGACTCTTTCGAACGCGGGATCGTCGCGTGTCGGCGTCTCGTCGAGTTCGCCCGCCTCGCCGCGACGCAGATGGGACCGAACGGCTTCCGCCTCGATCCCGTACCGGTCGAGGACGTCTCTCGCATCGGCATAGGTCGTCGGATCCGGCGAGAGTGGCCCGCTCGCGATCACGCTGAGGTCGTCGCCGATCACGTCGCTGACGACCAGTGCGAGGACAGTCGCCGGGGCCGCACGCCGTGCGAGACGCCCCCCTTTGATCCGCGAACAGTGTTTGCGAACGGCGTTTATCTCTCCGATCGTCGCACCGCTCGCGAGGAGCGCCTCGGTCGTCTCCCGGAGATCATCGAGCGAGAGGTCGCTCGCCGGGGCCGGAAGCAGGGCGCTACCGCCGCCGGTGAGCAGTCCGATTACGAGGTCGTCCTCGCCGGCCTGCTCAACGACGCGCTCGACGCGCCGGGCACTCTCGACGCCGCGCTCGCTCGGAACGGGATGATCGCCGGGCAAGACATCGACCGTACGGGTCTCGACGGGATCGTCGGTGACGACGGCACCGCCGGTGACCCGATCACCCAGCACGTTCTCGACGGCCCTGGCGAGATGTGCCGCGGCGTTGCCGCCGCCAGCAAGCAGTATCGACTCGTGCTCGCTCAGGTCGTAGCCCCCGGACTCCTGTTCTACTACTCCGCTCACCTGCAGCATCTCGCCATCCAGTTCGAGCGCGTCGTCGACGACTGCCTCGGGGTGGGTGGCACCGATACCGGCCCGGAGACAGTCGAGTGCGAGCGAGCGGGAGGGGGACTGTTGGAGCTCCTCTCGGTTTTCGATCGTCTCGCGAGATGGCGTCATGTTTGCGGCAGAGCTCCGTCGATATCAGTCGATCGCATGGGTGTCGAAACGATCGACCTCGCAGACTGTAAGTAGTTCGGTGGTAGCGGGCTCTCTCACCGAGATATCCGGTCGTCTGCGTGTCTCTCCGGGCTGAATGATCTTGTACGATGTCTCGTGGTTCGAACCGGTATCGCTCAAAAACGTCCCCTCCGGGGAGCGTCCCCATTGGGAGGGCGTGGTCAGCATCGGTCGTCTGTACGTTTACTATATGTATTGTAAACACTCTCGACGATCTCGCACCGTCGTATCTCCCGGTGAGCGTATGCGAACGAACTCCGCGTGATAGGCCAGAAAAACCCACAAACAGGGATTAGAAGGCCTGAAATGCCGTTCCGTGTCGCCACATCTATTACGCTCTGGCGTCTGAGTGCCACTCGATGAACGATCTTCCGGACTCCGTCGGATTCCTACTGGCGGACGAGCCGTCACCCGAACAGCGTGCCGCGCTGAACTGGGCGACCAACGCCGGGATCGAGGCCGATCGAGTCAGTCTCCGCGACCTAGCAGAGGGAACGGTCTCGCTGTCGCGCTACGATATCCTGTGGTGGCACCGCGACGAGAGCGTCAGCACTGCCGAACAGCTAGACGCCTGTATCGACCCCCTCTCGGAGTGGATCGAAGACGGCGGCGGCCTGTTGCTCTCGCTACGAGCGGTCGAAGCGGTCACACCGCTGGGGATCGACCCCGTCGTCCCGGACGCCACTGGCGAGGTCGAACCAGAACACGAGATCGGACTCCTGTGCAAATCGATCTACGCAGATCGGCCCGTCTTCGACGGGTTCGATGACCTCCGTCTTCCGACCCGCTCGGCACACGGCATCCAGCAGTTCGCACGGTACGATAACGTGTTACCCGAGCATGGCGACGTGCTCGCGAGTACGATCCGTGCGGCGGAGGACGTCCCACACCAGCCCGCGCTGATCGGCTGGCAGGCCGGCGAGGGCGACGTTGCCGGGCTCGGGACGGCAGTGACGTTTGCGGGCGAAACCACAGACCGTTGTGATTACAATCGGACGGCGCTCGTTTGTAATCTCCTGTCGGTGCTGGCCGGCGACGAACGCCTGGCCCAGGGTCGACCGAAAGACGTCGAACAGCTAACGACGATGCGTGAGACGCTGTCGACCGATCCCCACCGGCCACAGTACCACGTCACGTCGCCCGCGAACTGGCTCAACGACCCGAACGGACTCATCCACTGGAACGGCGAGTTTCACGTCTTCTACCAGTACAACCCCGGCGGGCCGTATCACGACACGATCCACTGGGGCCACGCGGTCAGCGAGGACCTGGTCCACTGGGAGGACCGCCCCGTCGCGCTGACGCCCTCGTTCGACGGCCCGGATCGGGATGGCTGCTGGTCCGGGTGTGCGTTCGACGACGACGGTACCGTCCGGATCATGTATACCGGCGGGCGCGGCGACCTGCAGCTTCCTTGCCTGGCCACTGCGGCCGACGAGGGGCTCGACTCGTGGGAGAAGGACCCGAAGAACCCGGTAATCGATACCCTCCCGGTGGATCCGCCGCTCCGGTCGACCGAGGACTGGAAAGTCGAGTTCCGCGATCACAACGTCTGGCAGGAGGGCGATACCTGGTACCAGTTGATCGGTTCGGGCGTCGAGGACGGCGGCGGCACCGCCCTGCTGTACTCCTCGACCGACGACGAACTCAGACAGTGGCACTACGAGGGGCCGATCCTCACGGGCGAGCCGGAAACTGACGGCTCGATGTGGGAGTGTCCCGAACTCCTCGACCTGGGCGAGAAACAGTTGCTCCACGTCTCGAACTACGACGAGGTCCGGTACTACCTTGGCGAGTACGAGGACGGCGAGTTCGAGACGGAGCGCACGGGCCAACTCGACGACGGCGATTTCTACGCACCGCAGTCGCTTCGGACCGACGACGGCCGGGTTCTCACCTGGGGCTGGATCTGGGAGGCCAGAGACGAGAGCGCCCAGTGGGATGCAGGCTGGTCGGGCGCGCTCTCCCTGCCCCGGGAGATCGAACTGGCCGACGACGGCACCGTTCGCCAGCGCCCGGCAACCGAACTCGAATCGCTGCGCGAGCGCCACGTCCACGAGGGGAGCCGATCGCTTCGGAGCGAACGGGAACTCCTCGACACGAGCGGTATGGCCTTCGAGCTATCGGCCGAGATCAAACTCGACGACGCCGAAGCCTTCGAGATCGTGGTCGGCGAATCCCCGGACGGCGAGGAACGGACGCCGATCAGATACACGCGCGACAGCCAACTCGTCGTTGATCGGAGCCACTCCAGTCTCGACGACCACACCTCGAAAACGCCCGATCGGATGCCGATTTCCCCGATCGACGAACCCCTCTCGCTCCGACTGTTCGTCGACGGCTCTGTCGTCGAACTGTTCGCAAACGAGAGACACTGCCTGACGACGCGGATCTACCCCACGCGCGCCGACAGCGATACTCTCTCTATCCACGCGAAGGGCGGGGCTGTAGAGCTACCCGAGTTCGACGTCTGGGAGCTCGGGCGGGCGTGGGGGGATGGCGGCCCCAGAGCAAAAGAGGCGGTCGCCGGACGCACCGATTAGACGTCCTTTCGCACGAACCAGACCGTGCTGGCACCGACGAGTACGAGGGTCATCCCGATCAGGACTGCCGCCCCGACCGGATCGTAAACACTCTCTAACAGTATCTCGTTCGGATCGAAATAGCGCATCGGCGCGATTGCGCCGACGGCTTCGTACTGCGTCCCTTCGAGCAGCGATTCGACGAGAAAGAGCGCGAACGTGCCACCGAGGGCGACCCGCTGGGCGACTCCCGTCCGGTCGAACGCGACCGAACAGAGCAGGCCGATCCCGGCACAGGCGAACAGATAGGGGATCGCAAACAGGTGGATCGCCGCAAGGTCGGCAAGCGCGATCGATTCGTCGATCAGCCGGATACTCACGAGGATCACCGGCGGGACGAGCACGTTGACGAGGACGATCGGCACAGCCAGTGCGGCGAACTTCTCCGCGAGCAGTCGCGGTCTCGACACCGGCATCGCCAGCAGCGTGTCCATCCGCCCCCGGTCGACGTCGTCGGCGATCACACCCGCGGCGCTGTAGGCCATATACAGTCCGAGCAGGATGACCCAGCCGAAGACGTATAGCTCGAAGGCGAGAAAGCCCTCGATCGACGCCATGGTTTCGACGTCGAATACCTGAATAAGTTGGGGCGGATACGCCTCCAGTAGATCGTCACCGTCGAAGGAGTCGCTAAACGAGGGGTAGACCCAGATCACCATCGCCGCCAGCGCGGCCATTCCCGCGGAGAGATAGATACTACCTCTGATCCGCTTGGTGCCGTCGTACCGAAGAAACTCGAACATTAGCGCTCACCGTAGAACTGCAAGAAGACGTCTTCGAGCGGTGCCTCCTCGATCGACAGGTCGAGCAGTGTGTACTCGCCGAGACGGCCCAACAGCGTGTTGATATCGCCAGTGAACGTGAACGTACACTCGGTGAACGCATCGGTCGTCTCGCCGTTTCGCCCTGCCGTTTCGAGGTCGTGGACGCCCGCTACGTCGAGAGCGTCGAGCGGGATCGACTCGTCGGCGTGAATCCTGACCGACTTGCCGGTCCGTTCCAGCAGGGCGTCGATCGGCTCGATCGTCGCCAGTCGCCCCTCGCGGATGATGCCGACGCGGTCGCAGAGTCGGCGCACTTCGCTCAGGACGTGCGAGGAAAAAAAGACCGTCACACCGTTGCGTTTCTCCTCGCGGAGGAACTCCGCGAAGCGCTGTTGCAGGAGGGGATCGAGCCCGCTGGTCGGTTCGTCCAGTACGACGAGATCCGGATCGTGCATGAACGTCGTGACGAGGCCTAACTTCTGGACGTTCCCCCGCGAGTAATCACGAACCGGCCGATCGAGCGGTGGCTCGAACAACTCGATCAGTTCGTCCCGGCGCTCGCCACCCTTGACGGCGGCGTGTAAATCGAGAATCTCCGTGCCCGTCGCGTCCTCGTCGAACCCCGGCTCGTCGGACAGATAGCCGATCCTGCGTTTCGCCTCGATGAGGGCGGAACGGTCCGTGATGTCGTGGCCGAGCACTCGAGCGGAGCCGCCGGTCGGGGAGATGAAGCCGAGCAGGGTCCGGATCGTCGTCGTCTTCCCGGCCCCGTTCGGACCGAGATAGCCGAAGATCTCGCCGGTCTCGACCTCGAAGGTGAGGTCGTCGTTGGCGAGGACGTCCCCGTAGTCCTTCGTTAGCCCGTCGAGTTCGATCGCTGCCATATCGGAAGCTACTCTCTGTCACCTTTTGAGTATGTGGGTAGGCTGATACGAAGCCGGGTATGCGGTCGGGAATCAGTACTCGCCGTCGTCGGCCGAGAGCCGGTAGTCGGCGAGAAGCCGCGGGAGCGCCTCGCGCTTCAGCGGGAGGTGGCCGTGCTCTAGCGCGCCGAGGATTCGCGTCTCCGCCCCGTCGAGTTCGATCCGGAGCGTCGGGGCGAGCGTGCCGCCGAAGCGGCGCTGCTGTTCGACGTGCGGAAGCCCGGCGACGTCGTCAAGGGAGAGGCCGCGAAGGTCGTAGTAATTAAAGAAACTGCTGACCAGTATCTCCTCGTCGTGTGGGTAGGCGAGCCACGAGTAGGTCTGGAACGGCGCGCTCGCGGGGTTGGTCGCGACCAGTCCGGAGCCGTTCAACGGCTTGTACTCGCCGCGAAGCGACTCGGCGACGAATCCGTAGAGGGCGTCGTATCCCTCCAGTCCGGGAGCGAACGTGTGCTCGTGGCTGGAGACGAACAGGTAGTACGAGCCATCGCGGACGATCATGTGTGGGCGTTCGAGTTCCTGATTCGTGGCGACGCTTTCGAGCAACGGTTCGTGGAGTTCCCAGTCGGTCGGATCCCCGGTCGTCGAGACGGCGAGGCCGATGTTCCCGTTGAACTCCTCGTGGACCGTCTCGCAGTCGTAGGGGTTCTTGCTCTCGGGGACGGGCGTGTTCGCCTCGAAGAGAAGACACGTCTCGCCGGTTGCCGGATCCTCGAAGAACCACGGGTCACGGAAGGTGTAGATCATGCCGCGGGACTGCTCTTCGCGCTCGTAGGACTCCCCGTCCGGTTCGAGGATGATCTCGTGGGTCCACGGCCCGTCGATAGAGAGGCCGTCGGCATCGGTGGTAACCGCTCCGCCCGCACCGACCGCGATACGTTGCTGGTAGCTTAGTTCCGCTTCGTCGCGGTAGCCCGCGGCCGTGTAGTAGACGTACACGGTGCCATCGTCGTCGTAGAGTGCGGACCCGGCCCACTGCCGGGAGCCGAAGGCATCGCCGTCGAAGACAGTGCCACCGCAGGTCCACGCTTTCCCGTCCTCAGAGTAGAAGTACCGGATCGTCGCCACGTCGTGGCGCTTGCCGGGCAGTAGCTCCTCGGACGCGGACAGCGAGAAGATGACACGATAGCCGTCGATTTCGGCGATCGAGCCGTCGCGATTGCGGAGTAGCCACGTATCCCAGATGTGGACGTCGTCGTCGGTCTCCTGCTCGGGTGGGTAGACGATCGGTGCGACCGTCGCGTCCGATCGCTTGATTCCCGCGGCCTGCTCGCGGGTCCAGCAGGGCGTCCCTCTGGAACCGCCGATCGTCTCATCAGTCATACACTGACGTGCACCCGGGGCGGAAAAAACAGTTCCGTTTTTCGGCCGTTGATAACAACGACTGTTGTAACTTCTCACCACCCCTGACAGGCCGTGCTGTCGGACCCGATCGGTTCGTTGGCGAACGGCGGTGACTCGCCAAGCCGAAGCCGATTTACCGCCTGCACCGCTACGGTTCGTCAATGAGCAAGCCGAGCCCCGAAGTCTACGAGCAGGGGAAGGGCATGGACGCCCACAACAAGGTGATGCGGGAGATCCGCTCGGAGAAAGACGCGACCTACGACCCACACGAACCGACCCGGGTCTGGATCGACGAGGACAACACGCCCGACGGCGTCTACCAGAGCCTGACGATCATCCTCAACACCGGTGGCTGTCGGTGGGCGCGGGCCGGTGGCTGTACGATGTGTGGCTACGTCGCCGAGAGCGTCGAGGGGGGTAGTGTGAGCCACGACGCGTTGATGGACCAGATCGACGTCTGTCTCGATCACGAGGCGAACGAGGCCGAGGAGAAATCCGGACTGATCAAGATCTACACGAGCGGATCGTTCCTCGACGAGCGCGAGGTTCGGGCGGAGACGCGCCAGGGCATCGCCGAGACCTTTGCGGATCGGGACCGGATCGTCGTCGAGAGCCTGCCCGACTTCGTCGAGCGCGAGAAGATCGAGGACTTCACCGAACAGGGCCTGAAGACGGACATCGCGGTCGGTCTCGAAACGGGAACCGACCGAGTGCGCCGGGACTGCGTGAACAAGTATTTCGAGTTCGAGCAGTTCATCGAGGCCAGCGAGATGGCCGAGGCCGCGGGCGCGGGGATCAAGGCGTATCTGTTGATGAAGCCGCCGTTCCTCTCGGAGTCCGAAGCCATCGAGGACATGATCCGATCGATCGAGAAGTGCGCCGAGTACGCCCACACCGTCTCGATGAACCCGTGTAACGTCCAGCGCTACACTATGGTCGACGAACTCCACTTCCGCGGCGGCTACCGCCCACCGTGGCTCTGGAGCGTCGCACACGTCCTCGAAGAGACGGCCGATGCGGACGCAATCGTCGTCTCGGACCCGGTCGGTCACGGGAGCGACCGCGGCCCCCACAACTGTGGGGACTGCGACGACCGCGTCCAGCGCGCCATCAAGGACTTCGACCTCCGGCAGGACCCGAGCGTCTTCGAGCAGGTGAGCTGTGACTGTAAGCGAACCTGGGAAGCCGTCGTCGAGCGCGAGACGCTGTACAACGGGCCGCTCGCGCGCTAGCCTATCGAGTATCCGTCGACTACGGTCTCCCAAACGGTAACTTCTGGAGAGTACGCTCCCCGTTCGATTGGGTATGCGGCGTGTACTGAATATCCCCGATAGTGGAGTGTGAAACGTGCTACGAGGGGGAGCGCGATGACCGAATCGGAGTCAGACGTGGAGATCGGGGAGCCAGAGATGGTGTATCACTCGGGCGGCGAACTCGAACTCCGCGACGGCACCGAGACGGATCGCTGGATCACGACCGACTCGCCAGTAGAGGTCCGCCAGTAGCGACTGCTCGCACCATCGCCACTGGACAGTACCAGTTTTCGGTACAGCTACTGGGTTTCGAGTTCCTCGTCCGCCAGCGCTCGCGGGACCGTGATGATCACGCGGGTGCCGTCGACGCCGTCCGTCTCGAACGAGAGAGTACCCCCCGACTGCGTGACGACCCAGTTCACGAGCCACAGCCCCAGCCCGCTCGCATGCCGTAACTGCGTAATCTCTCTGTCATCCTCGAGGAGTTCCCGTTCCGCTCTCGGGATGCCGGGACCGTCGTCCTCGACGGTAACTGTTACGTACTGGTCGTCCGTCGAGACGTCGACAGAGACGCTTGCCACGCCCTCGTTGTGGACGATGGCGTTGTCGAGAACGTGACGGATCGCCGTCCGGAGCATATTGTCCGCTCTCGCGTGCGCACTATCGGGCATCGATAGCGTTAGCTCCACACCGTCGTGTTTCCCTTCGATCCAGTCGGCCGTTGCTTGCACCGTTTCAACGACGTCGATCGAACCCAGTTGTCCCTCGTCCCGTTCGAGCGTTCGTTCCACGGCACGGGTCTTCTCGCCCAGCGAGATCAGTTCGTCGGCGCGCCGCTGGATCGTCTTCGCGTACCCGTTGCCGTCGTCGTTCTCCGACTTCAGCATCTCGGCACACCCCTTGACGATGTTCATCCCGTTGCGCAGGTCGTGCCGGAGCACCCGGTTCAGCACCTCGACGCGCTGTCGCTGTCGCTTCTCGTCGGTGATATCGGTGTAGACGCCGTAGGTAATCGGACTTTCTTCGCCCAGATCGACGGGGACGACGGTCAGGCGGAACTCCCGGCGACCGCTCGCAGTCTGTCGTTCGACTTCGGTTTCGACGAGTTGGCCCTGCCGTCCGCGTTCGTTGAGTTCGGCCGCCCGCTCGACACCCTCGGGCGGGACGACGAACGCGTCGAGGGACTCCCCGCGAAGTTGGTCGATATCGTAGCCGAACGTTCGCTCGAAGGCGGGGTTGGCTTTGAGAACGACGGGAACGTCCCCCTCGTATCGGATGCTCACGACCGGATCGGGAACGTTCTCGAAGAGTGCGGCAAAGCGGTCCCGTTCGTCCACGAGTCTCGCCTCGACGTCGATCCGCTCGACGGCGTTGGCGACGTGGGCGAAGAGCAGTTCCGCTATCTCCGCGTCGTCGTGCCTGAACGCGTCGGGATTGGTTGCACCCGCCTGAAACACGCCGGTGTCGCCGACTGGAACGCTGAGCAGGGATCGAATCGCGGTCTGCTGTGCCGGCCGGCGCCGCTCGTGGAGATCATCGACGATGAACGTCTTGTCCCCCCGAACCGTTCGCTCGCGGATCTGCTCGTCCAGAGCGCCCCCGGGATACTCGTCACCGTCGATCGTAGCCGCTGTGGCGTGCCAGCGGGCCTCACTGTCGTCGGTAGTCTGCAGACAGCAGACGTCCACGGCCAGTACGTCGAGGACGGCGTCGAGCGCGATGTCGTCGATCGTCCCGGCGGTCCGGGTGTTCTCTAACTGCATAGCGGCCCTGTGGACGCTTTCGACGTTTCGCTTTCGCTCGCGGAGTTCGTCCTCCATGCGCTTCTGTTCGCTGATATCACGGACCGACCCGACAGTTCCGTTGAAGCGTTTTTCTCCGGGGAGCAGCGACATGATCACCTCGCAGGGGATCCGCTCGCCGTCGCTCTGGATCAGTTCGCCCTCGTAGCTCTGCAGGTCGGGGCCGTCCTCGTCGAGCATCTGCTGGATGAGCTTTCGCCCTCGCTCGATGTCCTCGTCGGACATGAGCCGCGAGACGTGCGAGCCAAGCAACTCCTCGCGGGAGTAGCCCGTCATCGAGGCGATAGCCTCGTTCAGCATCGTGTAGCAGCCATCAGTGTCGAGCGAGTAGACCCCGTCGCCGACAGTCTCGACGATCAGGTCGCGCCGTTCGAGTTCCCGCTTCCGCTCGCCGGTATCCAGTTCCGGTGCTGCGTCGACAGTGGCACGGATACGCTCGACGAGTTCGGTGTCTATCCCCCCGGGGCTCACGTAGCCGTCGACGCCCGCGTTGAGCGCGGCGGTCAGGTCGATATCGTCGGCCGGGGCACAGAGCACGAAGGGGCGCGGACAACTCGCCTCGAAGGGGGGTCGCCAGTTGCCACTGGCCGTGTCCGCCGTGCTGACGACACAGTCGATCTGTGTCGACGCGAGCAGCGAACGGAGGTTCGACCCGTCGTCGGTGACGACCGCGAGTGCGGACGTCTCCAGAGCTTGTTCGATCCTGTTTCGGAGGGGGCCCGGTTTTCCGATGACTAGGGCCCTGATTTTATCTGACATATGATAGCTCTACGTCTGACTCGGGCAATGCCCCCCACTGTGTTAAAGGTTCGACCTACCCGTCGGTGCTGTCGGCTGGAAATCGAATCTGGTCCGAACATGGATATGACAGTACTATTTTGGCTATTCTATATGTATGTGTAAGCCAAAAAATATATTGTTTTAATAATTCCACACTACTGCCCGATGACCAGGTATTTATACGAATTCAGGAAGATACCAGCGGTTTCGGAGCGTTCCTCCCCGACGACGGATGATCAGCTTGCGGATTCGTGCTTCGTGGTCGATATCGCCTTGGAAGTACGCAGCGAGAATCGCCTCCACAACCTCTGAACGGGTTGCCTGTAGATCGATGCACTGTTCAGTCAGCTCGTTTAGTTCCTCGACGAGTTCGTCCGCGATGGACACCCCGAATTCCGTGTTCGACAATTCTCTAAGAAACTGTTGCAGCTGCTGCAACGTAATTTTACTGTCTTATCAGGCTACTACAACTGATCATGGCACCAACATTTATGTGCTCTAAACGTGACAACGGTAACATGCCACACGGTATTAACCGTCTCGACCGGCGTGCGTTTATTAAATCCGGGGTAGCAGCAGGGACACTCGCGACCGTCGCGGGCTGTCTGGGCGAGGACCCCGAAGACGAGGAAGAGTTCGTCATCACGCTCTCGCAGTTCCCCGACACCATCGATCCGCTCGATCACATTACGGGGGACTACTTCGACGTGTACGACCACATCTACGAGCCGTTGTTCGATTTCGAGCCCGGTGAGGGGATCTTCCCGCGGGTCGTCGAAGACTGGGAGGCCCAGGGAGACGGGACGACGGAGCTATCTCTCCGGGACGACGTGGTGTTTCACAACGGCGACGACCTGACTGCCGAAGACGTCGCGTGGACGATCAACCGGACGATCGATCCGGAGTTCGGTGTGCCGAGTCCGATCGGCACTTTCGGGCTCGGATCGATCACTGGCGCGGAGGCACTCGACGAGACGACCGTTTCGGTGCAGTACTCCGCGTCGGCCGGCCTTGCCCAGTTCGAGTTCGGCAACTACGCGAGAGCGATCGACAAGCAGTGGGCCATCGATAACCACGATGCCGAAAACGATGCGATCACCGGAGCCGATCCGGAGGATTTCAACGGGACGGGCCCGTACGAAGTCGTCGACTTCACCTCGGGCGAGGAGATCGTCCTGGAGCGATTCGACGACTACTGGGGCGACGAACCACCGTTCGAGCGCGTCGTCTTCAACGCCGACAACGAATCCAGCGGTCGCGTCGCGTCGCTCGAAACCGACGAAACGGATCTCACTATCAACATCCTGCCGGAGGACGTCGACACCGTAGAGAACACCGACGGAATCGAGATCCGGAACGTCACGAGTTTCCGGACCATCTTCTGCCCGATGAAGAACACGGTCGCCCCGTTCGACAGCCAGGAGTTCCGGCAGGCGATGAACTACGCCGTCGACAACGAAGGGATCGTCGAGACGGTGCTCAGCGGCTTCGGGGAACCACGAGGACAGCCGGTTTCGCCGGGGATCAACGGCTTCAACGACGATATCGAACCCTACGCACAGGACGTCGGACAGGCCGAGAGCCTCGTCGAAGAAAGCGGCTACGGGGGCGCGGAGATCGAACTGCAGGCGCCACAGGGTCGCTATCTCAACGACGCCCAGGTCGCCGAGCAAGTCGCCGACCAGATCGACCAGCTAGAGAACGTCAGTTGTGACGTGAACATCGGCGACTTCGGCATCGTCTCCGACGCGAACCAGGCCGGCGTCGATCCCGACGAGTTCGAGATCCCGTTCTACATGATCGGGTGGGGCGTGATTACGGGCGACACCGACTACGGCGTCCAGGGATTCTTCACCATCCCGGACAACCCCAACCGAACGTTCGACGACGAGGAACTCAGCGATGCGATCCTTGAGAGCCAGCAGATCGACGATCCGGACGAGCGCCGGGAGCAACTCGAGGAGGTCAACCGGATCGCACACGAGAAAGCCCCCTTCGTCTATCTGCACACTCAGGAGAGCATCTACGGGATCAGAGAGGAGATCCAGTGGGAACCACGCGAGGACGAGACGGTCTACATCTGGGGGATGGAGAACTGAGTCCCCGGCTAGCACAGCACTACCGCTCCCCGATATCATCATGACTGCCGAGATTTCCACCCAATGACGACCGGGAAGTTTCTCGTCCGCCGAATACTGCAAGGAGTGGTCGTGATCTGGGGCGTCGTTACGATCATGTTCGCGCTCCGTGCGGTATCGCCCGGCGACCCGGCGAACCTGATGCTCGCGGAGGGTGCGAGCGAGGAACTCATCCAGCAGGTGCGAATGGAAGAGGGCCTGAACCAACCCGTCTACGTCCAGTATCTCGATTACGTGCAGGGAATGGTCCTCGGCGATTTCGGCTACTCCTGGCGATCCAACAGGGAGGTCGAAGCGATGGTCATCGAGCGGATCCCCGCAACGGTGGAGTTGGCGGTGGCCGCGACTATCGTCGCGATCGCCATCTCGATTCCGCTGGGCGTGATCTCGGCGACGCGTCGGAACGAACCGGCGGACTACGGCGCAACGCTGTTTTCCCTGCTCGGCATCTCGACGCCGAACTTCTGGCTCGGACTCATGCTGATCCTGGTACTGGGGGTGTGGGCCGGCGTCTTTCCGACTGGTCGGCGACCCGTCGGACTCGCAGAGGCGATCGGAACCCTGCTACAGTACGGCTACGCAGGTGATCTCCTGACGTGGCTCAAGTACATCACGCTCCCGGCGATCACACTGGGGACCTACTTTACGGCCCTGATCACACGTCTCACGCGGAGCGGGATGGTCGACGAACTCGGCAAACCGTACGTCACGGCGAGTCGGGCGAAAGGGCTCCCGTCGGTGCTCGTTCGGTACAAACACGTGTTGCGAAACACGATGATCCCGATCATCACCGTCCTTGGGCTTCAGTTGGGGACGCTAATGGGCGGGGCGGTCATCACGGAGACGGTATTCAACTGGCCGGGACTTGGGTTACGACTCATCGACGCCCTGCGGATCCGAGACTGGCCGCTCATGCAGGGTATCGTCGTGTTTATCGCCATCGCGTTCGTGTCGATCAACATCTTCGTCGACGCGATCTACGCGTCGCTCGATCCACGGGTGGGTGAGGAATGATCTCCGATCGTGTCCGTTCGAACCTGAAAACGACGTTCACCGAGAGCCTGCTCCCCAAGGTCGGGCTCCTGCTGCTCGTCGCCATCGTCGTTATGGCGGTGTTCGCCCCGATGCTCGCGACCCACGACCCCACGAGGACCGGCTACTACGCCGAAGAAGGCGCGCCGTATCCGCCCCAGGGCTTCGATTACACGACCCAGATCTCTCAGGAGGGCGAACTGCAGGAGGTCACGATCCAGTCGTCAGGAGAACACCTGCTCGGGACGAACACCGCCGGACAGGACGTCTACTCTCGGTTCGTCTACGGCGCGCGGGTCTCCCTGTTGGTCGGCTTTACCGCGACGGTGCTCGCGCTGCTGGTCGGCGTTCCGGTCGGCCTGGTGGCTGGCTACTACGGCGGCCGCGTCGACGACGTTCTGATGCGGATCGCAGACACCATGCTGGCGTTTCCGGCGCTCGTACTCGCGCTGGCGCTCATCGGCGTCTTCGGCGAGTCACCGATCCTTGTTCCGGATCCGTTCGTGCTGGCCGGCCTGGCGGATGGGATGCCCGAATCCATTCCCATACCCGGCACTGTGACTATCGTCGCCGCGCTCGTCATCTGGGTCTGGTTCGCTCGGGTCGCCCGAGGGGAAGCGATCTCGATCCGCTCGGAGGGCTACGTCAAAGCGGCCCGTAGCTTCGGCGCGAGCAACGGGCGCATCCTCGCCGGGCACGTCCTGCCGAACAGCCTCACGCCGATCATCGTCCTCGCGACGATCCAGATCGCCGTCATCATCCTGTTAGAGGCCTCGCTCGCGTATCTCGGCTTCTCGGGGACGACGCTTTCATGGGGCTACGAGATCGAGCGCGGACAGGACGTGCTCAGGACGCGACCGTGGGTCGCCACGATCCCGGGGATCGGGATCGTACTGGCCGTCATCAGCGTCAACCTGCTCGGCGACTGGTTCCGCGACGCGCTCGATCCCAACATCGAAGGTGAAGCACGGTGACACGAGAACTACTTCGCATCTCCGACCTCTCGACGCGGTATTTCACACAGGAAGGACAGGTCAACGCCGTCTCCAACCTCGACCTGCGCATCGAACGCGGCGAGGTATTCGGCATCGTCGGCGAGAGCGGCAGCGGCAAGAGCGTTACCGCCCGTTCGATCGTGGACCTGATCGATCCGCCCGGGCGGATCACCGGCGGGGAGATCTGGTATCGCAACGACGACCTCGCTGCAGCGGTCCGGGACGATCACCCGGACGCAGTCGACGATTCGTTCGTGAACCTCCGGGCAACCCCTGGGCGCATCAGAGACTCGTTGCGCGGGACGTCGTTCAGCATGATCTTCCAGGATCCGGAAAGCAGTTTCAATCCGAGTCTCACAGTCGGCGAACAGCTAGCCGAAGCCGTCGAGGTACAGCGCCGAGCGAGTTCAAATCCCCGCTCGACACGCGCACGGACGAAGTCGGCCGAGTACTCGCTGGGATCGTACGCGCTGTCGACGGTGTTTCCCTCGCGGCGCTACGTCCGCCCGGAGAGTCACGAACGGGCCGTCGAGCTACTGGAACTGGTCGGCATTCCGGACCCGGCCAAGCGCGCCGAGGAGTACCCCCACGAGTACTCCGGCGGCATGCTTCAGCGGGCGATGATCGCACAGGCAATCGCCGGCGAACCGGACGTGCTGATCGCCGACGAACCGACGACCGCACTCGACGTGACGATTCAGGCGCAGGTGCTGAACCTGCTCGACGATCTCCAGGAAGAGACTGGGATGACGATCCTACTGATCACGCACGACCTCGGAGTGATCGCCCGCATGTGCGACCGCGTCGGCGTGATGTACGCCGGTGAGATCGTCGAGCGCGGCACTCTAGAGGACGTCTTCGATGAGCAGGTCCATCCCTACACGGAGGGGCTGCTGGGGAGCGTCCCCGACCTCGAATCCGCCGGCGGCGCGCTCACACCGATAGAGGGGAACGTCCCGAGCCTGCTCGATGCGGAGATGGGTGACCGCTGTCACTTCGCCGACCGCTGCCCGAAGGCGATGGACGACTGTCTCTCGCATCCGCCGGAGTACGACGCCGGCGGTAGCGACGACCACGCGGCCCGCTGTGTGCTCGCGACGCGGGAGTACGACGAGTACGACGCCCTGCCGCCGGACTACTTCGGGCCTGAGGGCCCCGGCCCTGAGCCGGAGTCGATGGAGGGCGAAGAATGAGCTCTGACAACGTTCCGCGGACGCCCGCCGAGGAGGGCCAGACGACCACGTCGACTGTCGGTCAGGAGGACGAGCCACTGCTTCGGGTCAGAAACCTCACGAAATACTTCTGGGAGCAGGACTCGCTGCTCGACCGACTGTTCGGCGACGAGCCAGTGCCGGTCCGGGCCGTCGACGGCATTGACTTCGACATCTACCAGGGCGAAACCCTCGGCCTCGTCGGCGAGTCCGGTTGTGGGAAATCGACCGCAGGTGAGACTCTCTTGCGGCTTCAGGAGCCGACTGACGGTCGCGTCGAGTTCGAGGGCGAGAACGTCTACGACCTCGCCGGTAGCGAACTCGACGACTTTAGACGCGGGGCCCAGATCGTCTTTCAGGACCCGTTTTCCAGTCTCGACCCGCGGATGACGGTCGGCGACGTCGTCCGCGAGCCGCTGGATATTCACGACATCGGGACGACGGAAGAGCGGCGAGAACGGGTGCGTGACCTGTTAGAGCGCGTGGGGCTGTCGGCCGACCAGCTAGATCGCTATCCCCACGAGTTCTCCGGCGGCCAGCGCCAGCGCATCGGCATCGCCCGGGCGCTCGCGCTCGAACCCGACTTTCTCGTGCTAGACGAACCGACGAGCGCGCTCGACGTCTCGGTGCAGGCGCAGGTGCTGAACCTGCTCGATGACCTGCAGGACGACTTCGGACTCACCTACCTGTTGGTCTCACACGACCTCTCGGTGATCCGGCACGTCTCCGATCGGGTGGCGGTGATGTATCTGGGCGAACTCGTCGAAATCGGCCCCGCCGAACGGATCTTCGAGGAGCCCAAACACCCCTACACGCAAGCCTTACTGGAGAGCGTCCCGCGGGCAAGCACCGACGAGCAAGAGCGGGATATCCGAACACTGCAGGGCGACGTCCCATCGCCGCGGAACCCGCCGAGTGGCTGTCGGTTCCGGACCCGCTGTCCGAACGTGATCCCGCCGGATGATATCGCCATCGAGCAAGCGGAGTTCCGGGCGGTGATGAACGTCCGCGAGCGGATCGAGAACCGGTCGATCGAGGTCGAAGAGCTCTGGGAGCTAGTTGGCGAGAACGGCGAGGGTGAAGCGGATCGCAGGCGACACCGTCAGGAGTTCCTCGATCGGCTTGCCGACCGGCTGGTCGACGTCTCACTGTCCGAACCCCACCGATCGCGGGTCGAGGAGGCCTTTAGCCACCTCGCCGACGAGGAGTGGGACGCGGCCGAGACACTGCTCCGCGAGCACTACGAGAGCGTCTGCGAGACGACGACGCCACAGCTACAGGACGAGCGCCATCCCGCCGCGTGTCACCTCTACGAGGGGGCGACACCGGACAGTCAGTGATTGCTGGTGCGAGAATATCTTAGGAATATATGGATGTGAGGACAGAACGCTTTTACTCTATTGGGCATATATCTCATGTATGAGCGCGAAAGACCACGATTCGGAAGCTGAATCGGATATTTTGGAAGGTGTCGACAGCGATTCGGTAGAATTTTTGCACGATGATACAGACGATCCCGACGAGGTGACGCTTTTCAGCCCCGGCGCGGACCGCATCGCGACCGAGTGGATCACGGCTGACGTGTGTACCGCGGTCGCCCTCGACGACGCCCGGTGAGCCGACTCGATTAGTCGGCCGAAAAGCCCTGTAGCACGCCCTGGCCGTCGGTCGCGCCGACGTCAGGGAGCGTCGCGCGCTCGGGGTGGGGCATCAACACGGCGACGTTGTCGTCCTCGCCGAGGATCCCCGCGATGTTGTCCTTCGACCCGTTCGGGTTCGCTTCTGCAGTCACGTTGCCCTCTTCGTCGCAGTACCGGAAGAGGACGCGATCGGTCTCGCGCAGGTCGTCGAGGCGGTCGTCGGTGATCTCGAAGCGCCCCTCGCCGTGGGCGATCGGGATCTCGATTACGTCGCCCTCCTCGTAGTCCTCGGTCCACGGCGTGTCGGCGTTCTCGACGCGCAGGTAGACGTGCTCGCACTGAAATCGAGCGCTCTCGTTGGTGGTGAACGCGCCCGCGGTGAGACTCGACTCGGAGCCGATCTGTGCGCCGTTACAGACGCCCAGTACGGGCGTCCCCGACTTGGCGGCCGCACGGACGTCCTCCATGATCGGCGAGCGAGCGGCCATGGCGCCTGCGCGGAGGTAATCGCCGTAGGAAAAGCCACCGGGGAGGACGATGCCCTCCGTCCCCTCGGGCAGGCCGTCCTCGTGCCAGACGATTTCGGCGTCGATGTCGAGATGATCGAGCGCCCGGATGGCGTCCCGGTCGCAGTTCGAGCCGCCGAATCTGATCACTGAGACCGTCACAACGACCACCTCCGGGTGGGAGAGACGGGTTCGGTGATAGGGACTGAGACCGTCATCGTTCGTCGACGCCGACGTCGTAGTCGTGGATCGTCGGGTTGGCGAGCAGTCGCTCGGCCATCTCGTCGGCCCGCTCCCGGGCGTCCTCCGCGGACTGGGCGTCGAGGTCGATCTCGAAGCGATCCGCCGAGCGGAGCTCGGAAAGCTCGAAGCCCAGGCGTTCGAGCGCCTGTTTGGTCGTTTCCGCTTCGGGGTCGAGCACGCCCTGCTTGAGCCGCACCGTGACCGTGGCGGTGTAGGCAGTCATCGGCTGTACGTGGACGTCCGTGCGCAAAAACACTTGTGACTTGCCGCGCGTATCCACGAACGTGGATACTTTTGGCCGACAGCTCACTGGGAACCGCGACTCTTCGCGGGCGTCTCTGCCGCGAAAATCGGCGAAAACAAGCCTTTTTACCGCCGCCGCTCAGGGTTCGACTGATGGAAGCAACTGATCCTGCCCGGAGGTGGTGGCGATGACGAACGATCTGACCGAGATCACGGTGATCGGAGACGACGCCACCGGACTCATCGCGCAGTTCACCACGCTGATGTTCGAGCGCGGGATCAACATCGAGGACCTCGATCAGGCGGTGCGAGAGGGACTGTTCCGGATGACGATGACCGTCGACACCGAGGAGATGGTCTGTACGGAGCAGAAGCTCCGCCAGGACCTCCAGGAACTCGCCGACGAACTCGACGTCGACGTGCAGGCCCGATTCCCCGCCGATCGGGAGACCCAGCAGATCGCCGTCCTCGTCACCAAGGAATCCCACTGTCTCGAAGCCCTCTTCGAGGCGTGGGCCAACGACACCCTCGGCGCGGACATCTCGGTCGTCATCGGCAACCACGACGACCTCCAGCCGGTGGCCGAACAGTACGGCGTCCCCTTCTTCGATATCGGCGACGAGAAAGGGACACCTGACGAGGCGGAACTGCTCGACCTGCTCGGGGAGTACGACGCCGACCTGATCGTGCTGGCACGGTATATGCGCATTCTCAGTCCGAACGTCGTCTTCCGCTACGAGGATCGGATCATCAACATCCACCCGAGCCTGCTCCCCTCGTTCCCCGGCGCTCGCGCGTACGAACAGGCCATTCAGGAGGGCGTCCGCATCGCCGGCGTCACCGGCCACTACGTCACGACGGATCTCGATCAGGGACCGATCATCACCCAGCGCGCCTTCGACGTGCCCGACGACGCGACGCGAGAGGATCTGAGAGAGCGCGGACAGCCCCTCGAAGCTGACGCGCTGCTCGAAGCCGTGCGCCTACATCTGAACAACGACGTCTCGGTCCACCGCGGCCGGACGAGTCTGCGCGAGAAAGCCGAAAACTACCAGCTCGGGCTGACGGAGGAAGCCCGCAAAGCCAACCCCGACCGGCCCGTCGACGGACTGGGCGAGGCCGTCGCGGGGAAGTCGACCTCCGACGCCGAAAGCGAATCGGCGGACGACTAGCGATTATCTCCGGGACGACTACCGGTCCTCTTCGAGCCGTTTTGCGATCGACGCCAGACTGTCGTCCGGCGATTCGGTCGCGTCGTAGAACACTCGGTCGCCGGGTTCCCGAATCCCGTATTTGAACTCCGGTTCGATCTCGTCGACCAGCACGGAGCCGCCGAGATCCAGAGCCGCGGCGTCGGTCCACTCCATGAGCCGGTTCGGTTCGGAGCCGGGGTCGCGCGCGAACGAGGGATCGTCGTAGATGCCGGGGATCCGGGGGGCACTTGCGGAGTCGGTGATTCGGGCGTGACGCTCGTCACCGTCGAGGACGACGCGAACGACCTCGCCCTCGGGGTATTCGACGCCCGACTCGGCGGGCAGTTCGATCGCGGGTCGGGAGGTCCCGCCCCGGCGAACGAGAGTCGCTCTGACGGTCGTGATCGAGTCGTGATCGGAGGGAAGACGGTCAGCCATCGGTGATCACTCGGTCGGCATCACTGATAAACTCCCTGTCGGTCGAGCAATGAACTGCAGAACGCGGCGGCTACGGGATCGACAGGGCGTCGAGAGAGGAAAACGGCCTACTCGCCGTCGGTGAGCAGTTCGTCGACGTCGCCGTCGCCGTGCTCGCTGATCTTGGCGTTGATCTGTGCGACCGCATCACTGACCTCGCTACCGCGAACGGTGACGCGCCGTCGCTCGCCCTGTCGGGACGGCTCGTAGCCCGTGCCGCCCGTGAGCAGCACTTCGCGAAGGTTCGGGCCGGAGACGTCTGCTCGCATCGGTCGGCCCGCGTCGTCGGAGCCACCGGTGAGTTCGAGTTCGAAGCCATCGAGGCCGACTGCGCCGCCGTCGACGGTTTCGCCGAGGGATTTGCCGAGGAACCGGTTGGCGTCCTGTTCGTCTACTTCGCGCTGATACGTCGCACCCGTCTCGGGGTCGGCGACGACGACCTGAAAGTTTGCCATACCCGGAATCAATCGGCGGTGACTCAAAAGCGTATTGAAACGGTGTTCTGACCGCGAGGCCTTGCCGAGGATGACTTGACGTATCCGGAGCGCTCTCCAGTACTGGCGGCGACCACGCTTCGATAGTTCCCGGACGCTCTCGTGGCCCGGCCGCAAAGGCGAGGGAGGTCTGCCCGTCAGTCGGCCGGTCGTGCCTCTCCCGACGCGGATACGCCCGGCAAACTCGGGAGTTCCAGATCGGTGCGACGGAGGAACTGGGCGTTGATCGCGACGATCACCGTCGAGAGCGACATCAGGAGCGCGCCGACCGCGGGCGAAAGCAGGATCCCGACGGGAGCCAGGACGCCCGCTGCGAGAGGGAGCGCAAACACGTTGTAGCCGGCAGCCCAGACGAGATTCTCCTGCATCTTCCGGTAGCTTGCGCGGGACAGTGTCACGAGGCGGGCGACGTCCATCGGGTTGTTCTGGACCAGAACGATGTCCGCCGACTGGACCGCGACGTCCGTCCCGGAGCCGATGGCAATCCCGACGTCCGCACGCGTCAGCGCGGGCGCATCGTTGACGCCGTCGCCGACCATCGCCACGAGGTTGTCTCCCGCCTGTAGTTCGGTAATCGTCTCGTCCTTGTCCTCCGGTAACACCTCGGCGAACACCGTATCGATCCCGAGTTCCTCGGCGACGGCGTGGGCGACGTCCTCGGAGTCCCCGGTCAGCATCGCGACTTCGATACCGAGTTCGTGAAGGGCGTTGACGACCTGATAGCTCTCCTCGCGGACGACGTCGGCGAGCGCGAATGCGGCGACGGGAGCCTCGTCCCGGAGGAGATAGACTACCGTCTGGGCCTTCGCTCCGGCCTGGTCCGCGAAGGCGGTCAGTTCCTCGGGTACGTCGGTATCGAGATGCGACAGCAGGTTCGGCCCGCCGACGTGCACCGTCTCGCCGTCGACGCTCGCACGCACTCCGCGACCCTTGAGCGCCTCGAACTCCGTGGCTCTGGGCGCGCCGACATTCCGATCGGTCGCAGCCTCGCGAATCGCCTGCGCGATCATGTGCTCCGAATCGCCTTCCACGGCCGCAGCGAGCGCCAGCGCCTCGTCCTCGTCGATGCCCTCGACAGTTGTCGCGTCGACGACACCCTGCTCGCCCTTCGTGAGCGTCCCCGTCTTGTCGAAGACGACCGTATCTAGCTCTCGTGCCCGCTCCATCGCGACCCGATCGCGGATCAGCATGCCGTTTTCGGCGGCCAGCGACGTGTTGATCGCGACGACGAGCGGGATGGCAAGCCCGAGCGCGTGCGGACAGGCGATCACGAGGACTGTCACGACCCGTTCGACGACCGTGGCGCCAAACGAGACGGCAATGGTCCACGCGACGCCCGTCACGACTGCCACCGCCAGGGCGACGTAGAACAGCCAGCCCGCCGCGCGGTCGGCGAGTTGTTGTGTTCGGGACTCGCTCTCCTGGGCCTGCTCGACGAGGCGCATGATCCCGGCAAGTGTGGTGTCGTCGCCGGTGGCGTCGATCCGTACCCGGAGACTGCCGTCCCTGTTTATCGTACCGCCGATCACGTCCTCGCCTGGCTCCTTCGATACCGGTTTGGATTCGCCGGTGATCATCGACTCGTTGACGGTGGAGTCGCCTTCATCGACGACGCCGTCAGCGGGAACGTTCGCCCCCGGTCGGACCAGCACGAGGTCGCCTTCTTTCAGTTCGCTCACTGGGATCTCTTCGATCTCCCCGTCTTCGGTAACGCGTTCGGCGGTGTCGGGAAGCAGTTTCGCTAACTCGTCGAGGGCGCTAGACGCCCTGCGGATCGAGCGCATCTCGATCCAGTGGCCCAGCAGCATGATATCGATCAGCGTCACGAGTTCCCAGAAAAACGTCGACGCCGTCGGGACGACCATGCTCGCGAGACTGTAGACGAACGCGACGGTGATCGCCATCGAGATGAGCGTCATCATCCCCGGCGCTCGGTCCCTGAGTTCCGGGGCCGCCATCCGGAGGAAGGGGACCCCACCGTACGCGAAGACGACGACCGCAAATACCGGCGTGATCCACTCGCTGCCGGGGAACGCGGGGACCGAGAAGCCGAGCCATTCCTGGAGCGTCTCGCTGTACAGGAGCACCGGAATCGAGAGTAGCGTCGAGACGAAAAAGCGTCGGCGGAACATCTGTTCGTGTCCTTCGTGCATGCCGCCGCTACCGTGGCCAGTCCCCCGATCCGACGGTTCTCCGGACGCGTTTCTGTGCTCGTCCATACGTTATCTCCGAGTGAGCCTACGATTTCCGAGAGGAAAACGTCGGGTGCCCCCGAATCGCCGGACGAGCGCCCGGAGCGATCGGGGGTCGATAGCTCTTCCTCCACTGACCCGATCGACGGCGTCAAACGGCCCGAACGGTTATGTATCGACGATGGAAGTTCGATTTCTCGGCGGCGCGGGCGAAGTCGGCCGGAGCGCCCTGCTCGTCGACGACTCCCTGCTTCTCGATTTCGGCATGCTCACCGAGACCCCGCCGCAGTTTCCGGTCGAGACGCCGGCGCCCGACGCGGTGGTCGTCTCCCACGGTCATCTCGATCACGTCGGGACGCTCCCGGCACTGCTGTCGGGCACCGAGCGCCCGCCGATCCACTGGACGCCGCCGACGCGGGAACTGGCGCTCACGCTCGCACGGGACACCCTGAAACTGCACGGGGGTACTCTTCAGTGTCCGTTCACCGAAACCGACGTCCAGCGCATGACGCAGGTGTCGGAAACCCACGGCTACCGGGAACCGTTCGATGCCGCCGGCTACGAAATCACGTTCTACAACGCCGGCCACATTCCGGGGAGCGCACACGTCCTGATCGACGACAGGGACACCCGACTGCTGTACACGGGCGACTTTCACACCGGCGATAGCCAGGGCGCGGACGCCGCCCCGGGCCGTCCGAACGGGGACTCCGTGAACGGACAGCGTCTGGTGTCGGAGACCACCGCTCGACCCGACGCCGACGCCGTGATCTGTGAAAGCACCTACTCCGATGTCGAGCACGAGAACCGATCCGTCGTCGAGGAGCGGTTCGCCGAGAGCGTCGAGACGACCCTCTGGGAGGGCGGCACCGTTGTCGTCCCCGCGTTCGCCATCGGTCGCACTCAGGAGATGTTGCTGATCTGTGACGCCCACGATATCCCCTGTTACGTCGACGGGATGGGCAAGGAGGTGACACGAATGCTGTTGCGCCATCCCGAGTTCGTCCGGGATGCTGACGCGCTCCGACGGGCGAAATCCCACGCTCGCTTCGTTACGGGTCGGGACGGACAGCGAAAACGGATCACCGACCAGAAGGCGGCGATCATCACCACCAGCGGGATGCTCTCCGGCGGCCCTGCCATGACCTACATCCCCGAGATCCGGTCGAATCCGATGAACAAGATCACGATGACCGGCTATCAGGTCGAGGGGACGCCCGGCAGGGACCTGCTGGACACCGGTAGCGCCGAAATCGACGGCCGGATCATGCCGATCAGCGCCCGGGTCGAGCAGTACGACTTCTCCGCGCACGCCGACCGCGATGGCCTGCTCGGCTTTATCGACGAGTACCGGGACGTGCCGGTGCTCATCAACCACGGCGACCGCTGTGACGCCTTCGCCGAGGAACTGCGGGGTGACGGAATCGAGGCGCTTGCGCCGGACCTCGGCGAGACGGTTGAACTCTGAGCGCCGGACTTTTCTCCCGACCGAACCCAGAACCTCTATGGAAGCTGACGAGATCGACCCTGACGTCCAGCGTATCCTCTCCCGGCGCGAGCGCATCGAGCCCTTACTCCTCCCGCGGCGCTCTGTACGCTGGATGCGCCTCGTGATGCGCGGACTGAACTGGCTTCAGAACTGGAATCCGCCGGCGGTCGGAGACACGACCGATCGGACCATCGACGGCCCAGGCGGCGACCTGCCGATCCGAATCTACGAGCCGGATGCTGAGGGGCCGTTTCCAACACTGGTGTTCTTCCACGGCGGCGGTCACGTCCTCGGGAATCTGGAGAGCCACGACGTGCTCTGTCGGCATCTGACCCGGGAGAGTGGCTGTGTGGTCGTGGCGGTCGACTATCGCCTCGCACCCGAGCACCCGTTCCCGGCGAACGTCGAGGACGCCTACTGTGCGACGGAGTGGGCGGCCGACAACGAGGCGCTCCTGAACTCGAACGGCCAGTTGGGAGTTATCGGCGACAGCGCCGGTGGCGCGCTCGCCGCCGTCACGTCGCTGATGGCGGCCGAGCGCGACGGGCCCGAAATCGACTATCAGGTTCTCATCTATCCCGGCATCAACGTCCGGGACGAACAGGAGTCAGTCCAGGAGCATACCGGAACCGTCCTCGAGGAAGCGGATCTGGAGTGGTTCCACGACTGCTACTTCGGCAGCGACATCCACTTTCGCAACCCCTACGCCAACCCCGTCTACGCCTGTGACGTCTCGGACGTCCCGCCGGCGACGGTGATCACGGCCGGCTTCGACCCCCTGCGAGACGGCGCGAAGGTCTACGTCGAACAGCTCGTCGACGACGGCGTCTCGGTTCGGTATCGTAACTACGAGTCGATGGTTCACGGCTTCATCACGATGCTGTCCGGGGCCGAAAAAGTCGATCGGGCCCACGAAGCGATCGGAGCGATCGCCGACGATCTGGACGACGCCTTCGGCGAATCGGCCTGAGTGTTCTGCCCGTCTCGAACAGTCCGCCGCTACCAGCAGCCATACCTGCCGGGACGCCGAACCGCCTGTCATGGTCGACAATCAGAGCGACACGTTCGCAATCGGCGGCGAGGACACGGTGCATCGGCTCGGCTACGGTGCGATGCGGATCACCGGCGAGGATATAATCGGCGAACCCGACGACGTCGAGAACGCTCACGAAGTACTCCGTCACGCCGTCGATATAGGTGTCGACTTTATCGACACCGCGGATTCGTACGGCCCCGGCGTCAGCGAGCGCCTGATCCGCGAGGCGCTCCTCTCGGATCCGGAGTACCGTGACGAGGTGCTCGTCGCGACGAAGGGCGGCCTGCTCCGCCAGCCGGACGGGCAGTGGCTTCCGCGTGGCGATCCGGAGTACCTCCGGAACGCACTCCTGTGTTCGATCGATCGGCTCGGCGTCGATCAGATCGACCTGTACCAGCACCACCGCCCGGATCCCGAGACACCCTTTGTGGACTCGATTTCGACGCTCGCGGAGCTACAGGACGATGGCTACATCAACCACGTCGGTGTCAGCAACGTGACCGTCGAACAGCTAGAGCAGGCCCGCGAAATCGTCGACGTCGCGACGGTCCAGAACCAGTACAATATCGCCCACCGGGAGGACGAGGCCGTCCTGCAGGCGTGTGAGAACTACGACATCGGCTTCGTTCCGTGGTTCCCGCTCGCGGCGGGTGACCTCGGCGAGAAGGCCGACGTCATCGAGTCCGTTGCGGCCGAACAGGACGCCTCGCGCTATGGGATCGCGCTCGCGTGGCTGCTCGAACACTCCGACGTGACGCTGCCGATTCCGGGCACCTCATCGGTCGAGCATCTCGAAGCGAACGTCGCCGCCTCGGCGATCGAACTCACTGACGAGCAGTACGCCCGCCTGACCGAGTAGCTCACGGTTGCATCCGGAGCGCGTAGAGGATCAACAGCAGCCCCCCCAACTGACTGCCCATCTGGACGGCATACAGCGCTGGGGCGATGCTCTCGGGCAGCAGGACGGCGAACGGATACAGCCCGAACGGGACGCCGAGTGCGAGGCCGAAGCCCGCGGCGACGTACAGCATCGGTCTGCTGTCGTTACGTCGGTAGCCACGGTAGGCTACGTAGGCGATCAGCACGCCGATCAGCCCGCTCAGCAGGTTCGCGACCTGCCCGAAAGCGAGGAGCCATTCGGGAATCTGCGGTTCCTGAATGACCTGGAGCGGGAGTATCCACATCTCAGATCCCCTCCACGAGTCTGGTGAACCGATCGGCCATGTCTTCGCGTCGATCGATCTCCAGTCGGAGCGAGTCCTCCTCGACCTCGACGACGATCCGATCGAGAGTCGTCGAGTAGACGGTGTGGTGATGCCCGGCGGAGGGATCGGGTCGTGTCGTCTCGACGAGCAGATCGCACTGCCTGAGATCGTCGAGCCGGCGATACACGGTCGGTTTCGACGCCTCACAGCGTTCTGCAAGATCTGATGCGGACATGGGTTGGCTGCTGGTTTCGGTGAGGATCCGTCTCGCCGTCTCGTCTTCGAGTAGGGCAGCGACGGCTTCGAGATCCGACTCCTCACTCACAATACGAACACTGACACCCAGAGCTAATAAATCGGTTTCGGGTACTTCAGTTCGTGAAGTCGTGCTCGGGGTAGTATGATACTCCCGGTCCAAGGCGGTAGTATGTCCGTTCGCATCCATGACGCAACGACGAACGATGAATCGCACCGACTGCTCGAACGATCGTCGACCCTGCTTTCGGTCGGCGTGCTGTTGGCGATGCTCGCCGCGAGCGCACTCGCATACGCGTCGCTACCGGAGGCGATGACGATCCAGTGGCGGATGGGAATCGACGGCAGCGTCACCACCCGAACGGTCGGTCGAACGCTCGGCGTGACCGCGCTGCCCGCAATCGCGGCGATGACCTGGCTAGCGATCCGGGCGGTGGGCCAGTACTTCCGCTCCCATGACGACATGATCGGCGTGCTCTGCTCGGTGTTCGCCGTCGCGACAGTCGTGCTCGTCGGATTCATCCACCTCCTCGTGCTCGGCCTCAACCTCGTCTGAGGCGCGCCGATATCATAAACGACTATCGGGCGGCGGCCTAATCGACCGCCATGACGATTCACAATGAGAGCGATACGTTCGATATCGGTGGCGATCTGACTGTCCACCGTCTCGGCTTCGGCGCGATGCGGCTCACCGGCGAGCACATCACCGGCGAACCGGACGACGTCGAGAACGCGCGTGACGTCCTCCGGCGGGCGGTCGACCTCGGCGTCGACTTCGTCGACACCGCCGACTCCTACGGCCCCTCGGTCAGCGAGCGACTTATCGGCGAGACGCTCATGTCCGATCCCGAGTACCGCGAGCAGGTCGTCGTTGCGACCAAAGGCGGGCTGATCCGGCAGGTCGACGAGGGGTTCGAGTGGGCGCGCCACGGCCACCCGGGCTATCTCCAGCACGCGGCATACACGAGTCGTGATCGGCTCCGCGTGGATCAGATCGACCTCTACCAGCTCCACCGGATCGACCCCGACGTGCCGATGGAAGACCAGATTCACGCGCTCGCAGAACTCAAGGACGAAGGCGCCATCGGCCATATCGGCCTGAGCAACGTGAGCGTTGAACAGCTAGAACAGGCCCGCGAACTCGTCGACATCGCGACGGTCCAGAACCAGTACAACGTCGCAAACCGGGAGAACACGGACGTCCTGGACGCGTGCGAGAACTACGACATCGGCTTCATGCCGTACTCGCCGATGGGCGGCGGTGATCTCGGCGAGTACGCCGACGTGCTCGACGATATCGCGGCGGCGCACGAGGCGTCGCGCTATGGGATCGCGCTCGCGTGGCTGCTCGAACGCTCGGACATGCTGCTCCCGATTCCGGGCACCTCATCGGTCGAGCATCTCGAAGCGAACGTCGCCGCCTCGTCGATCGAACTGCGCGACGAGGAGATGGCGCGACTGACCGAGTAGCTACTCACTGCCTGCCGCGTCGACCTTGTCGGCGTGTTTTTCCAGATCGCTCGCGAGCGTTCTCGCTTCCTCGGGCGACAGGTGGACTTCCTCCATGTGGGCCTGGAGATGCTCTTCGGACATGTTGTCCAGTTCTAGCTGGAGTTTCACCTCGTCGGGGTTCTTTCGCGGTGACGTCGCGTTCAGGACGGCAAAGGAGTCCGCCTCGAACTCGTGGCCTCTCACCGTCGCGTCGATCAGATCGAAGGTTGTGTACGCGTTGACTTTCATCAGCCGGTCCGGCATGTGCGACAGGTAGCGACCGACACACTTAGCTTCGCGGTCCTGCGGATCGCCGCGTCACCCCTCGATCATTCCCTTCATGCTCGTGATGTTGATCCGGACGGTGTGGAACTCGATGTCGTCGACCGGTCGCTCGAAGATTCGGACGTAGGGAATGTCGAGTTTCTCGCCCTGTTCTTCGAGCGCGGTGTCGAGGTCGCTGTCCGTCGTCTCTTCGAGGGTACCCTCGATTACGACGCTTTTCCAGCCTTCCTCGGTGTCCTTGTAGACGACCAGCGAGGCGTGGTCGGTGGCGTCGCCGTACCGGCGCTTCTGGCTCCCGGGCGCGTAGCCCAACCGCAGGTAGACGCACTGCTCCACGTCGTCGAAAAAGTACGAGACCGGGATGGCGTACGCGTCCGAGTCCTTCGCGAGCGCGAGGACGCCGGTTTGCTGGTCTTGTAGGAACTCGGTGATTTCGATTGAGTCCATGGCTGTGCCGGTCTGTCCAGACATAGATTATTTTTAGTGATATATACACTTCAAACTGGGGGTAGGCCCCGTTTTGGCTGAATGTCGCCGACGAATGCGACGCTGACCATAGGCTACTCTTCTGGCAGTCGACCGACGACCGCGTAAAACGGGTCGGTTCCCGGCTGGTCGACGATCCGCTCTGTCTCTGCAAATCCGCCAGCAGCAAAATACTCCTGGACGAGCGCCGCCCGTTCATCCATCGACCGCGTTCGCCACGCACGAATCGCCTTTGTTGGGAACATCCGGTTGGTGAAACTCACTACAGCAGTGCCGTCCGCAGCGAGAATGCGTGCGAACTCGCTGAATATCTCGCCGGGATACTGCAGATACTGTACCGATAACGCACAGCAGACGACGTCGAAGGAGTCGTCTTCGAGCGGGAGTGTCTGATTCGAATTGAAATCCTGGCGGAAGTATTCGTCTAGTTGCTCGTTTGCTTCGAGTTCGGTCTCGTTGAGACCATGACCCACCACACGCTCCACCGGAACCTCTGGGAGGAACGATACCCAACTGCTCATCGCATCGAAAACACGATCCCCCGGCGTTAGTACGGATTCGTACAACCCCGTTAGCCGTTCAGTGAAGGCATCATCCGCGTGGGTGACGAACCGGGGAGACTCGTAGAATCCGTCGTCATCACTGCTATCGATTTTCTGTCGATCATCGTCTGATAATACCCTCGACACAGTACTCCTGCTAGTGGCTGAGCGATAAAATACTCAGCGCCTGTTGTCCCAGGCGGTTCTGCTGAAGACAGACGGTCAGTTGGTCACAGTTCACCGGCAGACAGTATACTGAACTTACTCCCCTCGGAACGCCGAAATAACGGCATCTGAGGCGTCAGGATCGGCTGCGATAATGTATCGTTCGCCGGCCTCCAGTCGCGTTTCAGAGGTGGCGGTTCGGTCTCCCCCCGCCCCAGAAATTACGAGGCTCCCCTCCGGAAGATCAACATCGTTGAGAAGTTGGCCTGCTATTGGTGACTCGGAGGCGACGCGGATATCGAACACTTCCATCTCACCGGTGACCTCCTCAAATGTTCGCACGTCACTCCCGCTGAGTGCGTTCACTGCAGTTTTGACGCTTGCACGCTCCGGAAACACGACCTCGTCGACCAGTTGTTCGTATTCGTCGCCATCGGCATCGGTGATACGTGCGACCGTTCGGATATCCGGTCGGAACGTTCTCGCAGCCAGGCAGACCGCGAGATTGGTGCTATCGCTGTCTGTTAGCGCGCCGATAACGGTCGTATCGTCCGTGAGAGCATTTGATAGGACGGACGGCTTTGTCGCGTCACCTACCACAACCTCGATGTCGTCCGAGTCCTGTTCATTCGCGCGGTCCTGGTCTCGCTCGATAATTGTTACTTCGTGTCCACGTTGTCTGAAGAACTGTGCTACTCGAAATCCGACCCGTCCGCCACCAGCGACCAGGATATGATTATTGGTGACCATACACATTAAGTTCGACGGCGCACAGTTAAGTCCCGTTGTTTGGGAGACTGCCACCGCCCAACCGATCTGGTGTCTGTCTCTGTCTTCGTTCACCGGAAGCATATCGTATAGCATGGTGGTGGCCTGTGCCTGACTGCGTGACTCAGAGTCGGTAATGCAAGAGACCTGCACTGGAGCCACAGCAGTGCACTGAGTAGCCCGAGTGCGCCGCAATTGCCGGAGTTGTCGCTACGGAAACGCCGCGACCTCGACAGTGAGTACCCCGCAGATGAGCGTGCTCGGGGGAGTTCACTGAAGCAGGACGAAAAAAGAGAACAGAACTGTTGCAGTCTGAGTTATGTGATCAGCGCGTGCGCTCGCTTGAGTGCGCGCACTGGCGCGTCAACGATCTCCCTCGACGGCGACTCTCTCCGCTCTGGCGTATCCTCGATATCTTCGGTTTCGCTCGCTGTCCGGTCCGTGGTTCGCTGCTGTGATCGATCAGGGTGACACATCGCACCTCAAAATATGGCCGAATAATAATTCTGGTTTCTCCGACACGGATTTCGAGGCGCTCCGTCCGGATCACTCGCAGGATCGTTCGCCAGCCTTGGTGAGTATAGTCTCTGTATTGAGCGCTCACCACCGTTCGCTGTTTGATTCAGGAGTGTGCTAACCGTGCGCCCTGTATTCAACCGACTGCTAGAACTATCACTGTATGAGGGTTCAACTGAACTAACTATGCCGGACAACCTCCGTTTCCAGTGGATCAACTGGAACACAGAGAGCTCAGCGGCGCGGGGCAGTTCTTTCCGCTAGTGCTCTCAGCCACACGCCCAAGGGCTATGTCCTGCTTGTCAGGAACTTCCCCTCCGGTGATCTCACCCCGACCGCCCGGATCACGACGTCGCCACTCTCCGAAACTAAAGCTAACTATATATAACTACGTGAAAAGGGCAACTCCACTTGAACTGAAGGCGTTGCAGAATGGCGGTGCTGCCCGATTGTCGGGCGTTAGGGATGAGCGAGCGGAGCCGGCCGCCTCGACGATCACCGTCAGAAGCGATGCCTCTTGCTCCCGTTGTTGTCTTGCACAATGTGGGACCGCCGAGAGAGTACGTCTCTCGTGTTCCCAAACTCACTTCGTTCGTAGTGGGACCGCCGAGAGAGTTCGTCTCTCGTGTTCCCAAACTCACTTCGTTCGTAGTGGGACCGCCGAGATACTCCTGACAGAGATAGCGTCGGGAGACCTCGACTGTGAGGACGTACTGGCTCGATTCCTTCAGGTCACCCTGCCCATGTCCGTAGTCGACGCCCAGCCGATAGCTCTGGTCACTCTCCGAGCGACCGTCGGGCGTCACCGCGTACAGCCGATGCGGGTGGTCGGTATCGTGGCACAGCAGGTCGGCGTCGATGAGCTTGTCGACGACCTCGTCATGCTAATCCATACTAAACGTCTCGATACCAATATGTGTCTGCCACGAGATAGTATCCACTAGACGATGGGGGATCCGACCGAACACGAGATTGAACGCGCGGTTCGCTATGGGTTATTGATGGTGTTCGTCGCCGGTCTTCGCCGCGGGAATCCGGGGGCAGTCGTCAACGCCGTCGCCGGCACGGTCGGCACCTATGTACCCGATTTCGTCGAATGGACGTTCGACGTCGAACTCCGTTCGTGGCACCGTGCGTACATCGATACCGCAATGATCACCCACGCTATCGGAATGCTCGGTCCGTACGAAGATATGTGGTGGTGGGATCACCTGACACACACCCACTCCGCGACGATTATCGGTGGCGCTGCCTTCGTAGTTAGCCGACGGCAGGGGCGCGATCCTCGCCCTCGAGTCGTCGCGACCGTTGTCTGTCTCGGACTCCTGTGGGAACTCCTCGAATACGCCATTCAGGCCGTTGCCAGACGGCTCGGTGTCGATGCGATACTCGTTCCGTACGGGGCAAAAGACACTGCCCTCGACCTCGTCTTCGATCTGATTGGTGCGGTACTCGTGCTTGCGGTCGGTGATCGTGTCCTCGCTGATCTCGCAACCGAGGCGTGAGCCAGTGTCCGGGTCAGTTCTACGGGCTTGCACTCCAATCAACGGGCTGTTGATACCTCCCGACTCGCGTGACCGAAACCACGACCACGGGCCCTCAGAACGCCATCGTCCGCACGACGACGTTCTCACTGTTAAGGAGCCCCTGGCCACGGCAATACCACCGTTGCACTGCTGGAACGGTCGTCTGACTGCTCATTACGATCGGCCCTCAAGACGGTGTAGCTCGTTGATATTTCGCGCGCGCAGGTCCTCGGGCCCTTTTCGCTACTGTCTCACTCCAGCAACACGAACGCACGGTGGCCAAGCCGATGCGCCGATTTCCGGGACCAGGGATCCTCCCCGACTGCCTGTGAAGACGGAGTGTCTCGACGTCTTCAGGGAGAGGGGCACCAGTATGCAGGTCTCGAACCTACTCGCGAGTGATTTCAACGATGTCGTCGACAAACTCCTCTGGAGTGAGTGGCTCTGTCCACTCCTCACCGCACGGTGGCAGGTAGACTTCGAGAAGCAGGCCGTATATCGAGAGATGGTCAACTCTCCACTTTGTGGGATCTTCTTCGAATCCTCTATCGAGCGTGAGAACGTCGCCGGCGTCGAAATCGAGGTCGTAGGAATCTACCTGGCCGGCAAGGGTTCCGTCAACATCTGGAAGGGGATCGCCTGGATCTTCGACGTGCTCGATTTCGAGTGACGGTTGCGGATCGAGGACGACCTGCAGCGGTCCGTCCAGCTCGTCTCGGGCTTGCCGCTCGAATGCTGTGGGGAGGGCGAACGACTCGAAAAACGTCTCCCAGGCGTCGACGTCCTGCTCACGGACGGCAAGGAACAGCGGCTAGTCGTTGGGATCACGACCGACCTGGTAGCCGCCCTGCGTCCACACGCAGACGGCGTCGATCCGTGTGAACGCGAACGGCCAGTCACCGAACTGCGGGAGGACGTGGGCCTCCTCGATAGATGGTGGGCTGACGCTGGCGCTGGCAGCGATGAACTCGCGTACTGCGTCTCTCACGTTGCCGTTGACGACTGAGAGGCCGTCGTCATAGCGGACGTAGCCTGCGTCTTCGAGGCGGTTGACGGCCTGTCTCACCGTCTCGTACGGTGCGTGGAGGTTTTGGGAGACACGTCGGATAGAGTCACCACTCTCAATGGCGAGGATGATCTGTGCTGCCGTGTCGTCAAGTGCCTCGTACGTCTGGTAGATACCAATAACTCGGTAACAAGTGAAATTCTTACTCGACTACACCTGAAGCTACTATCTCCGCATTCGTCCTGTATCGAGTTGTGAAGCATCGTCGAACACCCCACCCCGATTATCGATAAAAAGTACGAGGTCTATCTCGACGTATCGCACCACAGCACGAACATTCATGAAACAGCCGTTCGGTGAAGACTGCGAATGTAGCGCGAAGGGTCGTGGTACCCCGACCCTCGGAAGGGTTATCCCTCATCCACCCCACTGTTTGTTTGTAATGGCAAACGGTAAGGTTGACTTCTTCAACGACACTGGCGGCTACGGTTTCATTTCGACTGACGACGGCGATCTCGACGACGACGAAGACGTGTTCTTCCACATGGAGGACGTCGGCGGCGAAGACCTCACGGAAGGTACTGAGGTCGAGTTCGACATCGAGTCCTCGCCCAAGGGGCCTCGCGCGGCGAACGTCGTCCGACAGTAACACTGACACACAACTGTCGTTCACAGCGACAGACAACACTCTCGATTTTTTAGAAGGTCAAACGTCCGAGCCGATGCTATCTGCATAGTCTGTACTAACCGGTACCGGGGTCAGAAGGTGGCAGTAGTTGAGTATTCGACCAGAGGATCTCGTAGGTGACTGATCGCTTCCGTACGCCATTTCTATCGCCCCTGACGGGTGCGGGGCGTTCTGAAGAATGTCCTGTGTGAGCATTATGTCACTGAGAGATGTCTACGAAACTGGCTTCGACGAAGACGATGGACAGACGACAAACCGAACGGCGTGTCCCGAGTGCGATGGGGACCTACAGACTGTTGGCGGAGAAACGACCTGCACGGCGTGTGGAGCAATCGTCGACGAGTACCGCATCGACCATGCAGCGGCGAAGCGATCCTTTTCGGGCGGAACTCCGGAGCGAACACGAACGGGGCACCGCTCACGCCTGCGAGACACGACCGCGGCCTCTCGACGGAGATCGGGCGGCGGGTCGATGCGAACGGAAACAGCCTCTCGAACAGGAAGCGTCGACAACTGCATCGGCTTCGCAGGTAACACGGTCGAGCACGCTGTCGATCAAAGAAGGAACGGAACCTGGTGCGTGCCTGTGGAGAGATTGCGCGGCGCGTGGGTGCGCTCGATCTCACTCGGTCGCGACGTGAAGAGGCGAGCGTCATCTTCAGGCGGGTACATGGGGATGATCTCCTCCGGGATCGCACAGTGGAGTCGATCGCTGCCAGCAGCGTGTACGCGGCGTGTCGGTGCAGTGGCGAGCGCCTCACCATCGAGTCCGTCGCTGCGGCCTCGCCGTGTTCGGAACCGAAGGTGGTGCACGCATGCGGGGTGTTAAACACGGAACTCGGATTGGATGCGAAGCTCCGTCGACCACAGACGTTCGTCTCGAACTGTGCATCCGCGTGTGGGGACGTCTCGGAGACGGTGCTCCATCGGGCAATCGAACTGGCAGGGATTGCTGAGCAAACCGGCGTGACGAACGGACGCCATCCTGCGGGGGTCGCAGCAGCGTGTCTCTATCTCGCAGCCGTGAACGCGAAGCGTCCCTCACGCAGGAAGCCATCGCCGAGCGTGCGGATGTGAGTCCCGTTACGTTGCGAAAGCGGTACTACGAACTTCGGGATGTGGTTTCGGATAGTTCGTAGCGAGTAACGATCAGACTCTCACCGACCTCCGGGAGTTAGCACTTTGAGAAGTACAGCTATAGAATATTTCTGCGCTCTCGAAGCAGAGATTAGAACAACCCACAGGAAGCCGTAGGTTTGTACAGACGCGCTACCCTGCTAGAGCACCGCGTAACTAACTTGTTCACCTCTTGATCCCCTATGTGTTCCGTTGCATTATATAAGAGTCGGAATATTTCCGGCATAATAACATTCTTATTACTGCATTCTAACATTTGTATCGTGAAAAGAAGACGATTTCTCGCAGTATCGGCAGTTGCTGCAACCGGTGCAACAGCGGGATGCAACGGTATACTGGACGATACTGCCGGTAACAATGTTGAGGATGACGAACCTGATACGGACGGTGTCTCGGCACTCGGTGCCGATGCAATTCTCGAACTGATGCACGGCCCGGGCGAGTTCCAAGACGCCGATCACTACTCGTTCTCGCTGAGCGCACCAGCGAAAATCGATGCGATGCAAGGAGAGATCGACGACGAAGTTTTCACACGCCTCGTGAGACGGGCACGAACTCCTGTGTCAACAGTCCGCAGAGGTCTGATGGATACCGTTGGTGTGGACTTTTGGAACGTAGGCACTCATTACAGCGCCGGGCCGGTAACTGCACTCGTCGGCGATTTTAGCCGGGAGGACGTCTGGCGGCGTCTGCAATACGAGGGCCTGCAGTATCAGGGAGACTACAACGGGTTCGCGTTGATCAAACCTCCAGACGGGGACGGGCAGTTGACGATCGCCATCGAAGGCGAAGGCCGAAACGATGCCGAAGACGCAGTATCGGACATTTCCCGTCTCTATATCGGAGAAGCAACCCAGAATACGGACAGCACAACCGCCGTACAAACGGTGATCGATGTCGCTGACGGGATGGGGCAACGGTACAGTCAGTCGGTTGAGGCAGTTGAGTCGCTTGTTGAGGGTATAAGTGATGGCGCGATTATGAGCGGCGAAACGTTCGATCCAGTCGAACCTGGAGAAGGGCCAAGCGCGAATCTTGATCACGAGAGCATTCCGCTTGGCCAGGAGGTTTCCAGTACGCTGACCGCCGACACAACGACTTCCGTCGAGGGAAGCCAGTTTTCGTATATGGAGCGGTACGGGTTCGCTGGCGAAGAAGGTATCCGCACTAGCATCACTGTTTCGGCGGCGACGAACGGACGGATCGGAATCGTACTGCACAGTGGCAACGGCGCCGAGAGGGTCATCGGCTCGAACAGAAGCCAGGGCCAGGCCGAAATCACGGCGACGCTTCCGGAGGACGGTCCGTATAATTTCGTTGTTTACGATCCCGATCAGATCCAAACCCCGAGAGACGAGCCCCGTGAGTATACCGTCGAGGTCATGATCGAGGGCGGTTCCATAGGCGGTCCTGAATCGGGTGTCTTCGAGGGGGAAGTCGCCCGCGGGATGTCACTTCGCTTCGAGGAAGCCAAGGCGATCCGACAGTGGGTACTCGTCTTCGAAGACGAGCCACCGACGGGGGATATCGAGACGTGGATCGACGAAAACAGCGACGAAGGCGGGCGATTTGGTCAGTACGACGAAGTCTCTCAGCAACAGGAAGACGACAGAGCAATCGTCAAGGCTACACTCCCACCCTCCGACCTCAACGACGTTCCCCTGTAGTCTGGATCGCCGATCGCTGTGTCAACTGCCCCGCGCGGTGGCCCGGGGAATCCGCCTCGCTACCTAGTTTGAATGACGTAGAAAGTGACACGTTTTTACCCTCTGTACTCAATGCAGAGCGCCTATAGATCACTTGCAACGGAGCAACTCAACAATGAACACGCTCCCTTCGGGGCCGTTGTTCTCAACCCAGACGTCACCACCGTAGCGGTCAATGAGCGTCCGAACGAGGTACAGCCCCAGTCCAGTACCCTCACTGTCGAGGCCCCTCTCGCTTTCCTCGAAGATTCGTTCTTTCCGATCGTCGGGAATACCCGGACCGTTGTCCGCGACACGAACCCGAACCGTCTCGTCGTCAGCAGTCACCGAGACGGTGACTTCGGGAATCTCCTTGTCGTTGTGAACGATAGCGTTGTTCAGCAGGTTCCGGAACACCGACTCTAGCATATCGTCAGCCAGCACCTCGACGTCCGGGATAACCTCATCGACAGAGACGATGATACGTTCGTAGCTGGCTCGTACGTCGTCAATCTGCTTTTCGAGGACGGACCGGACATCTACTGGAGCACTGTCGGCGTCCGAGCGGAGCAACACCTTGGTGACGTCGCCGGCGGTTTGCGTGATATCGACGGCCTCACGACCTGCCTTCAAAACTTGTTGGAGATGCGCCTCGCCGTCTTCCTCGATGTAGTCTTCTAGCATGTCGCCATACGCAAGCGCAATCTGGAGGGAGTTACGGACATCATGCCGGACGACCTGGTTGAGCACCTCAAGATTGTCGCGCTGGCGCTCAAGTGCCTGTTCGTACTCCTTGCGCTCGTCGATGTCGAGATGAATACCGACGGCTCGAACCGGCTTGCCGTCCTCGTTCCACTCCGCGATTTTACCGATATCACGGATCCACTTCCAGTCGCCGTCTGCGGTCCGCATCCGGTGTTCTGCATCGTAGATGACTGTTTCGCCCGCGATATGGTTGTCCAGGGCGTCTGTGACTCTGTCGAGGTCATCAGGATGGACGCGCTGTTCCCACTCCGTGAGGTGGGGTTCGACCTCGTCGGGCGAATGTCCAAGCATCCGGGCCCACTGCTCGTTGAACTCTACCTCGTCAGTGGTCATATCCCAGTCCCAGACGCCGAGGCTTGCGCCCTCGACAGCGAGTTCGAACCGCTGTTTGAAACGTTGGAGTTCCTGTTCGCGTTGTTTCTGTTCGGTGATGTCAGTCGAGACGCCACAGACGGCCGTGATCTCGCCAGCATCGTCATAGACCGGGGATTTCCGAGTTAGCCGTACGGTGTTCCCTGTCGCCGTCGGAACCGTCTCTTCGATCTCGATTACCTCACCGTTCTCGATGACTCGCCGGTCGTCTGACCTGGCCGTTTCGGCGATCTCTGGAGGGAAGAAATCGTCATCGGTCACCCCGACGACGTTCTCGCTGTCAACGTCGAACAGTTCCCGGCAAGCCTGATTCATCAAGAGATATCTGCCGTCGGTATCCTTCAAAAATACTGCCGCGGACATGGTCCCCAGGACGGTCTCGAACCGGCGATGAATGCGTCGTAGCGTCTGTTCTTGCTCCGTGCTCTCGGTGATATCGCGAGAAACCCCGACGATCTGAGTTACCTGCCCGTTCTCGGTAATCGGGGTGAGTTTCGTCTGCCAGTGACTGGTTCCGCCCGGTAGGTCCAGGGTCTCTTCGTACTCGATAGTTTCTCGCTGTTCGGCACAGCGACGATAGTTTGCCGCAACAACCGATCCCTGCTCGTCGCCGAGAAGTCCTCGTGGAGTCTGTCCACGTAATTCGTCCTCGGAAAGGCCAGTCCGTCGTCTGTGTGAGCCGTTGTTTCGTCGAAACGTGAACCGGTAGTCGTCGTTTGTCTGTTCGACGTCGATCAAAAAGACGGCGTCCTCCATTTCGCGGAAGATGGCCTCATAGACATTCTCTGAAGCACCATCGAGCGCTGAACGCTCCCCGATATCAGAATCTGCGTTAGCGTCGTCCTGCATCTTGGTCTCTCTGGAGTATATTAGGCACGCCCACAAGTATATTCTGAGCGGCTTTGTTGAAACCCACCCTATCTGATACCAACCACGTGCTGAATATAGAGCCTGAATTCAGCAAGTCATATTTTGTTCCCTCGTAGTTGGACTGGACTCCGAGAATACGTCTCCCGATCGAATACGGGTAACTACTTTCCCTTTGACAGATACACATGGAATATCGCCCTCCAATGACTGGAATCGAAACGACCCACCTGACGAAGCGATACGACGAAACGCTCGCCGTCGACGACCTCGACCTCTCCATACCGGAGGGGGTCGTCTACGGCTTCCTCGGACCGAACGGTGCCGGAAAAACGACGACGATGCGGATGCTCACCGGCCTCACCAAGGCGACGAGTGGGAATGCCACCGTCGCGGGCGTCCCCGTCACGGACCGGGACGGGCTCCGCTCGCATATCGGCTATCTGCCCGAAGAGCCACCCCTGTACGAGCAGGCGACTGCGCTCGAACAGCTAGAGTACGTTGCTGGGCTTCGGAACCTGCCTGAAGAGTCCACACGGGACCGGATCGATGCGCTGCTCGATGCGCTCGATCTGGCTGCCGACGCGGAGACGCGGATCGCGGAGTACTCGAGGGGGATGCGACAGAAGACGGCGTACATCCAGGCCGTCCTCCACGAGCCCGATGTCGTGTTTCTCGACGAACCGACGTCCGGCCTCGATCCTCGTGCGGCCCGGACCATCCGCGAGATGATCACGGACCTCGCCGACGCGGGGGCGACCGTCTTCCTCTCGACGCATATCCTGCCGGTCGTCGACGACGTCGCTGACACGGTCGGTATCCTCTACGACGGGCGCCTCGTCACCGAGGGATCGCCCGAGGCGCTCACTCAGCCCGCCGAAACGGAGGCGGGAACCCAGACGCTCGAAGACGTCTTCCTCGAACTGACCGAGACCGACCTGGCGGCCGACCCGGAGGCGAGGCATGGCTGAGCCGGAGTGGCCTGCCAACGTCCTCAGCGTGGGCGTCTTCGAGTTCCGGCGATCGGTCCGCGACATCTGGGCGGACAAGACCCGATTCGCGCTCATGTCACTCGGCGTGATGATTCCCTCGCTCATGGCGGCCGTCTTCGCCGTCGCGTTCGCCGATCCGATCCGCGGCGTCGACGTGCTCCCCGAACCGGCCCTCTTTCGCGGCTGGGTGGCGCTGTTCTGGCTGTTTGCGGTGTTCCTGCTCGGCCAGCGTGTCGTCTCGGCGCGGTCGCGGATCGACGCCGAGTCGCTGATGCTCACGACGGTATCGGCCCGGACGGCCGCGGGCGGATTGGTCGTCGCGGAGACGCTCCGGATCCTCGCGTATCTCGCCCCGCCCGTGCTCGTCCTGATCGGGGTCGGCGTTGCCCTGCTGGGTGCGCCCGCGAGTCTGGTGGCCGTCCCCGTCGCGGCGGCGCTCTTCGCAGTGACGGCGGTCGTCGCGGCCGCCGTCGCCGGCTACGCGGTGGCCTGGCTGGTCGCGACATCGCGGTTCGTCGCCAGATACCGGACGCCCCTCGCTGCGCTCGCCTCGCTGGCCGGGACGGGGCTGTATCTCGTCTTTTTCTTCCCGCAGATCTCGACCATTACGCCGGAGCTGCTCGCGTCACTTCCCGTCGCGTGGCTCTTCGACCTCGCCCTCCTCGGCACCGGCCTCGCCGAGGCGCCGCTCCGTGCCGGCGGGGCCGTCGTCGTCAGTCTGGTCATAGTCGGCGCTGGGGGCGTCGCCATCGAGCGCGAGACCGTTGCGCTGTGGTTCAGCGAACCGGTCAGTGTCGGTGATGAGGGCACGGCGAAGACGGCAGCGAGCGTCGAAGACGGAGACCCGCGTCGTGACCCGCTCGCCGCGGCCATCGCCCCGCTGGCGGTTCCCGGGGTCGTCTCGACGCCAGTACGGCGCGTCGCCGAGTGGGCACTGCTCCGCACGCGACGCGATCCGAACCGGTTGACGTTCCTCCTGATCCCCGTAATCGCGATGAGTGGTCCGCTCGCCACCGGGGCCCTCGAAGCCGGGGCGATCGGGACCGTGGCGACGCCGGTGTTCGCAGTCGTCTTTCCGTGGCTGGCCGGCGCGCTGTTCGCAATGAACCCCCTCGGCGACGAGGGAAGCGTACTCCCGATCACCCTCACAGCCGTTTCGGGCCGACAGTACGTTCGCGGACTCGTACTGCCCAGCCTGCTGTTCGGACTTCCGGTCGTCGTCGCTCTGACGGCGCTCGGTGGCGCCGTCTCGCCATACTCGCCCAGTGAGCGCGTCGGTCTGGTCGCCCTCGGCGTGTATCTCACCTGTGTCGCGGCCACCATCACGCCGGCAATCGGGATGGCGCTCCCGCGGTTCAGCGCGATCAGCGTCGGCCAGAGCCGGGACGTCCTCCCGCCCCGGATGGCTGCCGTCGTCGTCCACGCCGCACTGACGACCGTTCCCGGTGGGATGCTCGCGGCGCTCGTCGTCGCGCCGGCGGCCGCCCGCGCCGGTCTCGCCGGCCTGTTCGGCTTTCTCCCCGCGATTTCGCTACAGTTACTCGGTCGATCGGATGGTAGTCTCCTGATGAGGATTGCCGACTCGTTCACCAACCTCGGGCAGGCGATCCTTTCGATCGGCCTCGCACGGCTCCAGGTCGTCGGTGGCGGGCTACTGCTGCTCGGCGGCGTGCTCGTCGCCGTCGTGCTGTACCGGAACGCGATCGGTCGCTTCGAGCGGTACTCGCCAGATTGAGTCGTGAGTCACCAGGCGGCAGCCCCGGTGATCCGGGAGAGCGGATAAATGCGTAGCGGGAGTATTCTGGTAGTATGGGGGAGACAGTCCTCGTTCCGATCGACGGATCACCGTTATCACAGCAAGCGCTTCGACACGCTCTCGAAAAGTTCCCGGACGCTGCGATAATTGCCTTCCACGTGGTGAACATCTACGAACCGGGATACGACGTGAACGATACATACGTATCCGAACTGCTCGGTGGGTCCGGGAAGTGGGACGAGATCGAGCGGGAGGCAGCAGATCACCTGCTCTCGGAGGCAGACGAGATCGCCCGCGACTACAATCGAGAGATCGACACCGACTCGGATATCGGTGATCCACAGCGTCTGATTCCCGACTACGCCAGAGAGAACGCTGTCGATCATATCGTGATGGGGGTGCATGGGCGAGCGGAGGAAGATCGATCGTTGGTCGGCCGCGTGGCTGAAACCGTCGTATTCCGCTCCCCTGTGTCAGTAACGATTATCCGGTGAGACATTTGACTGCTCTTGCATAGCAATGCTAGCTAGCTATTGATTGAGTCTGGCAGAAATACAACGTTCAACAGAGTCCAAAAGTCAGTGATCTGATCCCTCCCGTTTGAGAACGAGTGGGCCCGCTGGCAGCCAGTGCGCTACTCGCTCGCCCCGCTGCCGGACGTGTCGCCCGCGGCCTCGCTGAGCGTGGTCTGTTGTCCTTCCGTTCGCCGCTCGCGGCGGGAGCGATAGCCCTCGCGCAGACCGAGGGTGATCGCGCCCAGTCCGAGCAGGAGTGCGAAGAACTCGAGCAGGCTCCCGACGAACGGGATCGCCCCCAGGATGGTGAAGCCGACGAGGCCGACGACCAGTGCGAGCCAGCGGTTGTCCGCCCCGGCAAGCCCTAGCAGCCAGGCCGCAACGGCGTACTGCCCGTAGACGACAGCGACCCAGATCCCGATGCCAAATACGATTGCACCCCCGACGGAGAGCGGGATCCCGACGATCGTGATCGCGAGGATCACGAGTACGATGGGAACCGCGATCAGCGTCAGGAAGCCGACGCCACCGGCTGTGACGGGTGTCCTGGCGACTCTCGTCGCGACGCCCCTGGAGAACGAGGGGAACGCCGCGAGGAGCACCGCGCCGAGCAGGAGGCTGGCGAACAGGCCGTAAATAGTCGCCAACGTCGACGACATCGGGCTGAGATCGGTGGTGACGCCGAAGCCGTCGCCCAGACTCGAATCCTGCACGACGCCGCCGGCCACGGTCGCGCCGGAGTCCTGTGTGAAGCTCCCCGCGTCGTAGCGGAACTCGCCGCCGACGTCCGTGTTCGGTCCGAGTTCGATCGTCGCAGCGCCGGCCCGGACGTCACCACCGACCCGCCCGTCGACCCGGAGGAAGCCCGTTCCGACGTCGAAATCGTCGCCGATCTCGCCGGTCTCGCTCACTTCGACGTGGCCCGCGCCGGCGCTGACGTCTCCGTCCACGCGCCCGTCGATGAGTACGGTCCCTGCGGCGGCCTCGATGGAGCCCTCGACGACTCCGGTCTCGGTCACGTGGATCTGGCCGGACACCCCGGAGACGTCACCCGTGACCGTCCCGGAGATGATAATCGACCCCGAGATTCCGCTGATGCCGTCGTACGTTTCTCCCTCCTCGACGACGACCGTGCCGGAGGCGCCCTGGAACGACTGTGCAGCGACGACGCCCGTCCCGAGCGAGAGGACCAGCATCATCACCATCACAAACACGGCGAATCGACGACTTCGGGAACCAAGTGATAGGTCCATAGTTAACAGTTCAACTAACTAACGTAAATCCCTATTTTCAGCCTGCTGAATGGTTCTACCTCCGGCAAACGCGACGCAATACGGACACACCGCCGGGAATCGGGGAGAGGCTTCTCGAAGTCTCTCTGGAACAGCGGCCCAACCAGACTGCGCCGGAGTATCGCCGGGGAGAGTCGGCAACGGCATCAAGGTCTCAGTTCATATCGTAGATCATACTATTTCGATTGTAGTAGGTGAAGCCCGGCTGTCGGAAGAATCTCCGATCACTCCCGTTCACGGCTGGGAGGAGATCACTGCACCCTCGCTCTGGGCCCCACTCTCAGACGAATAGCCCAAGCTTGCCGTAGAGCCGCTGTGTCGCCTCCTTCGAGATGTGGAGGTTCAAGGTATTGACGATAACCGGTTTGCCGGTCACGTCCTCGATCAGCGCCGCGAAGTCGTCGAGATACTCCGGTAATCGGTCCTCGGCGAGGCGCAATGATACCTGGACCGCTACTCGCGTGGTATCCTCTTTCCGCATCTTCTGCCAGGGCTGCATGAGCGTATCGGGGCCTCGGTAACGCGGTCCTCCGCGCCGTAGCTGTCGATCGAGAACGCTGGGGAGTACGTCGATCGGCAATCGAACCGCCAGAGAACACCCACGCATCGAGATCGTTCAGCCCACCGAACTGCTCGCTGTCGGCGTCGCCGAACCACCCGATTTCGTCGGTGACCCGGACGGCCTGAACTGGATCAGTGACAGCACCGTCCGAGAGCTACGGGTTCACCCGGGAGCGCGGGAGATCAGTCTCATGCGGATCGCACTGATGATCATGTCGTCGTTCTTATCAGCCAACTCATGTACGCGCTCGAAGTCCAGCACGCACTGCTAATCGTGATGTCCTCCCACGACTGAAGTCGTGGGCTTCCGCTATTATTGTGTCAATCGGGCCGTTCACTGCCAGATTTTCATCGTATTCCTGTTAGAAATAGTATTCCTGATAGAAAAGAGTCTATATCGATCGAGCTGGAATATCCGTTCCCGGACGAGTGAGTGCTTCGGTATCAGGCCATGCAGGACGTTCTTGAGATCCTGATCGATCAACCGTATATTCAAGTACTCGGTGACCGAACTCGCAACCCACATGGGAGCTAACCAGGGGACGATCTCGAAGGCAGTCGGGCTACTCGACGAACTTGATACCGTCGAGACCACACAGGACGGTCGGGCTCAACAAGTGCAGATCAACCGCGAGCGCCTCACAAAGCCGGACCCAGTGCTCGCCATTCCCCAGGCAGAGTTCCACCAACCAATTCGTGCATTTCTGTAAGGACTCCAGGAAGAGGTAGCGGAATTGGCAGGGGTCGTCCTTTTCGGTAGTGTTGCCCGAGGTGATGCCGACAGGGCCAGCGACATCGATCTCCTGGTGGTCGTCGAGGGCGATAAGACAGAGGCCCGGCGATCCGTCCAGTCAATCGCTGCCGATCTCGAGGACCGGAAATTTGAGGGCAACCGATACACGTTCCAGCCGCTCGTGGAATCGACGGATAGCGCCCGGCGAATAGGTGGGTAGCTACGGCCGCAGTTCGACGACGGGATCACGTTGGTCGAGTCCGACCAACTCACCGAGCTCCGGACGGAGGTGTACGCCGATGGTGAATGACCAGATTCGATAGAAGTTGGTTGCAGCCGAGCGGACCTTTCAGGCTGCTTCTGGAACGATCGAAGACGGGCTGGATATCGACGATCCAGAGTTGGTCCAACTTCGCCGCGCCTGCCGGCTATTGGAGGTCGGGTCGAACCTCCCCGAAAAAGGATACTACACAGTGGTGATCGACTCGGCATTCGTAGCGATCGATCAAACCATCCAGTTTCGGCTGATCCACGACGGGGCAATGGCCCTCGAGGAAGTCATCAGCAGCCACCAAGGACTCTACTAACGCGGGGCCGAGATCGGGCTGTACAACAACGCCTTTGGCGACGACCTGGCCGAGCTGTAGAACCGAAATCGGGCCAAGACCTACTACCGGCTCGGAATCGCAACGAAGGAACAAGCCGAGGCGATGCACCGGCTCGCCGACGACCTACGTCAGCACTCGTCGATATGAGCCGGCTCTCACACGAGTGCCTCTGTCGGGAATGACGGGTCCCCCGACGAATAGGTGGGGATCGTGATCTCGGGCCGGTGATTCGGTCGACATCCCGATCTCTATCGGACAGATTGGATTTGTCACTCAGGAGTATGTCCGTAGTGAGCTATACCGAACTGATCATCACGATCCTCGCCGGGCTCGTCCAGGGGGTCGTCGAATGGCTGCTCGTCTCCAGCCAAGACGACCTCGGGCTGCGTGAGTGGTCCGGACTCTGTCGAACTGTCACCGCGCATGTGTAGTCAGGATTCGTTCTACTATTTATATGGCTTCTCCGCTGCTATCCGTAGAAGCTACTTCCTGTAGAGTACCACGACAATCACATAACCATCTACTACTTATCGATCCGAGCCGACTCCCAAATCGGTACTCAATCTCGGAGTCAACAGAGCTACTGAAACGTCTGACAGGCCCGTCTCAGCGATAATCGATACTTATTACCCCACCCAATCGGCAGTGAGCACACAGTGACTTACACGGATCTGATCATCGCGATCCTCGCCGGGATCGTCCAGGGGGTCGTCGAATGGCTGCCGGTCTCCAGCCAGGGCAATCTCGCGCTGTTTCTGACCGCCGTCGGGACATCGCCGGATGTCGCGCTCCAACTCGCGCTCTTTCTCCAGATGGGGACGACGGTGTCGGCCGCCAGCTACTACCGCGACGAGATCGCGACGGCGACCCGCGCCGCCCCCGAATGGCGACCCCGGGCCGCCTTCGAGGGCCAGAACGCGCTCGTCTCGTTCATCGTGGTCGCCTGTTTCGCGACGGGACTGGTCGGGATCCCGCTCTACATCTACGCGGTCGATCTCGCCGGCCAACTGACGGGCGGCGTCTTCATCGCCCTGATCGGCGTCCTGCTCGTCGCGACCGGAATCCTCCAGCTCGCCTCCGAGTCGGTCGGGATGGGCATTCGTGAGGATCCGACGTTTCTCGACGCCTGCCTCGTCGGCGCCGCACAGGGCATCGCGATCCTGCCCGGCATCTCGCGGTCGGGCGTCACCACCAGCGCGCTCCTGTTCCGCAGCTACGACCCGCCCGTCGCGTTCCGGCTTTCCTTCCTGCTGTCGATCCCCGCGAGCCTCGCTGCCGCGGCGCTGACGGTCGCCGGTGCGGGCGGGCTCCCGGGGATCAGCCCGACCGCGGCCGTGCTGGCGATGGTTTCGAGCGCGATTGTCGGCTACTTCACGATCGACCTGCTGATGCGGGTCGTCGAACGGCTACCCTTCTGGCTCATCTGCTTCGGGCTCGGCGGGCTCGCTATCGTCGGCGGCGGAATCGTCTCGATCGTCGTCTAAGGGTCGCTTCTATCGGAATCAGGGCGCAACACGACAGGCCGACCTGAGCTCGGTTCGGCGTCGGGCATCGCAACACACTACTACTGCGACTGACACAACTCGGATATGCGAATCAACGTCATCGGGAGCGGCTACGTCGGGACGACGCTCGCCGCCTGTCTCGCTGATCTCGGCCACGACGTGCTGGCGATCGATATCGACGAGGACATCGTCGCGGCACTCAACGACGGCCGGGCACCGATCCACGAGCCGGGCCTGGACGACCTCGTAGCCGACCACGTCGGGGCGAACCTCCACGCGACGACCAGCTACGACCGCGTCCCTGAGGCCGACATCACCTTCCTTGCCATCCAGACGCCCTCGCGCGAGGACGGCAGCATCGACGCCGCACCGCTGGCCGCGGCCGCGGAGATGACCGGCGAGGCACTTGCCGAAAGCGAGACGGACCATCTCGTCGTCGTCAAGAGCACGATCACGCCGCCCGCACTCGACGAAGTCAGAAACTCCCTGTTCGGTGCCTGCGAGAACGCCGACGGACGGATCGGCCTCGCGACAAACCCCGAGTTCCTGCGCGAGGGCACCGCCGTCGAGGACTTCCTGACACCCGAGAAGATCGTCCTCGGGACGGACGAGGCGTGGGCGACCGACCGACTGGAAGCCGTCTACGAACCACTGCTTGCCGAACACGACGCCCACGTCGTCCGGACCGACCCCGCCACCGCGATGCTGATCAAGTACGCCAACAACGCATTCCTCGCGACGAAGATCTCGCTGATCAACGACATCGGCAACGTCTGCAAGGAGTTCGGCGTCGACGCCTACGAGGTCGCCGACGCGATCGGGCTCGACGACCGTATCGGCGAGCGCTTCCTCCGAAGTGGCGTAGGGTGGGGGGGCAGTTGCTTTCCAAAAGATGTCGCCGCAATAATCTCCGCCGCCGAGAACGAGGGGTATACGCCACCGGTTCTCAACGCCGCCGTCGAACTCAACGACCACCAGCCAGAGCGCATGCTTGACCTGCTCGACGAGCACGTCGACGTCGCCGGCAAGCGCGTCGCCGTCCTCGGCCTCGCGTTCAAGCCCGGGACCGACGACACGCGCAACTCGCGGGCGATCCCGATCATCGAGGGGCTCCGAGAGCGCGGTGCCGAGGTTGTCGGCTACGACCCCGTCGCCACCGGGAACATGCGCGAGCGCTTCCCCGAGATCGAGTACGCCGACGCCGCAGCAGCAGCACTCGATGGCGCAGCCGGCGCGCTCGTCGTCACCGACTGGGACGAGTTCGCGACCCTCGACGAGGAGTTCGAGACGATGGCCCAGTCGGTCGTGATCGACGGGCGGCGAATTGTCGACCCGCAGGAGGGAATCGTCTACGAAGGGCTGACCTGGTGAGGACAGTACGTTGACTGTCTCGTGCGAGTGTCGCCACAACACAGAGCGTATATATTTCCGGCCGGTGACGTATTAGAAACGAATGTACGATTTCGCCGTCGTCGGCTGTGGACCCGCGGGCGCCCGGTTCGCACGACGTGCCACTGAGGAGGGCCACGATGTCGTCGTCTTCGAGAAAGGGGAGGTCGGCGCGCCGCTGGCCTGTTCGGGCCACGTCAGTACCGACATCTGGGACTTTACTGGCCCGGACGCCCGCGACGAACTGTTCCAGAATCGGATCCGCGGTGCCCGCTTCCACGTCGACGAACCGGAGAACGGAACGGGTCCTGCGGACGACCGGGCCCGCGAGGCCGGGAAACACTTCGACGACGCCGAACCGTTCTACAAGGACGAAACAATCTCGAACGTGATCGATCGGGTGGGGCTGGATCGACACCTTGCCGACCTCGCTCGCGAGGCGGGCGCGGAGGTTCGCGAGCACCACACCGTCACCGGGATCGACGAACGCGAGGACCGGGTGAAACTCACCGTTTCGACGCCGGAAGACACGACGACCGTCGAGGCCAAGATGGTCGCCGGCTCCGACGGGCCGCGCTCGCGTGTCCGGGACGCGCTGGGCCTCGACGAACCCGACGAACTCCTCCACGGAGTGCTCGGCTTCGATCCGGACCCCGACCATCAGGAGTACGTCGACGTCCACCTCACCGCGCCGCGGTTTTTTTCGTGGCGTATCCCGCGGGGCGACGCCGGCGTCGAGTACGGACTGGCCGCCCCGCCAAGCGATAGCGTCCAGGCACAGTTCGAACAACTCCAGCAGAGCTACGGCGTCGACCTCGACCGCACCTGCTCGGGAGCCATCCCGATCGGCCCGCCCGACCGCGTCACGACGCGCCGGGGCTTCCTGCTCGGGGACGCCGCCGCCCAGACCAAGCCGTTCACTGGCGGGGGTATCCTCTACAGCATGACCTGTGCAGACCACGCAGTCCGCGAGATCGATCCCGACTGGCCGCCGACGCTGCAGGGGTACGAACGGGCCTGGCGCGAGGACCTCTCGCGAGAGATCCGACTCGGGCACCTGCTCCGGCGTGCGTACTCGCTGCCGGAGTCGGTCCAGCGGGCGGGCCTGCGCGCGCTCTCGGGCGAGATCGGCGTCCACATGGATCGGCCGACGTCGCTGTTCTCGCGCGAACAGCTCAAAGCCCTCATCTCACGCTGACTCGACGTCCTCGTCGGGCAGAGACACGCTGGTCCTCTCGTCGGACTCGGTGACGTCCTCTAGCCCGTCGACGATCCGCTGGGCCTCCTCGGTCTCCGTCTCTCGGAACGCCTCGACCAGCGTCAGTGCCCGGCTGAGCCGGGTCTGTCGCCACGATTCCTCGCGGTGCTGATAGGTGCGGATGCTGCGGAGGAACTCCGGCTTCGAGAACTCCGGCCAGTACGGCGTGCAGAAGTAGACTGCGGCCTCGTTGCCGTTGGCGTACCACGGCAGGAAGTTGCTCGTCCGCTCGTCTCCGCCCGTCCGGATGATCAGGTCGACGGCCCGCACCGGCCGGTCGTACAGTTGTTCCTGAACCGTCTCGACATCGATCTCGCTCGGATCCATATCCCCCTCGTCGACGCGCTGGAGGATGCGCTGAGTTGCGGAGAGTAACTCCGACCGCCCCCCGTAGGCGAGCGCGATATTCAGGACGAACGAGTCGTACCCGCGCGTTTGCTCCTCGGCGTACTCGACGGCGTCCTGTACGCGCTCGGGCAGGCGGTCGATTTCGCCCAGCGCACGGATGCCGACGCCGTTCTCGTGGACGCGCTCGGCGTCGGCGAACTCCCGGAGTTTCCCCTCGATGAGATCGAACAATGCCTCCTGCTCGTCGGCGGGGCGATCGAAGTTCTCCGTCGAAAAGGCATAGAGTGTGAGCTCTTCGATCCCGAGTTCCTGCGACCATTCGAGCACCTGCTCGGTCGTCTGCGCCCCCTGTCGGTGCCCATCCGATTTCTCCGCGCCCTCACTGCGGGCGTACCGCCGGTTGCCGTCCTGGATAACGGCGACGTGTGTCGGCACCTCATCGATGCCGCTACGCAACGCTCGCTCGTAGACCGACGCGATCGTCTCCCGGAGCCACCGACTCATGTCTGTTCACTAACGAGTAAGCACATCCACTCGCTTGTACTTTCTGATCCGACCGCTGTTAGGCCCGCCAGATGAGCTCAAACGAGGGAATGACCCATGATAGTATGTATTAAATAAATTAAAATGATCCCGCAATAAGTGTCCGAAACCGCAGCAACTGCAACTTTCACCATTCTTAAGTATCCATATAGTATTAACCACGTAACATGACTGCGATGTCTGCTGTTGTGCTTGCCGCCGGGGAAGGTGAACGGCTGCGGCCGTTGACACACAACCGTCCGAAACCGCTGTTACCAGCCGGCAACCGGCCGATCATCGATCACGTTCTGGACTCGCTGATCGACGCCGGGATCGAAGAGATCCACATCGTCGTCGGCTACAAGAACACACGCGTGCAGGTTGACCTCCTCCCGACCTACCGGAGCGCGTCGATCAACTACGTCCAGCAGAAGACACAACTCGGCAGCGGCCACGCCCTGCTACAGGCCGAAGACGTCGTCGAGGGGCCGTTCGTCGTCGTCAACGGCGACCAGATCGTCGCGTCGGAGATCGTCACCGAGGTCGTCGGCGCACACGACGACGCCGATGCGCCCGCGACGCTCGCGGTCCTCGACGACAGTCGGGCGCAGGCGTACGACGGCGTCGACGTCGAAGATGGGAGGATTGTCGACGTCGCAGTGGGCCCGGACATCCCGGCGGACTACGGCCTGAACGCCGGCGTCTACGTGTTCGAGCCGAGCGTGTTCGATGCGATCCGCGCCGCGTCGAGCGGCGACGGAACGCGGACGCTTCCGGGGGCGATCGAGACCATGCTCGACCGAGAGGGCCCGATCCGCGCCGTCGAAACCGAGGGGATCTGGGTCGACGCGAACTACCCGTGGGACCTGCTGGTCGTTGCCCACCAGCTCTTCGACCACGACGCGCTGCCGGAAGCCCCCGACGAGATCCCCGAGAGCGCGACAGTCCACGAGAGCGCCACGCTCCGTGGGGCAGTCGCCATCGACGAGGACGCCGTTGTCGGGCCGGGCGCGGTGCTCGGGCCGAACGTCTGTCTCGGCGAGAACGCGACAGTCGAAGCGAACGCAGTCGTCGACAACAGTGTGGTCGATAGCGACGCCCGAGTCGGGCCGAACGCGACGCTGGTCGACTCCGTCATCGGCCAGGGCGTCCGGATCGGCGCAGGAGCCACGATCGCTGGCGGGCCGGGCGACGTCCGCGTCGGGACACGCGTGTTCGAGGACGAATCGCTGGGGGCCGTGATCGCGGATCGGGCCGACCTCTGTGGCGACGTCAGCGTCGCCCCCGGAACGCTCGTCGGGCCGGACGTCACTGCCGCGACGGGCGTCACGCTGGATGGGTCGATCGACCCCGGACAGGAGGTGGTCCGGTAATGTGTGGCATCGTCGGCTACGTCGACCGGACCGGCAATCCCGCGGCGCTCGACGTGCTGGATACGGGGCTGACGAGTCTCGAATACCGGGGCTACGACTCCGCGGGCGTCGCGCTCGCCGACGAGGAATTGACGATCGTCAAGCGCGAGGGGAAAGTCGAGGCGCTGACCCAGGCGCTCGACGAGGAGCATCCCGACGACGTTGCGGTCGGGATCGGCCACACGCGCTGGAGCACGCACGGCCCGCCGTCGGACGCGAACGCCCATCCCCACACCGACTGTTCGGGCTCGGTCGCGGTCGTCCACAACGGCATCATCGAGAACTACGACACGCTCAAAGCCGAACTCCTGGAGCGCGGCCACGCCTTCGAGAGCGAGACCGACACCGAAGTGATCCCCCACCTGATCGAAGACGCGCTGGAGCGGGGCTGCTCGCGCGAGACCGCGTTCCGCGGCGCGATCGAGCGCCTGGAAGGGAGCTACGCGGTCGTCGCCGTCTTCGAGGGCGGGGACGAACTGCTCGCGACCCGACAGGACTCCCCGCTTGTGCTGGGGATCGGCGACGATGGCTATTACCTCGCGAGCGACGTGCCTGCCTTCATCGAGTACACCGACCGCGTCTCCTATCTCGACGACGGCGAGTTCGTCCGCGTCACGCCCGAGGCCGTAACGGTCTCCGATGCGTCGGGCGCCGAGATCGAAAAGCCTGTCTCGACCATCGACTGGGACCCCGAGGACGCCGGCAAGAGCGGCTACGAGCACTACATGCTCAAGGAGATCCACGAACAACCGCGCGCGCTTCGCAAGTGCCTGCGCGGTCGCGTCGACGAGATCGACGGGCGCGTCTCGCTGGATCTCGACCTCGACCGGGAGAGCGTCGAGCGGATCCACCTCGTGGCGTGTGGCACAAGCTATCACGCTGCGCTGTACGGCGCACAGCTACTGCGCGCACAGGGGATTCCCGCCCAGACGTTCCTCGCGAACGAGTACGACGAGAGCGCCCTCGCCGGCGAAAAGCCGCTGGTCATCGGCGTCACCCAGAGCGGCGAGACCGCGGATACGCTAGGGGCGCTCCGGACCGCCCAGAGCGCTGGCGCGGAGACGCTAGCCGTGACCAACACGGTTGGGAGCTCCGCGGCGCGCGAGTGCGATCACGCCCTCTTTGTCAGAGCGGGCCCCGAGATCGGCGTCGCCGCGACGAAGACCTTTGCCAGCCAGCAGACCGCCCTGCACCTGCTTGCGCTGTGGCTCGCGGGCGGCGACGTCGACCCCGACCGCATCGCCGCGCTCCGGGCGATCCCCGAGCAGGTCCAGTCGATCCTCGACGACGACAGTGCCCGCGAGGTGGCGGCGGAGCTAACCGGCTCCTCGGCGTACTTCTTCATCGGGCGGGGCCCACACCGCCCCGTCGCGCTCGAAGGCGCGCTCAAACTGAAGGAGATCTCCTACGAACACGCAGAGGGCTTCGCTGCAGGCGAACTCAAACACGGGCCGCTTGCGCTGATTACGCCCGAGACGCCGATCGTCGCGATGGTGACCGGCAACGACGAGCGCGCCCGGAAGACCGTCGGGAACGTCAAAGAGGTCCAGGCCCGCGGCGCGCCGGTCGTCGCGGTCACTGACGGGAAAGCGAACGTCGAACAGTATGCCCAGCACGTCCTGTCGGTACCCGAAACCGACCCGGAGATCGCCGCGCTGCTCGCAAACGTCCAGTTGCAGGTGCTCGCGTACTGGATCGCCCACGACCTCGGCCGCCCGATCGACAAGCCGCGCAATCTCGCGAAAAGCGTCACCGTGGAGTGAGCCACGGCGTCCCCCACGATCTCCGAGGCGGACCGTCGCTGTTCGAGGGCGCGACAGATGACCTGTGAATGACACTACCTTTTTATTCTTTGACCGAGCACCTCACGTATGGACGCTATAGTTCTAGCTGGAGGATTCGCGACACGAATGTGGCCGATCACCCGTCACCGGCCGAAGATGCTGCTCCCAGTCGGAGACACGACCGTTATCGACCGAATACTGCAACAGTTAGAGGACGACGACCGGATCGGGACCGTCTACCTGAGTACGAACGAAGCGTTCGCGGAGACGTTCAGAGAACATATCGCTGACCGGGGATACGACAAAACGCAGCTCTCGGTCGAGGATACGACCGGCGAGGACGAGAAGTTCGGCGTCGTCGGCGCGCTTGCCCAACTCGTCGAGCGCGAGGACGTTGACAACGACCTGTTCGTCATCGCGGGCGACAACCTCATCGGCTTTGAGCTGGGCGATTTCCTCGACGTGTACGAGGAGAACGACGCCCCCACCCTCGCCGCCTACGACGTCGGCTCGCGGGAGAAAGCCAAATCCTACGGACTGGTCGAACTCGACGGCGATCAAGTCGTCGACTTCCAGGAGAAACCCGACGATCCCAAGAGCACGCTGGTCTCCATCGCGTGTTACGCGTTCCCCGCCGACTCCGTGCGCTTTGCCGAATACCTCGCCGGAGAGAACAACCCTGACGAACCCGGATGGTATATCGACTGGCTGCAGGCACAGGAGCCAGTGTACGCCTTTACCTTCGACGACGTCTGGTTCGATATCGGTACCGCCGACTCGTATCTCGAGACGGTCGAGTGGAAACTCGGAGGCAACTCGAAGATCGATCCGGACGCGACGGTCGAAAACTGCGAGATCGGCGAGACGGTTCACGTGATGGCCGGCGCGACGGTTCGAGACTCGACACTCGAACACACGGTCGTCTTCCCCGACGCCACGGTCGAGAACTGCAACGTCGACGGGACGATCCTCGACACGGACGTCGCGGTCGAGGACCTCCGGATCTCCGAGTCGATCATCAGCCATATTTCGGTAATGGAAGAGTAAGGCGGCCGAGTTCGCCCATTTTCTGTGGTTGCTGAAAGAGTGAGCGAAGCGGCCGCTAGATCAGTGGCTCGATAATGTCTCGGCCCGCTTCGAGCAGGTTCCTCACCTGTTCGTCGCTGTCGGCTTCGGCGTACACGCGGAGTTTCGGCTCGGTGCCCGAGGGACGCACCAGGAGCCACGAACCGTTCTCGAGGAAGATCTTGAAGCCGTCCTTCTCGTCGACGCGGTCGACGTCGAGCCCGAGGATCGACTCCGGGAGCGAGTCGTCCAGTTCGCCGAGCACCGCTTCCTTCCGCGCATCGGGGCAGTCGACGCTGATCCGGTCCTGGTGGATCTCGCCGTACTCCGCGAGGATGTCGTCGACCCGGTCGTCGAGCGAGCGCTCGGCGTGTGCGCTGGCGATCACCAGCGCGAGCAACACGCCGTCCTTGTTCAGGAGGTGATCGGTAAGGCCGAAGCCGCCCGACTCCTCGCCGCCACAGAGCGCATCGGACTCGCGCATCCCCTCGGCGACCCACTTGAAGCCGACCGGGACCTCGACGGTCTCCTCGCCGTGGGCGGCCGCGATCTTGTCGATGAGAAAGGTCGTCGAGACGGTTCGGACGGCCGGGCCGCTCCCTGATTCGAGGAGATACTCGTACAGCGCGGCGTACAGCAGGTTCGGGTCGAGGAAGCCACGTTCGGGCGTGACGATGGCGATACGGTCGGCGTCCCCGTCGTTCGCGACGCCGAGGTCGGCCCCGCTCTCGGTGACGCGCTCGACGAGTGCTTCGAGTTTCTCGGCGGTCGGCTCGGGTGAGCCCCCGCCGAACGTCGGATCGAGTTCGTTGCGGAGTCGGTCGACGTCCGCACCGGCCGATTCGAGCAGCGCGTCGGTGACGTCACGGCCGCTCCCGTGCATCGCGTCGTAGACGACCGAGAGGCCCTCGAGGTCGGTATCGGCGTACGCCAGCGCGTGGGCGTGATACTCCGGGACGAGTGGCTCCTCGGTGACGGTACCGCGTTCGGCCTCGGGCAGCAGGTCGGGCTCCGCAAGCAGTTCCTCCAGTCGATCCGTCACCGACTCGTCGGCGGGCGAACCGTCGGGCGAGAGAAACTTGATACCGTTGTACTCCGGCGGGTTGTGGCTCGCAGTGATGACGATGCCGCCGTCGAGGTCGCGGTCGTCGAGCGTCCACGCCAGCACCGGTGTCGGACAGTCGCGCTCGCTGACGAGGACGTCGAGGCCGTTCCCTGAGAGGACATCGGTCACTGCCTCGGCAAAGCCGGGCGATGTCTCGCGCGCGTCGTAGCCCACGCCGACCGTCTCGGCGTCCTGTTCGTCGAAGTACGAGGCGGCCGCCTGTGCGACGATCCGGACTCGCTCTTCGGTGAACGTATCGAGGGTTGCGCGCCAGCCGTCGGTTCCAAAGGAGATCTGATCCATGTGAGAGTACAAACACGCCAAATACCAATAGATTACCTATTTGCGCGCTGATAGATGGCGCACTCTGCGAACCGTTAAGTTCTGGACGCGCAACTATCACCCATGGGAATGTCGAACGATGTCAACGAAGCGACAGACGCACCGGTCACCTTCGAGATGGAGATCGACGACGATCAGACCGAGATCGTGGTTTCGGGCGATCGGGATACGGCAGTGATCGTCCGCTCCGAGTCGGGCGAGCAGATCTACCTACCGCCGGAGGACTTCGACCGAGAGCCGGAACGCCAGACACCGTATCAGAGTTCCTACGGCTCGCAGGCCCAATCACAGACGACGCCGTACCAGTCACAGGCCGATACGTCCTCGATCGAGGGGATGGAGTCCACTGCGGACGGCTATATCATCGTGCATCCCGAACCGGTGACCGACATCCGATTCCTGCGGTGACCGAGGGGAGGGCTACGCTTCCTCGTCGAGGATATCGTTGTATAGTTCGACGTGTTCGTCGGCGACTTCCGCCCAGGTGCGCTCTTCGTACTCGATCGGCGATGTCATCGTAAGCGCGCGGTCGATCCCTTCGGCGATGGAGTCCGAGTCTGGTTCGACCTGAATCACACAGTCGTCCGGCAGGATCTCCGTCGCCCCGCTCTTGCTGGCGACGACCCGCGTGCCGACCGAGAGCGCCTCGACGATGGTGATGCCGAACGGCTCGGCAAGCGACGGCGAGACGAACAGATCCGCGCTGTTGTAGTAGTCGCCGAGTTCCTCCTGTTTGACGTAGCCGACGAACTCCATTTGATCGTCGATGCCGAGCAACTCGGCGAAGCGCTTGAGCTGGTCGGTCAGATGGCCCGAGCCCCCGATAACGAGGGTGACGTTCTCCCGCTGGAGCTTCGAGAAGCCGTGCAGGAGGAAGGAAAGCCCCTTCTGGTCGGTGTGGCGACCGACGAAAAAGAGCATCTCGCCGTCGATATCGAGTTCGTCTTTGAGGTCTTTGCCGGTTGGCTCGACCGAGGAGAACCCGTTGTAGATAACCCGCGAATCGGCGTCGTACTCCTCGCGGATACGGTCCCGGGTGAACTTGCTGACGGCGACTAGCTCGTCGACCCCGTCCGCGACCCGCTGTTCCGTCCGCACTTCCCGTTGTGGGGGGTTGACGTTCCGGTCGACCGAGAGCGAGTGAAACGTGGTGATCCACTCGACGTCGTGGGCGGAACTGGCTCTGGAGCCCGGTTCATAGCCGAACCAGTCGTTCGTGTGGATGATATCGGCGTCCTCCGCGCGCTTGGAGAAGGCGCTGGCGAGACGGCTAACGCGTGTGACGATATCGCCCTGGCCGGTCGAGACGCCGTGGATTCCGGGTCGATCCGGAGGTGCGAACTCTTCGGGCAGCACGAGTTCGATCTCGACATCGTCTCTCGGGGCTAGCTGTTCGTACAGTTCAGCGATTGCAGTGTCCAGTCCGCCCGTAATGTTCGGGGGGTACCCCCATCCTAGCAGCAGTACTTTGGGAGCCATATTATCGATTCACTTGTTACAGCGTTGTCGGTCAACAGTATATAACTTCGTGCCGGAGATGGCAGGCGGTGGCGGCATCTATCTATATTTAAGCCGGCGCCCACAAGCACGGAGTATGTGGCCCTGGGGACATGCAGCGGTCGGCTATCTGTTGTATTCAGCATACACGCGCTCACGAGGGGACCGCAGACCATTGGCTGTCGCGACGTTCGTTCTCATAGTCGGCACACAGTTCCCCGACCTGATCGACAAACCGTTTTCGTGGACCTTCGGCGTCCTCCCGACGGGGCGGACGCTCGCGCACACACTACTGGTTCTGGTGCCCCTCACCGTCGCCATCTACGTGGCCTGCAGACGGCTCCGGCAATTGCGAAGCGAGTGGGCTATCGCGTTCGCCATCGGGGCCCTCTCGCACGTAGTCGTCGACGCCGTTCCGTCCGTGCTGTGGGGCGACATCGCCTATGCAAAGTTTCTGCTCTGGCCGTTGCTGTCCGTTCCCCCGTACGAAGACAGCAGTCCATCGATCATCGGGGCCTTCCTCGCGTTCGATCTCTCGAACTACATCCTCTTCGAGTTCGCGCTCGTCGCGCTCGCTGTCGGTGTGTGGTGGGCCGACGGCCGTCCGGGCCTGGCGTATCTCTGGACCCGTGTCCGGAAGACGATCATCCCGAATCGCGATTCGATGTAGCCTACTCGTTCCGGTCGTGTAACACCGACTCGCCGGGCATCGTCATCGTCTCGACGCCGAGTTTCACGCCGGCGTTCAGGCTGGTGTTGATCCCCGTCTTCGTCCGGTCGCCAGCGACGACGCCGAGTTTTCGCCGGCCCGTGTCGACCTTGTCGCCTTTGACGAGCATCGAGATGGATTCGTCGTCGTGGCGCAGGTTCGCGACCTTGGTCCCTGCGCCGAAGTTGACGTCCTGACCGAGCACGGAGTCGCCGATATAGGCGAGATGGCCGGCAGTGCTCCCGGTCATTAGTACGGAGTTCTTCACCTCGACCGCGTTCCCGACGCGGACGTCCTCCCCGATCACCGTCGAGCCGCGAACGTAGGCGTTCGGACCGATATCCGCACCCGAGCGAACCACTACGGGCCCTTCGAGATACGCGCCCGAGCGGATCCGCGCGCCGTCTTCGACGACTATCTCGCCGTGGAGGTGGGCATCCTCTTCGACGGTTCCGTCGACCCGCCCGTCGAGATCGCTCAGAACGGCCTCGTTTGCGTTCAGTAGCTCCCAGGGACGGCCAACGTCGAGCCACGGGCCGTCGTACTCGACCGCAGCGACGGAACGACCGTCGGCCATCAGCAACTCGATCGCCTCGGTGATCTCGTACTCGCCGCGCAGGCTCTTTTCGGTCCGGTCGATATACTCGAAGATCGACGGCTCGAAGGCGTAGATGCCGGTATTGATCAGGTTCGATGGCGGGTCGTCGGGCTTCTCGACTAGCGTCGTTACCTCGCCGAACTCGGTCTCGACCACGCCGTACGAACTCGGATTATTGACTGGCTGGACGGCGATCGTCGCACCCTCGCTCTCGCTTAGCTTGCGGGGAAGCCGATCGTCGATGACAACGTCGCCGTTGATGACGAGAAAGCGGCCGGTAACGGCCTCCTCGGCGCATCCGATCGCGTGGGCGGTCCCGAGCGCTTCCTCCTGTGTGACGTACTCGACCGGGATCCCGTCGTGCTCTGCCCCGACGCGCGCTTCGATCGTCTCGCCCATGTAGCCGATAACGACGACGAACCGGTCGACGACGTCAGTACAGCGGTCCATCGTCTGTTCGATGAGCGTCGATTCTCCGAGTGGGAGGAGTGGCTTCGGGCACCCACGCGTGAGTGGGCGCATCCGGGTTCCTTCGCCGGCGGCGATGATGACGGCGTCCATACGCATTCGAGAGCGGGAGGCTCAAATAAAGCTACGGATCACACAGAACGGACTCCGGAGGCGGAGCCGTATCACTCCGGGATGAACGCGTTCCCTCGGACGACCATCCGGGTCGTCAGCGCGGCAGTGGCCACCCAGACGACCGAAAGTAGCGCTGTCACGGCAGCGAGCACGTAACCGAACGCGGCAATTCCGAGGAAGTTCCCCAGCGCACCCGCCGAGATGGCAAACGCGCCGACCGGGAACGTGTATGCCCACCAAGTGAAAAAGAACGGATGAGATAGACGGGCGATGTAGTAGCTCATGAGCGCGGCGGTCAGCACGAACCACCAGGCCGAAAAGCCCCACATTGCCAGGGCAAGCAGTTTCAGTACGGGCAGGAGGGGTTCGACCGCGAGATCGAGGCCGACGCCACCCTGGAGCGCGTGTCCGAGCTTCGTCGTCGAGATCGTGAGTACGGCAGTCGGTGCCAGGCCGATAACGAACGTCGGCGCGAGTTTCTCCGGTGGCAGGCCCTCGTAGGCGTAGCGGTGGAGAACGATCGCGCCAAAGAAGAGGAACATGAACGTCCCGATACCCAGCGCGATCATCGACACCAGAAACACCAGTTGCCCGGTGGCCGTCCCGCCGAGGTAGCCTCCTGCGAGCTCGAAGCCCAGTAGCGGGATCACGAGATGGCTAACCGGTGGGATGTACCAGGCGAAGACGCCGTGTTGGGTCCCGATACGGTCGTTGGTGAACATGACCGTTACCACCAGCAGGCCGAGGGCAAAGATACCGACGCTCCCGACGACAAACAGCGCCGTCAGTAGCGGATCGAGCACGCTCGTCGGGACGAACTCGCCCATCGTTCGGGCGATTCCGAGTCCGAGAACGATCAGCGTGATCGGCATCGTCGGGAAGAACTGCCCCCGGATCGGATGAAGCAGGTCCTCTCGGACGCGCCCGGGATACAGGAACATCCGCGCCAGCCACGGGAGCGTGAAGGTGACAGTCATCACTGCCGTCAGCGCCACGAAGAACTGTGCAAGCAGGAGCAACGCGCCCAGCTGGAACTGATCGGCGACCAGCGCAAGCGCGACGCCCAGCGCGCCCGTCCCCATCGTCGATCCGAACCACTGCGGCCCGAAGAACTCGACCGTGTTCGCGAGCCGCGACCGTCTCGTCTGCGTCACATTCACTTCGCTCATACTATTGTATAATCTGGTGAATTTTACACATACACAGTCTTCAATGTGACGACTCAGTGCTCACAGGAGCAAGATCCGTGACCGCGTAAATTAGAGTTTATAGTGCAATATCAGCATAATACAGCCATCCAGAAGTTGTTAGATACATCCTTCGTACTACTCGCAGAGCCATTAGTATTGTATTTATAGAGCAATATTGGTGTGCAGTACTGAGGAGCTCACAGGGTTCATAGCTTCGAGTTGCTGGAGTTCGGCGACAGTGCCGAGGGCCACTCTCGAATGTCGTCGAGGGAACCGTCGACCCGAACGCGTTCGAGAGCACGACGAGGCGGGCTAGATACGCTCTACGATCGTCGCGATCCCCTGTCCGAAGCCGATGCACATCGTCGAGAGCCCGACGTCCTGACCGGTCCGGTCGAGTTCGTGGACGAGTTTCGTGAGCAGCCCTGCTCCGGTCGCCCCGAGGGGGTGGCCATGCGCGATTGCCCCGCCGTTGACGTTGGTATCGGCCCAGTCCGCGCCCGTCTCCTCCAGCCATGCAAGCACGACCGAGGCAAACGCCTCGTTGACCTCGAACAGGTCGATATCGTCGACGGTCAGCCCGGCTTTATCGAGGACGCCCTCGGTCGCCGGAATCGGCCCCGTGAGCATGGTGATCGGATCGACGCCGACGACTTCGGTTTCGACGATGCGAGCCATCGGCTCCCAGCCGTGGGCCTCCGCAGTCGCCTCGCTCGTCACGAGGAGCGCGCTTGCGCCGTCGACGATGCCCGAGGAGTTGCCGGCGTGGTGGATCCCCTCGCCCTCTTCGCGGAACGCGAGCGGAAGCTTGGCGAGGTCGTCCGCGGTCGTCCCGGGCCGGGGATGCCCGTCCCGCTCGACGGTGATCGACTCGCCATCGAGCGTCGTCTCCACAGGTGTGATCTGGTCGTCGTACCGGCCCGCCTCCCACGCCTCGCCCCAGCGGCGCTGGGAGTCTGCTGCGAGTTGGTCGGCTTCGTCCCTGGTGATCCCGTACTCCTCGGCGATGCGTTCGGCCCCCTCCCCCTGCGACGTCGCCTCCTCGAACTGCTCGAAATAGCTGTCGGTCAGGGCGTGCTCGTCGACGACGCCGCGCTCGGCGTTGCCGTCGCTGCCCATCGGCACCCTGGTCATATGCTCGACGCCGCCCGCGACGAGTACGTCGTGAAAGTCGGCCCGGACCGACGACGCCGCCCAGTTGACCGCCTGCTGGCCGGAGCCACACATCCGATTGAGTTGGACGCCCGGAACGCCCTCACCCCATCCGGCGATCATCGGCGCGATCCGGCCGATGTTCAGCCCCTGCTCGCCGACTGGGGTCACACAGCCATAGACGACGTCCTCGATCAGTTCGGGATCGATTCCGACTCGGTCTTCGAGCGCGCCGAGCGGTTCGGCCGCGAGATCCTGGGGATGTGTATCCCGGAAGGCCCCGTCGTGCTTGCCAAAGGGCGTCCGTACTGCGTCGACGATGACAGCATCGTTCATGATAGATGGGTTTCGGACGAAGCGTTATAACGGTGGGTGGCCGGGAGTACGAACTCTGGGAGACCACAGGTACGAACGCTGATAGCGTCGAGGAGACGCTCGAAGCCTCGTCGTTCACTATCAGGTACGACCCGCCTGCGATGGTACCGCTAGAACTGCTCCTGGAGCCGGTCCATCTTGCACTGCACGCAGAGATCGTCCGCGAAACAGGCCACGTTGTCGTACGGACACTCGTACTGCTCGACGTCGACCGAGAGGGAGCGTTTCGCCTGTTGCCACTCGCGTTCCCAGTCCTCGATCGCCATCTCGCGGGAGGTAAAAACGACGTCGCCGTCCCGGTCGACGATCTTTGTGGCGGTGACCGCCGCCGTATGTGACTTGACCCGGTCGATCGCTTCACTGTAGGACGAACACGTGAGTTCGTCGACGCCCTCCTGGTCGTCCAGTAGCCGAACCGTCACGGTGCCGTCGTACTCCTCGGTGGGATCCAATCCGTCGTTCATACGTCCTAGGTCCGGGACAATGCATAAAAAGACACCACCTGGCGAACAATGTCCTGCCAACCATCTCCCCACGCGGACCGTTACTGGTGGGTCGACCGCCGCCCTGCTCTCAGAACTGCATCACTCCGTCCTCGGTGACGACCTGATCGAGCAAGCGCGTCGGCGTGCAGTCGTACATCGGGTTCTCGACGGTGAACCCCTCCTTCGGTTCGAGCATTACCTCGTTGCCCGATCGGTAGGTCTGCTGGAACTCGAAACCGTCGCCGATGAACTTCGAGGACGAACCCACCACCGTCACGGGGACGCCAACGTCGGTCGCCGTGGCAGCGATCGGATACGTCCCCACGCGGTTGTAGATCGTATTCTCGATGATGCAGTTCATGCCGATTATGACTCGGTCACAGTCGGGCAAGACGGTGCCGACCGCGCTATCGACGATCATCTTGACCTCGATATTGTCGTGTGAGGCGAACTGCCGTACGGTCGCGCGGCCGAAGAAGTTCGGTCGCGTCTCGGTCGCGTACAGCGTGAACTCCGTGCCGGACTCGCTGGCGTATTCGAGTGCCAACGTGGCCGTCGAGGAGTTCGAGTGCGTCAAGATAGTGTCGCCGTCCTCGATGAGGGGTGCCGCCCGCGTCGCCGCACCGTCTTTGCTCGCTTTGACCTCGGTGACGACTTCCTGGACGACGCGTTTTAGCTCCTCTTTGGCCTCCTCGACAGTGTCCAGGTCGCCCTCGTCGATCGCGGCGATGATGCGTCGCTGCGTCGTGTGGAGCGGTGCATGCGACCGATTCGCGCCTTTCAGCACCTTGCTGTTTCGCTCGAGGTCGTACTGGAAGTCTTCGACCGTGTGGTACTCTCGGCCGACCAGTTCGAGCAGTGCCTCGGCCGCCTTGACGGCAACGACCGACGAACTCCGGGTCTCCATCTCCTTTATTTGGTTGACTGTCCGGTCGATCATCGAGTACCACACCGTGATATCCGGGTCAGGGACTGCGTCCGCTGAGTCAGGACCGGCTGTAGACTGGCAAGCATACTTACTCCCCCATCTTCGCTTCGACCCGCTCGATCAGCGAGGTGTTGCCGAGGAACGTCGGCGTCCGGGCGTGGATCTTGTCGGGTTCGACGTCGAGCAGTGATTGGTTCGTGTCCGACGAACTGCCGCCACTCGCTTCGATGAGGTAGGCGAGCGGTGCGGCCTCGAAGTGGACTCTGAGCTTCCCCCCCGGGTAGGACTCGGTCTTCGGATAGCCAAAGAGGCCACCGTACTCCAACACTTGCGCGAGGTCGGCGACCGTCGCGCCGCCGTATCGGAGCTTCAGTTTCTGCTCGAGTTCGGTGGCAAGCGAATTGAACCCCTCGGAGCGAGCATCTTTCTTGCCCGCGAGGCCGATTACGGTCGGCTCGTCCGGAAGTTCGTACTCCCCCCAGCGTTCGCTGTACCCGTCGCGGAGGAGATAATCCTGTACGATATCTCTGTCCTCGCGGGCGACGGTCATCGTGGTGTACGGCCCGAACAGGACCATCATTCCGGCGACCAGATGTCGCCCGGATGCCGGTAGTTCGGCGTCGTAGACGCCGACGATCGTACCCACGGAGTTGTTCGAAGCGAGGTTCGACGAGCCGTCCAGCGGGTCGATTGCGATCGTGTAATCGCCGTCGCCGCAGTCGACCACCTCTTCGCGTTCCTCGCTGGCGTAGCCGCCGACGCCCTCGAGCGAGGATAGCTTGTCGAAAAACAGGTGATCGGCCCAGACGTCCGCATCGATCTGTGTCTCCCCGCTAGGGTTCGATCCTCCAGTCCCCTTTGCGTGATTGGGAAGATTTCCGTTTACGTAATGGGCCGTCTCTTGAACCGTCTGAACGATTCTGTCCATCGAATTCATAGCTGATCAGTTAGCGGTTCGCAGCACTGTTGAATCATACATGAGTATCTAATAGTGCGAGTAGTATGACATTATCTATAATCAAAGTTATTAATTCGGCTTTGAGTCAAAATATTTCGCCGCTCAAAGGACCAGACAGAACGGGGGGTGAACAGCCGATTGTAGACCTGTGAATCCGCGAGAATCGACGGCAATCGCTCCGCTCCGGTCGGTTCGTCCGGTCGTTACGACGAGGACCCCTCGCACTCGTCGTCGACAGGAATCTCGATGCCGGACTGATCGTCCTCGAACGGACCGTCGAGAGCGCCGAACCGCCTCGCCGCCTCGTCCCGCCGGCAGAGATACGCCCTGCTGAGACGCCGCCGGACTGTATTGAATATCGACATAATCAAAGGGGAATTCCCGGACGCACTTAATACTCAGTCAGACGCCCGTCTGCTGTGTTTGACTTCCTCCCACGGCTGAAGCCGTGGGATTCCTCCGCGTGAGTGATTCAGGCCGTGCCTGTGCCACCGGAGGCAAGATTCCCCTCGCGGGTACTCCGGTCTGCGGGTTCCTCTTTGGTCGATTGATCACGGTGTTGCCACCGGTGATCATCCCACTCGAGGCACGCAACTGCGTCCCTTGGACTGTTCTGCCCGCGGGCCGCGAGCCGAGCCATCGGCTCACCTACCGCCGTCTGCTCTGCGAGGAAGTTTACCGCCCCCACCACATCACTGTGTCCCTCGAAATCACACGAGAGACACTGCAAATCGTCGCCCGAACGGTGAACGTCCTCACCACCACACTCCGGACACTTGCTAGACGTCCCAGCCTCGCTTCCCTCGTGGACGGTGATGCCGCACTCGTCCTCCAACACGTCCCAAAGCCGATCACGGAACCGACCGTGCGCCCAGAACAAGTCCGTCTTCTCGTTCACGGTCGCACTCCAGTGCTTTTCTCGCAAGTTGTCGAGCTTACCGACGTACAGTTCCATGACGCCCCGTTCGACGAGCCACCCGACAAGGTGGCGAACGAGCGCGTCCTGCGCGTGATCGCGCTGCTCTCGCCGACGGCGGTACAACCGTTCGATTCGCTCGGTGGAGTACCGGTCGTCGGGGAGGCGGGACTGCAAATCCGCAATCTCAGCCGTGAGGTCGTGGAACCGCTCGAAGCAGGGTCGTCCGTGGAAGACCATGTGATCGCCCTCGCTCGTGACGACGGCGGCGAGGTTGTTTGCGCCGATGTCCACCGCTGCCACCACCCCTTCGTCCTCGCCCGAGGTGGTGGCCAGTGCAGGTGTGTCGGTGAACCGTCGGACAGGATCAGTATGTCTGCGTCCGACGGATTGGCGTGCGGTGAACGTTTCGGCAGTCCGGTCGTATGTGAGTTCGAGGGAGCCGTTCGGGCCCTCCCAGTGCGGGCGGCCCCTGACTTCGAGCCGTAGTTTCTCGTGGTAGCCGTAGCCGTACTTCTCTTTCAACTCCGTCCCCAGTGGGATTTCGAGTCGGGACCGTTCCCCGAGTTCCAGCGAGTAGGTGTCGTTGCGGATGACGGTGTGGAGGTGTCGCTTACCGTCTTCTTTCCAGTATCCCGGTGGACTGGGTTCGTCGGTGACGTCGTCGTCCTCGGGGTCGCGGTACTTATTGAGAAGCTCGAAGAACCCCGACCACGTCCGCCAGTTCTTCCGCTCGAGTTGCTGGGGAATGCTTGATGAGAGTTGCTGGATGTACTTGTTGCGGTACTCCTCTTGGGCGGCGGCGTCGCGGACGATGTCTGTGAGTTCGGAGACGGTGTGGTGGTCGTCCGCGTCGTATCGTGCGGAGAAGTAGGCTTGGCGGCGGTCGTAGTTGATTTTGTTGAAGCAGGCGGCGGACGCGTCCAACAGTTCGATGAGGGCGAGCCTCCCACAGTGGGAGAGCGGCCGTACGTCGAACGAATTGGCGCGTCGCATCCACCACGTCCTTCGTGACGATTGGTGTTAAACGTTTTCCTTCGAGGCTAACGGTTATGGGAGCGGAGCGGATATGTGGTGGTATGACCGAGGATCGTTCGCGCAGTAGCGGTGGGACGTACGAACCGGAAGTGTCGGATGCGGATCTACTCACCGTATTTCGGGAGTCCGAGAACCCGGTGTTGACGGCGAAACAGGTCGCCGGTGAGGTGAGTATCGGGCGGAAAGCGGTGTTGGAGCGGTTGCGCGGGTTGGAACAGCGTGGAGTAGTCGAGCGGATGGAAGTCGGCGCTCGTGCCGTGGTGTGGTGGCCCGCCGAAGACGGCGAGTAAAACGTGGGAATCACGGAGTGTCGTGGTGCGGTGGACTGACCGATTTGTGCCTACCGCTTTGACCCACGACTGAAGTCGGGGGCTTCCGCTAGCAACCTGTCAAACGCCGCGGACGAACGCGGTTCCGTCGTGGGATCTCACCAGTCGAATGCGTCGTGGACAGTGCGGCCCTCATCGTTCAGAACTGGCCCGTCGACCGGGGTGACGTCACCGAGGATGGCTTCGGAGCGAACCGGCGGGCCCGAATCCAGGAACTCGTCGAGTTCGTCGCCGCCGACGCTGTAGACGACGCGCCCGAACCCGGCCCGGAGCATCCCGCCCGCACACATCGGACACGGCTCCGTGCTCGTGTACATTACTGTCTCCGCGCGCTCATCAGGCGTCAGTTCCCGGCACGCACGGTAGGCGAGATGCAGTTCCGGGTGCCGACGCGGGTCGTTTTCCGTGTTGATACGGTTCGATTCGGACATGATCACCTCGTCGTCGCGGACGAGCACGGACCCGAACGGCTCGTCCCCACGGTCACCGGCCTCGCGAGCCAATGCGAGCGCCGCGCGCATGTGAGCAGCGTGATCGAACGCCTCGAAGCCCTCGGTCGTCATAGTCGGTCTCTGGGCGGGCGAGGGGATAAATCGTCGGGCAGTCGAAGCGGCGGGCAGGCGAGGACATCAGAACGACCCACAGTTACTGGTGATTAAAACGGGGGAACAGCTATCACCTCGCCGCGGTAATGGGCCGATAGTGACAGATACGTCGGAAGAAAGCTCGGGGCTGGGCGAGCTAACCGCGAAGCAGTATCGGGCGTTGATCGAGCAGACTTCCGACGTGATCACCGTCGTCGATGCCGGCGGGACGATTCGGTACCAGTCGCGGAACTCCGAGCGCATCAAGGGGTGGGCACCCGAAGAGCTGATCGGCGAGAACATCATCGACTACGTCCACCCGGAAGACAAACCGAGAGTCGTCGAGCGGTTCTCGGGGCTCGTCGAGGGAAGCGGCGTTATCAACGAGGAGATCGAGTTCCGGTTCCGGACGAAGGATCGCGGGTGGATCTGGCTTGCGGTGACCGGTGCCGCACCGGACGCGGAGGTTCCCGTCGACGGCTACGTGACGACGAGTCGGGATATCAGCCGACGGAAAGCCTACGAGCATCGCCTCGTCGAACAGCGCGACGATCTCGAAACGCTCAACGAAGTCGTCCGACACGACATTCGGAACGACCTCCAACTCATTGCCGGGGCCGCGGAGACGCTCGAACCGCACGTCGACGAGGAGGGCCAGGAGCTACTCGAAACCATCCAAGAGAGCGCAATCGATGCGGTATCGCTCACCGCGGCGGCCCGGGACCTGGCCGAGGTGATGTTACACCCCGACGACACCGCTGACTCGATCCTGCTGAACGACGTCCTATCAGAGCAAGTTGACGCGCTCCAGTCGACGTATCCGGACGCGACAGTAACTGTCGAGGAGATTCCGGAGACGACCGTGCAGGCCGGGGAGTTGCTCTCATCCGTGTTCAGAAACCTCCTGACGAACGCCGTCCAGCACAACGACAAGGACGTCGCCGAGATAGCGGTCTCGGCTAAGACGGCAGACGACCGAGTAACGGTGCGGATCGCCGACAACGGCCCCGGCGTTCGCGAGTCGATGAAAGACGAAATCTTCGGCAAAGGAGAGAAGGGACTGGAGAGTGCCGGGACCGGCATCGGGCTCTATCTGGTCCAGTCGCTGGTCGAGAGCTACGGCGGCGACGTCTGGGTCGAAGACAACGATCCCGAGGGGGCCGTTTTCGTCGTGGAGCTGGTCGAAGCCGGGACGTAATTCAGGAACACGACTCGTCGATGCCCTCGATAGCGATACGGTACGCCTCGACGTCTTCGAGGAGCGCGCCACGACCACCGATCTCGTAGCTCCCGTTATCGGTTTCGAGGACCAGATTCGCGGGCTCGACGAACGACGCAAGGGTGGGTGTGCTCTCGTCTCTGACGTAGTTGACATCGGTGATCCGGCCGACGAGGTCGGCGTCCTCGCCGCTAACGCGGAAGGTTCCCTCGGCCGATGCGTACACGGTATCGCCCGCCTCGACCAGCGGTGCGACATCGTCGAGACAGTTCCGGATATCGGTATATGTCTTCGGCCACTCGTCCGTTCGCGTCGTATAGATGACGTCCCAGGCCTCCCAGACAGCGGTCTGATAGTAATAATCGAACATCTGCGAGAGGGTGTAGTCTTCAACGAGGATGCCATACTGCTCGTTTCTGGGCAAACGGGCCGTCGGAGCGAAACAGACCTCGGTCCGGTCTGCCAGTACGAGAAACGCAGTCGGGAGCTCTCGGACCCTGACTTCCGTAGCGACTCCCTTGAACAGCTCATCGGGATCTTCGATTTCCGAGGAGCCGGGTGCTCTGGCAATAGCGACTTTGACGATTACCCCGCGGTCGTAGGCGGCGGCCAGTTCTTCGCGCAAGGATTCGAACTGGTTGAGCGTGAGGACGACCTCGACCTCGTAGTTCGCGTTTGCAATCCGATCGCGGGCGTGATCGAGCACCGTCTTGAACCGTTTGACAACGCTGACCGTGTGGTCTTCGGCGGGTGGCTCCTCCCACCGGGATTCGATCTCGGCGGCGGCGTCGCTCATTAGCGTCGCCTGCGCGCTGATCGTCTCAAGCAGTTCGTCCGGATCGGTGGCTCTGGCCCGTAGCGTCCCTTCGTCATACGTTTCGACGTAGCCCTTCGATTCGAGTTCGCGGACGATGTCGTAGATCCGTGACTGGGGGACATCCGAGCTGTTGGCGATTTCGACGGCGGTAGCCGATCCGAGCTCAACGAGCGTGATGTACGCGTCCGCCTCGTACTGGGTGAGTCCGGCCTGTTCGAGCGCGGACCGAAGCGTGTCCGTGTCCATAGTTTCGACGGGGCGTTGTCGAGTAAATGTGTTGGGATATCACAGCAGCGCTGCCGATGGGATATCATCGCCCACCCGGTCCCGGTTGATGATTGCGTCGCCGTCGTCGGGGTCGAAGAGATGGATCTTCGAGCGTGGGAAGCGGACCCGGATCGAATTCCCCTCGTCGACCAGATACTCGCCGGAGACCGAAGCCAGGAAGGAGCGGTCGTCAGCGCCAAGATGGAGAAGACTCTCCTTGCCCATGGGCTCGACGACCTTGACGGTAGATTCTACTGTCGTGGGATCGGATTCCTCGGCGATGGCTATATCTTCGGGCCGGATACCGAGCGTGATCCGGTCGCCGGAGATCGAACTCGCGATCCGGGACTGCTGATCCTCGCTGAACGAGTAGCTGACCGTGCCGTCGGTAGCAGTACCGGTCGTGCGGTCGTACCGCAGCTCGAAAAAGTTCATCGACGGGTCCCCGATAAAGCCTGCAACGAACCGGTTGCCAGGCTGATGGTAGCACTCCAGTGGCGTACCGACCTGCTGGAGCTCGCCGCCGTCCAGAATGGCGATCCGGTCGCCCATCGTCATTGCCTCGGTCTGGTCGTGTGTCACGTACAGCGTCGCGACTTCCAGTTGTTCGTGGAGCTGCTGGAGCTCTGCACGCATCTCGGTGCGGAGTTTGGCATCCAGATTCGATAGCGGTTCGTCCATCAGGAAAACGGTCGGCTCGCGGACGATGGCTCGCCCCAGCGCGACACGCTGTTTCTGCCCGCCCGACAGGGCATTCGGCTTCCGATCGAGTAATTCAGCGATGTCGAGCATCTCGGCGGTCTCCTCGACACGTTCCGTGATTACCGAAGCATCGAGATCGGTCGTCATCTTGAGACCGAACTCCATGTTCTCTCGAACCGTTTTCTGGGGGTACAGCGCATAGTTCTGGAACACCATCGCAATGTCCCGATCCTTCGGCTTCTTGTTGTTGACGACCTCGTCGCCGATGCGGATCTCGCCCGCGCTGATCGTCTCCAACCCGGCGAGCAGGCGGAGCGTCGTTGATTTCCCGCAGCCCGAGGGGCCGACCAGCACGAGGAACTCACCCTCCTGTACCTCCAGCGAAAGGTCGTCGACGGCGACGACTCCCGACCCTCCGTCGTCGAAGACTTTCGTGACGTTGTCGTAGACCGCTCCAGACATGGTATCACACACATCGTAATGCAGCTACAAAACTATTACTACTGGAATGGTGAAATACCCTAGTTATTAAATAGGGATGGTGGGGAGCGGCTTGCTGGGAAATCCGGTGCCCTAGCCGACCGGAAAGAAGTGTGCGACCAGCCACGGCAAAAAGGCCGTCGAGAGGTAGATAAACCACTGGACCAGCCAGGAGATCCCCAGCCAGATCAGTCCCCAGTACGCCGAAAAAAAGACCGGCCGAACCGGCCAGACTGCGCCGGGATGGTCCATCCCCTTCGGGTAAACGTAATCAATGAGAAAATGAAGCGTCATCCCCACCGCAAGCAGGTGGACAACCGTTACTAGCCACGGATAGGAGCCGGCGAATCCGCTATTTACGATTGCCCAGTAGAGCAGCGCTGGAAACAGGTAGGTGTGTACCAGCCACGATCGGTGGAACCGTTCCTCAAGCGTATCGATTTCCGGCAGGAGTGCCCCCGCGACGAGCGGGACGGCGGCGAGCGGATGATAGCCGAGCAGAACGAACAGAAAGGCGACCGGAACCACAGAGAGTAAGTGTAGCTCCCGGCTCGTACTGGTCTCTCGTTCGGGCGTCAGGACGTCCGGAATCACTCCTCGAACTCACCCCGGTACGCTCGGACGACGGTCATCGCTCCCTGGCCCTCGGTCTCCTCGAAGGTAACCACTTCGAGTACGACCAGTAGCCCCGGGACTAACAGCACGTACGCCGGAGGGACGACAAAGGCGACCAGCAGTATCACGCCGACGGTGATCAACTGGATTGCGGCGTACCAGGGATAGCTGAAGGCCTGATAGGCAGCCTCCCGGGCGGCGTCGACGAACCCAACCGGTTCGGTCGATCTGATCGTGATACTCCCCGCCCGAAGCAGCCAGGCAAAACAGATCACGATGGCGTACAATCCCATCAGCGCACCGAGGAAGAGTAGCCCCGTTTCGTCGGCGCTCGCCGTAAGAACGTAAAAGACCATCGTGGCAACGACGACCACCGTGACGACGGAGTAGGGCACTCCATGCGAGAGATGGCCCCGGAACGATCCGAGGAAAACCCGGATTCGCTCGCGCTCGGTCGTTGGTCCGCCGCGTCCCTCACCGGTGATAACCGTGGTCAGCGTCTCGACGGCCGCGAGCATCGCCGCTCCCAGCGTGAGTAGCGGGAGCGACAACAGGGCGAACAGCATGCTCACCCAGACGATCGTCAGGAGATCGCTAAATATCACTCGGCTGACCGCCGTGATCGATCCCATGAGGTCGAGTGCATCGGTCTCGTCGCTATGAGGGATCGTATCGGTCTCGTTGCTGTGAGGGATCGTATCGTCTTCGACGGTTGCATCACCACGATCGGGCCCGTCCGGCGAGTCAGCGGCTCCCATTATATCGACTCTCCCCCGGTGCAATATGAGCGCTTCGGGCGATAATACGGATCGCGCCGCTGACGCGGGGCGCGTTCGACCTTCGAGACGAGTCGGCGAAACAGCGAGTGAAGCATGATCGTGGTGTGTGTGAGTTATCGACTACTCGACTGTGGTTGGATCTGTTCTTCTCTATGGGTGTGGTCGTACTGACCATCGAGCGCGCCAACACAGGCGATCGGGGTTCCTGCCGCCCACGCCTGCGGTTCACACGCGACGCCGTACTCGATCGGGACGGAGGACTTTGCCCGCTCGAAGCCCGAGAACAGTTCGGGAAGGCGATCGCTCCCACGGGCGCGGGCGGCATCAAGCAACCCATCCGTAACCTCTGCAGCGGCGTCCTCGAAGCCGTAGTTCACCATCCCGAGGACGACCAGCGAGTTGTCGTGTGGCCAGACGCTCCCGAGGTGGTAGCTCTGTGGGTTGTAGGCCTCGTGCTCGCTCGACAGCGTTCGGATCCCCCACCCCGAAAGGAGGTCCTCCGAGAGGAACCGGTCGACCATCGGAGCGGCTCGCTCTTCCGGAACGATCCCGCTCCACAGACAGTGACCGGGGTTCGTCGTGACACTCTCGATCGGTTCGTTGTCACCGTCGAGCGCCACCGCGTAGAAGGATTCCTCGGGAATCCAGTATGCCTCGTCGAAGTGGTCGGCCAGCGTCTCCGCCTTTCCTTCGAGCGTCGACGCCCGGTCATCGTCGCCACGATAGCGAGACAGTTCGGCGGCCCGTGTGAGCGCGTCGTAGTAATAGCCCTGCACCTCGGCAACTGCGAGCGGGCCCGTCGGATGCGTGCCATCGGGATGGACGATACCGTCGCCGCTGTCCTTCCACGCGCGGTGAGTCAGCCCGTCGTGGCCATCTGTGGGGTATTCGAGGAACCCGTCCCCATCGGAGTCGCCGTACTCCGCACACCAGTCGAGAGCGGCCTCGACGGTCGGCCAGAGATCCTCCAGCAGGTCGTCGTCGCCGGTTCGTTTCCACGTCTCGTGAAGCAAGACGACGTACAGCGGCGTCGCGTCGATCGTTCCGTAGTAGGGCGCGTGTGGGACATCGCCGCGAACGGTCGCCTCCCCGTGGCGTATCTCGTGAAGGATCTTCCCGGGTGCAGCAGCGCGGAACTCGTCGACTTCGGTCGCCTGGAGATCCGCGAGGTACCGCAGCGTCGCCTTCGCGGGCGCGTCTGTCATCGGAAGGGTCTGATACGCCGCGATGATCGAATCTCGGCCAAAGGCCGTGGCAAACCAGGGCGTTCCGGCGGTCAGGACGGGACCGTACTCCGTCTCCATCGTGAGCGACAGGAGATCCGTCTCGCTCTGGGCGAGAACCCGGTCGGCCAGCGGATCGTCTCGTGTCGGCCGATCGGTTGTGTCGTCCCAGCGTTGGTGTCGAGCGTCGAGCAGCTCGATCGCCCTGCTGTACTCGTAGGCAGGATCGTCGGGGACGCAATTGAGACCGGTGGCGATCGTGGCCGTTTCGGTCTCACCCGCTGGGATCGAGAGATCAAACGAGAGCGACGCAGTTGTTTCGTCGATGTATTCGATACGGATCGGCGCGTCAGTTGCGACCCGGACGGATGTCGAGCGTCGATAATCGATGTCGGCCGGATCGTAGACAAACTGGACTTCATCGTCTCTCTCCTCGATTGACACGGTGCGCTCGGATGTGTCCGTGTGACTGCGCACCTCGAAGAGGTCCTCGAATCTCGCGGAGACCGTCAGTTCGATCGTCGTCTCGATCGATCGGTCTTCGAGGTTGGTCGCCTCCAGCCGTTCGACAAAACCGTCGGTGACGGCCTGGCGTCGCGTGAGATGCAGGGATCGAGCGCCACGTTCGAGTTCACTACCGCACTGTAGTACCCGCTCGCCGGGTCGAGGTGCCGTCGTACAGATGGTCTCGAAGGAGTAGTCCGAAGATAGGCTGAACTGATCGAAGTGACGAGTATCGTCGTGATAGAGCCCGTCATGCGGGCGCGACAGGCGACCGTTCTCGTCCGTTACGAGAAAGGTACGACCGTTCGCCACGGTACTGTCTTCCTTCATACTGATCCGTTAACGTAGGGTAGTATTTAAAAGCATGTTTTTACCACCATTCCAATAGTTGTCCAGCGAAACTTTAATAATGAACGAGCATGATCGTTGGTATAGAATGGCACGAACTACTGGCGACACGACCGAAAAGAAGACGACACGGCGTGCTGCACTGCAGGCTGCCGCTGCGATGGGCGCGATCAGCTTCGCCGGCTGTCTCGGTGGCGACGACGATAAGCCGGATGGCGACGTTGACGAGGGCGCACTCGACAATATGCAGCTCGAACTGTCAGGCTGGGCGGCCGACGACACGGAGTCCGAGCTCGTGCAGGAACTGGTCGACAACTTTGAGGACGAGTACGATGCGGAGGTCGACTACAATCCGATCCCAAGCGAGTACAAACGACAGATCCAGACCCAGATCGGGGCGGGAGATGTCGCGGACGTATTCTATCTGGACGCGTCGTACTACCCCTCCTTCGCCGATGAAGGGGTCTTGCTCGACCTCGAACCGTACATCGAGGAGGACGACGAGTTCGCCATCGATGACTTCTTCGATCCGCTGATCGATGCGTTCCAGTACGACGACGGGCTATACGGGATCCCGAAGGACTTCTCGACGCTTGCGCTGTATCACAACGACCGGATGCTGGAGGACGCAGGAGTCGACGCGCCGCCAGAGACGTGGAATGAACTCCGAACCGCACTCGAATCGATTCAGGCAGAGGGTGAGGTCACGTACCCGATGATGGAGTACGACAACGCCCGGATCTTCTGGGCGTTCCTCTACCAGAATGGCGGGCAGGTGCTGACCGACGATGGCTCCGAATGTGTCATCGCGTCAGATGAAAACGTCGAAGCGCTGGAGTTCCTGATCGATCTGGTCGATGACGACCTTGTCGGCCGTCCATCGGAAACCGGTGCCGACTGGCACGGTGGCGCAATCGGGTCGGAAGAGGTCGCGATGGCGGCGATCGGTCCGTGGGCACTTCCGGCCATCGAGGACGGGCATCCCGAGGTCGACGACGACATCGGTGTATCTCACCTTCCGGCCCCCGAAGACGGAGAGCAGGCTACCGCGGCATACACCGTCTCCTACAGCTCTTCGGTTCACTCCGAGAACCCGGATGGGGCGTACACACTCATCAAGTTCCTCACTGACGACGAGGGGATGGCATCGTGGGCAGAGCAAGGCCTTGCACTCTCCGCTCGGGAGTCACACGAAGATCTCGAATATTACGAGAACCACCCCCGGCGACGGACCCACCTCGAAGCCGGCGAATGGGCACACGTTGTCTCATTTGGCCCGCACAGTCAGGAGATCATGAACGAGACCCGGCCACAGTTGGAAGGCGCAGTTACCGGCGAGCGCGAGCCCCGTGAAGCTCTGGAATCGGCCGAGGAAACGGTCAACAACGATATTCTGTAGCGATAGACTACTGATACACTTCAAACGACATGGCATACGATTCGCAGTCGGACGATACAGAGGCCGCGGTGAACATCGACGAGTTGAGAGACGGGTCCGACGGCACGGTTGCGCGACTCAAACGACGGGTCGGTATCACCGAAGACCAGTCGAACCTGATGGGGTTCCTGTTCGTCGCACCCAACATCGCAGTGTTTTCCATTTTCCTTCTCGGCCCGGTGCTGTACGCGTTCTACCTGGCGTTCATGGAGTACAGTATTCTAACCCACGAGTCGGCATACGTCGGCCTGGAGAACTTTTACGCTGTGATGCAGCCCTACCCGTGGGAGAACGGGTTCGAGGCCCTCCGCGATCCGACGACGAACACGTGGTGGTTCTCGCTCAGAAACACGTTCGTCTACGCTATCGGAACGGTCCCGTTACAGATTCTCGGCGGGCTAGCCGTCGCGCTGATGCTCGACAAGCGGGTCCGCGCAAAGAAGGCCTATCGGGCGGCGTACTTCATGCCAGTGATGTTGTCGGGTGCTGCAGCCGCAGTTATCTGGCGATGGCTGCTGGCCGACACCGGCATTATCAACGAGTTCCTGCGCCCGCTCGGGCTAGCCCACAACTGGGCTGGCGACCCGAGTACCGCCCTCGGCGCGATTATGCTGATGGCGGTCTGGGGCGGGATCGGATTCAACATGATCCTGTTTCTGGCAGGGCTCCAGAACATCCCACAGGAGCTGTACGATGCGGCCCGGATCGACGGCTCGAATCGCTGGCAGCGGTTCCGTCACGTCACGTGGGCCAATCTCGGCAACACCAACTTCTTCGTCATCGTTATGGCGATTATCGGCGCATTCCAGGTGTTCGGCATCGCGCTGGTGTTCGAGGAAGGTGGGCCGTTCTACGCGACCACGACGGCCGTGTTGTTGATTTACCAGCGCGCCTTCGAGGAGAACTACTTCGGCGAAGGGGCAGCGATGGCGATGTTCCTCTTTGTGATCATCTTCGCCTTTAGCTACTGGCAGTACCGCTACCGAAAGTCCGAGGAGGTCGATTACTGATGGCACGATCTAGCTACGAGTATCCGGGATACGAACGCGAAGGGCCGACGTACTGGTCACAGACTGTCGGCCTGTACCTCGTCCTGACGCTCGGTGCACTGTGGATGACCGCGCCGTTCTGGTGGACGATCACGTCGGCGTTTTCGGCCAATCCCACCGCGACGGAAGTCAGCTTCATTCCGGCGGAGTTTACGTTTAACAACTTCATCGAGCTGTACAATCGGGACAACATCCCGCTCGTCCGGTGGTTCATCAACACGATCATTTTCGCGGGGTCGGTAACTGTATTTAACCTCACCTTCGACAGCCTCGCGGGCTACGCGCTCGCCCGGATGGACTTCTGGGGGCGCGACAAGCTCTTTCTGGCGTTCATCTCGACGATGATGATCCCCGGAATGATCACGCTCATTCCCGTCTACCTGATCCTCGTCGAACTCGGGTGGACCAACACCTATCAGGGACTGATCCTGCCCCTCGCGGCGAACCCCTTCGGGATATTCCTGCTTCGCCAGCACTTCAAGAGCTTACCTGCCGCGCTCGGTGATGCCGCGAAGATCGATGGTTGTAACGAACTACAGACGTTCTATCACGTCTACCTCCCGCTGGCAAAGCCCGCCCTCGCGGCCCTGGGTATCTTCACGTTCATGGGCGCGTGGGGGAACTTCGAGTGGCCCGTCATCGTCATGCGTGAAACCGAGATGTTCACCCTGCCGGTGGCACTCTTTGCCGTGCGCAATCAGTACTTCGCCCAGACGGGCCTGATGATGGCAGCGGCGTTGATCATCGTCGCGCCGGTGATCATCGCCTTCCTCTCGGCACAGAAGTACTTCATCCGCGGGATGAGCCTCAGCGGGATGAAAGGGTAGTCGAACGGTTTCTCTTTTTCCGCAGATTTAGTTTCATTTGTCGGAGCGCCCGAAACAGAATCAGCGTCTGGAAACGAGTGTCCGAAACAGAATCGACCTCAACTACAGACTCGATACAGGTCCTCTAGCGAGTCGATATCCCACGTCGGCCAGACGTTGAGATCCCAGTTAGTGCGGTGCGGACGGCGGATAAACGCCGAGTCGATGCCCGCGTTCTCGGCCGCGCGGATGTCCGATTCGTTGTCGCCAACAAAGAGCGCGGAGTCGGCGTCGAGGTCGGCCAGTGCCCGATCGAGATAGTGCGAGTTCGGTTTCCGGAGATTCAGGCTCTCGATAGTCGGCTCGCGGCCGTAGGCCGCGCCGAACTGATGGGAGATGTCGTAGTGCTCAAGCACGAAGTCGACCGTCTCCTGCTGGTTCGAGCTGACGATCCCCATCGAGACGTCGAGATCAGGCAGCATATCGACGTCATCGTACAGGGATTTCCGCCCGGCGCGGACTTCGTCTTTCTGTGCGTTAGAGAGTGATCGTTCGCGGGCGCGCCAGAATCGCTCGGGCTCCAGATCGTACTGACCACAGATTTGGTCGACCTGTGCGGGCGTCGCGCCAACTGTCATACTGTCTACGTGATCGGCGTCCATGTCGGTTACACCGAACTGCGAGAAGGTTTCGTGGGTTGCGTCCCGAAGCACCTCGAAGCTCGTTCGCTCGACGAGGACACCGTCGTTGTCGAAGACGACGGTATCGTAGTTCACACGTTACGTTATTTACTTGGACTGATAAGTGTTTCACTGGTCACACTGGAATACTGTGCCGATCACGCTGGAATGGAGTGCGCTGATCGATGCAAAGCCCGTTCCGACCGTGTGATAAAAATACGTCGCGCTGTACAGATCTGCCGATGAGCGATATCGGCACCTGCGAGCGCCACGGCTACGTCTCGGGGACGACCTGTCCCGACTGTGAGAACGACGTCCCGACGCTCCTGGCAGGCGATCGACGGACACAGCTATCGAAGTTCGTTAGCGGTGCACTCCGACACTTTCCCGAGGACGCCGGACTGGAGTTGGACGAGCAGGGCTGGACGGCGTTCGACGCGGTCGTCGATGTCGTCACCGACCGGTATCGCTGGACGACGCCGGAACACGTCGAAGCGGTCGTGCTCACCGATCCGAAGGGACGGTTCGAGCGCGACGTGGACGGTGAGGATGGTCACGACGAGGGGCGCATCCGGGCGGCGTACGGCCACTCGGTAGATGTCGACCTCGATCCGGCGTCGACAGCGGTCCCGGACACGCTGTATCACGGTACTGCGCCTCGACACGTCGACGCGATACTCTCGGAGGGGATCAAGCCGATGAACCGACAGAAGGTCCACCTCTCGGGGACGCGGGAATCGGCGCTGTCGGTGGGCGAGCGCCACGCCGACGACCCCGTCCTGCTGGTCGTCGATGCCGAGCGACTGCAGGCGGACGGCCAGCGGGTCGTCAAGCGCGGCACAGATGTGTACACGACCGATGGGGTCCCGCCGACGTATCTGGAACTGGTCGAGGAGCACGAGTAGACGACTGGGCGAGGCGTCAAAGATGGCGTACAGACACACCGGGTTTCCGGTGGAAACTCGCAGGAAAGCGGTCGTGTTAAAACTTGCAGGAAAGTAGGTGCGGAGACGGTACAACTAGAACCGGTGCTGGAACTACGCGAGAGCCAATGGGACGCTACGGGAGGTTTTCTGGCTGATCGCACAAATTGAAGCTTTATTTATACATCACGTACACACCGGGTTTCCGGTGAAATATGCTAGAGAGAAAGGGAGGGAGATTCATGCAGAAAGATGTTATTCGGTGAATGATCAGATTAGCAATGATATTTGTAGCGCAGTCTTTTTGTACTATACGTGAGTAGAGTCCAGTGACTGAATCGTCGATCAAGAAGAGAAACGACGGACTGTCGTTTCAGTCTCGCAGCGAAACCGGGAAATAGACAGTGACGAGAGAGGACCGGAAGTTTCTCAGACACCAGTAAATCCGGTTGTACACGTTCTCGCGCTAATACAGCAGTGGTACTCCAGTCACTATCCGGACGCTACCACCTCCCCCACCACTATCACTCGAATTTCACCGGAAACCCGGTGTGTATCTCTCGCCAACCGACACGGAAACGGAAGCTACTTTCACCGGAAATCCGGTGTGGTATGTATGGACGCAGACGACGACCTGTTCACTCGGGAGGATCCGATCTTCGCCAACAAGGAGTTACTGGAGATTAATCACCTCCCTGAAAAGAACCGGATCGTCGGCCGAGACGACGAGATCCAGTCGCTCGCAAACGCCGTCAACCCCGCTATCTTCGGGCAAAGTCCGAGCAATCTGCTGATCTATGGGAAAACTGGGACAGGAAAATCGCTGTGCGCGAAACACGTCTCCGGCCGTCTGATCGAGACCGCCGACCAGGAGGGTGTGACGATCACCTACGCGTATATCGACTGCTCGCAGGACACCACCGAGACACAGGCAGTGCAGTCGCTCGCGACGTCGACCAACAACCCTGACGAAACGAATGTCTCGATTCCTGACAAGGGAATCAGCACGGCGACGTACTACAAGCGACTCTGGGGGATCCTCGACGACCAGTACGACGTCGTTCTGGTGATCCTGGACGAGATCGACAAACTCGAATCCGACTCGATCCTGATGCAACTCTCCCGTGCTGGCGAAGCGGGAAAGATCGACGACTGCAAGATCGGCGTCATCGGTATCAGCAACAAGATCAAGTACAAGGATCGGATGGACGAGCGCGTCAAGAGTAGCCTCTGTGAGCGTGAGTTCGTCTTCCCGCCGTACGACGCCAATCAGTTACGATCGATCATGAACGCTCGGAAAGATGCCTTCCGCGACGACGTGCTCGAATCGGGCGTCATTCCGCGCGCCGCGGCGCTGGCCGCACAGGAACACGGGGATGCACGAAAGGCCATCGACATGCTTCGCTACGCGGGGGAGATCGCACAGGCGAACGACGCCGAAATCGTCCGCGAGGAGTTCATCACCGATGCCCGGGAGAAGGCCGAAACGGATCGGTTCCGAGAACTCATTCGTGGGGCGACACCGCACTCCCGGTACGCCCTACAGGCGCTAACACATCTCTCGCTCAACGATTCCGCACAGGACGCGTTCCGGACAACCGCCATCTACGACGTCTACGAGCGACTCTGCTCGGAAGTCGGCTCCGATCCCCTCTCACTGCGCCGTGTCCGAGACCTGCTGAAAGAACACGCGTTCCTCGACGTGCTCGAACAGTCCCGACACTCAGGCGGGAGCGCCGAGGGGAACTTCACCAAGCACCGACTGCTGGAGGACCCGGAAGTCGTCCAGGACGTCCTCGTGAATATCGACTGAGACGCGCTCCTCGCACCGCACTATCGACTGAGACACGTTCATCACGCCGCCCGTTTCACCGGAAATCCGGTGTCTACCGGGTCCCGTGACGATGGACCCGACCAGCCGTACCACCGGAAACGTGGTGAGGGCATACCTCACTGCGAACGTTCAAACACCATCCCGAACGAGCCACGGCCATGAGCTTCGTCATCGGGCGCGGGACCGACGCCGACCCCCAGCAGGCGGGCTATCTCGGCCGGTATCGCGCACTCGACGGGAGCGAAGGCGCAAAGCTACACCTGGATCTGGATGGCCCGCATGCGATGTTGATCGTCGGCAAGCGTGGCTACGGTAAGTCGTTCACCATGGGTGTGGTTGCGGAGGAACTGGCGCGCACGCCGGGCGTCGCGCCGGTACTCGTCGACCCGATGGGCGTCTTCTCGACGCTCGCGGACGAAACACAGGGCGACCCGGTTCCCGTGGAAGTGTTCGATAGCCCGGCCGTCTCGGCCGACGTGCTCGATCCGCGGTCGTGGTGTTCGCTACTCGGGCTGACGCCCGAGAGCGGTGCTGGCGGGCTGATCTGGCAGGCCGCCCAGCACTCCACCACGCTCGCGGAGATGCGGCCCCACGTCGAAGACGCGAACGCCCCGGACGCCGACACGCGGGCGGCGCTCAATCATCTCACACTCGCCGAGTCGTGGGGCGTCTTCGATCCGGACGGGCTAGACGCTGCAGCCCTCGCGAGCAGTGCGGTCTCCGTACTTGACGTCTCGGGGCTAGACGCCGCGCCGATGAACGCGGTCTGTCGGGGTGTCGGCGAGGCGCTGTATCGTGCGCGCATCGACGACTCGATCGGCCGCCTGCCGTGGCTGTTGCTCGACGAGGCCCACACCTTCTTCGACGGCGTCGGCGAACCAGCGCTGCATACGATCCTCACCCGCGGTCGCGCACCGGGCGTGAGCCTCGTTCTGGCGACCCAGCGACCGAGCGCCGTCTCCGAAATCGCCATCTCTCAGTCGGACGTGCTGCTCTCCCATCGACTGACTGCGGAGGCGGATCTGGCGGCACTGACTGCCGCCCAGCCGACCTACATGACCGAGTCCCTGGACGGGCGCCTTCCGACAGAGCCCGGCGAAGTCGTCGTGATCGACGACGCGACGGAGACGGTCCATGCCGCCCAGATCCGGCTCCGGGATACGCCACATGGGGGTGGGAGTCCCTCCGCACGCGAACTCGCGAAGGTAGAGTGACCGCTCTCGGAGAGGACCCTCGCAATGGTGGACTCGCCACTGCCGGAGAGACTACGAAAGCGAGCGGTCGAAAAAGCGTGAACACCCGCTCGGTGACCGAGAGAGACCAGATCGAGGCCGATCAGTTCTAGCTGAGGACTTCGATCTCGTGGCCGTCGACGGTCTTCGTGAAGGCGTAGCGGTCGTTACAGGACTCCGGATCGCGGTAGTCCTCGGCACCGCGTTCGAGGAGGGTCTCCCAGTCGTCGTGGAGGTCGTCCGAACGAACGGCGAGGTGGCCCCAGGCGTCGCCCATCTCGTAGCTGCTACCGTCGTAGTTGTAAGTGAGTTCGACCGACATCGCCTCGTCAGCCGCGTTCTCCGGGTTCATGAAGTACAGCGCGAAGGAGCTGTGTTCGGAGCGCCGGAACATGTCGTATCCGAGTTTGCGGGCGTACCAGCCGATGGCGGCGTCGGCGTCCTCGACGCGGACCATCGTGTGATCGAGGCTCCAGCGCGCGCCGTGGTCGCGCTCGACGATCTCGATCTCGTGGCCGTCCGGATCCTTGACGAAGGCGTAACTGCCGCCACAGGAATCCGGATCGCGGTAGTCCTCGACGCCGGCGTCCATCAGTTCCTCGTAGGCCTCGTAGACGTCCTCGGCGCGGACCGCGATGTGGCCCCACGCGTCGCCCATGTTGTAGGATCGGCCGTCGTGGTTGTAGGTGAGTTCCAGCGTCGCGCCCTCGTCGTGCATGTCTTCGGGCCCGAGGTGGACGTTGGTGAAGGTGTCAGCGTCCCAGCGGCTCTTCTCCTCGTAGCCGAAGTGGGTCCGGTAGAACTCGAGCGCTTCGTCCAGATCCTCGGTTCGCATCATCACGTGGTCGAGTGTTCCATCCATACCTACGAGTTGGTGACGAATCGTCAATAACGTACTGGATCCGGACGCCGAAACCGGGAGTACGCCAGGAGTTGTGGACGCCGACGGTTAGGAGTGCGCCAAGAACTGTGGAGGTCGACAGCCAGGGCGGAGCATTACTGCGGGCCGAGTAGCAGACTAGATTCAGGACACTCCTACCTGCCTTCGTCCGTTTTTCGACGTATCGATGCCCGTTCGATCGGCGACTCCCAGAGCAGGATTGCGACCGATCCGAGAACCAACACGCCTCCAGCGACCGAGAGTGCGATCAGCGGCGAGACGGCGTCGGAGATGGCACCGCTTCCGAGTTGGAACGGGATGACGGTGACTGCGCTCACCATCGCCATTGCGCTCAGCACGGTCGCCCGACCCAGCGTCTCGATGCGGTCGTTCACGTACTGGCCAGCGAGGACCCGCGTCGGTTCGACGGACGCCCAGCCAACGAACAGCGCGACGAGTGCGATCGACGGCACGAGCATCATTGTCATCAGCAGACCGCCCACCAGCAGTGGCACACCGACGAACCATCGACGGAGTCCGATCCGGTCTCGAACGAGGTCGATTCGGTAACTGACGGCCGCGGAGGCGAGATTGATCGCTGCGTAGTAGATGCCCAACAGCGTCTCGACGTCGCCAGTGGAGATAGCGAGTCTGTAGGGGTCGTCGCGGCCAGGAAGGGGGAGCGAGGTAGCCAGACTCACGTCGATCCCGGCCAGTACGGACTCGAAGACTGGTTGCAGGAAGACGAAGACGAGATACGTGACGGCCGAGAACAGCACGAAGTAATAGATGATGAACGACCGGAGACGACGCTGGCTGACGGCCTCCGTCACGACGGTCCAGGCCTCGCGAAGCCCCATCTCGCTGGAACCGCTCTCCTCGTAGGTCGTCGGTTCGTCGAGCGTGGCGATCACGAGCAGGCCAAGACCGGTGAAGAGCGCGGCCGCGAGAAACGGATAGGCGAGGTCGACGCCGCCGAGATAGCCGCCGACGAGTGACGCACCGACGCCCGCGGAGAGGGCGATCGATTGACCGCGCCCCCGAACGCGAGTGAACTCCTCGCTTGCAGAGACGTCGGTAAGCGTTTCGTACACCCACGCGTCCTCGGTACCCGAGCGAAAGTTGTAGCCGAGCGACCAGCAGACGAACAGGAGCGCAAACGCGAGAAACGAACTGGCAAGGGCGAGTCCGACCAGCGTCGCGGTGATCAGCGCAGTCCCGACGAGGAGGCTGTTTCGACGACCGATCCGATCACCGACATAGCCGGTTGGCACTTCTCCGAGGACGGTTGTCACGTTGTAGAGCGCCTCGATGATGACGATCTGCGTGAACGAGAGCCCCTGAGAGAGAAAGTACAGATACATGATCGGCCGGTAGAACTCGACCGCCTCCGTGGCCTTGAACAGATAATACTTGAAGACTGCCCGGGAACGCGCCATATACGAGAGTCCCCGTTAGGATCCGTAATTCCTCTGGTATCTTCACTGCTGATCGGTAGTGAGATTCCAACGTCGACGTGGGCACCGGACAGGGGCGTCTGTAAGCCTCTGTGGACGATCACTTCGAGTCTCGGAGTGCTCTACTACAGGAACCGTAGTACGGCCGGGGAAGGCGACTCGGCAAGTAGGCTGAAGTTACTCTGGTTCCTGTGACGGGGTAGTGGACTTGCGAACCCTCCTTATCGTGACAGCGCTGGTGACCAGCCTCGGAGTCGCTGGTGGCGTCGCGGCGACCACCAGTGACGGGGCGGTGCCAAACAGCGGTATCGCGACGGTCGACGGTATCGGCACGGAACTCACCAGCACCGAACAGACAGCCAGCGCGACGCATACGGATCCGCCAATCGACGCCGCCGACAGCTACGGCACGGCCGAGGCGATCGCGGGCGATACGATCGATCTGGGCATCGAGCTAAGCCGACGCCCTGATAGCCCGGGCGAGGTCTCCGTCGAACTGCAGTATCGCTTGCCCGATCAAGTAACCTCCCTCGACGTCCGCCTGTACAACCAGACGAACGTCGAATCGACTGACGGGTTCACGAAGGACGCGGAGGGACGCTACGTCTGGGACGAGGAGACGGAAACGCCGACGATCACCTACGGGCTCTCGGTCGATCAGGAGCTAGAGCAGGACGGGCCGATAGGGGGGCCGGGAACCTACGTCTTCGCCGACACCAGGGAGTGGACGGTGATGGCCCAGCCGCGACTCTCTCACGGGTGGGGCTGGCGCGGGAGCGAGGCGGTCGGACTCGACCGGTCGACGAGTATCGACGGTCCGGGTGCCGTGGGGAACCGAATCGCCTTCCTCGGCGAACAGGAGACCTACACCCACGCAGCACATGGCCAGCAGTTCGAACTCGTGGTGCCCGAGGCGGCCGAGCTCGCCGAGTCGCCGGACGAGATATTCACGTCGGTGAGTCACGCCTCGGGCTCGTTGCAGGTCGGGAGCCGCGACGAGGAGGTGTTCATGCTTGCCGCACCGACCGACGAGGTGGGATGGGGCGTCCGTGGACTCCAGACGGGCGCGTCCGACCTCTGGGTACGGGACACCGAAGTGCTCGATACTGCTGACAACGTCTGGGTCCACGAGTACGTCCACAGCCGCCAGGGCTACGAGACGAGTTCCGACGCCAAGTGGTTCACCGAAGCCACGTCGACGTACTACGCCGCCCTGTTGACGCTCGAAGAGGACCGCATCGAGTACGAGGCGTTCCGCGAGCGTCTCGACATCGGGACGCGCGAGCGCCACGCCGACGCCGTGCTCGCCGAACCGGGAACGTGGGCCCAGGGTAGCAATTACTACAAAGGCGCGCTGGCCGCAGGAGCGGTCGACCGCCAACTCAGGCTCACGACCGACGGTGGGGCGAGTTTGCAGGAGCCGTTCGGGCGGATGAACGAGGCGAACGAACCCGTCGACAGGGAGATGATGCTCGAATACGTCGGCGCGGCCGGTGGCGACGAACCACGGGAGACGGCGGCACGGCTGACCGGGACCAGCGAGACTGCGAACGTCTGGTCGGGCGAGGAACACGCTGCGGCCTTCGCCACAGAGCCAGCCCGGATCGGCTACGCGCTACCGGGCGACCCTGACGGGATCCGCGTCGACAGCGATTACCGCGAACGAGCGCTCGGCGACGAGGAGCCGATCACCGTCGTGACGGGCGAGCGGCTGACGATAGATGGCGCGGTCGAGAACACGGGCGAGAGTCCGGGAGACTACGAGGCACGCCTCCGTGTCGACGGACAGATCGTCGACCGCGTCGCCGGACGCCTCGCTCCCAGCGAGGCCGAGACGGTGGAGCTGGCCCACCGGTTCGAGGACGCCGGAGAGCGGACCATCGCCCTCGGCGACGACCAGCGCCGCGTCCTCGTCGAAGCACCCGCGGTGAGCCGCGTGACTGAGGTGACCCGGACACCCGGACGAGTCGCGCCGGGCGAGGGCGTGACGGTCACGGCGACAGTCACGAACGACAACCCGCTTCCGGGCCGGGCCGACGTGACGATCCAGACTGACCGAGGAGTGATCGAGGAGAGGGTCGTTGTGCTAGACGCGGACGGTGAGACGACCGTTGAGACGACAGTCTCTTTCGACGAACCGGGCACCCAGCGCATCACCGTCGACGACGGTACCGACGACCGGACGGTGACCGTCCGGGTCGCAAGCGGGGGCGCTTTCGGGCTGATTACCGACCTGGGTGATGGCTCGCTCGGCGTCGGCGCACTGACAGTGGTCGTGTTGCTCGTCGTACTCACGGCATCGAGGTACGTGTTTCGCGGCGGCCAGTGACAGCGGGGGTCGTCGACTGGCGGACGACGCCGACCCGTCATCGGGGTCCCGGCTATCGAAATCTATTCACGAACAGGGTCTATATATAGGGTATGAACGACATCCTTCATCATAGTACGCTGCGTGGGCAGCGCAACCAGGCTACCAAACCGCGAGCATGAGTGCCGTCGACAGTCTCTGGTACCTCGCGGACCAGGCGACACAGCGAGCCGAACAGGCCGCACACGACCTCGATCGGCAGTACGAGCCGACGCTTCGCTACGAGCGCACCAGAACCGTCTCCCGACATCACTTCCGGACACTCACCGAACGGATCCAGCAGACCGGGATGCCGTACGGCACGCAGAGCATCGTCCACAGGCCGTCGGGGGAACTGCTGTTGGTGCGCCACAAGGAGGTCGGCATGTGGGTCCTCCCGGGCGGTTGTGGCCACAGTGGTGAGACGTTCCAGGAGACGGCCCGCAGAGAACTGAGAGAGGAAGCCGGTATCGAGGCGTCGTACGACGGGTTAGCGCTCCGAACCGACGTGACGTTGCGCTGTGGGACGACCGAAACATGGGGCATCCTACCGGTCTTCGCCGCCCGAGCGGAGACGACCGACCTCGCTGTCGACGACCCGGACGGGGAGATCAGCGAGGCGCGCTGGTTCGACGAGCTACCCGCTGATACTCGTGATCGCGAGGGGATACTGGCGTGGCGCGAACAGTCACGCTTGGATTAATGAGCGACCGAGCCTTCCTGCATATCTTCGATCGTCGAGTCCCGTGACCCGTCCACCGGATCAGAGCCCTCACGGGCCGGTTGTAGCTCCGAGTCGGAAACCCACTCCCACTCGTCCGTTCCGATTGTGCCCTCGTCCGTCTCGTCCGTTTCGCTCCTCCTGCCGTCCAGTGCGCTCGGGCGTTCCTCCGTTCCGATTGAGCCCTCATCCATCCCGCCCGTGCTCTCGTCCGTCGAGTTCCAGGTTGCGGGGTCGGCTAGCGGCCGCGTCGCGTCGTCCAGCGGGACGACCCGTTTCATCGGATACGGCGCGTGGCCGACCCTGTTGCCGCGTCGATATTGCGAAAGTTCGAACTGGTGGGCTTCGTCTCCGTCGTCGATGACCAGTACCTCGACATCATCCGCAGCCAGCGAGTCAAGAAACTCCTCCGCCAGGGGATAGCCGTTCTGCAGGCTCGAGAGGTGCTTTCGCTCGCGGGGAACGAGTGCCGCCGTCTGCCCATCGGCGAGAACGAACCTCGACACGGAGCGGGGATATCCCCTATACAGTTGCGGCATACGATAGTTCGAGTACAACGAACCGTAATAAATTTTCGGGCCATCATATCACGGAATTGAACACTGTCCACCGACATCAGTGGGTCGCCGAGACGAGTGACGACCGCCCAACCGACGCCCGAACGACCGCTACGGTCCGTGACTCATCCCGTCCCGCTCGTCCGCGCGCAGTCGCCGGAGCGCCGCCCGGGCGTTGCTCGCGTCGTAGCCAAAGAGTACTGCATCGCTGTAGGCGTCCGCGACCTCCACGGCGTGGATCAGGTCGTCGATATCGACGTCGACCGCGTACAGTTCGACGCTGAACGGTGTTTCGAGTAGCGAGTCAAACCCCTTCGCGATGGTCTCGATCCAGTAGGTCGTCGAGTAGGCCATGTCGTACAGCGGGACGACGAACTCGTCGACGTACTCGGCGAGGGCGTCGACGTCGATTCCGGCCCGCTCGTAGAGATGGCCCGGATAGGGATCCGGATGCAGCGTCAGATACGTCTTCCCGGTGATGCGGCTGGATGCATCCGCGACGAACTCGGTGATCACCTTTGCGCGCCATTCGTAGCGGTCGTCGAACTCGCTGTCGGCAAACAGGCGGTTACAGCGCTCGCAGTGACAGTACTCCCCGCGGGGGAAGCCGACGTCGTCGAGGCGGACGTCGCCGCCGTCGGCCGCGCTCTCGTCGATCATCTCCAGTAACCCCTCGCGATACTCCGGATGGGTCGGACAGATATACGCCCAGTCGAAGTAGGGCTGCTCGCGGGTCGCACGCTCGCCCTCGTCACTGACCGGGACGAGGGAGGGCTCGGCATCGGCGGCGGCGTTGTCGGCGAAACAGGAGATCATGTTGATGGCACCGGACTCGGGTTCGGTCGCTCGGCCCGTGACGTCCTTGACCTCGTAGAACGCCCGGTCGAACTCCGCCCAGCCGAGCTCTTCCTCGTTGCGCGTGACGACACCGTACATACTCGCAAGTGGGCGGCGAGAAGGGTAAGTGGTTCGTTCGGACTAGGCTTCGTCGTACTCGACGTCGACCTCTTCGGTCGAGAACAGTTTCCAGAGCGCGACGACGACGGCGACGACGAGCAGCAGTTTGATCACTCGGGACATGCGGATCACATCGTCGCAGAGAAGTATAATTGTTGCTGATCCTGCATGTCGACGGTGTCCGCCTACCCTGCCGAAGAAACCGACGGACTACAAGGAGTCGTCCGGTTCTGGTTCCGTGACGATTCCGGGTTCGTTGCTGGAGATGACGATGATCTGATCCGTGATGTCCTCCATCGTATTGTGGAGTTCGTCCAGAAGGATAGCGAACTCGCGGTAGACGAGCGGTTGTTCGATGGCGTCGTCCGCGAACGCCTGTTCGATCACGCCGTTGCGAATATCGTCACAGACGCTCTCGATCTCTCGAATCCTCGCGATTTCGTCGATGAGCGAGTCCGAGGCGTCCGCATCACAGAGGTTGTGAATGAACGTCGAAACTAGCTCTCGGAGTTCCGCCACCGCGGTGACGGCGTGGTTCGCCATCTCGTGGAGGCCCTCGAAGCACTCGTTGTCGTGTGGCGGATTGATGATGACGAGTTCGTCGGCGATGCGCTCGACGAGGTTCGCCACGGTATCGAGGTTCTTGTAGAACTCCAGGAGTGCGGAGGCGTTGAAGTGGATCCGCGAGTTCAACAGGCCCATCTCCCCGGGACCCGCATTGGTAATCGAACTGTTGATATCGTGAATGATATCGTCACAGTCGCTTTCGAGCGTTTCGATCCGCTCGACCGTTTCAGCGGTAGATTCGCCGGCAGTATACTGGTCGAACAGATCGGGCAAGAGCGTAACGCAGTCCTCGAATTTGACGAGGTACTCCTCGGTATGGGTTTCGAGTTGCTCCCCGAAATCGGCTTCCGATGACATCTCGTCCGGTACTTGTCCGCATCCGTACTAATAGGTGCCGTCTATTACTGCAGGGATTTATATGTGGGATTCGGGCTGGCTACGAGACAGTATGGCTGGGTAGCTCGGCGATCACTGCTCGCTGCGGTACTGCACATCCGGCGCAGTGACATCGACGCCGAGTTCGCTCAGCGCCTCTGCAACCGCCGCAAACGGCGATTCCTCTGGGATCTCGAACGGATCGTCGGGCGACCAGACGTGCTGGACGGTCCACTCGTCGTCGACCACCAGCAGTGCCCGCCCGGGGATGTCCTGGTGGCCGTGCCAGTCGTCCAGGCTCAGGCCGTACGAATCCGAGATCCCCGCGTGGAAATCGCTGAGCACTGGAAAGGAGAGGTCGAGTCTGCGTGCCGCCGCGGAGTTGGCGAACAGTGAGTCGCCCGTGATCGCCCACACGAGCAGGTCGTCCCGAGCGGCCCATCCCGACGCGGCCAGCGCGCGCAGGTCGTCCTCGCAAACGGGCGCGTGAGCGGAGGGGACAACGGCGAGAACTACAGCCTCGACATCGTCGATGAACCGGTGGAGATCGTAGATCGAGGGGTCGCGGTCGAGGACGCCCGGAAGCGAGAAGTCCGGGGCTTTCTGGCCGGGTGCGATCATATAGTTTCACGGCCGAGAGAGAGCGCCAAAAGCGTAGCGGTCGGCCCGCGATCCAGGCGAGGAACGAAGACCGTACGGTCCGTAGCCCGCGTCGTGACGGACCCCTCCACGGACGCCGCCCTGATCGCCGCCCGGAGCGAGACATGCCCGCCGAGCGCCGGCATCGAGGACGTCGTCGACGCACTCGGCTACGGGGTGCTCGAGACAGTCTGCCAGGAGCGCCGGGAACACAACCGCTACAATCTGGGGCCGGGGCTGGTCGATCGGCTTGCCGACCGGATCGACGCGGCAGGCGTCGAGTACCTCGCCGTCGACCACCTCGTCCATCCGGGCCAGATGGTCGATCTCACGGCGACGCTCCCGCCAGTGACGCTCCGGGACCGACGCGGCGTCTTCCGAGAGTATCTCGCGGCGGACAACCCCGTCGCAGCGCTCCTATCGACGCGGCAAGCGAAACGGATCGAACGCCGGGCGGTCGCCCGCGACCAGCGCGACGGCGCGGCGGCGACGCCCGAAGGTACCGGACGACGACTCGCCGCCCTCGACCGCGAACTGGATCGCCTCGATGGCCGGATCGAGGAGCGTGCGGCCGACCGGCGAACACGTCTCGCCGAGACCCACGCCGCCGACAGTTACGTCGCCGTGACGGGACCACCCACCGCGGCTATCGGGCCGACCTGGCGGACGCTCACGGACGAACCGCTCGACGCCGCGGGTGTGCTCGGTCCCTCCGAACCAACAACTGCACGCGTTTCGATCGGCTGCCACGACGTCGCAGTCACCGCAACGACGGCGATACTGGGGGACCTGCCCACGTGGTACGAACGAACGGTTCCGGGAACAGTCGCCGCGCTGTCGCGGGCCGATATCGTGGTGTCGGTGCTGCCCGCCGGCGATTCCTGGCTGGCAACAGTCGAGACGATCACCGACCGGTTCGACGGGACCCACATCGCCGTCGCCGAGCAGTCGGCCGCGGTCGCGGATCCGGCCGCCGAGACAGTGACTCGGGAGGACGACGCACTCGTCGACCGGATCGAGGCCCTGCTACCGAGCGAGCGACTTCGCGTCTCTCTGCCACAGACTGACGAGAGCATGACGCTCGTCTCGTGGTGTTACGACAACGGCCGGGTGGTCGAGATAGCGTACGGCGAGACAGTAGCGCTCACACTCGAAGTGCCCCCGGGCCTGGTAGACGAACTCCGCTCGCGCGTCTCGTCGGTCGGCGGAAGGGTAGAACGGAAGAAATAATCCGCTTCAGGCTGTCTGCAGGTACTTTTCGTTGACGACCCACTCGCCGTCCTCGTTTTCGACCATGTACTCGCCGTAGTAGGGCACCCGGTTGTCGACGGTCTCGCGGTACCGCTCGCGGATCTCCGGCTTCGTCATCTCGCCCATCGAGCGCAGGTCGTCGTTGCGGTTGAGACAGCCCTTGAGATAGCCGTCGTGCGTGACCCGGACGCGATGGCAGTTCTGACAGAACGACTCGTTGCCGACGGGATCGACGATTTCGACCATCCCGGCATCTTCGTTTGGAGCCTCGCTGTCGGGGTCGCCCCCGATCCAGTAGCGTTTGCGGTCGTGCATCTCTCGGATCTCTATCTCGTCGGCCTGTTCGGCGAGCCAATCGTGGACCCGTTCGATTTCGATCATCCACTCGGGATGGCCCGCCAACTCGGGCATATACTCGATCAACTGCAACTGGAGTCCGGAGTTCTCGGCGACGTGTTCGACCATCTCGGGGACGTAGCCGGCCGTCTTCTCGAAGACGACCATGTTCAGTTTGACCGGATCCAGGCCGGCGTCGAGCGCGGCATCGACCCCTTCCAGCACGCGGTCGAACGCGCCCGTCTTCGTCACTTCGGCGAAGTCCTCGGGGTCCATCGAGTCCTGGGAGACGTTCACCCGTTCGAGTCCGGCGTCGACGAGATCCTCGGCCCGGCCGGGCAGGAAGGTGCCGTTGGTCGTCATCGACACCTCCATCTCGTCGGGCGTCCGGCGGATAATCTCCTCCAGATCCTGCCGGAGCATCGGTTCGCCGCCGGTGAACTTCACCTTCCCCACATCGAACTCGCTGGCCACCTCCAGAAAGCGAACCACGTCGTCGGCGCTCATCTCGTCGTCCTGTGGCTCCATCGGGCCACGGGTGTCTCCTAGCCCCTCGTTGTGGCAGTAGACACAATCGAAGTTACAACGGTCCGTCAGCGAGATCCGGACCCCGGTGACCTCCCTCCCGAACCCGTCTGTCAACATAACCCTCGCTTCGGTAGCAGAGTTCTTAAAACCATTGTCGTATTTTGCCCGATTGTAACCTATTATGGTTACATCCGGGGATCGCGGGGGTCAAACTGCCGAACCGTCAACCGACAGCTAGCCGAGAGTTCATACGTGATCAGGCGGCCAGCGGGGCACGATGGAGCTACTGGGAGTGCAACCGGTCGTCGATCCGGAGTTGACGCTACTCACGCTCGCGTGCATCGGCGCAGGCTCGATAATGGGGACGATCAGCGGGCTGATCCCTGGCCTGCACGCGAACAACTTCGCGCTCGTTCTCGCGTCGGTTGCTTCCTCCGTCCCCGCCGCGCCGCTGCTGGTCGGGGTGACGATGCTCGCCGCCGGCGTCGTCCATACCTTCGTCAACGTCGTCCCGGCACTCGCACTCGGCGTCCCCGACGCGGAGACGGCAGTGACGACCCTGCCCGCCCACCGGCTAGTCCAGCAGGGCCGCGGCGAGGAAGCGATCCGGCTCACCGCGCTCGGCAGTCTGCTGGCCGTCGTCTGTGCGGCCGTGCTGGCAGTGCCCGTCACCCGGGGGATGGAGGCGGGGTATCCGACGATTATGGACAACATGGCACTCGTGCTCGTGGCCGTCGTGGTAGCGATGATCGTTGCCGAGCCGACGCGCCGAGCACAGTTCGGCGGCGCCATCGCGATGCTGGCGAGCGGTCTGCTGGGGGCCGTAACGCTCTCGATCGAGCCGTCAGCACCGCTCGACGCCGGCGGGATGCTCGCGCCGCTGTTCGCCGGCCTCTTCGGCGCGCCGATCCTGCTCGACGCGATGGCCGGCGGCGGCGTCCCGCGCCAGAGTGGCCCGATGATCCGCTCGACACGACAGCGCGTGCTCGTCACCGCTCTCGCGGGCGCGCTCGCGGGCGCTATCGTCGGCTACCTGCCCGGCATCTCCGCGGCGATTGCCGCCGTCGCCGTCCTCGCGGTCCTCCCCGGCGGCGTCGACGATCGGGGCTACGTCGTCGCGACGAGCGGCGTCGACACGGCGAATACGATATTCGCGCTGTTTGCCCTGTCGGCCATCGGCCAGCCACGCACTGGCGTGATGGTCGCGCTTCAGAAGACCGGTGCGCCGGTGGAACTACCGATACTCCTCGCTGCTGTTGCGCTCTCGGGCGTCGTCGGCTTCGTCGTCGTCCTCACCGTCGGCGACTGGTACCTGCAGGTGGTCGGACAGGCCGATTACCGGACCCTCTCGATGAGCGTTATCGCGCTCTTGCTCGTCGTCTCCTTTCTGCTCGCCGGGTGGGTCGGCATCCTCGCCTTCTGTGTCGCAACGGCAATCGGACTGATCCCACCACATCTCGGCGCCCGGCGTGTCCACCTCATGGGCGTGCTGATCGGCCCGTTGGTAGTGAGTCTCTGAGCGGGGCCAGAAGAAAACGGTTAAAAGCGACGGCGGGGAAAGGTGGGTATGAGCAAGTCCCAGAAAGAGCGAGCGCAGAAGTGCGTCTCGTGTGGGATCAACATCGCAGGAACGAGCGCTGCGTCGTTCAAGTGCCCTGACTGCGGTGCCCGGATCGTCCGCTGTGCGAAGTGCCGCAAACAGAGCAACCTCTACAGGTGCCCGGACTGCGGGTTCATGGGGCCGTAACGATGGGGAAGGTTGCTGCCGCCATCAAGGTCATGCCACAGAGCCCCGAGATCGATCTGGACGATCTCCAGGATCGACTCGAAACGTCGCTTCCCGAGGGCGCGAAGATCAACGGCGTCGAACGTGACGACGTCGCCTTCGGTCTGGTCGCACTCATCCCGACCGTAATCGTCCCGGACGACGCGGGCGGTACCGAAGCGGTCGAAGAGGCCTTCTCGACGGTCGAGGGCGTCGAGAGCGTCGAAGTCGAGAACGTCGGTCGTATCTGAGGACCCGTCCTTTCTTTCGATTCCGCTGACTCGGATACCCCGAGCCGTGGGCAACCTTTTTGCTGGTGGTGCGTGTATGATGTTGACATGGACGAAGCGTCCGCCAGACTTCTCTGTCCGGAATGTGGTAAAGACTGGCAGTCTGCGGTAAGTACCCTCCCGCACTCCAGGGAGATGTACCACTGTCCGAACTGTCACGCGAGCCGACAGCTCGCGGAGTTCATGCGGACCGATCGCGATCTAGAGACCCTCCAGCAGTTGGAGTAGCTATTCTCCCGTCGCCGACCGGGCCCCACAGGCTTCACACCGAAGCAACAATGCGCCCTTCTCGCGCTCGAACCGGGTGTCCGGGAGGCCACACTCGTCACACAGCACGTACTCGTCGGCGTACGCCGACAGTGCGTCGGCGATACGGTCTTCGCCGAACGACCCCGTGAGGCGGGCCCGGCCGCTCTCGTCGATTTCGCCGTTCGTCCCGAGTTCGTTCTGTAAGGATTTCATGACGTGTGTGTCCTCGCGCCCGAGCTGATCGACGGTGGACTGGAAGTTCTCGAACACCGTCGTCGACCCTTCCTGGCGCAAATTCGGCTCTGGGACGCTAAATCGGCTTGAACTACCCTCGATATCCGGCGTATCTTCGAGCGCTCGGTCGAGTTGCTCGTCGTAGTCCATATTGGGGCCTAACCGGCAAAGGAACAAAAACGTTCAGTATACCGCATGTATTCCCCGGTGGTAAGTCGTACTTACGCCAGAAGGCGTCGACTCGATTTGGAATTCTCGGGGTAAAACTGCCTGAGAGGCACGAAGACATGTGGTAACGGCTCTCAGGATAATAATTTAACCCTGCACTCTATAGACGTAGTTGCCCATGAAGAAGCAGGAACTCATTCACCTTCACGGACTGCTCGCAGAAGTATCAAACAATTATGAGGAGTACAACAAGATTTCGCTAGACTATTCCGAATACGAAAACCTCGGCGTCCGGCCGACATCCATCCATAAATCGAAAACCGACCACAAGGCGGCCGTCTTTGCTCTTGCGAACTGTATCACATCGGATCTCGACGAAGAAGACACCGAAGCCGTTCCTGCGACCGCCGACTAATATCTCTCGTACTGCGACTCGCTTCTCTCCCCTGACGCTACTCTCGGCAGCGCTACGCTTGCCGATATTGCAGGAGACGTGACTGCAGAGTCCGATTCCGTACCGGTGGCGGTTACTCGATGAGGTCCTCGAACTCGGGGAGTATTTCCTCGTCGGATTCTTCGGATTCGGTGTCGGAGTTCCCTGTCGACTCGTCGTCGCCGCCGTCGCTCCCATCGTCGCCGTCCTCGCTCTCCCCGTCGTCGTCCTCCTCGATCGTCTCGACTTCGAGTACCTCCAGTGGGATGTTCTCGAGGCGTTGGCCGATCTCCTTGCGGGCGATCCGCGAGGCGTGTTGCTGGCGTTCGACGTTGAAGACGGTCATCTCCAGTTCGAGCGCAACCAACCCCTCGTCGGCTGCGATAAAGGCTGGTTCGAGATCCTCCTCACAGTGTGGACAGGCCCGTTCGCCCATCTCTATCTCGACGTAGTTGAGATCCGGATTCAGCATCGCTCCCGTCTTCGAGATAGCGATCCGAATCGCTTCGTCGGACGTTTCCACGTCGTATACAGGTACCGCCGCCTCGACGACAACTCTGCAGTTCATACTCATTTTTGTTTTTCGGAGCCCAACAGTATGAAGGTTAGCCCTGCCAAAACCGACGGAAGAGCCCCGGAATACGGAGTATCGACGGGATCAGACCTCCCCGGCTGGGAGCGAGTCGATGGCGTCCTCGACGATCCGCAAGCCGTCGATAGCGTCGTCCGTGTCCAGAACGAGCGTCACGTCGCCGCCGACGCCGGCCGCAGCAGCAACTTCGATTCCGGCCACCCGCAGTCGCTGACAGACCGTCCCCAGCGCGCCCGAAGACACGTCTCCCGACGCCGAGATCGTGGTGTAGGGGCCGTCGGGCGTCACGCCGACCTCGCCGAGTCGAAACAACGCGTCCGGATCGGACGTCTGTGTGATGCCGACGCCGCGTTGCATCGTCACCGTCGCGCTGGCGGCCGTCTCCTCGTAGGGGTCTAGCTCGTCTCCGTATCGCCGAAGCGCCGTCGCAATGGCTTCTGCGTCGCCGTCGACGTCGAGAAAGCGCGCGGCCGCGGTGTAGTTGAGCACGCCCGCCCGGAGCGCGTCGAAGAGGAACACCTGCTCGCGGACGGCCGCCCGGGTCTGCTCTGCGAGTGACATGAGCGAGTGCACGCACCCGGGGACAGTAAGTGGTGGGACTCGCCGCGAGCGACGCCCCAGGCGAAGTCCATAAGAGAGTTCGGGCCTGAGCGTCGGCTATGCAAGCGCTGGTTATCGTAGCACACGGTTCACATCTCAATCCGGACTCCAGTACGCCCACCTACGATCACGCGGACACCATCCGCGAGACGGGTGCGTTCGACGAAGTCAAAGAGGCGTTCTGGAAGGAAGAACCGAGTTTCAGAGAAGTCCTCCGAACGGTCGAGAGCGACGAAGTGTACGTCGTGCCGCTGTTCATCAGCGAGGGCTACTTCACCGAGCAGGTGATCCCCCGCGAACTCCGCCTGGACGGCTGGGACGTCGACGAGTGGGACTCCGAGGACGGCGTTAGCGCCAGTCAGGCCACCCTCGGTGCCGACGACGTCGGAAAGCGGATCCACTACTGTGGCCCGGTCGGCACCCACGAGGCGATGTCCGACGTGATCGTCCAGCGCGCCGAGTCGGTAACCGCGGACCACGACGCCGACGACGGACTCGGACTCGCCGTCGTCGGTCACGGTACGGAGCGCAACGAGAACAGTGCGAAAGCGATCTACTATCACGCCGACGAGATCAGTGATCGTGATCGGTTCGACGAGGTGCAGGCGGTGTTCATGGACGAGGAACCCGAGGTCGACGACGTCACGGATTTCTTCGAGTCGAAAGACATCGTCGTCGTCCCGCTGTTTATCGCCGACGGCTTCCACACCCAGGAGGACATCCCCGAGGACATGGGCCTGACCGACGACTACCGGACGGGCTATCCGGTGCCCGGCGAGGTCGATGGCCACCGACTCTGGTACTCCGGGGCGGTCGGCACCGAAGGGCTGATGGCGGACGTCGTGCTGGAGCGGGCGGCAGACGCCGGCGCGGACGTTGGCTCGGCTATCGAGCAGGTGCTCGACGAGACGAGCGACTCCTCGGTGGCGGGTGACTGATGAACGCGACACAGTTCGACGCCCTGCTGTCGGCGGCCGACGACGGCGTCGAGTTCGAGGCGCTCACCGTCGAGACGGACGGCGACGAGTACGTCTTTTCGACCCTCGAAGCGGACCACACCGGGCTCTCCGAGAGCGAACTCCACGAGGTCGCCACCGAGCACTCGCCCTACGTCACGGACTGGTACTACTGGACCCACGTCGTCGACACGACCAAAGCGGATCGCCGCACGTTCCTCCAGTGGCTCGAAGACGCTGACGGCCACGCGCCGCCGGACCGCTACGAGGCGCTCGCCGACGGCGTCACCTGCCACTGGGGCCAGTTAGCGCTCACGACGACGATAGCCGAGGACGGTCTCCGCTATTACGACGTCAGACACGTCGACGACACAGAGCACGACGTTGATAACCTGGAGCGCCACGACGACCCACTCGACGCGCGCGATATCACGACATACGACGAGGACGGCCGCTACCGGCCGCTGAAGACCGCGCCCTCGCTGCAGTCCGGGTGGGTGTTCCCCGACCTCGATGCTCCCGACCTGCTCCAGACGGTCGAGTACATCTACCCGGCGACCGTGCCGAACTGGTACAGAGAGCAGGAAGGCGAACTGGACATCTCTCACTGGCGCGATACCGCGGAGCGACAGACCGGCATCTACGAGATCATCGAGGAACTCGACCGCGACGCCGTCGAGTGGATCGCCCAGGCCTGCTGTGACGACTCCCAGTGTACCAAGCGCCGCGAGTGGCAGTACGAGGCGGGTGACGAACTCGCCGCGGATGGCGGAGACGGCGAGTTCCCGTGCCGGGAGCCATGTTCGCTCGTCGTCGCCGCGGCGCGGAAATGGACGACGCTCGAAAACGAGTCGGAGAAAACCTTCCAGATGGAGTTGACGCTGAGCGAACTACGACAGATCGAGGAGATCATCGACACCGTCGCCGAGGGACGCGTCGACGAGATCCGGGAGGCGGACGTCTACAAGGGCGCGAACCGGTATCGGGCCCGCTACCTGCGAGCGAAGCGGTTCGACGAGGACGGCGAACTGGCGGCCGTCGAGGTCGAGGAGTAATCGCGAGCGCCGGGGTTTTTCTTAGCAGTCGTTGAAAACACGGTTTTATTATCCAATACGACCAATGTAATGATGGCGTAGCACGGTTTGTTACCGGAACGCCACTGAATAAAGAAATCGTATTACCAGCAACTGTTAGCGGATCACGGTGGCGATGCCGCCGCCGACCGCGAGCACGACCAGTACCACGGCGAGAAAGACCACGGAACCGCCGACCTGCCACGCGGCGACGAGCGCGATCACCAGCGCGATGGCCGCGAGCAGGACGAGTGCGGTCGTTCCGGGATCGAGCGTCTCCTCCAGTTCCGCAACGATCTCCATCGGATCGGCCGCGACCGACTGGCCGCCGTTGGATCGCGTCGGTGTCGGGTCGGCGTCGACGCCCGTGTTCTGTGGCGTCACGACGGAGACGGGAAGTTCGATCTGCGTCCGGCCGTAGCCGGTCGCGACGCTCAACGTTCCCTCTAGCGGTCGGTGTTCGGTCGTGATCGCAACCATCAGCCGTACCGTCTCCCCCGCAGGAACGAACGGATTCGGCGTCCCGACGGCCCCGCCGGCCGCGAGGTCGCCCCCGAGGCTGAGGTTCACGTGCGAGCCGTCGCCGTGGTTTTCGATTGCGACCTCGAAACTGTCGGCCACGGCCAGTGATGACTCTGCAGGCTCGATGGCGTGGCGTTCGGACCGGTTCAGATGGATAACGAGGTCGTCAGGCACACCTCAGAGGTCGTAGCGGGATAATAAAAGCTTTGATGCCGAGGGTCAGGCGGCTTCGCGCATGTCCGGCGGCAGCAGGTTCGGGATACCGTCTTCGATCGGGTAGCTTTCGCCGCAGTCCGTGCAGGTCAGCGAGCCTTCGAGGATCTCTTCGTCCTCTTGCTCGTCGACCTCCAGTTCGAGTTCGCTTTTGTCGAGCGGGCAGCAGATGATATCGAGCAACGACTCTTTCATGTAGAGTCGATTGGAGTCGAGAGAGAAAAATATGGGGGTTTGCGCCCGGTGTTCGCTACTCGAAGGGGTTCTGGCGGACGACCGTCTCCTGGCGACCGGGGCCGACGCCGATGGCGTAGATCGGTGTGTCGAGTTCGTCGCTGATGTAGTCGAGATACTCCTTGGCGGCGTCCGGGATGGCCTTGTAGCCCTCCTCGGCGACGACGTCCCAGTCGACGTCCTCCCAGCCCTCGAACGTCTTCAGGGTCGGTTCACAGCGCTCCCAGCGCTCGGTCGTCGCCGGGACCGTCTCGAGTTCCTCGCCGTCGAGGCTGTAGGTGTGACCCACTTTGACCTCGTCGAGACCCGAGAGCACGTCGATGTGGTTGATCGCCAGGCCGGTGAAGCCGTTCGCACGGGCGGCGTGGCGGAGCATCGGCATGTCGAGCCAGCCGACTCGACGCGGGCGACCGGTGACGGTGCCGTACTCGCCACCCTCGTCGCGAATGTAGGTCGCGATTTCGTCTTCCTTGCCCTCGCCAGTGCCGCCGGTCTGATCGTCGATGTCGCCGAGTTCGGTCGGTAGCGGACCCGATCCAACTCGCGAGAGATAGCCTTTGACTATCCCGATGACTTCGCCCTGGCCGACCGTGGTGGGGCCCAGCCCGGTGCCGACGGCCGCCCCGCCCGCGGTCGGGTTCGAGGAGGTGACGTAGGGGTAGTTCCCGTGGTCGATGTCGATCGAGGTGCCCTGTGCGCCCTCGAACATGACTTCGCCGCCCTCGTCGATGGTTTCCGCGAGGAACTCTCCTGCGGCGACGGTCATCTCCTCCTCGTCGAGGCGTTCGCCGAATCGGCGGTACTGCTCGAACAGCGCGCTGACGTCGAAGGCGTCCTGCACGTCGACGCCCTCGATAACGTCGTCCACGTCGGCGAGCGAGACGTTGTAGACGTCCTCGATGAGTGCGCGTTTCTGCGGGACGACGTACTCGAGGCGTTTCCGGAGCACCTCGGGGTCAAGCAGGTCGCCGACGCGAATCCCGCGCCGTCCCGCCTTGTCCTCGTAGGTCGGGCCGATACCCCGGCCCGTGGTTCCGACCTTGATATCGGTGTCGCTCTTGACGTCCTCCTCGATGTTGTCGAGGACGCGGTGGTACGGAAAAATGACGTGAGCACGACGCGCGACGCGAACGTCGGGATCGAGGCCCTTCTCGCGGAGGGTGTCGATCTCATCGAACAGCGTTTTCGGGTTGACCACGCAGCCGTTACCGAGGACACCGACCTTTCCGCGGACCGCTCCGCTCGGAACGAGCGAGAGCTTGTACTCGGTCCCATCCTCGACCACTGTGTGGCCGGCGTTGTCGCCGCCCTGATATCGGGCGATCACGTCGGCAGCGTCGCCATACAGGTCGACGACGCCACCTTTGCCTTCGTCGCCGAGCTGGGACCCGACGATGGTTACGGTCATAACAAAGTCGGGTTCTCTCGCTCCAGATAAACCGATTACGGTTTGCGCGATGCAACTGTCCCGCGGTTCCGGCGGCAACAGTGCACACGTTTATGATGAAAATAGCCGTATATCTACATGGTGGAAGACAGGTGTCCAAACAACGCTCACCGACTGGTGACAACCCCAGAGAGGACCGGCACACACCGACAGCGCCGGATGCGACGACTGGCGTGAGTCGCAGAGCAGTGCTTGGTGGTGGCATCGGGGCCGGAGCCGCCCTGCTCGCCCAGGAGGAAAACGAGACCAGCGAAGAAAACGGAGCGGAGGGAGGCTCTGTTACCACCGAGCTCGTCGACTACGCGTACGAACCGGGGACTGAAAGTCCGCTGGTCATTTCTCCCGGAACCACGGTCCAGTTCGTCTGGATAACCGACACACACAACGTCAACGTCGATTCACAGCCGGGCGAGGCCAACTGGGAGGGACATGAGGACGTCGAAGACGCCGGCTTTGAGTACGAGTACACGTTCGAGGTGCCCGGAGAGTACGAGTTCCACTGTGACCCGCACCTGAACCTGGGAATGGAGGGAACGATCCGCGTCGAAGAGGGCGCCACCAGCGGCGGAGGGGATGGTGGTGGTGGCGCGATCAGACCGTACGTTCCGGAAGGGGCGATGACGCTCGCCGTCGGGTCGATCGCGGCACTGGTGTTCGTCACCTTCATGGCGTACTTCTTCATGAAGTACGGTGGCGAGTACGAGAGGGAAATGTGAGATCCATCCCGCTCTGAGGGCGTTGCTTCGAGGGGTCGATGTTCCCTTCGATTCGAATAACCGGAGCCGTGGGTTCCCGTGCTGGACGACCCTGACCCTGCAACGGGTTCGTCACTCTCCGGTGTGCCCGGCGGATCATCTAGTACGCCCGAAGTCTCCTGAATCGTCGATGCAGGGTGATCTTTGACCGCGCTATACCCGTGCATTATGCGGGGAGATTGGCTGTCGGGATCTAACTCCATGAATCGAACGTGTTAACTACAACCACGAGAAACATTGTAGTTAGTTGACGCCCGAAAGCCGGAGGGTAACATTTAAAGCCCGCTATGACAAGTTAACAAATGCCATGATAGACCGGCTTGAGAAAGAAGTGGACATGCTGGAGCGGCATTTGCAGGTACTGAAGATGGTTATTGAGAACGAGCCGATCGGCATCGTCAAGATGTCCAACGAGACGGGGTACCCACACCACAAGGTACGCTACTCGCTGCGCGTTCTCGAAGAAGAAAACCTCATCGAGCCCTCCAGTCAGGGAGCGATCACCACGGATCGCACTGCCGAATTCGTGGATGAACTCGACATGAAACTCGACGACATCGTCGACAAACTCGACACGATGAAGATCGACGATGCGGTCGAAGTCCAGAACTAAAGCTCCGGCACGTTCAGGTGGAACTCGTCTCCGCGCGCTTCGACGAGACAGAGATGGTAGCCCTGCTTTCGTGACTGCTTGACGAAGCTCATTCTGGAGTCCCGACTCAGGAAACTCCCGCTAGTCGCCTCGCTCGCCGCCTCGAGAGCACCAGGCTCGAAGAACGAGGCCGTGACGAGGAACGCGGCACTCAGCGTCTCCGAGGTCTCCTTGACACGTGTCGCGTCCGACTCGAGTTCGATGAGCATCCGCTCGTTGGCCGGATCGCGCGAGTCCGAGAGATCCGCAACGATCAGCGGTTCGCCCATCCGATTTCGTAACACCACGTCGAAGGTGGCGACTTCCGTTACGTCTTCGCCCTCCTCGCGGTAGGTGAGTTCGATTTCGCCGTCGAACTCGACGCGATCGATCTTCGGAATCGCGTCGTAGAGATCGCTGAGCCCGCTCTCGTGGCCAGTGTTTTGAATCTCGTACAGCAACGTCCGGACGACCCAGTCGACGAACTGCATCTCCAGGGTGTTGTCGAGGAACGTGTCGTACGGTTCGCCCTGAACCGCCACAGCGTTGGCGTCGAACGTCGTGTGCCGCTCGAGTTTGAGGTTCCCGTCGACGTCGTCGGCGGTCGCAGTCCCCTCGTGTGCCGTCTCCAGCGTGTCCTTGCCCTTCGAGCCGTACCGGACGAACAGGTTCGTTCCGGAGATGGCCTGGGAGGGCTGGATCTGCTGGTCGGCGTCGTAGGCCGTCTTGCCGGCCGCCTCCAGCGCCGATTCGACCTCCTCTAGCTCCGAGCGGAGCCGTTCGACCTCGGTTTCGAGACGTTCGATCTCTTCGGCCAGCGACTTGTTCTCGGCGGCTAGCTCGTCGCGCTCCGTGTTGACCTCCTGGTGGGCCGACTGGAGCCGTTCGATCTCGGTTTCGAGGGTCTCGATCCGTTCCTCGCGCGCTTCGAGTTTCTCTTTGGGTACCGTGTCAGGCGAGGTGCGCTGTTCGTTGTGGCCTGAAGATCCGGCCGAGCCACCGGTGCGCGCTTGCTGCTCGTCGGTGGTTCGGTCCGTCGACGTCGTGGAGCGCTCTGTGGTCGACCCCGCAGAGCGGTCGGACGTCGAATCGGCGCGGCGCTCCGTGCTCGCCGTGGACTGGGTACGACTCTCCTGCTTGGTAGGGCTGGCGTCGGTGGGAGTTCGAGCGCCCCCGTTCGTTTTGGACCCAGCGTCGTTCGGCTCCGGTTCGGGATGGGCCGAATGGGTCGGATCGAGCGACGGGATTATCGTGGCTTCGCGCCAGTCTGCTTCGGCTTCGATCGGATCGTCACCGGCCTCGCCTGTCACGCTCCCCTCGCCGGGATCGGGCGACGATGTGACCTGCTCCGGTGTGGCGGCCGGCTCCTCATCAATGGTGTTCCCGCTTGCCGGCGCGGCGTTGGAGCCGCCAGCAGTCGATTCCGGAGCGGCCGAACTCTCTCCCGTCGGCTCCGAACCTGCGCGCGACGACGACTGCTCGGGCTGATCCGACTGGTCGGTGTCTCGCGCTGGCTCGCGGGTCGGCGTTCGTCCGGCGTCCGACGTGGAACGGTCGGCCCGCCCGGACTCTGAACCGGTCGAGGCTCGGTCGGGTTCGGACTCCCGGATGGGGCTGTCCTCGGTCGGTCGCTCCGAATCGATGTCGGGAGTGGGAGACCCGGAGACTGACGACGCGGACTCGGCCTGTCCGGTCGGCTCTGGCGGCAGGTCGTCGTCAGGACCGGTATCGACGTCCTGGCGAATCGCATCGGCGGGCGACGACCGGTCCTCGTTCGGGCCGTCCCCGGTCGCCTCGACCGATTCGACCGTCGACGGATCGCTCCGTTCGGACGCAGAATCGCGGGCAGACGGAGTGTCGTCCGCTGGCTCCGCGGGCGTCGGGTCGCTCTCTACTGGCTCTGTAGCTGTCGGGTCGCTCTCTCCGGGGGCCGCGACGGTCGGTTCCTCCGTTCCAGCGTCGCTCGGGGACGATCCGGACGCCGCCGATCCGGTAGGCGATGGCTCCGGATCCGGCTCTGGGCTCGGGATATCGGTGACCTCGACAGTGGCGTCGCAGACCTCGTAGATACCTACCTCGTCGTTCGCGCGCTCGAAGGCCTCCTCGTCGCCGAGCAGTTCGTCTCTGGAGCCGACGAACGCGGCGCTCATGGAGCGGCCGCCGTAGTACACCACGAAATAGTCGCCACTCAGTACGTTCTCGCTGAGTTCGAGATAGCCCGTGAACGACCCGGAGGAGAGCGTCTCGTCGACCTCGCTAATCGGCGTGTCTTCGGTGTAGTACTTGGCCCGCGTCTCCGTATCGCCCTCCCACATAGTAAACAGCAGGGGGAGCGCTGGTTCGGGAGCGACGTGAGCGGTGCCCGAGGCGTCCTCGAACGCGTCGATGGAGCCATCATGTACGCCGATGACGCGGCCGTTCAGCATGAACAGCCACGTTCCGGACGTTTCGACAGCACCGGTGAAGTCCGACCCAGCAAGATCGTTGAGACCTTCGTAGCCGCCCGAGAAGGGCCGGGACTCCCACCGTTCGACGCGCTCTACCGTGCGCGTATTCATACCGAGTACAAACAACAAGCGAAACAAATACTTTCCGGCGTCGAGTTCCCACCGCCCCAGCCGCTCGGTCCGCGGCTTAGATCTTGCCTTCCGCGTCCTTTGCGAGTTCTTCCATTCGCTTGCCGATGCGACCGGCGCTGGAGAACTCGTCGTCGCTCATCGCGTTCGCCAGGGCGTTTCCGAGGACGAAGACGGCGTGTTTGTGCTCGCTTTTCGATTTGTGGACGTGGGACGGATCGACTTCGAGTTCGTCGTAGGGCTCGAACAGTTCGTCGTCGACGCCCTCACGCCCCGCGAAGTTCTCCATGATGATGACCATCTGCTCGTGTAGCTCCAGAAGCTCGTCCTTGTGCATAGAGGCTTGTAGGCACGGTTCGGGTTTAAGGATTACTGCTGTAACGGGGGGAGAGTCGAAAACGAGGCTACTCCACAGGGGGCGACTCCGGACGCAGGGGCTTCGGAAGCGGCGGCCACCCGAGTTTTGCACTGGCGGCGACGAGCGACCAGCCGCCGAACACTGCCGCGCCGACGGTTTCCGGGATGGCGAGTCCGGGGATCGGTCCGGTGAGGGCCGCCGCCCAGACCAGCCACGCGAGCAGGTGGAAGATCCCCAACCAGATCGTGAGCAATCCCCAGCGCGGACGGCCGGCGAGCACGCTCCCGGTACCGTGGGTCCACATGAAGACGATGCCGAGCAGATAGTGCGTGATCGCCACCGCGCCGTGGGGGTCACGGGGAATGTGGAAGACGCCGACCAGCGCGAGCGCGATCAGCGCCCCGGCGAACTCGACGGCACCCAGTCGGTGAAACGCGTTCTCGGCGTCGGTCCAGAGCCGCCACGCGAACGGTAAACCGACGAGTCCGGTCAGGATCAGCCCGCCGTTGAACAGCACGAACTCGGGCGCGCTGGCGAAAAAGGAGAGCGTGATCGACTCGCTCACGGGCAGTTCCCCGAGGTTCGAGAGCGCGTCGTCGGCCCACGAAAAGCCAGGATCGACGACCGTCGCCGCCAGAATCGTCACCGCCGCCTGTACCGGCGCCACGAGACCGGTCGCGGCTGCCGCCGCTCGTTTTTCCATAACCTTGCAACTCACGCATCGTGTATAAAAGTACGGAGGTGTAGGCGGGATCGGACAATCGAGCGGTGATCAGCGGCTTCGGAGCAAAGGGGGAACCTAGCGACTCGAACTATCGCGGGGGAACCAGACCAGCTCGTGTTCGGCTGTCAGGGTCACCGAGACGGGCGTGTCCAGATCGAGCGATTCGCTGTGGTTGTGCATGCACTCGATCGTCTCGCCGCTGTCGAGTTCGACGCGGTACAGTACGGAGGGGCCGAGATACCGGCGGTAGGTGACGCGACCGTCGGCGCTCTCCTCGTCTGTCGGATACGCTAACACGTCGTCCGGACGCACGAGGACGTCGATCTCGGTCATGTCGTACTGGGTCGCCAGTCCGTGGACCTGCTCGCGGCCGATCGTGGCCACGGAGGTATCGATCTCGTCGCCGCTGACGTAGCCTTCCAGGAAACTCGCGTGGCCGAGAAAGCCCGCGACGAAGCGGGACTTGGGTCGCTGAAAGACGGCTTCGGGACGGTCGACCTGTTCGAGTTTTCCCTCGTGCATCACGGCGACCCTGTCGCTGATCGAGAGGGCCTCCTCCTGGTCGTGAGTAACCGAGACCGCCGTCACACCGGTCTCTTTGAGGATACTCCGGACCTCCTCGCGCATCTGCACCCGGAGATCGACGTCGAGATTGGAGAACGGTTCGTCGAGCAGAAGGATCTCCGGTTCGGGCGCGAGCGACCGGGCCAGGGCGACACGCTGTCGCTGGCCGCCCGAGAGCTCTTTAGGCCGGGAGTCGCCCTGCTCGCCCAGGCCGACGAGTTCGAGCAGGTAAGCGACGCGCTGATCCCGTTCGTCCTCGGCCAGGTCGTCGATACCGAACGCGACGTTCTCGGCGGCGGTCATGTGGGGAAACAGCGCGAAGTCCTGAAAGACGACACCGATGTCGCGGGCGTCCGGCGACACGAAAGTATCGTCGGCCGTCGCGACGGGGCGACCGTCGACGCGAACGGCACCGGTGTCAGGTCGTTCGAGGCCGGCGATCAATCGTAGCGTCGTCGTCTTGCCACAGCCCGATGGGCCAAGCAGTGTCAGCAACTCGCCGCGCTTGACCGTCAGCGACAGGTCTTCGACCGCGGCCTCGGCGCCGAACGATTTCGAGACGCCGTCGAGTTCCAGCAGCGAGTCGGCCGCCGACTCGTACGGCGTCTTCTCTCGTCCCCGTTCGACCGTTCTCTCGGTGGTTGTGGATTCAACTGACATCATATTTCTCCTGTCGTGGCGGCACGATCATCGAGAGCCCCGAGATCACGATGAGCGACGGGAGCGCCACCACGACCGTCCGGAATCGTCGGTAGTGGAGATCGGTCCGCGTCGCCAGAAACACGAGCGGAACGCCGATCAAGGAGGCTCCCATCGTCACTGCAAGTATCAGGGTAACGCTCGTCGGCAGGATATCGAGCGTATACGATGCGGACATCAGACCGAGCGCCCCGCCCACCTCTGGTGGACGTACGGGCAGCCAACGAAGGACGGATTGTACCAGTCCGGCGATCACGCCACTGACCAGTAACAGCCCGATGTGGGCGGCGACGTCCTCGTTAGCGGTTATCGGAGCGCTGAAACGGTTGATACCCACGGAACTACTCTGTCTCTTTCATTTGAGCGGGGAGGTTTTAGGCTTTCCTAAATAATTCGGATGGTCATTTCCACTTGCCGGAGCAGATCGGTCGGGAGTTCGCTCCTCGCTCTCCAGCACCACGGCAACGAACGAGCAGACCGTGCCGGAGTTCGGCCGGTCGAAGGAACGAGATAGAGCACACGGGAAGGGAACAGCCACCACGGAATCGGGAGCAATGACTTTGCTGAGACGCGGATCGGCGCGCGCGAGAACGTTCACCCGGTTTGCGAGAGCGAGTGCCCCGGTATCAGCGGTTCGGGGCTAGCGCGCAGTTTCCGCGCCAGTCACTCCTCGGGGAGATTGTCGATAAGTACTACGGCTTCCCCGTCGATGATCACTTCGTCGTCGCCGTCGCTGACCACGGTGCTGAGACGGTACTGGTCGTTCCCCAGATCCTCGATTATCTCGACGGTCGCAGTGACGCGATCGCCGATTCTGACGGGCCCGCGGAACTCCATATCCTGCGAGAGGTAGATGGTCAGGCCGGGAAGGCGTGCCAGTGCGGCGCTGATGAGCCCCGAGACGAGCGTCCCGTGGGCGATACGACCGCCGAATCGAGCCTCGGCGGCGAACTCGTCGTCGAGGTGGAGGCGGTTCGTGTCGCCACTGGCAAGCGCGAACCGTTCGACGTCCGCGTCGTCGATCGGCTTGCTGAAACTCACACTGTCTCCCACCGTGATCGCGTCAGGCTGTTCGACTGATCGTTCGTACTCCCACTCGTCCGTCTCGAACGCGAGCGAGGGCACTGATCCCGGGCGGAGTTCTTCGGCTTCGGTACCGCTTTCCGCCACATCGCCGTCGTCGCCGTTTCCGCCGTTGTCGGCCGACGCGCCGATCGCCGCGCGGTTCATCGCTGTTGCACTTTTTACTGCACTTTCTCCTAGCTGCATCCACGCGCTCGTGAGATCCGCGAAGGGTGTCGTAGCTCCCGTATCCTCGGGCATACTTATCACTAGGAGAGGTGGTATAAGTTTCCACTGGCTGTAATCCACGCTTACAATCAGCGGGAAACCACAGTTCAACGTCTCGACAATCGAACGGGGTCCAATCGGTAAAACCACTCAGTACCATTGAGTGCCATTCAGGGGTAACAGTTAAGATACAGCGGGTCGTATGCATACATGATGACAGACGAGACGACCGGAATGCAGTGGCCGCCGGCTATGTTCGCCGAGCAGTTGCAAAACGCGAGTGAACAGGCTGTCGAGAGCCAGCAGGAACTCGCAAAGCAGTTCGTGTCCGCTACCATGGGCGCGGGGTCGAACAACATGTCCGGGTTCCCGGCGATGGCGATGGGAACTGGGACGTTCAAGACCCGCGTGCAGAGCGGCGGCCGGATCAGCATTCCGGACGCTGAACGTGAAGCCCTCGACATCGACGAGGGCGACATCGTTCAGACGATCGTCATCCCGATCAAAACAAGTGATTCCAATGAGTGAAACCAACCCCATCAAGACCGTCTTCGACTTCCAGCGAACCGTCCTCGAATCGAGCCAGCGCATGACCCATAACACCATCGAGGCCCAGCAGACCGCGATGCAGGCGTTCGTCGACAGCATGGCCGCTATGGAAGAGATCACCGAGCAGAACGCCAGCATGAGTCAAGACGCTGTCCACAGCTACTTCGACGCCGTCGAAGAAATGATGCCCGAAGAGAGCAGCGTCGACTTCGCGGAGCTTCGCGAGATGACCGACGAGCAGTTCGAGATGTACGGCGAAGTCAGCGACGAGACGTGGAGTGCCGTCCACGAGGCACTCGACGAGGCCAACGGGACCTTCGAGGAGGCCAGCAGCGAGTATATCGACGCCGTCGACGACCAGTTCGACGCGTATCTCGAGGTTCACGAAGAGGTCGAAGATACGACTGTGGAAATGGCCGAGGAGATGGAGTCGACCGCCGAAGAGATCGACGTCTCCGCGCCGTAGAGCGCCTAACACTTTTCGTCCCGGCCGCGGAATTCTTCCAACATGTCCGACACATACGACACCGACGCAGCACAGAACGGGTGGACCGAGTTCATGGAACAGATGAACGAGCAGTTCGTCGACGCCTTCGAGGAGAACATCGAGGCACAGGCCGGGTTCGTCGAGGCCTGGAGCGAGGCCGTCGAATCCGCGAGCGACGACGAACGGATCACCGAGGGCTTCGAGGGGTACGCGAACGCCTATCAGGTCTGGATGGACGCCGCCGAGGAGATGGTCGAACGCACCGGCGACGCGGCCGCGGGCGAGGACGTCTCCCCGGACGAGTTCCGCGACATCTGGCTCAACAACGCCAACCAGGCGTTCAGCGAGGTCATGTCGACCAGCGCCTTCGCGGCGATGACCGGCGAGACAGTCAGTGACGCCCTCGAAGTCCAGCAGATGGCCGACGAAAGCGCCGAGTCGACGCTCCGGCAACTTCGGATGCCGACCCAGAGCGATATCGAGGAGGTCGGCGACCGACTCGTCGAGCTAGAGCGACGCCAGCACGCCGTCGAGCAGAAACTCGACCGCGTGCTCGAACACTTAGAGGAGTGAGATAGCGATGAGAAACCCATACACCGCCACGCTGGATCTCCAGCGTCAGGCCTGGGAGAACGCTACGGACATCATCGAGTCGGCAGGCACGATGCCCGACGCTGGCGAGGCAATCGCCGAGGCCGATGTCGGCGAGACGCCCAAAGAGACCGTCTACGAGGAGAACAAGCTCAAACTCTATCACTACGAGTCCCAGACAGAGAGCCAACACGACGTACCGATCCTGATCGTCTACGCGCTGATCAATCGGCCGTATATCCTCGACCTGCAGCCGAACCGGTCGGTCGTCCGAACACTGCTTAACAACGGCTTCGACGTCTATCTGATCGACTGGGACGAGCCCTCACAGCTAGACCGCTCGCTCACCCTTGACGACTACGTCAACCGGTATCTCGACAACTGCGTCGACGAGGTGCGAGACCGATCCGGCCAGGACAGCATCAACCTGCTCGGCTACTGTATGGGCGGGACCATGTCGACGATGTACGCCGCGCTCTTCCCCGAGAAAGTCCGGAACCTCGGCCTGATGGCCGCCGGCCTCTGTTTCGAGGGGACTGGCGGCGTTCTCGAACTCTGGGGCGACGAGGAGTATTTCGATCCCGACGTCGTCACCGACACCTTCGGCAACGTCCCCGCTGACTTCCTGGACGTCGGCTTCGCACTGATGGACCCTGTCGAGAACTACATCACCAAGTACGTCCGGTTCTACGACAACGTCGAGGACGAGGACTTCGTCGGGAACTTCGCCCGTATGGAGGAATGGCTCGGCGACGGCATCGACGTGGCCGGCACCACCTTCGAGGAGTTCATCACCGACATCTACCAGGAGAACGCCCTTTACCGGAACGAACTCGAACTCGGCGGCGAGCACGTCGACCTGAACGAGATCAACATGCCGGTCCTGAACATCGTCGCCGAGTACGACCACCTCATCCCTCCGGAAGCCTCGAAGCCGTTCAACGAGGTCATACCGAGCGACGACACGAGCGTCATGGAGTTCAAGACGGGCCATATCGGGATGTCCGTCTCCTCGCGCTCACACGAGGAACTCTGGCCAGACGTGTGTGAGTGGTTCGAGGAGCGCTCGAACGGCGAGTTCGAAGCCGAAGCGGAGACGCCCGACCCCGATGAACAGGATACTGCCCTCGCCGAGGGCGTCGCTGGCGACGAAACCGGTCCGGACGACCTCGACGAGGAACCGGTCGACATCGAGACGTCGGATACCCACGCGGACGACGAACTGGACGAAGAGATCGGCGAGGACCGGTCGGACGAAGAGATCGGCGAACTCGTCGAGGACGACATTCAGGAAGAGCCTGCCAAGCCGGGCGAGATGACCGTCGAGGACGAGATCGGCGACCTCGCCGAGGACGACTCCGAACCGGAATCGAACGGCGATTGGGAGTCGGTTATCGTACTCGATGGGATCGGCCCGGCCTACGAGGAGCGCCTGAGCGAGGCGGGCTACGGCACGGTTGCCGCACTCGTCGAGGCGGACGCCGAGACGGTCGCGACCGAGTGTGACATCCAGACCGCGCGTGTCGAGGACTGGATCGAGCAGGCGCGCTCGCTCGACGACTGAGGCGATCTGCACGTGGCCGGCTCCGCGATTGTCGGCCCACATTTATTACAGTTCTCGCTGATGTCACTATTATCACGGGATACGCCCGTAGGATACAGCATGGACGATAGAACCTGCCTCATCACCGGGGCGTCGCGGGGGATCGGGAGCGGGATCGCAAAAGACCTCGGAGCCGAGGGTGCAAACGTGATCGTCAACTACCGGAATTCAACTGACAAGGCCGAGGACGTCGTCGAGAGGATCCGCTCGGCAGGCGGAACGGCGATAACCGCTCAGGCCGACGTCACCGGCCGCATGGAGGTCGAGGCGATGCGCGAGGCGATCCACGAGGAGTTCGGCCCCGTCGACGTGCTGGTCAACAACGCCGGGATCACCCAGGATACCCGCTTCGAGGAGATGACCCGCGAGGAGTGGGATCGAGTGATCGATGTCAACCTCGGCGGCGTGTTCAACGTCACCCAGACCTTTTTCGATGACATTCGCAGCGCCGAGGAGGGACGGCTGATCAATATCTCCAGCATCGTCGGCAAGCAGGGGAACTTCGGACAGGCGAACTACGCCACCGCAAAGAGCGGTCTCTTCGGCTTCACCCGAACCATCGCGCTCGAACTCGCCCGGTCGGGGTCGACTGCCAATGCCGTCTGTCCGGGCTTTACACAGACGGACATGCTTGCCGAGGTCGACGACCGTATCCAGGAGCAGATCCTCGAAGACGTCCCGCTCGGCCGCTTCGCAGAGATCGAGGACATCGCCGCGACGGTCCGGTTTCTCGCCAGCGAGGACTCGTCGTACATCACCGGTGAAGTGATCGACGTCAACGGCGGGATGGATCTATGACATCCTCCGCGCCGTGAACGGCGGGACTCTCTCGCTGTTACAGGTAGCTACCCGATGACAGAACTGAATAGAAAGGCTTTGTTGAAATCCTTCGATCTAAACACTACTGGTGTGCTGAATACAGGGCGCGAGTCTTGCAGATACTCCGCTCAGATCGCAGGTTGGTCATAACCATCATCCCATCCCCATGAGATATTTATGACAACAAATAAAGCTGGTACTATGGCAATCGCAATTCTCTCGGACATGCACATTCCGGGACAAGCGGAGCAAATCCCGGAGCAGTTTCGTGTACATATTAAAGAGGCCGATCACGTCGTTCATGCAGGAGATTTCGGTTCGAAAGAGGCGCTCGCGGATATTCGAGAACTCTCGGGTAACCTAACGTCGGTCTATGGAAACGCCGACCCGGCTAATATTGATCTCCCACCAGTTGCGTCGATCACAGTCAACGACGTGACATTCGTTGTTTCACACGGAATGATCAACTTCGTTCAACGAGCGGTGTCAAGTTCAGAGGGCGTTGTTTTCAACCACGACGACTGGTTAGATGCCGTTGCCGATACTGCCCAAGCGAGAGCTGATACGAACGGATTAGTTGTCGGTATTGGTGGCCACAGCCACGAGGTGGAGGACGAAATTCATGACGATATTCGAGTACTGAATCCAGGGAGTGCGACGGGTGTTGGCCCGGCCAACGGCATAGCAACGATGATGACTGCTGAGGTCTCTGATAGTGGAGTTGACGTAACTATTCATAAGTCATCATAATTTCACATTGCTGCTATCCTGCTGAGTTATCCGTGTCGGTGTGAAATTAATGGCGATCCAGTGCTATATAGAATCTCTGTATTCAGTACGACCGCTAAAACGTATCATCAAATAAGGATTTCAACGAAGCCAATAGAAACGAAAACTAGCGCCTCAGATACCGCTCTCGAAGTCGTCGAGCGCGTAGCTCGGCTCCGCGCCGCGGCGGTCGAGCAGTTCGTTGGCCATCAGCCAGTAGACGACTGATAGTGCCTTGCGACCCTTGTTGTTCGTCGGGACGACCAGGTCGACGTTGCTGGTCTGGTTGTTCGAGTCACACATGGCGATGACGGGGATGCCGACCGTGATCGCCTCCTTGACGGCCTGCTCGTCACCGATCGGGTCAGTGACGACCAGCACGTCCGGCTCGATGTAGCCGTCGTACTTCGGGTTCGTGAGCGTCCCGGGGATGAAGCGTCCGGTCCGTGCACGAGCGCCAACTGCCTCGGCGAACTTCTCGGCCGGGAACCGGCCGTACTGTCGCGAGGAAGTGACGAGGATCTGCTCCGCAGTGTAGTTGGACAGGAAGTCCGCGGCCGTACGGATACGGTCGTCGGTCGTACCGACGTCCAGCACGTAGAGACCGTCGGTACGGACGCGGTGGATAAACCGCTCCATGTCCGACGTCTTCTGCTGGGTACCGATGTGGACACCGGCACCGAGATAGTCCTCGACGGGGATGAGGAGGTCGGCCTCGTCGTCGGCCATGACGTCCTCGTCTAGCTGTGGTTCGTCCTCGGCCTCCTCGGCGTCGGCGGTCGCTTCCTCGGCGGGCTCCGCGTCCGGTTCGGCGGCCGCTCCACCCTCCGGCTCCTCGTCGACCGCCTCCTCGGCGTCGTCGAGCCCTTCCTGTTCTACGTCGTTTTCTGTCATGCTGCGTCGTCCGCGATGCGGATTAGTTCGTTGAGTTTTGCGGTGCGCTCGCCACCGACTGCGCCGGTCTTGATGAAGTCGGCGTCGGTTGCGACGGCGAGGTGTGCGATCGTCGTGTCTTCGGTCTCACCGCTGCGGTGAGAGACGATGACGTCGTAGGTGTTCTTCGCGGCTAGCTCGATGGCGTCGAACGTGTCGCTGAGCGAGCCGATCTGGTTGGGTTTGATCAGGATGGAGTTGGCCGAATCCTGCTCGATGCCCCGCTCCAGTCGCGAGACGTTGGTGACGAAGAGGTCGTCGCCACAGATGAGCGTCTGGTCGCCGACGCGCTCGGTGAGGTCGGCGAAGGCCTCGAAGTCGTTCTCGTCGAGCGGGTCCTCGACGTACGCGAGGTCCCACTTCTCGACGAGTTCTGCGATGTAGTCGACCTGCTCGTCCGTACTGCGAACCTGATCGCTGTAGATGTAGCCGCCTTCGTCTTCGTCGTACATCTCCGCAGCGGCGAGGTCGAGTCCGAACTTGATCTCGAAGCCGACCTCCTCGGCGACGGCCGAGGTGGCCTCGTCGAGAATCTCGAACGCTTCGGCGTCGTCGATCGACGGCGCCCACGCGCCCTCGTCGCCCTTGCCCGACGGTGCGTCCCGCTCGATGAGCATATCGTGGATCTTCTGGTGGACCGCCGCGTTGGCGAAGACGGCATCGGCGACGCTCGGCGCGCCGACCGGTGCCGACAGGAACTCCTGAATGTCCGTGGCGTCAGCGGCGTGTTCGCCACCGCCGACGACGTTACCCAGCGGGATCGGGAAGTTGTCACCGCGGAACGCGCCACCGAGATGCTGGTACAGCGGTGTACCGAGCACGTCGGCCGCGGCCTTCGCGGTCGCCATACTGATCGCGACGGCGCTGTTCGCGCCGATCTCCGAGAAGTCGTCCGTACCGTCCGCGGCACGGAGCGTGTTGTCGACAGAACGCTGATCGCCCGCGTGCACCGCGTCGACGAGACGGGGTACGGCGTGCTCTCTCGCGTTCGCGATCGCTTCGTTCGCTGGCAGTTCGATCGCCTCGAACTCGCCTGTCGAGGCCCCGCTCGGTGCTGCTGCGCGGCCGAAGCCACCACTCTCGGTCAGTACGTCTGCTTCTACCGTTGCGTTACCTCGCGAGTCGAGGATGCGTCGGAGTCGGATGTCAGTGATCAGAGTCATGTTCTGTTAACCGTGAACGGGAGGGCGTTTGCGTCGTACTCTTCCGCTGCGATCAGGATCGGTTCCGCCTGATCGGTTTCGACGAGTACCGGTGCCCCGTACGAGATCTGTAGCGCTCGTGCGCCGAGGATCCGTGCTTTCTCGTATCGTGTGTATCGCTGTGTCCCGGACATAATTACTGATAGGGTGCGACGATGTCGACGAGGTCCTTGTGGGAGACGAGCATCCGGCGACAGCAGTGTCGCTCGACGCCGAGTTCGTCGAGAACTTCGGCGGGATTTTCGTCGCCCTCACGAGCGCGCTCCTTGAACTCTTCCCAGTGCTCACCCACGACGTTGCCGCACGTGAAACACCGGACTGGTACCATCATAGTATCACCTTAGCGGTAGGATTTCTGGTAGCGGGCACGTGCGCCGGGTCCGCCCCACTTCTTTGGTTCGGACTGGCGAACGTCGTTGACCAGCAGCGAGCGGTCGAACTCCATGAACGCGTCACGGAGTTCGGCGTCGCCCGTATGCTGGACAAGCCCGCGTGCGATTGCCGTTCGCACGGCGTCGGCCTGTCCGGAGACACCGCCGCCTTCGACGGCGACTTCGATGTCGATGCTGTCACGAACCTCGTCCGCGATGCGGAACGGTTCGGTCATCTTCAGACGCGACGTCTCCGGGTCGACCAGTTCGACCGGACTGGAGTTGATTCGTACGCGACCCTCACCATCGCGGACGGTAGCGCGTGCGATGGCGGTTTTCTTCTTGCCACTGGTGTTGGTTACCATGTTCGGTTAGCACCCAGGTTCTCGCTGATCTCTCCGAGCTGGAGGAACTTGATGTTCGATAGTCGGTCGAGGGAGGTTCCCTCGAGGACTTCGCCGTCATCGTCGTACGGGTTGCCGACGTAGACGCGGACGTTCTCGAACGCTTCGAGGCCACGATCCTTCTTGTACGGCAGCATGCCGCGGATCGAGCGCTTGAAGATCATGTCCGGCCGTTTCGGGTAGTACGGACCTCGATCGGTGCCGACTTCGACTCGCTTCTCGAAGGTGCCCATCACGTCGTCTTCGCTGCCCGTGATGACCGCGTTCTCGGCGTTGACTACCGCGATGCGCTCGTCATCGAGCGCCTTCTGTGCGACCTTGCTAGCGACGCGACCGAGGATGCAGTCGCCGGCGTCGACGACTACGTCTGCCTCGAACTCCGCGACGCTCATCGGATCACCCGCACGTTAGATCCTTCGGGGTTCTGTTCGATTGCCTGTTCTAGCTCTACTGTTTCGCCGACCTGGTCGATCTTTTGTTCGGCCGTGCCCGAGAAGTCGACCGCTGCAACGGTGACCGACTTCTGCAGGACGCCGCTTCCGAGCACCTTGCCCGGAACGACGACTGTTTCGTCCTCCTGGGCGTATCGCTCGATACGTCCAAGATTCACTTCCGCGTGCGTGCGGCGGGGCTTTTCGAGCCGAGAGGCGACGTCGCTCCAGACGTTCGCGTCCTCGGTTCGAGAAACCGACTTCAGCTCGGCGATGAGACTGCTCAGTCTCGGGTTCGTCTTGCTCATAACTTTCCTCCTGAATAGGGGTGAAAACGGTGATGCAGGGAGCAGGATTTGAACCTGCGAACTCCTACGAGACAGCGCCCTGAACGCTGCGCCGTTGGCCTGACTTGGCTATCCCTGCCCGCGTTCTCGTTTACCGGGTGCCCCTTCAAACCACTTTCGATCGAAGCCGCCCCCGATTGCGGGGCGGCCATGGCTCCGGCCTCGTAGTGTACGGCGTCGGAGCCCGCCGAAATCCGGGCGAAGCTCTCGCTTCGGGTCCGGGCTTCGGTCAGGGGTGAGTGGTTTGTTGGAGCGATCATCTCTATAGCTGTACTGCGTCTTCGAGTTCGTCCGCGCGATCCGCGATGGAGTCGGCCGCCAGCGTGACGAGTTCCTCGACCGTGTAGGAGCCGTCAGTCTCGACGTGGAACACGAACGCGTTCGGGACGTCGGTGACTTCGACTTCCTTGCCGGGGTATCGCTGTGAGAGATCGTTGTCGAACTCTTCGGCAAGGAGTAACTCGCCGTCGTCCTCGACGATGCCCCGAACGATCCGGGCCTCTTCGTCCTCAAACTCGCCGCGGTCACCGACGACCTCGATCTGCTGGAGGTGTCGGTAGCCGACGGAGACGCCGCCCTGATGTTTGGCGTGCTCCTTGCCGGAGGTCATCACTGCCTCGGCTTCGAGTTCGAGCCGCTGGTCGTCCTTGAGGTCGATGATCGGGACGCCATCGGTAGCTACCTCGACCGACTCGTCGTGACAGACGAGATCGCCGGAGTAGGCCGTATTCGGTCCCGAGACGTCGATCGAGAGGGTGACGGAGTCACCCACCTCGAACTCCTCGGGCGGCGTGGTCAACGGAACCAGACCGAGCCGAAGCCCGATCTGTTCGTCGAACATCACAGACGAGTTCTCGATGAACTGGACCGTGTCGATGGCCATCGTCGGCACGTCGGCGATCATCGCTCGACGGATTCCGTTGGCGAAGGCCGGCGTGACTCCTCGGACGAGGAACCTCGCCGATCGATCGTCGCGTTCGATGAACTCGACCTCGTAATCCACTGGCATGGTCGTCAGAATCCGCCCTTGCCTTTCGGTGCGCGCGATCCGTCGTGTGGGATCGGGGTTACGTCTTCGATACGACCGATCTCGAGGCCGGCACGGGCAAGCGCACGGATCGTCGCCTGTGCGCCCGGTCCGGGGCTCTTCTGGAGGTTCCCGCCAGGTCCGCGAACGCGGACGTGGACACCGTCGATGCCCGCGGCGAGCACCTCTTCGGCGACCTGCTCGGCCATCTGCATGGCCGCGTAGGGGGACGCCTCGTCACGGTTCTGCTTGACGACTGCGCCGCCGGACGACTTCGCGATCGTCTCGGCGCCGGTCAGATCCGTGACCGTCATGATCGTGTTGTTGAACGATGCGTGCACGTGGGCTACGCCCCACTTTCCGTCTTCTGCCATGTTATTGCTCCTCCGCTCGTTCCGGGTGTAGGTCGTCCGCCAGCGGGCTGGTCTCGTCGAACTCGATCGAGGCCTCTTCGTCGACCCCGACTGTGTACGACGGGACAGTCACGCGGTGGTCACCGACAACGATGTGACCGTGACCGATGAACTGTCGTGCCTGCTGGGGCGTGTTTGCGAGGCCGTTGCGGTAGACGACAGTCTGGAGGCGACGTTCGAGCACGTCGTTGATCTCCAGGGACAGCACCTCGTCGAGACCGTCGGTCTCGCCGAGAATGCCGTCGCGTTTGAGGCGTGCGAGGAACTCGCTCCCCGCTTCCTCGGCGGCCTCGGTGTCACCGAGCGCCTCGCCGATGAGGCGTCGAGCCTCGCGACGCATGTCACGAAGCTCGGACTGGGCGCGCCAGAGTTCCTCTTTGGTCGCAAGGCCGTACCGGCCGACCAGGTCGTGTTCGCCCGCAATACGCTCGCCCTGCCACGGATGGTTAGGCGTCTCGTACGCTTTGGTTTTGTTACCGAGCGGCATTATTCTTCATCCCCCTCGGCTTCTGCCGCTTCTTCAGCGGCCTCTTCACGAAGCTCCTCGACGTTGACGCCGATCGTCCCTTCGGTACGTCCAGTGGACTTGGTCCGCTGGCCGCGTACCTTCTGGCCCCGGTTGTGACGAACGCCCCGGTAGGAGCTGATCATCTTCATCCGGTTGATGTCGTGGCGGCGCTTCATGTTCAGGTCGTTGCCGACCTTGTGCGTCGTTTCGCCCGAGAAAAAGTCCCGCTGGCGGTTCGCGAGCCAGTCGGGGACTTCCTCGGCGTACTCGTCGACGACATCGACGACCGCGTCGATCTCGTCGTCTTCGAGTCGACCGAACGTTGCCTGCCGGTCGACGTCGGCTTTGTCCGCAATGATTCGGGCCGTTCGGCGGCCGATGCCGTTCATCTCGATGAGCGACCGTTCGACGGATTTGGTCCCATCGAGGTCCGTCTGCCCGATGCGGACGAAATACCGAAGGTCCTCGTCGTCCTCGATTTCGTCCTGTGGTTCTTCTGCACTCATATGTGGTGTGTAGGTGTTGCAGTCGGTAGTCGACTGCGCTGGTACAATCCACCGACCGATACACTGGTCGGAAGATGGTTGACGTCGTGGCGGGGATTTGAACCCCGGAGGCTTTACGCCACATGGTTAGCAACCATGCGCCTTGGGCCGCTTGGCTACCACGACACGCTGTGTATCTCCGCCCTCGCGGACTCGGGGCCGTTGCCCCTACATTGGATTGCAGACGTACCTTTCCCGTTGCCGTACTTAAACACTACGATAGAACCCAGTGACAGACCGCCCGAATCGCGTGGGTTTCGGCCGTCAAACGGTCGTCGAGTGTTCACACGGATCAGCACTCATCGGCACGAAGGCCGACGGCGATGGACGCCACTATCAGTCGGATCTATAGAACGAATCCGTGCCGTGGTCGTCCTGCCAGGCGAACGTAAACAGTCGCCGCGTTGGCAATCTGTCGAGACGGCGACCGTCGGCCGAACGGCCCGTCGCGGGATCCCACGTCGTTCCGTCACCTGTGACGCCCGAGTCGGTTGCCTCGACCGGGAATCCCGGATCGGCAAAGCCGTGGATCCCGCCGTCCTCGGTCGCGATCACGAGGACGTCCCGCTCCCCAACTACCGTTCGGACGACGCCGCCGGCCTGCGAGACGTGCGGCAGCGGAAATCCGAGCGCCGCGTCGTCGAGTTCGATACCGAGCACGACCGTTTTCGGCCGGATATCGTCGTCGCGCGTCCACTCGCGGACGCTCTCGCCCGATCGGTGGGCCGCAAGACCGAACCCCTCTCCCGACCGATACGCCTCGTAGGGGGCCATATCGTACTCTATCGGTGCGGGTGAATCGTCGTCGCTCGCCGCCTCGCTCGTCCCGCCGGGCGCCTGGAGAACGACGCCGTCGGGGTACGACTGCTGGAACTCCTCCCAGGTGAGCATCGCGGCCGGCCGGACGGTGAGCGAATCCCCCTCGAACTGGCCGGAGAGACACGTCCCGCTCGATTGTTTCCACTCGCTTTCGGTTTCGCGGTCGTACATGACGAGGTCGTCGGCAAGCGTTCCGGAGACGCCGAACTCCAGTGTCCGCCCCTCGTGGCGACGGTCGTAGACGACCGCGCTCCCGCAGAGCGGACACCAGGTGACGGCGATCGGTTCTGTCCCCGCGTCGAGCACGTCGTTGACGATTTCGTGGTACGCGAGGACCCGGATCGGGTACGCACGCGGGTGCTGCGCGGACTCGACGACAACGACTCTGTCCTCCCCGTTGCCCTCGTAGCTCTCGCCGAACTCGGGGTCGTCGACGCTCGGGATCGCATCGCGTGGGATGACTCGACGAACGTTCACACACAGTCGTTGACGCGGACGGACAATAGTAGCACCGCCGAACCGCTCACAGCGGCGCGTCCGAAGTGTCCGGCCGTTCCGCACCCAGCCTCGCCACGACGGCCTCGATGCGGTTGTCGAGGGCAAGGGGGCCGCTGCCGCCGATCAGGAGGACCGATGCCATTCCGAACAGCGCGACGTGGGCCAGCACCGGATCGTCGGGCAGGGCAAACAGCGTCAGCGCGAACATCGTGATGGCCGTAGCCGCGCTCGCACGCGTAAAGAGCCCAACGATGAGGGCAATGCCCAGGGCGGTCTCAGTAAGCCCGGCACCCAGCACCCATAGCTCCGCGGGCACCGGGATGACCGCGGTGAGGTCGTAGTGTGAAACGACTTCCAGTCCGATACCGGGGCGAAGGAGCTTCTGGCTCGCGCCGAGATAGATGAACGTGATGCCGAGGCCGACCCGGGCGACCGTCGGGAAGAACCGCTCGTAGGGACGGATCCAGGCCTGTCCACGCTGGACGAAATCGTGGACGACGTCGAAGCGACCGTACACCGTGCCCGGCGTCCCGGCGAGACGCTGGAGGACGTGATCCCCGCTCGGCTTCCCGCTCCCGACGAGAGCCAGTGTCGCCATCCCGCCGGCGATCTCCAGTTGGAGCAACAGATCCGGGTAGATCACTGCCGCCACGACGTAGACGAGGAACCCGGCCACTGCGACGACCCGTGTCGCGATGCCGAACAGCAACAGGAAGCCGAGCGCGACCTGCAAGAGACGCATCTCGATTTCGACCGAGGGCGTGATGAAGTAGCCGGCGAAGCCGGCGCCGATCAGCGGAATACCGAAGGAGATCCGCAGGAGCCACGGTACGTACTCCGTGTACTCCGCCATCGCGGCGCGAAACGCCGTGATGTCCTGCCGGAGCGGCTGGAAATAGAGATAGGCAAGGACGACCCCGAGAACGGCGGCGGCACCGGCGACGAGCAGTCCGACCACGAGTGGATCCGACAGCGCATCCGCGAAGAACTCCGCAGGGGTGATGTCCTGTTCTTCCTCGACGACGTACTCCTCGTGAGCGCTCGCCGTCCCCACGAGCGAGAGGAGTACGAAAAGCGCCCCGAAAAACGCCGCCGGAGCGCGCGACAATCTGTGACGACCCGAATCTGGCATATCCTTCCTAAGGACCCCAGTCAACAAAAGGTGTTGTTGTTCCGGAGTTACGGCCAGCAATACCGGTTCACACGTCGAAGACGACGTATGCGTACCACTCCCCGTCGCGGCGTTCGAGGGCCATCTCCGAGTAGGTGACGGCTTTGACTTCCCGTGCCGTCACGTCCGCGAGCGGCACGCCGCGGGCCGAGGCGTCAACCCTCCACTCGCCGTCGTCCTCGACGACCGTCGCCTCGTTGTCGACCGGGAGAACCGACCGGACGTCCCGTTCGTAGATGAGTTCGTCGAGATACTCGAACAGGACGGCTTCGCGGCTTTCGGCGGTGACCGATAGCTCGAACCGCTCGCCCGTCCCGGGGACATCCTCGCACATCGCGGCGACTAGCCCATCGGCGACGGCGGCAGCAACGGCTGAAAACGTCTCGCCAGTCGCTTCGACGGCGATGTCAGCAGTATGTTCTCGTAGTTGGTAGCTCACGGTCGAACTGACGAGCGGATCGACCGTGAATACCCCGGTTTCGGACCGTCCCAGGGGCGAGAACGACGGCGATCTGCCGGTGGAATTATATTCACGTCGCCGTTACGTACCGACAGTGAGCGTTAACATCGATTCACGCGTCGTCGCGCCCGGCGACGATGACTACCTGAGTGATGCTTGGGAACTCAAAGAGCGGATCCGCCGCTCGGAGGGCGTCCTCAAGCAGCGGCGCGGCTTCTTTACGGATGCGTACCGCCGATCGACCGTCCACCTGTTCCTCGACGACGACGACCTCGTCGGTTTCGCGACGGTCCGACGTGACGGCTACATCCTGTTTCTGGCAGTTGCACCGGAGTTCCGCGGCGAAGGGTTCGGCGAACGACTCGTTGCTCGCGTCGCCGACGAGCACGGCTCCGTGACCTGTCACGCACGCGCGACGAACGAGAACGCATTGCAGTTCTACGAATCGCTAGGCTTCGAGATCAAACGGCGCATCGAGAACTACTACGAGGACGGCGGCGACGCATACTACCTCAAACTCGGCGAGGACGAGAGCATCACGAAACGGTTGAGCGAACTGGTCAGGCGACGCTAAGATGACCGCGCCGTCGCAAACACTCGGCGCATCCGTCGTACTCGCGTTCGGCCTCGCGCTCGCGGCAGTCATCTATCTCGATAAGCCGGGCGGCCGGTGGGGGCGGGCGGTTCGTTCCCGACTGCTACTGGGCGTCCCGTGGGGATCAGTCGTGTCTGTGCTGTTCGTTCTCGCGGTCTATCTGTTCCTGCAGGAGGGGCTATCGAACTGGTCGGACCCGGTGGTACTCCCCTATCGGTCGTGGTCGTATCTCTATCCGACCGGCTGGCTCACCGCGTCCTTTGCCCACGCCAGCCCCAGCCACGTCCTCGGGAACCTCACGAGCGCTATTGTGCTGGCACCGATCGCCGAGTACGCGTGGGGTCATCTGCCGAGCGAACGTGGTTCGCAGTCGTTCGCATCGTGGCGAACGAACCCGTGGATTCGGGCGTTCGTCGTCTTCCCGGCCGCCGTCCTGCTCGTGGGGGTGGCGACGAGCCTGTTCGCGCTCGGACCCGTAATCGGCTTTTCCGGCGTCGTCTTCGCCTTTGCCGGCTTCGCAATCGTCCACTATCCCGTCGTGACGGTCGTGGGACTGCTGATCTCGCGGGTGGTCAGAACCACGCTCCAGAGCCTGCTCGATCCCGTCCTCGTGGCGACGACCTCGGCGAGTGCCCCATCCGCGCCGTCGTGGGCGTCGATTGCGGTACAGGGACACGCGCTGGGTTTTCTCCTCGGCGCCGTCCTCGGTCTCGCCGTCCTCCGGCGGCGCGCGCGGCGGCCGAGCGCCGCCCGTCTCCTCGGGGCAACGCTGGTCTTCGGCATCGTGCAGGGGCTCTATCTCGTCTACTGGTTCCGCGGCGGCGGCGAGTACGTGCTCTTTCGCGGGCCCGGGATCGTACTCGTGGTTCTGCTCGCCGTGGTCGTCACGCTGGCTGCGACCGCCTCCGACAGGACGGTCGTCCGCTCGACGACGCGCCGTGGCGTCGCCATCACGATACTGATACTTGGCCTCGCCGCGCTCGGCGGGGTAGCTATCGTCCCGAACCTCTACACCGTAGACGACACCTCGATCGACGAGGACGCAGTGACCGTCGAGGACTACCAGATCACCTACGACGAGGGCGTCCGCAACGAGATGGTGTTCGCCTACGATATCGAACTGTTCGGCGAGAGCACCTCCATCGACACCAGCGGAGTGATCGTCACTAGCGAACAGCGGGGCATCTGGATGACCCACACCTCGAAAGAGAGACTGAAGTTCCGCGGCTCGACGACGGTCACGGTGGGTGGCCCAGGCTGGAGCGAGACCGTCCGCGTGGTTCGTGAAGGGTGGACGCCGACCGGGAAAGAGACCGTCTATCAGGTGTTCATCGACGGGGAAGAGCAACCGGTGTTCGCCTCCGACCTCCAGACTGCGACACCGCGGATCGACGGGCGTTCCGTCATGATCATCCCCGAGAACGGTCAGTTCATCCTTGCCGTCGACGACGGGAACGGTCGCCTCGATCGAACGCCCCTGCCCACAGCAGACGAACCGGTCGAGGCTGGCGGGCTTACCTTCGAGCGCAAACAGGCCGAAGGACGGACAGTGATCATGGCCGAGCGCGGCGAGACGAGCGTCGAGATAGCGCGGGCGGAAGGTCGTGGGTTCTAGCGGTCCCACTCGATACGGAACACTTCGGCGTCGACGACGCGTCGGTTCTCGCTGTGGAACTCGAACTCCCGGTCCAGATCGAGTTCGGCACGGAACGCTCGCGTGACCTCGCCACCGTTGTCGCCGGCGAACGCCTCGACGAACTCCTGACTGTCCGAATTGTGGATCGAGTAGGAGACGGAGGCGATCTCAGAGGCAGTTTTGAGAAACGCCCGGTCGGCGTGAGCGTTCCCGTCCTGCGCGCCGAACGGGGGGTTCATCAGAACGACGGCGTCGTCGATACAGAGCGGTGCGCGCGTCGCGTCGGCGTGGATCCAGCCGATATCGGTCGTCGTCCCGACTCGGCGCTCGTTCCGGCGTGCTGTCTGCAAGGCTCCACGGTCGATGTCGATGCCGATCGCTCGCTCGGGCCCGCGTAGCGCCGCCCCCAGCGCGAGCATCCCCGTCCCGGCACCGAGATCCAGCACGGTTCGACCGTCGATGTCGCCCTGCAGATCCGCGACGTGGACCAGATGGGCCGCCAGATCCGGCGGCGTCCGGTACTGCTCCAGTTCGACCGTCGGATCGTCGAACCCACCCACAACGCCGAGTTGCTGGGCGAGTTGTCGTTTCGTACTCATCGGTCGCTGGCCCCTGTCGGGACCCGTATCACCGCAGTCGTCCGACTCTCCCTGGCGCATCCGATCGTCGGCATCGACGTCTGGTACATCTCACAGACTAATACACAGTATGAATACAAAAGCGTGATGGATGCGCATGAGTTATATATCTGGACACAGCGATACGTGGCCCGCCGGGATTGTGCTCTTCGCATCGTTCGCGGAAAATAGTTAAGTCGGTGCCCTTCGTCGGCATCGATATGGACTGCCCACGCTGTTCGGAGCCGTTACAGACCTACACACTGGAGGGTCATCAGGCGGAGGTCTGTGAATCCTGTGGCTACGCCGGAGTCGCGGTGGAGCACGCCAGCGAGCGCGAGGAGTTCGAGTCCTGGCAGGACGCGCTCAGTCGCTTCCGCGAGAAGTAGCTCCCGAGTTCGTCGGCAGGGCCGACCAACAGCCAGTCATCAGTGTCTCTGGCATGCGAAAACCCGTTACTGCACTCACGTGGAACGGATCGGTACAAAAGCTTTCTAGCGGTTGTGGCGACAGGGGCGATACGGTCTATCAGCTAACCAATACCGGCAGCTAGCGCCACGGCCTCACGCAAAAAATTGAACGAGGTTCGGGCTACGTTACTCGTCGGCGGCCGGGGCTTCTTCCTCTTCGGCGCCGCCTGCCGGCGCTTCTTCGTCGGAGCGTGCGGCCACGAGGCCACCACGTGCAACGCTGTACAGGGGCTCGTTGGCGTGGCTGACGCCGCTGATCGAGAACGGAATGTTGGCGTCCTGCAGATGGTCGCGGAACAGGTCCTCGAAGCCGTCGGGGCTGGAGGTGCCGCCAGTGACGACGACCGGCACGTCCAGACCTTCCTCGACGTCTTCGTCGTCGACTTCCTTGACGATCAGGTCGATGACGTAGTCCAGCAGGTTCTCGTAGTAAATCGACAGCGCGCCCTCGACGCCGCCGACGTCGGTCTGGAAGTCGAGTTCGAAGTCGTCTTCCTTGATAGAGGTGACTTTGTCGACCGGCGTGCCAGTTGCCTGTGCAGCCTGCTCGTCCACCCAGTCACCTCCACGGGCGACCGAGAACTTCATAACCGGCACCGCGTAGTACGCCAGACAGACGTTGGTCATCCCGGCACCGAAGCTGATACCCAGCCCGGTGAAGTCGTTGTCAGCCAACTCGCTATAGATGACCGACATTCCCTCGTTGATGGGTTCGGCGTCATAGCCCATGTCGTTGATGAAGGATTCGAGGGTCTTCTGGTGATACAGCGTCGAGATGCTCGAGTCGATCGGATCCGCCGGGGAGGAGAAGTACAGTTTCTCGCCGGGGTGGTTCGGCTCGCCAACCACCTGCTCGATGATGAGCTTCATCATCGGGATTGCGGACTTCTCGTCCGAAGAGAGGATGCCGTGCTGCATAGGACGTCGAGTCTCGCGGTTGAAGATGTTCGCAAAGTTGAGTGCGTCATCGCCGACCACGTAGACCTTGTCGTCCTTGCGGATGTGGAGCACTTCGCTTCGAGAGAGCATCTGCTCCGCCATGTCGGAGTAATCGATCTCTACGAAGGAGTTGCGCTGTTGCACGAAGACGGTGTCGTTACCATCCTGCTGTGCCGACAGGATGTTCATTGTGCCGACGTCTAGGCCTTTCGCCATAGTCGATACAAGCTTCCCCCCATACAATAAAACTATGTGAAATATTTACAGAACTTCCCGGCAAGTAAATATAACCATGCCGAGGGGACGACGATCAGTTCCGACCCAGCAGTCCGCGGACCCGGTCGATGAGACCGATATCGGCTATAACGCCGTCGTTCTCCTCGTTGGCCTCCTCCTGCTGTTTTCGTTGACGCAGTTCGTTGAGTTTCGAGGTCTGGTCGTCGACCGTCGACGACGACGTGGCCGTCTTCGTATCGCCCCCCTTGAGCGCTTTTAGCCCGCTCACCTGCGTGTCGACGCCGCCAGTCTGGCGCGTCGTCTCGGCCTCCACGTCGACGTTGGCCGCCTCGAACGAGTCCGACGCACTGAACGAGAGTCGCTTCGACTCCTGTTTCTCGACGCCACCCCAGGACATCTCGACGCCCTCCATCGCCGACTCGATATCCTGTTCGATATCTTCTTCACTGATCGATTCTTCGACCTCGTCCTCCTCGACGGCCTCGATTTCGGAGGGGTGGGGTTTTGCACGTTCGAGTTGGTGGGCCACCAGTGCGGCGCCGGTGGCCGCAGCGACGACAGCGAGTCCGACCCCGTAAGTCCCGAGGATCGTGAGCATCGTCGTGGCTCCGAACTCGGCCCACTGGCTGGGGTAGTACCAGGAGAACGCAACGGTGGCACCGATCGTCACTACGACGCCAGCCGCTGACGCGAGCACTGCCTTCTGTTCGACCGGCAACAGTACGTCGACGCCTAGCAACAGGAGCGGCAACGACAGCAGTGCGGCGACGAAGGCGACGTTCGCGAAGACGAAGTACGATCCCTCGCGATACCCGAACGCCGTGACACCGCCGATGAAAGTAACCGCTGCGATCACCGCAAGCGCTACCCCGATAAAAAAGAGTCCGAAGCCGAGGTAAACGTCCGTCTGTGCATCCGGTTCGCCGATGTACTGTTCGTACAGATCGAACAGTTTGTTGTCGGGTAGGGTGTCGGAACCGTCCTCAGTCATTGGCATCGACTTCTTACCGCATACTCATGATTGTTCCCCTTATTATTTCGTATCTGACGAATATGGATTGAGAACTGGTGGCGGGCCCACGGCTGTTCGAACCGGGAAAATCGCCATGATCGGGGTCGAAAAGAGCGCAACAGTCGGAGGATCACATCCCGTATCGAATTCGGTCGCCGGGTCGACGACAACCGTTCGGCTTCCGTTCGTCGCTACCAGGTGCCGTGGAACGTGTCGAAGCTCAGTTCGTCGAGCGGTTTGTTGCCGACGGCGATCTGGTACTCGCCGGGCGTGAGCATCGGCTTGTGGAACTGCGGGCCGTCGTCGGTCGTGATCCGCGGACAGCCAGTGTTGACGTAGGCGTCGAAGCCGAAGTTCCGCAGGCGATCAGGCGTTACCTCGTCCATCGTGATCAGATAGGCGTTGTCGTTGTCTTCGAGGACCGCCTCTGCCTGATCCATCCGACCCTGCCCGATCTTGGTACAGAAGATGACACCGAACGTCTCGGCGTCCATCGCCTTGTGGACGGTGGCGTAGCGCTGTTTCATGAACTTCTCGGTGTCCGCGATGGTCACCACGTTGTTGACCGGATCCGCGATAATTACGTTCTTGTCGGGGTGTTCCATCGCCAGTCCGAGCGGGTGGAACTTCCCGCCGCCGACGTAGAGGATCTGGTCGGCGTCGACGTCGGCCGAAGCGTAGTTACAGCCGAGTACCTGCCCTTCGTGGGTGAGTCGGTCGTCGCCGCGGCGGGTGTGGACGTTGTAGCCGCGGTCTTCGAGCCACTCGGACATCTCCGAGAAGCGGTTCATGTGCTGGGCGGTCGTCACGAGCCCCACGTCGGGGTCGTCGTCCGGGTCGGTGAGTTCCCCCCTGGCCTCCTCCATGATCGGCATGACGTCGACGTTCGAGAAAAGCGGGACGTAGATGATCTTGTCCGACTCCTTCATCGGGCTATGCCCGAAGTGGACGAACACGTCAGTCCGGCGCATCATGAAGGTGTCCAGATCGCAGGCGCCATAACAGGGCTGGCCTGAGAGCAGGATCATCACGTCGTCGTCGAGGATTTGGCGCAGGTCGTCGGCGACGTCCGGGCCGCGGCGTTTGAGACCCTCGGGGAACTGCAGACCGACTTTCTTTGCGTCGCGCTCTTCGACTGCCTCGACGATCCGGTCGAGTTCGTAATCCCATTCTCGGTCGTGCTTGAGGGACATACCGGTGTTCCGGAGGTCCCCGTCGCTGTACTCCGTCTCCTCGCTCATTGTCCCGATTAGCGGTCCGGAACGTATAACCTCGGCGTTTGCCAAAGAGACGTGATACTACTCCACATCCCTGGTTGACCGATCACGGGTTTCAAGCCGTTCGCCTACCTGAATATAGCCATGTCAGAGACACCGACGTTGCCGCTCGAACATCGGACGATCGAGGCCGAGGGCGATGGTCCGTCCCCCGCCGTCGTCATACTCCACGGTCGCGGTGCCGACGAGACCGATCTACTGCCGATCGCTCAGCGGTTCCCCGATGACCTGTTCGTTCTGGCCCTGCGCGCGCCTGACACGCTACAGGGCGGCTACACCTGGTACGAACTCGACCTCTCGGGGGGCGGTCTCCACGAGAGCGAGCCCCACCCCGAGCAGTTCCGCCGAAGCCTCGATCTGGTCGACGAGTCGATCGAGGCCGCCATCGAGCGCTACGATCTCGATGCCGACCGGATCGGCCTGCTCGGCTTCAGTCAGGGCGGCATCACCGCCCTCTCGCTCCTGCTCGAGGATCCCGACCGGATCGACTGGGTCGCCGCGCTGCACTGTTATCTCCCAGAATCACACGCCGATCTAACTCCCGACGGCATCGAGGACAAACCCGTCTTCATCGCGGGCGGCAGTCGGGACCAGATTATCCCGCCAGGACGGACCGACAGCGCGGCCGTCCGTCTGAGCGAACTCGGCGCGGCGGTCACCGCCCGGACCTACGAGATGAGCCACGGGATCGGCCCGGACGAGCACGCCGATCTGCTGGAGTGGGTCGACGAACAGGTCTAGAGCAGGCCGTCGTCTTCGCCGTCATCGGTCGTATCGCCCCCATCATCTCCGTCACTGCTCGTATCGCCTGCGCCCTCGTCACCGCTATCGACGTGCTCTACGACACCGCTCATCAGCGCCTCGACGTTCCCTTCCTCCTCGCTCCGGACCAGTTCCGGGTAGACACCGATGGTTACGAGCAGGTCGTCGTCAGTCTCGACGGCCTTGCTGACGTGAAGGTAGACGTCGACGTCCTCGCCGCCGAACTGCGCGCTGGCGCTGAACAGCGAGACGGTCGTCGACTGATCGAGGATGGTTGCCGTCCCGTCCTCCTCGTGTTGGATGTCGTCAATCCTGTCGTAGTTGTCGTCGACCAGATCGACGAGGTCGCGCGTCGACATGTCCTCGACGGGGTTGAACTGGTAGTTCGGGATGCCGATCTGGGGCGTCGCTAGTATCGTGAACACTGCGCCACGCTGCTCACCAAGCGGGCCCATGTCGACCGTCTTCTCGTGTTCGGTCATGTAGTTCGTGACCCGGACGGACTCCGTGACTGGGCCGACACCGACCGACTCCTCGACCGGGAGTTCCTCGATACCGACCTGTTCGTAGCCGGTCCCCTCGCGGGTGTCGGCGTCGACGCCACCCGGCGTCGCTTCGTGCTCGTCGAGTCCGGCCAGTCCGAGACAGCCAGAAAGGGATGCGAGGCCGAGCGCACCCGCTCCAGCGAGGAAGTGTCGTCTGTTCATCTGCCAAAGAATTACTAGGCAGTTTGTAAGTGTTTTGTGGCTTTCCGGCAACGGGATCAAAAAGGGTCCGGGGACGCTACAGCTCGACGAACGGCTCGATAGCGCCCTCCCCGCTGACTGCATATACCGTCCATGTCCTGTCTTTTTCGCCGCCCATTCCGGGCGAGCCGGCGGGCATCCCCGGCAGGGCGATACCGGCGACGTTCGGCTCGTCCTCGAGCAGTTTTGCGAGCGTCTCGACCGGGATATGCCCTTCGGCGAAGTACGACCCGACCTCGACGGTGTGACAGCTGTGTAGGTCATCAGGAATTCCGAGGTCTGTTTTGACTGTCGTGACGTCTTCCGGCACCGAGGACGAGAGCGATCCCTCCAGATGGTCGTCCAGATATTCCTCGTAGGCGCCACAGCAGCCACAGTTCGGACTGTTGTACTGGTGTGCGGTGGCCGAAAGCGTTCCCGAGTAGGACCACTCCTCCGTGCTGTCGCCGCCCAGACAGCCTGCCACCGAAACGGTGGCGACCGAGGACGCCCCAGCAAGTAGTGATCGCCGGGAGACCCGATCGGTCATCGAACCACCCCTGCAAGGGCGCGGAACGGCTTCGTCACCGCGAGGTGGTAGTCCTCGTGGGGGTCGTAGCCGCGGAAAGCGAGGCTGTTACCCATCACCGAGAGGCTGGACCCGGTCATCGCCAGGCCGGCCAGCGCGGGGTTGAGCAGTCCCAGCGAGGCGATCGGGACGAGCGTGACGTTGTACGCGAACGCCCAGAACAGGTTCTGCCAGACCTTCGCGATCGTCGCCTCGGAGATCCGAATCGCCTTGAGCACGTCGGCAGGGTCGTCGCGCATCAGCGTGACGTCCGCGCTCTCGATAGCGACGTCGGTCCCGCTCCCGATGGCGATGCCGACGTGGGCGGTCGTCAGCGCGGGCGCGTCGTTGACGCCGTCACCGACCATGATCGCGCGGCGGTCACCCTCCTGAATCCGATCGACTGTATCCGCTTTCTCGTCGGGAAGTACCTCCGAGTAGACGTCGTCCGCGTCGATCCTGAGTTCCTCGGCGACGGCGTGGGCCGTCCGGTCGTTGTCGCCGGTCAGCATGATCGGGTCGATGCCGCGCTCCTGTAGCGCGGCGACGGTCTCTTTCGCGCTCTCGCGGACGGTGTCGGCGGTGGCAACTACGCCGATCAGTCGGCCGTCGAGGGCGACCAGCATCGCGGTCTTGCCATCGCGTTCGAGGCCTTCCATCGTCTCCACGGCGGGGTCGGGATCGATCCCGTTGTCCCGCATGAGTTTGCGGTTGCCGACCAGCGCCTCGCCGCGGGCCGTTTCGGCGCGGACGCCGTGGCCGGGGACGTTCTCGAACTCGGTCGCGTCCTCGATGTCGATGCCGCGCTCGTTCGCGCCCTCGACGATGGCCTGTGCGAGCGGGTGTTCGGAGTCAGATTCGACGCTGGCGGCGACCGCCAGCACGTCGTCCTCGCTGAACTCCCGCTCCTCGGTTACGACCGCGCCGCCGTCGGGGAGTTCTACACCGCCATCGGCGGTGACGCCGTCCGTCGCCGCGCCGTCACCCACCGGGACCACGTCGGTCAATACCATGTCGCCGTGGGTGAGCGTCCCCGTCTTGTCGAAGACGACGACGTCGATGTCCCGGACCCGTTCGAGGACATCGGCACCCTTGAACAGGACGCCGTTGGTCGCGCTGATCGTCGATCCGACCATCGTCGCGGCGGGCGTCGCCAGCCCCAGCGCACAGGGACAGGCGATCAGCAGCGCGCTCGCGAGGACGACCATCGAGAACTCCAGCGTGGAGACGCCGCCCGCGACCGGACCGCCCCCGACCGGTTCGAGGTACGGAAGGACACCGCCGAGCCACGAGGAGGCGGTGTACAGCAGATCGGGTGCAAGCGCCCAGACGATCGCCCAGAAGACGGCGTTGACGATCACGGCGGGGACGAAGTAGGCCGAGACCGTGTCGACCAGCCGCTGGACATCGGGCTGGCGGGCCTGGGCCTCCTTGACGCGCTGGACGATCTGCTGGATCGCGGTGTCTTTCCCGACCTTGGTCGCCTCGATCAGGAGGACGCCGTTCTCGTTGATGGTCGACCCGACGACTTCGTCGCCCTCGCCCTTCTCGACGGGGACGGACTCGCCGGTAACCATCGACTCGTCGACCGCGCTCTGGCCGTCGACGACCACGCCGTCGGTGGGGATCTGCTCGCCGGGCCGGACCTTCATCACGTCGCCGACCTCGATCTCTTCGACGGGAACCGTCCGCTCCTCATCATCCACTACCAGCGTTGCCTCGTCGGCCTCCATCTCCAGTAACGTCTTGAGCGCGTCGCTCGCGCGGGCTTTCGAGCGCGCTTCGAGCCAGTTGCCGAGGGTGATAAACCAGAGGATCACCGCGACAGCCTCGAAGTAGAGGCCGCCGGGGATCAGCCCGGCGACCACGGCAGTCGAGTAGACGTAGCCGGTCGAGGTGCCGACCGCGACCAGCGTGTCCATGTTCGCGCGACCGGTGTTGACAGCAGCCTCGTACGCGCCGACGATGAACTCCTTGCCGAGCGTCGCCATCAGAAGCGTCGCGAGCAGGAACTCCAGCCAGTGCGGGGCGACGAGCGCGCTCGGCAGGACTCCCGGGAAGAACATCTCGATCATCACGCCGACGAAGGGGAGCGAGAGAATACCGCCGCCGATCACCAGCCTGCGCTGTTTGTTCAGTTCCCGCTCGACGGCGCTCTCGCGTTCCTCGCCGAGGTCGGCGGCATCCTCACTGCTGGGGCGATCCGGATCGTAGCCCGCATCCTCGATTGCGTCGTAGACGTCATCCAGCGAGGCGTCGACGGGGTTGTAGACGACCTGTGCCTCGTCGGTGGCGAAGTTGACGTTCGCCTCGATCACGCCGGGGACGTCCTCGATGGCCTCGCGGTTGGACTCCGCACAGGTCGAACAGGACATCCCGGCGATGCCGACTGTCGTCGATGCTTTCTCCGGCTCGTAGCCGGCGTCCTCGATCGCCTCGTAGATCGCCCCCAGCGAAACGACTGCGGGGTCGTACGTGACGGTTCCATCGTCGGTCGCGAAGTTCGCGCTGACCGATTCGACGCCTTCCAGTGCGCCGACGGCCTCCTCGACCGACGAGGAACACGTCGAACACGACATGCCGGCAATCTCGACGTGGGCAGTTTCCGTACTCATAGCTATCACTAACTAAGGGTTCCATATTCAAGCGGGTTGCCCCTAACGAATCGCCAGTTTGAGTGCAAGCAAACCTAACGAACTGCGAGTCAGTCGTCGTTCACGTCGTTCAGTTCGTCATAGCGATCCAGAAACAGCGACTCACAGGAGTGACAGCAGAGCACGTACCGGTGCCCGTCACGTTCGACAGTAACCCCTTCTCCCTCGACGGTTTTTCCACATTCGACGCAGTCGACGGCGAACTCGCCGCCGCGCAGTTCGGGGTTCCACGCCGACTCGACGACGCCTTCGACGCTGTACTCGATGATCTCGCGATCGGCCAGCAGGTCGCCCAACAGCGCTCTGAGTTCGCCGTCGGCCAGATGTGTCTGTGCGACGATCCGCCCGCTCTCGGTCCGGATGACGTGCTCGACGCCGTCGACGGCATCCAGGTCGGCGGCGACGCCGCTCGCCTTGCCAGGCTCGACCTGGACGTCGACCAGTCGCGCCTCGCCCTTGGCGAACATCGACTGGTCGACGGCGACGGTGAAGCGTTCGAGGACGCCGAGCTCTCGCAGGCGCTCGACCCGGTCGGAGACGCTCGGCGCGGTCAGATCGACCGCCTCGCCGATCTCGCGGTACGAGCGGTTGGCGTCCTCGATCAACAGTCGAAGGATCTCGGCGTCGGTCTCGTCGAGTGGCACAAAAAGGGGGTAACGGACTGGGGCTACAAAACTCCCCTACACGAAGATCACGACAGCGGCCATACAGAGGAACGCCAGCCCCAGGATCACCGTACCGACGGTCGGCAGCAACGAGTGATACACCATCGCACCACCGATGATCAGGAACGTCATCCCGAGGACGGAGAGGCCGAGTCCTCGCCCCTCGGTGAACTGCTGGAGTGCGGTCACGTCACTCACCCCCGCTGGTCGGTACCTTGTTCCACGCCGGTTCGACGCGCTTCGGGTTGTACGCTGGTACTCTCATGGTCGGGTCTCCGTTGACGCACGTGCCGGCCGACCGGCAACACTGCCCTCGTTCGGGGCTACGCTGAAGCCCACATTAATCCTCTTTCACGTTACTCCGGTATAGTTACTGGGGTTGGTTCGGTCGACGACCGAAACGCATTGGCCCGTCGCGCCCCGAGAGGGCGCATGAGCGATTCGACGCCTGAACTCGAACTGTACAACCTGCAGGGCTGTCCGTACTGTGCGAAGGTGCGCCGGGCGCTGGATGACCTCGATCTGGCGTACGAGACCCACGACGTCCCCGGCTCCCGGTCCAAGCGCGAGGCCGTCCACGCGGCAAGCGGACAGCGCGGCGTCCCGGTGCTGGTCGATCGGACGAACAGGATCGAGGGGATGCCCGAGAGCGACGACATCGTCGCCTACCTCTACGAAGAGTACGGCGACGGCGAGAGTCCACCGCCGTCGGGCATCGTGGGTCGAGTGCTCTCGGCGCTGTTCTGAGGTGCGAAACGAACTCTGACCTTCGAAGTGAAACACTACAAAAAGGCAAGTGAGAGACAGCCTCGAAGGCCCGTATCGACGCCGTTCAGGACTGCCGGTAGATCAGGTTCCGCTGGATCTCGTTTGCCCCCTCGTAGATGACCGGGACGCGCACGTCGCGGTAGACCCGCGCGATCCGGCGATCCGTAAGCACCGACCGGCCGCCGTGGAACTGCATCCCCTGTTCGGCACAGTCGGTCGCCGTCTCCGTGGCTTTCGTCTTCGCCATCGCGGCCCAGAGGCCGGGATCCTCGCCCTGTTCGACCTTCTCGGCGGCGCGCCAGGTGAGCGCGCGAGCGCTCTCGAACTCCAGACGCATGTCGGCGACGCCGTGCTGGACGGCCTGGAACTCGTTGATCGTCCGGCCGAACTCCTCGCGCCCGTGGATGAAGTCCCACGTCTCCTCGATGGCCGCGGCGGCGAGGCCGAGACCGTGGCCCGCGACGACGATCCGGCCGTGGTTGAAGAACTCAGCGAGCATCCAGAAGCCCGCCCCCTCCGTCCCGACGAGGTTCTCCTCGGGAATACGGAAGTCGTCGAAGACGATGTGGGCCTGCTTGGATGCGCGAAAGCCCATCTTCTCGGGGATGTGCTCGGCGTTGTATCCCTCGCCCTCGGTGGGGATGATGAACATCGAGTGGTTGCCGTAGCGGTTGTCCTCGTCGTCGTCGGTCCGGGCGTAGAGGGTCAGCCAGTCGCCCTCGACGCCGTTGCCGATCCAGTACTTCTCGCCGTTGATGACGTACTCGTCGCCGTCCTTTTCGGCAGTGGTCTGCATCCCCGCGAGGTCGCTCCCCGTATCGGGTTCGGAAACCGCGAGGCCGGTGATCTGGTCGCCCTGGGCAACGGGGCGGAGATACTCCTCTTTCTGGGCGTCGGTGCCGTACTCCTCGACGATCTCCGCGCCGAAACTGGCCAACTGCAGCGTCAGCGCGATACCGGCGTCCGCCTTGTAGAACTCCTCCCCGATCGCCAGCACTTCCGTCAGCGAGAGATCCCGACCACCGTACTCCTCGCCGAGGTCCTGGGCCACCAGTCCAGCCTCCTGTCCGGCCTCGAGGATATCGTGCGGGTACTCGCCCTTGCGGAAGTACTCCTCCGCGTTGGGTTCGATATACTCCTCGGCAAACTCGCGGGCTTCATGTTTGACTTCCCGGGCGTGCTCGGGGACGATGGTGTCATCGAGTAGTTCCATGGTCCCTTCGAAGGACGGGTCGGCAATATAAGCACGGGAACTACTAACACGCGAGAGGCAGTTCACTCGCGACGGTCCCGGCCACCCTTGTAGGCACAAACGACAAACCGATGCCGTGCGAAGTATCGGTATGGTACTGAAAGAGTCCGATCCGGAACTGGAGGACGGTGATATCGCCCCCGATTTCGAGCTACCCGGCGTCGACGGCGGGACGTACACGCTCGATTCGTTTGCGGACAGGGAGGCGCTCCTGATCGTCTTCACCTGTAACCACTGCCCGTACGCGAAAGCGAAGTTCGACCATCTCAACGAACTCGCTGATTCGTACGACGACGCCGCAGTGGTCGGGATCAACCCCAACGACGCCGAGGAGTATCCCGATGACTCCTTCGAGAAGATGAAAGAGTACGTCGAGGAGGGGACAGTCGCCTACGACGCCTACCTCCGCGACGAGTCACAGGAGGTCGCCGACGCTTACGGCGCTGTCTGCACGCCCGACCCGTTCCTCTTCGCGAACGAGGACGGGGAGTTCCGACTGGTCTATCAGGGCCGACTCGACGACGCGATGAACCCCGACGCGGAAGCCACCGAGTTCTACGTACAGGAGGCAATCGACTCGATTCTGGCCGACGAACCGGTCGACCTCGAATGGCGTCACTCGCAGGGCTGTTCGATCAAGTGGCGCGACTAGCGCGGCTCAGCCTCAGGACCGTCAATCAGCAGTAGATTTCCGATATTTCTGCGTTGATACTGTTCCGTTATTGTGTTAATTAACTATACAGCAGATTTCCATAGTAACGGCGCAATCGGTTTTATACAGTGCCTGGCCCGGTTTTAACCGCTTAGAATACGGTGAATGAACACATCAATCGTTTATACAGTCAAAATCAATGATTAATTTCTATTAACAAGTGTGTATAATATTTATAATGGTCGATTCTTCAGAAAGATGTATGCGAACAGGTAACAATTGGTTGCAAGATAGCAAACTCTCGCGTCGCAACGTACTCAAGGGAATCGGTGCCGCGGCGGCCGGAACCGCACTTGGTACGTCGATGAGCGGGTCAGCGGCGGCGGACATCGGTGACAGCGCGGTGTATCAGTACTATCATACCGACTGGTCGGAAATCACCGGCAACCTCGCCGGCGTCGCGGACGCCGGGTACGACGCCATTCAGGTTCCACCGGCGCAGTTTTCCCGGGTCTACAAATACGAACGGGAGTTCGACGAGTTTACCTACGACGTCCCGCTTGGCTACCAGCCCATCGACTTTACCGACTTCGATAGCGTCTTCGGTTCGGAAGCGGAGTACGCGGCGATGGTCGAGGAGGCCCACTCGCAGGGACTGGACGTCATCGCGGACGCGGTGATGAACCACCTTGCGGCGGGCGGGGACTACTTCGATCGGCAGGTATCCATCGACGACGTCCCACGATTCAGTGGGTACGACCTCCATCCGGAGTGTGAGATCGACTACAGCGATCCGTACTCTGTCGAGAACTGCTGGCTCGTCTCCCTGCGTGATCTCGACCAGGACTCGTCGTACGTCCGCGGGGAACTGTACAACTATCTCCAGAAGTACGCCGACCTGGGCGTCGACGGGGTGCGTTTCGACGCGGCGAAACACATGCCCGAATCCTTTTTCAGCAACTACGCGAACCAGTGGGCCGACGAGTTCGGCCTCTACAGGGTCGGCGAAGTCCTTGATGGCTCGACATCGATGAACCAGCAGTACGCCGATACGGGCATGTCCGTGACCGACTACGCGCTCTTTTACACGATGAAAGAAGACGCGTTTACCTCCGGGGGCGATTTCAATGCGCTGGAGGGTGCTGGACTGGTCAATCAGGATCCCACTCGGGCAATGACCTTCGTCTCCAACCACGACAGTGCACCGCCGGAGTACGAACGGCTAGCCCACGCCTACATTCTCACCTACGAGGGCTATCCGAGAGTGTACAACCACCGAATCGGAATCGGCAACGACGACATCTCGAACTTGCTCTGGATCCGGGGGAACATCCTCAGCGGCAGTGCGATCACCCGGTACGTCGACACCGATCTGTACGTCTTCGAGCGCGAGGGAACCGGTCTCGTGGCGATCAACAAGGACGGCAGCTCCCGCAGTCAGTGGGTCGAAACGAGCTGGACCGAACAGGCGCTCGGCGAGTTCACCGGCAACGCCGCCGCGGTCACGACGAACGGCGACGCCTGGGTCGAGATCAGCGTCCCGGCGGGGAGCTACGCGGTCTGGGCGCCGGAAGGCAGCGGCGGCGATGGGGAAAACTCCGGCGGCGACGACGGTAGCGACACCGGCGACGATCTCGAAGGCGTCTACGCGCTCCGGGCGAACCACAGCGACAAGGCCGTCGATGTCGAGGGGATCTCGACGGCTGACGGCGCGAACGTCCACCAGTGGGAGTATCTCGAGGGCGACAACCAACACTGGGAGATCGAGGCGCTCAGCGGCGACGAGTACCGGCTGACCGCCCAGCACAGCGGTAACGTGCTCGCCGCGGCTGGAACCGCTGATGGCGATAACGTCCGCCAGGAGACGTGGACCGACGACCCGAGACAGCGCTGGACGCTCGACGACGTCGGGGGCGGCTACGTCATCGAGAACGTCGCGAGCGGGAAGGCACTGGATGTCGACGGTGTCTCGACGGACGACGGTGCGAACGTTCACCAGTGGGAGTATGTCGGCGGCGACAATCAGGAGTGGACGCTCGATCCCGTGTAGTCCGGGAGACCGCAGATCCCCACGTCCGGGGGGCGACTCCACTGCCGGTTCGCGGCAATCCTTTTTAACGACCCGCGACGAAGTGGGAGACGATGACGGTAGAAGAACGTGCCGAGGAAATCGCCTCCGACCTCGGTGTTGACAAAGAGGAGGTCATAGAGGACCTGGAGAACCTGGTCGCCTACAGCGTGCCGATCGACGAAGCCGTACAGAGCCTGCGACGCAAGTACGGCGGCGGCGGGAGTGACTCCACGGGAACACAGTCGAAAGACCGACTCGACGAGATTACCACCGCTGACGGGAGCGTTACCGTCACCGCCCGCGTATTGAGCGTCGGCAAACGCTCGATCCGGTATCAGGGCGATGACCAGACCATCTTCGAGGGGACGCTCGCCGACGAGTCCGGGCGGATCGACTACACCGCCTGGCAGGACTTCGGGCTCTCCCCCGGCGATTCGCTCACCATCGGGAACGTCGGCGTCCGCGAGTGGGACGGCGAACCCGAACTCAATCTCGGCGAGGGAACGAGCGTCGCCGTCGAGGAAGAGCCCCTCGACGTACCATTCGAGATCGGTGGCGACGCCGACCTCGTCGACATCGACACGGGCGACCGCGGCGTCAACGTCGAGGTCACCGTTGCGGAGGTCGAGCGCCGGACGATCGACGGCCGGGACGGCGAGACCGACATTCTCAGCGGCGTGCTGGCCGACGAGACCGGCCAGTTACCGTTCACCGACTGGGATCCCCACCCGGAACTCGAATCCGAGGGGAACTCGGTCAGGATCGAGAACACCTACGTCCGGGAGTACCGCGGCGTCCCCTCGATCAACGTCTCCGAGTTCTCGACGGTAGAGACCCTCGACCGCACGGTCGAGACGAGCGACACCGGAACACAGCTATCGATCGGTGACGCCGTCGACGCGGGCGGCATCTACGATGTCGAGGTCACCGGCAACGTCCTCTCGGTCCGTGACGGATCGGGACTGATCCAGCGCTGTCCGGAGTGCAACCGCGTAGTGCAGAACGGCCAGTGTCGGACCCACGGCGAGGTCGACGCCTACGACGACCTGCGCGTGAAAGCCATCGTCGACGACGGAACGGGGACGCTGACTGCCGTCCTCGACGCCGACATCACCGAGGAGATCTACGGTGGGGGCCTCGAAGACGCCCGGGAACAGGCCCGAGAGGCGATGGACCAGACGGTCGTCGCCGAGTCGATCCGCGAGGAGATCGTCGGCCGCGAGTTCCGGATCCGCGGGCACCTCTCGATCGACGAGTACGGCGCGAACCTCGACGCCGCGGAGTTCACCGAGGTCGACGCCGAACCGGAGTCGCGTGCAACTGCGCTGCTCACGGAGGTGCGCGGATGAGTGGCGCTGACGACGAGGTCGGCCGCCGCGAAGTCGCCTATCGGGTGTTCGCCGCCGAGTTCGAGGATGCGACACTCGATTACAAGGAGAGCGACGAGGAGCGCGCGCCGAACTACGTGATCACGCCGACCGGCGCACGGGTCAACCGGATGTTCGTCGTCGGCGTCCTCACCGAGATAGAGCAGGTCAACGAGAACGTGCTCCGGGCACGGATCGTCGACCCCACCGGGGCGTTCGTCATCTACGCCGGGCAGTACCAGCCTGACGAGATGGCGTTTCTCGAACGGACGGATCCGCCCGCGTTCCTCGCGCTCACCGGCAAGGCCAGAACCTTCCAGCCGGACGATTCCGACCGGATCTTCACCTCGATCCGACCGGAGAGCATCAATCAGGTCGACGCCGACACCCGCGACCGCTGGATCGTCGGCACCGCCGAGCAAACCCTCGACCGCGTGGCGACGATGGCAACCGCAATAGAGCGTCCGGAAGCGGGCGACGAACTCGAATCATTGCTCGTCGATGGCGGTGCCGACCCCGCCCACGCGAGCGGGGTCCGACTCGCCCTCGAACACTACAGCACCACCCCCGAGTATCTCGCGGCGATCCGCGACCTGGCTGTCGAGGCGACCGAGGTCGTCGCCGGCGAACGCGATGAGGTGTCCAGTCTCGACGTTACGCCCGACGAGGGCGACGGCAGCGTCACAGTCGACGACCTGCCCGATACGCTCGGCGACCTCCCCGAACCGGCGGCGGTAGCGGAGTCGACCGAGGACGAAGCCGCCGAGGCAACCGAGACGGCGGGAGACGAGGCCGACAGCACCCCGACGGCGTCAGCGGATGCCGACGAGTCCGCGGTAGACAAAGAGGAACCGACGGCGGAGGAAAGCGAACCGGCGGTAGACGCGCCCGACGCGTCAGTCGAGGAGAGCGCCGAACCGTCCGAGACGGCCGCCAGCACTGATGTGGCCGAGTCGACTGACGAGGTCGACGCGGGCCAAGAGTCCGAAGACGTGTCGCCAGCCACGGAGGTAGACGAGAGTGCCACACCCGCAGAGGGTGAGGAGACGACGACTGGCGCCAAGTCGGTCGGGAACTTCGATACCGGGCCGGGCGATGCAGAGGCCGACGCGGAATCCGACGAGACAGAGGCTGACGCGGAATCCGACGAGACAGAGGCTGACGCGGAATCCGTCGATGCGGACGCCGACGCGGAACCGATCGATACCGGCACCGATGCGGAATCCATCGACGCCGACGCTGGCGACGAGGAAGGCACCGCGGCGACCGGCGAGATGTACGAGTTCTCCGAGGACGAACGCGAGGAGATCGAGGAGGAGTACGGCACCGAGTTCTCGACAGGGACGGAGGTGCCCGACCCCGGCGAATCGGAGATCGAGACGCCGGCTACGGATGACCCCGAGGAGTCGGAAGCACAGGCTGCCGGCGAACCCGTCGAAGACACCGCCTCGACCGCCGAGGAGAGCGATGAAGACGCAGAGGACGAGCAGGCTGACGAAGCCACGGGAGAGGTGAACATCCCCGACGACGTCACCCTGACCGACGTGGTGATCGAGACGATGCAGGGGATGGACAGCGGCGACGGCGTCGACCGGTACGACCTGATCAACGAGGTCATCGAGAACACCGGGATGACCGAACCGGACGTCGAGGACGCCATCGAGGAGGCGCTGATGGGCGGACGGTGTTACGAGCCGACCGACGACACTCTGAAGCCGATCTGATGGCGACTGTCGAACCGATCCCCGGCGAACCCGCGGCAATCGCCGACATCGAGGGCGGACCTGCGCTGGTCATCGCGGACGTCCACGCGGGGATCGAAGCGGCGTTTCGGGCCGAACGCGGCCTTTCACTGGATAGTAGAGCCGAACAGCGCCGCGATCGGATCGGGCGACTGCTCGCAGAGCATGGCGCGACGCAGTTGGTCGTGATCGGCGATCTGATGCACTCGATCGGTGGCCCCGGCGGGGCCGAACGGGGCGAGATCGAGGTACTGCTCGAATCCGTGGCCGACGTCGATGTAACACTGGTCAAAGGGAACCATGACGGCGATATCGAGTCGTGGATCGAGAACGTCACCGTCACGGACGGCGGGGGCGTCCGACTCGGATCGGTCGGCTTCGTCCACGGTCACACGTGGCCGGATCCGGACGTCCTCGCCGCCGATATCGTCTGTGTCGGCCACGAGCACCCACAGGTTCGCCTCGAAGACGACGTGGGCGGGAGCCGCGCCGAGCGCGTCTGGCTACGTGGTGATCTGGACCGGACAGCCTTCGCCGAGCGGTACGACGCGGCAGCGATACGAGCGACGGAACTCATCGTTTGTCCAGCGTTCAACGAACTCGTCGGTGGGACATGGGTCAACACGAACGACGGGTTCCTCGCGCCGTTTCTCCCCGCCGGAATCGCCGATGGACAGGCGTATCTGCTGGACGGTGCGCGACTGGGGGCGTTCGACGGTATCTGATATTTCTTGATGAATATTTGTCTATACTCTCAGAAACTAGTGATCGTCCAAAATATATACGTAATGAACTAGTATTCACGGCATTAGGGATAACGGTTAAGTATGGAGTTGGGTGTTATCCTCTCACATGGTCCGTACAGATCCATATACGCCAACAAAATCGTACTACGAATGCACGGAGTGTCTGACCCGAACGGACGAGGATATTAACGGGCGCTGTCCGAAATGTGGCGGCGTCATCCGCAATATCGCCGTCCCGAGAGAGTAAGTCACAGACCGAGTCCGCGACAGAAGTTGTGTGTCGCGTACACCTGCCCGTCTTCGGTGATATAAACGCCGACTCCACCGGACTCCCAGTTCTCTCGGAGCAGATTCTCGCGGTGGCCGGGTGACTCCATCCACTGTCTGACGAGGCCCTCGGCCAGTTCCTCGTTCGTCGTATAGGTGACGCTGTCGCCCTCGCCGATGTCGACGGGTCGGCCGGCCCACGACATCGCGATGTTCTCACCGTAGGCGAAACAGCCGTTACCGACCGCCTGGTACCGGTCGTGCGGCCCCTCTCCGTCGGGGTTCGTATGTGAGAAGTACTCCCTGTCGGCCATATCCTTGCTGTGAGCGCGTGACACAGAGGCGACTGTCTGGTCCCACCCTAGCGGGTCGAGACCGCGGGCGGTCCGGCGCTCGTTGACCTCGGCATGGATCTCCCGCTCGACTGCCGTGCTGTTTATATCACCGTCGTCGAGATCATACGCCGATTCTGTCGGATCGCCCGGGTCGACTGCGTCGCCGTCCCCACCCGGTATCGGAACATCTCCGACCGCGTCGAGGTCGACTGTCATGCCGGCGGCCTGCAGCGCAAAGACGACGACCGCCACGAGTACGAGTACGACCAACAGGGCTTTCAGAAGGCTAACGAGCAGTCGGAGTGCAACCCCCAGCAGTCTGGCGAGCACCATCAGCGGAGCGACCAGCACCCGGACCAGCGTCGTGAAGATCGTTCGAGCCATCGATATTGGGCCACGAGCGCGCTGTCGACGACGCCCGTGGAAGCTACCGAACGATAGGCTCTCCGCCTGAAGACTATACGGCGCTTACCGCGCAGGGGCCGTGATTACCCCGCGAATCGGCCGGGAACAAATGGCTTAACCTCGTCGGGCCCCGAGCCACCGTCGATGACAGACGGCGAGGTCGCCCCCGATTCTGCGGCCTTCACGCATCTCGGCGAACAGGTTCGGGCGGCGCTCTCCGACCGCGGCTTTTCGACGCCGACGGAGCCACAGCGCCGTGCGATCCCACCCCTCGCGGCGGGCGAGAACAGCCTCGTAATTGCCCCGACGGGGACGGGCAAGACCGAGACGGCGATGTTGCCAGTGTTCGACGCCATCGTACAGCGCCGCGCCGAGACGCCCGAAGAAGCGGGCGATCCCTACCCCGGCTTTGCGGCGCTGTACATCACGCCGCTTCGCGCGCTGAACCGCGACATGCGCGAGCGACTGGAGTGGTGGGGAAAACAGTTAGACGTGAGCGTCGACGTTCGCCACGGCGACACGACGGATTACCAGCGGAGCAAACAGGCCAACAACCCGCCGGACGTGCTGGTGACAACGCCCGAGACGCTTCAGGCGATGTTCACCGGTTCGAAGCTTCGTGCAGGACTGGAATCGGTCGATCACCTCGTGGTCGACGAGGTGCACGAACTCGCGGCGTCGAAACGCGGCGCTCAGCTATCCATCGCGATGGAGCGCCTGCGCGAGGTGGCCGGCCCGTTCCAGCGGATCGGCCTCTCGGCGACCGTCGGCGAACCCGAGGCTATCGCCCAGTTTCTCACCGGCGGCCGCAAGTGTGCGATCCGCGGCGTCGACGTCGGCAGTCGGATCGATATCGACGTCGAGTCGCCCGAGGTCAGACCCGTCGACGAGCGTCTGGCCGGCGAACTGATGACCGCCGAAGACGTCGCGAGCCACGTCCGGCGCATCGTCGAACTGGTCGAGGCCCACGAGTCGACCCTGATCTTCGTTAACACGCGTCAGACCGCGGAGGCGCTGGGATCCCGGTTCAAGGCGCTCGGCCCGGACGGCGACGTGAGCGCGCTCGATACGACTGCAACCATCGGCGTCCACCACGGATCGCTCTCGAAAGCGGCCCGGATCGAGGTCGAAGACCGGTTCAAGTCGGGCGAGATCGATGCCCTGCTCTGTACCTCCTCGATGGAACTGGGGATCGACGTCGGCCACGTCGATCACGTCGTGCAGTACTCCAGTCCACGGCAGGTCTCGCGCCTGCTCCAGCGCGTCGGGCGCGCCGGCCACCGCCGGGATCAGGTGTCGTCGGGGACCGTCGTGACGACCCGCCCGGACGACACGTTCGAGGCACTGGCAATCGCCCGCCGGGCGAAGGCGGGCGAGGTCGAGCACGCGCCGATCCACGAGGGAAGCCTCGACGCAGTTGCCAACCAGGTCGTCGCGCTGGCGATGGGCCACGAGGAGATACCGGTCGAAGACGCCTACGAGATCGTAAGCCGATCTTACCCGTTCCGAGAGCTCGCCGAAGAGACGTTTCTGGCCATCGTCGAGGAACTCGCGGGCAACCGCGTTATCTGGCACGCCGAAGAGAAAGACCGGATCGAGAAGACCGGTGGCACCTGGCAGTACGTCTACGCGAACCTCTCGATGATCCCGGACGAGGAGACCTACGAGGTCCACGACGTCGCCAGCGGCCGCCAGATCGGCACGCTCGACGAGCGGTTCGTCGTCAACTTCGCCCAGCAGGGCGAGGTGTTCATCCAGCGCGGCGAGATGTGGCGCATCACCGATATCGACGACGAGGAAAGCGAGGTGAAGGTCTCGCCCATCGAGGACCCGGCGGGCGAGGTCCCCTCCTGGATCGGCCAGGAGATCCCGGTTCCGGAAGCGGTCGCGGGCGAGGTCGGCGAGATGCGCCGGGTCGCCGAACCACAGTTCGCGGGCGGTGCGGACATAGAGCGCGTTGCCGGGGAGTTCACGAACCGGTATCCGACCGACGAGAACACCGCCAGCGAAGCCCTGACCCAGCTACAACGCCATGCCGAGACCGAACACCCGATGCCGACCGACGACCGACTGGTTGTCGAGCGCGAGGGCCGGACCATCGTCGTCAACGCCGCCTTCGGCCACCGCGCCAACGAGACGCTCGGCCGGGTGCTCTCCTCGCTGCTCGGCCAGCGCACTGGCTCGTCCATTGCGCTGGACGTCGACCCCTACCGGATCGAACTGGAGACGCCGGGGCGAGTTGACGTCACCGAGGTCGTCGAGGTGCTCGAAACGACCGATCCCGACCACGTCGAAGCGATCATCGAGTTGAGCCTCAAGCGCTCTGACACGTTGAAGTTCCGCCTCGCACAGGTCGCCGAGCAGTTCGGCCGGATCAAGCGCTGGCAGGGCGACGCGAGCGTCTCCAGCGGTCGCCTGCTCGCCGCGCTGGAGGACACGCCGGTCTACGACGAGGCGGTCCGGGAGGTGTTCCACGAGGATCTGGACGTCGACGCCGCGAGCGACGTGCTGGCGGCGATCCAGCGAGGCGAACTAGAGACCGAAATCGTCGGCGGACGCACCCCGGTCGGAACCGGCGGGCGCTCCAGCGGCACCGAACTGCTCTCGCCAGAAAACGCCGACGCGAGCGTCATCGACACCGTCCGCGAGCGGATCCAGGACGACCGGGTCATCCTGCTCTGTCTCCACTGCACCGAGTGGAAGACCGAAAAGCCCGTCCGTCGCGTGCGCGACCAGCCACAGTGCCCGGAATGCGGGTCGACACGGATCGCCGCACTGAATCCGTGGGCCGACGAGGTCGTCCAGGCGGTCCGCGCCCAGCAGAAAGACGAGGAGCAGGACAGCCAGACCAAGCGGGCCTTCCGCGCCGGGAGTCTGGTCCAGACGCACGGCAAACAGGCGGTCATCGCGCTGGCGGCCCGCGGCGTCGGCCCGCACAACGCCGCCCGGATCATCAACCGCCTGCGCGAGGACGAAGACGAGTTCTACCGGGACATTCTTGAGCAGGAGCGCCAGTACGCCCGGACGCAGTCCTTCTGGGACTGACGAAGTGTTACTGCAAGTAGCCTAGCTCCTCCAGTTGTCGCTTTCGCTCGCCGCTGATATCGATCTCGCCGCTCGATTCCGCGTGGTCGAACGACTGGAGCCAGTCGTCGAGTCCTTTCTCCAACTCGTCTACACGCTCGGGAATCTCGTCCGAGAGATCGTGCTGTTCGCCGGGATCTTCGGCGACGTGGTACAGTTCCCGGGAGCCGTCTGAGCCGCGTATCAGTTTGTAGCTATCGGCCCTGATCGATCGAAGCGACCGGTCGAAGCGGGTGACGTGCTCCGGTAGTTTCCCGGTGTGCTGTTCGAGCGCCGCCATCGTCGGTTGCGGAGCCATGTACTCCGCGAACAGCGTTTCCGGCGGTTCGGTATCGGCGTCCGGATGCACTGACCGCCCCTGGAACGCCGATCGGGCATCTTCGGCGTCGATGCCCGCGACATCCAGCAGCGTCGGCGCCAGATCGAGGAGGCTCACGTACTCGTTGTTCCGGCCACCGCCGTCGAAGGGGCCGCCGTGGATTACGAGCGGGACGTTCAACAGCGTGTCGTACAGGCAGTACTGATGATCCATCAGTTCGTGGTCGTCGATGTTCTCGCCGTGGTCACCCATGACCACGAACACCGTATCCTCCCACTCGCCCGCCTCTTCGAGCGAGTCCCGGAGCCGATCGATCTGGTCGTCGAGATAGGCGATCGAGGCTCGATAGAGGGCGCGCAGGGTGGCAAACTCCTCGCCCGAGTGGTTGGTGTTCCCGACGAGGAACTCCCACGGATCCTGTTCGATCGACATCGCATCGTCGTAACTGACGCCCTCCGGGAGGAACCGCTCGGCGTACTCCTCGGGTGGTTCGTAATCCAGATGCGGTTCGATGAAGTTTGCGAACAGGAAGAAGGGATCGTCGTTCTCGCGTTCGGTCAACCAGTCGTCGATCCAGGAGACGGTCCGATTTGCGCCGTCGTCCTCCCGGCCGTACAGATAGCGGGAGTAGACGGCGTTGATCGTGTTTCGTATCGGATTCCCGTCGATTACACTGCGTGCCAGTCCACGAAGCCTGCTCTCGTCGCGTATTTGCACCATCTCCCACAGCATGTTACCGTCGCCGGGGAGATACTGCCAGGCTTTTCGAAACGTGTCGAAGCCGCGGTCGAAGCCCGCCTCGGGGGTCACCCACGTGTTGTTCGTGACGGCGACGGTCTCGTAGCCGGCCTCGCCGAGGAGTTCGGCGATCGTCGGATACGTGTCGTCGAGTCGTTCGTGCTCGGCGTGTGCCCCGTGTTTAGAGGGGTATAAACCGGTGAACAGAGAGCCGTGCGAGGGCAGCGTCCACGGTGCTGTTGCGTGTGCGTCGGTGAATCGAGTCCCGTCGGCACCCAGCGCGGTAAGCGCCGGTGCCGTCCGCGATCCGATCTCCGAAGCACGCGCCGTGTCCATTACAATGACGACTACGTTCGGAGTCTCTCGAGCAGTCATATGTATATCACCACGAGATGCATATAAGCCGTTATTAGGGCTATACTGCGGGCTGGTGTCGAACGCTCACCAATACTGTACATGCGTACGAGTTGTATTACCGGAGGGCATCACGGTTCCTGCCCCAGAATCAGCCAGTTTGTTGCATCATATGCTACGCCCCTCCGTCGTTCTGTAGACCGAGACGGTCGAACTGATTGTCGGGGGCGTCGAGTTGCTCCAGCGCGTCGACGAGCAACGAACGCAGGCGATCCCGCTCGTCCGGTCGGTCGTCGCTCAGATCCTGCTCCTGTCCGGTGTCCTCGAGTTCGAACAACAACGGCTCCTCGTGTTGTTCGTGGCTCGTATCGAAAAATCGCCACACGGGACTGTCGGTGTGGGGAACGAACTCTCCGGCCTCGGCGTCGGTTGGGGGCGTCGTTGGCAGCGGAAACTGGCGGGCGTTCATCATCGTTGTCGAGTGACAGGCAGTCTTTACCGCCGGATCGCACGGATGCAGATACGTGTAGTCGCCGTCCGTGACGTTGACCGAGCCACCCCAGTAACCGTACAGCGCCCACTCGCGGTGATCGGTCGGTCCTTCGAGAACTGGTACGAAACTTCGACTGTGGGGCCCACCGTCGCTATCGACGTCGAGGAGGTCCAGCACCGTCGCGTAGAGGTCGACTGCGGAGGTCAACTCGTTGACTCGCTCCCCCGTTCGTGCGGCGTCGGGATGCCAGACGAACAGCGGCGTCCGCGCGAGAACGTCGTACACCGGCGGGATGTTCTTGCCGATCCAGCCGTGTTCGCCGAGGAAGAAGCCGTGGTCGCTCGTGACGACGACGGCAGTGTCGTCCCACAGACCCCCCTCGTCGAGCGCGTCGATCACGCGGCCGAACCACTCGTCGACCATCGTCACTTTGCCGGCGAACTGCGAGCGGACGAACTCGAGTTGCCGGTCGGAGAGTTCGCTCTGTCCTTCGTCGATGCGGCCGTAGTAGGGCCAGACGTCGAGGTCGGGATCGCGCGGATCCTCGTCAGTGTACATCGAGGCGTACGGCTCCGGGACGTGAAACGGCTCGTGGACGTCGAAGCTATCGACGTAGCAGAACCACGGGTCCCACTCGTCGTTCTCCCGAAGCCAGTCGGCGGTGCGCGAGAACACGCGGGCGGCGTAGGCGTTCTCTTCGTCCTCTTCGACGCCCCGGCGTGCCGCGTTCCGGGCGTACATCGACCGGTTGACGTAGCCGACGTCGTATGGATGGTCCGTCTCGCGGTCGACCGTTTGATCGAGCAGTCGCTCGTCCGGATCGCGCGGAGCGGTCTCCCAGGCGTCGTACTCGTGGCCGCGGACGAACTCGAAGCCGTTGTAGTCCTCGTAGTAGCCGTGTGCGCCGTGCTGGAAGTAGTGGTAGTGATCGGTGATGAGTTGCGTCAGGACGCCCGAATCGCGTGCGACCCGGGCCAGATGGTCGTCGTACGGTTCCATCGGCCCCCAGGGACGCCAGAGGAACTCCTGGACGCCCGCGTGCCACTCGCGCCGTGCGGGCATACACGGCAAACTCCCCGCGTAGTGCGTATCGAAGACGGCGGAACGCTCTGCGAACCGATCGAGGTTCGGCGTCGACACCTGGTAAGGCACACAGCCGGGCTGGTCGGCGTACGCCGAGAGGAAATCCCGGCGCAGGCTGTCGATCGAGAGCAACAGGACGTTCATCGTCGTCCCGCCTCCCGCGGTCCGGTCTGGGGTTGGACTGACTCGACCAGGGAGACCCCCTCGTCGGGATCGGTCGTTCGCCGAAGGATCTCCCGGTGGCTCGATCCCGTGTACAACTGCCCGTCGACGATCAGAAACGGCCCGGCACGACACCGGTTACAGTGCTCCAGACAGGGTACCTCACGAACCAGCAGGTCGTACTCGCGTGCAAGGTCTCGGAGGTCGGATGTGACGTTTGCGATGCAGCACTCGACAGTCATGGTGATGGGTCGAATATCCACAGGCCGACTGTTGAATGTTACCCCGCGCACAGTGGCGCGGGGAATCCTGCTCTCATGAGGGCAGGCTTCCTGTTTCGACGACGTGACTTGCAGACACAGACTCAAATAGAGCCCTGTCCGTAGCGGTCACAGTCTCCACAGGCGTGTCTTCGGGCCATCCCAGCCCTAACTCAGAAAAGCCTCTCTGCAAGACGTTCATCGCCGCGTTCGCATCCCTGTCTGTCTCGAAGCCGCACGAGGGGCAGGAGTGTTCCCTGACCCAAACGGGCTTCGCTGTCTCCACACCACACGATGCACACTCTTTCGTGGTGCCTCGTGCTTCGACTTGCACGACGTGACAGCCGTACAGGTCAGCCTTGTATTCGAGAAGCGTGATGAACTGCCGCCACGCCGCATCCTGCTTATTGCGAGCGTTATGCGACTGCTCTAACATCTTTTTCACGTCCAAATCTTCAACGAACACGGCATCGTACTCGCGGACGAGCCATGTCGTTATCTTGTGCTGGTAGTCCAGCACCTTCCGACGAATGTGACGCTTCACCTTCGCCACATCAACCCGTTGTTTCTCGTAGTTGTTTGACCCTTGTTCTTTCCGCGAGAGTTTGCGTTGCTCTCTGCGGAGTCGCTCGTGTTCGGCTTCAAGATCGAGCCAATCAACGGTCTTGCCATCGCTGGTGTGGATGTAGTTCAGGATGCCAAGGTCAACGCCAACGCTATTGGTTGCGTCAAGTGATTCTATATCAGGTTTCTCGGGCAAGTCAGCATCGTCGGTATCCAGTCCGAATGAGATGAACCACTCACCAGTCGTCTCCTTCTTGAACGTGACCTCTTTGATGCTGGCGCGATCGGGGATTGGACGCGAGTACCGGATTTTCACCCATCCGATTTTGCTGAAGCGGACGTATGCGTACTTGTCGTGGCCCCTCTTTTCATCGAGGTCGAAACCGGACTGACTGTACGTCACACTTCGATACTCTGCGGGTGCTTGCCGCTTGAGCCGACCAACTTTGTATCCCTTTTCTTTCTTCTTGTGAAGGTTCGAGAGGTTGCGGTGGAAGCGAGCGACAGTAGCTTGTGCGGCTTTCGAGTGCAAGTCGCTGAACACTGGCCACTCGCGCTTCCACTCGGGGAGTTTGTTGTTCTGGTCGTATTCGGACGGTTTGTCGTCTTCGGGACTGTTTGTATAGTCCCAGCGGACGTGGTTGTAGAGTTGGCGATGAACGTCGAGATGGTGTTTCAGCCCTTCCGCTACCTCTTGTGTCGGATAAGCGTGGTAGCGGTGACTGTACTCCATCGCCGTCTTTTGATTAGGAACGTGTTCGGTTAATAGTTTGTATCACGAGGTGTCGGCTTCATCCCCGACCACGGTGGGTCGGGGTATTCGCCTTGCTGACCAGTATAAACCACCCCGACGAACGGAGCATTGGAGCGTCGTATGACCGGAACGATAGACGGATTCGACCGCATTCTGTCGGTTATTTGGGATGTAACCCTGCGTCCTTTTTGCCGAAGCCATTGCCAGATTACATGGAGATTCCAATGGTAGACGATACACAGACACGACTGACACAGGACGACGAAGGAAAGACGCTGGTCGACGAGACCGATGAGGAAATCGGCGAAGTCATCGAGATACATGAAGGGGCTGACGACACCTCAGGGACGGGGACCCAACCGGGTAGTACCGGCCCGACGCTGGTCGTCGATACGAACCCGTCGATAACTGATACGATCAAGTCGGCACTCGGCTGGGGCGATCAGATGGACGACGAGGACGTGTACCAGTTCGACGATCCGCAGGTCCGAGAGGTCACCCGCGACGAGATCACGATCGCAATCTCTGATACGTCTAAAGGCAGTGGAACGACGGGCGAGACGGGTCACGAGACCGCCACACACACCAGCGACCAGGACAAGGGGATCACCGAAGAGGGGGCTTCCGGAATAACCGAAGACCAGGACAGAGGACATGACGACGACAGCCTCATCGGCGATGACGATTCCGGGATGAGAGACGACGATGATAGCCTTCTCGGCGACGATGACGATTCCGGGATGAGAGACGACGATGATAGCCTTCTCGGCGACGATGACGATTCCGGGATGAGAGACGACGACGATAGCCATCTCGGCGACGATGACGATTCCGGGATCACCGACGACGACAGCCTCATCGGTGACGACGATAATACTGGGATGAGAGACGACGATGATAGCCTTCTCGGCGACGATGACGATTCCGGGATGAGAGACGACGATGATAGCCTTCTCGGCGACGATGACGATTCCGGGATCACCGATGACGACGATAGCCTCATCGGCGATGACGATGATACTGGGATGAGAGACGACGATTCCAGGACCCACGACGACGATGACCACCTTGGCGACGACGACGATGACCTCCTTGGCGACGACGACGACGACGATGACCTCCTTGGCGACGACGACGACCACGAGGGGATCACCGACGACGAACTCAGAGACGACGACAACTGATCGGATCGTGGCACCGGTCCCACAACATCAATAGGGGCCGTTACTGACCTATTGTATATGAACTTCGCACCGGATGTCTGGTGGTACTCCATCCCGTTGTTCGTCACCGCGATCCCGGCGCTCATCGTCTGGACACCGCTAGCCTTCCTCTTTCTCGCTCTCGGCGGGGGCGTCCTGTACTTTTATCGCGATCCCGAACGATCGCCACCGCCGGGCGGCGTCGTATCGCCGGCGGACGGCAAAGTTTCCGTGATCCGCGAAGACGGCGACCGACTCCGCGTCGGCGTGTTCATGAACGTCTGGGACGTCCACGTCAATCGCGCGCCGCTCGGCGGCATCGTCGAGGACGTCGAACACGTCTCGGGCGCACACCGCTTCGCGTTCTCCAAGGAGTCCGACCGCAACGAGCGCGTCCACCTGACCTTCGAGGACCACACGGTGACGCTGATCGCCGGGGCGTTCGCACGGCGGATCCACCCCTATCCCGAATCGGGGGCAATCGTCGAGCGGGGCGACCGGATCGGCCACATCTCCTTCGGCAGTCGTGCGGACGTCCTGCTCCCGCCCGAGTACGACCGGGACGACCTCGTGGTCGAGCGCGGCGAGAAAGTGCGGGCCGGAGAGACGGTGCTGGCGCGGGAGTAAAACGTGACAATCGTTTAACTACCTCGAACACAAAGCTTAGTACCGGGCGTCCGATGGATGAGGACATGCAGCGACGGCAGGCCCTGAAGTATCTCGGCGGCGGACTGCTCGCCGTCGGGACGGGCCGGGCGGCACAAAACACCGTAATCGGCTACGGCCGACTCACCGGTACGAATCTCACCGAGCAAGACCTCCAGCCGATCGTCACCGAACACCTCGATGCCGACGAGTACACTACCGACGTCGGCGAGTACGAGCTATCGCTCTCGGGTGACGAGATCGGGCTCTCGGACGGAGACGGCACCCTCGAAACGCTGTCAGTGACCGAGTCGACGCCCGAAGCGGGCGCGGCAGTCGACGACGAGTACGACCTTCCCGGTAGTCCGGTCGAACAACTCCTCAGGGACGTCCCGGCGCTCCGGGCGGGCGAGTACGTCGTCGAGCCGTCGGGCTACGAGCGTTTCTTCGATCGACTTCGCGATGTCGAGCCGCGACCGTTCTCGGTCGGCACGACACGGAACCGCTACACCGGTGCCGATCCGGCCGTCGTCGAGGAGTTTCTCGGCTCGCCGCCGACCGATCCCGAGCGTGTCCTCGCCGAGTTGATGGCGGCGTTTCGCGAATACTCGAACTACGACGTCACCCGCTATCTGGCCGGATCGGTCGAGGACAACGTCCTCATGAGTCAGGTCGAGTTACGTGAGTACTTCGAGTCACCGACCGACTTCGCGGCGATCGCGGACGGCGAGAACACGGGGATGTTCTGTACCGAGTTGACCCGCCGGTCGGCCGAGGCGCTGCTGGCCGTCCCCGCCCACGAGGCGACGCTCCCCGTCGTCGCGGGCTACGTCCAGAACAGTCGCCACAAGCACGCGTACACGGGTATTGCGAGCCTCTACCGTCGGGATGGCGAACTCGTCCTCCCGATGACGTTCGTCGATTACACCCACACGACACAGTACGACGACTTCCACGTCAGGCGACTCCTCGGCGAGGGGCTAGACGCCTACGACACCGGCCACCGCGCAACCGGTATGTACTGGTAGCTACACCGACCCGAGCGTCGGATCGACCGACTCCAGCGCCTGCTCGAAGTGGTCCGCGGTGATCTCTATCTCGTCGGCCCGCTCGTTGGCTTCCTCCGGACCTAGCTCCTCGGCCGTCTCGCGGATCGACAGCATCGACGCCTCGCGGACGATGGCCTCGATATCCGCGCCGGTGTAGCCCACAAGCCCATCCGCGACGTCTTCGAGGTCGACATCATCGGCGAACGGTTTGCCGCGGCCGTGAACCTCGATGATCGCACGCCGCGCCTCGGCGTCCGGAGCCGGCACCTCGACGTGGTTGTCCAGTCGGCCCGGCCGGAGCAGCGCGGGATCGATCGCTTCCTTCCGGTTCGTCGCGGCCAGCACGACGAGGTTGGGGTTCTCGACCATCCCGTCGAGTTCGGTCAGTAGCTGTGAGACGACCCGTTCGGTCACCTCGTGGCTGTCGTCGCGTTGGGCGGCGATAGCGTCGATCTCGTCGAAGAAGACGATGCTCGGCGCGGACTGGCGCGCCCGGTCGAACACCTCTCGGACCGCCTTCTCGCTTTCCCCGACGTACCGGTCGAGCAACTCGGGCCCGTTCACGTGGACGAAGTTGACCGCGCTCTCGCCGGCGAGCGCGCGGGCAAGCATCGTCTTTCCGGTCCCTGGCGGGCCATGCAGGAGGACACCGCTCGGCGGTTCGGTGTTCGTCACGCTGAACAGGCGGTCATACTCGAGTGGCCACTCGACGGCCTCCCTGAGTGTCGATTTCGCTTCTTCCAGTCCGCCGACATCCGAAAAGGAAACGTCGGGCGTCTCGGCGACCCACTCGCGCATCGCGGAGGGTTCGATGGCGGCCAGCGCGTCTTCGAGGTCGCTCCGCGAGACCTCTAGATCGGCATTGGAGAGCCCATCGGGTTCGTTTCGAGCACGTCGGAGCGTCAGCATCGCCGCCTCTGTCGTGAGCGCGTCGATATCCGCACCGACGAAGCCGTGGGTCTGGGCGGCTAGCGTCTCGATCGAGACGTCCTCCGCGAGCGGCATCCCGCGGGTGTGAACCTCGAAGATCTCCTTCCGGCCGTCCGTGTCGGGCACGCCGATCTCGATCTCGCGGTCGAACCGGCCACCACGTCGGAGCGCCGGATCGATAGCGTCGACGCGGTTCGTCGCGCCGATGACGATCACGTCGCCCCGGGAGTCGAGGCCGTCCATCAGCGAGAGTAGCTGTGCGACCACGCGGTTCTCGACGTCGCCGCCGTCCTCGCGCTCCCCGGCGATCGAATCGATCTCGTCGAAGAAGATGATCGCCGGAGCCGACTCACTTGCCTCCTCGAATATCTCGCGGACGTGCTCTTCGCTCTCGCCCTTGTACTTCGACATGATCTCCGGGCCGGAGACGGTGATGAACTCCGCGTCGACCTCGTGGGCGACCGCACGCGCGATCAGCGTCTTTCCGGTGCCCGGCGGCCCATAGAGGAGGACGCCCTTCGGCGGGTCGACTCCAAGCCGGCGGAACAGTTCGGGCCTGCTCAGCGGCAGTTCGATCATCTCCCGGACCTGCTCCAGTTCCTCGTCCAGTCCGCCGATGTCCTCGTAACTCACCCGGGAGGGGGGCGCCGGCGACTCGCCGGACTGCTGTTCGGTGGTCGTAGACGTCGGGGACTCGTCCGTCCGATCCGTCGACTCACTGCCTGTCGTCCCGTCGACCTGTTTCGGGTTCGGCGTCACGACGACGACCGTGTTGTCGGTGATCCGTACCGGACCGTCCGGCGAGGTGTCCGTGACGGTAAAGGGCTGGCTGGCGACCCGTTCGAGCGCGACCTGCTCGCCCTCGCTCACCGGGCGGTCGTGGAGGTCCCGGTTGACCGCGCGCTCGATCACCCGCTGGTCGACGTCCGCGAGCGACGGCGGCGGAGCGAGCGTCACCGAGATAGCGTCGCTAAGCGATCCCTGGCGGACGACGACGGTATCGCCGATGCTGACGCCCGCGTTCGCCCGCGTGTCGGCGTCGATGAGAACTGCTCCGTCCGGCACGTCCGTACTGGCCGGCCACACTTTCGTCGCGGTTCGCCGCTCTCCCTCGACGACGACGGTGTCGCCACTGAGGACGCCGAGTTCGCTCCGGGCCGACTCTGGAAGGCGTGCAACGCCCCGTCCGGCGTCGCGTTTCTGGGCGGCTTTGACGGTCAACCGTACGCCGCCGTCCTGCTGACTCATACTCACATTTACGGCCCAGCGTTCTTGAAGTATTCCCTCGTCAACGGCCTCGGCAGCCATCGGCCCAACACGCGGCGCTTTTCACCCGCGCGCCCGGAGTTCGTCCATGCTCACTTTCGTCGGACTCGGACTCTACGACGAGCGGTCGATCACGGTCGAGGGCCAGCAAGCGCTCGGGGACGCCGACCACGCGTTCGCGGAGTTCTACACCAGCAAACTGATCGGGACGAGTGTCGAGGCGCTCGAATCCCATCATGGCGTCGAGATAGAGGTGCGTGATCGGGCGGGCGTCGAACAGGATCCAGAACCGATCCTCGACGCCGCGGCCGAGGGCGACGCCGTCTTTCTGACCGCTGGTGACACGATGATCTCGACGACCCACGTCGACCTGCGACTCCGGGCCCACGAGCGCGGCATCGAGACGCGCGTGATCCACGGCGTCACCGCCCAGACGGCGACGAGTTCGCTCACTGGCCTCCAGAACTACCGCTTCGGGAAGGCGACGACGCTTCCGTTCCCCTACGCCCACGGCGCGGAAGGGCTCCCCGCGAGCGTGACCGAGACGATAGCGGACAACCAAGCGGCCGACCTGCACACCGTCGTCTACCTCGACATCAAGGCTGACCGCGATGAGTTCATGACCGCAGATGTCGGTGCGGAACTGCTCGCAGAGGAGTATCCCGACCTCGTCGGCGTCGTGATCGCCCGGGCGGGAAGCCCCGAGCCACTCGTCGAGGCCGCTCCCATGGCCGACCTCGCGGAGCGAGAGTTCGGCGAGCCACTCCACCTGCTGGTGATCCCGGGCGAACTCCACCTGCTCGAAGCCGATGCCCTGTGTGAACTCGCGGGGGCGGACCGCGCGACCCTCGAAATCGCCTGAGCGAGTCGAACGGACCGCGAAATTCAAATGACGGACCATCGTATACAACATATGGCCAAGTATTCGACGGGCGGTTCCTCCGACTCGGGCGATGGCGGTGCGTGCGAGCTGTGTGGTGCGACAAGCGAGTCGCTCCGCACCGCAAACGTCGCAGGTGCCGAACTCGACGTCTGCCCCGACTGTCGGCCGCACGACGACAACGCGCACAAAGACAAGAAAAAGCGGCGCAATCGGGGACCGCAAAGCGGGAGCGGATCGAGCACGTCGACGAGGTCGCCGACGAACACCGCCACCACGTCGACGAGCACCGGCTCGACTACTTCCGAGAGCAGTATGTGGGACGGCGATACGAGCCACTGGGAGGAGAGCGGGACCGATTACGACGACGATCAGCTCCCGTATCTGGTCCGCGACTATGGCGAGAGAGTCGAAGACGCACGCCAGAACGCCGGACTCCAGCGCGACGAACTCGCCGACGAACTCGACGTGCCCGAATCCGATCTCCTCGCCGTCGAACAGGGCCGGGCCACGCAGGCCGGGCTCGGCGGGTCACTGATCGAGGCGCTCGAAGACGAACTCTCGATCGAACTCGTCGAAGACTGAGGCGAGTGCGGTCGGACTCGCCGATCAGTCCGCAGTAGCGCGTTCTCGCTGTACCTCGACGGCGTACTCCAGAAAGTTATCGAACAGCCGTTTTGCCTCGCAGGCGGCCTCGTACTGTTCCGTATCGATCCCCGCGAGCACGTCGTCGATCCGGAAC
>Ga0208135_100008_pt1 | contig 219419 bp, 228 predicted proteins | sample AntDeeMetag02WF5_FD_184757 | JGI IMG/M metagenome (GOLD analysis project Ga0208135, IMG submission 184757) | Saline lake microbial communities from Deep Lake, Antarctica - Antarctic Deep Lake Metagenome 02WF5 (SPAdes) (version 2) | ecosystem: Environmental > Aquatic > Non-marine Saline and...
AACTCCTCGTGAGTGAACGGTGCGGCGTCCTCGCCGGCGTAGGTCGCGACGAGGTGGCCGTCGCCTTCGAGGTGGTACTTGTAGGTCGTCAGTCCTTCCAGACCGACGGGACCGCGGGCGTGGATCTTGCCCGTGCTGATCCCGACTTCCGCGCCGAGACCGAACCGGAAGCCGTCGGCAAAGCGCGTCGATGCGTTGTGGAAGACACTCGCCGCGTCGAGGCTTCGCATGAACCGACCCGCACGGTCGGCGTCCTCGGTAACGATCGATTCCGTGTGTTTGGAGCCGTAGGCCGTGATGTGCTCGATGGCGTCGTCGACCGAGTCGACGACTCGGACCGAGAGTTCGAGGTCGCCGTACTCAGTCGACCAGTCCTTCTCGGTGGCGGCGTCGACGTCGACGACGGTTCGGACGCGCTCGTCGCCGCGGACCGTGACGTCGGCGTCCTCGTACCGCGCGACCATCGCCGGGAGGTAGTCGGCGGCGACGTCCTCGTGCACCAGCAGGGTCTCGACGGCGTTGCAGACCGCGGGATACTGCACCTTGGCGTCGAAGGCGATATCCTCGGCCATCTCCAGATCGGCGGCCTCGTCGACGTAGACGTGACAGACGCCCTCGGTGTGGCCGAGGACGGGAATCTGCGTGTTGTCCTGAATATAGCTGACGAACTCCGAACTGCCGCGAGGCATCAGCAGGTCGATCTCGTCGTCCATCTCCAGCATCCGATCGACTTCCGCGTGGGCCTCGATCTGCTGGGCCCAGCCAGTCGGTAGCTCCGCCGTCGCTTCCAGAATCGTCTCGTAGAGCACGCGGTTCGAGTGGCTGGCCTCGCTGCCGCCTTTCAGGATGACCGCGTTGCCCGACTTCAGACTCAGTGCGGCGATCTGGACCAGGGCGTCCGGGCGGGACTCGAACACCGTTCCCAGAACCCCGATGGGTACCGCGACCTTGTAGAGTTCGAGGTCCTCGTCGAGTTCGCGGGCGGTCAGGGTCTTGCCCAGCGGGTCCTTCTGTCCGGCGACACTGCGGACCATATCGGCGATGCTCTCCAGTTTCGACTCGGAGAGTTTTAGCCGGTCGACCAGCGCCTGACTGTACTCGCCAGCTTCGAGCAGTTCCTCGCCCTTCTCGACGTCTTTCGCGTTCGCTTCGAGGATCGCCTCGCTGTTCGCCTCGATGGCGTCAGCGATCGATCGGAGCCCCTCGTTTCGCCTCGCTTCGGAGACGTTCGCGAGTTCGAGCGCGGCGGACTGTGCCTCTCGGACTTTGGTAGTGGCGTCCCTGTCACTCATGATCGACACCGTTTATGGGTGTAAATATCGTTCCGACGGTCTTGGTTGCAGCGATCTGTTCGAGCACGTCCGGTTCCGTCGACTCCGCGATCACGGCGGGAATGCCGTGCTCGCTGACGCGGCGTGCGCCCTCGACTTTCGTCATGATCCCGCCGAACCCGTCCGTGGAACTCTCCTCGACCAGCTGGTGGACGTAGTCGTAGTTCGTGCCGACGGCCTCGATCCGCTCTGCGTCGTCGTCGTGCTTGGGGTTGCCGGTGTAGACGCCGGGAACATCGGTGAGCGTGACCAGCAGTCCGGCGTCGACCGCGATAGCGATCGACGACGAGAGCATGTCGTTGTCGCCGATGCGGATCTCCTCGGTCGCGACGGCGTCGTTCTCGTTGACGATCGGGACGACGCCCCACTCCAGCAGGGTCTCGACTGTGTTCCGGAAGTTCGTGTACCGCTCGGGGTTGTCCAGATCCTTCTGTGTCAGGAGCAACTGTGCCGTCTTCAGGTCGTAGCGCTCGAAGCTTTCGGTATACCGCCGCATCAGGTGGCTCTGCCCGATCGTCGAGAGCGCCTGTGATTCCTCGACGGTATCGCCGGTGTAATCGATGCGGCCGATGCCCGCGCCGACCGCACCGGACGAGACCAGCAGGACTTCCTTGTCGCGCTCTCGCAACGCCGCGATGTCGTCGACGAGTTTGTCGACTTTCGCATCGTCGAGGTTCGAGTCGGCATCGGTCAGCGAGTTCGTCCCCGCCTTGACGACGACTCGCCCGGCGTTGGCAGCGAGTTCTCTGGTCCTTTCCACCGCCGCGCTGTCGATCCGCTTACTCATCGTCGACGGCCTCCGCTAACTCTCTGGAGCGTTCCTCGGCGGCGGCGACGGCCTCGTTGATCTCCGCCTGTACGTCGCTGTCCCAGAGCACTTCCATCCCCTCGATCGTGGTCCCGTTCGGCGAGCAGACGGCGTCGATCATGTCGTCGAGATCCTCGTCGGACCGAAGGGCCAACTCCGAAGCGCCTCTGAACGTCTGCGTAGCCAGCGTCTCGGCCTGCTCGGGGTCAAGTCCCCCGTCGATACCGGCCTGTTTCATCCCCTGAATGAGATAGTAGACGAACGCGGGACCGCTACCGTTGACTGCCGTCGCGATATCCATCTGCGCCTCGTCGATTTCGGCGTACTCGCCGACAGCGTCGAGAATTCCCCGTACCTCGTCGGTAACGGTGTCCTCGGTGACCGCGGCGGCCATGTTACGAGTCGCTGCGGCGAGGTTCGGCATCACCCGAACCACAGTCGCGGGAGTTCGCCCGGCGACGAAATCCGTCGAGACGCCGGCGGCAAAGGTGACGAGCGTGTGCTCCGGCGAGAGTTCGAGTTCGTCGAGAATCGTCCCTACGACGTCCGGCTTGACGGCGATGATCACGACATCGGATTCGGCCGCCGCGTCGATGTCGTGGGTGGTCCAGTCACTGTACTCCTCGACCGCTGCCAGCGCGTCCGGGTCGACGTCGATCGCTGTCACCCGGTGTGCGTCCGACGTCGAGAGCCCTCTGATCAGGGCGCTCCCCATGTGTCCGCAACCGATAATACTCACGTCAGTCATCCTGGTTTCACCTATTCGAGTGGCCGATATACCAACTTTGATTCCGTCCGGCGCACGGCCGTTGTCTGGACCCGGTTGCCGACCCGCCTGATTTCCACGTTCGTGCACATGGAAAGCCATTTATTCGCCCTGAGTCAACACGGGGATGAATGAGTCTCTCCGATTCGGACAGGGAAGTCGTCGTCAAGGAGTTGGGACGGGAGCCGACCCCAGCCGAGACGGCACTGTTCGAGAACCTCTGGAGCGAACACTGTGCGTATCGTTCGTCACGACCGTTGCTCTCCGCCTTCGACAGCGAGAGCGATCAGGTCGTTATCGGCCCGGGCGACGATGCCGCTGTCGTTGCCCTTCCCGAGCCGTCCGGCGACGGCAACAGCGAGACGTACATCACGATGGGTGTCGAGAGCCACAATCATCCCTCGTACGTCGATCCGGTCGACGGCGCGGCGACGGGTGTCGGCGGCATCGTCCGGGACACGCTCTCGATGGGCGCGTACCCGATCGCACTCCTCGATTCGCTGTACTTCGGCCAGTTCGACCGCGAGCACTCTCGATACCTGCTGGACGGCGTCGTCGAGGGGATCAGCCACTACGGAAACTGCATCGGCGTCCCGACGGTCGGCGGGAGCGTCGACTTCCACGAGCGTTACGAGGGTAATCCCCTCGTCAATGTGGCCTGCGTCGGCCTGACGAACGAGGACCGACTGATCACCGCGGTCGCCCAGGAACCGGGCAACAAACTCGTCCTCCTCGGCAACGGTACGGGTCGGGACGGCCTCGGGGGGGCCTCCTTCGCCAGCGAGGATCTGAGCGAGGACGCAGAAACCGAGGATCGCCCCGCAGTCCAGGTGGGCGACCCCTACAGCGAGAAGCTACTGATCGAGGCCAGCGAGCAACTCGTCGAGGCAAACCTCGTCGAGTCCGCGCGGGACCTCGGTGCGGCCGGTCTCGGCGGCGCGTCGAGCGAACTCGTCGCGAAAGGTGACCTCGGTGCGGATATCGACCTCGAAGCCGTCCACCAGCGCGAACCGAACATGAACGCCCTGGAGATCCTGCTCGGAGAATCGCAAGAGCGGATGTGCTACGAGGTAACGCCCGAAAACGTCGACCGCGTCGCCGAGATTGCCGAGCGGTTCGATCTGGGCTGTTCGGTGATCGGAGACGTGACCGATACGGGTCGGTACGTCTGTCGCTTCGAGGGCGAGATAGCAGTCGACGCCCCCGCCGAGTTCCTCGGGGACGGCGCACCGATGAACGACCTCGATCATATCGAACCGGAACAGCCGGAGCGTGATCTACCGGACGTCTCGGTCGAGGAGGCCTTCGAGGCCGTCGTTGCCAGTCCGAGCACGGCGAGCAAGCGGTGGGTCTACCGGCAGTACGACCACGAGGTCGGCGTCCGGACGAGTGTCCCTCCGGGTGACGACGCCGCCGTGCTCGCCATCCGCGAGACGGAAGGCGACGACGGCGTCGGGACCGGCCTTGCGCTCTCCTCGGGGGCCGCGCCGAACTGGACCGAAACATCGCCGTACGACGGTGCCCGGGCGGTCGCGCTGGAGAACGCGACGAATATCGCGGCCAAGGGCGCGACACCGCTCGCCGCGGTCGACTGTCTGAACGGCGGTAACCCCGAGAAGCCGGACGTCTACGGCGCGTTCAAAGGCATCGTCGACGGCCTCGCGGACATGTGCTCGGAGCTTTCGGTGCCGGTCGTCGGCGGAAACGTCTCGCTGTACAACGACTCGCCGACGGGGCCGATTCCGCCGACGCCGACCCTCGCCATGACCGGAACGAAAGCGGGCTACGACGCCCCGCCGCTCGCGGCCGACGCCGACGCCGAGGTGTTGCTCGTGGGCGACCGCGGACTCGCTGAGGGAACGCCCCGACTCGGTGGATCGGAGTATCTCGCGCAGTTCGGCGGGGCCGACGCCTTCCCCGACCTTCCGGAGCGTCCTGCCGTCCTCGTCGAGACGCTCGCGGACGTTGCGGATCGGGACTCGACGACCGCGGTCCACGACGTAAGCCACGGCGGCCTCGCCGTCTCGCTCGCCGAGATGGTGACCGAAACCACCGGTCTCGACGTCTCTCTGCCGGGGGAAGCACCCTTCGCCGAGTTGTTCCACGAACAGCCAGGCCGGGCGCTCGTGGCGACGACTGACCCCGAGGCCGTCGAGGACGCTTTCGATGGCGTCGCACCGGTCGAACGGCTCGGTACCGGGACCGGGGACAGCGAACTGACGATCCAAGTCGGCGACGGGACGGTCCGGTCGGACGCCGCGACCATCGCCGAGCGCCGCGACGTAATCGAGCGGGAACTCGACTGAACGGCTCGGCCACTACTCGCTCTCTTCCGTCGAATCTCCGCATTTGCTCTCCCGCATAGCCGTTATATTGAAGTAACTCCCCTGCGAAAGTTAGATCAATGACAGGTACAGGGGTCGTAACTAATGGCTCAGACGGTTGATCCAACGGTGCTTATCGCCGAGGACGAACCGGACCTTGCCGACCTGTACACGGCCTGGCTTGAGGAAGACTACGAGGTGCGAACCGCCTACAACGGGAGCCAGGCGCTCGACTCGATCGACGAACACGTCGACGTGGTGCTTCTGGACCGCCGGATGCCGGGGCTCTCGGGGGACCGAGTACTCGACACGATCAGGGACCGCGAACTCGACTGTCGCGTCGCGATGGTGACCGCCGTCGAACCGGATTTCGACATCATCGAGATGGGGTTCGACGATTACCTCGTCAAACCGGCATCCAGTGACGAACTACGTACGATGGTCGATCAACTGCTGTTGCGAAGCGAGTACGACGGCATGTTACAGGAGTTCTACGCGCTGGCATCGAAGAAAGCGATTCTCGACAAACAGAAGCCGGACTACGAACTCCGGGCGAGCGAGGAGTACGTTCGGCTCGAGGACCGACTGGCTGTCCTCCGCTCGGATATCGACGACACGATGGCCAAACTGTCGGACCGGGACGCCTACGACCGGGCCTGTCAGGACATCGCCCGGTAACCGAGACGGAGTCATCGAGAGCGCACAACCCGTTCTAATACTTCACGGTACTCCTGCAGTCACGACTCGCGGTTACGCCCGTCCATCGCGCTCTCGACGAGGTCGACTGCCAACTCCGCGGCATCGACCGCGGTCTCGCCCAGTACGTAGGTCACTGGCTCGATACCGAACTCGCCGCGATGGTAGAGAACCCGCGGGACCGACTCCCGTTCGGCGAGTCGTTCTCGGAGATGCTCTTCACGTCCCTCGTAACCCGCGTCGAACTCCAGTGGGTCGATTCCGGCGTCCCGGGCGGCATCGAGCAACGCATCGCTCGTTGCGAGATTGAGCGCCGCGCTGAGGTCGTCATCCGCCTCTTTCGCGACGAGAACCGTCCCTGCGACGTGTTCTGACGCGCCGAACTCGGGGTTTGCCGCGCGCTCGACCGTCCCGCGGATCCGGTAGATCCGGCCCGGGATCGCCGCCACGTCGGTCGGCCCCTCGGCGTCCGGCAGCGCCATTCCGATGTTCGTCCCCACGTTCGGGACGTACTCGGTGACGGCGTCGGTGCCGGTCAGCAGGCGTGCGGCCCGACGGACGGACCGGAGTACGTCCCGCTCCGCGAGGACCTGTGAATCCGTTCCGCGGACGCAGAGATCACAGCCCAGTCCCTCCAGTTCCGGCATCAGTTCCTCGTGGACGGCACAGATCGGCCCTCTATCCTCGAACTCGCGGATCAGCGCCAGCAGTTCCGCGAGGGCGTCGACCTCGTCCATCTCCCCGGAGTCGAACCCCTCGGCGATTCGCTCGACAGTCGCGATCATCCGTTCGTCCTCGCTAAATCGTGGCTCGATAGCGACGTTTTCGTTGACGAGGTTACTGATTGCGGCCTGCGTGACGCCAAGCCGGTCAGCGATCTCCTGCTGGGTGAACCCTCGCTCGTCGAGTTCGCTCGCCAGCAACACGCGGGCCGTCGGCACGAATCGCTCGACGACGATCTCGCTCGGGAGGACCAGCGACATACCAGCCGATTGCGCGGGATCGCATATAAGTGACTCGTCGATTCGTGGGATGATTGCCCATCCATTTATCAACGATGCCGCGGCGAGAGCCGGCATGATCTGACGATCGGCGTGTGGTGGCTGCCGTTGTGCGACGTCTCACCGCACGATCCGTCTTCGTCGCCTGTTCGCTCAGAGGTTCGACGCCCCGGCGCCGCCGTCGATAGGCACCGCGACGCCGTTGATGTAGCTCGATCGCGGAGAGCTCAGAAACGCGACCGTGTCGCCGAGTTCGTGGGGCTTGCCGATCCGCTCCATCGGGTTCCCCTCGCTCCAGTCCTCTAACCCGTCCTCGTAGCTGTCGTACTCCCCCCGGTCCATGGACTGCTCGATTAGCTCCTCGACGCGGGCAGTCTCGTGTGCGCCGGGCAGAACGGCGTTGGCGCGCACGTCGGGCGCGAGTTCCTTCGAGAGCGTCTTTTCCAGTCCGATGACGCTCATCCGGACCGAGTTCGAGAGCACGAGCTGGTCGATGGCCTCCTTGACACTCCGGGAGGTGATGTTTACGATGGTGCCCTCGCCCTCGCGGAGATACGGCTCGCTCTCGCGGACCAGTCGGACGACGCTCATCACCAGCAGGTCGAACGCCTCGTACCAGTCCTCGTCGGTCGTCTCGAGGAAGGGGCCGCTCGGCGGTCCACCGGCGCTCGTCACGAGGTGATCGATGCCGCCGAACTCCTCGATGGTTCGCTCGACGAGTCGCTCGATGTCGTCTTTCTCTGTGAGATCGGCCTGCACGGCGACGACCTCGCCCGTTGCACTCTCGCGGATCTCCTCGGCCGCCGCTTCGAGACTGTCCTCGTCGCGACCGTTCACTACAACGTTCGCGCCGTTCTCCGCGAGCGCCGTCGCCGAAGCCTTGCCGAGGCCGCTGCTCGATGCTGTTACGAGCGCTGCGTTCCCGTCGATTGCCAGGTCCATAGGGGAACTGGGCACGAGCGGAGCGTTAAAAGCTTCGTCCGGAAAAGAAAGCGTACTCTCAGCCGATATAACTCTCGATCCGTCGCATCGCCTCTTTCAGGTCGTCGAGGCCGGTCGCGTAGGAGACCCGGAGGTGTCCTTCGCCGTCTTCGCCGAAGACGTCGCCCGGCACTGCGGCGACTTGCTGTTCTTCGAGCAGTCCTTCCGCGAACGCCTCCGCGTCGCCGCCCGGCACTTCTGGGAAGACGTAAAACGCCCCTTCAGCCTCGAAGCAGTCGATACCCATCTCCTCGAACCGCGAGAGGACGAAATTCCGACGACGGTTGTACTGGGTGACCATCCTCTGGACGTCGTCGTCACAGCTTTCCAGCGCTTCCAGGGCGGCGTTCTGGGCTGTCGTCGGGGCCGATAGCATGGCGTACTGGTGGATGCGGTTCATCGCTTCGATGGCTTCGGGCGGGCCCATCGCGTAGCCAAGCCGTAGTCCAGTCATCGCGTAGGCCTTCGAGAAGCCGTTAAACACGATGGTTCGCTCACGCATCCCTGGCAGCGTAGCGATCGAAGTGTGCTCGCGGCCGTAGGTGAGATCCGCGTAAATCTCGTCGCTCAGCACCGTCAGATCGTTCTCACGGGCAAACTCCGCGATCGGCTCTAGCTCGGCTTCGGTCATAATCGCGCCGGTCGGGTTGTTCGGGTAACAGAACAACATCGCGTCGGCGTGCTGTGCACCGGCGCGTTGTAGCTCCTCGACAGTGAGTTTGAATCCGTGATCGCTGGTCTTGACCGGCAGCGGATCGGCTCCCGCGAAGGTGATCCCCGGCCCGTAGGAGACGTACGACGGATCGGGAACGGCGACGGTGTCACCGGGATCCACGAGCGCCCGGAGCGCCACGTCGACCCCCTCGCTGACACCGGTAGTGACGATGATCTCATCGTCAGGATCGTACGTCAGCCCGTATCGCTCGTCGACGTGCTTGGCGATTCCCTCGCGGAGCTCTCGTTTCCCGCGATTCGCCGTGTAGGACGTCTTGCCGCGTTCGAGCGAGGCGATAGCGGCCTCACGAGCGCCCCACGGGGCGGAGAAGTCCGGCTCGCCAACACCCAGGGAGATTACGTCGTCCATCTCCTCGGCTAGCTCGAAGAACCGCCGGATCCCCGACGGGGGGACCTTCCGGACGCGCTCGCTGATCTTCATGGAGAGATCGACAGCCTGTCGTCGTCGTCGTCCTCACTCATCCGGATGCCGCGGTCCTTGTAGGTATCCATGACGTAGTGGGTTACCGTCTGAGTGATCTCGGGGACGGGTGCGACCTTGTCGCTGATGAACTTCGAGACCTCCTGCATCGACTCGCCCTCGACGACCATCTCGAAGTCGTAGTCGCCACTGACGAGCCTGAGCGTCTTGACCTCCGGAAACCGTGCCAGCCGCTCGGAGATATCGTTGTAGCTAGTCTCTCGATCGAGTTTGACGTTCAACTCGACCGACGCGCGGACGCGTTCTTCGTCGACCTCGTTCCAGTCGACGACTGCCTGATAGCCTCTGATGATACCTTCGTCTTCGAGCGATTCGATCGTCGAGACGACCTCTGTCTCGTCGAGGTCGGTCATCCGCGCCAGGTCCTCGGTGGAGTACCGCGCGTTCTCCAGAAGGAGCTCCAGCAGCTCGCGCTTGCTCATGCAATAACGAGGCCGTGGCGGGAACAAAAGGGTTTCTCCGCACCCACATGACAGGTGGTGTGGTACTGCGACCCTGCCCGTCACCGGCCTCCCGACTGGCAGGCGTCACAGATGGATACTCTGGCGCTAATACTGCTGTTCTGCTCCGACCCGATCCTGACCGGGGTAACTGGGACGTAGCTTCTGCAGTACGCACATCGCTCGATCGCATCGATCTTCGATCTCATGCGGTTTACAGTGAGATTGTTAGCACGTTATTTAAAATTCGTGTAAAGTTTCTCGTATCTACTTGCTCTGAATAACTCTCGATCCTCGTTGAGTGAAAACGTGTCTGTCGCCTATCATAGTTCGACCGGGAAGCGAAACGCCCTAACACGCGTCGTACTACGGATCGGACATGCACAACGAATCCGAAGTCGCCGTTCTCCGACTCGGTCACCGGCCCGGTCGGGACAACCGGATGACGACACACGTCGGGCTGACCGCCCGCGCGCTGGGTGCTGACCGGGTAGTCCTCGACGGCGCGTCCGGCCCGGCCGAGACGGTCGAGGACATCACCGAGCGCTTCGGCGGCCCCTTCGAAGTAGAGGTTACGGAGAGTCCCAAAGGCGTCCTGCGGAACTGGGATGGCGTCGTCGTCCACCTGACGATGTACGGCGAGCGCGTTCAGGACGTCGAAGCGGAGATCAGGGAGTCCCACGAATCCGACCAGCCGATACTCGTCGTCGTCGGCGCGGAGAAAGTCTCCTTCGACGTCTACGAGGCGGCGGACTGGAACGTCGGCGTGACGAACCAACCCCACTCCGAGGTCGCAGGGCTCGCTGTCTTCCTCGATCGACTGTTCGAGGGGCGCGAACTCGACCGCGCTTGGGAGGACGCAGACCAGCACGTCGTGCCGATGGCGACCGGGAAGAAGGTCGTCCCGGACGACGAAGAGTAGTTTTTTCCACCCCGGTACCACACATCCGCTATGTCACTGGCGCTCGCTGTCGTTGGGGTCGTACTGCTCCTGATGGGCCTTTCGGGCTACTCCTCGCCGGAGGGGATGATGGAAGCCCAGAACCGGTATCCAGTCGGTCCCACCGACGATATCGAGTCGGAGACGCAGTATCGTCTGACCCGTTTCGCCTCGGTGATAGTTGCGGCTATCGGCGCAGGGCTGCTCGGTTTCGCGTATCTTTAAACTCGGCTACTGTTGCCCGAACGCTCGACCCCCGGTAACCCGAATTATTAATCATTCACCACGATAATGGGTAGCTATGTACGACGAGGACGATCTGGCGTCGATCCGGGAGTCCCGCGAGGAGTGGGAGGAAGAGCGTCTCGACCCCGTACTGGAGCAGTACGGCGAACGCAAGGAGCGTTTCGCCACCGTCTCGAACCACGAGGTCGACCGACTGTACACGCCCGAAGACGTCACAGACCTCGACTACGAGGCCGACCTGGGCTTTCCCGGCCAGGAGCCGTTCACCCGCGGTGTCTACCCGACGATGTACCGCGGGCGGACGTGGACGATGCGACAGTTCGCCGGTTTCGGGACTGCCGAGGAGACGAACGAGCGGTTTCACTACCTGACCGACGAAGGCCAGACCGGGCTCTCGACGGCCTTCGACATGCCGACGCTGATGGGAAAGGATTCGGACGATCCGCTCACTGATGGCGAAGTCGGTAAGGAGGGCGTCGCCGTCGACACCCTGCGGGACATGGAGATCCTGTTCGAGGGGATCGATCTCGCCGACGTCTCGACGAGTTTCACGATCAACCCCTCCGCGCCGGTGATCTACGCGATGTACGTCGCGCTGGCGGACCGGCGCGGTGTGCCGCGCGAGCAAGTTCGGGGCACCCTCCAGAACGACATGCTCAAGGAGTTCATTGCACAGAAGGAGTGGGTGATCCCGCCGGAGCCATCGCTGGATCTGGTCACGGACGTCCTCGAGTTCGCCGTCGACGAGACGCCGAAATTCAAACCCGTCTCGATTTCGGGCTATCACATCCGCGAGGCTGGCTCGACCGCCGTGCAGGAACTCGCGTTCACGCTCGCCAACGGCTTCGCCTACGTCGAGGACGCGCTGGATCGCGGCCTCGATGTCGACGAGTTCGGGCCACAGCTTTCCTTTTTCTTCAACTGTCACAACTCCTTTTTCGAGGAGGTCGCGAAGTTCCGCGCGTCGCGTCGCATCTACGCACGACTGATGGACGAGTGGTACGACGCCGACACGGACGGGGCGAAACAGCTCAAGTTCCACACCCAGACCGCTGGGCAGTCACTGACAGCCCAGCAACCCCTGAACAACGTCGTCCGGGTGACGATTCAGGCGCTCGCAGGCGTCATGGGCGGGACACAGAGCCTCCACACCAACAGCTATGACGAGGCGCTGGCACTGCCCAGCGAGGAGGCCGTCCGGGTTGCGCTCCGGACCCAGCAAGTTATCGCCGAGGAGTCCGGTGTCGCGGACATCGTCGACCCCCTCGGCGGAAGCTACGCCGTCGAGACGCTGACCGACGAGGTCGAAGCAGAGACGATGGCGTATCTGGAGGAGATCCGGGAGATGGGCGACGGGTCGATGCGCGCCGGTGTCCTCCGGGGGATCGACCGGGGCTACTTCCACCGCGAGATTCAGGACGCCGCCTACGAGTATCAAGAACGCGTCGAGCGCGAAGAGGAGGTGGTCGTCGGGGTCAACGCCTATCGGATCGAAGAGGAGACCGAACCGGAGACACTCTCGGTCGACGAGGACGTCCAGGAGCGCCAGCGCGACCGACTCGCGAACGTCCGCGAGGAACGCGACGACGAGGCCGTCGAATCGGCGCTCACCGACCTTCGCGAAGCCGTCGAGGCGGGCGAGAACACGATGCCGGCGATCCTCGCGGCGGTCAAAGCGTACGCGACGATGGGCGAGATCATGACGGTCTTCGAGGACGAGTACGGATCCTACACCGAACAGTTAGCACCGACGTGATCTGACCGGGGGATCTCGACGTTCTCGGGGGAATGTTTATTCCGAAGCACGGCGCATATCATGATGAAATATGACAGATGAGCCCGATGTCGAGTTGGAGGCGCGACTGGCAGAACAAGAGGAGTTCGAACCGCCGGAGGAGTTCGTCGAACAGGCCAACGTCTCCGATCCGGCGATCTACGACAAGTTCGAGGAGCCCGAAAGTTGGGAGCGCGCCGCCGACATGCTCGATTGGGATACCGAGTACGACGACGTCCTCGTCGACGACGACGCACCATTTTACGAGTGGTTCGTCGACGGCGAACTCAACGCCGCGTACAACTGTATCGACCGACACGTCGAGTCCGGCCGCAAGAACCACGCCGCGATCAAGTGGGAGGGCGAACTCGGCGAGACCCGGACCTACACGTATCAAGATCTCTGCCGCGAGGTAAACGAGTTCGCCGCGGGACTGCGTGACCTCGGCGTCGAGGAGGACGACGTCGTCACGCTGTACATGCCGATGATCCCGGAGCTACCGATCGCGATGCTCGCCTGCGCGCGGATCGGTGCTCCACACTCGGTCGTCTTCGCCGGGTTCTCGGCTGACGCCCTTGCCACGCGGATGAACTCTGCGGACTCCGAGTATCTGGTCACCTGTGACGGCTACTACCGCCGTGGCGACGCCCTGAACCACAAGGAGAAAGCCGACAAGGGACTCCGGAACGTCGACGAAGACGTTGAGACGGTCGTCGTCGACCGACTCGGCGACGAACTCAACCACTTCCTCGGCGAGCAGTCCCACGACTACGACGAACTGGTCGCGGCCCACGACGGCGAGCGCGTCGAACCGGTCTCCCGCGACGCCGAGGACATGCTCTTTCTCATGTACACATCGGGCACGACGGGCCAGCCCAAAGGCGTCAAACACACGACCGGCGGCTACCTCTCCTATGCGGCGTGGACGTCCCACTCGGTACTGGACATCAAGCCCGAGGATAGCTACTGGTGTGCGGCCGACATCGGCTGGATCACAGGCCACTCCTACATCGTCTACGGGCCGCTCGCGCTCGGGACGACGACAGTGATGTACGAGGGGACGCCCGACTACCCCGACAAGGACCGACTCTGGGAACTCGTCGAGAAGTACGCCGTGGACATCTTCTACACCGCGCCCACGGCGATCCGCTCGTTCATGAAGTGGGGCGAGGAGTACCCCGCGAGCCGGGACATCTCCAGTCTCCGCCTGCTCGGGACGGTCGGAGAGCCGATTAACCCCCGCGCCTGGAAGTGGTACTACAAATACATCGGTGACGAGTCCTGTCCGATCGTCGACACCTGGTGGCAGACCGAGACCGGCGGGATGATGATCACGACACTGCCGGGTATCGGCAAAATGAAGCCCGGGTCCGCCGGCCCGGCACTGCCCGGCATCGACGTCGAAATCGTCGATACGGCCGGCGAACAGATCAGTCCGGGTGACGCGGGCTATCTGACCATCCGCAACCCGTGGCCCGGCATGTTGCGCACCCTCTACGATAACGACCAGCGGTTCCTCGACGAGTACTGGCGGGACTACTCCGACGAGGAGGCCGACGAATGGGTCTACTTCCCCGAGGACGGCGCGAAGATCGACGACGACGGCTACATCACCGTTCTCGGTCGCGTCGACGACGTCATCAACGTCTCCGGGCACCGTCTCGGTACGATGGAGATAGAAAGCGCCATCGTCGGCGTGCCGGGCGTCGCGGAGGCGGCAGTCGTCGGCGGCTCACACGAGGTCAAAGGCGAGGCGGTGTATGCCTACGTCATCACCGAGGACGACGCCGAGGGCGGCGAAGAGCTTCGCGAGAAGGTGATCGACAACGTCGAGAAGGCCATCGGTCCGTTCGCACGGCCGGAGGAAGTCATCTTTACGCCTGAGCTACCGAAGACCCGCTCCGGGAAGATCATGCGCCGTCTGCTCGAAGACATCGCAAACGAGGAGGAACTGGGCAACACTTCGACGCTCAGAAACCCCGAAATCGTCGAAGACATCCAGGCGCAGGTCAGCAGCGACTAGCCGGCTTCCGCGACTCGTTTTTTGAATCAGTCGTTCTCGCCGAGGCCGTAGTACCGAATCACGAGCAGCGGGATCCCGAGCAGTGTACCGACCGTTATCGCGCCGTACAGGCCAAGTCCGAGCGCGTTCGGTGGCATCTCGATGAACCCGTAGAGCGCGACAGTCTCGAGTTCGTCCGAGAGAACCACAGACAGGACGACGCCCATGAACGCGGCGACACCGACGAGAATGAAGTAGAGACGGATGACGACTTGCTGTCCGTTGAGATCCGCTGTCGCGTCGACGCCCTCGTACGACGTTTCGCTATCAGTCACGAGTGCTGATTGGGATGGCAAACGATTAGGTTTTTCCACTTGCCCCGCCAAACAACGGGTATGACTCAACAAGAACTGCTCGGGCTGATACTGACCGCGGTTGCCCTGCTCATGTTCTCTACCGGCTTCGTTATCGCACTGAGCTAACTCGTCGCGCCGTCTGCTCTCTATCACGCTCTGGCGCAGCTCGCGAATCCACGATGTTCGACAAAAACAGCGGTCCGCTATTCGCTCGAAGCGTCGTCGCTCGCGTCCGCAGCGTCCGCATCTGTATCGGCATCAGTCGCTTTGCCGCCATCGGTCTCTAGTTCGCCGGACGCCTCTTCGCCGTCGACCTCTCCGCCGTCCGACCGCAGTTCCGACGAGGATTGCCCGTCTTCACTGTTCTCACCGCCGTCAGTCATCGGGAGGATCTTGTTGTCCTTGAACCAGTCCCATTCGCGGGTCTTCATGCCGTGTTCGTCGAGGTTCCACGGGTCGCCGTCGCGGACCTTCGGTCCCTCCAGCCAGGAGAGGACGAAGTTGTAGACGAAGATCATCTGTCCGATCAGCAGGATGAACGCCCCGACTGTGGCTAACTGATGCAGGTCAGTGAACAGCGCCTGCGGACCGAGGGTCACCTCGTAGTTCGCGTACCGGCGCGGCATTCCGCCGTAGCCGAGGAAGATCATCGCGAAGAACGTGACGTTCGTCCCGATCATCGAGAGCCAGAAGTGCCACTTGCCGAGGCGTTGCTGGTACATCCGCCCGGTGTACAGCGGGAACCAGTAGTACAGCCCTGCGAAGACGGCGAAGCCGATCACCCCCATCACGATGAAGTGGAAGTGCCCGACGACGTAGTAGGTCTCGTGGAGTACCAGATTAACCGGCACCGCACCGAGGAAGACCCCGGTGACGCCGCCGATTATGAAGTTGAAAATGAAGCCGAGACAGAATAGCATCGGCGTGTTCAGCCGGATAGAGCCGCTCCAGAGGGTCGTAATCCAGTTGAACGTTTTCACTGCGCTCGGTATCGCAATCGATAATGTCACCGCCATGAACGCCGATTCCAGCCGGGGGTCCATCCCGGAGGCGAACATGTGGTGCGCCCAGACACCAAATGAGAGGACGCCGATCGCGAGCGTCGAGTAGACGACGAATTTGAAGCCAAACAGCTTCCTGCCCGCAAAGCGGGGGAGGACGTAGCTAATGATCCCCATCGGGGGCAACACCAGAATGTACACTTCGGGGTGGCCGAAGAACCAGAACAGGTGTTGCCAGAGGATCGGGCCACCGCCGGCCGGATCGAAAAACAGCGTGTCGAGGTTCCGATCGGCCAGCAGCATGAGGAGCGCGCTACCGAGAAGCGGGAATGCAAAGAGGATCAGTCCGGACTGGGTGAGCATCGTCCACGAGAAGATATCGAGATTGTGCCAGCCGACGTCGTCGCCGCGCTCGGTGAAGATTGTCGCGATGAAGTTGATCGCCCCCATCGTCGCCGAGACACCCGACAGATGCAAGCCGAGCATCATCAGGTCCGCACCGGGGTTGAGCGCGCCGCCGCCGGACGGCGTGCCGGCGATAGTCGAGTCAGTCGAGAGCGGCGGATACATCGTCCAGGACGTCTGCGCGCCGGCGATACCGTCGATGACCGGCCCGAGGATCAGCCCCGACCAGACCAGCAGTGCCGCGGGCGGGAGCAGCCAGAACGCGATGGCGTTGATCCGCGGGAACGCCATGTCGTCCGCGCCGATCATCAGCGGCAAGAGGTAGTTCGCGAAGGCCGCGATGATCGGCGTCCCGAACAGGAACAGCATCGTGATGCCGTGGGACGTCAACAGCGCGTTGTAAGTGTCCGCCTGGATGATCGACGTTCCAGGGTAGGTGAGTTCCGCACGCATGACGATCACGGCAAGTCCGCCCCACGCGAACGCGACGATCGCGTATGCCCCGTAGAGCATTCCGATGTCCTTGTGATCGACAGTTGTCAGCCACCGGATAACGCCACTTGGCTTTTCAGAGCGCGTCGCGGTGTCGTCACCATAGCCCGTGCCACCGACTGGCGAGTAGGTGCGCCAACTTTCGAGGCGGGTGAGCCAGGCGACGACGGCGACGAGGAAAAGCCCCATGAACGCCGTCAAAGCTACTTGTCCGTTTACCATATAGACACCCTCTGTATTGAGGAGTAAAGAAAGGTTCGTTATTTTGGCTTAGTTTCGGCCCGATTAATGAAAGAATCCGGAGAGGAAGCTAGTGTTCCTCGCCGCCGAACCGTTCCTCGTCGATTTCGATTGCCTTCGCCGAGAGGTAGGTCAGCACCGCCAGCAGTCCGAACCAGAACGCGATCATTCCGAACTGGAGCGTGCTGTATAGCGAGTCCCATCCCCAGGGGTTGAGGATGACGTACATGGCGACAAACAGGGCCAGAATACCCAGCGGGATGAAGTTGACCGTGAGGTCCAAGAGCGTATCCCGATCGAAGATCTCTCGTGGCATTGGGCTTCGGTAGTGTATGCGAGCAGAAATAGATTCCCCTTCAGCGTGTCCGCTGTCGTCGACTCGTCGCGTTAGATGCTCGGTTGCGACTGGAGTTGCGAGCGCAGGATCGGCGCGAGCACCGCCCCGACGAGGCCCGCGGCGGCTATCGATAGCCCGCGAAGCGCGATCGAGCTGTCTGTAGCCGAGACGGTCAGGTTCTGGCTGATCGTCCCACCAGCAAAACTGAATAGACTCATCCCGACGGCGACGAGTACAACGGAGAGCCCAAAGAATACAGGCCACGGGCTAGAGACGTACTCTGTCTCGCGCAGGATGCCGCCGATGCTCCCGAGCAACAGTACCAAACCACCGACCGCGACGGGGAACAGTCCGAGCACGATCCCGACCTCCGAGAACACGATTCCGAGGGCGATGAGCATCGGCCACGGGCTCGATTTCCGGTACTGATCCGACAGACCGGGTTCCTCATTCATAGATATAACTTGGGCTGGAGGGTATAGAACCCACCGGTATATCATGGGTACCCAAGGTAATATATGCGGTTCGTGATCTAGGTATTGTATGACAGGGCCACGTGTTGCTGGAGTGGGTGTCACCGAGTTCGGCAGAGCACCCGAACGGACCGGCCGTGATCTCTTCGGCGAAGCGGCGGCGACAGCTATCTCTGACGCCGGAGTCGATCATAGCGACGTAGAGGCCGTCTACTACGGTAACTTCATGGGCGAACTCGCGGAACATCAGGGCCACCAGGGTCCGATGATGGCCGAAGCCGCCGGGGTACAGGCTCCCGCGACGCGCTACGAATCGGCGTGTGCGTCGAGTGGGGCGGCCGTCCGGCAGGCAGTTCACGACGTCCGGAACGGCGAAGCGGACGTGCTTCTGATCGGCGGGGCGGAGCGCATGACGAACCTCGGCACGGCGGGCGCAACGGACGCGCTGGCAATCGCCGCCGACGACCTCTGGGAGGTCGGCCACGGAATGACGTTCCCCGGGGCGTACGCGCTGATGGCGCGGGCGTACTTCGAGGAGTTCGGCGGGTCGCGCGAGGACCTCGCGTATATCGCCGTCAAAAACCACGCAAACGCCGTCGAGAACGAGAAAGCACAGTACCAGCAAGCCATCTCGGTCGAGGACGTGCTCGATGCGCCGATGGTTTCGGCACCGCTCGGACTGTACGACTCCTGTCCGATCAGCGACGGTGCGAGCGCGGCCGTCATCGTGAGCGAGTCCTACGCCGCGGAACACGACCTCGATGCCGAGGTTGCGATCACCGGGACGGGACAGGGCGGAGACCGCCTCGCGCTACACGACCGCGAACATCTCGCGACCTCGGCCGCCGCGGACGACGCCGCCGCGGAGGCCTACGCGGACGCCGGCATCGATGTCGAGCGGATCGACGTCGCCGAGGTCCACGACTGCTTTACGATCGCGGAAGTGCTCGCCATCGAATCGCTCGGACTCTACGAACCCGGCGAGGGAATCGGGGCGGCACGCCGCGGTGAGACCACTACCGACGGGTCGGTCCCCATCAACCTCTCCGGGGGGCTCAAGGCGAAGGGTCATCCCGTCGGCGCGACCGGCGTCGCCCAGATCGTTGAAGTGGTCCATCTCCTTCGGGGAGATCACATCAATAGCGACGCCGTCCCCGATGCGACGACCGGCGTCACGCACAACGCGGGTGGCACTGTTGCGAGTGCACTCGTTCACGTGCTGGAGGTTCAACAATGAGCGACTCCGAGGAAACCGTGCGCGACCGCGGCTACGACGACGCTCTCGACGCTATCGAGTCCGGCGACGGCTACTACCTGGAATGTTCGGCAGGTCATGGCTCGCTTCCGCCACGCCGACTCTGTCCGGAGTGTGGCGACGACCAACTGCGTGAGGAGCCACTGCCCGAGACTGGACGGATCGACACCTACAATATCACCGAGGTCCCGGCACCGGCGTTTGCCGACGACGCGCCCTACGTGCTGGCAATCGCCGACTTCGGCCCGGTCAGGCTGACTGGTCAGGTACAGGGTGTGGATCCGGAGGACGTCTCGGTCGGTATGACTGTCGAGGTAGAGATCGCGAGAAGCGAGACGAACGGCGAACGGCTACTCGCTTTCCGGGAGCGATAGCTCCTCGCGGAGCAGTTTCGCGAACGTTTCGGGGTGCTCGGCGTGAGGCAGCAGTCGGGCGTAGTCGACGACGACCAGCCGCGCATCAGAGCGGTCGGCGAGGTCCCGTCCCTCCGACAGCGGCGTCGTCTCCGTCTCGCGGCCCCAGACGAGCGTCGTCGGGACGTCCAGAGCGTTTAGCTGGTCGGCGAGGTCGATATCCGGATCGAGATAGCCGCTAATGAATGAGGCGGGTGCGTAGCGCGCCCCCGGTTGGTGTGCGGTTTGCCACTGATATTCGACCTGTTCATCGGTGATTTGGCTGGAATCGTAGTAGCCGTGATCCGCGCTGAAGTAGCGGATCCCCGGCTTGCTCGTTACGAGGTTGTTGATCGCCGTGCCGAGCAGTGGCGTTCGCAGCAGGGATCGGAGCCAGGTACGCTGGCCGGGCATCGTCTCGGCCGTCGGCGAGACGAGCACGAGCCGTTCGATGTCGACATCTTCGGCCGCCGCAGCAGTGTAGGCGCCGGTCAACGAGGACGCGACAACGGTAGGATCGTCTGTGAGGTCCCTGACGAAGTCGGCGATAAAGCCCTCGTACAGCGTCGGCGAGTAGATCAGCGGCGGTCGGTCCGACCGACCGAACCCTGGGAGGTCAGGAACGATCACGTGATGATCCTCGGCGAACTCGTCGATCACCTCGGCGAACTCGTAACTCGATCCCGCGGCGCCGACACCGTGGAGCATGAGGAGGTCCGGATCCGATGGGTCCCCACGCTCCGTGTAAGCAACGTCCATCCCGCGCCATCGGTACTCCTTCTGGTCACCCTCGATCGCTGGTGGGAGTTCCTCGGCACGTCGAGCGAGGACGGTGTTCGCCACAGCGGCGGTTCCAAGCGCACCGACCGTACCCGCGAGCAGTGTTCGGAGCTTCATACTCACACATTCGTCCGGAGGGGACTTATAAAGATCGCCGAATTGACCAGTTCACCCCTCGCGTTGCTCTGCGAGACACTCCTCGATCGGGGTGAGTATCTCGTCGGACAGCGTGTAGGGGTCGCGGTCGCCGTCGATCATCGACTCGACGAGCGCGTCGATCCCACCCTGCTGTTCGATCTCGTCTTCGACCATCCCGTTGAGATCGCTCCGCAGGAGTTGGCGGAGTTCCTCGGCGGACCGGGTGCGTTCGCGCTCTGCGCGCCGGCCCGACTCGTCGAGATACGATCCGTGGGCAGCGAACTCCTCGATGAGTTCGTCGACGCCGTCGCCCCGCGTCGCGACCGTCTCGACGATCGGCGGCGTCCAGTCCGCCTCCTCTGGATCGTTTTCTGTGCTCTCCGTCCCCGTCGCATGGCCGTGTTTTGCCCCACCGTCGATGATCGCCTCGTCACCCAGGCCGACCATCTCCCGGAGTTCCATGACTGTCCGATCCGCGCCGTCCAGATCGGCCTTGTTGACCACGAACACGTCCGCGATTTCGAGGATCCCGGCCTTGAGCGTCTGGACGGTGTCGCCGCTCCCCGGCGGGACGAGGACGGCAACGGTGTCGGCCGCGCGGACGATATCGATCTCGTTCTGTCCGGCGCCGACGGTCTCGATGATGATCCTGTCCATTCCGAAGGCGTCGAACGCCTTGACGGCGTCCGCGGTCGCCGTCGAGAGGCCGCCGAGGCTCCCCCGGGCGCTCATCGAGCGGACGAAGACGTCCATGTCGCCGACGTTCGAGGCCATTCGGATCCGGTCGCCGAGGACGGCCCCGCCGGTATACGGCGAAGAGGGGTCGACAGCGATGATGCCGACCTGCTCGTCACGCTCCCGGTAGGTGAGTGCGAGTTTGTCAACGAGCGTCGACTTCCCGGACCCGGGGCTTCCCGTGATCCCGATTACGTCGGCATTGCCGGTGTACCCGTGGAGCGCGGCGACCAGTTCCCGATACCCACCCTCCCGATTCTCGATTACCGTGATGGCTCTGGCGAGCGCGCGGTACTCGCCCGCCAGCAGTCCTTCGATCAGCGTTTGCTGCTCGCCGCTCATCGCTCGGGCACGTTCTCTCTGACGAACTCGATCGTCTCCTCCAGTTCCGTGCCCGGCCCGAACACTTCGGCGACGCCCTTCTCTTTCAGCGCCGCCTTGTCGTCGTCCGGGATCACCCCGCCGACGAGCAACAGGGAGTCCTCGAACGCGTCGTACTCTTTCAGGCCGTCGACGACTTTCGGGACGAGCGTGTTGTGTGCCCCTGAGAGGATCGATATCCCCAGTACGTCGACGTCTTCCTGCACTGCGGCCTGCACGATCTCTTCGGGCGCTTTGTGCAGGCCGGAATAGATCACCTCGAACCCGGCGTCGCGGAAGGCGCGGGCGATCACGTGTGCCCCGCGGTCGTGACCGTCGAGACCGACCTTCGCCACGAGACACCGGATCGTCCGCTGCTGGCCATCGGCGCTCATACATGATCGTTTGCTAGCGACTCGTTTATACTTTGATCTCCTCGGAAGCGACAGGAAAATACCGGACCACGCCTAACCGCCCGCTATGGCGACAGCGACACCCGCCCGTCCGATCAAAGGTCGGGTCACCGAGTGGACGGTCCTCCTGACAGCGGTCGGCTACCTGCTGGTGGTCGGAACGTTCGGTGGCTGGTTCCCCTACCCGAACATCACCGAGTCCGGCGTCGACCTGCTGGGCCACGCTATCGCGGCCGTGAACGCACTGGCGACGGTCTGTCTCGTCGCCGGGTGGTACTGGATCCGCAACGGCGAGGTCGACAAACACCGCATGGCGATGGGTTCGGCGTTCACGCTGATCCTCGTCTTTCTCGTGCTGTATCTCCCGAAGGTCGGCGGCGGCGGGCAGAAAGCCATCGCCGACAGCGCGCCGGCGCTGGTCAGTTACAGCTATTTCGCGATGCTTGCGATCCACATCCTCCTGTCGGGGCTGGCGATCCCGGTCGTCGTCTACGCACTCCTGCTCGGACTGTCTCACACGCCGGGCGAACTCCGCGAGACACGCCACGCTCAGGTCGGCCGGATCGCCGCCGCTTCGTGGATCCTGAGTCTCGTCCTCGGCGTCGTAACGTACGTCATTCTCAATCACACGTACGGGAACACCTTCGAGCCGGCACTCGTGGCGCTGTTCTAACAGATCGGTTAGGTCGGTTTACCGGCCGCGGTGACCCGTATCGAGTCGCTTTTGTCGGTACGCTCTAAACACCGGAGCGTGCTGTCGGTCGAGCTACACACCCATTCGGCGCTGTCATACGACGGTCGTGACCCCGTCGACCTGCTCCTCGAACAGGCCGAAGCGGTCGGTCTGGACGCGATAGCGGTCACCGACCACGACGAGATAGACGCCAGTCTGGAAGCCGCCGACAAGGCACCGGAGTACGGACTTGTCGGGATTCCGGGGATCGAGATCACCAGCCAGGCTGGCCACGTGCTTGGTATCGGTATCGAGGAGGCCGTTCCTCCCGGACTCTCGTTCGGCGAGACGCTCGATCGAATCCACGATCTGGGCGGGATTGCTGTCGTCCCGCATCCGTATCAGGAATCACGCAGTGGCGTGATGGCGAACATCACGCCCGAAGCGCTCGCGACCGCAGACGCCATCGAGGTCTACAACTCGCGACTGCTGACTGGCCGCGGTAACCGACAGGCCCGGACGTTCGCGACGGAGTACGATATGCCGATGACGGCGGGTAGTGATGCTCACATCAGCGAGATGGTCGGACAGGCGGTGACGCGGATCGACGCCGAGGAACGCTCGGTCGACGCAATTCTGGACGCGATTGCGGCAGGGCATACGGAAGTCGCGGGGAAACGGACGCCGTGGCGGATCAGCCTCCGGCAGGCCGCCGGCGGCGCGAAACGTCGCGTCAAGAACCGACTCCGGGAGCTGTTCTAACGGTGCAGGGGGCCGATCCCGCCGCCGTCCGCCGGGCGGTCGAGACCGGCGATCCACTGCCCGGTACCGCGGGCTTTGCCGGACACGTCGACGAGATGCTCGTCCGGGATGTCCTCGGCCGGTACCCGCTGTTCGTCGAGAGCGAGGATGCCGAATGGCCCGACGACCCGACGTGGGCGACCGATCCGAACCACCTCGACGAGCCTCTTTCATTCCCCGCTGGCCACGTCCAACACGAGGGCCAGCAGCCACAGCACCGCTGGTCGCTGCCGGATCCCGCTCCCTTCGAGCGCGAACGCGACGCCGTGCGGGAACTCGTCGACGCCGTCCGGGACGGCATTGCGGTAACGCGTCCCGACTGCGACGCCGTCGCCGTCGCCTTTTCGGGCGGCGTCGACTCCTCGGTCGTCGCGGCGGGGTTCGATGCCCCGCTGTACGTCGGCGGCTTCGCGGGGAGTCACGACCGCGAGGCGGCGGCGACCGCGGCCGACGTGATGGGGGCACAACTCCGCGAGGTGGCGTTCACTCAGGAAGCCGTCGAGCGGGCTGTGCCCGAAGTCGCACGGGCGATCGGTCGCCCGAGTGCGATGGCGGTCCAGATCGCGCTACCGCTGTATCTCGTCGCCCAGCGCGTCCACGAGGACGGCTACGACTATCTCGCTGTCGGCCAGGGAGCGGACGAACTGTTCGGCGGCTACGCCAAAGTCGCCCGCGCTCCCGGGGACCCCCGCGTCGAGGCTAACACCGTCCGCGGTGCACAACGCGAGATGATCGCCACCCTTCCCGATCAGCTAGAGCGGGACGTCCTCGCGCTCCGGGCGGCAGGTGTCGAACCGGTCGCCCCGCTACTCTACGACGGCGTCGTCGAGACCGCGCTTCGACTCCCCGCCGACTCGCTCGTCGACGACCGCGGCGAGCGCAAACGGGCGTTCCGGCTCGCGGCACGGGAGTTCGTCCCCGACAGTATCGCATTCCGCGAGAAGAAGGCCGTCCAGTACGGCAGTCTCGTCGGCCGCGAACTCGACCGACTCGCCAGACAGGCCGGCTTCAAACGCCGGATGGACGACCACGTGACCGAGTATATCCGCTCGCGACTCGACGACTGATCCTCCGCAGTAACTCTCGCTATGGACATCCTCATCGGAATCGAAGCCATCGAAACCGTCGACGGCCCCCTCGCGTACCTGCTGGTGTTCGTCTTCGCGGCGGTCCCCGTCGTCGAAGTGCTCGTCGTTATCCCGTTCGCTATCGCAGTCGGACTCGACCCACTGCTGGTCGGCGTTGCCGCGGCGGTCGGCAACCTCACGACGGTCTGCGCTGTCGTCGTCGCCTCCGACTGGAGTCTGCGCTTCGTCCGGCGGCGCTACGGCGATCCGACCGACGATACCGACTCGAAGACAGTGCGCCGTGGCCGCCGGATCTGGGACAGGTACGGCCTGCCGGGCGTCGCGCTCGCCGCGCCGGTGACGACGGGCGTACATCTCGCCGCCGTGTTGGGCCTGGCCTTCGGCTCGTCGCGTCGTCGGGTGCTCGGCTGGATGACGGGGAGTCTCGTCCTCTGGTCGAGCGTGCTCGCCGCCGCGTCGTGGTACGGCATGGAGAGGCTACTGTGGATCGTGGGGTGATCCTCGCCGTCGAATCGTCCCGCTCACGATCTCGACGCCCTCTCCGTTCTGACTAATGAAAGAACCCCTTTTCGTCATATTCTAGAAATACCAATACGGCTCGTGCTGCAGACGTCAGTCATGGACACGTCCGAGGTAGCATTGTCAACCGTATCGTATTCAACGACCGTTACGGAAGCGCTGGTGCCGCTACAGCTCTCTGGAGGGTTCTTACGGTGGGCGATCGTCTTCATCGTCCTTGCTATCATCGCGGCCGCTGTGGGTGCTAGCGGTGTCGCCGGTATCAGCATGGCGGTGGCGAAGTGGTTCATCATCATTTTCGTCTTGCTGGCGATCGTATCGCTGCTGCTGTAGTTGAGACCGGCTCACGCCGTATTCGGCCTGTAGCCATACCGAGATTTCTCATTTTACCGTAGTGCGGCAGGGTCTTCGAGTACGAACTGAGCGTTTACGTACATTCGGCGAAACAGTCGGATACTGATAAAGCCACCTGCTCGGTTGGGGTCGTTGCTCAACAGGAATCGGGAGTCGCGGATCGAGCAACGCACCGTCCGCGAGCATCCCGCTTCCCTCGTCGATCGGCGAGCCGATCCCACTGAGCGACTCTGACTACCGCTGTGAGATCCTGCTCCCGGAAACGAAGATTTAAGTAATAACGGTCTAACTTTCGGTAGTTCGATCCTAATCATGGCGCATCCACCGGGAGTCGATGTCGATGCGGACCCTCGGGTAACTGGCGAGTATCTCCGACAGGTTCCCGGAGACTCGGGAACGCTGACGCTCGTCGGCGTCGTCCACGACCATCCGGCGAGTACGTATCGCACACGGCAGGTCATCACAGAGCTCGATCCGTCGGTGGTCGCGTTGGAGCTGCCACCGATCTCGATTCCGCTGTTCGAGGAGTACGCGGACTCCGGGCGAACCCCACCCGTTTTCGGCGGCGAAATGAGCGCGGCAATCCAGGCTGCATCCCCCGACACGGCCGTTGGAATCGATCGGCCGACCGGCGGTTTCTTCCGGCGACTGGGCCGAACGCTCCTCCGGGAGCGGCCCACCGCAGAGACGCTTCGAAACGTCTTCTCGAACACCGTCTCGACGACGAAACACGCACTCCTCTGTCGGATCGCCGCCGTCCTCGCCGCTCACACCTCGGTTCGTCTGGAGGTCGACTCGCCGACCCCACACGATATCGACTGGACGGACACACCGGAGGAGCAGGCATCCGACGAACGGGAGCAAGTACGCCGCTCCCGATCGTTCATGAACGCGTTTCGAACTACTAACCGATCCCGAGCCTCACAGATAGAGGACGCTGCCCGGGAGGCAGATATGGCTACCCGGCTCTCGGCGCTTCGTGAACGGGAAGACGTCGTAGCCGTCGTCGGCATCGACCATCTCGACTCGCTGACCGAACGGCTGGATACGGGGACGAACGCGGTCTGATTTCGGGACTCGAACAACCATACAAGATACTATTACTCCACCTCCTCCGAACATACCGCACGAACGCACCGATACCTCCGGCTGCTGACGACTCCAGTGGATCGGCGGGTAACGATCCCGATACGGACGACTCACTCCCTGAATCCGACGAAACTGGCTGTTTTGGGGGCTCATAACGTGTAACAGAGAAATACCGGCTCCCCCGCGCGGATACCACCTTTATAACTAATCCCTCCGAGGACCTGCGGACGGTTGCAATGGCACGAAACCACATCACCGACGACGATGAGGGCAAAAAAGTGGTAGATTCCGGCGGTCAAGAAGTCGGCATGATCTCAGAAATCAGATCCGGAACTGCGTACGTGGAGGCGGACCCGGGACTGACGGATGCGATCCGCTCAAAACTCGGCTGGAGCGAGGCAGAACAGGACGACTATCCGCTTCAGGAGGACAGCATCGACACCGTGACTGATGACGAGGTTCGGCTTCACGACAACTTCTAGACGCCGGAGCGGACCAACTTTTTACTACGTAGTCGGATATTCCACGCCGCATAGCCGACTCACGAATTCGGCACAGGATGTAATAAAAAAGCTGCTGGACGACACCCTCTCAGGAAGCCTCACTCCCCGAATCGCGTAATCCGCTCTAGCTCCTCCATCGGCGGGTCCTCGAAGGCTTCGCGGGCGATGGAACGTTTGTGGACCTCGTCCGCGCCGTCGATGATGCGGAACTGCCGGACGCTCTCGTAGAAGTCCGCGAGCGGGAGGTCGCGGCTGATGCCGGTGCCGCCGCAGTACTGGAGCGCCGAGTCGACGGCCCCCTGGGTGGCGTTCGCGGCGAACGTCTTGCACATCGCCACCTCGATTCGGGCGTCCTCGCCCTGCCGGATCTGCTCGGCGGCATGGCGCACCATCGTCCGGGCGGCGTGTAACTGGATCCGGTGCTCGGCGACGTCGAACCGGATCGCCTGTTTCTCGGCGAGAGGCTCTCCGAAGGCTTCCCGTTCGCTGGCGTAGGCGGTCGCCACGTCGAGCGCGCGGTCGGCCATCCCGAGAAAACGCATGCAGTGGGTCAGTCGGGCGGGGCCGAGTCGTTGCTGTGCGATGGCGAAGCCGGCGTTTTCCGCCCCGAGCAGGCTCTCCTCGGGGACCCGGACGTCGTGGTACTTGATCTCGGCGTGGCCGATCTCCACGAGGTCGGGACCGAGATGCGGGACATCACGGACGATTTCGACGCCCTCGGCGTCGGTGGGCACCAGAAACATCGAGGTGCCCTGGTACGGGTGGGCGTCTTCGTCGGTTCGGGCCATCACGAGCAGTACGTCCGACTCGCTGCCGCCGGTGGTCCACCACTTGTGGCCGTTGATCACCCATTCGTCGCCGTCTTTCTCGGCAGTTGTGGCGATCATCTTCGGGTCCGATCCGCCGCCCTGTGGCGGTTCGGTCATCGAGAACCCGGAGTGGGCCTCGCCGGCGACGAGAGGGTCGATCCAGCGCTCTTTCTGTGCCTCGGTCCCCACCAGTTCGATGGTGTGGATATTCCCCTCGTCGGGCGCGCTACACCGCAGCGCGGCCGGACCGAGCAGGCTCCGTCCCGCTTCCTCGAACACCGGAAGCATCTCGCGGAAGTCCAGTCCGAGGCCGCCGTGTTCCTCGGGGACCTGCGGGGCGTAGAGGTCGCGCTCCCGCGCCGCATCGCGGAGTCGTTCTATCTCATCGCCCGGGACCGGTCCCCGTCCGAGATACTCGCGTTCGACCGGCAGGACGACCTCGTCGACGAACTCGCGGGTGCGTTCGGCGATTGCCCGTCCGCGCTCGGGGTCGTCGTATGTGAACTTCATATTCGTTCATTATTGTAAGGCGTAAAAAGCGTGTTCCCGTGCTACACAGCAATCGGGTTCTGGTAGGCGACCCGGCAGTTCAATCCCGCCAGTCCTCCCGCAACAGCACGTACTGGACCGTATCGACGTACTCGCCGTCGATGAACCGGTCCCGGCGCGTTCGACCCTCCTCCTCGAACCCGAGCGATTCGAGCAGGCCGCGCGACGCCTCATTGAACTCGTAGGCACCCGCGCCGATGGCCGGGTGGTCGTGCATCCGGAACACGTAGTCGATGACGAGACTGACCGCGACTTTCCCGTAGCCCTTACCGTGCACCTCGGGTTTGAGCCAGTAGCCCAGTTCGGGCCGTCGCCAATCGACGTCGTCGACGGAGACCGCGCCGATGCGCTCTACCTCGTCCTCATCGGGGGTCCCCGGTCCTGCGTCGTCGAGACAGACGAGGAACTGGGGGGTTTCGCCGTCCTCGTGGCGCTCTTCCAGTTCCGTGCGAGTCTTCAGTGGGTTCCCGATCGGATACCTGATCTCGGGGTTCGTAAACGAGCGCTGGAGAAAGGGGAGATCCTCCGCTTCGAGCGACCTGAGTGTCACGTCGCCGTCTGTCGTGATACGTGATCCTGGCATAGGTATGACATGCTGAACTCCGCATATATGCTTTCTCCAAATTCGTCCGCATCACCGCTCCGTCCCAAGCTATTTGATAACGGTCGACCATGAACGACGTATATGAACGGACAACTCGTGGAGGGTGGTTCGACGTGAGCGAGGACTACCTCGACAGACTCGTCGACGAGGGATCGCTATCCGACTATCTCACCGATGAACTCGGTTCGGCGGAGGGGTTCGCAGTGACCCGGCACGATCAGGGCCACTCCAACGAGACGCTGTTCGTGGAGTGGGGCGACCGGGAGTTCGTGTTGCGACGCCCGCCAGCGGGCGAGACCGCGGAGACTGCCCACGAGGTCACCCGGGAGTATCTGGTGATGGACGCCCTGCAGGAGACGCCAGTGCCTGTCCCGACGACTGTACTCGCTTGCGAGGACGAGACCGTTCTCGGTGCGGAGTTCTATCTGATGGAGCGCCAGCATGGTGACGTGTTGCGGACGGACGAACCCGACCGGTTCCAGTCCGAGACCGCCCGCGAGCGCCTGAGCGAGGAGGTAATCGACACGCTCGCGGCGATCCACTCGGTCGATTCCGACACTGTGGGCCTCGACGACTACGGCTACCCCGAGGGGTTCACAGAGCGACAGGTCCGGCGCTGGTCCGAGCAGTTCACGTGGGCCTTCGACGTCACCGGCGAGGAGCGCGAGGTGCCGGAGGTGTACGAACTGATGTCCTGGCTCACCGAGCACGCGCCCGAGGAGCATCCACACACACTCGTCCACGGCGATTTTAAACTGGACAATCTCATGTTCGCGCCAGGAACGCCGCCGGAACTCACCGCCGTCTTCGACTGGGAACTCTCGACGCTGGGCGATCCGCTGACGGACCTCGGCCTCTTGCTCCTGTTCTGGCAGGAACCCGGCGATCCGGATCCACCGATTCCGGAGCTAATGCCGACGTTCACCGCCAACCCGGGCTATCTGTCGCGGGAGGAACTGATCGAGCGCTACGAGCACGAGAGCGGTATCGAGGCCGAGAACCTGCGCTTCTACCGGGTGCTTGCCGCGTACAAGATGGCCGCACTCGGCGAGATGTTCTTCCGCCGGCATCTGGAGGGCAACGCGGCCGACTCGCTCTACCCGAAGATGCGCGAGGGCGTGCCTCGGCTAGCAAAGCGGACTCTGGAGATGGCAGAAGGGTCGGGAGACGTGTCGCTCTAGGATTCTACTGTCTCAATGGCGTCGATGCCGGCCGCCACGACGTCGGCTTCGAGTTCGTCGCGCTGGTTTCGCAACTCACTTTTCGTGAACCACTTCCACGCCGTAGCCGAGGCCTCGCCGTCGCACGGTGTAAGCTCTCTGCTGTCAGTGTGGGCGTAGTAGACGAAGTCGATGTGCTGGTGGGCGACGTCGCCGTCGATCCGGTCGATATCTTCGAGTTTGAACTGTTCCGGCTCCGGAAGGGGTCGAGCGGAGTCGGAGGCCGTCCCGTCGGCGTCGGCGACCAGTTCCACGTCCAGTCCGGTCTCCTCGTGAACCTCTCTGAGTCCGGCCTCGTGTGGTAGTTCATCCCGGTCGATATGACCGCCGGGCGGCAGCCACATCCCGAGTTTCTCGTGTTCGTGGAGTGCGGTTGCGCCGTCGTTGACCACGAAAACGGTCGCTACGAAGTGTCGAGTAGTCTCCATACCGTCCGCTTGGTGAGGACCGTTTTGTAGCCGTCGCTTTCGGTCAACGCCGAAGACGAACCGGATCAGTCAGCAGTGTGACCGTCGGCTTCCAGCAGTTCGTGATAGCGGTTCCGGATGGTCACTTCGCTGATGTTCGCGACCTCGCTGACCGTGTTCTGTGTGACCTTCTCGTTGGTCAACAGCGAGGCGGCGTACACCGCGGCGGCGGCGAGGCCGACGGGGCTCTTGCCGCTGTGGATGCCTTCCTGCTTGGCGTTCTTGAGCAGGTCGCGAGCGCGACGCTCGGACTCGTCCGAGAGTTCGAGATCCGACGCGAATCGGGGGACGTACTGCTCGGGATCGGCGGGCTGAATTTCGAGATTGAGTTCCCGGACAACGTACCGGTAGGTGCGGGCGACCTCGGAGCGCTCGACGCGGCTTACTGTGTCGATCTCGTCGAGACTCCGCGGGGTGCCGGCCTGTCTGGCAGCAGCGTACAGCGAGGCCGTCGAGACGCCCTCGATGGAACGCCCGGGGAGGAGGTCCTCGTCGAGTGCACGGCGGTAGATGACGCTGGCTGTCTCGCGGACGTTTTTCGGGAGTCCCAGCGCCGAGGCCATCCGGTCGATCTCGCCGAGTGCCTGTTTGAGGTTACGCTCCTTGGCGTCACGGGTGCGGAACCGCTCGTTCCAGGTGCGCAGACGTTGCATCTTCTCGCGCTGGCGTGATGACAGTGACCGCCCGTACGCGTCCTTGTTCTGCCAGCCGATGTTGGTGGAGAGCCCGTCGTCGTGCATCATCTTCGTTGTGGGTGCGCCGACGCGTGACTTCTTGTCTTTCTCTTTGGAGTCGAACGCACGCCACTCGGGGCCGCGGTCGATCTCGTCCTCGTCGACAACGAGACCGCAACCGAGACAGACTGTCTCGCCACGCTCCTCGTCGGAGACCAGTTGCCCATCGCATTCCGGACAGTCCAGTTGCTCCTCGTTTTCCGACTGGGATTGTTCTTTCTTCTGTCTACGCGCGTGCTCGCGCGTATTTGAGTGATCGCGAATGGTTGTATCAGTCATTGCTCTTAGGGTTGGGGACTGCAGACGGAGAACGTCGTATTCCAATCATTTCTTACAATGGAACCAACTTAAAACTACCGCGGTATGGCCCCCACCCGCGCACTATCGATACAGGGATCGAAACCCTTACTCCCGATCCACCAGTGTCCTCGTATATGAGCGACACCCCCGCCGGACCCGACACTGTCCGACACGTCGCGGAGCTCGCGCGGGTCGACCTCGACGACGACGAGGCCGACCAGTTCGCCGAGCAGTTCGCCGACATTCTCGATTACTTCGAGACGCTAGACGAGGTGCCTGAAGTCGATCGTGACGCCGACCTCGTGAACGTGATGCGGCCGGACGAGGAACGGGAGGGACTCACACAGGACGAAGCGTTGTCGAACGCCGAAGGGAGCGAGGACGGCTACTTCAAGGGGCCGAACGTCTCATGACTGATAACGTCTACATCACCGAAGAGCGAATCGAGGGTGACGAAGAGGGCCCCCTCGCCGGAAAGACGATCGCAGTCAAGGACAACATCTCGACTGAAGGCGTCCGGACGACCTGTGGCTCGGCGATGCTCGACGAGTACGTCCCGCCGTACGACGCCACCGTGGTCGACCGGCTGAAAACGGCTGGCGGGACGATCACCGGCAAGACGAATATGGACGAGTTCGGGATGGGAACGACTACCGAAACCTCCGCGTTCGGTGCGACCGAGAACCCGGCCGCGCCGGGACACGTTCCCGGTGGCTCCTCCGGTGGCTCCGCGGCGGCAGTCGCGTCGGGCGAAGCCGATCTCGCACTGGGCACCGACACCGGCGGCTCGGTCCGCTGTCCCGCCGCGTTCTGCGGCGTCGTCGGCATCAAGCCGACCTACGGGCTGGTCTCACGATACGGCCTGATCGCGTACGGCAACAGCCTGGAACAGATCGGTCCGCTGGCCGAGAACGTCGAGGACGCCGCCGAACTGCTCGACGCCATCGCTGGCGAGGACCCAAACGACGCGACGACGCGTGAGCGTCCCGACGACGATTACGCCGCCGCCGCTGACGGCGACGTCGACGGCCTCCGGATCGGCGTCCCCACGGAACTGGTTGAGGGTGCCGACGAGGGCGTCGTCGAGCAGTTCTGGAGGGCCATCGACGAACTCGAATCGCAGGGCGCAAGCTATCACGAGGTGAGCCTCCCGTCGGTCGAACACGCCGTCGAGGCCTACTACGTAATCGCCATGTCGGAGGCGTCCTCGAACCTCGCGCGGTTCGACGGCGTCCGCTACGGAACATCGGGCGGCTACGAGGGGAACTGGAACGAGGCGTTCGCCGCCTCGCGCCGCGAGGGCTTCGGCGACGAGGTCAAACGCCGGATCCTGCTCGGCACTTTCGCGCTCTCGGCAGGCTATCAGGACAAGTACTACAAGAAGGCCCAGGATGCCAGAGCGTGGGTCAAACAGGACTTCGACGAGGCGCTCTCGGACGCTGACGTGCTCGCGAGTCCGACGATGCCCGTCACCCCCTTCGAACTCGGCGAGAGCCTCGACGACCCCCTGAAGATGTATCTCGCGGATGCCAACACCACGCCGGTCAACCTCGCCGACCTGCCAGCTATCTCGGTTCCGGCAGGCGAGGCCGACGGTCTCCCGGTCGGGATCCAGTTCGTCGGGCCCGCGTTCGGTGAGAAAGAGATCATCCGCGCCGGTAGTGCGCTCGACTGATTACGCCGCTCCTTCTCGTTGTCGTTTCCGGATCTCCAGAACTGTCGCTTCGCCGATGGCGGTCAGAACCACCAGTGTGAGGAACAGCCCCACCTTCGAGCGGAGTTTCGGTGGCTCCCGCTCGTCGTCTTCGGAGGCTGCCCTCACGTCTGTGCCGTCCGCCTCGAAGACCTTCTTCAGAACGCCCAAATTCGATATCATAGGCGTGCTAGGACATCAAGCAATATAAGCGGCCCGCGCTACCCGAACGATTTTACTGTCACTCTCGAAGGAATATGTATGCAAACCGACGCCAGCCTGCTGGACGCGCCTTCCGTCGAATCGACGATGCGAACGGTCAACGGCGTCGACCTCCACGTCGTGACGGCCGGCGACCCCGAGGACCCCCTCGTCGTTCTCCTCCACGGCTTTCCGGACTTCTGGTACGGTTGGCGGGATCAGATCGAACCGCTCGTCGACGCCGGCTATCGCGTTCTCGTCCCCGACCAGCGGGGCTACAACCTGAGCGACTCGCCCGAGAGCATCGACGCCTACCGGATCGAGGCGCTAACCGACGACATCCGGGCGCTCATCGAGACCGAGGGCCGCGACTCCGCCCACGTTATCGGCCACGACTGGGGCGCAATCGTTGCGTGGGAGCTAGCCATCGAAAGCGAGGTCGTCGACCGTCTCGGAATCGTCAACGTCCCGCATCCGAGAGCGTTTCAGGAGGCGCTCCGGTCGAGCGCCGAACAGCTACGGCGTAGCTGGTACGTCTTCTTCTTTCAGCTTCCCCGGATTCCCGAGTGGGTGCTCGGCCACGACGACTACCGGCCGCTCGGTGACGCCCTGCTGGAGAGTGGCTCGGCAGCGGCCTTCTCCGATGTCGATATCGAGCGCTATCGGGCAAGCTGGGCGGCGACAGACTCGCTATCCGGGCTTGTAAACTGGTACCGTGCAGCCGGGCTCCACCCAACCGACCTGTTGCTCGGAGACTCGTCAGAAAGGGCTGAGAACACGGCTTACACTCAGGACGAAGCGATCGACCACCCGACGCTCATCGTCTGGGGCGAAGGCGACACCGCACTGATCCCAGACCTCGCGCCGATGAGCCGACAGTACTGCCCGAACGGCCGCGTCGAGCGGTTCCCCGACGCGACTCACTGGGTCCACCAGGAGGAGGCGGAAGCGGTGACGGCGCTACTGCTGGAGCATCTGTCGGAATAACTGAAAACGGATCGCCGGGTCCTACTCGTCGCTATCGCCGCCCCGGAGCGTTCGCAGCGTAACGACGGCGATACCAGCGCCCAGGGCGACGCCGGCACCTTTTAATAGCGTCCCGAGCCGTGAGCCGCTCGATTCCGCTTCTTCGTCCTCCATCTCTTCGGACTCCTGCTCTTCCGCCTCGGTTTCTTCGGTCTCCGATTCGGTTGCTTCCGCTTTGGCTTCGTTAGTTTGGGTACCGCCCAGCAGCGACGGTCGACGTAGCTTTTGCAGTGCCATACGTATCAGTAGCGGGGGAAGATATAAAAATACGAACTGCGACCTGGCCTACTCCTCGTACGCGAGGTTCATCATCCACTGCGAGAAGGCGTCGCTCTGGGGATCGATCTCCTCCTCGCCGATAAACGGCGAGAGCATGTCGCCGGCCATCAACAGGGAGAAGTCTAGATCCATCGCCGTCGGGGAGACGTAGTAGGTGTTGTGGCCCTGATACACCGTCTCCTCGCGGTCGACGAGGTCCTTTTCGGCGAGGGAGTCGACGATCCGGCTCCCCTGCCGCGACGAAATGTCGAGTTCCTTCCAGAGTTCGCTCTGGTGGATCCCTCCCGTCTCGCGGACCAGTTCGAGCCCGGCTCGTTCTTCCTCCGTGAGCTTCTCTTCTGCAGCCGAGATGCTCATCGATATCGCCCCCACGTCGCGGAGAGATCTGACGGCATGACCATATATGCAATACTGAGAGCAATGGGCTTAAAATTGGCCTTCCTGCCGTCGCAGACGCTCCTAGATCCAGCCCATGAGCGTTGCGCCCAGAAGCGCCACCCACAGCGTGCCGCCAACGACGAGCCAGTCGTTCGGCAGCGCCTCGTTCGCCTGCCTGGTCGCCCGGTCAGTCGAACCGATGGCGATCAGTCCCAGTGCGAGTACGATCCCCGCCCGCTGGAGGACGATTCCGATGGGCATCACAGCGACCGAGAGCGCCAGCAGATCCAGCATCACGGCCGTCGACAGCGCGCCGGCGGCGACGACGCCCGCGTCCATCCGTCTGGTCATGCGGCGTGCGATCAGATACGTCACGAGCGGAATCCCGACCGCAATAAACGGGTACAGGAGCCCAGCGATGTTGTGCATCGTGAGCGCGGGGACGTGCCGTTCCAGCAGTATCCCGCCGACCCGAACGCCGAAGTACAGCCCGACAATTCCGCCGAACAGCAGGACGTGATTCAACGTCAGGCGGTTGTACGCGGCGCGGAGACGCCGCCTGTCGACGTAACTCAAACCCTGCCAGAGCCGCCTGGCACTGTCCCGGAGCCGCTGGCGGCTGATGGCCCCGATCATGAACAGGGGGAACATCCACGCAAACTCGACGACGGTCATCCAGCCGTCGTTGTCGTAGGGTTCGTCGTTTCCGGCGTACATCCGCCAGACTTCATCGGTGAAGGGCTGGTTCCTGAAGTCGAGTTCGACCTGGCGCTGGGCCTCGTCGTTGCCGTGGACGGCGTGGCGAAGCGTGAACCAGTCGAAGTGCTCGTTGTGGGCCTGCATGATCACCCACTCGTCGTTGGGGTTGGGTGCCTCGTACATCCGGATGTGATATCGATGGCCGTAGTAATCGCCAAAGTGGATCTGGGCGGACTCGGTGACGAACTCGCCATCACCGTTGCGGTTCGTGTCGTTGACGAACGCGTACCGTGTTGCACCGCCCGCTTCGTCCCACTCCATCGAGGTGCCGCCAGCCGTGTCGAGTTCGATCTGTTCGGCGGAGAGTTCCTCGGGCCCGACTTCCTGTTCCTCTCCCTGAGTCACGTTCCAGTTACCGGTCTCGGTCATCCGCTGTAGCGTGGTGTCGAGGTCAGCGCGGACGACGACGTTGACCGAACTCCCCTTTTTGTGTTGCTTCGTCGAGCTTAGATACGGCGAAAAGGCACTCTCACTGCCCTCTGGTTGGACCATGTTGCGTTCGGTGTCGTCCTCGGGAGCGACGAGGTCCGTGGTCGGCGGTGCAACAAGCGACATTGCCGTCGAGACTCCGACAGCGATCACGAAAATCGCCAGAACGATACTGACTGTCCGTCTCACTGACTAATCATTGCGAATAGACTGAGTTATATTTACTGGGCGAGAGGATCAGTCGTTTCTGGCATCGGACTCCAGCGCCTCCGCTCGCAGTCGTTCGCCCCGTTCCGACTCGATGGAGAGATCCGGAACCTCCGTCGGCGATCCGTCTTCCAGCGCGACGAAGACGAACGCTGATTCGGTCGTCTGCTCCTGGACGCCGGAGCGGGGGTTCTCCCGGAACGTCCGGAGACGAACGCGGACGCTCGTCCGTCCGGCCTCGTAGACGTACGCTTCTACGAGGACGTTGTCACCGATCGGGATCGGTCGCTGGAAGTCGAGTTCGTCGACGTTTGCGGTGACACAGGAGTGCCCGGCAAACCGCATCGCCGACATCGCGCCGACCTCGTCCATCCACTTCATCACGTTCCCCCCATGTGCAGTCTCGTAGTTGTTGGCGTGGTTCGGCTGTACGCGGTACCGGTTCTCGATGTGAGTCTCCAGAAGGCTCGGCATGGCAGGTCGTAGACAACGTGGACCCAAGAGTCCGCGGAATCGGCTAACAGTGATCATGCGTCTTTTTGCCGGTAGCGGGAGAAGCATCGCTATGTCCGGATCGAGCGATGTTCGATATTTCGACCTGTTTGCGAGGGTTTACGACCTGTTCATGCCGGATGCGGACCCGGCGGTGTTACGCCGAGGGCTCGATCTCGGGACCCGGGAGATCGAGATCGGCCTGGACATCGGCGGCGGGACCGGTCGTGCGGCACGCGCGGTCCCCGGCGTGGACTGGACGGTTGTCGACGCGTCCGCCGAGATGCTCGCACAGGCCGTAGAGCGCGATATTCCGGGTATCCGTAGTGATGCTGTACGGCTTCCGGTCGCGGACGAGTCCGTCGACGCGGTGACGATCGTCGACGCTTTGCACCACATCGGTCGGCCGAGAGAGGCTATCGCGGAGGCGGCACGCGTCCTCGCACCGGGCGGGGTGCTGGTGATCCGTGATTTCGATCCGAACACCGTTCTCGGGCGGTTCCTCGTGGCTGGCGAACATCTGATCGGCTTCGAGTCGACCTTCTTCGGTGCCGACGAACTCGCAGGGATTCTCGGCGATGTTGGCCTGTCGCCGACCGTTCCCGAACGCGGCTTCGACTACACGGTTGTCGGCGTCAAGCCCGATTGAGCGGTACGGTCGAGGCCTCTCCAGTTCCCGGTCTGGCCCGCTCTGATTCCAGTACGTCCTTGTTTATCGAGCCAAAAGTCCGAGTATGTCCACGCTCTCTGCACGCCTCCCGCTCGGTAACTCGCGACGGTTGGGCGTCCTCGCCGGCGACCTGCTCGCAGTGATCGGGATCGTCTCGGTCGGCCTGTACCAGCACCACGGAGCGGCCGGCTTTGCTAGCCCGCTGTCGGCGGCCGAGACGATAACCCCATTCGTCGTCGGGTGGCTCCTCTGTGCGGGCCTCGCCGGTCTGTACGGGACCGAAGTGCTGACCGACCTCGGGACGGCGGCCCGACTGAGCGTGGTGACGACGTTCGCTGCGGTCAACATCGCCCTCGTCCTGCGCGCGTCGCCGCTGTTCGAGGGGAGCGCCACGTGGCCGTTCAATCTCGTGATGACTGTGACCGTCCTCGCCGTCGTCGTGCCGTGGCGACTCGTCGTTGCCCGCTTGCTGGGCGGGTCGATGACTGCTGACTGAACGGTGCCGCTCGCCCGACCCTGGACAACCGGCACGGCCGACCGCCAGTGGACTCTTTTAGGGTGCGCTCGTAGATCCCGCGTATGACGCAGGCACTGTTTCTCTCCAGTAGTGACGTGGATGGCGTGGCGAGTCCGGCGGAGTTCGTCGAGGCAGTCCGCGAGGGCTATCGACAGCACGGCGAGGGCGCACCCGCCCGGCCCCGGACCAGGTTGTTGCGCGACGATCCCCCGGGGATGCTCACCGATTACGCGGCCGTCCTTCCGGAGACCGGCGTGATGGGCGGATACATGTACGCCGCGGGCTTCGGCGAGCGAGACGCGTGGTTCATGACCCCGCTGTTCGACGCCGAGAGCGGGGAACCGCTCGCCGTGCTCGACGGCGCGAGCATGAACCCGTTCAAAACCGGGGCGACCGGTGCGGTCGGCGTCGACGCGCTCGCCCGGGACGATGCCGAGACGCTCGCAGTCATCGGGAGCGGGGCACAAGCGCGTGGACAACTTCGCGCGACGGCCACGGTCCGCGACTTCGAGCGCGTCGACGTGTTCTCGCCGACGCGCGAGCACCGCGAGTCGTTCGCGACCGAGATGGACGACCTGCTGGATGCCCATATCCGGCCTGTCGAGTCGAGCGCGGCCGCCGTCGAGGGGGCCGACGTGGTGATCACCGCGACGAATGCCAGCCAGCCAGTCTTCGATGGCGACCTCCTCGAGCCAGGCACCCACGTCACCGCGATGGGCCAGTACAACGCCGAGAAGCACGAACTCGATACGACGACAATCGAGCGGGCGACCTACGTCCCGGATCTGCGCGAGCGGATCGAGATCGACGCCGGATCGTTCATCCACGCCGTCGAGGAGGGAGTGGTCGACGAGAGCCACGTCCACGCGGAACTGGGTGAGGTCGTTGCCGGAACAGTCGAAGGGCGGAGTTCGGCCGACGAAATCACCGTCTTCGACAGCGGCGGTACCGGCATCGAAACCGTCGCCGGCGGCGCGCTGGTCTACGAACGAGCGCTGGATGCGGGGCTAGGGACAGGGATCGAGTTCTCCCCCGCAAGCGAGGCACTTACCGGACGCTGAGCCGGCCGCGTTCAGAAGGGGTTGAGGCCGACCGCCTGCAACAGCGTGATGCCGCTGGCGAGTGCGCCGAGCAGGTACCCCACGATTGCTCCGCCGTTCAGTAGCGGGAGTCCGGCGTGTGCACGGCCTTCGAGCACCATCCGCAGGAGGATCACGAGGCCGATGAGCGTCCCAGTCATCGCGCCGAGAGCTGGGAGATTCATCGATATAACCGGGAGATCGAACTGGGCGGCTGCCTCCGCCGGAATAAAGAACGCGGCGCTCGCGATCAGAATCGTCGGCATCACGGCGTCGCCGAGACCGATGTACAGAGCATCCCGGACGCCCTCCGGGGCCTGCTCCTGACCGCCGGTCTCTGCGGATTCCTCCTCTTCCACGTCCACGATGTCTTCCGATTCGGCCTCCACGTCTCCGCCGTCCGGAGCGGCCTCGTCGGTCATCTCATCGCCCGCACCCGCCTCGCGGAACGAGTACGAGAGCGTGGTCGGAATGACGAGCAGGACGGGGATCTTCTGTCCCATCACGCCGTCCGCGAGGGTGAGCATGTGTTCCGTCTTGTAGACGCTGATCGCGTCGTAGACGGCCAGCACGGCGAGGAAAACGATCGCTGGTAGGAGCCCGAAACTGATACCGAACATCCCTGCGGCACCGGCGCCCATCAACACCCCGGCGGCGTCGATGACGTACCACTCGGGATGATAGGCCAGGCCGAGGATGACGGCAAGCGCCGCCAGTATCGGCAGGAGGGCGAGCGGGACACCGGCGACGGATCCTACCGGGACGATGGCGTTGAGCACGTACCATGCGAGCATCCCGCTGACGCCGATGACGCCGGCGCGGATCAGCCATTCGGCCTCGTACTTGATTACGGCCAGCATCACGAGGGTGGCGACGAGGATAGCCCCGAAAAAGAGCGCGCTGTTCGCCGGGTCGGACGGGTCCTCGACGGCCTGATACTCGGCTTGCTGGAACGGCTCGACCAGTGCGAGTGCGCCCAACTGGACGAGTACGAAGAGTGCGACCGTCCCCGCCACGGCCGCAACGAGTCGCGTACGATCGTTCATACCACCTTCTTACCGATGGGGGGTAATCGGCGTTGTGTTGTCGGTCGTTCTGTAGCGATCGTGCTCATCGGAGCACCGATCGTCGGAACGTGTCCCGTGACGGGTGGCGATCTCATGATCGAATTGACACGACGACACCGCTTGACTCCGTTTTCGGGAGGGATTGGCTCGGGACGATCGGTCCGTTTTTCGGTGTCGTACGAAACCACCGCTCGACCAAACACCTCGGGCGTAGCCACCCTGGTTGACGGTAAATAGGTCATGATACTGACCTCTTTTTTATGATGTGCATAATCTATTAAGATATATATATCGATAATAGTAACGCATTTCATCATCGAGTAAATTGGTGGTATCATGGCAAACAATAGACGGCCGGCGAATAGACGGAGATTCTTGAAAACCGCGGGAGCTGCCGGGATCCTCGGCCTGTCCGGATGTATCGGCGGCGACGAGGACAATGAGAACGGCGGGACGACCGGTGACACCGACGATCCGACGGAGGTCACGTGGGTGATGAATCCCGCCGAAGAGGAGATCGATATTCAGGTCCAGTATCAGCCGCTGTTCGAGTATCTCGAATCGGAAGCAAACGTCGAGATCGTCGAGAAGCCCACTCAGAGCTACTCCGGCACTGCACAGGAACTGCGGCGCGCGTCCGAGGGCGACCGCCTCTTCGCGGACACCTCGCCCGGTGCAGTCGCACAGATCCCCGAGGAGATCGACGTCACGGGGCTGCGAGTCGCGTTCGGCGCCGAACGCTACTTCTCGCTCATCACCACGAGAGCCGACAGCGATATCGAGGAACTGAGCGACATCGAAGGCGAGGTCTTCGCATCCGCAGGGGCGACATCCGTCTCCGGAACGCTGTTCCCGCTCCTGATGCTCAGAAACGCGGGCCTCGATATCGGCAACGCACCCGCTGGATCGCCCGAGGATTTCGACCTCAGGACCTCGGATCACTCCACCGCACGCGATCAGCTTATCAACGATGACCGGATCGCTGCCGCCGGCACCGGTGCGTTCTCGACGGCAGGGCACGTCCCACAGGAGCAGTTCGACGAGATGTCACAGGACTTCGTCGATATCTCCGCGGAGTACGACAGCGCCGGCGAGCGGGATCCCGAGCTGCAACTGCTCGCCGTTTCCGACCCGATCCCGCGGGCCCCGATCGTGAGCAACGCCGCGTGGGACGAGCCGATCAAGGACGAACTTCGGGAACTCATGATCGACGCACCGGAGGAGGCGTTCCAGCACGAGTCACAGGCCGACATCGCGGAGGCACTCAGCATCGATCCCGAACTCCTCGAGATGGACGAGGACGAACTCTCCGAGGACGAACTCGACGACGTCGAGCTCGTTCAGGACCACGAACTGTGGTTCAGCGGCGTCGTCGAGGCAAGCGTCAGCGATTTCGACCCGGTTGCGGAGCTGGGTCAGGAGCTCGGGCTGGACTGGGCCGACCTCTAAGTTTCGGCTACCACGTATTTATTAATATGAGCTATATCGAAGTAGACGGTCTCACGAAACGATTTGGCGATACAGTCGCGCTCGACGACGTGTCCTTCTCGGTCCCCGAAGGAGAGTTCGTCATCGTGCTCGGCGTCTCCGGCTCCGGTAAATCCACCCTGTTGCGGACGCTAAGTGGGTTGCTCTCGCCGACCGACGGCGAGATAGAGATTGCCGGTAAGCCGATGGTCGATCCCCGGCCGGAGGTCGCGATGATCTTCCAACAGCACAACATCATCGGCGATATGACGGCGTACTCGAACTCGCTTTCGGGGGGTATCCATCGCTCCGGGTTCTTTTCTAGCGTGTTGCAGCTACAGGATGACGAGGAGAAACACCGCGCGCTCGACGCACTCGATACCGTCGGCCTGCTCGATGAGGCCCAACAGAAGGCGCGCAGCATGAGCGGCGGCCAACAACAGCGGGTCGGGATCGCCCGAGCACTCGTTCAGCAGTCGAAGGTGCTCCTCGCGGACGAACCGGTCGCAAGCCTCGATCCGGGTAGCGCACAGGACGTGATGCGGTACCTGTTGGCCGCCTCGAAGGACCGTGGGCTGACGACCTTCTGTAGCCTCCACCAGGTGAACATCGCGCGGAAGTTCGGACAGCGGTTCATCGGTCTGCGGAACGGCCACAAGGTGTTCGACGGATATCGCGACGAACTCACGATCGACGCGATCGACGACATCTACGGCGATATCGATACTGACGGGATGTTTGTCGGTGGTGAAACGGCGGACAAAGGGAACGCAACACCGTGAAACAAACGGAGCTGATCATCCAGTGAGAGACGATGACAAAGACGCGGACGTAGGATCCGGCGACACACCGACCGCCGACGGCGGCGAAGAGACCGATAGCGTTATGCACTCGGGCCGGATCGCGGAACAGTTCGAGAACATCAAACGGACGAGACAGCGCCGTGCGGTCGGCTGGGTCGCGCTCGCTGGGTTTCTCGTATTCACGACGATCCAGGCGTTCGCCGCGACCGAGCTGATCAATCCCGATGCGCGCCTCGAAACGTTCACCGATTCGTTAACCGGGTTCTTCCCGATCACGAGATACTTCGACGTAATCCCGTTCCTCGATGTCAGCCAGTACGTCTCGTTCATCCGCCGGGAGAACCTGCTGTACGATCCCGAGATCGGCGGGCTGTTGTTCCAGTTCCCGCCGAACCTGACCGACATGTACGCGTTCTTTTTCCAGGAGCTCGGGATCTTCCAGATCTTCGGTGAGGCCGGTATCACGCTCGCAATGGGGTTCGTCGGGACGGTTATCGGGTTCCCGTTCGCGCTGATCTTCGGCACGCTCGGCTCCGAGCGTGTCACGCCGTTCCCGTTCAACTTTGTCTTCCGTGGCACGATGTCGTTCATCCGGGCGATCCCGGCGATCATCTGGACGCTGATCTTCATTCCCTTCCTCGGACTCGGTCCTGCGTCCGCGGCCATCGCGATCGCGTTCGACACGATCGGGAACCTCGGACGCCTGTTCGTCGACGAACTCGAGGAGATCGAGGACGGGCCGATCGAGGCGATGCGGACGACCGGTGCGAACAAACCGCAGATCGTCTTCTTCGGTATGTTAAGTCAGGTTCGCACGGCGTTCATCGCGTGGACGCTGTACATCTTCGAGATCAACGTCCGGATCGGCGTCACGGTTGGCGTCATCGGTGCGGGCGGGCTTGGCTACGTCCTGACTGCTCAGCAGAACCTGCTGCGGTTCACCGAGATGATGGCGACGTTGCTCGCTATCTTCGTGCTCATCATCTCCGTCGAACTGTTCAGCCAGCGGCTCCGGTCGCGGCTCCGCTCGGACGACGTGGAAATGAGCCTGTGGGAGCTGATCACTGGCTTCCCCAACCGGATGGCCGACTCGCTCATGCGGTAGCCGGTTCGCTATCGTGCCGCGTCGATCTCGGCCACCGCTTTCAGCAGTTCCTCGTGGGCGTTCCCGTTCGACGCCACGAGGCCGCGACTCTGGGGGGTCCACGTCTCGCCGTCGAGGTCGGTGACCTCGCCACCGGCCCACTCGACCATCGCGACGCCCGTGACCGTATCCCAGGCGTTCGTCTCGACGTTCGTGAGGACGCCCTCGACAGAGCCAGCGGCGAGTAGCGATAGCGCGGCCTGCGCCGACCCGACCCGCCGGAGATCGCCGAACCGGCGAACTATCGCGCCCGTCGCCGCGGCGTACTCCTCGCGCCGGTCCCGCGGCCACCAGACCGTCGGGACGACCTGGAACGTCTCGGGATCCGAGCGGTCGCTGGCCGAAACTGGCTCCCCGTTCCGCCGAACGCCCTCGGGCGTTCCGACGTAGGTATCGCCCAGTGCGGGCATGTCGTTTACCGCTGCAACCGCTTCACCGTCGACGAGACAGACGACGCTCGTCGCCCAGCGACGGTTCTCCCGGACGAAGTTGTTCGTCCCGTCGATCGGATCGACGATCCAGACGGTGCCCTCCTCCGGTAGCTCTCCAGTCGCGCTCTCCTCGCCGTAAATCGTGGCTTCGGGCATCGACTCCCGGATGCGTTCTTCGACCGCGGCTTCGGCCTCCCGGTCGGCCGCGGTGACGAGATCCGTCTTCTCCGATTTCTGCTCGACGTCGAGATCCGTCCGGAACGACGCCGCGGCGACTGCACTCCCCGCAGCGGCGCTCTCCCGTGTAATCGTCGTCAACTGCTCGCGATCCGGCGTCCCGTCAGCGTCGGTCGACGTTCGGTCCATCCTCTACTGTTCAGGCCTTAGGGATTTATCGGTGGCGCTTGCAGAGTCCGGTCGGCGTCGATCAGACGCGTTCGCGAAGCTGCTCCGCGCGGTCGAGAAACAGGTCACGCGCCTCACCGGGACGCCCTGGCGTCAGTTCGTGAGACAGGTCCGGAACCGGCGAGGGCGCAAACTCCGAGAGCAGTGTGTCGGCTTCGTATCTGAGCAACCTGTCGTCGGCGTCCATCACCGCGGCCCACTGCTCGTCGGTCGGGGCGGGAACGTCCAGCCGGTCCCAGACGGCAGCGAGAATCTCCCGCTCCATGCGGTCGTACTCGTCGAGTTCGCGTTTCACCGGGCGGGGGACGTCGGTGATGTAGGCCTCGCTTGCGTCGTGAAAGAGTCCGTAGAGCTGTACAAGCGGCCCGTACTCATCGAGTTCACGGCTCACGTAGAGCGCGTGGGTCGCGACGGAGTAGTAGAACTGACACTGGCCGCCGTACCGGCAGGTGTTCGCCAGTCCGTGTGCGACGTCCTCGACCCTGACCGATGCTGGCTCCGGGTCGAGCGGGTCGAAGGCGACCCCGGAGTACGTCTCGATGGCACTCGTTCCCTCGAATTTCGGCATACCGACAGGATTGGTGAGCGGGAACTAAAGGCTATCTACCGCTCCCGGCGTAGTCGAAGCTATTTTGCACCCGCTGGTCCGACGTGACAGCAAGACCCGGTATCTGGGTCGGAACACAGCATGTCCGGAGACCACAGCGACGGCGAGGCGACAGCGCAGAACGGTGACGGCGAACCGGCGGGCGGCGACGAACCGTGGCTCGTCGTGCTCTGTGGGCTTCCCGGCGTGGGCAAGTCGACGGTGGGGGCGGTGGTCGCGGAGCGCCTCGGTGTGCGACGGCTACGGACCGACGTGGTCCGCAAGGAACTGTACGACGACCCCCAGTACACCGACGAGGAGATAGCGAACGTCTACCGCGAACTGCTCGACCGAACCAGGCAGACGGTCGAGGCGGGCGAGTCAGTTGTCCTCGACGGGACGTTTGCCGAGCGCGACCATCGACGCACTGTCCGGGCAATCGCGGAGGAAGCAGGCGCACGGTTTCGCCTGCTCGAAGTCGTCTGCGAGCGCTCGGTCGCAGAGAGGCGGATCGCCGACCGCGAGGGCGGGATGAGCGACGCGGACGTCGAGGTGTACCACCAGTTCCGCGAGGAGTTCCACCCGATAGAGATGTACCACGTCGCTATCGACAACTCCGGCACGGAGCAGGAGACCCGCGAGCAGGTCGCCCGGACGTTTCCCGATACTTAGCGAAGGCCCAGCACGTCCCGAGCGGCCCGTTCGACCGACTCCGTCTGTTCGTCGGGAGCGTACACGCCGAGTCGCCAGCGCGCCCGCTCGGCCATCCGGATGCCACGAACCAACTCGGAGGCGTCCTCCAGTTGCTGGACGACGCCGTCGACGACGACGCTCGTCGACGATTCCTTGAGTCGCGGACGGTCGGGGATGTCGACGATCACTGCAGTGGGATCGACGCCTGCCGCTTCGGCAATCTCGCGCTCGGCCTGCCGTTCGTCCTCGTAGTCCACGTCCGTGATCTCTCGGGGGACGTTCTCGATGCCCGTCCAGACGGCGCGTTTGTAGAGGTCGCGGTGCTCCAGTCGCCGGCCGAGCGTCGGGACGTGTTCGGCGAGTGCGACCAGCAGGTCGTGGTCGGCCATCCGCCGGAACGATTCGATTCCCGTCTCGGTGACGTCCAGATAGCGCTCGCAAGCCCGGTCGAGCATCGCACCGGCGATCCGGGAGACGTGATGGCGGTAGACGATAGCGTTCATCAGCGCCCGCGAGAACAGCATCGACTCGGCCGTCGCGACGTTGCCCTCGCCGAGAGCGAGGTGGCCGTTCTCCAGTCGGAGTTCGCGGACGAGGCGTCCGTGGTCGATTGCGCCGTAGGGGACGCCGGTGTGGTGGGCGTCCCGGGAGAGGTAGTCCATCCGGTCGACGTCGAGTTCGCCCGAGACGAGGGATCCGAGTCGGCCCTCTCCGGCGACGAGCGTAGCGACCCGCTCCGGATCGAGGCCGAGGCCCTCCAGTGCCTGACAGACGGGGCGGTCGGGATCGGTCAGTAGCCAGCCGACGTCGTCGTGATCGTTCCCAGTCCGGCGGTGAATTACCTCCTCGGTCTGGTGGCCGTAGGGGCCGTGGCCCACGTCGTGGAGGAGCGCCGCGGCGCGGAGGTGGGCCGCAGTGTCGGCGTCGACGTCGAGATGTCCGACAGCGGTGTCGGCGAGGTGGTAGACGCCGAGGCTGTGCTCGAACCGGGTGTGGTTGGCCGCGGGAAAGACCAGCCGAACGGTAGAGAGTTGCTTGACGTGGCGAAGCCGCTGGACGGTCGGGGTGTCGACCAGCGCTTCCGCCTCCGGGCCAAGCGCGATGTAGTCGTGGACGCTGTCCTTGATCGGCTTCATTGTGGGGTGGACGAACCCCCGGCCCAATTCGTTTTCGACTCGCCGCGCTCCCCATCATTTTTGATCGCCGGCGGTCCATTTTCGAGTATGACGCGAACTCGCGCACACGTGTTCGTCTCCGGTCGTGTCCAGGGCGTCTTCTACCGGGCGACGACCAGAGATACGGCGGAATCGAACGGTGTCGACGGCTGGGTGAAGAACCTCGACGACGGCCGCGTCGAGGCAGTTTTCGAAGGGCCCGACGAATCCGTCGAAGAGATGGTCGAGTGGTGTCACACCGGCAGTCCCGCGGCGACTGTCGAGGACGTCGAAGTGGAGTACGAAGAGCCACAGGGCGAGGACGGTTTCCGGGTCCGGCGGTAGCGGTTCCTCGCCTACCAGTTCTCCAGCACCGTTTTGTCGCCGGACGCCGAACCTGGCTATATGATCACCAGCGAGCGCATGGCCGCGGTAGATGCAAACGCCGAGGCGCTTGGCGTCCCGCGGAAACAGCTCATGGAGTCGAGCGGTAACGCCGTCGCCCGGGCCGTCCGAGACGTCGCCGAATCCGGTGCCCGAGTCGTCGTCGTCGCCGGCCGGGGCAACAACGGTGGCGACGCCTTCGTCGCGGCGCGCTTTCTCGACGCATACGACGTCTCCGTTCACCTGCTGGGGCGGGCGGAGACCATCACAACCGATATCGCACGGGAGAACTGGGACGCCCTGCGGCAGGGCGAGTACGACGTCGAGGAGGTCAGGGATTCCGCACAGATCGCACTGCCCGAGGCGGATGTCGTGGTCGACGCGATGCTCGGCACTGGCGTCACCGGCGCGCTGCGAGAACCGGCCGCGAGCGCCGCCGGAGCGATCAACGCGAGCGATGCGACGGTCGTCTCGGTCGACGTTCCGTCCGGCCTCGACGCGGACACGGGCGATGCGCCGGGCGTCGCAGTCCAGGCGGATCACGTGGTGACGTTTCACGACAGGAAGCCGGGACTCGAAGCGGTCGATGCCGACGTTACGGTGGCCGACATCGGCATCCCCGCGGCCGCCGAGTTGTTCGTCGAACGCGGCGACCTGCAGTCGCTCTCGCGCGATCCGCAGAGCCACAAGGGCGACCACGGCACGGTGCTGGTGATCGGCGGCGGCCCCTACTCCGGCGCACCCGCGCTCTCCGCGCAGGCGACCCTCCGCGCCGGCGCGGATCTGGTCTACGTCGCGACGCCCGAATCGGTCGCAGACTCCGTCGCGGGCTACTCCGAGAACCTCATCGTCGAGGCCCTGCCGGGCGACCGCGTCGCACCGGTCCACGTCGATACCTTGCTCTCGCTCGCCGCGGACGTCGACACGGTACTCGTCGCCCCCGGACTGGGTAACGCCGAAGAAAGCCTCGACGCCGTCAGCGAGTTCCTCGCATCCTACGACGGGCGCGCGGTCGTCGACGCCGATCCGGTCCGGGTCGTCCCGGATATCGAGACCGACGCGCACCTCGTCTGCACGCCCCATCAGGGCGAACTGGCGGCGATGGGCGGCCCGCGCGAGGAGGACTGGCGCGAACGCGCCGACGCCGTCGAAGCGTTCGCCGGAGAGGTCGGTGCGACGCTACTGGTGAAAGGCGCTTACGACATCGTCAGCGACGGCGAGCGAACGCGAGTCAACAGAACGGGCAACCCCGGTATGACCGTCGGCGGCACGGGCGACGTGCTCGCGGGGGTCACCGCTGCCCTCGTCGCGACGCTCGACGACTCCGTACAGGCCGCGGGCATCGCGGCGTACGCGAACGGCACTGCGGGCGATCTGGCCGTCGAAGATCACGGCTACGGGCTGGTCGCCACTGATCTCCCACCGCTCATTGCCCGGGCGCTGTGGGGTGATGGCGATGAGTGAGGAGGACGGGGCGAGCGAGACCCCGGCCGACGAACTAACGCACGTCGACGACTCCGGCGATGCGCAGATGGTCGACGTCGGCGACAAGCCCGACAGCAACCGCCGGGCCGTCGCCGAGGGCGCGATCCGTCTTCAGCCGTCGACGGTCGAGGCGATCCGGGCCGACGACGTAGAGAAGGGCGACGTGCTCGCGACGGCGCGGATCGGTGCGATACAGGCGGTCAAACACACCTGGGAGACGATACCGCTGTGCCACCAGATCCCGGTCTCGAACGTCGACGTGGACTTCGAGGTCGAAGACGAGCGTGTCGGTCTCGCCGTCGCCGTCGAAACGACCGGGAAGACCGGGTGTGAGATGGAGGCCCTCGAGGGCGTGACGACCGGCCTGAACGTCGTCTGGGATATGGTCAAAGCCGCCGAGAAGGACGCCGACGGCCAGTATCCGGACACCCGAATCGAGAACGTCCACGTCGCACAGAAACGCAAGGAGCGGCTGTGAGTATCCAGCGATGACTGTCCTCGACCCACCGCCACTGGCCGACGCGCTCGACGCCCGCTCCGGCCTCGTCTGTGTCGTCGGTGCAGGCGGCAAGAAGACGACGCTGTACGCGCTTGCGAACCGACTCGAACGGGCCATCGTCACCGCGACGGTTCGGATTCCGATCTTCGACAGCCAGGTCTCGGACGTCGTCGTGACCGGGGATCCGATCACGGCGGCCCGCGAGACCGACGAGTGGCCTCTCGGCCTCGTTCCGGAGCGCGAACGGGAAGACCGATATCTGGGCTACGACGCCGAGACCGTCGACGCGCTCGCCGACGCCGACGTCGGAGCGCCGATACTCGTCAAGGCCGACGGCGCACGGACGCGACTGCTGAAAGCGCCCGCCGAACACGAGCCGCAGATCCCCGCCGAGGCGGATACCGTCCTCCCCATCGCGAGCATCCGGGCCGTGGGCAAACCGCTCACGGACGAGTACGTCCACCGGCCCGAGCGCGTGGCGGGGATCACGGACCTATCGGTTGGCGACGAGATCCGGCCCCGGAACGTCGCGGACGTCCTGACGAGCGAGAGCGGGGCGCTCAAAGGCGTCCCCGAGAGCGCTACCGTGATCGCAGTCGTCAACATGGTCGACGATAGGGCGGCCCTCGACGTAGCGAGAGATATCGGGACGCGGGTCCGCGACAACCCACGGATCGACGCCGTCGCTCTCACCGCGATGATCGAGGAGGACCCGGTTCGCGAACTCGTCGACTGAACGGCCCGGGGGAACGCAGACCGGACTCACTCGAACTCGGCAGTCGCCGCGGCGAACTCCTCGTTCGTATTGAGGTTTCTGAACGTCTGCAGGTCGGCGTGATCACGAACTGCGTCTTCCTCCACCGTGACGCACTCGATCCGGTCGAGCGCCGCGAGAACCTTTCGCTCACCGGCGTCGAGGGCGCGCTCGCAGGCATCCGCCATCGCCTCGGCGCGGTAGACGGCCTGTGTGGTCTGGTACCAGCCGTCGTCGAGCAGCGGAACTGCACCGTCGTGGCCTGCGGCGCGGTCGAACAGGAACTCCACGAACGAGGGGTCGACGAAGGGCATGTCGCAGGCGACGACGAAGGCGTACTCGGAATCGACGGCGCGGAGACCGGTCATTATTCCCGCTGTCGGCCCGGCATCCGGGCGTTCGTCCTCGGCGATACTGACGGGGGCATCGTAGCCAGTCATCGCCGACTCTATCGCCTCACGCTGGTCGGCCCGGCAGTTGATGACGACCGAGTCGACCACCTCCGCGATGGCGTCCGCGACGCGCCGGATCATCGGCGTCCCCGCGAGGTCGGCGACGGCTTTGTCCTGGTCGCTAAAGCGCGTCGAGCGTCCCCCTGCGATAATCACGGCCGTAGGCATACTCCGACTATCGACCCGCGGGGTCAAAGCCCCTCCGGGAGCCGCGGCTCTCAGCTGTTAGATAGCTGCCGGAGGGCCTGATACAGCGTCCAGAGGTCGCAGTCGAACCGGTCGGCGAGTCCCTGACAGACGTCGAGATACTCCTTGTACTGGTCGAGCGTCGGCGGATCGGGGTACGGCTCAGAGAGGTGGTCGGCGTCGTGCAGGACGCCCCACTCCGTTCCGCTGACGACGAGATAGCGGTCGGGATCGATAAAGAACAGGAACGCCGATGCAACGGGGATGTCGACGCTGGAGAGCGCGGTGAGAGAATCGATTGCGTCGTCGAGCATGTCCGCGTTCGCGGCGTCGACGACTCCCTGTTTTATCTCCCGCCGGTCGTTCTCCTCGAACTCGTCTTCGCGTGCCCGCCGCTCGCGGTTCGAGACCGCGCCCAACTCGCGGCGGTAGTACCACTCGACGACCCAGATGGCGTCCCGGCGGCCGAACTCACCGTTTTCGAACGCCGCGGGAAGCGTCTCGATGGACTCCTGCTCGACCGTATAAAACGGCGCGTCCCGTTCGTACTCCGTCGCTGACTGTTCGACGAGCGCTCGAGTTAGATCCATCGTATCCAGTGTCGAGCGCCGGCGTTGTGAGCGTTGTCCCCATCTGATCGGTTACTAATCAGATATCGTAGGATAACTTCATGAGTGCTGGAATGTCAGTGTATACCATAGGCACCTCAACAGGGAGGCTTTCAAATATGTCAAGCGAAAATCAAGAACCAGTCAAAACGATCTGTCCGTACTGTGGTGTCGGCTGCGGAATCAAAGTACAGCAGGGCGAGGAACCGGGCGACGTTCGCTTCATGCCGTGGGGCGACGCACCGGTTAACGAGGGGCGCGTCTGTATCAAGGGCGGCGCGGCGACAGAGGTCGTCGACCACGAGGATCGCCTGACAGAACCGATGATCAAGGAAGAGGGCGAGTTCCGGGAGGCGTCGTGGGAGGAAGCGTACGACCGCATCGTCTCGGAGATGGAACACGTCCGGGACGAGTACAGTCCGGACGCCATGGGCTTCTATGCCTCCTCGAAGACGATGAACGAGGAGAACTACCTGCTCCAGAAACTCGCCCGCCGGTACGGCACCAACAACGTCGATAACTGTACGCGGATGTGTCACGCCTCGACGGTGTGGGCGCTCCGGACGAGTCTCGGAGCGGGCGCGATGACCAACAGTATGGCCGACCTCGAGGAGGCCGCCGACGTGTTCTGGATCCAGGGGGCGAACCCCGGCGAACAGCACCCGATCGCCAACAGCCAGTACTTCCGGCAGGCGGTGCTGGAGGGTGCGACCGTCATCCAGATCGATCCACACGCCAACAAGACGACACGGTCGTTCCAGATCGATGAGACGGACCGCCATCAGCATCTCCAGTTGAATCCGGGAACCGATATTCCGCTGCTGAACATCGTGCTCAAGACGATCCTCGAGAACCACGAGGAGAATCCCGAGGAAGGCTGGATCGACGAGGAGTTCATCGCCGAGCGGACCGAGGGCTTCGAGGACCTGAAGGAGACGCTCGAGGACTTCGACAAGGAAGAAGCCGCCGAGCAGTGTGGCGTCCCGATCGAAGATATCGAACTCGCCGCGGAGAAGTACGCGATGGCGAACAACGCGGCCATCTTCACCGGGATGGGGATGAGCCAGCACGCCTGCGGCGTCGACAACGTCCAGAACGAGATCAACCTCGCGCTGATCACCGGCAATCTCGGCCGCCCCGGCACGGGCGTGAACCCGCTACGCGGCCAGAACAACGTGCAGGGCACCTGTGACGTCGGTGCGATGCCGAACGTCCTGCCGGGCTACCAGCTAGTCGACGACGACGAGGCCCGCGAGAGCGTCGAGGAGGAGTGGGGCTTCGAGATTCCGGACGAACCGGGCCTGACCAACGTCGAAATCTCGAACGCCGCCGGAAGCTCAATCCACGGGCTCTACATCATGGGCGAGAATCCGGTGATGTCCGAGCCAGATGCCAACGAGGTACGAGAGCGCTTCGAGGAACTGGACTTCATGGTCGTCCAGGACATCTTCATGACGGAGACGGCGAAGTTCGCAGACGTGATCCTGCCGGCAACGACCTGGGCCGAGCGCGACGGCACCGTCACGAACACCGACCGGCGCGTCCAGCGAATGCGCGGCGTCGACAAGGTCCACGACAACACGAAACACGATCTCGACATCCTGATGGAGATGGGCAGTCGGCTGTTCGACGAGGAGACGTTCCGGTTCGAGGACGTCGAAGCGGTCTTCGAGGAACTCCGGCAGGTCTGTCCGAGCTATCACGGGATGACCTACGAACTGCTCGGCGAGGAGGGGCTCCACTGGCCCTGCTACGAGATCGGTGACGAGGGGGATCCGTTCCTCTACGAGGACTCTTTCGACACCGAGAACGGACTCGGTCGGATCGAGGGCGTCGTCCACCAGCCACCGAGGGAGGTACCCGACGAGGAGTACCCGCTCACGCTTACCACCGCACGCCTCGAAGAGCACTACAACACGGGGACGATGAGCCGTCGCTCGCCGACGCTCAAGCGCCAACACCCCGAGAACTTCGTCGACGTCCACCCCGAGGACGCCGAGAAGTACGGCATCGAGGACGGCGACTACGTCGCCCTGAAGTCCCGACGCGGTGAGATAACGCTGAAAGCGCAGGTCACGACGGACATCAAGCAGGGCTCTGTCTGGACGACGCCACACTTCGCCGAGGCGTCCGCGAACGTCCTGACGAACAACGTCCTCGACGAGCGGGCGAAGATCCCCGAGTACAAGGCTGCAGCCGCCGAGATCGACGTCGGTATCGAGCCAGCCGACGAAGCACCCGCGGACGACTGACGTGATCGTTCACGAGCGGTGCGGACACGCCTCGCCCGGGAACTCCCGGGTGGGGCCGAGCCGAGAGTCCCGACTGGCGTACCGATGACGGAGCCACTCACGCCCGACCGGCTTCTCCGCGTAGACCTCTCGACGCGGTCCGTGACGAGCGAGCGCGTCCCGGAGCCGTGGCTACGGACGTTCATCGGAGGCAAAGGACTCGGCGCACGCTACCTCTACGACGAACTGGATCCGGGTAATGATCCCCTCGGTCCGGAGAACGTCGTCCTGTTCATGCTGGGCCCACTCACCGGCGTCCTGCCGGGCGACGCCCGGTACGCCGCCGTCACGAAGTCACCGCTGACTGGAACCTTCCTCGATTCCTACGGCGGCGGCGACTTCCCGGCAGTACTGGCTGGAGCGCTCGACGACCATATCGGGGTGCTGGTCGAAGGCGAGGCGAGCGAACCGCTTCGGCTCGACGTCGAGTCCGGCGACGCTACCCTCGAACCGAGCGACAACTGGGGCGAGGATACCGTCTCGACCGCGGAGAGCCACGACGGGGCAGTCGCCTGTATCGGCCCCGCAGGCGAAGGACGTGTGGCCTACGCGACGATCGCCTCTGACGCTGGCAAACACCATGCCGGGCGGGGCGGTGCCGGTGCGGTACTCGGGGCCAAGCGCCTGAAAGCGGTCGTCGCACGGGGGTCCCCCCCGACCGGTCTGGAGACGCTTCGGGAGCGCTACGAGGAGCGCTACGAGAGCGACGCGGCGACCGGTTGGCTTCGGGCCAGCGGCACGGTCGAGAGCATCGATTTCGCCGACGCCGTCGGTGCGCTCGCCGCGGAGGGCTGGCAGCAACGCGGCGTCGAGAACGTCGACACCGTGGGAATCGAGGCCGTCCGGGAACACGCCACCGGCCGCGAGCGACCGAACGATGTCGCACCGGGCGACTTCCGTATCGAGACCGCTACCGGCGAGAGCATCCCTCGCGGCGGGACTGCGATGTCGCTCGGCGCGGGCCTCGGTATCGACGAGTTCGATGCCGTCGTCGAACTGGGCGCGCTCTGTGACGAACTCGGCATCGACCTGATCAGCGCCGGTAGTGCGGTCGCCTGGACCATCAGGGCGAGCGAAAACGGCATACTCGACAGGGAGATCGACTTCGGTGATCCCGACGGGGCACGACGGCTACTCCGGGAGATCGCGACCCGTGACACGCCCCTCGGTGACGTTCTGGCCGAGGGGATCGATTCGGCGGCCCGGCGGTTCGGTGGGCAAGAACTCGTCCCGACAGTCAAGGCGATGGCGCTGCCTGCTTACGATCCTCGCGGAGCGCCGAGCATGGCGCTCGCGTACGCCACCAGTGATCGAGGTGCCTGTCACCGCCGAGCGCTTCCGATCGAGAACGAGGTGTTCAAAGACGGCTGGACGCCCGAACGCGTCGCAACGGCCGTGGCCGAGGAGCAAGACCGCAGAGCGGTTCTCTGGAGTCTCGTTCTGGACGATTTCGTCGCGCCCGTCTTTAGCGACCTCGGCGCGGAGTGGCTTGCTGCGGCCGGCGTCGTCCCCGATACCGACCTGCGAACCGTCGGCGAACGCATCTGGACGCTCACGCGACTGTTCAATGTCCGCGAAGGGTTCGACAGAGCCGACGACGCGCTCCCACCCTCGCTCGCCGGAGAGGACGGCATCGATCCCGAATCGTTCGAGAGGACACTCGACCGGTACTACGAGGTCCGCGAGTGGACCGCGGACGGCCGGCCGACGAGCAAGCTACTGGAGCGTGTCGGACTGGATGACATCGACAGGAACGGCTTAAATGGGTTGCCGGCGCAGTCCGATATCTGACCCCCGAGAGGCAAGTACATATTAATCCACTATATTCGTTGATAGATTCGAAATGATACTCTCAGATCCCATGAAATAACTATAATAGTCGATCCGTGGAAATTCACGGGCAGGGGGAGTTACAATATGTCAATGGACGCCGTCGTATATCAAGGGGAGTACGACGTATCGATCGAAGAGGTAGATGAACCTGAAATTCAACATCCGAACGATGTCGTGATAGACATCACTACGTCGGCCATCTGTGGGTCCGACCTCCACATGTATGAAGGTCGGACTTCGGCCGAGCCGGGCATTGTCTTCGGTCACGAGAACATGGGGGTCGTGAGCGAAGTCGGTGAGGCTGTCAGTACGCTAGAGGAGGGGGATCGGATCGTCCTGCCGTTCAATGTGGCCTGTGGGTTCTGTCAGAACTGTGAGGATGGTTTCACAGGATTCTGTACGAACGTCAACCCCGGCTTTGCGGGCGGTGCGTACGGATACGTCGCGATGGGACCGTACAAAGGCGGGCAGGCGGAGAAACTGCGTGTTCCGTACGCGGACTTCAACGCGCTCAAACTGCCCGAGGGAGAGGAACACGAGGACGCGTTCGCACTGCTGGCCGACATCTTCCCGACGGGCTGGCACGGCACCGAACTAGCGAATCTTCAACCGGGAGACTCCGTCGCGGTCTTCGGTGCTGGACCGGTCGGGCTGATGGCCGCGTACAGCGCCAGTATCAAGGGAGCATCGGAGATATACGTCGTCGATCAGGTGCCGAGCCGACTGGAACTCGCCGAAGAGCACTGTGATGCGAAGTCAATCAACTTCACCGAGGGAGATCCGGTCGAGCAGATCATCGATGCACACGGCGGTGAGGTCGACAAAGGCGTCGACGCGGTCGGTTATCAGGCGACCGATCCCGATGACGTCGACACCGATACCGATGAGTACGCGTACGATCCGGCCAAGGAGAACCCGGCGGCCGTCCTGAACCAGCTGATCCAGGTCGTCCGCCCGACCGGTCAACTCGGGGTGCCGGGGCTGTACGTCCCTGAAGACCCCGGCGCGCCGGACGAAATGGCCGCGCAGGGTCGACTCGGCATCGACTTCGGCAAACTCTTCGAGAAGGGTCTCAAACTCGGTACTGGCCAGTGTAACGTCAAGGCGTACAACCGCCAGCTACGCGACCTGATTATCGAAGGGCGCGCCGACCCGTCGTGGGTGGTCTCTCACAGAGTCGATCTGGAGGAGGCTCCCGAGATGTACGAGAAGTTCGACGCGCGCGAAGAGGGCGTTATCAAGGTGCTGCTCGAACCGTAGCGCGACACCCTCTTTTCGATTTTTACGCCCGTAGCCAGGCCTTCGGATGGTGTGTTTTTAGATGTGCGTGGTAGGATTTGATAGCCTCGGGGAACGTTTCCGCGAAGACTGCCCACTCACATTCACTACAGCCGTGTTCAACCCACTGTTCTTCCTGCTCCATGTAGTTCGCCGAATTCATGCTTGACCTCGTTACCGCCGATCGGTTATCTCGTCTGGGGCTCGGAACTTCAGGCATAAGTATTTATTGTTCCACGTTGTCTATTCACAAGGGCTCTGCGAAATCGAACCTGGCAGGCCAACTCATATATTCTCTCCCGCGTACCCTATCGTATGTGTAAGTACTGCACGGCGGCGTTCAGTGAGGGGTGGTCACAGTTGCTCGAATACGACGACGTGTACCAGTCCGCGGTGTCGACCGACTCTGCATCAACTCACGGCTTCCACGAGGAGTGGGACGACCTCAGAGAGACGTTCGAGGGGTGACTCGCGCGGAATGCCGTTCTAGAGCGGGAACGGGTCCGTTGCTGGCTGCCAGTCTTCGCCCTCCACGTCGTCGACCAAACAGCCGTCGAGTTCGTCGGTAATCCGCGCTTCATCGAGTGATTGTCCGATGAAGACGAGTTCCGTTCGCGGGTCGTCGCGCTCGGGGTCCCACGTCCCGATCGGTCCCGCCTCGACGGAGGGGCCGGCCTGACTGAGTCCGATTACGTCCTCGTCCCTACCAGCGATCCGACAGATCCCTTTCGCCCGGATCACATCGCCCGTCCAGTCGTCGAGCCAGTCGGCGAAACGCTCGGGATGGAACGGCTGTTCCTCGCGGTAGACAAAGGAGGTAACGCCGTGGGCTTCCGCGGGCGAGTGCTCGTGCTCGTCGTGATCGTGGGCGAGACTGCGCTTCCAGCCCTGTGACTGGCGGGCCTCCTCGAAGTCGAACCGGCCCGTATCGAGGACCAGGTCCGGATCGATCGCCGAGTACTCCGTCCGCTCGATGTGGGCGCGTGGCTGTAGCTCACGGACCGTCGCCTCGATCTCGTCGAGCACATCGTCCGGGATCATATCCGTCTTGTTGAGCAACAACACGTCACAGAACTCGATTTCGTCGATCATCACGGCCGAGAGCGGCCGTTCGACGTCCTCGTCGGGCTCGCGGTCCTCCGGATCGAACTCCTTCCAGAAGCCGAAACTATCCAGTACCGTCACCATCGTATCCAGTTCGAGACTGGCCCCACCGGCCACCGCTTCGTCCTCGACGTCGAGTAGCGTTCGAGCGATGGGAACCGGCTCGCTGATCCCCGACGCCTCGACGACGAGTACGTCGAACTCCCGGCTTTCCGCGAGCCGTGTCGCCTCTGTCGCCAGGTCGTCGCCCAGTTCACAGCAGATACAGCCGTTCGAGAGGTCGACGACACCCTCTTCGTCGTCTCCTTCTCTGGCAATCAGATCCGCGTCCACGTTTACCTCTCCCATGTCGTTGACGATGACAGCTATCCTCCGGTCGCCGGGGTTCGACAGGAGGTGGTTGACCAATGTCGTCTTCCCCGCGCCCAGATATCCACAGACTACCGTCACCGGAATCGCATTCGCGTTGTTCTCCCCCATACGTATGCGTTCATCTCCGAAAGCAAAAGCCCCGCCCTCGTCAGGCCGATTCGACGGCCGGAGAGAGGTCGCGCGCTTTCGCCCGCGATTGCTCGACGACCGTCGGTCTGGCCTCGAAATCGACCAGCACGTCGTCGTCGCCGTAGTTCACGTCGTTGACCTGTGCGTTGTCGTGAATCCACGAGACGATGCTCATCGTCTCGTCGGTCATCGGCATGACGAGTCGTTCGTGCTCCCATTCGGGTAGTTCCTTGTCGATGCGCTCGATCAGGCGCTCGACGTTCTCGCCCTCTTTCCCGCTCACGGCGACCGGGTTCGGAGCGAGCGCCGACAGCGCCGAGCGCTTCTCCGCGAGTTCCTCGTCGTCGACCTCGTCGATCTTGTTCAGCACCGTCACGATCGGCGCTTCGTTGCGCTCGTAGAGGGTGTCGTGACTCGTCACGACTTTCTCGCGGATCTCCTCGACCGGATCAGTGACGTCGACGACGAGCAACACGAGATCGGCCCGATAGACCTGATCCAGCGTCGACTTGAACGACTCGACGAGCCAGTGTGGGAGATCACTGATAAAGCCGACCGTGTCTGTCAGCAGGACGTCCCGCCGACTCGTCTCCATCTGTCGGGTCGTCGTCCCGAGAGTGGTGAAGAGGCGGTCCTCCGACTCCGCGGTGGCGTCGAGGTCGGGATGAAGCTCCTCGTTCTCGTCGACCTCCAGATCCGACGCCAATTGTCGCATCAGCGTCGACTTGCCGGCGTTCGTGTAGCCTGCCAGCGCGACGAGGTCGAACCCGGATTCCCGGCGTTGCTTTCGCCGGTTCTCCTCGGTTTTCTCGATCCGTTCGAGTTCGTCCCGAATGTTGCTGATCTGCTTTTTGATGTCCTGCTCGCGACCCTCGTCGTACTCGCCGAGACCCATAAAGCCCGGCCGCTCGTCGCGTTTCGCCAGGCTGGCCTTGGTTTCCGCCCGCGGAAGTTCGTACCGTAGCTCCGCGAGTTCGACCTGTAACTGGGCCTTGCGCGTCTGGGCGCGCTGGCCGAAGATATCGAGGATCAGGGTAAAGCGATCGATCACCTCGATCCCTGTCGGGAGTTTCTGCCCCAGGTTGTAGGTCTGGTACGGATCGAGGCGGTTGTCGAAGATGACGGCCTCGACGTCCTCCTGGGCGGCGAGCACCGCCAGTTCCTCGACCTTCCCTTCACCCATCTCGAGGGCTGGATCTTCAGTCCGGGTCTGGGTCACCTCGCCGACGACGGTGTAGCCCGCCGCACGGGCGAGATCGCTGATCTCGGACGTATCTGGCGTGCCGGAATCGACGCGTTTTGCGATTATCGCGTTCATGTGAGTGAGCCTGTCCGCTATATCTGGGGATAGACGCTCGACGCGTATTAAATGCCGGGCGCGTAGTCCCTTGCTGCAGCGCTTCGGTCCGATCGGTGACACGTCCGACGCCGCGGTCTCTTCAGTTCCGCCAGGGGTGGATTCCCATCGTCTCGACGGAATCGAGCCGTCGGCGTTCGTCCTTCGTAAAGTCGACGTCGAGCGCGGCCAGATTCTGATCGAGTTGGTTCAGCGTGCTGACGCCGATGACGGGGACGGTGGGCTGTTCACGGCCGAGTAGCCACGCGAGCACGACCTGATTGCCGTTCAGAGCCTTCTCGTCGGCGATTTCCTCGACGATATCCCGTTTGACCCGGTTTTCGGTGTTGACGTAGCCCTCGGGGATACCCCGGTCGTCGCGGCCGTAACAGCCACTCAGGGTCGGCGAGTACGGCAGGACGGTCAGGTCCTCGTAGTCGGCGTAGGAGAGCAGTTCGTCGGTTCCTTGCACCTGCCCGCCGAACTCGGCCCCACGGTTGGGCGCGTAGTACGAAAAGCGGGGCTGGACGCACTGGTACGGCGTCAGGCCCTGCTCCTCGGCGATCCGGTTCGCGCGGGCCAGTCGCCACCCGAGGAAGTTGCTGGCTCCGAGACGGCGAACCTGTCCCTCGTCGATGGCGCGCTGGAACGCGCGCATAGTTGCCTCCTGCGGAGTGTCGAAGTCGTCGACGTGGGCGTACAGCAGGTCGAGTTGGTCGATGCCGAGGCGGTCGAGGCTGCCCGCGATCTCCCCCTCTATGACGTCCGGCGCGAGGCTCTGTGGCGTCTCCCCGAAATTGAAGCCGAGTTTGCTGGCGATGGTCATCTCCTCTCGGACGCCGCGCTCGTCCAGCCACTCGCCGAGGAGCGGTTCGCTCTGGGGTTCGTCGTACCCCTCCATCCACGTCGCGTAGTTGTTCGCCGTGTCGAGGAAGCGTCCGCCCGCCTCGTAGTACCGGTCGAGCAGGTCGAACGAGGTGTCGCGGTCGACCGTCGTCCCGAACAACATCGGACCGAGGCAGATCGAACTGACCTCCTCGCCAGTCGTACCCAGCGGTGTCGTTTGCATGCGACTATCTGGACACCGTCGGATGAAAAGTGTTGTAGTTCCGGGCAGTGCGACTGGCGAGGATTAGTTCGCCGCCGAAAGCTCGATGGTGACGACGGTCCCCCGAGGGTCCCTGTCTTCGACGTTGATCGAGCCACCCGAGCGTCTGACGATCCAGTAGACCAGCCACAGACCGAGTCCGCTTCCGTGATAGAGGTCCTCGCTCGCCCGGCCGCTCACCAGTACGTCTCGATCCATCTCCGGCATGCCGATACCTTCGTCGACGACGTGGATCCGAACTTCCGACTCGTCCCGTTCGACGCGCAGTTCCACGGACGGTGACTCACGATCGCAGTGAGCGACGGCGTTTTCGAGCAGTTCTTCGAGCGCCAGATCCATCCGCCGTGTGGCGAATACGTCGCCCGCGTCCTGAACATCGACATCGATCTCTGCGGCCGGGTACGACGCAGCAACCGATTCGGCCACCACGGTCACGGTCTCGGCGATGTCAGTCCGGCAAACGTCTACCGTCTCGCTCAGCACTTCGGTAATCGCCCGGGACTTGTGACTGGTCGTCAGCAGGTCGTCGCTCCGTTCGATTATCGTATTCGCCAGCGCGCTCATCTGTTCGTCCCCCTGCGCGCTCATCTGTTCGGCGCGGCCCCGGATCAGTTGGAGGCTGTTCCGTAGATTGTGTCGCAGGATCTGATCGACGACTCGTAGCTGTTTGGTCTTCTCCTCGTTTTCGGTCACGTCCCGAAGCACTCCGACGATGCCGATAACGACGTCATCGTCGTCCCGGAGCGGATGATACCGAACGTCCAGTGTCCGTTCGCCACGGATGGGATGCACCCTGGTGGTGCGATACTGGACACTCTCGCCGTTGAGGGTCCGCTCTATCGATTCGGTGACCGTCGCGTACGTCTCCTCGCCGAGGATATCAGTGAGCGAGAGCGATGTAATCTCGTCGGAGGAGATGTCGTGATACTCACAGTACTGTGGATTGGCGAACAGGAACTCCCCATCGACATCGATCGCGGCGATCAGGTCGTTCGCCTCGGTGATCGCACGCTCGTAGGTCGCGTTAAGTTTGGCGTGAATTGTGGTATCCGTGATGTCCCGGCAGATAGCCACTGTCCCGGTGAGTTCGCCGTTCGGGTCGTAGTACGGGTAGCGTTTGGTGCTGAACGTCGGTTCTTTGCCGGTACGCTGGAACGTGGGCGATATCTCGTACTGGAGCGGCTCTTCCGTCTCCAGTACCGTTTCCTTGTTCATCGCGATCGTCCGGGCGGACTCCTCGTCCATAAACGGCGTTTCGTCCGCTTCACGGAGCGTCGCTTTCGAGAGCCCCGCGTACTCGGTTACGGCCTCGTTGAGCAGTCGGAACTCCCCGTCTCTGTCCTGCATCATGATCGGGTCGTCGAGTCGCTCGATGATTGCGGCGGACTGCTTGACGTCCCGCTCGAGCTGTTTTTGTTCGGTGACGTCAGCCTGAACGGCGACGAACGCACATGTCTCCCCGTCACTGACGATCGGCGCGATAGTCTGATACGCCGTGTACACGGTTCCGTCCTTGCGCTGATTGCGTATCTCTTCCTCCCAGACGTCGCCGGAGAGTATCGTCTCCCACAGGCTCCGGATGTATGCCTCCGACATTTCGCCGGAATGCATGATTTCGGGCGTCGAGCCGATCGCCTCGGACGAACTGTAGCCAGTAACCTTCTCGAACGCCGGATTGACGTACTCTATCTCCCCATCGACGTTCGCGATGTAGACCGCGTGTCCGGACGCCTCTACGGCTTCTTTGAACCGGCGGAGTTCGCTCGCCTGTGCCTCTAGCGCCTCGGACTGCTCTCGCAGGCGCAACAGCGCTTTGATCCGCCACCCGAGTTCTGCCTGTCTGATCGGGAGCGAGACGATCTCGTCGACCGTCGTCGCGAAGACGTTGTCCGCAATCTCGCCAGCGTCCTCGTCGATGACGTCCATCCGGCGCTCCGGGAGGAGGAGCAGGATCGGTAACAGTCTCGGGCTGATCTCCTCTTTCAGTCGTTTCAGCTCCGTCGCATTGCGCTGTAGCTCCCGATAGTCGACGACGCAGAGATCGAACTGGGCCTCCTCGAGCGGCGCATCCGGGTCGGCGGCCCGATACTCCTCGTGACCGTCGAGCCACTCCCGGAGAACGCGCCGGTTACCGCTGTCGGCCAGCAACGGGTAGATGACTGTCCCAGTCGACGAGTCGTCACTGTCGTCCTGTCGCTCCATGTCGGTTCCCGAGAGCCGTTCAGACGTCATCGTCCCAGTCCGGCGTCCCGGTCAAGATGCCACGTAACCCAGTCAGTGACTCGCCGACCCGCATGCCGTCTTCGGAGATCTCCAGTTCGTGAATCGCGGAGTCACACTGGCTGGCTCGCATCTTGAGGACGCCGATCACCTTCCGTAGTTCGCCGTCGTACTCGACGTGGCGAAGAACGAGAAGAGTATCGCTGAGGTGGCTCAACCGCTGTTCGGTCGCCTGAACGTCGCCCGTGATCTGATGGACCTCGTTAGTGAAAATCCCCGTGACGCCCATGTTGCGGAGATACCGCCCGATCTTGATCAACTGTCGTGTTCCATCGTCCGATGCGCCACGAAGCGACCGCGTGTAGCCCGTGACGCCGTCGATCATGACGACCTGTGCGTTGTCCGCTTCGACGCTCGTCCGGAGTCGGTCCGTGAACTCGTCGACAGCGATTTCGTCCGGATCGATCTCTTCGATAACCAGTGTCCCCTGTTCGACCATCTCCCGTGCCGGGATGCCGATGGCGTCCGCCCGGGCGAGCATCGTCTTCTGTGCCTCCTCGAAGCTATACAGGACAGTCCGCTGTCCGCGGCTTGCGGCTTCGGTGAGGAACTGTAAGCCGGTAGTCGTCTTTCCGGCACCTGTCGGGCCGCTCAGGAACGTGACCGTTCCCGTAGTTATGCCGCCGTACAGGAGGCTATCGAGCCCATCGACGCCGGAGGAGAGCGTCTCGAGCGAAGAGTCCCGATGATGATCGGCGGGGAACAGTTGCGGCCACACGTGTATCCCCTCGTCGTCGATGGTGACCGTGTGTGGGCCGGGCTTCGAGCCGGATCCACGGAACTTCGGCACCTGCAGTGTCCGACGATTGGACCCCGCGTCCAGTTCGATCACCGCGTCGGCGAGGAACTGCAGATCGTCGTCGGCCATCGACTCGGCGGCCTGGGACGTCAACAGTACGGTCGCGCCTTCGTCTTTGAGAAGATCGACCAGACTCAGGATCTGCGTTCGGAACTGGTGTTCGTCCGACGATAAGTATCTGAGTTCGGTGACCGGATCGACCACCACGCGGTCGGGAGAGAGCTCCTCGATCTCACCTCGAATCGCTTCGACCAGCGAGGGTTGCTCTACTTCGCTCGACTCGAAGAGATCGTAGGATTCGGAACTCCGGAACTGTTCTCCGGAGGGTGAGAGATCGAGAAACTCGACGGCGTCGATATCGAGTCCGAACCGTTCGGCAGTGTCGCGCAGATACTCGGTGGGTTCGCCCAGATTGATATAGAGCGTCGACTCGTCGGCCTCGACACCGGTCGCAAGGAAGTGGAGCCCGAAAATCGTCTTGCCCGCGCCGGGCGAGCCTCTGACGAGGGTTGCGGAGTTCGGCACGAGTCCTCCCTTCAGGACGTCGTCCGCGCCATCGATGCCCGTTTGTATCCGACTGTTGTCGATGGTCACAATTGCAAACACGAACCCACTGAACGTACAAATAGTTACTGGCTACTCTCTGAGGGCCCCACTCGATCACCGACCCCTCTATCAGTCTTCGCTACCGAAGTCGACAGATGATCGATCAGTGACACAGTGCTTATTACGCTCGGCTTACCCCTTTCCTGTATGGAGATCGAGGCCCAACAACTGGCCCTGGAGTTCGGCGGCGGTGCACTGATCGGCGGACTCATCGGCTACGGAACCAAGAAGATCGCGAAACTACTCGCTGTGATCGTCGGCATCCAACTCGCCCTCTTTCGCCTTCTGGAGTCGAAAGGGATCGTGGTGGTCGACTACGATACGCTGACTAACGGCGTCGTCTCGACACGGGAGACGGTGCAGGACCCCGGCTGGATCGTTCCGATCCTCTCGACGCTCTCGATCGGCGCGGGCTTTATCGGCGGCTTCTGGGTCGGTTACCGTCGGGGTTAACGGGTTTTGATGTCGTCTTCGTCCTTGAGGACCTGTGTCTCGGCTTCGCCGCTTGTCACTTCGTTCGCACGCTCGAAGAACTCGTTTTGAAGCCCAGCGGGGAACTTGAGGACGCCGATCCACGAGCCGTTGGCCTGCCACTCCTCGCGCTGGAGTTCACCGAACTCACGGAGTTTCGCCTGCGCACTGCCGGCCTTGTCGGCGGGCACTTGCACGGCGACGGTGACCTCGTCGAACCGGATCGGGATGACCGGGCGCAGTGCGTCGAGTGCGTCGTCGACCTGTTCCTCGACCGGCTCCATCGGATCGACGCTGAACCCGGCGTCCTCGAGCGCGCTCTCGATCCGGTCCGGCGGGTGCGGCGCGTCGTCCATCTGCGGATTGACGGCGTTACGCGTGATCTGGTTGACTAGCTGTTTGTGCTTTTTCTCCTGCATCTCGCGGCGCTGTTCGGCCGTGATCTGGATCTCGCCGCGCTTGATTACTTCCGGGATTATCTCCAGTGCATCCGTCATGCCGAACACTTCCTCCAGATCGCTCTCGGTCGGTCGGTCCCCCCGACTAGCGTTCTCGAAGACGTCTTCGGCGGCGATGACGTCCTCCAGTTCGCCATCGAAGTCGTCGCGCTTGATCGACAGCGCGGCGTCCGGATCGACGAGCACCTCGAACCGCTCCCCGTGTGATTCCAACCGTGCCGTCACAGCCTCGTCGAGCGATATCATAGCTGATAGTAGCAGACGGGGATAAAAAGGTGTTTCCCGATCAGAACTCGAACGCGCTGGCGACGAGTAGCGGGACCACGAGCGTCGCCTCTGCCTCGACCTGCGTGTAGTTCGCGTCGGTATCCTTGATCTTCCCCCAGGAGACGGCTTCGTCCGGCGGTGCGCCCGACAGGGAGCCATCGCCCTCCATCCCGGTAGAGACGTAGACTGCGTAGTCTGCGCCGCCGCGGAACAGGTTCGTCATGATGGCGTGGTGTTTCGGGACGCCGTCGCCGAGTGCGATCAGGCCGGTCGTGTCCGCGAGCATACCGTCCTCGATGAGGGTTTCGTAATCCTCCAGAATCTCGATGCCGATGTCTTTCTCGGCCTGCTGACGGTAGTAGTAGAGGAAGTTCCCCACTTCGGCGTCGGTTAGCGCCGGACAGAACACCGGTACGTCGTTGTCGGCGGCCTGTTTCAGTACCGAGTTCTCGTCGTCGAGTGTTGCACCCAGCTCGGCGGCGAACTCGGTCGGCGTCCGCACCGCCTCCTCGGCGAAGAAATCGTCGAAGAAGTCGTAAAGATACTCCTCGAGCCAGACGTACCGATCCGATGGAACGTAGATGTTGCCAAGACGGTTGATCCCCTTCTCACGGAGTTCGGCCTCGTCAGCATCCCACGACGCCATCTTGAACGGTTTCTCCGTCTTGATGACGTCCTCGGTCAGCGATCCGGAGGTGGTGATCAGGACGTCGACGTGCCCCTCGCGGATCAGCGCGGCGATAACTTCGCGTAGGCCCGACGAGACCATGTTCGAGGTGCAGGTCAGATAGACCGTCGCTTCGTCCTCTTGCATCCGCTCGACGATGTCGATTGCCTCGGCGAGCGCGGTCGCCTGAAATCCGGTTGTCGCGTACGAGTCGAGGAGAGATTCGAGGGTGATATCGCCGGTGAAATCGAAGCCTTCGACGTCCGGGGTGTCCAGTTCTTCGTCGCTATCGGGAAGCACGTGCTCCCGTGACTGATCGTCGCTCATACCGTCCCTTGCGTATGGCCGAACTTGAATCGATTGTGTTCGATCGAACGGCGAAATCGGGGCGTTCGCCACCCCTGTGACCAAAACCTTTTGCCCTCACACGGAGTTGGTACTGGCAATGTCGGATGTGAGTGAGTTATTCGAGGATTTATTTGTCGGGGCGGACGGAATCATGCTGTTCTCGCCGAGCAGTTCGTACTACCAGGCGTTCGCCGACCTGGAAGATACTGACGTGATCGTTGCCGGTCAGGAGAACGAGCATGGAGCCGACAGTTTCGTCGAACTACCGCTTGCGTTCGAGGATATCGCCGAGCAACTGACCTTTGCGATCGAAGGCGCGCTCGACGACGGACTGGTCGAGGAGGGCGACGAACTGCTCTGTGGCGCGAAACTGTTCGACGAGGACGACGTGGATACTGTCGCCCGCGTCAGGGCGAGCGAGGGCGAGAACTCCGGTGTCTACGATCTCTTTACGCAGTCTCGGGCCGAGCCGTCGGTTATCCGCTCCGTCTTCGAGGTGGCGATCGAACTGGGACAGAAGGGCCAGAAAGGGAAGCCAGTCGGCGCACTCTTCGTCGTGGGTGACGCCGGGAAGGTGATGAACAAGTCCCGGCCGCTGTCGTACAACCCCTTCGAGAAGTCCCACGTCCACGTCGGCGACCCCATCGTGACAGTGATGCTCAAGGAGTTCTCTCGACTCGACGGCGCGTTCGTCATCAGCGATTCCGGGAAGATAGTCAGCGCTTACCGCTACCTCGAACCCGCGGCGGAGGGAGTAGACATTCCCAAAGGTCTCGGCGCACGACATATGGCTGCCGGGGCGATCACCCGCGACACGAACGCAACGGCGATCGTACTGAGCGAGAGCGACGGACTGGTCCGCGCGTTCAAAGGCGGGGAACTGATACTGGAGATCGATCCGGAGAACTACTGATATGCAGGTCGATCAGGCCCTGGTGGAAGTGAGCCATCTGATACAGGAACCGATCGTACTCGCACTGTTAGTGCTGGTGTTCGGTCTACTGCTGGGCCTCGCTATCGGCCGCATCAACAAGCGAATCCTCACGGCGGCAGGGATCGGCGACGCCGTCGAGGGGACGGCGTTTGAGCGAACAGCCAGAAGCATCGGGACGTCGACGGTCGCGCTCATCGCCCGGGTCACCTCGTGGTTCATCTACGGCGTGACGATTCTGACCGCGATCCACATCTCCGGACTCTTCGACGCGCCGGCGTTCTGGGTCCGCGTCGCCGAGTTCGCCCCCCGGCTGTTGATCGCCGTGCTCGTAGTGATCGCGGGCTTCATTCTCGCCGACAAAGCCGAACTGGCCGTCAGCGAGCGACTCAAGGACATCAAACTGCCGGAGATCGGCATACTCCCGCTCGTCGTGAAGTACAGTGTTCTCTACATTGCGCTGCTGATCGCGCTCGGACAGGTCGGCGTCAACACGACCGCCCTGCTCGTCCTACTGACTGTCTACGTCTTCGGCGTCGTCCTGATCGGCGGGCTAGCGTTCAAGGACTTCCTCGCGTCGGCCGCGGCAGGGATGTATCTCCTGCTCAATCATCCCTACGGGATCGGCGACGAGGTCCGGATCGGCGACCGACAGGGCATCGTTCAGGAGATGACCCTGATGACGACCCGGATCGAGAACGACCACGAAGAGTACATCCTGCCGAACCGCCTCGTCTTCGAGCACGGCATCGCCCGGATGCGGAACTAACCGACACGGAACGGAGAGTATTTTTGCCCGGAGCCACCGCCCCTACGTATGGACGCGGCGCTTGGACCGCCCGAGAAGATGGCCGACCGGGGCGACGAGCTGACGCCGATGCTGTCACAGTACCACGAACTCTGTGACCGCTACGACGACTCGCTGGTGCTCTTTCAGGTCGGCGACTTTTACGAGGCTTTCTGCGAGGCGGCCGAGGCCATCTCGCGACTTCTGGAGATCACGCTGACCAAGCGCGAGGACTCGACTGGGACCTATCCGATGGCCGGCATCCCCATCGACAACGCCGAATCGTACATCGAGACGCTGCTGGATGCCGGCTACCGGGTCGCCGTCGCCGATCAGGTCGAGGAGCCCTCACAGGTATCCGGCGTCGTCGACCGCGCCGTCACGCGTATCGTCACACCGGGGACGCTAACCGAGGACGAACTGCTCAGAACTGACGACAACAACTTCGTCGCCGCGCTTACAGGCGCGAACGGCGAATACGGCCTCGCTCTGCTCGATGTCTCGACCGGCGACTTCTACGCGACTGCCGTGGGATCGGAGGCCGCCCTGCGCGACGAGATCAGCCGGTTCGATCCACAGGAAGCCATCGTCGGCCCCCACGTCGACCCCGATCCGTTCCCCGACGGTTGTATGGTCACGCCACACGACGAGCGAACCTTCGAGCAGGAAAACGCACGCGAGCGGGTCAGCGCCTACTTCGGCGATCCGGAGCGACTGCTCGCGGGAGCGGTCGAGATCAGGGCCTGCGGCGCGTTGCTTGCGTACGCCGAGTACACCCGCGGTGGGAAACACACCGAACTCGAACCCGATACGTTCGCCAAACACGCCGACGAGAATGCCGAGGCAGAAGCCGAGGCAGCCACGCTCGACTACATCAATCACCTCACCCGCTACGATCCGCAGGAGTACATGGTGCTTGACCGGGTGGCCATCCGAAGTCTCGAACTGTTTGAGCGCCGGAGTGCCCACGACCAGGCCGGGGCCGCGCTGGTCGACGTGCTCGACGAGACGTCCTGCGCGCTCGGGAGCCGAGAGCTACAGGACTGGCTCCGCCGGCCCCTGATCGACCGCCCCGAGATCGAGGCCCGGCACGACGCCGTCGAGGAGTTCGTCGGTGACCTCCGGAGCCGAGAGGAACTGAGTGACCTGCTTCGGGACGTCTACGACATCGAACGCCTCGTCTCGCGGGTCGCTCGCGGCCGGGCGAACGCCCGTGACCTTTGCTCGCTCAAGCACACGCTCGATATCATCCCGGAACTCCGGGAGGCCCTCGCCGACGTCGAAACCGACGTGCTGGTCGACCTGCGCGCGGACCTCGACGAGATGGCCGACGTACGCGAACTGATCGGGACGGCGATCCGACCGGATCCGCCGACCGGCGTCACGGACGGCGACCTGATCAGAGAGGGCTACAGCGACGACCTGGACGACCTCCGGGCGACCGAGCGCGAGGGGAAAGCCTGGATCGACGACCTGGAGGCCCGCGAGCGCGAGCGCACCGGCGTCGACTCGCTCAAAGTCGGGCACACCTCGGTTCACGGCTACTACATCGAGGTGACGAACCCGAACCTCGACGCCGTCCCGGAGGAGTATCAGCGCCGACAGACGCTGAAGAACTCCGAGCGGTTCGTCACGCCCGAACTCAAATCCCGAGAGGACGAGATCATCAGCGCCGAGGAGCGGGCGGACGACCTGGAGTACAGACTGTTCACCGAGGTGCGCTCGGACGTCGCTGCCGAGTCCGCCCGGATACAGACTGTCGCCGAACGGATCGCACAACTGGACGCCCTCGTCTCGCTGGCGACCGTGGCGGCCCAGCACGATTACTGCCGCCCGGAACTGGGTGGTGACGGTATCGACATCGAGACGGGCCGCCATCCGGTCGTCGAGCGCACCGAGGAGCGGTTCGTCCCGAACGATGCCGCACTCGACGACGACGCCGTCGTCACCGTGCTCACCGGGCCCAACATGTCCGGCAAGTCGACGTACATGCGACAGGTCGCACTGATCGTCGTGCTGGCCCAGATCGGCAGTTTCGTTCCCGCTGAGAGCGCCACCCTACGGCTGGTCGACCGGGTGTTCACCCGTGTCGGCGCGAGCGACGACATCGCCAGCGGGAAATCGACGTTCATGGTCGAGATGACGGAACTCGCGGAGATCCTCGACGCCGCCACCGAGCGCTCGCTGGTCCTGCTCGACGAGGTGGGTCGGGGAACCAGTACGACGGACGGACTCGCCCTCGCACGGGCGGTCACCGAGCACGTCCACGACCGGATCGGCGCGACGACGCTCTTTGCGACCCACCACCACGAACTGACAGAGATCGCCCGAGAACGGACAGGCGTCGTGAACCGCCACTTCGCGGCACGCCGGGAGGACGGATCAGTCACCTTCGATCACCAGCTTTCGGCTGGTGCCGCGACGGCATCTTACGGCGTCGAGGTTGCGAAGATGGCGGGCGTCGACGGACGGGTCGTGGAGCGAGCGCGAGAGCTACTGGACGAAGTGGAGGATGGTAGCTCGGACGGCCAGCCATCGACCTCAGAGCCCGCCGCTCCAGCAGATGCAATCGGTGACGGTGGCGGAACCGATGCCGCAGTCGCCGCCCGACTTCGAGACGTAAATCTCGCCGACACGACGCCGCTGGAAGCGTTACAGCTACTTGACGAGTTACAGCAGGAGTTCAAGTGACGACTCACGGTCGACGCGTACCCGTCTTCCGGATCGATTCGCACGGGACCAATAGCTGGCCAGTTCCTAGTGCGGTCGGTGTTACTAGAGCTTTGAAGTCCGTTCCTGTAGAAATACATGCATGACGCACGTAGCAATCGTCGGCGGCGGGCCGGCAGGACTCAGCGCGGCACTGTTCACACAGAAAAACGGTCTCGACGCGGTCGTCTTCGACATCGACGGGACGTGGCTCCACAAGGCACACCTGTTCAACTATCTCGGCATCGGCTCTGTCGGCGGCAGCGAGTTCCTCGCGACGGCGCGCCAGCAGGTCGACGATTTCGGCGTCGACCGCCGGCAGGGAGAGGAGGTGACGGCGGTTACGCAGACCGACGACGGCTTCACCGTCTCGACGGACGACGACGAGATAGCGGCCGACTACGTCGTCCTCGCGACCGGGGCGAACCGCGATCTCGCCGAGGACCTGGGCTGTGAGTTCGACGATGACGGCACGGTCAGCGTCGATATCACGATGGAGACGAGCGTCGAGGACGCCTACGCGACCGGCGCGATGCCGCGCGCCGAGGAGTGGCAGGCGGCGATTTCGGTCGGTGACGGTGCGGCCGCGGCGCTCAACATCCTGACGAAGGAGAACGGCGAACACTTCCACGACTTCGACGTCCCTGCGGATGCCGAAGCGGTGTTCGGCGGCATGAGCGAGGAGTAACTCGGTTCGATTCTACGCAGTCGGTCGTTCTGGCGAGGAAACTGTGTGGTTGTCCGGAGTCGAACGGCTGCACAGCCCCCGGTCCCCCGAACTGCTCAGTCTTCGTGGATCTCTTCGCCGCGGTTGAGTCGTTCCGCGATCCGGAACGTCTGCTCGCCAGCGCGACGGGTCGGCGTGTGGGCCGCGAGATATCGCGCAGTGGCGACGAGGTGGACGCGCGCTCGCTCCTCGTCGACGGCGTCGTACTGGGTGAACGCCGCCTCGACGTTCTGTCGGGTGTGGAAGCCGACGTCCTCCCGGAGTAGCGCCTTGCCGAGCGTCCGTTTCAACTCCCCGACCTCGCCGCCAGCGGCAAGGTACTCGGCGGTCAGGTTGCCAGCACGAGTGACTACCTCGTTGGCTTCGACCTCGAAGGTCTCCTCCAGGTCGGTGAGGACCGCCGTAGGGTCGCGGTCGCCGTCGGGGTCAGGAAGCGGGATCGGCGGCGTGTTGAGGAATCGGTCGAAGTAGACGGCGAACGCGGCGTCGAAGATGCCCCGGTAGAGCTCTGGGGCGTCCGTCCGCTGGGAAAGGGCGTGTACCGCGTTGCTGTACGTGTAGGTGTGGTGGACGGTGTCCCAGTCTCTGAACTCGTTGGCCGTCCCGAACTGTGCGATCCGGCGGGCGGCGGCGTGCGCGACAGACTCTGCTAGCTCTGTCGCCGTCGCACCAGCCGTGATCGCCTCGGTCAGCGCGTCGGCGATATCGTGTGGATCGTCGCCGAGCAGTGTCGCAACGAATCCGTCCGGCTCCTGCCACTCCTTGCCGTCGCCCGCGGCCAGCAACGTCGGTAGCTCCTCCGCTATCTCCGAGCGAAGCGCGGCGACGTCGATCGGTTGTCGCCAGGTCGAGGTCTCCTCGGCACGACTTGCGCTCGCCAGCGCGGGCACGAGACTGGGGAGGACGTCGTCGGCGCGGTCCCACCCCACGTGATCGAGCGTCTCGAACGCCTTGTTGATAAAGTCCAACCGGTGGCCAGCGTCGAGGTAGATATGATCGGTCGCTGCGGCGACGAGCAGCCTGGCGATTTCGTTCTCGTCGAGGCCCGCGTTGATCGCCGCCCGGATGACTCGTTCCGCACCGTCGGAGTCGCGGACCTCGATGTTGTCGCGGAACCATGATCGAAGGCGCTCCGGGGCGACGTCCTCTGTCGACAGCGGATCCTGCACGAAAAACGGCGGTTCGCCGGCCGACTCCTCGGCGACCTCGGTCAAGCCGGTGTAGAGCGCTCGGCGGCGGTCTTCGTTCCGGAGATCCGACAGGAGGTTCGTCATCACGCCGAGCGTCGTCAGTCCGCGTCCCCAGCCCTCTCGCCGGTAGTGCGTGCCGAAGTCCACGCCGATGTCCACTGGCGTCGTGTAGGCCACGTCGGCGTCATCGAGACCGATCACCGATTTGGCGACGACGAGGCTCAGGTTCTCCTGTAACCCGTGATCGAGACGCTCGCTCCAGCGCTCTGCGGGGTCTCGGTCTCGCTCCGGATGCGGGTCGACGTACACCTCTCCATCTCGCAGTTCGACGGGATACGTCTGGACGTCGTCGGCGAAGGGATCGAACGTATCGCCACAGGACACCTCGAAGCGCGCGTGGTGCCACGGGCAGGTGAGGATGCCGTCGTCGACCGATCCTTTCGAGAGCGGAAACCCCATGTGCGGACACCGGTTGTCGACGGCGTGGATTTCCCCCTCGTGGTGGACGATAGCGAGTGGCCGCTCCTCCGTGCTGACCAGAAACGGTTCCTCTCGCGGAACGTCGTCGAGGTCACAGGCGTAGACGAACGCACTGGTGTCGTCGAGTGACATATTAGAAAACAGCACGCGAGGGATTCTAAAGATTTCCTGAAGCGAATATATGTAGGATAATTAATATGACTCCGGAACACGGCCCTGCGGTCAGTTCTCGAGTTTTCCGGCGAGCACTTTCGCCGCCGTGAGGACGGGATCCCAGACCGGGCTGAACGGCGGGGCATAGGCCAAGTCGAGATTCTGGAGTTCCGTGACGGTGAGTGCAGAACTGAGCGCAGTGGCCACGGTGTCGATCCGCTTTGCACCCTCACGGCCGACGATACTGGCACCGAGCACGCGCCCGGTCTCGGTGTCGCCGACGAGGGTCACTGTCAGTTCCGAACTGCCGGGGTAGTAATGTGGACGCGTCGGAGCGTCGATACTGACGGACACTGGATCGAAGCCGGCTTCTCGGGCCCGCTCCTCGTCGAGAACACCGGTCCGGGCCGCGCCGAGGTCGAACGCTTTCACGATAGCCGTCCCGGCAATCCCCCCGGTTGGCGTCGGATCGCCCGCGACCGTGGTTCCGATGGCCCGTCCGGCACGGTTTGCGGTGAGCGCCAGCGGGACGTGATCCGGTTCGCCGGTGACGACGTGTTCGGCCTCGGCACAGTCGCCGGCCGCGTAGACGTCCTCGTAGTTCGTCCGGCCGTACTCGTCGGTCGCGATAGCGCCGGTCGGCCCGAGTTCGATCCCGGCCTCCTCTGCGAGTTCGACGTTCGGCGCGACGCCTACGCCGACGATAACGAGGTCGGTGGCGGCCGACCCGCCCTCGTACTCGATCCCCTCGACGCTGCCATCGCCCGCAAAGCCCTCCACCGCCGTGTCGAGGTACAGATCGACGCCCTGCTCGCGGAGGTGCTCCTCGACGGTCCGGGCCGTCTCCTCGCCGAAGGGCTGGAGCGTCCGCGGTAGCATCTCGTAGATCGAGACGTCGAGGCCCCGCTCGACGAGTGCTTCGGCCATCTCGATGCCGACGTAGCCGCCGCCGACGATCGCCGCACTCCCAGGGTCGGCATCGGTGACGTAGCGCTGGATCGAGTCGGCCTCGTCCATGCTCCGCAGAGTGAACACGCCGTCGAGATCGAGGCCCTCGAACGGCGGTTCGATCGCTCGCGCACCGGTCCCAATCAGCAGGGAACCGTACGGTTGCTCGAACGGTTCGGAACCCCCGCTGACGGTGACCGTTTTCGCCTTTGGATCGATATCGACGACCTCGTGGCCGGTTCGCAGGTCGATGTCGCGTTTCTCCCGGAACGTTTCGGGTTCGACCGCGACCAGGTCATCGAGTTCGTCGACCTCGCCTTTCACGTAGTACGGCATCCCGCAGGCCGCGTAGGAGACCCACTCTCCCTTCTCGAACACGATCACGTCGAGTTCCGGGTCCTCCCGTTTGGCCTTGCTTGCGGCACTCATCCCCGCGGCGTCGCCCCCGACGATTACAAACGGGTCCTCCATACTGTACACTACGTGGACCTGGATGTAAAGTATTTCGTAGAGCCTACAATACTACTGTTTGGCGTTCGATCGCCTCGAAAACAGAATACTTAGCGAGATCGTGGACGGATCAGCGCCGAGCGACGACTGCGAGCGTCTCGGGGCGGTCGTGGACGCGTTCGACGGTGAAACCTGCTGCCTCGAACTGCTCACGTACGTCCTCCGGCCCGAACCGCTCGTCGGGGTCTGGCCCGTCCTCGCCGGTTCCGGTCGCCGACCAGTCGACGGTGACGACACGGCCACCGGGACGGATCACGCGTGCCAGTTCGGCCATCGTCTCGTCGCTGGCGTACTCGTGGTGGGTCATCGTCGAATACGCGCCGTCGAGTTCGTCGTCGTCGAAGGGAAGCGAATCGACGTTCGCGGCGACCAGTTCGACGTTCTCGGCGACGCCGTTCTCCCGATGGATATCGTGCATCTCGGACTGGACGTCGACCCCGTACACCGTTCCGACGAACGGCGCGACGTCGTCGGTGTAAAATCCTGTCCCCGAACCCAGGTCGGCTACAACGGCATCGGCGGCCACGTCGAGCATTTCCAGTAGTTCCTCACGCGAACAGAAGCGATAGCGCGCCGGATCGTCGAGCGCGTCGGCACGGTCGACGGGGAAGGTATGAAAGCCCATGTAAAGGGATTGTGCGGCGAACGCAAAAGCATATCCGTTCCGGCATCGGTCAGGTGCTACATATCGGCCGAAACGGCGTTAGTGCCAGAGAGTATTGCGCCTTATATGCACAAGTATTATACTTCGGAGCGCCGTACGAGGATCTATGAGCAGCGACGACGAACGAGAGCGGATCCGCGAACGAAAGAAAGAGCAACTGAAACGACAACTGGGCAACGACGCCTCCAGAGAGGAGAGTGCTGGCGATAGCGCCGCCCCTAGCGAGCCGATTCACGTCGACGGTTCTGCCGAGTTCGAGGAGGTCGTCGACTCCTACTCGGTCGTGCTCGTCGACTGCTACGCCGACTGGTGTGGGCCGTGTCAGATGATGGAGCCGGCAATCGAGGCGCTGGCCGCCGAGACCGACGCAGCAGTAGCAAAGGTCGACGTCGACGCCAACCAGCAACTCGCGGGGCAACTCGGGGCCCGGAGCATCCCGACCCTCCTGCTGTATGCGGACGGTGACTCCGTCGAGCGGCTGGTCGGCGCGCAGGACCGGGCGACGCTCGAATCGCTGATCGAGAAGTACAGTTGAACAGTGAGCGGCGAGTAGCCGATCGGCTGCCACGGCGTGGTACCCGGACACAACCCTCATACCGGGTATTTTCGCTACGTAACAAAGCGCATTTGACTACTGAGTGGTAACTTCGTACTCCGTGTATCGCCCTCCGAACCCGATCCGTCTGCTCATCCTCTCGATCGGACTAGCGCTCGCACGCGCTGGCCTGATCGACCGCGAGCGTGCGGTGCAGACGACCGAACTCGCGTGGCCCCGTATCGTCACGGGGATCGCGCGGATGTCAAAGAACGCGGTCGACGTCGCCCTCGTCGGCGTCGCCGTCGGCACCTCCGCAGTCGCGGGGGTCGGTTTCGCCGGGCCGTACTGGGGGCTCGCGTTCGCACTCGGCGGCGGCGTCGCCGGTGGATCGATCGCGCTCGTCTCCCAGCGCTACGGTGCTGATGCCCACGACGAACTGGGGCTTGCGGTACGGTCAAGCACGCTGTTAGCGACCGTGATTACGATCCCGGTCGCGGCGGTCTTCTGGCTGATTCCGCACACCCTTATCTCCATCCTCTCCAGCAACGAAGCGGCGATAGAATACGGCGCGACCTACCTCCAGATCGTCGGCTTCGGGGTTCCGTTCGCCGGACTCAATCTCGTCGGGAGCCGTGTGCTTGTCGGTGCCGACGACGCCTACACGGCCATGCAGGCCCGGGCGGGCGGCGCGATCATGAACATCGCGCTGAGCGCGCTCCTGATCTTCGGCCTCGATATGGGCGTCGCCGGGGCGGCCGCCGGGACCGTCCTCTCGAACGTCGCCGTCACGGCAGTTTTCGCGATAGGGCTCGTCCGGGGGCAGTTCCCTGGCATGGGCGCGTTCCCGGTACAGATCGATCCGTTCGGAAGCTACGTCGATACCGGCACGCTCCACGACCTGGTCGAGATCGGCGTGCCCGTCGGCGCACGCAACCTCGTCTGGACCGCCGCGGAGTTCCCAATGCTCGGTATCCTCGACATCTTCGGCGAGACCACCGTCGCCGCCTTCGTCATCGCCCGCCGTATCTGGGGCATCATGAACGCGCCCGGGTGGGGCTTCGGCCTCGCATCGTCGAGTCTCGTCGGGCAGGCGCTCGGGAAGAACGACGAGCGGACCGCTACGGCCTACGGAAACGACATCATCGTCTTCTCGGTCGTGACCTACATGTTTTCGGCGGTCATCATCGCCATCTTCGCCGGGGACATCGTCGTCCTGTTCGCCGAGGACTCGACGAGCGGCGAGATCCCGATTGCGATCAATCTGGTCTACGCCGCCTGTGTGGCGGTGGTGTTCGCTGGCGTCTCCAGCGGTGCGGCCGGCCCGCTGGACGCTAGCGGCGACACCCGAGTCCCCTTCCTCAGCCAGTTCCTCGGGATGTTTGGCGTCTCTATCCCGCTTGCCTACCTCGGCGCGACGACCGCGCTCGGCTACTGGGGGCTGTATCTGGCCTTCCTTGCGGAGACCACAGTTCCTGCTGCGATCAACTACTGGCGCTTCCGGACGGGCAAGTGGAAGCGAATCAGCCAGGCCTATCGCCCGGACGTGACTGCAGACGACTGATCGTCGTCGTCACCCGGTGGCGTCGGGCCCACCACAACGACTACACTCCGCGGGTTTGATGATCCTGTATGGTCCGGACAGGTGCGTTCATGACGAAGGACGTCGAGACGGTTCATCGGGACGACCACGTCGACGAGGTGCTCGAACGCCTCGCTCAGGCCGACTTCGAGGGGTTCCCGGTCGTCGACGACGATGAGCAGGTCGTCGGCATCGTCACGCAGAGCGATCTGGTGCGGTTGTTTCGCAAGAAAGACCGGATCGTCTGGATCCCTATCGGCGTCCCTCCCTTTAGCGAGACGCTGACATACGGCTTCGACCTCTCGCTCGACGAACTGGATATCGGCATCGACGCCGCGAAGGCCGCTCGCAAACCGATTCACGAGATCATGACCGAGGACGTGGTGACGGTCGAACCCGGTACCGACCTCTACGAGGTCATTGAACTGCTCACCGACGAGACGCGAGATATCAACCGCCTCCCGGTCGTCGAGGACGGCCTGATCGTCGGCATCGCTACCCGAGAGGACGCCCTGCGGGCGGTGCGTGACGAGACGTAACTTAGAACTTCCGATCGACGGTTCGCTTTGCTCGCTCGACGACTGTCGACTCCGCGCGGGTGATCGACCGGACGGCTTCGTCGGTGTACTCCAGTGTCACCCTCGGCATCCCGCTGGTCAGCACGCTCGCAAGCGACCCCTCGACGACCGTTCCGGGGTCGAACGTCGCAGTGAACTGGAACGCGTCCGCTTCGGTCCGCAACGGCCCAGCGAACCGGAACTGGTCGTCGACAAAGGTCCGTGCTTCGTCGTGAGTAAACACGTCCCGGACGGCGGGCCAGAACGCCGACTCATCATTCTCGACGAGCGGTTCCATCGCGTCGCCGAGGCGGAGTTGGCGTTCTACAAGTCGGTCCTCTATCTCTGACCGGCGCGACGGATCGACGTCTTCCCGAAGCGCGTCTAGATACGCGTCCTGGCTGAGTATCGGATCCCGGTACTTCTCGCCGGTCGCTGCCGGGTCGGCGGCGTACTCCAGTACGACCTCGAACTGGTCGACGATCTGATCGCGATACTCCGACAGTTCCGGGCCGACGACCTTGCGGTCGAACGTCTCCGAGTTCTGTACGATCCGATCGACGACCGATCCTGACACGCCACGATTCCCAGTCAGCACCCGCGAGACGCTGAACTGCGCTCTGGTGGCGTCGATAGCGTCGTCGACGAACCGTTCGAAACCGCTGAGTGCCGCCCGTTCGGTCATTACCGGGAGACAGGCCGGCAACGGCTTCAATGCCTCGGCCACGACAGCGATACCGATCGCCGCCGGTGCAGTCCGATCACGGGTAATTCTGGCTTATTGGTCGGCGTCGACGAACAGGCCGTTTCTAACTAAAACCGTTCGCCGACAGCGGGTATGCATGGCCGAAGGGCAGTCCTCCACAGCGACTGGTGAATCACGGACGCCACAGACCGCGGAAACGAGCGGCTACGGCATCACAGTCACTATCCTCGGTGCGGCCCTGCTGGCGCTGGCGTACTACGGCGTCGTCGCGATCCAGGAGGGACGGATGATCGGCGAGGCGCTGCCCGAACCGTTCTATCTCCTCGCAGTTGCGTTTCTGTTCGTTATGGAGTTGCTCAACAGCCGGCATCTCGGCTCGCTCGGCTTCCTGCGAGCCATCGCCTTCGCCGTTATATACGGCGCGCTGTTCGTCTTCGCCGTCGAGGGCGGCCAGTATCTCTGGGAGGACCCGTCGATCGCACTGGAGGGCTACGTCGGCATCACGGTACTCGCAGTCGCGCTCGTCGCCGCCGCGCTCGTCTACGTCGGCTATCTGTCAGTCGTCGAGACGCGCGCGGCCAGAGCACAGAGCGAGTAGTCCCGGACTCGTTACTCGCGGGGTGCCGCCGAGACGAACTCCAGCCCGTTTCGTTCCAAGAGCGCTGCTGCACGGTCAGTCACCGAGGGCGAGACGAGAATCCCGCGTACCTCTGCGTCGTCGTGGAGATCCCGCTGGAGCGCGTCGACGTACCGCCCTAGCTGGCCGACTGCGTCCGGACCGACGCGCTTTCGCTTGAGTTCCACCGCGACGGTCCGGCCGTCGCTATCCTCGCCGAAGATATCGATTGCGCCTGCGGCGGTGTCGCGCTCGGTTGCGAGCGGCGTAAAGCCCGGTTCGACGAGTTCCGGATCGTCCAGGATGCGATTTCTGAGGTCCTCCTCAGTGCCGTCGAGGGAGAGTTCGGTGGCGTCCTCGACGGCAAAGGTCGACACCTGAGCGATCTGCTCGAACCGGACCACCAGTCGCTCGGCCGGGGTCGAGCGCTCGCTTTCGAGCAGGAGTTGGTCCTCAGCGACGCCAGCCTCGTGAGTACAGCCAGGGGGTTGCCAGTTGACCGGTTGCTGGCCCTCGTCGGTGTGGACGAGAATCGAGCCGTCGGGCTTGCACATGACGTGGCGGTCACCGAGTCCGAGCGTCGAGGACGCCCGGCCGTCGTACTCGACGGTACAGCGGCCAAAGAGCGTCACTAGTCGTTCGGCCTCGAATCCGCTTTCGACCGCCTCCGCGGCGGCGTCCAGCGAGGGGTCGACGAGAGTATTCACGCGGGCATCCCGGCCTCTGTCGGAGGAAGTCACTGACGGCGGTAGTGTGTTCGCGAATAAAAACGATCCGTTCGGCGCTCAGAACACCATGCCGGGTAACACCGTCGCGACGACGAGATACAGCCCAAGCGCATAGATGAAGTCGAACCAGAAGATGCTCAGGAGGTTTGCAAGGTAGATGATACCGACGATGGGAAGGCCGACGAGCGCCAGTGGGGACGACCGATAGTGCTTTTTCGTATCTGTCCAGACCGCTTTCGCATCACCAGTGCTTGGGAACGCGTGCGCGGCGATGCTGATACCCAGCCACCAGACGACCCAGCCCACGGTTCCAGCCTCGCCGACACCCCCAGCGCCGGTCGCCAGCAGTGGGATCACCACGAACAGCAGGCCCGCGATGAGCGTATTGACGAGAAACGGGGCGACGCTGATGAGGTACGTATCCCGGTATGACTCCGGTTCGTCGTGTAACACGTAGCCGGGCGGATCACCGAGACGGAAGTAACAGACCTCCAGAATCGGGACATCGGCCCATCGGCATAGCTTCGCATGTGCATATTCGTGGACGACGACCCCCGGCGCGGTGACGAGTGTCACCAGCCACCCGATCAAACTCATGGTTGCACACAGTTTTAGCACTACTTAATTTTAATCATTTGTTAAAGGTATTAGAACGTCGAACTGGGGACGGTCGGCGGGGACAATCCACGGCAGTTTTGATGCCGCGCCCAGTATCGACCGGTAATGAACGACGAACTCCGCGAACGGGTCGAGCGGGCGGTCCAGAAACACGCGCTGATAAACGCCGTAAAGCACGAGAGCGACGCGGACGTCGGCGCCATCATGGGGCCGCTGATGGGCGAGAACCCCGAGTTCCGCGAGCACGGCGACGAGATTCCCGGTATCGCGGGCGGCGTCATCGCCGAGGTGAACGGACTCGATGCCGACGAGCGACGGGAGCGACTTGCCGACCTTGCCCCCGAGGAACTCGAAGAACTGGAAAGCGAGGACGAGGAGGACGAACAGGTCCTGCCCGACCTCCCGCGGGTAGACGAGTACGACGAGGTCAAGATGCGCGTCGCACCGAACCCGAACGGTCCGTGGCATATGGGTCACGCCCGGATGCCAGCCGTGATCGGGACCTACAAAGAACTGTACGATGGCTGGTTCTGCGTCCGCTTCGACGACACGGACCCCGAAACCAAGCGGCCCGACCTCGACGCCTACGACGAGATCCTCGACGCTATCGAATATCTCGGCTTCGAACCGGACGCCATCCACCGCGCTAGCGACCGCGTCGAGACCTACTACGAGCACGCCCGCGATCTGATCGACAACGGAGGGGCATACACCTGCTCCTGTCCCGGCGAGGAGTTCTCTGCACTAAAAAACGACGCGAAGCCCTGTCCGCACCGCGACAAAGACGTCGAGACGATCCACGAGGAGTTCGACGAGATGGTCGAGGGCGAGTACGAGAGCGGCGAGATGGTCCTGCGCATCAAGACCGACATCGAGCACAAAAACCCCGCACTCCGGGATTGGGTCGGCTTCCGGATGGTCGACACGCCCCACCCCCGCGAGGCGGCCAGCGAGTACCGCTGCTGGCCGATGCTCGACTTCCAGAGCGGTATCGACGACCACCTGCTCGGCGTGACCCACATCATCCGCGGGATCGACCTGCAGGATTCGGCGAAACGCCAGCGCTTCGTCTACGACTACTTCGACTGGGAGTACCCAGAGGTCGTCCACTGGGGCCACGTCCAGATCGACGAGTACGACGTCCCGATGTCGACGTCTTCGATCAAGGAACTGATCGACGAGGGCGAACTCGACGGGTGGGACGACCCCCGCGCGCCCACGATAGCCAGCGTTCGCCGCCGGGGGATTCAGGGTGAGGCTATCACCGACGCGATGGTCGAACTCGGCACCTCCACGAGCAACGTCGACCTCGCGATGTCGAGCGTCTACTCCAAGAACCGCGACATCATCGACGACGAGGCGGACCGAGCCTTCTTCGTCCGCGACGGCGTCGAGGTGCCGCTCACTGGCTCCGGACCGGACACTGCGACCCCGCCGCTTCACCCCGACCACGATGACCGCGGCACTCGCGATATCCCCGTCGGTCAGGCCGTGCTGATCGAACCCGATGACCGCCCGGACCACGAGGAGCGCGTCTGGCTGAAAGGACTGGGTTGCGTGAAACACACCCGCGATACCTTCCAGTTCACCGGCGACGACATCGACGCCGTGCGCGAGGAAGGCGTCGACGTGATCCACTGGGTGCCGGCCGCCGAATCCGTCCCTGTCCGGATGCGCACGATGGAGGGCGAGGTCTCCGGCCGTGCCGAACCCGGCTTCGCCGAGCGAGCGCCCGGCGAAATCCTCCAGTTCGAGCGCGTGGGCTTCGTCCGCGTCGACGATGTCGACCCCGCTGGCGAAGCGGAAGCAGTCGTCTACTACACCCACTCCTGAGGGGGCACGAATTGCCCGCCGGAACGACCTGCAAACGTAACGTATTTCACTATACCCCGGCAACTTCGGGGTACGTTGGGCCGGTAGCTCAGTCCGGCAGAGCGTCTGACTCTTAATCAGACGGTCGCGCGTTCAAATCGCGTCCGGCCCGCTTCTGCGAGGTACAGTTCGTGACGAGCGAAGCGGATAGAGCGATTTGAACTAGAGAAGTCGCAGCGCGAACGAAGTGAGCGACCGTCTTCGCGTGGTTCACAATCGCGTCCGGCCCGTTTTTATCACGAACAACCGTGAGTGGCAAAACGATCACGAGCGATTTGAAGGAGACCAGAAAGGCGCAGCGAAGCGAGCATTTCTTGACGTGGTTCACAACCGCGTCCGGCCCGCTTTCTGTTGCGAACAGTTAGCACAGAGATATTGCCTGATTCCTACGTTCGATATCGGCTTTCTAGCGCCCATCTACTGCTACTAAGCAGTAACCAGTACACGTACAAACATTATATGCTCGCGTGTAGATATCGAGACGTGCTAATGGTAATGCACTCGCAGTCACCCTCCGACGATAGACCCCCAGCAGCGGATCGGATCGACGAGGAGGGGGTAGCCGCTTCGTTCGGACTCCTCGCGAATCGACGCCGCCGTCGAGTACTCGAAGTTCTCGGCCATCATCCACAGGAGTCGATCGAGCGACACGAAATCGCACGAGAGATCGCGGCCGACATCTCCGAAGTCGAGCGGCCGGGAGAGAACCAGGTACGTCGGGTCGAGATCTCGCTGCATCACAACCATCTCCCGGCGCTCGACGAGGCAGAACTGATAGCATACGACGGCGAAGAAGCGGTCGTCCGGCTCGAACGTCCCGATACGGTTCACCGACTCCTCATGCGATTACGGGAGTAAGCGGATCGAAAGACGCGTTACTCCTCCGGACTGTAGTTCGGCGCTTCGTCAGTGATGACCACGTCGTGGGCGTGGCTTTCGCGCTGGCCAGCACCGGAGACGCGGACGAACTCGGAGCGGGTTTTGAACTCCGGAATCGTCTCCGCGCCGACGTAGCCCATTCCGCTTTGCATGCCGCCGGTTAGCTGGTGGAGTTCGCTGGCGAGGCTCCCCTTGTACGGCTTGGCCGCCTCGACGCCTTCGGGGACGTACTCTTCCTCGTCGGGTTCATCTTTGAGATAGCGGTTCTCCTCGCTGTCGCCGCCTTTCATCGCACCGACGCTCCCCATGCCGCGGTACTGCTTGTACTTCTTGCCGTTCATCGTGATGACTCGTCCGGGGGCTTCGTCGGTGCCCGCGAAGTACGAACCGAGCATCACGGCGTCCGCGCCGGCCGCAATCGCCTTGATAGCATCGCCGGAGTACCGAATTCCGCCGTCGGCGATGACCGGAACGTCGTGCTGGCTCGCGACGTCGGCCACCTGTGAGACGGCGGTGATCTGGGGCATTCCGGCCCCACTGACGATGCGAGTGGTACAGATGCTGCCGGGGCCGATGCCGACCTTGAGTCCGTCGGCGAAATCGACCAGATCCCGGGCCGCTTCGCGCGTCCCGATGTTGCCGACGACGACGTCGGCCTCGACGCTGTCTTTGATCTCCCTGGCACCGTCGACGACGTTGCGATTGTGGGCGTGTGCACAGTCGATGAAAACGACATCTGCACCCGCCTCGTCCGCCAGTATCGCTCGCTCAGTACTGAACGGACCGACGGCGACGCCACAGCGCAGGCGACCAGTCTCGTCGCGCGCAGCATTGTTGTACTCGCGGCGCTGGAGGATCCCCTGCATCGTGACGAGACCGGTAAGCCGGTTCTGCTCGTCGACGACCGGGACGCGCTCGATCTTGTGTTCGTACATCAGTTCCAGCGCGTCGCGGGCCGTGACGTCCTCGGGCGCGGTGATGACCTCGTCGGTCATCGCTTCCCTGACCTCGTCGCTCTCGCCGACTTCGAGATACGGCCGGATATCGGTCCCGCTGATGATCCCCAGCACCTCGTCGTCGTCGTCGACGACCGGTGCACCGCTCACACCTTCGTTCTCCATCAGCGTGTCGACGTGATGGACAGTCTGGTCGGGTTCCGCGGTGACGACGTCGCGGATGATTAGCTCGTCGGCGCGCTTGACTTTTGTAATCTCGTCGACCATCCGGTCGTCGTCCATGTTTCGGTGGAGGACGCCGAGGCCGCCCTGTCGTGCCATCTCGATGGCTAGCTCGCTCGTCGTCACCGTATCCATCGCGGCCGACAGGATGGGAACGGTGAGTTCGACGTTACGCGATACGCGCGTCGAGAGGTCCGCTTCGTCGGGTTCGACGGTGCTTTCTTTGGGCCGCAACAGTACGTCGTCAAAGGTCAATGCCTCTGGAACGTCTAATTTCGAAGAGAATCGATCGTTTGCGTCGTTCGCCATGTCAACCGTCCGATTCGGCCGCTGAAAAACGTTGCGAGACGCGCCGAGGATACGGCTATTCGTAGCCGCTATCGTGGGGATTAGCGCAGAATCTGACCGATCGTTTATCGATCCGTCGTACAGTCGGTCACATCGATGAATAAAACAGTACATACTGCGTAACTCGCGACATGTGGACGCTCCTCACGCAACGTTTATCACTCGATATGAACAATTGTGATGTATGCAGTCCACCAGTTCCGTCATCCAGAGCAACGCCGGTCAGATGACCATCCGTTCCGGCAACTGCTTCAATTTCTTCTGGATGGGGACAAAACTGGTGGACACCTCCACCGCGATCGACTGGCTGTCCCACGAGGCCTCCGATTCGCATCGCGGTATACACCACCCATCGGCCACGGGGTACGGCCACGCAAGTTGATCGATGAGTACCTCACAACACCCGATTGCACTGGAGCTAGAGCGACGCGTCGGTGGTGCGACTCGGCTCCTTGCAACCGTGATGTTCCTTCCCCTACTCGACGGCATCTTCCCCGCACTCGTCCTTGCAGGGGCACTCGACACGACCGCCGGCATCGTGCAGGTCGGATTACTCGTGTTCGGCGGGAGTGCGACGGTCGCAGTCATCCTGGCGGAGATGAGCGGTACCTCCCGTGGCCAGGCGAAGACGGTCATGCTCGTCGGTATCCCGCTGTTGATCCTTGCCGCGGTCGAAGCCGCGCTCGCGCCGTCGATCGCAGAGCTCGTCGATCTGGTGATCTTCGAGCGGTTCGCCGCACTGGTGATACTTGCAATCGCCGCGAAGACGGCGAGCGCAACGGTCGGCGAATACATGCCACGCCCGGCGATCATCGTCGCTCTCGGCCTGTTCGCCAGTATCGACCCGAGTGGCGCCCAACTCGCCTTCGTCTCTGACCTCGAACTGGTTGCCCGCGGCGTCGCGGCGGCCGGCGTCGGCGTCGGCTTCGCGCTGCTGGTCGCACTGTTCGGGCCCGTGCTCCGGTCGATGGTTGACCTCGATCGGTTCCGCTTCGGGAGCGCCGTAGCACTCGGTCTGCTACCGCTCTCGTTGCTCGATCTTCCGCTCGGCGATCTGGCCCCGCTGGCCGTGCTCGTCCTGACTGCGGTGTTTGCCCTCGACCCGAACGCGTCGAACAACGCCGAAACCACGAGTGGCACGCCGTCGGACGCCACTCCCGGAGACGCCCATCTGGCTGACGGCGGGCCAAGCGCCTCGTGGACGCCAGCCGACGATGACGACGGCGACGACAACGCAGGCAACGAACGCCGCGAGCCTTGGCTATAACCCCGACAAACAGAACGCCTTTGGTGCCGCCAGCCCCTCCTTCACACGATGAGTGATAACCGCGTCGTTCAGGGTCGAATGGTCACGCCTGCGCACCTCGCAGAGATGATCGAAGACGAGAGCGTTATGGAGGCCGAATCGATCGAGGAGAGCGATACCGACTGTCCGGACTGTGGCGGTTCGGTACTCGAAGTCGTGTATATGCCGACCGTAACGGAACTGGTCACAGGAAAGAAATGCCAGGACTGCGACTGGGCGAAGGCCGAACGAGATTGATCTGAATCGAAACCACTTTAGGGCGGTCCGGGTTATGGAGTAGTGACGGGGTTGTGGCCAAGCCAGGCATGGCGACTGACTCCAGAGACTGACACCCGGTGACGAACTCCAGACTGATATACTGAGCGTGCGACTGATCATCGCTCGCGTTGACGACTCTCTGGAGAACCGAGGTGAATCGGAGATATCAGTCAATCGGGGGTTCAAATCCCTCCAACCCCATTTTTTGCTGCGAACAACTTCGTGAGCAGCAGAAACTGTACGCGGAGGATTTGACCCCAGAGAACGAGCGTAGCGACGTTCTCGTGGTTCGTAATCCCTCCAATCCCATATGAAATAAAAGGGGCGTGGACCGATTTTCTACGACTCTTACACTTCCTAACACCCGACAGAGCGGGGTGGTTCTCGTGCTGAAACTCGTCACGGAGAGCGACGAGTCCGAGACCTGCCGGAACTGTGGCGCCCACGTCACCACGGACTTCCGGCGCGTGTTCGGCGACACCGACGACGTCGCCCACCGCTGTCCCGACTGCGATAACTGGCAACGACTGTAGCACGGTAGCGCGGCCGGACTCGACGCTGGCGCTCCCAATCCGGAGACGTCGAGCGCCCATCGTGGTAACGAGGCTACCGCGAGGTGGTCGGCATGAGCCAGGCGACGCTCGCTCAGTTCGCTGGTATCTCCCGAGAGGCGCTCGACGAACTGACCAACGCCGAGCGGAAGGCGTACGTCGCCTGTCGGGTCAACGAGGTCGGCATTCGCGAGCAGGCGCGCTTCAGCGGTCGATCGTCCGGCACTGTCGGGAACCTGTTACGACGCGCCGAGGCGAAACGCCTCGACCTTGGTTTCAGACGGACCCTTGTGGGGTTGAAGCAGATACGTTACTGGGTGTCTTCGGCGGCGTCGAGGAGGTGCTGTACTTCGGTCTGGCTGAGCCAGACATTCATGTCGTCGCGTTGGGCGTGGGCTTTCAGATTCATGTCCGAGTAGCCTGTAACCCGGACGGCCACGCGGGGGGTGAAGGGGTTTTCGGTGGGGTTGGCGGCGTGATCGGGGCGGAATCCGTCCGACTTTCCCCACATTTCCGGACGTTGTTTTCCCGTTTTCACAACCGAAACAGGCGGTAAGTACAGTTGCGTACTCATCGATGTGAGTCGATGTGGATGATGGGGTCTCCGTCTATGTCTGCGATTATAGTGACCGTCACCGTATCCGTGTTGAATTGGAGAGTTGTGTTGACATTGTGGTCTTGGAACAGGCCGTTGAGCGCGTCCGTGTTGATATCGTCACTCATGTGCCACTTTTGTTCAATCACATCCTCATCGTGAGCCTTTGCAACCGCTGTTACAACTTCTGTACTCAGCGGCTCGGTCGTGTCTGCCTCGTAGGTGTAATCTGCTTCTCTTCCCATATCCGTCAGATGGGCGTGGACACTCAAGCAACTAGTTACCAAGATATCTCCTGTTGCCGTTGTTTTTCTGGGTCTACGTAGTCAAACTCCCTCGAAAATTGCGAATGACAGTACAAAATCCTCGACCCCACTTCGCGCTGAACATTAAATCTACTGCGCTGACTGATCAGTGCTTCACCTGTATCTACCGATCCACCTCGTCCGTGATTCCCTCTCTTTCCGGACCTTGTTTTCCCGTTTTCACAACCGAAACAGGCGGTAAGTACAGTTGCGAATTGAGTGGTTTGGGTTACGGGGGAATCAGGACTCGCGCCACTTTTGCCCGCACTCAACACAGGTGAACAGCCGAACCTCATAGGAACCGCCTGGCTTCGGCATCATCTCGTAGTAGGCCCGGTCGCTGTCGCAGTCGTCCGCCGGACAGGGCTCCTGCATCGTCTCGGTGGAGCCCTGGGTCGCGTCGGCCACGGCGGGTGCCCCGTCGTCCTCCTGTCCATCCTGGATCGCCATCGCCGCTTCCGCTTGCGAGTCCCGCGACTCCTCGTTCTCACAGGAGCGACACATCCAGGTGTCGCCCTCCGTGTGCATCATTGAACCGCACTCGTCACAGAATTTCATGTTAAGTAGAAATACACGGTTGACGGATATATGTGTTAATCTCCGATCCGCCGTGGGTTTCAGGCAACTGCTCATGCTGACTGTCTCGACCGATTCTCTTTGCCCGCTATTCGAACGGATCGTCGTGCAAGACTCGCGCCCTCTTCCTAACTCTTCTCAGCCACATTTTCATCCCGTAGTTCTGACAGCGGTCGGTGCTCATATTTGGGACGTCTCCAATACCAGAAACCCGCTGGTGCGCCTGGATCAGCGGCTCCGAGCTCACGCATCAGAGCCGTAGTCAGTCCTGTAAAAGAATACTCCGAAACTGCTTGGGCGAATACTCGTGATAGTTGGTCAACCACCCCACCCTACTTCGCTCACCCTGACGAGTTCGCTCGTTGAGGGTGGGGCTTGTCCGTGTTCTGGTCCTCGACCGCAGTATTGTTCTATACTGCGTGGGCGGTCAGACCGCACTCGGGGTCATTGTCCCGGACTTCGGGGTACGTTGACTGGTGCCCATCCATCCGAACAACTGTTGGCCCAGATGGACGGAGTTCTGGGTGGTTCCCGAAGTGTAATAAGTGTACGTGCTTCCTCCCCGCTCTACTGCGCTTCTTGTCCGCTTGCGCGGACTGCGATGCTCCTTGAGGACGGGGACTCCGCCTGCTCAAGTTGAAAACCACAATCAGCCCCAAATACATACCAAGTATGATATGGAGAACGTTTTGTGACTTTTTGAATAAAAACGCAGTACTGAAGCCGAATTTGAGATGAAGTTTGAACGGAGTTTGAACGGATATTGGTCACATGTTGTCCGCTTGTTGAAAAATCTCTTTTGGGCTTCTGTGTCTCTGTCCAGTTGCAATGTCAAACAAGTCACGGCGGAGATTCCTACAACTTGCAGGCGGATCGGCGACAATCGCACTGGCTGGCTGTATAGGCGGCGACGAAGAGGGCGGCAACGATGAGATGGACGACGATATGGACGACGACATGGATGGTGAGATGAGCGGGATAGATCCGGAGGAAGCACCACGCGCCGCTATCGACCGTTTCAGCGAATCGGCCGGGACTCTACTGGTACGTAACGACGAGAACGGGCTTCCCGGTCCCGACGAACCAGTGGACTTCGATCAGGAACCGTTCATCACGCAGGGTCTCGGACCTGACGGCAACAGGGTGGAGTACTACAACTTCGACGTCCAGGAGATCACGCCAGCACCGATCTACGCCTTCTTTTACGAGAACGGCGACCCGGTCGAAGAGCAACTCAACATCGTCGATGTGGTTCCCGGCGACGAACTATACAACGACTTCTGGCGCGTCAACATGGTTACCGTCCCCGACGAGTACGAGGCGAATACGGTGACCAGTGTCTCCGGTATCTCCGAGGGGGGCTACGACGTCGAACAGACGAACACGATCAAGAACTGTCCGATCGTCCCCCAGGGGTCGACAGCCTCGAAACATCACGGTGACGACCACGACGAGGCACCGCTCGTCAAGGGCTGGTACGGGGATGAGGTCGTTCAGTACTTCCTCTTCGAGGAGGACAGTTTCGAGACCATGGACGGCAGCGTTCCGCTCTCTCCGATCTACGTCAGTTTCAACACCAACCCTGGCCAGGACGGCGGCGGTCCGGCGTCAGGGTTCATGACCGAAGAGACGAGCGCTCAGACCCACAACATCGTCGCCACGCTTCCGGGTGACGACGGCTACTCACCCCTGTGGCGCGTCACCGTCTACGACAACGATGACTTCGGAGACGTCTCCGATATCGATTCGGCGACGAACGCGAATATCCTCGACGACGAGGCAGCACACGTAAACTGTCCGATCGTCTCTATAGAGTAAGAGTATGAGTGTCCAGTCTGTCAACTATCGGTCGCTGCTTCGCCGTCTATCAGCCGTCTCTCCGACACTGAACACTCGATCTCCGCAGAATGTGTCGGCTTCTGGGATCGCAACCGACGACGTGCTGGCACAGTACGGAATCGAACAGCCAGGCCACCGGCCTGTGTCCCATTGTGGTCCTGGCCGCCGACGTGACTGTCAGGAGGCGAGCGTCCCATGAGACGCCCGACGCAAACCCAGACGATTTTCGCGTTCCTCGCGGGGGTCACAGCGGTCATCGGTTCGTACGCGATGGCCGGCTACACGCGGTCGTTTGTCATGCAACCGGTCGACGATTTCGTCGTCAACATGACGCCGGGCGTGATTTCCCAGTACATGATCGAAAACGTGGGACCGGAGGCCCACCACCTGCATCGGGCACTGTCGATTTTCATCCTCGTCGGTCTGTTCGGCCTGATTGCGCTCGGTGGGTTCGCGGTGGCCAGACGGTTAGAACGATCGATCGCCGGTGTTGCAGTCGCGGGCTTGCTCAGCTGGGGGCTGACCGCGACGCTCACCGGCGAGCCCCTGCTTGCAGTCGGTGCTGCGGTCCCGGTCGCAGCGTTTACAGCCGTCGGAATCGCCCCGACCCCGGCCGATCCGGATCAGTCCAGACGACGTGTGCTTGCTGCGAGCGCCGGCGCAGTCGGGTTCGCCGGACTCGGAATCACTACTGGTAGTAGCCTCGTCGGAGATGGACTCGACATCGGAGAGAGCGCTCCCGGCGCGGCCGAAGACGAGATCGAACGACGGTTTCAGGAGGCACAGAGTCAGGAACTCGATGTCGCCAGCGACGACCTGCCCGGCCTGGTGAGCACGATCGAGGATTTCTTTCGGACGAGCATCTCCAGTTTCGATCCGGAAGTACCCTCCGACGACTGGGCGCTGACGGTCAGCGGCGAGGTCGGGCTGAACACGGAGATCGAATACGACCAGCTAACGGAGATGCCCGTCGAGCACCGGCTTATCACACTGCGCTGTGTCGGCGAGAACCTCAACGGTCACAAACTGGATTCGGCCATCTGGACCGGGACGCCGATCCGCTCCCTGCTCGACGAGGTCGATCCGGAAAGCGAGTGTGGCTGTGTGATGCTCCACGGCGAGGACGGCTACTACGTCCAGTTCCCCGTCGACGTTCTGGAGGACGGCTTCCTCGCCTGGGGGATGAACGGCCAGCCTCTCCCCCAGAAGAACGGTCACCCCGTTCGCCTGCTCGTGCCGGGCCACTGGGGCGAAACTAACGTCAAGTGGATCGACGAGATCGAACTGCTCGAAGCCGAAGAAGACGGCTACTGGGAGGAACGTGGCTGGGAAGGCACAGGCCCGGTCAACACCGTCGCCAAACTCTGGGACGAGGGTGTCACCGAACTCGATGACGGACGGTACGAACTCGCTGGACACGCCTATGCGGGCACTCGTGGTATCGAGCGCGTCGAGGTCTCTACGGACGGCGGCGGGACGTGGGCAGACGCAGAACTCTCCGAACCGCTGCCCGACGAGGACGTCTGGCGGCAGTACCGGTACGAGTTCGCCCCCGACGGAAGCCACGAGGTGGTCGTCCGAGCGACCGATGGTACCGGAGAACTGCAGGAGCAGAGCCGGTCGGACCCCTCCCCGAGCGGGGCGACTGGCTGGGTCAGCAGGACTGTCAACTGATGACAGAACGGCTTGCACGCAAGTGTCACTACCAGTTCTCGACTACCAGTCCAGAAGGCGAAACGACTTTTGTTGCGCGGTTTACACTAATTATACAGCAAATGGAGAAGGCCCTGTGGTACCTGTTTGCCGGGAGCCGCGGCGGGACAAACAGGGTTCGAATCGTCAAAGAACTCCGCGATCGGCCCCGAAACGCGAACGAGTTGGCCGACGAACTGGATGTCGATTACAACACGATTACCCACCATCTGGATATGCTCACAGAACACGATGTCGTCGAGCCGAGTGACCACGACTACGGCAAAATGTACTTTCTGACCGACCGGTTCGAACAACACTCGGAGACGTTCAAACAGATCGCGAGCAAGGTGGAGTAACCATGGCGATGGAAGGCTTTCGGCTCGCCGGCATGGTTCTATCGGGGGTCAACAGCGCCCTGCTCGTCGTGTTGCTTTCCGTCTGGCTGAAGAACTACCGTACCTTCAGATCCGGGATGGTGCTCGGACTGGTCGGGTTCAGCGGCGTGCTCCTGCTCGAGAACATGGTTGCAGTGTTTTTCTTCTTCCGGAGCATGCAGATGCTCTACTCCACGGACCCGGTGGTTGGCCAGGTCGTCGTCGGGATGCGCCTGCTCGAACTGCTGGCGATCGCCTTCCTGACGTACGTGACCGTGCAGTGAATTCCTCCAGCCACCTACCTCACACCGCGAGCGCCGAATCGCGCGCCGAACCGACGATCAGTTCCTCGACGAACGACACCGCCGCGGAGCGCTCGGTGACGTTCTCCATCAGCACGGTCTCGCTGGGGAACAGTCGCTCGCCGAGTTCGAGGCCGTGCTCTCTGGCCGTCGACCCGGTCATCGTCAGATAGACGCCGAGGCCTACATCGGCGATCGAGGCCTCCTCTTCGCGGCCCTCATCAGGATAGCTAAAGGTCACGCCCTCGATTGCGGCGGTTCCGAGCACCGCTTCGACCAGTCGCTCGTACCGGGGCGAGATACAGAGTGGGCCCTCGTAGGAGCGAATGAACTCCCGGTCAAACGCGTCGGCTTCCAGTCGCTGGCGGGTCTCCGGCGTGCCCATCAGCGTGTGATGGACGGTATCGCCGAGGCCGCCGACGACGCGGACGTCGGTGTCTCGCGGGTCGATCCGGGCGTTGATGTCGCTGATGCGCTCGATAGGCTCCTCGCGGAGGCGGACGACCTCCTCTAGGACGAGGTCGGCGCTATCGAAGCCAAGGGTAAACTCGTGTGTCCGAAGCGCCCGGAACGGTTCCTCGCGGCCGATCAGTTGGAGGTCCACGTCGCCCAGCGGGATCGTGACGCTGTCGAAGACGATCCGTCGCGGGCGGCCGCCGCGGTCGTCACGCAACAGCGTGTACTCGGGCTTGGTTGGATCGTCGAGGGTACTGTACGCAGCCAGCCGTTCGTAGACGTCCTCGCTGGCCTGTTGGCTCCCTTTGGTGATCGCTTTCTCGTATCTGAGCGTCGAACTGATCGAATCCGCGAGCGCTGCGACGTCGGTGGTCACATCCTCTGGCGTCCGATCGCTCTCATCGACGCGCCGTGCCACCCGATTCAGGACGGCTTCGAGTGGCCGTCCTTTGCGCGGCACAGCAACCGAGATAGTCGTCATTGTGCGCACAAACGGCACCGGCTATCAAACAGGTTGTGTTTTCCCGATCAGCTGAACATCTCGCCGAGCTGTTCGCGCCAGTTCCGGATCTCTTCGACATCGCCGGCCACCTCGTCGAGGTCGTCGCCGAGCGATTCGAGCGACTCGGAGAGGTCGTCGAGGTCGGCCGCCGTCTCGTCGGCGGTGCCTTCGACGTCGTCCAGCCGGTCCGCGACCTCGGAGAAGTCCGAGTGGACGCTCTCGACGTCGTCGCTGACTGCATCGAGATCCGCGGCGACCCCGTCGATCCGTTCGTCCGCTCCGTCGACTGTCTCCCGGATCTCCTCGACCTCGTTGCCGAGGCGGGCTTCGAGGTCGTCGATGACTTCGGCGTTGGACGTGACCGCCTGGTCGACGCCGTCGAGGTCGGCACGGAACGACGCGAGTTCGTCCTCGAACTCCTCGATCAGTTCGTCGCCGCGACCGTGTTCTTCGAGGAACGTCTCCAGCGCACCCGTGTACGCGGCGACTTCCTCGACGCGAGACTGGAGGTGGTCGATCCGGGCGACGGCGCTACTGTCGACGCCAGTATCCTCTGTCGCGACGTCGAGCTCCTCACGAAGGACCGCTTTGTCCTCCTCGTCGACGTTGCCCGCGCGAAGCTCCGCCGCGAGCGCGCTTGCGACGCCGCCGGCTTCGACCGCTTCCGTCGCTTCGTCGTCCGTCCCGGCGTCCGCCGCGGCCGAAACGGGCTCCGTTGCCGGCGTCTCGTCGTCGATCGCCGGTTCGTCGATAGCGTCGGTCTCGTCGTCCACCACTTCGTCGGCGGGCTCTCCGACCGCTTCCGTGTCGTCCTCTATATCTTCGACCGCTTCGTCGACTTCGTCCGCGTCTTCGTCCACTTCTTCTGTGTCCTCGACATCCTCGTCGAGTTCCTCTTCGAGGTCGGCGTCTTCGAGGTCCTCGTCCGTCTCCTCGATCTCTTCGTCGACTCCCTCCAGGTCGTCTTCGGCGTCTTCGGCGTCTTCGTCTTCGGTTTCGAGACCCTCGTCCACCGCTTCGATCTCGTCGAGTTCGTCCTCGAAGTCTTCGGTTTCCTCTACCGCTTCGGCCTCCTCTGTGTCGTCCTCGTCGAGGTCGGCGTCCGCTTCGATCTCGAGATCGACCTCTTCGCTCTCCTCGTCCGGTTCCGGGACACCTTCCTCGATACCGAGGTCGATATCGGGGACGTCGTCCCCTTCCTCCTCGGCGTCTTCGTCGTCCGAGTGGTCCGGTTCCAGATCGACGTCGTCGAGACCCAGATCGAGGCCGGAATCGTCGTCTTCTGCCGCCTCGTCCTCCGAGTCGTCGGCCTCGACTGCTTCGTCCGCTTCGTCCTCGTCTTCGAGACCAGGGACCGTATCGGAATCGCCCGAGATCATGTCTTTGACGGCCTGACTGCTCTCTTCCGAGGCGATATCGTCGATCATCGAGTCCTCGACTTCGTCCTCGCGTTCCGTCGCGCCCTCGTCGGACTCTCCGGTGGGCGTGACATCTGCAATCTCCGGTTCGGTCATGAACGCCCCGGCCTGTTCCGGCCCGTCGATCCGGACCCCGTAGACGGTGATTAGCTCTTCGCCCGCGTCGATCGTTTGCTCGAACTCGACAGTGTGATCCTCGAACGCCGTCCAGTTATCGCTCTCGTACTCCGGGTGAAAGCCGATGCCGTCCATGGAGAAATCGTCGGGGATCGCCTCGGAGAGTCGAACCGTCGCCGAGTCCTCCCGCTCCGATGTGAGTGTAAACTTGACCGTCGGAACCGCGAACTCGTCCGTCTTGAACGCCTTTTCGACGGTGATCCCGTCCGCGGAGACTACGATATCGTCCTGATATGCCTCTTCGCTCATAGCCACTCCTATCCACACCACGACCATAAAACAAACGGGCACAAGTCGACATGCGATTTTCTCCAACCGTACCCAACCCGCAACTACGATCGAAGCCGATCAGAGATCAACGCGGTCCCCGATCTCGACGATCTCCAGACTATCCGGGGACTCGAAACTCCGGGCATGGTGATGGAGCACCGTCGGATCGGCTGTCAGTCCCTTCCACATATCCCAGTGGCTGGGGAGAAATCGGTCGAACTGCAGGTCGCTGGCGGCCTTGATCGCCTGATTCTCGTCGTTGTACCAGCGCGTCCGTACCGGTTCTCGAGTCTCCTTGTCCGGGACGTTCCCGACTGTACCGAAGGCCAGAATCCCCAGATCGATATCGTACTGCTCGCCGATTCGAGCAAACTCCTCGGTGGGCTTGGTGTCGCCGCCGTGGAACACCGTGTCCCCCTCGTGTTCGATGACGTACGACACCGGATGCGTGGCGTCCGCGTCGTAGGCGTCCTCGACGTGGATCGTAAATCCGCCGACATCGATGGTATCGCCCTCGTTCACCTCGACGAACTGCTCGTCGTCGATGTCGTACTCTACCTGCCAGTCCTCCTCGTCGAGCGCGACGTCGAGGCTGTCGTCCGGCGCGTACAGGTCCGCTCCCGTCGCTTCGAGGATCGGCGCTTGCGAGGGGCCGTGGACGTGATCAGTGTGTTCGTGCGTCGCGAGCACGGCGTCGGCCTGCTCGACGTCTACCGGGTCGAACGGGACCGGGATCATCCGGACAGTTCTCGGCGGATCGCCGAGTCCGACGTACGGATCGATAAAGAGGGTCGTGCCGTCGCTCGCTTTCAGGACGAACCCGTTACAGCCCAGATACCAGATTGCGATGCTTTCGGGAGTCGCGTCCCGGACCGCGTTCGGGAGCCAGTCGCCCCAGTCGCTTTCGATGTCCATATCGGAACTCACCGTTCACCCAGAGGGTAAGTGTTCCGCTCTCGGTGGAGCAGTGTCGCTACACTGAGCGGGACGACTCACAGCAGAGGAAGAGAAACCCTGGTCGGACGATCAGTCCTGACAACAGCCGCCGGCCTGCTCGCCGAAGTCGACGTCGAGCGGTGCGGAGATGGCTTCGTTGACCGCCTCTAGTCGCGCGTCGAGTCGTTGCTGGGCTTCGAGATACTCGGACATGGTGGGCTGGGAGTGGAGTTTACTCTGGGCCTGCTGTAGCTCCTGGAGGTCCTCGTCGCTGGCATCGCCCGTCTGTCGGGCGAGCATGAACTCCTGGCGAAGCGACTCGAACTCCTGGATCTGCTCCTGCAGGTCGTCGTCCGCTTCGACCGCTGCCTTCGCGGACTCGAAGGCCTCGTACTCCGGCAGATCGCGGATCGCTTCACCGAGCTGTCGCCCGAGCGTCTCGACGTCGTCGTCGGGGACGGTCACGTCAGTGTCGATGCTCATACGTCCGATTACGACTGAGTGTGTATCAACCTGCTGGTCTCAGCCATCTATGCTTCGAGCGTCGTCGCGAGGTCTGTCGACCAGTGGATATCGCCGTCGTAGACGACGGGGAGTTCCGCCCGGGAGAGATAGGACACGAGTTCGTCACGCCCGAGCGTGAACTCCGATTCGTTGCCACACAGGTACGAGTACTCGTTGTCCTCCAGATACGGATGGTAGAAGCTTCCCGTATGCCGGGACGAGAACTGGTCGTAGGTCAGCAAGAACCGCTCGCCCGCTTCGATCGGATCGAGCCTCGCGGTGGCTGGCACACGGTTCTCGCTCTGTGTCAGCGAGTGCGTGCCGTCGCCGACCACCGCGTAGTCCTTGCCCATCATGATCCGACAGCGGGCATGCTGGAGCGCACGCTCGATGCCGAAGCCATGGGCCAGTAGCTTCGCGAACGTCGAGCCGACCTTCACCGCATGATCGTTGAGCACCTGCGAGAACGTCACTGCGCCCGCGACGGCGCCGCGCTCGATCAGCTCTCGCCCCTCGTAGTAGGAGCCACAGGCGTTCAGAAAGAACGTCTCGACGCGACAGCGATCCAGCGTCGAGGCCGCCATGTAGCCGTCCGGGCAGCGCAGTCCGTCCGTCTCACAATGGCCGATGTAGTGGACGAAGTCGTACTCCGACTCGAAGGTACGCGCTAGCTGGTCCGTCGCTAGGCCCTCCTCGACGGTGACCTCTATCGGAAGCCGCTCGCCACGCTCCCGGTAGATCCCGGCGACGTCCTCGTGTTCGTCCGCCATCTCCTCGTCGTTGAGCACGACGACGATTCCGATCCCGTCGCGATCCTCCCGCAGGAACTGCAGTCGGTTCTCGTAGGCCGTCGGCGACGTGGTGAACACGTCCAGTGGCGTGCCCTCTGCGAGCCAGCCGTGGATTCGACCACCCCGTAGCTCAGGCTTCAGAATGTCGACCGATGCGACCTCCCCCGCGGCACGACCGCCGCGATAGAAGTCGTCGAGCGAGCGCTCCACGAGTTCGCTCCCCTCCAGTTCCGAGGTGCGTGGCGTGTACACGAGGCTCATCCGATCGAGCAAGAACGGGATCGTCGAGAGATGCTCGACCGACGGGTCGACGTACGTCGAGAGGTGCCAGTCGGGGATCCGGTGCTGGATCGCATCGTTCGCCACCGAGAGATACGTCGCGAGGCGCTCGGCCGGTGTCGCGTCGTAGAGCACGTCCACGTCGAGGCCGAGCGTGTCGAGGAGGCTCCCCTCGGAAAGTTCGGTGTCGTACGGTCCCGCGTTACGGACCAGACAGTCGAGAAAGAACACCTGTCTGAGGAGCCGTTCGGTCTCCCGTTCTAGCCCCGGCTGGGAGGGTAGCTCCCACTGCATATCGAGTTCCGGCGTCCGGATCACGGGCCGGTCTCGCTCCCGGACATCGACGGTAGCTTGGAGGTAGTACGCGAGCGGGGCGAGCACGAACAGCGACTCGAAGTCGGGCGGCGAGACGATCTCGATCCCGGTATCGGGCGTCGCCGCGACGACCTGATCCGGGACGTCGACGGCGTCGCCGGTCGACAGCTGTGGGGGGTGCCCGCGAAGCGTCGGATAGCTCCGGTCGGAGCCGGACGTCTTGTGGGAGGCGTGGAGGTGTGAGAGGGCGGTAGCCAGTCCGCCCGGCGTGGGGGGAACCGTTAGCTCGTGGCTCGGCAGTTCGGCTCGACTCCGCAGGCCGATAGTCGTCGCCGTGCGCTCCGGAAAGTCGATGCGAATCGCGTCGTAGCTCGGTGATCGGTCGATCGAGAGAGCACTCTCGACGCGCAGATACGTCTTGATCTCACCGTCGACGTCGATCAGATACTCGTCCTCTGGCAGGCTGAGTGACTTCTGATCCGCACCGAGTTCGTACGTCTTGCCGCCGGAGAGGGGCGTGACGTAGACAACCGCAGAAGGGACCGATAGCTCGGTCGCCGAGCAGGTGAAGGTCGCATCGGTGGGCCGCCCGAGTTCGGCGTGGGAGCGCACCAGATCGAGATCGGGGCTGTCGATGACGAGTTCGGCATTGCCCCCATCGAGGGCTCTGAGTCCCGAGTCTATCACCTCCCACTCGATCATTGGGTCGTAGGAATACGCTGGGATCAGTTATTACTATCGGTGACGTGGTATGTTGTGACACCAGCCGGTTTTCGGGTCGCGCGCGCGTCGAAGAAAGGTACAATTATACGCCGTCGCCCCTCGACGTAGACGTATGAACTACGATACCGTCCGGGAGACCGATCCCGTGGTCGCCGACGCCCTCATCGGCGAGGTAGAACGACAGCGCAACTCCCTGCAGATGATCGCGAGCGAGAACCACGTCAGCGAGGCGGTGCTCGAAGCCCAGAGCAGCGCACTGACGAACAACTACGCCGAGGGCTACCCCGGTGCTCGGTACTACGCTGGCTGTGAGTACGCCGACGAGGTCGAAGAACTCGCTATCGAGCGCGCCCACGAGCTATGGGGCGGCGACCACGTCAACGTCCAGCCTCACTCGGGCACGCAGGCTAACCAGGCAGTCTACCTGGCGATGCTCGACCCCGGCGACAAGATCCTCTCGCTGGATCTGACCCACGGCGGCCACCTGTCCCACGGCCACCCCGCGAACTTCACCGGCCAGCTTTACGAAGTCGAGCAGTACGAGGTCGACATCGAGTCCGGCTACATCGACTACGACGCCGTCCGCGAGCACGCCGAGGAGTTCGAACCGGACATCATCGTCTCCGGCTACTCCGCGTACCCGCGCACCGTCGAGTGGGAGAAGATCCAGGACGCCGCCGACGCCGCCGACGCCCTGCACCTCGCCGACATGGCCCACATCACCGGCCTCGTCGCGTCCGGCGTCCATCCCTCACCGGTCGGTGTCGCCGACTTCGTCACTGGCTCGACGCACAAGACCATTCGCTCGGGCCGCGGCGGCATCGTCATCTGCGACGAGGAGTACGCCGACGACCTCGACAAGGCAGTGTTCCCCGGCGGTCAGGGCGGTCCCCTGATGCACAACATCGCGGGCAAGGCCGTCGGCTTCGGCGAGGCCCTCTCCGACGAGTTCGACGAGTACGCCGAACAGACCGTCAAGAACGCGAAAGCGCTCGGCAATCGCCTCCAGGAGCACGGCTTCACGCTGGTTTCGGGCGGCACCGACAACCACCTCGTGCTCGCGGACCTCCGCGAGTCCCACCCCGACGTCACCGGTGGGGACGCAGAGGACGCGCTCGAAGCGGCCGGCATCGTCCTCAACGCCAACACGGTCCCCGGTGAGACCCGAAGCCCGTTCGATCCGAGCGGTATCCGCGCTGGCTCCCCGGCGCTGACCACCCGCGGCTTCGATACCGACGCGATGGAGACGGTCGCAGACTGCATCTCGACCGTCGTCGATGCCGTCGCCGAGGACGAAGTCGAGGCGGCTGTCGACGAGGTTTCGGCCATCGTCGACGACCTCTGTGACGAACACCCGCTCTACGAGTAGCGTTTCTACCGACGTCTGCGGCGCTGTCTCCGTTCTTCGTGCGGTCTCATCTCACGCCGCAGATACTCACTTAGGGTCGAAAATCGAACCTCGGAGAATCCTCCAGGGACGGGCCGTCGTCGCGCTCCCGGCCGCCCTCGAACTTGACGTAATTGAGGTAGAACGTCCGACCACAGCCCTCGTCGCTCGACGTCTCGTCCGGCCGGCCGATACAGACGAACTCGATGCCGTCCGCGTCCTCGTACTCGCCCGTCGTCGACGCGTACTCGTAGTCCGACAGTGGTTCGCGCGTCACCGACTTGTCGGCCATGTAGGCGTCCCGCTCTATCTCGACGACGGCGTCGCAGTAGGGACAGGTGTACGTTACGGATGCCACACGGAAGATATGGCGTCGACGAGTATCAGGGTTCCCCTGCCAGTCCGGCGGTGACGCCGGGTAGCGCAGGTGGCAGACACAGCTTTATACTTCGGTACGAACAACTGGCAGGTCATGGGTGCCCTCGGCGTCTTCGATAGAATAATTCAGGTCCTCGTCGGCCTCGCCGTTCTCGTGCTGGTGCTGGGACTGCTCGTCGACGCCGGACTGGTGTTGCTCGGCGGCTTCCTCTTCATCGTCGCCGGCATCTTCTACGTCGGCGTCCGGATGCTGAAGATCAGAGCGGAGACGTCGCGGACCTGATCAGGTCTCGACCTCGTCGCCCTCGAACACGTCGGATCCAAGCCCCGTCAGCAGCGTTCCGACGGCTATCAGCACGGTCGCGACGGCGAGAGCGAACAGCGGTAGGTCCACTCCTACGGCGGTAACCATCATCATGGCCCCTCCGAGGAGTATCAAAACGACACCAGCGACGGCCTCCGTTTGTTCGACGAGCGCCATACTGTAGTTTTCACCGGCCCGACTCATAAGAGTAGAGCCCTTCCCCGCAAGGACTTTGGCGAGGAGTGGTTATGACTGAGGTATGATCGACGAGACCGTCGAAGAGATCGAAGATATGCAGACTCATAGCTCGTCTACCGTCGCGGTCAAGGCCGCAACAGCACTCGAATCCATCACCGACCGGGAGGTCGCGACCATCGAGGAGTTCGAGCGCGACCTCGAACGGAACGCTGGCGCACTGCGACGAGCGAATCCCTCTCACGCCACCCTCCAGAACGCGATGATCGAAATCGTCAACACCGTAACGAGGGCCGACAAAACGACTGTCGAGGACGCCAAAGCCCTGGCTTGCTCGACGATTACGGACGTCGTCAAGGACATAGAACAGGCAAAGGGCCGTGCTGCCCGGAACGCGGCCACATTACTCGAAGACGGCGCGACGGTTCTCACACATGACTACTCCACGACGGTTATCGAAGCCATCGAGAGAGCGGCCGAGGACGGTCGGGAACTAGACGTCTACACTACCGAGGCCCGCCCGCGGTTTCTCGGTCGCAGAACTGCCCGCAGGCTAGCGTCTGTCGACGGCGTCGAGACGCATCTGGTTACCGACGGCGCGGCCGGCCACTACCTCCCCGAGTGTGACCGGGTACTCACCGGGATGACCTGCATCGTCGACGATACACTCTACAACCGCATCGGCACATTCCCGCTGGCTGCGACCGCCGAGACGGTCGGAACCCCCCTGTCGGTCATCGGCGCGGAGTCGAAGATCGTTCGAGGCGGCTTCGTCTTCGAGAACGAATACCGGGCAGCAAGCGAAGTGATGCGCGAACCCGCGGAAGGATTCACGGTCGAGAATCCCGGTTACGACGCCACCCCGCTCTCTCTGGTCGATAGTGTGGTGACTGACGAGGGACACAAAGAGCTATAGACCGATCACACAGTCCTCTCCTCGAGGCCGACGCACTCTCTAAAACGTCGGATCGACGCCGTCAAGAGGCTATCAGCTCTCGACGTTGACCCAGGAACTTCGTTCGTCACTGCGTTCGACCGCATCCAGCACCCGCTGAGCGGCGAGACCGTCCTCGAAATTGGGGTGGAACTCGCCCCCCTCAGCCACGGCCGAGAGGAACTCGTAGTTCTCGTGGACGAACGTGTGCTCCCAGCCGATGACGTGGCCGGGCGGCCACCAGTGCTCGATGTAGGGATCTGACTCGTCGGTGACGAGAATCGTCTCGTAGCCCCGTGAATCCTCCCGCAGCACTTCGAGTTCGTTGAGGCGTTCGAGCGAGAATTTCAGGCTTCCGTTCGAGCCCTGGATCTCGATGGTGTGATCGTTCTTGTGCCCGTTCGCGAAGCGCGAGGCCTCGAAGGTGCCCATCGCGCCGTTCTCGAACTGGGCCTGGGCGGAGTACGCGTCGTCGACGGTAACCGGCCGCGTTTCGACGGCTTCGTCCTCCGGAGTCTCGCCGTCCTCGACCGGACGCTCGTCGACAAACGTCTGCAGGTGGCCCGAGACTCGTTCGATCTCTCCGGCCTGCTCGCCGACGAGAAAGTGCGCGAGATCGATCGTGTGGCTTCCGAGATCACCCAGAGCACCACTGCCGGCCATCTCCTCGTCGTTTCGCCACGACCACGGCGCCTCCGGGTCGACGAGCCAGTCCTGTAGATACCGGCCGCGGACGTGGTGGATCTCGCCGAGTTCGCCGTCGTCGATCAGCCCCTTCGCGTAGCGGAGCGCGGGGACGAAGCGGTAGTTGAACGCGCTCCCGGCAGGGACATCCGCCGCACGCGCCGCCGCGGCCATCTCCTCGGCGGCGTCGAGCGTTGGCGCCAGCGGTTTCTCACAGAAAACGGGTGTGCCCGCCTCCAGCGCTGCTATCGACGGTTCTGCGTGGACGTGATTCGGCCCGAGATTGTAGAAGACGTCGACCTCGTCGATGACTGCTTCCCAGTCGGTCGACGTTCGGGCGAACCCCAACTGATCGGCGGCGTCGGACAGTGCCGCCTCATTGCGTCCGATCAGCACGTCCCTCTCGACCTCTGGCGCGTCCTCGAAGAACATCGGCAGTCGAGCGAGGGCGTTCGCGTGGGCCTGTCCCATGAACCGATAACCGAGTACGCCAACCTGTAGGGTCATGGGTTTACATTCGTCACGTTCGGTAATTAGTGGTTGCGGTGGAGACGCAAGCGCGACGTCGAAAAAAAAAATACTGCGTCGCGGTCTATCGGGGCTTGCGCGCGGTGATTCGGTACTCGATCGCTCCGACGCCCGGTACACGGAGCTCCCGGATTCGGTCGCTGTCGGACCGGTGCGCGAGATAGCTACGAACGCTCAGAGCGGTAACGAAGGCCCCCACGAGTACGGCCATGCTGATTAGCGGATAGCTCACGAACACGGCGATTGCGGCGACGAGGACGACGAAAGCGACCATCCCTCGAAGCGTCGGCGGTTCTGTCGGTCGAGTCGACGGTCCACGTATCGGTTGCGGAGGTATTGACATATAGAATACATAGGGCTGGAGGTATAAATAACTTTCAGAATACGGATAGTTATCGAGAACAGTTAGCATGGACCAATGAGGGATCGTGGTAATAAGGGCCTCTATTGGGGTGTAAGTAATACCATGTCAATGTCTCTCAATAATTCGGAAATCTGAGGGTTGTGCTGTTGGTCGCTTTCTGGGAAACGCCGAGAGCGAGTGAAATCACTGGACAAGAGTCGTCAGCAGCGCCGCAAGTGTCGCCGTTACCGCCGTCCCGATGCTGATGCCAGCGAGCGCTCCGAACGAGAGCGTCGCGCCGATGCCGCCGATATCGACAAGGACCGCCAGCAAGTAGATAACCATACTCGTGACAATCGACCCGAACGCCGCCCCAAGACCGGCAGCAAGCAGCACCGCCTCACGTTTCGCGTGATAAGTGAGACCCGTCAGTACACCCGTTCCGACTGCGACGAGCGGTAACAACAACACCGCGAACCCGAGCGCCGTCTGGGCTGCAAACGAGTTGATGCCGCTGACGCCCGAGAGTGCACCGACGAGAAACCCACTCAGTCCGAAGCCGATACCAGCCACGAGGAAGAGTCCGGCCGAGCGCCCGATATGCTGCTGCGTCGACGGACGTTTCAGCATTGCTTCAAGCTGACGTATCCGGTTATCTACAGTTTTTCTGTCCCCCGCCTCGTCGTCCATATCCGATCTATCTACCGCCATTACGACACAGTCTCTCGAGTCCTACCTGATAAGCACGGCGTTATATCAGTCCTTTGGGATGTATGTGGATGTCATCTATGACCAAGATATTGTATCCGTGATCGACCAGCAGCTAACCATAACCTACCTGCAACAGTAGTAGCGAAATACGATGCTACTGGCCAGTCACGCCCAGAACGCGTCGCCTGGATGCGAGTCGAAAACGGCTCGATCCAGCATCTCGACGGCTTTCTCCAGTCCCTCGATAGAGGAGGTCAGTGAGTCCTCGTGTTCGATCGAGAGCGCGCCGTCGTATCCGACCATCCGGAGCGTGGAGACGACATCTTTCCAGTGGAGTTCGTCGTGGCCGTAGCCGATCGATCGGAAGAGCCACGAGCGGTTCGCCTCGTCCGTGTACGGCGTCGTGTCGAGAACGCCCTTCTCGCGCGCCTGCTCCTCGTAAACGCGTGTGTCTTTGGCGTGGAAGTGATGGATGGCATCCTCGTCGCCGAGCAGGCGGATCGCGTCGGTGATCTCGATCCCTTGCCAGTAGAGATGCGAGGGATCGAAGTTCGCACCGATCCGTTCGTTGGTCGCCTCGCGCAGGCGTAGCAGCCCGTGAGGTTCGTAGACGAGCATATTTGGGTGCATCTCGATGGCGACGTCGACGCCGTGGGTCTCGGCGTGCTCGGCGATATCGCGCCAGTAGGGGATACCGACCTCATCCCACTGGTACTCGTGCGCCTCGGCGTGCTCGCTGGGCCATGGCGCGGTGATCCAGTTCGGCGTTTCGTCGCTGGGACTGCCGGCCGGTAGGCCCGAGAAACACGTCACCGTGTTCACGTCCAGTTGCCCCGCGAGTCCGATCGCCTCGCGGAGTTCGGTGTCGGCCTTGGCGGCGCGCTCCTCGTCCGGGTGGATCGGATTGTTATGCGTTGCTAGCGCGCTGATCCGCATATCGTGCTCGTCGAGGAGTGCGGTGAGATCCGCCTGTGCGTCCTCGTCGTCGAGATAGGCCCGGCGGTCGAGATGCTCGTCGCCGGGATAGCCGCCGACGCCGGGTTCGACCGCATCGACGCCGATATCGTCGAGATACGCGAGCGCTTCCGCGAAGGATCTGTCGTACAGCGGTGGGCTATGTACGCCGATCTCCATAGGTGATACATCAGCAGTCACCGAGAAAAAACTTCGGAGAGCCCTCAGTTCGTCAGCAGCTCTGCTTCCTGTCTGTCGTCGGTTTCGACTGCATGTCCGACCTCGCTAGAGCGATAGATCGCGTCGATGACCCGCTGGACAGTGAGTGCTTCCTCGACAGTGTTCATCTCGGGGGCCTGGCCGGAAGCAACGGCCTCCAGAAACGCGGTCTGCTCTTCGCTGTGTGCGTTGTGCTCCTGTACCTCGACGTCGGTCGTCTTCAGGTTTTGCGCGCCGCGCTGGTCGGCGCCGTACAGCGTCAGGTCGCCGTTGGCCTTGTCGAAGCGCGCGCCCCCATCCGTACCGCGAACGTAGAACTCCTGGCTCGGCGATCGGTTCGTCGCCCACGCGACTTCCAGCGATATCGTCCGGCCGTCCGCACACCGGATCAGCGCCGTTGCGGAGTCGTCGACGTCGAACTCGTCGGCACCCCGGTCCTCGCCCCACATCGTCACGTAGGAGTACTCCTCGTCCGTGCCGAACTCGGTACGGGTCTGTCCACTGACTTCCACGACCTCCGGGTAATCGAGACAGTGCAGTGCGAGGTCGATTGCGTGAACGCCGATATCGATCAGGGCACCCCCGCCCGAAGTCGATTTGTCGGTGAACCAGGATCCTCGCCCCGGGATCCCGCGACGGCGGATGTAGTTCGCCTCGACGTGAGAGACATCGCCGAACGCACCCGACTCCGCTTCCTCCTTGATAATCTGTGCCTGATGGTGGAATCGGCTGTGAAAGCCGACCATACAGAACCCGTCGGCGTCACGGGCCGCCGCCGCGATCCGCTCGGCGCTTTCGAGGGTGTGTGCGAGTGGCTTCTCAAGCAGGACGTCGAGTCCCGCTTCGAGCGCTTCGACCGCGTACTCCTCGTGGAACCGGTTCGGCGTAGTGACGATTACAGCGTCGATCTCCTCGAACAGCTCGGAGTGGTCCTCGTAAGTAGGTACATCATACTCTTCGGTAAACGCCGTTCTAGCGTCCTCGCTGATGTCGACGCCGCCGACTATCGTCGCGCCCGCGTCCACGAGTTTGTTCGCGTGGTGATACGCGATGTTTCCGAGCCCGACGATTCCGACTCCTACGTCGTTTCTATCCATATTTCTACTCAGCCGGTGAACGGTATAACTCTTTCAGGTCTAATTACTGTCTATCCCACGATATTTGGACCACCTTACTGCCCGGTTTCAGAGGTGCCGTCGATCGGCCCGACGTTCGAAGCGGTATCGGACCACTCGGTCGCCGCCCGTGGCCATACTTTTAACAGTAGCCCACCAAACGGGCCAGTATGGAACAGTTCGACAAATTCGTCTCGTCGACGACGTTACGCGAGGAGAACGACTCGATTAAGCTCTACCAGAACACAGTCGCCCTGGCCTGTCCCGCCTGTGAGGAGCCGTTCGACGACATGGTCGTCTGCAAGGGGGAGTTCACCAGCCTCAACCAGACGATGCCGCTCGACCTCTGTGCGACGGTGCACGACGGCACGCCGGTGCTTTTCACCCACAAACCCTGACTACTGATCCGACCCGGTCCACCGCTGCCAGAACGTTTCGAACTCCGCGTCCTCTTCGGTGAGCCGCTGCCACTCGGCGAGCCCCCGTTCTTCTCGGGTGCCTGGAATGGTGTTGTCGAGCACTAGCGCGGCGAGACCGCCGACCGCCATCCCCGTCGAACCGATCACGAATACTGTGTCGGCAATCACTCGCTCGCTCAGCACCGGACCGAGCACGGCGACGCCGTCCATCACCGCACGGAACTCCGCTGCACCGCCGACGTTGGACATGTACTCGGGGATCGACAGTCCGACGAACAGCGCGAAGCCGATCACGAAGACGTTTCGGGAGGAGTCCAGATCGACGTGTTTCAGGTTCGAGATACCGACGGCAACGATCTGAGCGAACATGGCGATAAAGAGACCGCCGACGATCGGATCTGGAATCGTCGCTATCAGTTGCCCGAAGTAGCCGACGAAGCCGACGACGAGCATGATCAGTGCCCCAACCTGTACGACGTACCGGGAGGCGACACCAGTCAGTCCGATCGCACCGATGTTTTCGGAGTACGAAGTCGACCCGCTCGTTCCCATGATCCCCGAGAAGACGTTCATCAGCCCCTCCATCCCGATGCCGTGGTTGATCCGTTTCGCGCTCGGGGCCGCTGACCCGGTGATGTTCGCGACGGCGTAGTAGTCGCCGAGGCTCTCGACCATCGACGCGAGCACGCCTGCGAACATTCCAATGATGAATGCGCCCGTGATCTCCGGCATCCCCCACTGGAAGGGGTAGATCGGCAGTATCATGGTCGTATCAGTGACCTGACCGAGCGGGACGTATCCTGGATGATCCGAACCCAGCGTCCCCGTAACCGAGAGTCCCGCCGCGACGAGCCACGAAATGCCGAGCGCCAGGATAACCGGATAGAGCCGGAACGCACGCCGTTTGACGTCCAGATACTGCGAGAACAGGACGATGAGACCGAGCGTCAGGCCGAGTAGCCACCAGCTCTGGTCCGTCGTCGTGATCTGGGGTGCGCCGAACAGCGAGAGGCCGATCAGCGCGATTGTCGGTGCGATGACGACCGGCGAGAGGAACCGTCGGAGTTTGCCGACCAGGCCGAAGTAGCCCATTGCGACCTGTACCGTCGCGGCGACGATGATCGCTCCCTGTAACTGGAGCAGGGCGTCCTGCCAGTTATTGGCTGGATCGGACGTGACGACCAGCACGATTGCCAGTGCCGGCGCGAGCATCGAGAAGGGCGCACCCTGAACGATCGGATACCGGTTCCCGAAGGTCGTCTGGGCGAGCGTGGCGATCCCGGAGACGACGAAGAACGTCCCGACAAACTGTGCGGTGATGTCGTCCGGCATCCCCATCGCGCTGGCCAGAATCAGCGGTACCGCGATGTTCGCACCGACCATCGTCAGATAGTGTTGCACGCCGAGCACGGCCGATTCGCCGGCCGGCGGTTTCTCGTCAATACCGTATTCGATCGCATCGCTGGGGTCGATCCCGTCCTCCCCAGCAGAAGGTTCCTCCGCCATTTTGTTGTCGTCGGTCACAATTCGGGGGGAGTAAAAGAGGTGTTGATCCGTCGTCGCGGGCGGAGGTATCGTTAAATCCCTGGCCCGTCGATACTGTGATAACAATGTACACGAAGGTGAACTACGAGGAGGTCGATCCGGTCGGGGAGGCCATGCATTTACTTCGCGAGCCTCTCGATACCGAACAGGTCGGCGTGACTGTCGCGCGCTGTCCCCCAGGGTGGAAGTCCGTCCCGCACGAACACATCGACAACGATCACGAGGAGGTGTACGTACTGATCGAGGGCGAGGCCGAGGTGATCGTCGACGACGAACGAGTCGCGATGACCGAAGGCGACGCCATCCACATCCCACCGGAATCGACCAGGCAGATCCAGAACGGCGATGTCGAGAGCGCGTTCGTCCTTGTTAGCGGCCCGGAAGGGCTGGAGGGTGACAATATCGAGTCCGAGTGGATTATCGACGGGTTTAGCGGTTGACCCACAGTTCTTTGCGATCCCCGTACGAGCTAGCAGCCATGACCCAGATCCTCCCGGACGAGACCGCACGGTTCGTCAGCGCCGCGGGACCACAGCCGGACGACGTGCTGGTAGAGATGCACGAGTACGCCCGCGAGCACGGCTTTCCACACGTCGGCCCGGAGGTCGGCGGCTGGCTCCAACTGCTGGCGCGGATGGTCGACGCCGAGCGGGTGTTCGAGTTCGGATCGGGCTACGGCTACTCGGCGTACTGGTTCGCCCGCGCACTCGACGAGGACGGTGAGATCGTCCTGACCGAGTTCGACGCCGACGAACTCGACATGGCGCGGGAGTACATGGAGCGCGGCGGCTTCGACGCGCTTGCGTCCTACGAACACGGCGACGCGATCGAGATCATCGAGGGGTACGACGGCCCCTTCGACGTGGTGCTGGTCGATGTCCGGAAGGACCAGTATCCCGCGGCGTTCGAGGCGGTGCGAGAGAAAGTCGCACCCGGTGGCGTCATCGTCGCCGACAACGCGATGACCGCCGGAACGATCGAGTTCGAGAAGCTACTGTCGATCCAGGAGGGCGAGGACGTCACCGACCTCAGTGAAGCGACGCGCGGTATCGCGGAGTATCTCCGGGCCACGCAGGACGCCGCGGAGTTCACGACTGCGGTGATGCCGGTGGGTGAGGGCATCGCCGTGAGCTATCGCTCGGCCTAGCCGTCGACGCCGCGAGGTGGACGACCCGCTTACCGCAGCCGTACTCCACACGGCTCTCGTTTGCAGAGATACGTCCTGACACTGGTGTTGTACGGATGGATCTCGCCCGGGCGTAACGGTCTACCAATACGGGAACGTGCGACTTAACCGCCTCCTCGGCCTGTATTTGTGTAATGACAGCAGCGATCCAGACGGAGGATCTTCTCAAAGAGTACGGCGATCTGCGGGCGTTAGACGAACTCTCGCTCCGTGTCGAGGAGGGCGAGTTCTTCGGCCTTCTCGGCCCGAACGGTGCGGGCAAGACGACGTTTATCAATATCCTCGTCGGCCTCGCACGCAAATCGGGCGGTGATGCACACGTCTTCGGTCACGACGTCGTCGAGGAGTATCAGGACGCCAGGAACGCGATCGGGCTTGCACCCCAGGAGTTCAACGTCGATCGGTTTTTCCCGATTCGCGAGGTGTTGATGCACAAAGCGGGCTATCACGGGATCCCGGAAGACGAAGCGAAGCGTCGCGCCGAGTATGCCCTCGAACGGGTGGGCATCGCGCACAAAGGCGACGAGCGCTTCGACTGGCTCTCGGGTGGGATGAAACGCCGGTTCCTGCTGGCGCGTGCGCTGGTCACCGATCCCGACCTCCTGATCCTCGACGAACCGACTGCGGGCGTCGACGTCCAGTTACGTCACGACATCTGGGAGGTCATCCAGCAACTGAACGACGAGGGGACGACCGTCCTGCTCACGACTCATTACATCGAGGAGGCCGAACGGCTCTGTGACCGCGTCGCTATCATCAACGAGGGGTCCGTCCTCGACGTCGCGACGCCGGGCGACCTGATGGACCGCGGTACGGACACCATCTACGTCACGGTTCGGGCGGACATCAGTACACCACAGGCTGCGAATAAGGCTGTCGCCGGTGCACCCAGTGAGACGACCGGCGCTCAGACGGCAACGGACGGTATCGGCATCAACGGCCAGGACCGACTCACCGCTCTCGATGGCGTGGAGACGGTCAGCGTCGAGGACGGCCGGCTAGCGATCCGTGCCGACGACGGCGGTGCGCGGGCCCCGGGTGTCCTGAACGTGCTTGAAGACCTCGGCCACGAGATTACCGACATCGAAATCTCGCGGACCTCGCTCGAAGAGGTGTTCGTCGAGATGACGAACGAGGAGCGCTCCGACCGGGAGGGGATCGAAGCATGATGGGGATCACGATGGGGCTTCCGACAGGCGTCCGAACGCTACTCAAACGCGAGATCCAGCGCTACGTCCGGCGTCCGACGAATACGTTTATGCCGCCCCTGATCACCAATATCCTCTACTTCTCGGTGTTCGGGATCATCCTCGGCGGGCGGATCGATCGGATTCAGGGCTTCGATTACATCGTGTTCATCATTCCGGGCCTCGTCGTGCTCGGGACGATCTCGAACGCCTTCGAGAACGCCTCCTTTTCCATCTTCCACGGGCGCTGGAACGAGTACATTCACGAGACGCTTACCTCGCCGCTCTCGTACTCACAGATGGTCGGCGCGTACGTCGCGGCGAGCGCGCTGCGGGGGTTGCTCGTCGGTGCCCTCATCGCCGTCATCGGCGTCCTCTTCACGGTTCTCAGCAGTGACTTCGCTACTATCGGCGTCGAACAACCGATCTACCTGCTTGCATTTATGCTCATTATCTCCGTGCTGTTCGCAGCCTTCGGCGTCATCGGCGGCCTGCTCTCGGAGGACTTCGACCACCTGACCGTAATGAACCAGTTTATCGTCCGCCCGCTGGTGTTTTTCGGCGCGGTCTTCTACTCGCTGGAGACGCTCTCGCCGCTCTGGCAGACCGTCTCGCTGCTGAATCCGATGGTCTACATGGTCGACGGCGTCCGGTTCGGCTTCCTCGGCTACTCGGACGTCGAGCCACAGGTCTCGATTGCCGTCCTCGGCGGACTGACGATAGCCGTCCTGCTGATCGATATCGTGCTGTTCCGGGAGGGCTACGGACTGACAGACTGATCGGGCTACGTCGGCGCGGCCCCGAAGACCTAGACGTGTGGTTTCGCCGCGAGCGCCTCGTAGGGCTTGTCGTCGAGCCAATCGAGCAATGCCACCAACTGCTCGACTGCGGCATCGAACATCACTTCACCTTTCTCCGCAGTCGCGTCGCGCTGATCGCCGAGGACGCCGTTGTCGGTGTTGTCGATGGCGTCGTAGAAAGTGCGTGCCCCATATTTTCGTAGCTCCTGTTCGTCCATCCTGGTGGCACCGCCCTCTGCGGCGTCGTCGAGACGCTCCTCCCGGACGAGGTCGGGGGCGATATACTGGATCATCGCTGTTTCCTTGGGTCCGCCGTGTGGCCCGTTCTGCTCGAAGAGGTCGTCGACCAGGTCGGGGATGCTCTCGTTCCACATCCACTCGATGGCGTAGGCGGTGTCGTCTTCCCGGAGTCTGCGGCCGACCTCACGGAGGTGGTCGACGTTGCCGCCGTGGGCGTTGACGTAGACGATCCGATCGATTCCGTGCTCGGTGAGGCTCCGGGAGAGGCTCTCGACGTAGTCCCGGAACGCGGGCGGATCGATCGACATCGTCCCGTGGAACTGGCGGTGATGCGAGGAGACGCCGACGGTGATCGGCGGGGTGCAGAGATACCCGGTACGCTCCGTCGCCTCGCGTGCCAGCGCCTTCGCGATCATGTGGTCGGTACCCTCGGGGAGATGTGGGCCGTGCTGTTCGGTCGAGCCAAGCGGGACGACAGCCAGAGAGTCGTTTCTGCAATAGGCTTCGATCTCCGGCCAACTGTGGTCGGCGAGTTGCATACTCCTACCAGAGGTGAGACGTACAAAGAAACTCCGACCATCGCGAGTGGGCCTCTCGTTCCTCGTGTACATCTCATAACGCATTAGAACGGGTCGGTCCGTAGTACCCCTATGACCGCACCCATCGTACTGGATATCGACGGGACGCTAACGCGAGCAGACGGCGAACCGGGGATCGATCCCCGCGTGTTCGAACCGTTGCGGACCTGGCCCGAACCGGTCGTCGTCGCGACCGGCAAGGCGTTTCCGTTTCCGGTCGCACTCTGCCAGTTCCTCGGCATCGAAGAGCGCGTGATCGCGGAGAACGGCGGGATCGTCTACGCGGACGAGGAGTTGGCCGTAAACGGTGACCGGGAAGCCGCCGACGCGGTGGCAGAGGCGTTCCGCAAGCGAGGCCACGACCTGGGCTGGGCCGGCCCGGACCTGGTGAACCGCTGGCGCGAGACCGAGATCGCCGCGCGGCTAACAGTTCCCGAAGACGTCCTGCGCGAGGTGGCCGCCGAGGCGGGGCTGGAAGTCGTCGATACGGGCTATGCGTTCCACGTCAAGGACGCCTCGATCAGCAAGGGCGACGGTCTCAAGAGCGTCGCAAAACTGCTCGATCGACAGCCGTCTGATTTCATCGCAATCGGCGATTCGGAAAACGACGTCTCGACGTTCGGCGTCGCGGGCGAGAGCTACGCCGTCGCGAATGCCGACACCGCCGCGCGCGAGGCCGCGGATCACGTAACCGACGGCGTCCACGCCGCCGGCACGATAGAAGTCCTCGACGAACTTCGGTGACGACTTGACCCGGTCAGCGCGGCAGTGATCCGACGGCGGTGCCGACCGCCCCGTAGGTCGCGATAAGACTCTCTCTGAGTACTGGCGCGCCGTCGTACAGCCAGAGCAGGCCGGTGAACGCTACGATGCCCGTCTGGATCAGCAGGTACGTCGGTGGGTTACTCGCCGTCAACACCGCCCAGTACTCGACGAAGTACGTCAGCGTGAGATCGACCAACCCGTCAGCGCCCCCTGTTCCGCCAGCCTCCGTGATCGGCCAGAACAGCACATCGAACCGTTCGGTTCCGCGGAAGTAGTGCGGGACCACGTCGCCGGGCAGGTGAAGCAGGTAGCCGACGGCAAAGGCCAGTCCGACCCGTGGCCGACCGATCCATTTCGTCACGACGCCCACGAGGACCGCGATCGGAACGGCAAACAAGACCGAGTGTCCGAGCGCATAGCCGGTGTCAAACACGCCGTACTGGTAGGCAAGCGGCTTATCGATCAGATCCGGCAGCACTGACGCGAAGACGACGGTGAGAGCGGCGAGCGCGCCCGGCGACTCACGGTAGTACGTGTGACTGAACAGCGAATAGACCAGATATGCGACAGCGGCGTGTTCCCATGGCCACATCGATACTCTCTGAGCCCTCGATACGATTAGTTATATTCCGGCTTTGCACCGAAACTCGGAGTAGGCTACGCCTTCAAGAGTGCATTGCTACCGACTGTCGTACCCCACTCACGCGACGCGAAGGGAAGGGTTTTCGGCGAGCAGTCTCCAAGCCCAGTGTAATGGGGCTTGAAGAGGAAATCGAAGACCTCCGCGAGGAGATTGCGAGTACGCCCTACAACAAGTCGACCGAACAGCATATCGGCCGGCTCAAATCCAAGCTCGCGGAAAAGAAGGAGAAACTGGAGGTCCGTCAGCAGTCCTCGGGTGGGGGCGGCGGCTATCACGTCGAGAAACACGGCGACGCGACGGTCGCCCTCGTGGGCTTCCCGAGCGTCGGCAAATCCACGCTCGTGAACGCACTGACCAACGCCGACAGCGAGGTCGGCTCCTACGAGTTCACGACGCTCGACGTCAATCCGGGCATGCTGGAGCTCAACGGTGCGAACATCCAACTGCTCGACGTGCCGGGGCTGATCGAGGGCGCGGCCAGCGGTCGCGGTGGTGGCCAGGAGGTGCTTTCGGTCGTGCGTGCTGCCGACCTCATCGTATTCATGCTTTCTGCGTTCGAGATAGAGCAGTACGACCGTCTCCGCGAAGAACTGTATCACAACAAGATTCGAGTCGACAAGGAGCCGCCACGCATCTCGATCCGGCGGAAAGGGAAAGGGGGGCTGAGAGTCACCTCCAGCGTCGAACAGGATCTGGACGAGCAGACGATCAAGGAGGTGCTGCGAAGCCACGAGTTCATCAACGCCGACATCACGCTCAACGAGAACGTCGACATCGACCGGCTGATCGACGGGATCCAGGACAACCGCGTCTATCTGCCGTCGATAGTGACGGTCAACAAGACCGATCTGATCGATCCGAGCTACATCGATACGGTCAAAGACGACCTCCGTGATCACGATCTCGATCCCGAGGAAGTCATCTTCATCAGCGCGGAAAAGGAGAGGGGACTCGACTCGTTCAAAGAGCGGATCTGGGAGGAACTCGGCCTGATACGGATCTACATGGACAAACCCGGTCGCGGCATCGACTACGAGGAACCGCTCATGGTCGATCGGGGAAGTACGGTCGAGGACGCGACGAAAAAGCTCGGCGGTGAGTTCCAGAAACGGTTCCGCTTCGCTCGCGTCTCCGGCGAGAGCGCGAAACACGACGGCCAGCAGGTCGGCCTCGATCACGAACTCGCCGATGAGGACGTCCTCCGACTCATCACGCGGAAGTGAACGTCGGATGGATCTCCGACCCCCGGTCAGGCGTCTCGTCGCTGTTCTCCTGCTCGGTGTTGCACCGTGGGTAGTCGTGCGCTTTCCGGGCCAGTTCGATATGGTGTTCTCGTGGGGGTGGATCAACAGCTACAACTGGAACGTCGTCACCATGTGGGAGTACCTGTTCGAGTACACGCTTGGCCTTCGCTCTCTCCCGCGGCACCTGCAGGCGTGGCCGGTCGCGACCGTGCTGTACCTCTGTGCGCTCACCAGCGCGTCGAGCGGGGCAGCGGTGGCAACTGAGGATCGACGCGTCACGGCGGGGCTACTGGTGCTCGCCGCGCTCTCGATACTCAGATACACGATCGGCTTCAACAATCCGAGGGCGACCGTGGTTCCGCTCTTCATCCCGGCGGTGCTCGTCGTGTGCTGGTGGGCCTACGCGGACGTACTGACGCCGGATCAACTGGTCAGTAAGGACAGAGAAGAGCAGTAGCTAACAACTTCGAGTTCGGTACGAAAAGAATCGCGTCCTATCGCAAAAACCGCTCCACGGAGACTACCCGTTCTCAGGCGAACTGCGCCTGACCGTCGGCTTCGAGTAGCTCCTTGTAGCGGTTGCGGATCGTCACTTCCGAGATGTCGGTGACCTCGCTGACCTCCGACTGGGTGACCGATTCGTTACAGAGCAGCGGTGCCGCGTAGACGGCGGCGGCGGCGAGGCCAACGGGGCTCTTGCCGCTGTGGATGCTCTGCTCTTTGGCGTTCTGTAGCAGTTCGCGGGCGCGGTGCTCGGCCTCATCCGAGATGCCGAGTTCGCTTGCGAACCGGCCGACGTACTGCTCGGGGTCAGCGGGCTGGATCTCGAGGTTGAGTTCGCGCACGATGTAGCGGTAGGTGCGTTTGAACTCCATCTCGTCGATCCGGCTTACCGTCGCGACCTCGTCGATGCTACGGGGCGTGCCGGTCTGGCGTGCTGCGGCGTACAGCGCGGCCGTGGAGACGCCTTCGATCGAACGCCCTGGCAGGAGGTCCTCGTCGAGTGCGCGACGGTAGATGACGCTGGCCGTCTCGCGGACGTCCTCCGGGAGGCCGAGCGCGCTGGCCATCCGGTCGATCTCGCCGAGCGCCTGCTTGAGGTTGCGCTCTTTGCTGTCGCGGGTGCGGAACCGCTCGTTCCAGGTGCGTAGCCGCTGCATCTTCTCGCGCTGGTTCGAGCTTAGCTGGTTGCCGTAGGCGTCCTTGTTCTGCCAGCCGATGTTCGTCGAGAGGCCGTCGTCGTGCATCATCTTCGTCGTCGGTGCTCCGACGCGCGACTTCTGGTCCTTCTCGGCCGAGTCGAACGCGCGCCACTCCGGGCCGCGGTCGATGCTGTCTTCCTCAATGACGAGTCCGCACTCTTCACAGACCATCTCGCCGTGTTCCTCGTCGCTCCGGACGTCACCACCACATTCGGGACAGAGTTCCTCCGTCTCGTCCGTCTTCTCGGTGGGTCGTTCAGTCTCCTCTGTCGTTACGCTCGTATCTTCGCTGTATTGTACTCGTGTATCAGTCATGGTTGTCTCCGTGGATTGCGGTTTGAGGGCTGGGGCTGCCGGTCGGGAGTGTCCCTAAGAAATACCGGGAACCGTTCTCCTGTCTATACGTATGGGGGAAAGCCTTATAAATGTTACGAACCCAACGTTAGCGAAGTATATATAATTATCCCTCACACTCGGCCGGACTCTAGCGTCCCCATTTCACCGTCACAGGATTCGGTCACCCCTCTGTTTCGTGTCAGGGGGTATTGCTATTTCCTTACAATTCCGTACGTTACCGTTCCGCTCTCGCTCACTGCTCTCCGGATCCGGGCACGGTCGCGTCCGTTTCGTTTCGGCTTTCGTCGTCGTACTCGGGGTCTGACGGGGCTGTCTCCGACGCATCGGCGTCCGTCAGGACCGCCGTCACCGCGTCGACGACAGTCTCCGGTCCAGTTGTCCGAACATCCTGGTTCTCGATCCCATCCGACCTCGGTTCCTCGCTGGGATCGGCCTGTACGATCACAAGCGGTTCAGCATCTTCCAGAACATCACGGACGACTGCAGGGTCGACGCCGTGCTCACTCGTGACGAGGACGGCCGCACTGGCCGTGCGTGCACGCTCCGTCGCGGTCCGTAGCTCTTCGGCACTCGGGGTCGAGAGGGGCGGCGTCACGACGGTTTCGCTCCCGAGACTGCGGGCGGCCGAAACAGCCGTATCACCGGCTGGCACCGGTCCGAGCGACAGATCGTAGCCAGCCCCGTCGAGGGCGGCGATCACCCGTGAGGCGTCGGTCCCGCTCCCGAGAACGTGCACACGCCGGCCTCTCGGCGGGTCCCGGTCCTCGAGCGCTCGTACCGACGCCGTGCCGGTCACTGGCTCCGTTCCGACGACCGACCGCACGTCGAACGTCGTGGAGATAGTCGACTCCGTCAGGACGGACTCCGGCGAGCCGGTTGCAACGACCTCGCCCTCAGAGAGCAGGACCAGCGAGTCACAGTAGCGTGCCGCCAGATCGAGATCATGGATGGCGGCGACCGCAGCGGTGCCGTCGTCGACCAGCGAGCGGACCAGTTGTAGCGTCTCTATCTGATGGTTCACGTCGAGGCTGGCCGTCGGTTCGTCGAGCAACAGCGCCGGCGTCTCCTGTGCGATGGCCCGAGCGAGGAGCACTCGCTGGCGCTCACCACCACTGATCGCGTCGATAGAGCGCTCGGCAAACTGCTGTGTTGCAGTTCGTTCCAGTGCCGCCTCAACCGCCGCATGATCCTCGTCGGTCGTCGCCTCGAACCGCCCCCGGTGGGCGGTCCGCCCCATCCCAACGATCTGGCGGACGTCGAAGGAAAACGAGATAGAGGTGTCCTGCGGGACGACTGCGATGCGCTGGCTCGCCGCCTTCGAGGAGAGCGCGTGGACGTCGTCGCCGTCGACGCGGACCTGCCCCGAGTCGGGCGCGAGCGTGCCGCTGATCGTCCGGAGCAGGGTCGTCTTTCCCGAACCGTTCGGGCCAACGAGACCGACCAGTTGCCCCGCCTCCGCCCGTGCCGAGACCTCGGAGAGCACCGGCACGTCCTCGAACGATACCGAGACCTCCTCGATCTCGATGCTGCCGCGGGTCACAGTCCATTCACCTCCCGACGGAGCAACAGGAAGAGGAAGAAGGGCGCACCGATGGCTGCGGTCACGATGCCGACCGGTAACTCGGCCGCGCCGGATCGCGCGAGAGTGTCGGCAGCGACCAGAAACGCCGCGCCGGCAACCGCGCTCGTCGGTAGCAAGATCCGGTGATCCGGCCCGACGAGCAGGCGCATGATGTGGGGGACGACTAGCCCGACGAAGCCGATGACCCCCGAGACTGCGACTGCAGCCGCAGTGATCAGACTCGACACGGCGAGCAGGATCCGTTTGGTGCGCTCGACTTCGATTCCGAGGTAGTGGGCGTCCTCCTCGCCGAGCAAGAGGACGTTCAGATCGCGCGTATAGACCGCCAAGAGGGCGAACCCGAAGAGGGCAACCGGGAGCGCGAAGACGACGTGATCCCACGTGCTGTAGTGGAGATGGCCCATCAGCCAGTAGACGGCTTCCTCCAGACTGTCACCGGCCTGGAGGAGCAGGTACGAGATAACCGCTCCCAGAAACGTCTGGACGGCGACCCCGGCCAGCAGGAGGGTGGCGACCGGCGTCCGGCCGCCCTCGGTCGCCATAGCGTAAACGCCGAATGCGGTAACCAGCGCGCCGACGAAGGCGGCAAGCCGGAGATCCACCACTGCAAAGCCGGGAATCGTGATCGTTGCGACGGCCCCGACTGCCGCGCCCGAGGAGACGCCGATGATCGACGGATCGGCGAGCGGATTTCTGAAAAAGCCCTGCATCACGGTGCCCGCACTCGCGAGCGCGAAGCCGACGATCGCACCCAGCAGGATCCGCGGTAATCGGATGTTGACTACGATCGTTCGGGTCGTGTCTGCGACGTCGAGTCCGAACAGGGGCCGATACTCCATCGTCGGGGACGGATACGGCACCGATCCGAGCGGTCCGACCGCTACGCTCCCGGCGTCGACTGTCGCACCGACGGGCACGACGAGTTCGTCGAGAACCGCGCGGACGACATCGAGTGCGGCGATTTCGACCGGTCCGATGGTCGCGCTGACGACGACAGTGACGAACAGAAGCGCCACCAGCCCTGCCGTCCACGCCATGGTTCGCGTCAGTTGAGGGGCACTCGTAACCGTCTGCTCCGCTGGTGAGGAGTCGGCGGACTCACCAGTCGACGTCGAGTCGGTTGCTGTGCCCACGTTGTCTGCAACTGCGCTTTCATTAGACAAATATTTATTGATTACCCTGTATCGTTCACCTGATGACACGAACTGGACTAAAGCTGTTCGTCGCGTTGCTGGTCGTGATGGCGGGGGTCGCTGGCGGTGTTGCCCCCGGTGTGGCAGCAGCGGGGCCGACAGCACAGGACGCAGAATGCGAGTTTCCGGCAACCTTCGAGGACGCCGGGGGAGCGGAGGTAACGCTTGAAGAAGAACCCGAAGAGGTCGTCACTCTGAATCCGTCGGCCGCCCAGACGATGTGGGAGATCGGCGCGGAGGACAAAGTGACGGGCGTCTCGCAGTACGCCAGCTATCTCGACGGCGCGGAGAATCGCACTGTCGTCTCGGCCGAAGACGGGTTCGGCACTTCCGTGGAAACGGTAATCGATCTGGACCCCGACCTCGTGCTCGCGCCGAACACGATCCCGCCGGAGACGGTCGATCAACTCCGCGAGGAGGGGGATCTGACGGTCTATCACTTCGAGTCCGCAGGATCGATCGATGACGTCCGAGACAAGACGCACCTGATCGGCCAGATGGTCGGCGAATGTGAAGGCGCCGAGGAAACCGTCTCGTGGATGGACGAGGAGCTCTCGAACGTCGAAGAGGCGATCGAAGGCGAAGATCGACCGCCGGTCTACCTCGAATTCCACGCTTTCACAGCGGGTTCGAACACGTTCCAGGATGAGGTCCTCACGACCGCTGGCGGTGAGAACGTCGCCGCCGAAGCCGGTATCGAAGGCTGGGGAGAGATGTCACAGGAACAGCTCGTCGAGCAGAACCCCGAATGGCTGATCTTGCCAGAGGGTGCGCCGATGCCCGAAGGTGAAGGCATCGAGTCGAGCACGGCGATGCAAGAAGGCCAGATCATCGAGGTAACCGAAGAGCACATGCAACAGCCAGCACCGCGCGTGGTGTACGCGGTAATCGAAATCACCCAGGAGGTTCACTCGGAAGCCTACGCGGAAGCAACCGCAGCGGACGAAACTGACGACGAAACGACTGATGAGAGCGCGGACGACGAAACGACTGACGACGGCGCGGACGACGAAACGACTGACGACGGCGCGGACGGCGAAACGACTGACGACGGCGCGGACGGCGAAACGACTGACAACGGCGCGGACGACGACGAGTCGACGGATCCGGTCCCCGGCTTCGGGATCGCTGCCGCCCTCACCGCACTGCTAGCCGTCGTTGCGCTCCGACGCCGGTAACGCCGTTCGAGAAAACGACCTTTTTAGGTGCCGACTGCACACTGTCGAGTATGGTCGAGAACGTCATCTGGCCCGCCTATCTCGATGCCGAGCTATCCCGCTCCCAGGGACGGCGTGTCCCGCAGGAGCTATCGGTCGAAGAGCCCACCGTCGACGAGATCGCACAGGCCGTCCAGCAGGTCGGCTACGATGCCAAGATCGAACGCGACGTGGCGTATCCCCGGAACCACTACACGCCGCGGGGCCGCGTACTGGTTAAGGACAGCGAAGACTCGAAAAACGACGTCGTTCAGGCCGTCGCGGCGTACGTCTCGATGATGCGGGACTGATGCAGCGGCTTGGCACCGTCGACCGGACGGCACAGGGCCTCGCGATCGCCCGTGTGTCCGGCGATTACGACCCTGCAATCGGTAACATGGTCATCGACGAGTCTCTCGAAACGATCGGACGCGTCGTCGACGTCTTCGGGCCAGTCGAAACGCCTTACGTGGCCGTTACCACGGACGACGATGTGAACCTCGCGACACTGCTCGGCGAGAAACTGTACGTCAAGGACTAGTCGGCTTTTCCTTCCATCTCGACGACCAGACACTCACACTGGTCGGCTTCGGGATCGAAACAGTCCGGACACTCCGGGCGGCGGTCAATAATCGTATCGAGTCGTTCCGCGACCGTATCGTCGATGACGCTCTCCAGCGCTCGCGCTTCCTCACGGTAGTTCTTCACTTCGAGCACGTTTGCGAGGAACCGCTCGATGATACAGTACGTCTGGATGGCGTCGCGGGCGCGGCTGATCCCCTCGTCTGTCAGGCGTGCACCCTTGTACTTCTCGTGGTCGGCCAGCCCGCGGTCTTCTAGCTTCCCGATCATCTCGTTGACGCTCGCGGGGCTGACGTCGAGCATGTCCGCTAGCTGTCCGGTAGATGCCGGGCCGTCGTCGATCATCTGTGCGAGATAGATCGCTTTCAGGTACTGGTCAGCGGTGTTCATGCAAACTCACCCTGCAGGTCGCCCCGAGCTAGAACCGCCGCAGTCGCTTCGGTATTCATTTGTGGTCCTCCATGATTCGCGTCACTTCTTCCACGCCCTCTTCTTCCTCCGAACGGATCTCCCGGAGGGTCGCCAGCACGCGCTCGCGCTCGATGCTGTACTCCGTCTGGCTGCTTTCGATGGCCTCGATCAGGTCGTCGTAGAACTTGTAGGCGGTCTCCTCGTTACAGAGTTGGTGGTACAGGACGTCATCGAACTCGTCGTCGGCCTCGTAGGTCGCTTCGACGAGCGTTTCGATCTGTTCGAAGGGGACGGTCTCGGCGTCCAGATCCGCGATCAATCCCTCCAGACGGTCCCGGTGACGGGCGGATTCTTCCGCGGCCGATTCCATGTACTGCTCGACGTTCGTCTCCCCGGCGATCGTTTCGACGTGTTTCGAGGCTCTGGCTTCGACGACTTCTTCGAGAACGATCCCGATCTGGAGCATCCGTGCAAGTTGGTGGTCCGTTCCCAGTGATTCGCCGACGCTCACCGTACTGCCACCTCTCGGGGGTCGATGCGGACGGTCATAATCAGTCGTCGGGGGGCGGGACCCTTAAGCGGTTCCCTCCGGGCCGGTTCGAGCGCGTGAGCAGTCCGCGGTAGCTAGTATTTTTATGGCCCTGACCGAACCTTCCGATGCATGGACAATACCGTCGACAGCGTTGACGGACACTCCGTCGACCCCCCGGACGGAGAAGTACCGCCTGTCGATGCGGTCGAGACGACCGACGAGGTAACGGTCGAAGACGACACCGAACTCGAACGGACGATCGGCCTCGTCGGCGGCCTCGCGATCGGTATCGGGACGATGATCGGCGCGGGGATATTCGTCTTCCCCGGTATTGCGGCGGGAGAGGCGGGTCCCGCGGCCGCGCTGTCGTTCGCCATCGGCGGCGTCGTTGCACTGCTGGTCGCGTTACCGGCCTCCGAACTGGCGACCGCAATGCCCAGAAGCGGCGGCGGCTACTACTTCATCTCCCGTGGCCTCGGTTCGGTCTACGGGGCGGTCGTCGGCATCAGTCTCTGGCTTGGCCTGGTGTTCGCGTCGGCGTTCTACCTCGTCGGCTTCGGCGAGTACGCCGGGGCGGCCATGGCGGAGATCGGGATCACCCTACCGGGCGGGTCGAGTGTCGTGCTCGGCGTCGTGTTCGGGGCGATCCTGACGGTTTTCAGCGCCACGGGGACCGAAAACGCGGCCAAGCTACAGAACTTTATCGTCGGCTTTCTCCTGTTGATCCTGTCGATCTTTCTGACCTACGGCTCGCTCGACGCAGTCGGCGTCTTCGGTAGCGGAACGGTGCCCGAGACGTTCGCGCCCGAGGGCCAGTTCGCCATCCTGACGACCGCGGCGCTCGTCTTTACATCGTATCTCGGCTTTGCACAGATCGCAACCGTCGCCGGCGAGATCAAATCGCCGGACAGGAACCTCCCGCTCGCGATGGTCGGTTCGGTGATCGTCGTCACGGTCTTTTATGTCGCCACAATCTTCGTCGCGACGAGTACGCTCGGGAGCGACGCGCTTGAGGGGTTCGGCGAGACCGCGATGGTCGAGGTCGGCCGGGAGTTCTTCGGTACGGGCGGCGCAGTCGCAATCCTGCTCGCGGGATTGCTTGCGACCTTTTCGAGTGCCAACGCGTCGATTCTCAGTTCCTCACGGGCGATCTACGCGCTGAGCAAGGACGCCCTGCTCCCTGCGAGAGCCAGCGAGATCAACCTCCGATACGGGACGCCACACATCGCACTCGCGCTTGCCGGGGGACCCATCGTGGTACTGACCGCGACCGGGCAGGTGGAACTGCTCGCCGAGGTCGCTTCCTTCCTCCATCTCGTCATGTACGGGCTGATCTGTATCGCCCTCATTGTCCTCAGACGAAACCCGCCGGACTGGTACGATCCGGACTACCGGATGCCGGGCTACCCTGTCCTCCCGGTGGTCGGGGCAGTAGCGAGTTTCGGACTGATCGTGTTCATGCAACAGTGGTCGATCATCGTCGGAACGATCATCATGTTGCTCGCAGTGGTATGGCATCGCTATTACGCTCGCGAAGTGCGGCTCAAAGGTGTACTCTGACATGAATCCAACAATCATCGTTCCGGTACGCGTGCTCGAAGGCGAAGGAATCGAACGCGGTGTCGTCGACCTGCTGGCCGACGCTCGGGTGGTACTGGTCGGCTATCACGCCCTCCCCGAACAGACTGCTCCCGGGCAGGCACGACAGCAGTTCGAGGAACGGGCACAGGACAGGCTTGCCGATCTAGCCGAACAGTTCGAGTCCGTCGGTGCGTCGGTCGAGAAGCGACTGGTCTTCACGCACGACGAAGACAAATCGATAGACCGGATCGCGGACGAAGTCGACGCAGACGGAACACTGGTACTCAACCCAGCCACGGAGATGGAGCAGGTACTGGTCGCGGTGCGGGGCGACGTCATCCTTGATCGGATCGTCGACGTAACCGGTGGGCTGCTCCACGACACCGATATCTCGATCACGCTACTGCACGTCGCAACGACCGAGAGCGAAGTCGATGGCGAGGCACTACTCGATCAGACTGCCGCTGTCCTGCAAGAACAGGGCGTCGATGCGGACCGGATCGAATCCCGGATCGAAACGTCGGGGACGCCGCTAGATCGGATCGCGGAGGTCGCGGACGAACACGACGCAATCGTACTCGGCGAGTCCAACCCATCGGTAACGACGTTCCTGTTCGGCCAGACGAGCCAGAAAGTTGCGGACCGGTTCATGCGGCCGGTGGTCCGCGTCAGACAGCCCCGTGCATCCGACGGGGCTGACGCCGACATTGCGGACGCGGCCCGCGAATCGAGCGACGGAGTGGGCGAAGAGAGATAGCCACTGTGTCGGTGCGATATCGGGGACTGTCTCGACGGGTGCGGTTTCCGGAACGGGCTCGACATCGGCGGGGAATCGTCCGGTAGCCGCGAGACGGTTCTTAGACGTAGTCGGCGGCGATACCCCCGAGAACCGGTAGCTCGAACCGGTCGCCCTGATACGCTTTGACTATCAGGACGATCCACAGGACGAACGCAAGCGGTGCCAACAGGGCCGAGAACAGTCCAGCACCCAGCGCAAATATCCAGCCGACAAACGGGATAAAGTCAAGCGTGACCTGGATAGCACTCAGAGCGAACCCCAGCAGGGCGAGCCCACCGAAGACGAGTATGCTCTGTGCCGCGTGAAACCTGACGAACTCGTTCTCCTCTTCGATCAGATAGAAGATCAGCCCGGTAATGAATCCGAATACGTAGGTCAGGGCTCCTGCGACGTTCTCGTCGAGGTCCCCGACGACGTTCGACTCGAAATCCGCTTGTTCGGTAGTCATCCTTGGTTGTCCCCCGCTCGATTCCGCGTCCGTATCTGTATCGTTGGTTGCCATCTGGTCTCCCTCCAATGTGGTGTTTCTCAATCGTCGATGATTGAGTGTCTCAATAAACACAGTTCATTAAAATAGGGATTTGGCATATTTAGTTACTAATACGCTCGTATAGTTGATTTTGATATCGTATGCAGACAGATCACACGAAATTCTGTATCCGACTACCCATATCCAGTGGGGATATTTACATATCCGATATGACCAATACGAGGCTACGTGTTGCCAAAAGACGGTCTCTCAGAAACGAAACCTGACGAGGCCGAGAATTGAGGCGGTCGCTCGCTCAGTTCGCCAGGCGCTGCTTGACGTTTTCGCGCAGATCGTCGCGGAGTTCGTCGACGGCGACTTCTTCGAGAACCGGGACGAAAAAGCCCTCCACGAGCATGTCTTTCGCCTGCTGTGGGCCGATACCGCGGGCCATCATGTAGAGGAGGTCCTCCTGATCGACCTGGCCGACCGTCGCGGAGTGGCTGGCCTCGGTATCGTGGTTGTTGATGATCAGTTTGGGGGAGGCGTCGGCCTCGCTCTCGTCGGAGAGCATCAGCGTGTTCTCCCGCTGGTAGGAACTGGTGTCCCACGCGTCGCTGCCGACGTCTTGGACGCCCTCGTAGACCGTCCGGGCGACGTCGTCGATGACGCCGCGGGTGACGAGGTCGGCGGTCGTGTGCTCGGCGCGGTGCCAGACTTTGACATCGAGGTCGAAGTGCTGGTCGTTGTGGCCGAAGAACGCGCCAACGATCTGGCTCTCCGAGGAGTCTCCGTTGAGTTCCGTGGAGACCTCGGTCTTCGTGAGTCGGGAGCCGATGTTGCCCTCGATCCAGTCGATCGACGAGTACGTGTCAGCGTCGCCACGCTTGAGAGTGAAGTTGTACGTCTCCTCCGAGAGGTTCTGGAGGGCACCGTACTGGACACTCGCGTTCTCGGCGGCGTCGATCTCGACGATGCCGCTGTAGTATCGCTCTCCCTCGATGTCACTGCTCGCGGTTTCACCGCTCGTGCGGTCCGAGGCGCGATGCGCCTCGCCGCCGGTCGACTGTCGTTCGAGAAGCGTCACCGAGGACGACTCCTCGGCTACGACGAGCGTGTAGTTGAACAGCGAGCGACTGTTCATCTCGGTCCGGATCTTCACGTCTTCGGCGTCGACGCCCTCGGGGACGTAGACGACCGTGCCGGTGTTAAACAGTGCCGTCGAGAGCGCAGTGAGATAGTTCTCCTGCGGGTCGACGATGCTGCCGAAGCGCTCTTTGAGCAGTTCCTCGTGCTCCTGGACTGCCTCGCTCCACGAGAGCACGTCGACTTCGTCGGGACCGACCTGGTCCTTGTCCTCGGCGGCGTTGAGTGGATCGACGAGTGTCTCGTAATCGAGATCTTCTAGGTTCGTCCAGGTGCGTCCCGGCGTGCGGATGACCGACGGCATGTCGAGGTCATCGAGCGCCGCGAGTGCGTCGAGACGTGTCTCGAGGAGCCATTCTGGCTCGTCGAGGTCGTCGGAGATCTGGCGAACGGTGCTTTCGTCGACTGCTGGGTGTACCTGCGTAGACATATTATCCGAGCGAACCCTCCATTTCGAGCTCGATGAGTCGGTTGAGCTCGACTGCATACTCGATCGGCAGTTCCTCTGTAATCGGCTCGATGAAACCGGCGACGATCATCTGCTTTGCGTCGTCGTCGTCGAGGCCGCGGCTCTGGAGGTAGAAGATGTCCTCGTCGCCGATCTTCCCGACTGTCGCCTCGTGGGCAACGTTGACCTTCGATTCCTCGATCTCCATGTACGGCATCGTGTCGCTGGTCGACTCGTTGTCGAACATCAGCGCGTCACACTCGACAGCGGTCGAGGAGTTCTCGGCGCCGTCGGCGATGTGGACGAGACCACGGTAGTTGGTGCGGCCGCCGTCCTTGCTGATCGACTTGGACTCGATGGTCGACTTGGTGTCCGGTGCGTTGTGGTAGACCTTCGCGCCGGTGTCGATGTTCTGGCCCTCGCCAGCGAAGGCGATGGTGATGTGGTTGTCCGTCGCGCCCCGACCCTTGAGGATCGTGGAGGGATACAGCATCGTTGCCTTCGATCCCATGGACCCGGAGATCCACTCCATCGTACCGTTCTTCTCGACGATGGCGCGCTTGGTGTTGAGGTTGTACGTGTTCTTCGACCAGTTCTGGACGGTCGAGTACTGAACGTGAGCGTCCTCCTTGACGAAGACTTCGACGCCGCCGGAGTGGAGGTTGTGACTGCCGTACTTCGGTGCGGAACAGCCTTCGATGTAGTGGACCTCGCTACCCTCTTCGGCGATGATGAGGGTGTGCTCGAACTGGCCCATTCCTTCGCTGTTCATCCGGAAGTACGCCTGTACGGGCATCTCGACGGTGACACCCTCGGGGACGTAGACGAACGACCCGCCCGACCAGACTGCACCGTGCAGCGCGGCGAACTTGTTGTCGCTCGGGGGGACACAGGAGGTCATGAAGTACTCTTTGACGAGCTCTTCGTGCTCCCGAACGGCCTCGTCCATGTTACAGAAGACGACGCCTTTCTCCTCCCACTGCTCCTGCATATTCTGGTAGACGACCTCGGACTCGTACTGTGCGCCGACGCCCGACAGCGCCTTGCGCTCGGCTTCCGGGATACCTAGCTTCTCGAAGGTATCCTGAATCTCGTTCGGGAGGTCCTCCCATTCGTCAGCGCCGGAGCGCTTCTCGACGTCCGGGCGGATATACGGAACGATCTCGCCGATGTCGAGTTTCGTCAGGTCCGGCATCCCGGGCCAGTCGGTCGGCAGCGGCATCTCTTTGTACTGACGCAGCGAGCGGAGACGCCGCTCGCGCATCCAGTCCGGTTCGTCCTTGTCGTCGCTGATGAGACGGACGACCTCTTCGGTCAGTCCCTTCCCCGACTTGACGGCGGACTTCTCTTCTTTCTTGAACTCGAACCGCTCTTCGGTGTCGGTCTCTTTGAGGTGATCTTGATCTGAACTCATGATTTTGAATTACGTCTGGTTGCTTATAGGCCTACTTCTAGCCACTCGTGGTTACGCGGTATCGTAGACCTGCTCGCGGACCCAGTCGTAGCCTTCGTCTTCGAGCTTCTCTGCGAGCTCTGGGCCACCGCTTTCTGCGATCTTGCCGTCGAGCATGACGTGGACGTGGTCGGGCTCGACGTAGTCGAGGATCCGCTGGTAGTGCGTGATCTGGAGGATACCGGTGCCCTCCTCGTCGCGCAGGGCGTTGATTCCGTTCGAGACGTCCTGCAGACGGTCGATATCGAGCCCGGAGTCGATCTCGTCGAGGACGGCGATCGACGGCTCGAGGATCGCGGCCTGGAGGACCTCGTTCTGTTTCTTCTCGCCGCCGGAGAAGCCGGCGTTGAGGTAGCGCTGGGCGAACTTCTCGTCCATGTCTAGTTGCTCCATCTTCCCGCTGAGGATCTTCTGGAACTCGGCGACGCCGATATCGCCGTCGTCCGCGGCACCCTCCATCGGTGAGGACTCGTAGCCCTCGTCTTCAGCCTCTTCCTCGTCGGCCTCCTCTTCGTCCTCGAACAGCTCTTCGCGTTCCTCGATCTTCGCGTTGAGCGCCGTTCGGAGGAAGTTCGTCATCGTGACGCCCTCGATCTCGGCCGGATACTGGAAGCCGAGGAAGATGCCGAGCGCGGCACGCTCGTTGGGTTCGAGGTCGAGAAGGTTCCACGTCCGGTCGTCCTCGTCGATCTCGATGTCTTCGCCGAACTCCCCTTCTTCGATATGGAGGAGAACCTCTCCCTCTGTTACGTCATAGGCAGGGTGACCGGCGATGATCTTCGCCGTCGTCGACTTCCCGCTACCGTTCGGTCCCATGAGAGCGTGAATCTCGCCGGATTTGACTTCGAGGTCGACGCCGTCGAGGATCTTCTCACCGTCTTCTTCCGCCACTTTCGCGTGTAGATTTTTAAGTTGGAGCGTAGCCATTGATGTAAGCCTCTGTCGTCAAAACGGAGGGGGTCGCCACCCATAATGGTTTCGGATTTCAGGCAATCAGTTCTCGTTCGAGAAAAATAGTTTTTGTAAAACAGAAACAATCGGGGATTTCGTTACGAGGTCGCCTGTTCGATCGCCTGGTCGAGATCGGCGATGATGTCCTCGACGTCTTCCAGTCCGACCGAGAGCCGGATCAGGTCCGGCGTCGTCCCGCTCTCTAGCTGTTCTTCCTCGGTTAGCTGCTGGTGGGTGGTACTCGCAGGATGGATGATGAGCGTCTTGGCATCGCCGACGTTCGCAAGCAGGCTGGCGAGTTCGGTCGATTCGGACATCGTCCGTCCGGCTTCCTTGCCGTCCGAGAGGCCGAACGTGATCATCCCGCCGTAGCCCCCGTCGAGGTACTCCGTCGCCTCCTCGTGAGTCTCGTGATGTTCGAGGCCGGGATAGTTGACCCACGCGACCGCCTCGTGGTCGTCGAGATACTCCGCTACCGCCATGGCATTGTCGGAGTGGCGCTGAACGCGTAGCGGGAGCGTCTCCAGTTTCTGCAGGGTGACCCAGGCGTCGAACGGGGCCTGCTGGTTACCGAGGTCACGGAGCGCTCGTGCGCGTGCGGTGGCTGCAAACGCGGCGTCGCCGAACGTCTCCTTGAAGTTCATTCCGTGATAGGCGGGGTTTTCCGCTGCGATTTCGGGGTAGCCCTCGGCGTCCCAGTCGAACGTGCCGCCGTCGATGAGGACGCCGCCCACGGTCGATCCGGAGCCGTGTATCCACTTCGTCGTCGACTGCCAGACCAGATCCGCGCCGTGCTCGATCGGATTGCAGAGATACGGCGTGGCGAAGGTGTTGTCGACGAACAGCGGCGCGTCGTTGTCGTGTGCGATCTCCGCGATCCGTTCGATGTCCGGCGTCACGAGGGCCGGATTCCCGATCGTCTCCAGATGAACGTAGGCGGTGTTCTCGTCGATCGCCTCGGCGTAGGCGTCGTAATCCAGCGTGTCGACGAACCGCGCTTCGACGTTGCGCCGGGGTGCGGTGTGGGTGAAATAGGTGTAAGTCCCACCATAGAGCGACGAGGACGTCACGATGTTGTCGCCCGCCGATGCGAGCGTGAAGGTCGCGAGATCGAGAGCGGCCATTCCGCTGGACGTCGCGATTGCGCCGACGCCGCCCTCCAGTTCGGCGAGACGCCCTTCGAGCATCCCGTTCGTCGGATTCATGATCCGGCTATAGATGTTGCCGGGTTCTTCGAGGGCGAACAGCGATGCGGCGTGTTCGGCGTCGTCGAAGACGTAGGAAGTCGTCTGATAGATCGGCGGCGCTCTGGCTCCCGTTGACTCGTCAGGCTCCTGTCCCGCATGAACGCTGTCGGTGAAGAAGCCGTAATCGTTGTCGGACATGCTACTCCCCCCTTCTCATCGCGCTACTATAAAACGACGGCGACCGGCAGGAACCGCCGCTCGTTCGGACATCCGGCAGAACTCGCCGCTCACTTCGTCGCCTGCCCGGTCTGTCGTGCCGTCCGGTGGTTCGACTGTAGGGAGTACGCCATGACGACGAAACCGGCCGCGATAGAGATACTCTGTACTGCGGCGGTGGCGAGCAACGAGACGAGCGCGAACTGATACAGCGCGATGCTGGTCAGCGTCCCTCCCGTGATCAGTCCGAACCCGACTGCCAGCGCTTTGAGCTGTTTCGATCCGGTCCGGCTGAACGCCTGATACGCGAATAGCGTAATCGCCCCCCCGAAGACGAGCGTCACGGTGTACGCGCCCACGATGACGGCGGACACTCTATCCATTGCAAACACCCCCACAGGGTGGTGTTTTGCGGACCCGTACCGGCCTCCCCACCAGACAGATAGTAGTACTGATACACATGGTATTATCTCTCTAGCGTAAATCGGGATGAACAACACTATTAATCGTTCTAATATTCTCGCGGACTGAGAATGTGCTGACAGATCAGGCGACCAGCAGGGACATCGTGTCAACCGGGATACGATGGATCCGATACTAGAGATCGTCCGTCCTTGCCTGTCGGCCGAAACGAATCTCAGTTACGGTGTTCATTCGCACCGCTCACACGGCAAAAAAGTAACCATATATGGTTTCATTCTATGGGTTTAGGAATCGAGATAAGTTATATACGTGACTCAGTACAACCACCAACCGATGGAGGAGACGACCGGTCATGGCCAGTCTGTCATGGACCGCCGCTCGCTACTCGCGGCGACCGGCAGTCTGGCAGGAATCGCCTCGTTCGCTGGCTGTCTCGGCGACGAGGCGACGAGTGTTACCGTGCTTGCCGCCGGGAGCCTCGCCCAGACGTTCGAGGAGTATGTCGGCCCGGCGTTTCGAGACGAGACGGGCATCGACGTCTACGGGGAGTACTACGGGACGAACGCGGTGATGCGGATGGTCGAGGAGCGGACGAAACATCCGGACGTGATCGTTAGCGCCGACGCGACGCTGCTCCGGGACCGACTGTACGGCGAGTTCACCGACTGGGACGTCGAGTTCGCGTCGAACAGCCTCGGTATCGGCTACAACGAGGAGACGGCGTTCGGACGCCGCCTCGACGACGGAGAGCCGTGGTACGAGGTGGCGCGCCAAACCGACGACGGCGATCTCGCGATCGGTGACCCGGACCTCGATCCGCTCGGCTACCGGGCCGTACAGGCGTTCGAGCTAGCGGAACGGGAACACGACCTGGACGGGTTCCAGGAGGAGATGTTGTCACGGGTCTACAGGGAACCCGAGGAGCCACAGATGATGGCTGGCGTCGAGAGCGGGTCCCGTGCTGCGGCGTTCGTTTACCGGAACATGGCTGTCGATCACGGACTGCCGTTTTTCGAGTTTCCCGACGCCTACAACTTCGCAGAGCCGGATCTCGCTGATCACTACGCGACCGCGGAGTTCACTACCGAGGAGGAGAGCTACACCGCCACGGGGCGGCCGATCCTGTACAACGCGACGGTCAACGACGACGCCGACGCGCCGGACGCCGGCCTCGACCTCGTCGCGTTCCTTACGGAGAACCCCGACCTGCTCGACGCCGCAGGACTGACCGTTACCGATTCGCTCCCACGCTCGATGGGCACCGTTCCGGGGGCGATCGACGTATGAGTCCGGTTGATGCTCTCTCGGGCCGGCGCCCGACTCGGCCCACGGGATTGTTTCTCCCGGCGCTCCTCGGCGGTCTCCTCGTCGTCTACTTCGCCGTCCCGTTCGCCGCGTTCCTCGCCCGGACGGGATCGGTCGATATTCTCGGTGGCCTGTCCTCGCCGGAGGCACGAACCGCGATCCGGAACTCACTGCTCACTGCGCCTGTCGCGACCCTGATCGCGACGGTGTTCGGCGTTCCGCTCGCGTACGTCCTCGCGCGCAAGTCGTTTCCGGGCAAACGGCTTATCGAGGGCCTCGTGATCCTCCCGCTGATCGTACCGCCGGTCGTCGGTGGCGCGATGCTGCTGACCGCAGTCGGCCGGTTCACGCCGATCGGGTCCGCGGCGGCCGCAGCCGGGATCCCGCTTACCGGCAGCCTGTCCGGGGTCGTACTGGCCCAGACGTTCGTCGCCGCGCCGTTCGTGATCATCACCGCCCAGTCCGGCTTTTCGGCGATCGACGAACGGCTCGAACAGTCCTCGCGCTCGCTGGGGCACGGCCCGCTCGCGACCTTCTGGAACGTCTCGCTCCCGCTGGCCAGAGGGGCAATCGTCGCCGGAATCGTCCTGACGTTTGCCCGCGCAATCGGCGAGTTCGGCGCGACGATGATGGTCGCGTACAATCCCCGGACGATGCCCACGCGGATCTGGGTCGAGTTCATCGCGGGCGGTATCGATGCGATAGTTCCGCTCGCGCTTGCGCTGTTCGCGATCACGCTTACAGTGCTCGCCGCAGTCCAGTACTTCGGGCGAGTCCCGACGGTGATCGAGCGATGATTCTGGACGCCGACTCGATCTCGAAACGCTACGGCGACGACCTCGCAATCGACGACGTATCGCTCACTGTGGACTCCGGCGAACTGGTCGGCCTGCTCGGACCCAGTGGCTGTGGGAAGACCACGCTGGTCCAGACGATTGCGGGACACGTCCGACCGACCGCCGGGACCGTCTCGCTCCGCGGCGAGGACGTCACCGAGGAACCACCGGAACAACGGCAGGTCGGACTGGTCTTCCAGCAGTCGACGCTGTTTCCGCATATGACCGTCGCCGAGAACGTCGCGTATGGACTCGAAGCGACCGGGATGGATCCCGAACGGCGTGCAGAGCGGGTCAGCGAGCACCTAGATCTGGTCGGTCTTGACGGCCGTCGGGAGGCCTATCCCGCGGAGTTGAGTGGCGGACAGCAACGCCGCGTCGAACTGGCTCGAGCGCTCGCGCCGGGCCCGGACATCCTGTTGCTCGACGAACCGCTGTCGGCGCTGGATCGCACGCTCCGTACCCGGCTTCGCGACGAGATCGGTCGCATCCAGCGGGCGACCGGCGTGACGACCCTCTTCGTCACCCACGATCAGGAGGAGGCGATGGCGCTCGCCGACCGGCTTGTCGTCATGGACGACGGGCAGATCGCCGGAGCGGGGGCTCCCCGTGATCTCTACGAGTCCCCACCGAACTCGTTCGTCGCCGATTTCCTCGGCCGGTCGAACGTGCTGCGCGCGCCGGTGGACGGGTCCGATCCCCTCACGCTCTCCGTCGGCGGCCGGAATCTGCAGTTCGAGCCAGCGACCGACTCGACGACTGGCGATGCCGTGACCGTTCGCGCCCGCCCGAGAGGGCTGAGTCTTGGCGTTCCGGACGATCCGGATGCGGCGCTGTCGGTTCCCGTGACGGTAACCCGAATCTCGGATCGTGGAACGAGATACGATCTCATCTGTCGAACAGAGGACGAGGAGTTGATCGTCGAGCACGAGGCCGAACCCCCCGAGATCGGCGAGTCGCGGACGCTCTCGATCGCTCTCGATAATCTGGTGGTGTTCGACGACGGGACTGGTAAACGGATCGATGGGACTCTCTCGACGCTCGAATCGGCAACGCCGACCGCTCAGTCCGACGGCGTGGGCGACGACGAGGAGGGGACGCGTTCGTCAGGCTTCAAGTAACACTGCGGGTCCGGGGCGAACGGATCATCGTGGACCGCTAGCGCGCGAAGGCGGGAGCCACCTCGGCAGATCTCCTGATACTGGCAGTCGCTACACCGACCTTTCAGATGCTCGGAGCGCTCCCGGAGACGGGCCAACAGCGGGTTCGACTCGTCCTCCCAGATCGCGCCGAACGAGCGGTCACGGACGTTGCCGAGGCTGTATCCCTGCCAGAACTGCGTGAGGTGGACGTTACCCTGATAGTCGACGTCGGCGACGCGCTCGCCCGCCGGGTCACCCCCGTTGCGCCGCAGATACCGGTAGATCCGATCGGCCTGTGCCTCGCCCAGTTCCTCGCGGGCGTACTCGACGAGGAAGCCGGCGTCGGCGTAGTTGCCGACCAGTAGCGTCTCTATCTCCTCACCCTTCTCGTGGTACTCGCGGGTCATGTCGCAGAGCCGTCGCACTGCTTCCCGGCGTTTTTCGGGGGTAAGATCGACGTCGCTGATGTCGGCCCCGCGGCCGCCGTAATCGAGATGATAGAAACAGAAGCGGTCGACGCCCTCGTCGCTGAGCAGGTCGACGACTCCCTCCAGATCCGGTGCGTTCATCTCCGTGATCGTATAGCGGAGACCGGTCTTCAGGCCGACGTCCTGACAGGCGTGAATCCCGTTGAGCGCCGCCTCGAACGCGCCCTCCTGCCCGCGGAACTCGTCGTTGCGTTCGGGGAGGCCGTCGACCGAAACACCGGCGTATTTCAGCCCGGCGTCGCGCAGTTCGCGGGCGCGCTCCCTGTTCAGCAGGGTGCCGTTCGTCGACAGCACGGGCCGGATGCCCTGATCGTCGGCGTAGGAGACCAGTTCGGCCAGATCCTCCCGAACAAGGGGCTCACCCCCCGAGAACAGGACGACCGGAGCGCCGTACTCCGCCAGGTCGTCGAGCAGGTCTTTGCCTTCCTCGGTCGTCAGTTCGCCCGGTGCGGCGACCGATTCCGCACCCGCGTAGCAGTGAGAGCAGTAGAGGTTGCACTGCTTGGTCGTGTTCCAGACGACGACCGGCCGCCGCTGTTTCTCCTCGGTGATCTGGGACTTGTCGGACTCGTCGGCGGCGTCGTACCGCAGGCCGTCACCCTCGGCATCCAGGTCACAGAGGAGTTTGCTGATCGAAATCATCGTCAGAACTCCATCGTTCGCGATTCGGTCCCGTCCTCGGGCGTCGCGTCTTCGCCCTCCGGACCGAGCGAGTGCGTCGAGAAGCGGTGCATCTCCCCGGCCGGACAGATCCAGACGTCGCTGGCGAACCAGCCGAACAGCCGACTGGCGTGTTCGTGGGCTGTTTCGGCCGTCGCGGCGCTAACGCTCCCGACGTGGGACATTTTGGCGTCCTCGTCGCCCCGGAGGAACACCTCCCACTCGGGGAGGTCGTCGCCACGGTCCTCGTCGCCCACGCGTGTACGCGACGCCTTCTCCACCTGTGTCGATCCGTCGTCCATACCTCTGTTCCGTGGTTCGGTCACAAGGCCGGCACGCCGATTTTCAGCCACTGGGAATCGGCTTCGTACTACATAGCCGATCCGAGGTAACACCCGATACCGCTCGGACACATGCTGCCAAGGCCGCTTCACCACCATGCACGTCGACACTGACCGTCAACCGCTCGTACTGATCTGGGAACTGACGCAGGCCTGCGATCTGGCCTGTGACCACTGCAGAGCAGACGCCGTTCCGGACCGGCATCCCGAGGAACTGACGACGGGCGAGGCGAAGGCTATGCTCGACGACGCTCGCGAGTTCGGCGAGGGCCAACTGGTCGTCTTCTCGGGGGGCGACCCGCTCAAGCGCGACGACCTGATCGAACTCGTCGAGTACGGCACCGATATCGGACTGAGCGTGACGCTGACCCCGAGCGGGACGGCGTCGCTCACGCGTGATCGGATCGAGGCGCTGGCGGACGCTGGACTCCGCCGGATGGCCCTGAGTATCGACGGGGCGTCGCCGGAGACACACGATTCCTTCCGCGGCGAGGACGGGAGCTACGCCGATACGATCCAGGCCGCTCGAACTGCGGCCGAGTTCGATATCCCCTTGCAGATCAACTCGACTGTCTGTCGGCGGACCGTCTCGAACCTTCCGGCACTCCGCGAGGTCGTCCGAGATCTCGGGGCCGTCCTCTGGAGCGTCTTCTTCCTCGTCCCGGTCGGCAGAGGCAAAGCCCTCTCCCCGGTCAGTCCGGAGCGGTCGGAAGCGATCATGGAGTGGCTCCAGGACGTCGCGGACGAGGAACCGTTCGGCGTCAAGACGACCGAAGCCCCCCACTATCGACGCGTCGGCATCCAGCAGCGGGAGGACGATAATGGCGAGGCGACGGGAAGCCGGGGTCGGTCGATGGGGATCACGGCGGGCGATGGCTTCGCGTTCGTCAGCCACACTGGCGAACTCTTCCCGTCGGGCTTTCTACCGATGTCGGCGGGGAACGTCCGCGAAGACTCGGTCGTTGAACTCTACCGGAACACCGACCTCTTCGAGGGACTCCGGGATCCCAGCGCGCTGACTGGCAAGTGTGGCGCGTGTCCCTATCGGGCGGTCTGTGGTGGCAGTCGGTCCAGAGCGTTCGCGACCACTGGCGACCCGTTGGCCAGCGATCCACTCTGCCCGTTCGTCCCGGAGGAGTACGACGGGCCGCTTCCAGCCGATAGCAACGCTGACTAACTGTACACTGTCGGCGTACGGTACGAAGAGTAGAGAGAACCGGTCCGAAGTGCCCAGCTTCGGAGCGGCACTCGGAGAACGAACCTGATGGGTCGGCAGTTGAGCACTCGTCGGTTGTCGCGCTGGCGCTTTGCCAGCAGCAAGGAGTACTGGCTGCAAACGGGTATAGCGTGTACCGACGAACGGCGGCCGTATAATACCCCTCCCGGAACCGAACACCATATGCATCATCAGACAAATTTCTCTCCAATGCGCGTGGAGCAACTCGGAGAGGGAACCCCGACCGTCGCCATCGTCGCCGGTATCCACGGTGACGAACCGGGGGGAGTCGCCGCCATCGACAGTCTCGTCGAGGCGTCACCGCCGGTCGAGCGCCCGGTCTTGCTGGTCGTCGTCAACGAACGCGCCCTCTCGGCGGGTGTCAGATACGTCGATAGGGATCTCAACCGAGCGTTCCCCGGCGACCCCTCTCAGGACGCTCACGAATCGATGCTCGCAGACGAACTTGCGGACCTGCTAGACGGCTGTACGGTCCTCTCGTTGCACTCCACGCAGTCCCACCCTGACCCGTTCATGGTCGTCGATCGGGTGGATCCGCTCGTCGAACAGCTCGCCACACAACTCCCGCTCGAATCGGTCGTCGACACCGGAGAGTACATTCAGGGTCGGTTGTTCGCGGCCGTCCGAACAGTCGAAGTCGAGTGTGGCCTCCAGGGATCCGACGCCGCCGCAAGCACCGCGCTCCGACTCTCGCTCGGCTACCTCCGGACGATGGACGTCCTCACGCCCGAGGTCGCCGACGATCTCGCCGCGGAGTTCGGCGTCGCCCCGCTGGTCGATCCGGACCCCTCGGAGACGCCGGTGTACCGCCTCACCGAGCAGATCCCCAAGGACCACGACGCGGAGTACGAGGTACTCGTCGACAACTTCGATCACGTCGAGAGGGGGACGGCCTTCGCCAGAAACGGGCACGGCGACGTCGTTGCTGACGAGCCGTTCTATCCGGTCCTGCTCTCGGCGGACGGCTACGAGGAGATACTCGGATACGCTGGGCAGCGCCAGCGCATCGTGTCCAGAACCGCGGCTCAAAAGTAAGCGTCTCGCCGGTGCGTTGCTGGTAGTTGCTCCGTGAGCGCCGACGCTCTCTGCTCAGTCGTCGGCTGCGTCTGCCCGCGGAACCGTGATGTCGGCCAGTGCTGCCTCGGTCGCTTCCCGGCGATCCTCGAACTTCCCCGGAAGGACGAGTCGGCCGCCGAGGTCGTCCAGCGGTTCGTCGCTGGTGTAGCCGGGGCCGCTCGTCGCCAACTCGAAGAGGACGCCGTTTGACTCGCGGAAGTAGACCGAACGGAACCAGTGACGGTCGATCTGTTGGGTGGGCCGTAGCCCCTCGGACTGGACGGTTGTGCGCATCGCCTGCTGGTCCTCGTCGGTGGGCGTCTGGAAGGCGACGTGGTGGACCGTCCCGTGCCCCTGCTGACCTGCCTCGATTGTCGGTAACACGTCGACGTACTTTCCGACCGGCCCGCTTGCAGCGAACCGGGTCCGTTCGTCACCCGGTGTGTCGCCCTGGGCCTGCTCGTGACCGACCGCTTCGAGGCCCATCGTCCGGAGGAGTTCCTCGGTCGGGCCGGGATCGGCCAGCCAGAGCGTCACGGAGTGGAACCCACGAATCGCGGCGTCCTCGGGGACGAACTCGGTCCACGGGACGGTCGGGTCGTCGTCGGGAATCCCGGTTTCGACGAGTTCGACGGGAAGCCCGTCAGGGTCGCGGAACGGGAGCACGGTTTCCTCGAACCGCTCGACGCGCTCGTCGTAGTCGACGTCGTACTCGTCGAAGCGCTCCTCCCAGTAGTCGAGACTGCCCTCCGGGACGCGAAAGGCGGTTCGGGAGACCTGTCCGGAACCGACGCGCCCGCTGGAGAGGTTCTCCCACGGGAAAAAGGTCATACTCGTTCCGGGCGTTCCCTCGGCGTCGGCGAAAAAGAAGTGATACGTCTCCGGATCGTCCTGATTGATCGAGCGTTTGACCAGTCGCAGGCCGAGCGTCTCGACCCAGAAGTCGAGGTTTCGTTGCGGATCACTGGCCACACATGTCACGTGGTGGATACCGGGCGTTGGGTTCGTCATCACTCTCCCTAGACGTCGCAACGACTTGAGTTGCCGCTAACGTGAGTGTTACCGGGAGAGAGTCCTGTCGGGGCGCTACTCTTCGGGTGCGAACTCGACGAGCGTGAGATCCCGGTCGAGTTCACAGTACTCGTGTGGCGGGTCGCCGATTACCGAGTCGATCAGGCGTTCCTCGCCGAACTCCACGCCATCCGGTTCGCAGTAGACGTGGCTCGGACACTCCGTATGTGGACAGGGGCCCTCGAGTGTCACCTTCGAGCCAGCGTAGGCGTTCCGCGAGGAGACGTTCGCCGGCACTGAGGCCGGTTCGACTTCGACGGCCTGTACGCCAGCGTCGTGGACTGCGCAATCGAGGACCTGTGCGTTCTCCCGTACGTCCGTGACCCGGTACTTGACGCCCGTAGTCAGCCCGAGACACTGGCTGCGGTACGGACAGCCGGCACAGCCGCTCGCCTCCCCCTCGAAGACGAACTCCTGGCCCTCCGAAGCGAGGCGGGTCCCGATCAGCGTGACCTTGCTCATACGGGGTGATACCGTAGGGAAGAGGTTAAGACTCCCGCACTGGCACGGTACTCACTCGCCCGTCAGTTCATCCAGTTTCTCGAAGTATTCCGGCCGGGGCACCTGATACAGCCCTCGGTAGTCGATCTCTCCGGCGGCGAAGGCTTCGGCCAGTTCGACGACGCGCCGAACCGCCGCTTCGCGGTCGTCGAACCGCTCGTTGTCGCGTTCGACTTCAGGTTCGAGATACAGGATGACGGTCCAGCCACTCCCGGACTTGATCGGATCGTCCCCGGCGGGACGCCGCGATGGCCGCCCTTTGGTCAGATAGATCGTCGGCAGACATTCCGCCGGAAACTCGTCGGCGTCGAAGACGTCGGGACGGTAGGCGAGGACGCTACGCCCGTCCGGCTTGTCGTTCCAGACGACCCAGCCGTCCGGTAGGTTCTCGTAGCTCATGTCTCCGGATATGCTTCCCGTCGGCAAAAGCCGTCCTACTCAGCATCCCGCCCAGTCGACCATCCGTGCGTAGCGCTCGTCGGTAGAGAGCGCGTCGGCATCGCCGATCAGGACGAGCGAGCGCTTCGCCCGAGTCAGCGCGACGTTGATCCGCCGGTAGTCCTCGAATATCGGTCCGTCGAGGCTCCCGCTGGCGACGAAAGAGACGATGACGACGTCCTTGCTCGATCCCTGGAACCGGTCGACGGTATCGACTGCGACCTCCTCAGGGGTTCGGCGTCCGATCTCGACGACTTGCGCCCGGAACGGGGCGATTACGGCGATTCGGTCGGGTGCGACGCCCGCCGCGAGGAACTCCTCGACCACCCTGCCGACGCGGTCGGCCTCTATGGCATCGGTGTGTTGTCCGCCGTCGCCCGGTACGTCGAACAGTGTGACGCGCTCGCGTAACGGGGGCGATAGCTGACTCGCGTCGACGCCGTCGAGAGCGGCGATATTCCTGCCCGCGACCTCGCCGGTAGCCGGCCGCAACTGTCCGTCGTAAAACTCGCGAGAGGCGAACGCCTGGATGCGCTGTGCCATTCGATACTGTCGGGTGAGTAGCACGGACGCCTCGGGATGTTCCTCGTGCATACGCTCGAACAGCGACGTCGAGAGGCCGTTCTCGCTGCGGACGACGGGGGGTAGCTGGTGGTGGTCGCCGACGAGGACGAACCGGTCGGCGCGGTTGATCGCCGCGAGCGTGTTGGGTTCGGTTAGCTGTGAGGCCTCGTCGACCACTGCGACATCGAAGGACTGCTCGCGGAGTTCGCGCGAGCCACAGGTCGCCGTGGTCGCCGCCACGACCTGTGCGTCTTCGAGTTCGGCCGCCCGTTCCTCCGGATCGCCGCGCGACTCCAGTCGGAGGTCCTGCATGTCCTCGCGGATGCCGCTTTTCGTTCCCACTCGGACGACATTAGCCGCTTCAGCGCCGCCGTCGTCTTGCTCCTCCGTCGCGACGCCGTACCCCTGATCGCGCAGGGCTTCGAGGGCGTTATCGACCGCCCGGTTGGTGAATGCCGACAGGAGGACGCGCTCGATCCGGGCGATGGTGTACGTCTTTCCAGTCCCCGGCGGGCCGTGGATAAGCGCCAGATCCTCCGCGGTAACAGCCTTCTCGACGGCCTCGTTCTGGGCCGTGTTGTTGTCGATGAACGTCTCGTCGGCCCCTCCGAACTCAGGGTCACGCCGGCCGAACAGGACGTCTTTCCGGCGTTCGCTTCCCTTGAGCACCGTGTCGTGTAGCGCAGTCAGCATCCGGTCGACCCCGAGTTCGGAGGGGTAGACGTCGAGTCGCGTGAGCGCAACGGGTTCGTCCGCCGTCACGACGACTCGGTCCGCTTCGAGCCGTTCGATCCGGGCCATCTCGGAGTGGCCTTCGATCGGATCACCGTCGCTCGCAAGCACGACATCGCCCTCCCGGAGTTTCGAGACCGCCGAACTCTTCCGGTCAGCGTGTAGCTCCCAGCGCCCACCCGGTAGCTCCTGCCTGTCGGTCGGTTCGAGGCCGATCAGTGCGCGGTCGTCGTCGGCCCGCTCTTCGGGCGTCTGCTCCCAGAGTTTTGCGTACTCCTGATGCGTTTCGCGGCGCTCCGCTTCGAGCCACTCGTAGAACCGATCGAAGTACTCGCGTTCCTCCTCCGGTACCGCACGACCGATCTGGCCAGCTTTCGACTCCTGGTTCAGTCGCCCGGAGACGACCATGCAGGTGTCCTGCTCGAAACAGGAGTCACAGTTCGCGTCCGCCTCGTAGCCAGTCGGGACCGTCATGCCGTGTTCCATCGCTGCAAGCCGATTCCGCTGGCGGACGACGAACTCGCAGAGGCCTTTCCCGATGGAGAACTCCTTGGCCGGCGAGAGGTCACCCGTCGCCTGGCCTCGATCCAGCGTCGTGTTCTTCGTATACAGTAGCGTGCCCGTATCCGCGGGGACGTCCCGCTCGCGCAGCAGCAGGGCGTACGCGGCCGCCTGTATCTTGTCCTGAAATCGCGGGTCTCGGCGCGTGTTCTTCCCGGTCTTCAGCTCGACTGGCATCCCGCGACGGATCGCGTCGGCCCGCCCCTTGATGCCGAACCGGTGGCTGATCAGTAACTGCTCGCTCCGCCAATTGTCCTCGTCAGTGAGCGTTCCCTGGCTCAGCCAGCCGTCGATTGCCGCGGCGTTCCCGCGGACGTCCTCTCGAACCTCTTCGGCATCCCGGCCGAGCAGGCCGAGTTCCAGGCCGACCTCCTCGACTCGATCATCGATGGCGTCGTCGAGGTCCCGGCCACGCAACAGGTCGCCGAACACCTCGTGAACGATGGTCCCTTTCACCACGGGGTAGTTCAGCGGGATCGCCGAGATCTTGTTCAGGTAGTACATCCGCGGACACTGTACCCACGAGCGGATGTGGGTCACGTTGACCAGGAACGACGGCTCGACGATCACGTACGAATCGCCCGTCGTCGCGTACCCTTCCTCGCCGTCGTAGTCGTCCCGCTCGGCGTCTGTAACGACGAGTTCCATCCCCGCCTCGACGTACTCGGCGGTCTCGGCCCATTTGCCCCACAGCGTCACGGTTACGGGGTCGCTGCCCTCGTCACGGCGGACCGATAGCTCCGCGAGATCGCTCTCCCCGTGTTTTGTCGTGATCGTCCTGGGCTCTTCCGCGTCGACGATCACGCCTTCCAGATTCACGATAGCCAGTCCGGCGTCGTGGGGCAAAAGGGCACGGGTCTCGGCACCGGGGGATTTCTGGAAGATTGGCTTCGGGTTCTGGTTCCGTCCCCGAATAGAGGAAAAGTAAGACTATTATGCCAACAGGGGATATCTCGCATTGTAAAGTCCCGTGGTGGTGAGCAATCTCGACGAGATTGCGAGGTACGCGGGGCGAGCGAAGCGAAGTCCCGTGGTGTAGTGGCCAATCATATGGGCCTTTGGAGCCCACGACGGCGGTTCGAATCCGCCCGGGACTATCCATCTGAGGTTTGGAGTCCATATTTTCGCGCGCTCACAGGCCGAAAACATCCCCGACGCACTTGACCGACTGGAGGGGGCGGTCGTCTCGGCTGGTGACAGCGAATGACGACTACGTCGAAGCCTCGCTTGTACTATCCACTCAATCATACAGTTGATACAGTCAAGGCCGTCATCAGTGGTAGCCAAACGACAGAACAGATTGCCGAAGATCTCGATGGCGGCCTCTAAGACGCGTTGGCCGAGTTACGTGCCTCGGCGAGTGACGAACTGCGTGAGACCACACTTGACGAAGTGTTGGCGGCGACTGACCCGTCGGCCAGCGGCGCGGATGCCGACGATAAAAAAGATTTCGCGGCGGCGGTTGGCGCAGTCGTAATCGGCGATGAGTCGCTACCCGAGGCGGCTGAGTGGCGGGGCGTTGAGGCTGCGACAGTCGCCGATGCCCTCGCACGGTATCGGCTGCCCGAGGCGTGGGGGAGAGACCGATGGGCGGATGTTGAGGACGTAGATGACTTGAGTTATCGCACGGAGCGGTGGGAGATAGACGACGAGTAGACCACGCACTAGTATCCACCTGATTCTCGCGACGAGGGTTACCGTCGGATTATTCGAGAGAGCGAAACGTTTTCAGGGTTTTGGACACTCAGAGTGTACATGGGCACTAAGAGTGAACTATCTATTGGATTGCACGTCCCCTTCCCGTTCGGGGAAGAGCAAGTGTTCCGGTACAGGGCGATGGAGGACGTGCTCGAACTCCTGATTCGCAATCCATTCAGAGAGTTCTCCGTGCGGCAACTCCGCAACGTCACGGACAACGGCTCGAAGACGACATCGCGTGCGATCGACCTACTCCAGCAGCTGGAACTCGTACGCATTGACGAGAGCGGGCGCAGCAAGCGCGTACGCTTGGACCGCGAAAGGGTGACGATCCCGGACGAGCCACTGTTCGCGCTGCCGCAGGACGAGTTCCGAGAACCTGTGCGGGCGTTTGCAGAACGGGCGCGCAAAGAGGTACCGTCGTTTTCGGCACTGGTCGTGTTCGGGAGCGTCGCACGCGGCGAGGCCGATCGACGCAGTGACATCGACATCTGGATTCTGGTCGACGACGGCGACGACCTCTTGCAAGCGCGGCGCACGGCGACAGACATCGCCGTCGATCTCGGCGAGCAGCGGTTCGACGACGATGGCAACCGGTACGAGTTCGAAGCATTGGTCGAGTCCGTGGAGTCGGCGGTGAGCCACGGCGAGGCCGAGGACGGAATCGACGAGGTGCTGGCCGAGGGCGTCGTGATCGAGGATTCCGACGCGTTGGGGCGCGTGAAGGATGTGGTGCTAGGCGGTGTCGACGCCGAAGAGGTGATCGGCGATGGGCGGTGAGGATCCGTGCAGCGACGAATTGAGCGCCGCCGTAGCGGCGTTCACTCAGCGCGGTACCGTCGAACCGGGACTGGACGTGGAAGGCGACGCGCTCCTCCAGTTGCGGAAGGCGTGTCGCATCTTGGACGGCATTCGGGCGTTGCGGGACATTGACCGACACCACACGCTGGTAGTCGAGGGCTCGTTCGCGGCACTCGAGCGGACGGTGCAGTTCTACGTGGTCGATCAGGAGCTGGCGGAGATGAACGACCTGATGAACCACGAGGACGCGTTCGAGTACGGGATGCAGGCTGGCGTATTTTCCGAGGCGACAAAAGACGAACTGGTCGAACTCTGGCAGACCTACCGAAACGGAACGTACTACCAACAGGAACGTGCGACTGCGGAGCAGGCCGAAGCGATGCTGGCGTACGCCGAGTGTATGCACGACCACGTCCCGAAACTCGCCGGTCGGGCACACGACTGCATCTGCTGACGGGCACTGGACTCCCAACCTCACCCTCGCAGTTCGCCCGGGACTATTTTACAGCAATCACTCCGTGACCCACAGATAATGTCCCAGATCCGAACCCAGAAGATGTGAGGATACAGGTGTATGGGTTCAAATTTGCCCGAGTATTTTTTTATAACATTATCTGTGACCCGGGGTTGCGTTCATCGGATCGGTTGCTCTGGCCGAAGGGATTTAGACCCAAAGTTACGAGTATCTAACCTTTCTTCACCGCATAATCTGTTGGATTTTTATCAGCACTCGTAGCTGCGGTGGTAGCGAAAAGAATAGAAAAAAGACTAAACCGAATTTCCGGAGCTTTAACTCGGTTTTAATTGCTACGAAATAGTACATCTTTGTTTTCTATATTTCGGCATTTTTTTGTATGGAGAGTTGATTGTGAACGGTGGCCATGTCACACGGAGATCAGTTTAGAGAGACACGTCGAACTGTACTCAAAGGAATCGGTGCGGCTGCTGTCGGTGCCGGTATGTCTGGCGCTGTGAGCGCGGGTACCAACACAGTGGTTTCGGACGGGGAGCGCCTCGGTCCGGTGACGCCTCACGACACCGTCTACCAGATTCTCGTTGATCGATTCAGTGACGGGGATCCGAACAACAACGACTTCGACGACTTCGACAGCAGTCTGGTCGACGGGACGGGCGACGATCTGAAACTCTATCAGGGCGGCGACTGGCAGGGTATCATCGACCGAATTCCGTATCTCGTCGATATGGGTATCTCCGCGGTGTGGATCTCGGCCCCGAACCAGAACCGCGAGGAGCGGATCGAAGACGAGCAAGACGACGGTACGGTCGACGTCTGGACGAGCTATCACGGCTACCACGCGAAGAACTACTTCTCGCCTCACCGCTTCTTCGGCGATATGGGCGACTTTGAGGCCATGCGTGATGCCCTCCACGACAACGGTATCAAACTGGTCGTCGACTTCGTCTCGAACCACACGAGTCGATGGCAGAACCCCACCCGGGACTACGAGGCGGAACACGGCCGACTCTACGAACCAGACACGGACAGCAACGGGGACTACGTCTTCGATTCTGACGGCAACGCGATTGGTTCGAACCTACTGGCCGATCCACACGGCGATAACGCCGACTGGTTCCACAACCTCGGCGACCCCGAGAGCGGCGATAGCTCGCGGTTCGCGTATCGGTACAACGACCTGGCGTCGCTCGCGGACTTCAATCACGAGTACGCCGATCCGGTCTCTCACCTGATCGATGCTGCACAGTTCTGGAAGGGGAAAGGTATCGACGGGTTCCGCCACGACGCGACGCTGCATATGAATCCGGCGTTCGCTCGCGTTCTCAAGGATGCGATCGACGGCGATGCTGGTGGCCCAGTAACGCACTTCGGGGAGTTCTTCATTTCCCGCCCGGATCCCAAGTACGACGAATACGCGTCGTTCCCGGACAGGACGGGGATCAACAACCTCGACTTCGAGTATATGCGTGCCCAGACCAGCGTCTTCGGAGACTTCTCCGAGACGATGACCGAGTTCGGGCAGATGTTGATCGATACGACAGACGACTACACTCACGAGCATCAGGCGATCAACTTCGTCGACAACCACGATGTCGGTCGCTTCCGACTCAAACAGCAGAACGATGCAGTGTACAACGCGGCTCTCGCCGCGGTGATGACGGTCCGCGGGACGCCCAAGATCTACTACGGAACCGAGCAGTACGTCGATCCGGACGGCGACAGCCCGAACGAGGGGCGCGTCTATATGGAGGCAGACTACTCCTTCGACAAAACGTCCACGGCGTACAACGTGATCTCCAAACTGGCATCGCTCCGAGAGGACAATCTGGGGCTTGCGTACGGTCAGACGTTCATCCGACACGACTCCGACGACGTCATCGTCTTCGAGCGCTCGTTCTACGACCACGACGTCGTCGTAGCGATCAACCGCCAACCGGACCAATCGGAATCGGTCCCCTCGGTCAGTACCGAACTTCCCGACGGAACCTACGGCGACGAGCTAGACAACCTCCTTGGCGGCGGCTCGATCAGTGCCTCCGGTGGGACGCTCGACTCGTTCACGCTCGGTGGGGGCGAAGTCAACGTCTGGGCCTCGACGCCGACGACTTCTCCGACGACGCCACGACTCGGGACCCTCGTCAGCACGATGGGATCGGCCGGTCAGACAGTCTACCTCTACGGCGACGGACTCGGCACCGACGTGTCCGTCCAGTTCGGGGGTGTAGACGCGACCGTCGTCGACGGGTCGGAGAACCACGTCGAAGTCGTCGTGCCGAACGCGACCCCGGGAGAGGTCGCTGTGACGGCATCCCGCAACGGCCAGACGAGCAACGAGTTGACTTTCTCGCTCCTCTCGGGGCCGCAGACCCAGGTCGTGTTCCACGTCAACGCCGAAACGGATCCCGGCGAGAACGTCCACGTTGTCGGTAACGTGGCTGAACTCGGCGACTGGGATCCGGCAGAAGCGCCCGAAGCAATGCACAACCCGAACTACCCCGAGTGGTTCCTGCCAGTGGGCGTTCCGACAGACACCAATCTGGAGTTCAAGTTCGTCAAGATAGCGGACGACGGCACAGTCGAGTGGGAAAGCGGTAGCAACCGGACGTTCACGTCCCCGGCCGAACGGTCGGGCGTCGGATCGACGACGACCTACGACTGGCGTAGCTGAATACTCTGTCAGGCGGTCTCCCGATCCAGTCGTGGATCCGGAGAGCAGGCCCCAAGTATTCAAGCCCTGACTCACGGACTGTCGCACCATCCTGATTCTGCCGGGCGTCGAGAAGCCCGTGTGCGATCTCTGGGACTAATCACTATCATTTATCAATTGTAGCCGAGTGGCTCAAGAACATGGACCTACAGGAGTACCACGTCCCGGATTTCGAGCCAGTGGCGGACGACGCTTCAGTCGTCACAGGGCCGAACTGCCGATTTACCGTGCTCTCTTCACGTCTGGTACGGCTCGAACACGACCCCGACGAGACCTTCGAGGACCGGCCGAGCCAACTCGTCTGGTATCGGGACCAGCCAGTCCCCGAGTTCGACGTCGAGAAGACGGACGAACGGCTCCGTATCGAGACCGACCACCTCACGCTCGAGTACGAGTATGGCGACGGCTTCACGGGGGAGACGCTTTCGATCGAACTCGCCGACGGGACCGTCTGGTCGTACGACGACGAGGAGGAGAACCTCGGCGGGGCGCTCCGGACCCTGGACATGATCGACGGGCCGGCGGAACTCGAGGACGGCCTGCTCTCGCGGGATGGCTGGGCCGTCGTGGACGACACCGACAGACTCGTCTTCGACGACGAGGGCTGGGTAACGCACAGAGAGGCCGCTGCCGGCTACGAGGACCTGTACTTCTTCGGCTACGAGACCGACTTCGAGGAGTGTCTGAGCGCCTACACCGATATCACGGGCGAGGCGCCGATGCTTCCCCGCTGGGCGCTGGGCAACTGGTGGAGTCGCTACTGGGACTACTCACAGGACGAACTTCGCCAGCGCGTCGAGGAGTTTCAGGAGTACGATCTGCCGCTCTCGGTCTGTATGATCGATATGGACTGGCACGTCGTCGACAACCCCCATCACAACGGCTGGACCGGGTGGACGTGGGACGACGAGTCCTTTCCGGATCCCGAGGGGTTCGTGGACTGGCTCCACGAGCAGGACGTGACGACCTCGCTCAATCTGCATCCCGCCGACGGCGTCCATCCGCACGAGGACCAGTACGAGGCGTTCGCCGAATTCGTCAATATCGACCCCGAGAGCGAGGAGCCGATACCGTTCGACGCCTCCGATCCGGAGTTCCTCCGGGGCTACTTCGACTACCTCATCGATCCGATGGAGGACGAGGAGGGAATCGACTTCTGGTGGATCGACTGGCAACAGTGGGAGGAATCGCCGGAGATGGAGGGCCTCGACCCCATGTGGGCGCTCAACCATCTCCACGCGCTCGACCGGACGCGAGACGGCAAGCGCCCCTTCATTCTCTCGCGCTGGCCCGAACTCGGCGGCCATCGCTATCCGATCGGGTTTTCCGGCGACACGATCATCTCGTGGGACTCGTTGCGGTTCCAGCCACACCTGACCGCGCGGTCGGCGAACGTCGACTTCGGCTGGTGGAGCCACGACATCGGTGGCCACATTGGCGGTACCGGCGACCCGGATGCGTTCGGCGAACTGTACGCTCGATGGACCCAGTTCGGCGCGTTCAACCCGATCAATCGGATCCACACGACCCAGTCGCCGTCCGTGGACAAACGGCCCTGGGAGTTCGGCGGCGACGTCTTCGCCGCGCTGGCGGATGCGCTCCGACTGCGTCATGCGCTCGTGCCCTACCTCTACACGATGGCGTGGCGCGACCACACCGAGAGCGTCCCACTGGTCAGGCCGATGTACTTCCACCATCCCGAGGCGGAAGCGGCCTACACGACGCCCCACCAGTACTACTTCGGGAGCGAACTCGTCGCCGCTCCGCATCTCAGCGAGCGCGACGACGACACCAACCTCGCCCGGCGCTCCGTCTGGCTCCCCGAGGGCGAGTGGTTCGACGTCTTCTCCGGTGAACAGTACGACGGCGACCGCTGGCACGCTCGCTACGGCGACCTGGAGGACCTGCCGGTGTACGCGAAAGCCGGCGCAATCGTTCCGACTGATCCGGACGTCGGATCTGGCGATGTCGACAACCCCGATCGACTGCGGATCGTCGCGTTCCCCGGCGACGACAACGAGTTCGAACTCTACGAGGACGACGGTACTTCGCTCGACCATCGGGACGGCGCATTCGTCACGACGAGACTCACGCAGCACTACCAGGGCGACCGCCTGGAGTTCGAAATCGGCCCGGCCGAAGGGGACCGTTCGCTCGTCCCCGACGAACGGGAGTACGAGGTGGCGTTCCGCGGCGTCGTCGATCCGGACAGCGTGTCGATTTCGGTGCCCGGCGAGCAGGGTGGCGACGAGAGAGTCGAGACGAACTATATCGCCGACGAGGCGACGCTCGCAGTCGAACTGCCAGCCGTCGCCGTTACTGACGGCGTGAGGATCACCCTCGAAACCGAGGACGAGTCCCTCGTCTCACGCCGTGACCGCACCGACGAGCACTTCGAGCGGATCCTGCACCACTGCGAGATGCCGGTCAGTGCGAAAGATCAGTTGCTCGAAGAGACGTTCGACACGGACGATCTGTCGTGGGTCGCGGACTACCTGCAGGTCATGTCTGCCTCACAGAAACGGGCGTTCTTCGAGACGCTCACGGGTGCCGGGATGGACTGCCTCGATCACGACGGCGAGGAGCGCATCGTGCTATGGAACCCCGAAGAACGCTCGGATGTCCGGTTCCGCTACACCGCCTGGGAGTACGACATTCGTCCGTTCAAGCAGGGTGGCGACTCTGAGGCCAACGTCGTCCCGGAGTTCGACCGCCTCGATTTCGACGAGGAAGACGTCGACGCGACAGTTGCAGTGCACTATTCGGACCTCGCGACGGTTACCGTGGAGAGTTCGTCGGTCGAGGACTGATCGTCGGCGAGCAACCGTGATTATAACGCCGACTGATCCAGATCCGCCGGGACCATAGTCACGGGAACCCGGGCCCCATCCGCGACGACGAGTTCGGTGTGCCCTTTCGTGACCGCTCCGAGCCAGGACTTCGATCGGTGACCGATGACGATATGATCGATGGTGACGTCCTCCGCGAGGTCGATTAGCTGACGACCTACGGCACCGCTCGATCGAAGTCCGTTTCGATTGACGTACTCGATCCCCACGTCGAAGGCCACGTCCCTGTCCTCGAACTGCTCGCGGACGTCGTCCCGGATCCGCCGTTCGTCTGCGTTCGCGTACTCGTTGTCAGTGAGGTGGACCACGTACAGGTCCTCGTCGAACCCTGCGCCGAGTTTGCAGGCGACGTCGACGACTGCCGTAGAGACCTCGTCGTCGGCAACTGCGACGAGAATTGTCATACAACTGCTAGTGACTAATCGGATTTGTAGTTACCGCCGAAATGCGGGTCTCTCTGTCGCTGTAGCCAGTACGTTCGAGCGACGACCACCGGGATTCCCTCCCGATAGCGTGCCGGAGAGCGCAGGTTTATACGAATATATCCGCTAGGGCAGGCAATGAGTGCAACCGATAACGACGTGTACGAACTCGCAGTCGTCGGCGGTGGACCGGCCGGTCTAACGACCGCGCTGTACGGTACCCGCCTCGGACACGAAACTGTGGTAATCGACCGCGGTGGCGGCCGGGCGGCGATGATGACCGACACCCACAACGTGATCGGTGTCACCGAGGAGGTTTCGGGTAACGAGTTCCTCGAAACCGCTCGCGAACAGGTAGCCTCCTACGGCGGCGAGTTCGAGCGTAGTTTCGTGATGGATATCGAACGGACCGACGACGACCGGTTCCGACTGTCGACGGCCGACGGCGAAATCGTCGCCGAGCGGGTGACGCTTGCGACCGGCTTTTCGGACGAACACCCGGACCCGCCCCTCCCCCGAACCGGCCGCGGCCTCCACTGGTGTCTCCACTGTGACTCGTACATGTTCGTCGACGAACCGGTGTTCGTGATGGGTCACGGCGACTCGGCCGCTCACGTCGCGATGATCATGCTCAACGTCACTGACGATGTCGACCTGCTGACTCGCGGTGACGACCCGACGTGGAGCGACGAGACGGCCACGATGCTGGAGAACCACCCTGTCGACGTCATCCACGAGGACGTAACTGGAATCGAGAAGGACTCCAAAACTGGCTGGCTCGAAGCGATGGTGTTCGAGGACGGTACCCGCCGCGAGTACCGCGGCGGCTTCCCGATGTACGGCTCCGACTACAATACGGAACTCGCGGACTCGCTTGGCTGTAAGCTAACCGACGACGGGACGATAGACGTCGACGACCACGGTCGAACCAGCGTTGACGGCGTCTTCGCCGTCGGCGACGTCACGCCGGGGCACAACCAGATTCCGGTCGCGATGGGGCAGGGTGCGAAAGCGGGTATCGCGATCCACAAGGGACTGCGCGAGTTCCCGCGCTCGGCAGAGGCGGTCGAAGCGGATGGCCCGGTGAGTGACGAGGAAGTGCCAGCAATCTCGCCCGAACTACTCGCGACGGCGGTCGCTCACGAGGGGCACGCGGGTGGTCCGCGTGAATCGCCCGTTGCCCGAACCGCGGACGACGACTGAGCCGGAATCCCTCAGCCAGAGCCACGCTAAGAGGGGTGTTCCAAAGACGGGTGTCGCTTATCCTTATCGAGTCCCTACCCGTGTTCGATGGCAGATACCTCGTCGGCGGCCGAAGACCCTCCCGAACGGATCGCTGAGACTGATCGACGGCGGGTGAGTGAGGAGACTTCCCGTCGCGACACCGCGGCGCTTGCAGCCGACAAGACCGAGGAACGATCGGCTCCTGCACTGGTCGTCGACGGCGTCTCGAAACGCTATGGCTCCGGCGAGAAGAGCGTGCTAGCGGTCGACGACGTAAGTTTCACTGTCGAACGCGGCTCGGTCGTGGGGCTGCTCGGCCCGAACGGGGCCGGGAAGACGACGCTCATCAAGTCCGCGCTCGGCATGGTCCTGCCCGACCAAGGCTCCGTTTCCGTCCTCGGGTCGGACGTGACGCCCGGGAGTCGAGCGGCATACGCCGACGTCGACGCCATGCTGGAGGGCGCTCGCAACGATTACTGGCGGCTCACCGTCCGGGAGAACCTCAGATACTTCGCGACGATCAGCGGCGTCGATCCCGACTCCGTGACGGCGCGTCACGACCGCCTGCTCGAACGCCTCGACCTTGCCGAACATGCCGACAGCGCCGTCCGAAACCTCTCGCGCGGGATGAAACAGAAGGTGTCGCTGGCGAGCGTGCTTGCCGGCGGTGCCGAACTCGTCTTTCTCGACGAACCGACGCTTGGCCTCGACGTCGATAGCTCCCGGACGCTTCGCGAGGAACTCCGCAGACTTGCCCGCGAGGAGGGACTCACTATCGTCGTGAGCAGCCACAACATGAGCGTCATCGAGGACGTCTGCGACCGCGTCATCGTGATGTCCTCGGGCCGAATCGTCGCGGACGACTCGGTCGAGGGGCTCCTGGCGCGTGCCGAGCAGGACGTCGTCCGCGTCACCAGCAGTGACATCGACGACAGCGTCGTCGCGACCCTCGCTGAAGGGTTCGAGGTACTCCGTGACGTCCCGATCGGCGATCGTCGGCAGATCGACGTCAAAGCGCAGGGCGAGCGGCTGTACGCCCTCCTCGATGCGCTTCGCGAGGCGGGCGTTACGATAGAGGGCCTCCACACTGCCGAACCGGATCTGGAGGACGTCTTCGTCGCGCTGACTGGCGACGAGGGAGGACTCGTCTCGCCGGACGGTCGGAGGGAGTCCGAATGACGGGTGCCGTCGACGCCGGGGAGGGGCCACAGTCGGGCAGTTCACAATCGAGATCCGACGCACAGAGCAGTCACGACCAACTCGATGAGCCACGACCGGCGACGTACTACCACCTCGCTCGGGCCGTGCTGTACCGCGAGTTCCTGCTGTTCGTCCGGTATCCCGCGAACGCTATCGGCGGCATCGTCATCTCGCTGTTCTTCTTCGGAGTGCTGTTCTACGGCGGTCAACTCCTGGCGGGGCAGGCGCTGTCGGATTCGCTGGCGGGGATCATCGTCGGCTACTTCCTGTGGACGCTGTCGGTCGGCGCGTACTCGTCGGTCTCGAACGACATCGGGAGCGAAGTCCAGTGGGGAACGCTGGAGCGACACATCATGACGCCGTTTGGCTTCGCGCCAGTCGCCCTGCTCAAGGGCGTCGCAAAGATCGTCCGTACGTTTCTGACCTCGCTGATCGTGCTGGCGGCGATGCTGCTGTTGACCGGGACGCGACTCCAGTTAGAGCCGATCACGGTCGTTTCGATCGCGGTACTGTCGATCACGTCCGTCCTCGGACTCGGCTTCGCTGCCGGAGGAATCACCGTACTGTACAAGCGGATCGGGAACTGGCTCAATCTGTTGCAGTTCGGCTTCATCGTGCTGATCTCGGCACCCGTGTTCGACGCGCCGTGGACCCGACTACTCCCGCTGGCACACGGCAGCGCCCTGCTCCAGCAGGCGATGGTCGACGGAACCCGACTGTGGATGTTCGACCCGGCTGACCTCGCGCTGCTGGTCGGGGTTGCAGTCGTCTATCTGGGAGGCGGCTATCTCGTCTTCCACTACGCGACCCGGCGGGCCAGACGCCTGGGCGTCCTCGGCGACTACTGAATTCGTCGGTCGCTCAGTTCTCCGGTTTCGGCGTGTCGAAGTAGTCCAGCATATCGAGGATGGCTCCGAGCAGGAAGCTGATGATGGCGACGACCAGTACGGCGGCAGTAAGGAGGTTCGAAATCGGGGACGGAAGCGTTAACTGGAAGGCTGCGATGAACATGCAGGTCACGAGACCGACTGTTAACAGGAACGATCCCGCGTTCGGGTTCTCGCCCGTGACGAAGACGAACCCGTCGACGACCGCCGAACTCTCTATCTCCTCGACGTCGGTTCCGGCTTCGTCGTGTTCCGAGACGGACTCCTCGCTCATGATTTAGCAACGTTTGCGTTCTTTTCTTTCACAGCGTTGTGGACGATTCCGACCAGGTGCGAGACCCAGAGACCGGCGGTAAACCCGAACAGTGTCCCGACAAGCGCGACCTGCGTCAATTCGGCAAGCGGCGCGACGGCGGCGAGCAGACACAGCCCACCAAACAGAATCATCAGCGCGTACTGGACGCGGGTATCCATATCGACCTTCCGGATCGATTGCGATATGCTACTACTCATTTCTGGTATTCGTTAGCAACCCGAGATGGATAAGTGCATAGGATTTTTTGGAGAATAGCTCTGCATCTACCGCCCCTGCCGTGACAATCGCCAGTAGTAAAACCGCGTGGTACGAAAGACGACCGAGTACCATGAACGTGGATCTCGGGACGTATCTCGTAACGCAGGAGGACCTCTCAGCGGGCCGAAGCACTGGCGAAATCGTCGACGATGCGATCGCTGGCGGCGTCGGCGTCGTACAGGTCCGGGAGAAACATCGCAGCGCGGCCGACCAGTTGGCGATCGCAGAGGACCTGCGAGAACCGACCGCCGATGCTGGCGTCACTCTCGTCGTCAACGACCGGGTCGACGTGGCTGTCGCCGCCGACGCGGATGGCGTCCACCTCGGCGACGACGATCTGCCAGTCGCAGTCGCGCGAGAGCAACTCGGCGACGACGCCGTTATCGGCCGATCAGTCTCGACGGTCGAGGGTGCCCTGGACGCAGCAGCAAACGGGGCCGATTATCTCGGCGTCGGTGCGCTCTACGCGACCAGTTCCAAAGACGTCGACGAGGCCGAACAGGCGATCGGACTGGACGTCCTCGCCGATATCGCCGATGCGGTCGAGATTCCGATCGTCGGGATCGGCGGCGTCACGCCCGAGCGCGCGCCGGACGTGATCGAGGCCGGTGCGGACGGCGTCGCCGTCATTTCGGCGATCACCGCCGCCGATAATCCGGAAGCCGCGACGCGAGCGCTCTCCGAGGCTGTCGCCGAAGGAAAGCGCCGCCGTGGCGATGAGACCCCCATGGAGGGATCAGCATGACTGTCGATCTGGAGGCCGATCTGGCGGCGGTCGCCGACGGATCGCCCCTGGTCAACGCCGTCACGAACAACGTCACGGTCAACGACGTCGCCCAGATCATCCTGCACTGGGGTGGGCTTCCGGTGATGTCCGACGACGAGCGCGAGGTCGGCAATATGGTCGCCGGCGCACAGGCCTGTCTGCTCAACATGGGCACCGTCAGCGAAGTCGGTGAGGCGACGATGGTCGAGGCGGGCGAGTCCGCGAACGAACACGCCGTGCCGGTCGTTCTGGATCCCGTCGGCGTCGGCGCGACGCCCACTCGCAACCGCGTCGCCGAGCGACTCGCGTCCGAGATCGACGTCGCCGCGATCAAGGGCAACTACGGCGAGATCACCGCACTGACCGGCGAGGACGCCGACGTGCGGGGCGTCGAATCAGTCGGCGAGTACAGCGACATCGCGACGACCGCAGTCGCGTGCGCACAAAAATACGATACCGTCGTCGTCGCCTCCGGCGAAACGGATGTCGTTGCGACCGATGAGCGCGCCTACGAGATCAGTGCGGGCCATCCCGATATGGGCACCGTCGTCGGCACCGGCTGTATGCTCGGCGCGTCGGTCGCCACCTTTGCCGGCGCGATGGGGGATACCGAGCAGGCCGCACTCTCCGGAACCGTGGCGTTCGGTCTGGCCGGTGAAGCGGCCGCCGAGGGCGCGTTCGGCGAAGTCCACGGGCCGGGGAGCTACAACGTCGCGTTCAAAGACGCGGTAGCCGGACTCCGTGATACCGAGTACGATCCGGCGGCCGACCGCATCAAGCAGGTGCTCACTGCCGGGAGCCAATGACGGGCGACGGCGAGACGGCTGACGGGGGTACGACAGATGAACCCGTCGCGCTGATCACCGGGGCGAGTCGAGGCATCGGTGCGGCGACCGCGACTCGTCTGGGCAGCGACGGCTACGACCTCGTGCTCGCGTCGCGGACCGAGCGCGACCTCCGGGCGGTCGCCGACCGAATCACGGCAGACCGTGACGTCGAGGTCCGTATCGTCCCGACCGATGTGACCGATCCGGCCGCGGTCCAGTCGCTCGTCGATGCTACCGTCGAGCGGTTCGGCCGGCTCGACGCCGTCGTCGCCAACGCCGGCACCGGCGAGCAACGAAACCAGCCGATAGACGACCTCCCGCTGGCGGAGTATCACGCCGTCCGGGCGACGAACGTCGACGGGGCGTTCTACACTGCGCGGGCCGCGCTCGAACCGCTCCGCGAGTCGGGCGGGACGCTGGTGTTTCTGGGCAGTTACAAGGCGAAGTACCCCAGCACGTCGACGCCGGTCTACGCGGCCTCGAAGTGGTGGCTCCGGGGGTTCGCCCATAGCCTCGCCGGGCGTGTCGGACCCGACGGTGTCGCCGTCTCGCTGATCAATCCCTCCGGCGTTCCGACCGAGTTCGCCCGCGAACGGCGCGAGACGACCAACGTCGAGCGACTGGATCCCGACGAGGAGATTTCCGCGGACGACGTTGCGGACGCTATCGCCACGGCCATCGGACAGGACGCGCCGGGAGCGATTAGCGAACTGGACCTGTTCCGACGGGACATCCACGAGCGGTTCTGAGCCGTCACCGTCGGCCCGTCGTGCAAAGCCTGATAAATGGGGGGTGACCAGTAGCAGGTAATGGAGACACGTCATCGCGTCGTCGTGGGCGACGCGCGCACGCTCGCCGAACTCGACGACGACTCCGTCGAACTCGTCGTCACGTCGCCACCGTATCCCATGGTGGAGATGTGGGACGACCTGTTTTCGGAGCTACGGCCGGACGTCGCGGAACTGCTGGAGGAGGGCGACGGGCAGGCGGCCTTCGAGGCGATGCATCAGGCGCTGGACACTGTCTGGGCGGAGGCACAGCGCGTGCTCGTCGACGGGGGCATCGCCTGCATCAACGTCGGCGACGCGACGCGGAAAGTCGACGGCAGTTTTCGGGTGTACCAGAACCACTCGCGGATCGTCGATGCCTTCGAGGACCTGGGGTTTGAGCCGCTGCCCGAACTTCTCTGGCGAAAGCCCGTCAACTCCGGGACGAAGTTCATGGGCAGCGGGATGGTGCCGCCGAACGCCTACGTCACGCTTGAACACGAGTACGTGCTGGTGTTTCGAAACGGCCCGGACAGTCGGTCGTTCGAGCCAGGAGCGGATCGGCGGTACGAGGCCGCGTACTTCTGGGAGGAACGCAATCAGTGGTTCTCGGACGTCTGGACGGACATCACCGGTCGCACGCAAGCCCTCGAAGGGGACGAACTCCGGAGCCGGTCGGCGGCGTACCCCTTCGAGATACCGTATCGCCTGATCTCGATGTACAGCGTCTACGGCGATACCGTGCTGGATCCCTTCTGGGGGACGGGTACGACCAGCCTCGCAGCGATGGTCGCCGGCCGGAACTCCGTCGGCTACGAACTCGACGAGGAGTTCACTCGTCTCTTCGACGAGCAGGTCACGGAACTGCCGGCGCTCTCGGCCGAAATCGGTGGGGAGCGCCTCGACGACCACCGCGAGTTCGTCGAGAAGCGTCTCGACGACGGCGAGAGCTTCGAGCACGAGTCGGATCAGTACGGCTTCCCGGTGACGACGAAACAGGAAACCCGGCTCCGTCTCTACGCCGTCGACGAGATCACGGAGACCGACGAGGGATACGCGGTGACTCACACGCCGATCGAGGAGTAAATCGAACCGGCGAGCAGACCGGTCGCTACGAGAATCGTGTTCGTCTTCCGAATCGGCTGAGACACTCTCACCGAAGTTGTAGCTGCTGTATCATTTTTACCAGTGGCTACACAAGATATTTTTGTAATGGCTCGTAATGAACAAAGAAGATGGATCGTCCGTACACTGTCCTCGGTCTGGATCCGGATGCCGATCCCGACGCAGTCAGGTCGGCCTACCGATCGCTATTGAAAGAGCACCATCCGGATCAGGGTGGGTCGACCGAGGCGTTCCTGCGGATCAAGCGCGCCTACGAGGCGATCCAGGAGCGCAGCGCGGGCGATTCCGACGTGTCTACCTCGACGCAGACGAAGACAGCAACGGATGGCGGAGCGACGACGCGAGACCAGAACGCGAACTGGCGGCTTTCGAGCGACGACCGCGTGACAGAACACTCGGACCCGACGCCGACGTCGTGCTGTGCCGGGATCGGTCTCGGACTACAGGGCAAGTATGCTGAACTTACTCTCGTCTCGCTCGTCGAGGAGGCCCCGCTCGGCGGCATCGCGTGGAACACGGAGGACGACGAGCCAGAGCGACCCCTCGCATATCTCACTATCGAGAACACGAGCGACCGGCCGTTCCGGTGGCGTGGCACCCAGTCTACGGCGTTCGTCGGCACCGACGGCGAGGAGTACGATCCATCGGGACGATTCCGACCCTCGGATACGCTTCTCCCCGACAACTGGCGTGGCTCGGACGTCGAACTCGATCCCGGGGAGACGATGCGGACGGTCGTCATCTGTGAGCGACTCCCGCCGGCGGTCGAGATCGGCCGCATCTCCTATACACAGACGCTGTTCGGAGGGGATGGGGAAACGGGTGTTACCGACAGGGAACGGTTCGCGTTCGCTATCGGGGCGGGCACCAGACCGCAACTGTCGCGTCGGCCCTTCTGAGTGCTCGCAGGATGCCTGTGCCTTCCGGGAGTATGGACTTTTGGGAACGCTCTCGCGGCGGTTTCGCTACTCGCGCTCCAATATACGTAACGCCTAAGAGTCGAACGGACCTTTGTGATACTAACATGAACATTGCACATACGTCTGCGAGGTGGTTCCGTGGTGGTTGAAATAAAGGAGTCCCGCGTCTCCGAAGAGGGGTTCGCGGATATGGCCGACTTCGTCCTCGAGTATCTCTCTGCAAGCGTCCAGAACGAGGACGAGGGCGGGCGAATGCGGTGGTACCCGTGGCACAGCGCCGAGTACCGACACAACCACATCCTCAACGTCGTCGAACTTGCGACCGAGATCGCGCGCAAGGAGGGCGCGGACGTCGACGTCACACGTGTCGCCGCGCTCTTTCACGACATCGCGAAACTCGACGCAGAACAGGACGTCCACGCGGAGGAGGGCGCGAGTGTCGCGCGCCAGTATCTCGAAACTCACGGGGAGTTCCCCGAATCGTTCGTCGATAACGTCTGCCGGGCCGTGCGGGATCACTCCTATCAGGGACCGCTGGACGACCTCCCGCTGGAGACCCAGTGTCTGATCGAGGCTGATCTGCTCGACAAGATCGGTGCAAACGGGACGGCGCTGATGTTACTCCGGATGGGCTACGAGGCGCGCACCCACATGGACACCGCCGAGATGGTCGAACGGGTGCTCGAACGCGGGCAAAGCGCCGCCGAACGGGTCCAAAGCGAGACCGCCCAGGACATCGCACACCGCCGACTCAAACGCGTTCGATGGTTCAGCGAGTGGCTTGACGACGAGGTCGCAGGGATCGACCTCGACGAGATCGGGGAGTAGCGTTCCCTAGATCCCCTGACTCATCAGGTGGCTCCGGAGCACGTCGTCGTCCTTGCTCCCGGCACCGGTGTTGAGGACGACGACGCAGTCGTCCGCGCCCAGTTCACCCTGTTCACCGAGCGACCACGCTCCGCCGAGCGCCGCGCCCGTACTCGTTCCGACCTCCAGCCCTTCACTTGATGCCGCGGTGACGGCGCTCTCGAGTATCTCCGGATCTTCGACGGAGACAGCACCGCCGTCCGTGTCCGCCAGCGCATCGAGTACGTGTTTCGAGCCCTTCGGTGCGGGTATCTCCAGCTCGCCACAGATCGTATCCGGCAGTTCGACGGGCGTGCTCTCGTCCTCGCCAGCGCCCCACGCCTCGACGAAGGGGGCACAGCCGGCGGCCTGCGCGGCGTATAGCGCCGGGAGGTCCTCGATGAAGCCGAGTTCTCGTAGCTCTCGAGCCGCCTTGTGGAAACCGACGACAGAGAGGCCAGTGCCCGACGGCACGACGACGGCGTCGGGGAGCGTGTCGAGTTCCTCGACGACCTCGAACAGCGCCGTCTTGTGCCCCTCGTGGCGATAGGGCGTATCGAACGCCGCCAGTGAGTGCCAGGATTCGTCCTCGATAGCGTCCTCGAACGCCTCGACAGCGTCGTCGAAGCGCCCGCCCACGACGTTCATCTCGCCGCCGTGGACGTTGATCATCGCCTTGTTGGTAAACGGCGTCCGCGAGGGGACGAACGAATGGGAGTCCAGGCCCGCTCGCGCGGCATACGCCGCGGCCGACTGTGCGCTCGCACCGGGCGACGGTAGCGCAACGTCGTTCTCGCCGCGTCGCTCGGCGGCGGTAAGCGCGAGCGCCTGTCCGCGGTCCTCGATGGATCCCGTCGGAAGCCGCCCGTCGTCCTTTAACAGCACGCGCCCGACGCCGAGTTCGTCGGCGATTGCCGGACACTCGACCAGCGGCGTGCCCCCCTCGTCGAGGCTCACGGCGCTCTCACGGGTGAACGGCAATAGCTCCCGGTATCGCCACTGGGTCCGATCGGATCGGTCGGCGAGCGTCGCCGGATCGAGATCGATCTCGTCGTACTCGTACTGCGGGTCGAGGATGCCGCCGCAGTCGGGACAGCGGCCGGTCGACTCCTCGGCCGATATCGTCGTAGCACAGTCGAGACACTCTAGCCCGCGAAACGCGTGGGTCGTCTCCATATCACGAGTTACGACGGGGCGACCTAATCCCTGTCCATCCCGGCGGATCAACATGTATGGAATTTTGACCCGGGGGTACTAACGACGAGGTATGTCAGAAGAAACGCGGGTGCTCGTCGCGGGCGCCGGTCTCGCGGGACTCGTCGCGGCACGCCACCTCGCAGAGACGGGCGTCGACGTCGAGGTACTGGAGCGGCGCGACGAGGTCGGCGGGCGCGTCCGAACCGTCCACGAGGACGGCTACACCTTCGACCGCGGCTTTCAGGTGCTCTTTACGGCCTATCCGGCGGTCCAGCGTGAACTGGATCTCGACGCGCTCGATCTGCGACACTTTACGCCCGGAGCCTGTATCGCCCGGGAGGGCCAGCGCTCGATCCTCTCGGACCCGTTTCGCGACCCGGGCGCGTTCACACAGTCCCTGTTCAACCGCGAAGTGACCACGCGGGACAAGCTACGCATCCTGAAGCTTCGGCGCGACCTCGCCGAAAAGTCCCACACAGCGATCTTCAGCGGCTCGGATCGGTCGATCCGGGACTATCTCCAAGAACGAGGCTTCTCCGAACAGTTCATCGAGAACTTCGCTGCGCCCTTCTACGGCGGAATCACGCTCGACCGCTCGCTCTCGAACTCGGCGCGCGTCTTCGAGTACACGTTCAAGATGCTGACGGAGGGGCTGATCGCCGTCCCGGCCGATGGGATGGGTGCGATCCCCGCGCAGTTGGCCGATATCGCCCGCGACGCCGGAGCGACGATTCGCCTCGACGAGACAGTCGAGGAGGTCACGGCGAGCGACGACGGCGCAACGGTGACGGTCGACGGCGAGACCAGAGACGCGGATGCGGCCATCGTCGCGACCGATCCGCCGACTGCGGCCGATCTCACGGCTGTCGACACGATCCCGGTCGCCGGCAGGGGTTGTGTCACCCAGTACTACTCGATGCCTGCGGCCAAGAGCCTCGACGCCGGCAAGCGACTGATTCTCAACGCCGAGAGCGACTCGCCGAACCAGCTACTCGTCAACTCGGAAGTCGCGCCCGAGCACGCACCCGAGGGTCGCAAACTGGTCAGCGCAACCTTCCTCGGCGACCGCGAGGAGCCCGACGCACGGCTCGACGATATGACTCGCCGGGCGCTCGCGTCGTGGTATCCCGAGCGTAACTTCCCGGACTTCCAACTGCTCCGGACCGAGCGCGTCCCCTTCGCCCAGTTCCGCCAGCCGCCGGGGTCGCTATCAGACCTTCCGAACGTCGACGACCCGGCGGGCCGGTGCTACCTCGCCGGCGATTACACCCGCTGGTCCGCGATCAACGGTGCAATGGAGAGCGGGAAAGACGCCGCACAGGCCGTGTTGAGCGATCTATAACATCTCTCTGAACTCCGAAAGCGGTGGAAAGCGGAACGTCTCTTCGGCATCGGCGTCCCGAACGATCGGCCGAAACCTCCCCGGAGTGTCGACGAGCGGCGACTCCAGGCTCCGTGTGCGATTGAGCAGGACGCCCGGTGCGAGCCTGTTGAACGCCGGCAGTACGAGCACGTCGCTCCCCCGGTAGACGCCTTCGCCGTAGAGATGGCAGGGGCGGCGTTGGCCCTCGATTTCGATAGACGGGTGATCGTGGCCGATCACGTAGCGCTCGGCGTCGACGCTCGGTGCCTCGTGGCCGTGCAGGACGACGGTTCGGTCGTCGGCGAGGCGGTGTTCGTCGACCACGTCGCCCTCCCACACCGCGTCGAGCATCCTGTCGTGGTTTCCGGCGACCAGAATCGGGGACTTCCCGGCGTCCTCGACGGTTTCGACGAGCGCCGCGAGCGTCGCTTTCGCCCCCTCCGGAACGCTGTCGAATTCGTGCAGGATATCGCCGGCGAACACGACGGTTCCGGGGGCGAACCGATCGAGAAGAGAGGACAGGCGCTCGGTCAGATCCTGGCGCTCGCCAAGCGGCAGTTCGACGTTCGAGGCGGCGTCGCGACCGATGTGGACGTCCGCGAGAATCAATGCATCAGCGTCGGGCAGGTATACCGAACGGCGGCCGACCCGTAGCTTACTCGTCGCCGCCATCGGTGCGAACCGTGTCTACCCCGAGTTCGGCCCGGAGGTCGTACTCGTCGCCGGTCAGGACGAAGAGGAGTTCGTCGAGCACGTCGAACAGCTCCGGCAGGACGCGCACCACGAGCAGCGTGATGCCGACCAGCGCGACGATCGAGAGCGTCTGCGAGATCATGTGGTGGGAGACGAAAAACGAGGTTCGCATGCTCTCGCCGGCGAACAGCACGGTGATCGATTCGAGGATCGGGTAGTCAAACCAGCCAAGCGGGGAGGCGAGTCCGACGAAGACGTTCCGGGCGAGGTTGAGGATCCAGATGACGCCGACGGCCAGCGCGAACGCCTTGACTTTCCGGGCCAGTGGTGCGCGCACCGAGGCGATCAGGCCGCCGAAGATCGAGATGCTTCCGATCCCGGTACATGCGAGGACGATGTACGTCGAGTAGCCCTCGAACGCGAAGCGGCTTACGAGGCCGTTAGAGCCCTCTTCGAGCCCCGGCGAGTAGCCGAGGAGTTCCATTCCCATATGCGACTGGATCGCAACCGTCTCGATGAGCCAGATCCGGAGCGGATCGATCGTCGTAAACGGAAGGTAGATCAGGCCCATCAGCCCGACTGCCCGGGTCAGCGTCAACAGCGAGTCGCGGCCGCCGTAGAGCAGGTAACCGGCGTAGACGCTCAGTGGCAGGCCGGCGATACTGAGGATCGTTTCGAGGGGGCTCTGGGCCTCGTAGTAGAAATGCGGAACCATTGTGAGCCAGAACACGCCGAACAGTACCCACGCACCGCTACCGACGTACCGGGCCTGCTTCCGGTTCCCGGCGACGTCGAGCACGGCCGTCAGGAGGAAGGCACCGATGGCGACCCAGACGAAGTGGTCCGTCGGATCGAAGGAGACGATCCCATCGACCACGAGCGGCATACTCGAAGCTACAGTCACTGAGGACTGGTAATCCCTGATTAAATATAGGCTTATCGGGATCTGACGGCGCTCGCACACGACCGGCATTGACCTACACTCACAGTGACGACGCGCACGGCGACACCGTGGTGTTTTTTTACGGCTGCGCGGCTACTGTGGGGATATGTCCGACGTCCTCGAGAACAAACGATCCGCGACTCGCTTTCGTATCCTCGTCGAAATCGCGGATCGACAACCTGCTGTGAGCCAGGGCGAGATTGCGGATGCCGTCGGCGTCACGAGTCAGGCGGTAAGCGAGTACATCCGGGAACTGGTCGACGACGGCCTCGTCGAGAAGGAGGGCCGGTCGCGCTATCGGGTCACGAAGGAGGGCGTCGACTGGCTACTCTCCGAAGCGACCGACGTCCGCCGGTTCGCCGACCACGTCACCGAGGACATCCTCGGGAGCGTGCAAGAAGAGGCCGCCATCGCCGCCGATACGATCGAAGAGGGCGAACGCGTCACACTCACCGTCGAGGACGGCCTGTTGCACGCGACTCCCGGCGAGACGGGACCCGCGACCGGCGTCGCGACGACCGACGCGGAGGGAGGCGAAGACGTCGGCGTCACCGGCTTCGAGGGGATCATCGATCTCGACCCCGGCGATGTCACGGTACTCCAGATCCCGCCGGTACGGTCGGGCGGCAGTCGGGCCGTCGACAGCGACGTTCTCGACGCGCGCTGTAGCGAGGTCGATATCGTCGCGGCCGCCGGTGTCGAGGCCGTCGTTGCTCTTCGGTCGGCCAGCGTGGACATCGATACCCAGTTCGCCGCCGGCGAGGTGGCCGTGGACGCGGCAGGTAGAGGGCTGGACGTGCTCGTGGTGTCGACGACCGACAACGTTGGGCGCGTGACCGACGCGCTCCGGGACGAGGAGATCGCGTACGAAGTCGCAGACCTCTAGGTCGGCGCGCTCGATCAATTCGCGTGTTCTTTTGCGGCGTCGTAGGCGTCCTGAACCTGCTTGAACTCCGCGTGGTCCCCGCCGTGGTCGGGGTGGACGTCGATGACTCGATTCCGGTAGGCGCGTTCGATCTCGGCGAGGTCGGCGTCGGTTGAGAGGCCGAGTTCGGCGTACGCGCTCGTCGGCACGCCCTCGGAGCGATCGATGGTCACCGTCGGCGTCTCGAACGGGAGGCGGCCGCCAAGCGCGATACCGGGGAGTTCGTGTTCGACCAGTACGGGTTCAGTGTCACTCGATCGTAGCGTGAAGTAGACGCGGGGATCGAACGTCACCGCGACGTCGCGTTGTGGAAGATAGAACTCGGTTGTCTGGCTTTCGATGGTACGTCCTTCCTCGTATCGTTCGCCGATGGCGTCGAAATAGTGTCTGATCTCGGCGCGTCGTTGTGCCATCCCGTCGCCCGCTCCGTCCGCTCTCCGCTCGCGCTGGCTGCTCGATGGCGGAGCGAACCGGTGGCCGATAAAGAAGATTCCGGCGACGATAGCCGAGAAGACACCGGCCAGAGTGATACCGCCGATGAGCCAGTCGGGGAGCGCAGCGAGTGTTTGCCAGAGCACACCTCATGATTACCGCTGGATGCTAATGAAGGTCTCGGGGACGGATCGAATCACAGATCTGAGATGCAGGGCGGAGCGCGGTGACTCGCAAGCGATCTCGTTTCGGATGGCTACGTCAGTAGCGCCAGCGTCTGTATTACAACGCGGGCTCCGATCTAGTGGTCACAACACTCAATTAGCTTCCCACGAAGATATAGTAGCGACTGTGAACCGTCGAACACTACTCGTCTCCGTCGGAGCCGTTTTTGCCGGTACGGCTGGCTGTACCGATCTCGAGTCCTCGCTCGACGACGCGGGGGATCGGTTGGGCGAAGACTCCGGCCCGGACCGCCCCTGGGCGGAGCTACCGGTTACCGTCTCTCTCGACGACCGGACCGGCGGCGGTCGGCAAGGGTTCGAGGCCCTCCTCGTCGAGGGGATGGAGTACTGGGAGGAACGGAGCGAGGAGTTCGTCGGCTACGAGATGGAGTACGCTTTCGAACCCGAACGGGACGACGCGGACGTTGTCATCGAGTTAGTCGAGAACGTCCAGACCTGCTCGGTCGATGGCCACAACCGTGAAGCGGTCGGCTGTGCCCCGGTAATCGTCGGCGACGCGCCCGATACTGCGACGGTCGAGATCAAGGACGGCTTTTCGGACGAACTAACCCTCACTACGATCAAACACGAGTTCGGCCATACGCTCGGCCTCGGCCACGACGACGAACCGGTCGAAATCATGTCCGACGACCCCGGCGACCGGATCCCCGACTACGACATCCGGGTCGACATCCACGAGCGCTATCGCGAGACAGTCGAGCAGATCAACGAGGGGACCGATCGGTACCAACAGGGGACCGAACTGCTCCGCGAGCAGGAGTGGGCCGAAGCGGTCGGGCCGTTCGAGGACGCCAGCGAACACTACAACACCGCCAGCGACGCGCTAACCGAGATGCGGGAGGATGCCGAATCTATCGACGCCCACCGGGCCGTAGCGCTACTCGGCGAAACGGAGAGCTTCGCCAACCTGTACGCCGACGCCGCCGAATCATACGCGCTGATGGCGGCGGCGCGGGCCGACGGGAACTTCGCCGAGGCACGCGGACACCAGAAAGACGCAGACGAATCCGTCCAAGCAGCACAGGAAAACGAATTCGAGGGCGGGTACTCGCTCGCCGAGGCACTCGGCCTGAAGTAGCATCGGTCGCCACGTTCCGCAACCATTGTAACTCAGGCACGCGGAGACATTGCCATGACGACTTCGAGCGCCCCCGGGAAGGTCTACCTGTTCGGGGAACACGCCGTGGTGTACGGCGAACCCGCGGTGCCGTGTGCAATAGAGCGCCGTGCGTGGGTGACGGTCGAACAGCGCGAGGACAGCCGTCTGCGCGTCCACGCCGACGATCTGAGCCTGAACGGCTTCACCGTCGAGTACAGCGGCGCGACCGGCGAGACGCCCGACGTGGACGTCGCCGAGTCGCTGATCCAGGCCGCCATGGGCTACGTCGACGCCGCCGTCAGGCAGGCGAGAGACGCCGCGGACGCCCCCGAAGCCGGCTTCGACATCACTATCGAGAGCGACATCCCGCTCGGAGCGGGGCTCGGTTCCTCGGCCGCGGTGACCGTCGCCGGCATCGACGCGGCGACGCGCGAACTCGGCGTCACCCTCGATCCCGAGGAGATCGCCGACCGCGCGTTCCAGGCCGAGTACGAAGTGCAGGACGGACAGGCCTCCCGCGCCGACACCTTCTGCTCGGCGATGGGCGGTGCGGTCCGCGTCGAGGGCGACGACTGTCGGGCCGTCGACGCGCCCGAACTCCCCATCATCGTCGGCTTCGACGGCGGTGCGGGCGACACCGGCGAACTCGTTGCCGGCGTCAGGGAACTCCGAGACGCGTACGGCTTCGCCGCCGACACGGTCGAGGCCATCGGCGATGTGGTTCGCGAGGGCGAGCGCGCACTCGCAGACGGCGACGTCGAACGCCTCGGCGAACTGATGGACTTCAATCACGGACTGCTCGAAGCGCTGGGCGTCTCCTCCAGATCACTCGATAACATGGTGTGGGCCGCCCGCGACGCCGGCGCGTACGGCGCAAAGCTCACCGGTGCGGGCGGCGGGGGCTGTATCGTCGCGCTCGACGACAGCGAAGAGACCGAGACGGCGCTTCGGTTTACACCCGGCTGCGAGGAGACGTTCAGAGCGGGTCTCGACCGCGAGGGCGTTCGCGTGGAGGAGCGATGACGGTCGTCCTGAAACTCGGTGGGAGCGTCGTCACCGAGAAAGACCGCGAAGAGACCGTCGACGGCGAGTCGCTCGACGCCGCGGCGGCCGCGGTGGGCGACGCGCTCGATGGGCTGGACGGCCTGATCGTCGTTCACGGCGGCGGAAGCTTCGGCCATCCCAACGCCGCGGCCTACGACGTCTCGACGACACAGGGTACGCATGACCCCGACGGCGTGCTGGCGATCCACGGCGCGATGAAGACGCTCAACACGTTCGTCCTCAGACGGCTTCGCGAGCACGACGTCCCCGCCGTCCCCGTCCACCCGCTCTCGGCGGCGAGCAGGGACGGCGACGGGGAACTGACCCTGCCCACGGAGCAGGTCCGGATCCTGCTCGACGAGGGCTTCGTCCCCGTGCTCCACGGCGATGTCATCGCTCACGAAGGCGAGGGCGTCACCGTCGTCAGCGGCGACGAACTGATCGTCGAACTGGCACAGGGCGTCGATGCCGACCGGGTCGGGCTCTGTTCTGCTGTGCCGGGCGTTCTCGACGCGGAAGACGAGGTCATCCCGCGAATCGACGGGTACGACCATGTCGCGGACGTACTCGGCGAGAGCGACGCGACGGACGTGACCGGGGGGATGGCCGGGAAAGTGCGGGCGCTACTCGAACTGGACGTCGAGGCGTCCATCTTCGACCTCGACGCTGTCGGGCCGTTCCTCGCAGGCGAGCGCGTCGGGACGACCATCGAGTAGTCCGTTTGCAGCGTTTTCGATACCTGCTCAGTCTTCCTCCAGATCTTTCACCACAGTCGCAGGGTTCCCCTGTACGACGACATCGTCGGGGACGTCCTCGGTAACGACGGCACCAGATCCGATCACGACGCCGTCGCCGACCGTCACACCGGGGTTGATTACCGCCTGCCCGCCGATCCAGACGTCGTCGCCGATCGTCACCGGCTTGCCATACTCCAGACCCTGCGATCGTTCGTCGGCGTCGATCGGATGGGTCGCAGTGTAGATGTGAACGCTCGGTCCGAGCATGCAGTCGTCGCCGATCTCCACAGGGCAGACGTCCAGGATGACACAGTTGACGTTCGCGAAGAAGTCGTCGCCGACGGTGATATTAAAGCCGTAGTCACATCGGAAGTCGGGTTCGACGTACGGGTTCTCTCCGACCGATCCGAACAGGTCGGCCAGCAGTTCCTGTCGTTGCTCCTCGTCGTCTATCGGGGCATCGTTGTACTGCCGGGTGAGTCGACGGGCACGGTCGTGTGCGGCGTCGAGTTCGGGATCGCCCGGATCGTATAGCTCTCCAGTAATCATCTTCTCCTTCTCGCTGGTCATGGCTGGGGTTCGCTCGGCCAGCGAGAAAATCGTTCCCGTCTCGTCCCGACTACTGCAGATACCGTTTGGGGACGTGCTCTTCGACCGGCCCGGGGACCTTCGAGAAGACCGTCGGTGCAAGGTCCGCCAACCACTTCCGCAAGAGAACGTAGACGAGCGAGATGGAGAGCAGGGCGGCAACGAGGGGGATCGCTGGACCGTCCAGCCATGTGATTGATAGGAGCGCGAACCCACTCGCGAGCACCAGGTCTTCGGGTGCGCCGTCGTAGCGGATCAGCCGACGCGGCGCGAGCCAGCGGCCGTTGTAGTGGTCGTAGACCGCTCTGGTCGATCTCCCTTCCCACGGCCGGAGTTCGAGTCCCCCACCGAAGACGTCCATCAGACAGTGGGCGGCAGCAGCGGCGACGCCGACGGCCAGCGCGACCGTCAGGGCGGTCGGGACGAAGAGAGCGACTGCTGCGGCGGGTACGGCCAGCATCGAGTAATACACTGGAAAGTGCAGCGTCTGGCGATGGCCTGCGTACATGTCGAAGTCCGGAACGGCCCCGCCGAGTGCCCCGGCGACGAGGGCCGCCGGTGCGAGTTCGGGAGCCACGGCCACGACCGGGAGCGCGAGTGCAAGCCCTGCCAGCACGTGGGTGGAGAGCATCATCGTGTATCACCGAACGTCTCTCAGGAATATATGCTTGCTGTGCGGAACTCTATCACCCGGAGCAGTCCCGAATCGTCTGTACGTCCCCCCATTTCAGTCGCGGCCAAGCCGCGCCTTTTTAGTACAGGGACTCGTAGACAGGAGTATCACGACCCGCGGGTAGTAGTGTCCGTCGCCGTGACTGACACTGCGGGCGGGTGCGCGGCCGACGTGCTGTAAGACGCCGGGGTCACGTTCCCGTTGCTCGCGGGCCTTTCAGTGAGCTGATGCGCCACGTTTGTGGCTTTGAATGCTCGGACCAACTATGGAAATCGAAATCGCAACAATCGGCGGCTACGAAGCGGTTGGACGGCAGATGACTGCCGTCCGCGCAGGCGATGACGTGGTAATCTTCGACATGGGACTGAACCTGTCCCAGGTGCTGATCCACGACAACGTCGAAACCGAACGGATGCACAGTCTCGACCTGATCGACATGGGAGCGATCCCGGACGACCGGGTCATGAGCGAACTCGAAGGCGACGTCAAGGCCATCGTCCCGACCCACGGTCACCTCGACCACATCGGCGCGATCAGCAAACTCGCCCACCGGTACGACGCACCGGTCGTCGCGAGCCCCTACACGATCGAACTGACGAAACAGCAGATCGAGAGCGAACAGAAGTTCGGCGTCGAGAACGATCTGGTGAAAATGAACGCTGGCGAGACGATGAGCATCGGCGACTCCGGCAACGTCGAACTCGAGTTCGTCAACGTCACACACTCGATCATCGACGCGATCAACCCGGTCATTCACACGCCCGAAGGCTCGATCGTCTACGGCCTCGACAAGCGGATGGACCACGATCCGGTTATCGGCGACCCGATCGATATGAAGCGGTTCCGTGAGATCGGCCGCGAGGGAGAGGGTGTTCTCTGTTACATCGAGGACTGTACGAACGCGAACAAGCAGGGCCGTACGCCCAGCGAGTCCGTCGCCCGGAGCCACCTCGAAGACACCCTCCACAGCATGGAGGACTACGACGGTGGAATCGTCGCGACGACGTTCTCCAGTCACATCTCGCGGGTCTCCAGCCTCGTCGAGTTCGCCAAGGACATCGGCCGACAGCCAGTGCTGCTCGGTCGCTCGATGGAGAAGTACTCGGGGACGGCAGAACGCCTGGACTTCGTCGACTTCCCGGACGATCTGGGAATGTTCGGCCACCGAAAGAGCGTCGATCGGACGTTCAAGCGGATCATGAACGAGGGCAAAGAGAACTTCCTGCCCGTCGTCACCGGCCACCAGGGCGAGCCGCGCGCGATGCTCACCCGGATGGGTCGCGGTGAGACGCCGTACGACATTCAGGACGGCGACAAGGTGATCTTTTCCGCCCGCGTCATTCCGGAGCCGACCAACGAGGGTCAGCGCTACCAGTCCGAAAAACTGCTCGGCATGCAGGGTGCACGGATCTACAGCGATATCCACGTCTCTGGCCACCTCCGTCAGGAAGGCCACTACGAGATGCTCGACGCACTGCAGCCCCAGCACGTCATTCCGGCTCACCAGGACATGAAAGGATACTCGGGCTACGTCGATCTCGCGGGCAGTCAGGGCTACAAACTCGGCCGCGACCTCCACGTCACCCGCAACGGCAACCGCTTCCAGCTCGTCGACTGATATGACTGATACCGAGGCCCGCGAAGAGCGCGTGTTGGAGGCGGTTCACGAGCGACGCGAACTCGTCAACGACGCGATTCCAGAGGAGTTGCCGATTGTAGAGCCAAAACGGCTCTACGAGGCCTCGCGCTATCTACTGGACGCCGGCGGAAAGCGACTCCGCCCGACGGTCTCGCTACTCGTCGCCGAGGCGCTCGCCGCGACAGAGCCGCTTCCGGGCGACTATCGCTCGTTCCCGACGCTCGTCGATGGCAAAGAGATCGATATGATGGCGGCGGCGGTGAGCGTAGAAGTCATCCAGTCGTTCACGCTCATCCACGACGATATCATGGACGACGACGATCTGCGCCGCGGCGTCCCGGCGGTCCACGAGGCGTACGATCTGGAGACGGCGATTCTCGCCGGCGACACGCTGTACTCGAAGGCCTTCGAGATCATGCTCGATACGAACGCGCCGGCGGAGCGGACCGTCCGCGCGCTCGACGTCCTCGCGTCGACGTGTACGCACATCTGCGAGGGACAGGCCCTCGACGTGGCGTTCGAGACGCGAGACGACGTCTTGCCCGACGAGTATCTCGACATGGTCGAACAGAAGACGGCAGTGCTGTACGGGGCCTCGGCCTGTCTCCCGGCCATCCTGATGGGTGCCGACGACGAAACCGTCGACGCGCTCTACGGCTACGGGATCGACATCGGTCGCGGCTTCCAGATTCAGGACGACGTGCTGGATCTGACTGTCCCGAGCGAGACCCTCGGCAAGCAGCGCGGCAGCGACCTCGTCGAGAACAAGCAGACGCTCCTGACCCTGCACGCCAGGGAACACGGCGTCGACGTCGAGTCGCTCGTGGAGACCGACTCGGTCGAAGCGGTTACGGAAGCCGAAATCGACGAGGCAGTGGCCCGGCTTCAGGAAGCCGGCAGCATCGACTATGCCCGCCAGACAGCGGCGGAACTCGTCGAATCGGGAAAATCCCGGCTCGAAGTCCTTCCGGAGAACGAGTCCCGGGACCTGCTCGAATCGCTTGCCGACTACCTGATCGAACGCGGCTACTGAGTCGCCGTTCGTCTTTCGTTCTTCTCGGACCACCCGTCCGTGCGAGCTTCAGATCGCAATAGCCGTACCGCAGGCCATATGTCGATACTACCTCAAGAGAGCATAATGGATCGACGAACGGTTCTGAAGACCGCAGGTGGGATCGTCGCGACGAGCGCGCTGTCCGGGTGTCTCGGCGGCGAGGACGCGCCCGGAGACGCGAGCGTCTGGCACGAACTCTCCGATCCACTCGCAGAGGCGCTCACGACGAGCGTCGACGCGTACGAGGCAGAAACCGATGCCCAGATCAGCGTTCAGGAGCAGTCCGCCCTGGTGAGCCAACTCTCGACGGCGGTGGACGGCGGGTCGGCCCCGGAGCTGTATATCAAAACGCACGACCACGTCGGTACCCACGACGACCGTGGCTTCCTGTTCGACGGGAGCGACTATCTCGACGTCGATGTCGACGAGACGTTCGGCGAACTGGCCGCCCAGTCGGTGCGGACCCCCGACAGCGGGGAGACGATCGGACTACCCCGCTCGGCAGAAGTGCCGACACTACTGTACAACGAGGCACATCTCGATAGCCCGCCCGAGACGTTCGACGAACTGATCTCCGACGCCCAGGCGTTTCACGCCCCTGGCGACGACCAGTACGGCTTCACCTGTCCCGGGCGAGCATACTTCATCAGCGCGTGGCTCCTCGCGTTCGGCGGCTTCGTCTCTCGACTGGACGACGAAGGCTCGCCCGAACTCGGGATCGAAAATCAGGAGTTCCGCGACGGGATGGCGCTGTACCGCGACGAACTGTCCGACCTCCAACCGACGGAACTGGCATACGACGAGCAGGCCGACACCTTCGCGACGGGGGACGCGCTGTTCCACATCAACGGTCCGTGGGCGGTAAACGACCTGCGCGAGGCCGACGTCGAACTGGGCGTCGCGGCGCTCCCGGAGCTGTCCGACGGGGAGTTGACGCCGTACGCCAACGTCTCGTTGTTGTACTTCACCACGAGCATGACCAACGACGAGGAGGACGCACGGCGTGACGCGGCAATCGATTTCGCGGAGTGGTACGCAACCAACGACGACGTCGCCGAACGGATGGCCGAAGATCACTCGCGTATCCCGGTGCAGGACGACATCGATCCCGCGACACTCTCCGATGACGTCGTGGCCTTCGCCGAGACGTTCGGACAGGCACGTCTTCAGCCTGCCCACCAGTCGATGGATGCAGTCTGGGGGCCACTCGACGAGGCTATCGTGGATGTACTCGACGAGGGTGCGGAGATCGCGGATCGGTTCGCGGACGCGGCTGAAGAGATCCGCGACGAGTGGAACTGATCGGCACGGCTTTTATTTTGGCAGTTCCTGCAACAGCACTGTTGCCGTCCCGTCGACCGCGACTGTCCCTTCCTCACCGTACACCCGGGTCGCCAGCCGATACCTGTTCTCGCCGATCTCTTCGACGAACTCGCACATCGCCGTGACCGTCTCGCCGACGGGGATCGCCTCGCGAAAACTGACGTCCTGTGAGAGATAGATCGTCAGTCCGGGGATGCGAGCGAGCGCCGAACTGATCAACCCGAGGGTGAGTACGCCGTGGATGATCGGTTGGCCGAACTGCGTATCGGCGGCGAACGATTCGTCGAGATGTAGTCGGTTCGTGTCCCCGCTGGCCTGCGCGAACGCTCGCACGTCCGCCTGGTCGATACGTTTCGTGAATCGGACCGTGTCTCCGATGCTGATCGTCTCTTCGTCCGCACCATCGACGTATTCGAGTTCCCAGTCTTCGTCTTCGTAGGTTACCCCGAGGTGTGAGTCGAGATCGTGAGTTTCCTCGGGCATCCCCAGTACGAGCCTCGGGACGTAGTTCGAGACCGATTCCGTCGTGACGATACCGATAATTCCGTCCTCGGTGACGGCGAGACGTTTGATCCCCTTCCGGTCCATCGTTCGAGCGACGGTTTCGATCGGTGCGTCGGCCCGGATCGTTTCCAGCGGCGACGACATGATATCGGCGGCCGTCATTTGATCGGTGTCGGTCCCGGTCGCCAGCACGTCGACGATATCCGTCTGCGTGATGATCCCCTGTGGCTCCTCACCGACGAGCACAGCACCGACAGAGCCATCCCGTAGCGTCCGCGCGACTTTCTGTGCGGATTCGCCAGGGTCGACGATATCCACGGTCTCCGTCATGGCGTCCTCGGCCCTGATCTGTATGATCATATGCGAACTACATCGGATCGGAGCAAGTATCTAGGCGCAAACGGGGCTACGTGCCGGTCGAGCGCGATGGATCGTTACTCCTTAGCCTACTCGTTCTGGGATGCAGTTGCAGCGCTGATGAGCGATTGTTTGGTTCCAGTGCACCGGTCCGCCAGTGGAGTCACGTCCGATAGCCATACTATATGGACCATCCTATCAAAATAAATAATATATATTTAAAATTATTGTATCTGAGATAGGTATTGGTCTGAACGGCCAGCCTCTGAAGACGGTGGATAGGCTTACAACTCCCGTCGAGGCGAATACCACCGAGAAATCAAGTGGATAAGACCGGAAAAGATGGACTATGGCAGTATTTCGGCACCTATGACGGTACAGCGAAAATACTCTACAAATGTATATATCTGTCTGTAGCTTAGACCCGCTAAAAAACCGATAACGGTATCTTCGGGGCGATATCAATGCAGCGCACGTGGAGCTCTTGTTGATCCTTGACAGATTCAGGGGCCGCATCGGAGCAAGCCACAACCGCCACACTACATAATACTATTTTTATTATGCTTCGGACTATATACCATATATAAGATATATTTATCTGACGCTACGCTGACGGCTCGGTCGCCTCGATTAGCCGTTCGCTCGGGATCATCTACATCCACCAGTGACCGATTACGCCGACGAAGAGATCGTCGCGTATCACGTCACGGATCCGATCGGGTTCGGGTTCAGTCTCATCGAAGTACTGCGTCCGCGGTTCGAAGAGGGTCCCCCTCCGGGGATCCGTCTCGCCCGAGTACTGGCGCGAGTGGCGAGAGGAGGCCGAGGATGTCAGGTACAGCAGTAGCCGTCTTCCGCTTGCTGCACCAATCCTCTGGACGTGAGCGTATCGAGAACGGTAAACAGTGTCAGTTTCGGGATATCGAGCGTCCGGTGCAGTTCACTCACCGCTGCCTCGTCGGTGGCGGTGAGGTATAGATACACCAACTTTGCATCGGCCGAGTCCAGTTCGTTCGGCAGCGAAATCCTCGTTTCGGCACTGGAGTTCATGCACTAGTCTACCCGGTTGCCTCGGTCTTCGTTATATTACTGATACCGCAGGACGCTGTAAGGGGAGAAACGATCGTACCGGCGAACAAGTGTAGCTTTCCGAGGGGTACCAGTTGCACCCCTGAGGTGGTCTGTATCGGAAGTTCAGGGTTCGCACGAGAGTAAGTGAGGTAGTAGTGATAGATCTGTATTGACAGCCGTACTGTTGTAATATTCGAGTGAATGCTAGAAAGCCAAAACGAATGTTAACCTTAGTGAGAAGTATACTAGTCTTACTGAGAGCGCTTTCGGCACCTCCCGATTGGGCGGTCTACTGTACTGGCATACGTGTTACAGAACTGAACGTATTTATTGCTGTCAGTCGACTATCTATCACCTCATGTACACAGACTCCTCGTGGCAACGGATGGGAGCAGTTCGGCAGAGCGGGCAGTCGATCAGGCTCTAGACCTGGCGAAAACGTTCGGTGCTGAGCTATACTGTATCTCCGTTATCGATACCCGCCGGTACGGCGATTCGATGCTCTCTGACTCGGAACAGGTCCTCGGCGAACTCGAGGAGTTTGCCGATGAGATCGACTTCCTGCCTCGACAGTTATGTACACTCAGTTCGAACGTACGCGTATGAGGTGTCTCGTCGCCGTCGATGGCTCTTCCGAGTCAGAAACAGCGCTCGCGTTCGCGACCGATATCGCGGATGCGACGGACGGAGCGATTACGGCGGTTCACGCGGTCGACCCCGCCGTCTACGAGGAGGGCGGGACCGAACCGATATCGTCGCTCTCTGATGCGGACCAGCGACTGATCATCGAGAGCGTCGAAGAGGCCGAACAGCGGGGACTGGACCTGCTCGACGAGGCTGCCGCGTTCGCTGACGAACTGGGCCACAGCGTGGAAACCGAACTGCTCTACGGCGATCCGGTCGCGGAGATCTCCGGCTACGCCGAGAGCCAGGAGTTCGACATCGTCTTCGTCGGCCACCACGGTCTCTCCCAGCGGACCGAGCGCGTTCTCGGTAGCGTTGCGAAGTCACTCGTCGAGCGCGCGACCGTTCCGGTCACAGTCGTCCGCTGACTGCGTCGCGTGGACGTGACGGTTCGTCGTCAGTTAGCTCTCTAACAGCCACCCAAACCGCCTGTCCCAGAACTCCTTATCCGGGGGCTTTTTGCTCCGACCGTGCGTCTTCTTATCACGGATCTGGCGCTCGATGATGTCTCTGGCCTCGTTGAACGCATGACTCGCTCCGTATCCCTCGCCGGAGGCGATATAGAGCCCCTGGTCGGTATGAAGCCGAACGCGGGCGAGCAGTAGCGGGACGCCGCGTAGCCGCTCGTCGTGCTTCTGAAAGTGGACCTTGGCGTCGAGGACGTTCATGCCGTGGTCCCGATCGTCGAACTTGTCGATCATCGCGACGATATCGTCGTAACTCAGGTCATCGACCATCTCGATGCCGTAGATCTGGACGCTGCGGTTCCCGCCAGCTTCCCACGTCAGCGCGTCGAGGGCGTCCGTTTTCGTAACGATCCCGTGTGGCGACCCGTCCTCGGTAACGACCAGCGATGACGCACCGGCTTCGAACATGTCTGCGACCGCCTCGTCGAGGGTCGCGCTCGGGTGAATCCTCTGGACGGGTGCGGTCATGACGTCGCGGATCGGCAGATCCAGCATCCGATCGCTCTCCCCCTCGCGTGCGCCGTAGCCGCCGCGTCGCGACCGCGCCGTACTCGAGGAGATCTCACCGCCGAACGGATCGGTTCCGCCGGCATCACCGCCCTGACTCTGCACTTCGGCTCTGATCGTGAGATCCGTTATATCGTACAGGCTGAGGACACCGACCGCCGTGTCGTCCTCGACGACTGGGAGATGGGTGATCCGGTTCTCCCGGAACGTGTTGATCGCGTCACCGAGCGTCGAGTCCGGATCGAGCGTGACGAGATCGGAGGAGTGAGCCTCCGCGACGGTCGCCGCATCGAGGAACGGCTCGACTTTCCGGAGGATGTCGTCGACCGTGACGACGCCGATCAGCTCTCGCCCATCGAATACGGGCAGGATCCGTGCATCGGTGTCGATCATTAGCTGTGCGACTTCGCGGATGTCCTCGTCCGGCGCGAGTCGGGGGACGTGCCAGACCAGCGAGCCAAGCTTTTCGTTCGGCTGATGATGCGACGAGGCGAGTTGTTTTCTGGTTACGACGCCCTCGAACTCGTCGCCATGGACGAGGACGCCCTTGACGTCGGAATCCTCGAACGTTCCGACCAGTTTCGAGACTGACGCTTCCGGATCCAGTTCGACGTACTCCGTCGAGACGATGTCGGCTATATTCATCTGGAATCGATATTTTACTACTAGTGATTATATTTCGCTACTCTCGTCGTCGCTTCCACAGATACAGTTCGATAGCTGTTCACAAGTATTCGATGGTTACTCGCGATACGGCGGGTGGTGGGCCACCCGCGCGTACTCACGGCGATCAGGTTTCGAGATAGCTCATTGCCTCCTCGTCCGAGACCTGATCGAAGCGCTCGTAGAACTGTCCGACGCTTCGGAAGCCACTCGGTGTCCGAAGACAGACCAGTTCGTTCTCCTCTTCTAGCTCTTCGATCGTCCCCGGCGGCCCAACCGGCACTGCCAGTACGATACGGTCCGCGTCGCTGGCGTCGAGACGCTTGAGGCAGGCCCGAACGGTCGATCCCGTCGCGACGCCGTCGTCGACAATGACGACGGTTTTGTCGGTCAGGTCCGGAGCGGATCGGTCCCCCCGATACCGCTCGGCTTTCCGGCGCGCGTTCTCCGCTTCCTCCCTGCGCTGTTGCTCGAAGTACTCTTCGTCGGCACCAGTCCCACGGAAGGCCTCTTCGTTTCGCCAGACGCTCCCGTCGCTTGCGACCGCGCCGATTGCGTACTCCGGATTGCCCGGAGCACCGATCTTCTTCGCGACGACGATATCCAGCGGTGCATCGAGAGCATCGGCGACTGCCCGTCCCAGTGGAAGCCCCCCTCTCGGAATCGCGAGCACGATGTCGGCGTCGATATCTCGCTCCCGGAGCGCATCCGCGAGTTGTTCTCCCGCGTCTGTCCGGTCTTCGAATCGCTGAGGTGGCACCATCGTTTGCAGATACCTCGGGAATTCGCATAATACACGGGTGTCTGAGCGGCGGTCGTGCCTGCCAACACCCCCGTCGGTAAATATCCGACTTGCAGTATCACTAGGTATGACACAGTCCGACGAACAGCTAGTCTCGATACCGGTCGACGGCGTCGAACTGGAAGGAATGCTCGAAGTGCCGGTTGATGCGTCGGGGGTAGTCGTCTTCGCACACGGAAGCGGCTCAAGCCGAAAGAGCCCACGCAACAACTTCGTCGCGAACACGATCCGGGATCGAGGTCTCGGAACGCTGTTGTTCGATCTGCTCACCGAGGAGGAAGACCAGGTGCGTGAGAACCGCTTCGATATCGAACTGTTGACGGACCGTCTCATAGCGGCGACCGACTGGCTGTGGGAGCGGGACGGAACCCGCGACACGAACGTCGGATACTTCGGCTCGAGTACGGGCGCTGCGTCCGCACTTCGGGCCACGGTCCGACGGGGAAACGATGTCGATGCCGTCGTCTCGCGCGGTGGTCGGGTCGATCTAGCCTCGGAAGTACTCGAGGATGTCGACGTCCCGACGCTGTTCATCGTCGGTGGTGCCGATACTCAGGTGCTCGAACTCAACCGAGATGCGCTGGAACAGCTCACCTGCCGGAACGAGTTACACATCGTCGATGGGGCGGGCCACCTGTTCGAGGAAGAGCACGAACTGGAGGAAGTGGCCGACGTGGCGGCTGACTGGTTCGTCGACACGCTGGACTGATTCCCGAGAGCGAACGCAACAGCTATCCGAAGACAGCGCCCCGAACACAGTGTGCGATACGACTCAGTCCACGTCGATGATGTCGTGTTGTTCGAAGTACAGCCGGAGTTTTCGAATCGAGGTGACGACCGCGTCACAGTGAGACTCGACGACTGGATCCGATTTAAACCCCGCCCCGACCTGCTCCCTCGGCATCCCCTCTAGCAGCGAAACCCGTTGGCGAAACGTCTGCTCGAACGAGCCGTCACCCGGACTCGCCTGCTCCGCAGGCTCCGCCATCTCGCCGGCTACGTCGTGCTCCCTGCCCAGCGTGGTATCGGATCGAGTGAGCGTCCCATCGAAGCCGAAGACGACCAGAGACATATGCGTCAATTCGCTCGCTGATAGTATAATACCGCCACGTCGAACGGTTCGACCTGGTCGACAGTACGTCCTGCATCGGCCGGCACTGGCTGATTCCGCCGCTTACTGGAACATCCCTCGCTGGACCTGCTGTTGCTGGTCCTGTTGCTCCCCGGCCATCTGCTGGTACTGCTGTGCGACCTGTTGCATCCGCTCTCGGATCTCGTCAGCCTGTTCTTCGAGCTGTGTCGTCTCGATATCGAACTCGACGAGCGGCTCCAGTGCCGTCTCTATCACCGCCTTCGCCGCCTCGGGGTCCGGCAGAAACGGGTGGGACCGAACGATCAGGAGCGCTGCCGGGATATCCGCGTGGTAACACGCCTGTACCAGCGCACCCGTTATTCCGCCGACGAGTCCAGGGTCGTCCGGCACCGAGATTCCGGCTTCGATAAGTTCGTTTTTGAGCGCCTCGGTCGTCGCAACGCCGGTCACCTGACCGATCTGCTCTTCAGACTCCGCCGGGGCCCCTGCGAGGAATACCGCGCGACTGAACTCTTCGGCGAGTTCTTCGAGCACGCATCGTGAGAGTGGCTCGAACGACGGGGCCGGAAGCGCAATATCGCTTTCGAGAGTCAACACTGCCGGATCCGAGCCACCGTACACCCGAACGAGATCCTGAACCCGTCCGTTTTCGAAGGTCACGGCAGGGGGAAACTGGTTGGAGGTGATGTTCCCGACGTGATCGAGTCCGAGTTGTTCCGTGATCTGATCGACGGCGATCGCTGCGACGAGTCCGTGACCGGGTAATCCTTCGATAAGCGTCGGCGACGCTTCCGGCATCGCTGCTACCTCCTCGAACTCCGCGGCAGTAGTTTCGTTCGTCATACACGTACACGTTTCAACGTCATGACGTATGATCGTATGGATGAATCATGATGTCGCACATACGACCCGAATACGGCTACTGAGATATCGGTTGCGTTTACTGCCATCCGACGGCAAACGCATGTGCGAGACGCCTCACCCATCCAGCGAGAGGACGAGTTCCTCGCCCTCCCGCTCGAGGGTCGTTCCGAACTCCTCGGACAACGACTGCATCCGGTCGCGGCTCCACTGCGCTGGATCCGTATCCGCCGAATGCACCGCACAGTCGTCGATCTCGATCGGGACCAGACGGAGTTCCGTTAGCCGCCCGTCGGCCGTACTGGAGAGCTCGAACAGGAAACTTCGGTCGTTGCGGAGCCGGTCGTCGACCGCGTAATCGTCGACGAAATCGCCCGTATCGTACAGGATCGGCTTTCCGTCGTACACCTCGATCCCGTGGAAGACGTGGGCACTGTGGCCGTGGATCACGTCGACACCCTCGTCAACGAGCCACTGTCCGAATGTCCTGAACGACTCGGGGGGCTCCTCGACCATGTTCGGTCCCCAGTGGAGCGACGCGACCACGAGGTCGGGATCGTTCTGTCTGGCGCGGTCGAGCGCCTCCCGGACGGTTTCGCGTGTCTCGTCGTTCTCGACGTCTATCTCGATGAACGCCGTCCCCGGCGAGGTGTCGTCGGCAGCGTACTCCGGGACGTTGTCGGTAAAGGAGACGATGGCAACGGTGAGGTCGTCGACGGTGACGAACGCGGGGTCCAGCGCGTCGTCGAGCGTTCGTCCGGCACCAGCGTGAGCGATGTCGGCGTCGTCGAGTTCGTCGAGCGTGTCGCGGAGCGCTACCTTCCGGAAGTCCAGGACGTGATTGTTCGCAGGCGCACAGTAGTCGACTCCGGCGCTCTCGAGTGCGGGCACCGCCCAGTCCGGGTCCGCCCGGAAGTGAAACGGGCGGTAGGTTCGTTGCCACGGCTCCCCCCGCGTCGACAGACAGCACTCGAGATTGACGAACAGGGCATCCTCGGACTGCAGGCGCTCGTACATGCTCCCCCAGACAGCCTCAGGGGGACGCTTTTGCTGGCGCTCGTCGACCAGTCTGCCGAGCATCACGTCGCCGGTCAGGCCGATCTGTGATACCATCTATAGACACCTGTTCCGAGAAGATTACACTGATAGAGGGCCGGTCGAACGCGATCTGTCCTGCGGGTCGCGGTCCCGACGAGACTCATTGGCCCACATTCGGCCCGATCTGCTTGACGCGCCCACGGACGCCGGATTTGAGTTTGACGAGTATCCCCTCGGGATGGGTCCGTTCGTCGGAGAGGATGGCACCGACCTCTCCGATGATGCGGTCGCCGTTCTCCTGTTCGACCTCCACGGTCATGCCCGTCATGAGTTCGTTCCGGGTCGGAAGGTCTGTAGACATGTATGAATGTACGAGTCGGCCCATCATAGAGGGATGGTATGATCGGTAATCGAGAGTCGCTCCCTTCGTGTCATCACTACGGCAACGGGATTATCGACGCTCGACGAGCGCGTCCGCCTTGCTCCGCACGCGGACGGGTTCGAGTCGGTCGGCTAGCGTCTGCGCTTCGTCGAGTTTCGATGGCTGTTCGGCGTAGATCGTATACAGCGGGTCGTCCTCGTCGACGGCCTCGCTGACCGATCGATGGATGACCAGTCCTGCCCGACTGTCACGCGGCGCACCAGCGCGTCGCGCGAGATCGCAGAGCTGTCGGTTGTCGATACGCGTCGTGAACCCGGATCGCTCCGACCTGATAATCGTCGATTCAGTGCCGGGACTGAGGACCTCCGACGTGATCCCGGGATCGCCGTTCTGGGCCGCGAGGATCCGACGGAACCGCTCCAGTGCGCGGCCTGATTCGAGGATGTCGGTCGCCGAGGCGTCGACGCCACAGTGATCGAGCAGCATCTCCGCGAGGCGAAGCGATTTCACTCGGAGCGACTCCGGACCCTCCCCTTCCAGAACTGCGAGGACATCCCTGGCTTCGAGGACGGGCCCGACGCCACGGCCGATCGGATCAGTCCCATGGGTGATCGCACAGGCGACGTCCATGTTCAGATGTGCACCGACCCGTTTAAAATCGTCCGCGAGTTCCCGCGATTCGGCGAGGCTCTCCACTTTCGCACCTTCCCCGTAGGGGATATCGATCACGACGTGTGTCGAGCCTGCACTGCGCTTTTTCGAGAGCACTGAGGCGATAACCTGTCCCGGCGGATCCATCGACAGCGGGTTCTCAGCGCGGATGATCCTATCGTCGACCGGCGAGAGCTCCATTCCTCCGCCCCAGACGAAACAGCCGTTCGTCTCGCCGACGATCGATTCGATCTCGTCGGTCGTAAACTCGACGTCACAGAACACCTCCATGACGTCCGCAGTTCCTGCGGGCGAGGTGACTGCGCGGGAGGACGTCTTCGGTATCGTCAGCCCCGCTTCCGCGACGATCGAGACGATGATCGGCGTCACGCAGTTCCCTGCTACGCCGCCGATCGAGTGTTTGTCCGCGACGACGGGCTCGTCCCACGTCAGCCGTCGCCCCACGTCGCTCATCGACTGGGTCAGGTGTTTGATCTCTCCGAGCGAGAGCCCGTTCGTGTATACTGCCGAGACGTAGGCACTGAGTTCGATGTCGGAGAGCCGGTTCTCGTAGATGTCCCGAACGACCGTATCGAGTTCGTGCGCCTCGAGTTCGATGTCGTCTAGCTTCTTCCGGACGTACCGGACCGACTGTGGCGTCCCGGCGAGGCTCACATCGACGGTGCCCCGAACGTGATCGAGCGATTCGGTAACGCCGACAGTTCCCGGTTCGACTAGCTTGTCGGTTCGCTCGATGATCCCTGTCGTCGCTCCGTCAGCGTGTTCGATCCGAACGCGGTCAAGGGGATGGGCTCCCAGTTCGTCCGCGTCGCCGTTGTTCAAGAGGATGATCGGCCGGGTCGTACCGAGATCGACCGTGTCAGTTTCCAGTTGCATATGTCCATATACGGTCTCCGTACGGAGATACCGATGGGGAAGAATCCGCCCGCTGGCCGACGTCGATAGCCAGTATGCGGGCGATTCACGTGGCACAGTTACGTTGGCATCCGTCGTAGCATCTCACGGAGCGAACTATGACAGTAGAGAACTCGATAGCAGTCGTCACTGGCGGTGCACGCGGTATCGGGAAGGGAATCGGCGAGGTACTCGCTGAAAAGGGTGCAACGGTCGTACTGGCCGACGTGGACGAGACCTCAGCGCAGGCGGCGGCCGACGACCTTCCGGGGGAGTCGATGGCTGTCGGCGTCGACGTGACCGATCCAGCGGAGACGGAGGCGCTCGCAGCAGCGGTTGTCGACGAGTACGGTCGGATCGACGTGCTGTGTGCCAACGCCGGTATCTTCCCGTCTGCCGACCTCGACGAGATGACAGTAGACGACTGGGACGAGGTCCTGGATGTCAACGCGAAAGGTGTCTTCCTCTCGGTCCAGGCGTGTCTACCGGCGATGCGGTCCCAGGACTACGGCCGGATCGTCCTCACGTCCTCTATCACAGGACCGATGGTCGGCTACCCTGGCTGGACTCACTACGCCGCCAGCAAAGCCGCGATCACCGGGTTCATGCGGACCGCTGCGATGGAAGTAGCAGACCAGGACATCACGATCAACGCCGTGCTACCCGGCAACATCCGCACCGGTGGCCTCGACGACCTCGGCGAGGAGTATCTGGACCGGATGCGAGCGTCGATCCCGAAGGGTGAACTCGGCACGCCCGAAGACATCGGTCACGCGGTGGCGTATCTCGGTTCAGAGGAAGCGGGCTACGTCACCGGTGAGAGTCTCGTCGTCGACGGCGGACAGACGCTCCCGGAGTCACAGCTCGCTATCGAAGAGATCAGCGAGTGACAACCAGCCGGAGGTGGTCAGGCCGGCACCGGCTGCCCGAACGGTAGCAAGTAGAGCGGATCTAGCCGATCCGGCAGGTCCAGTACCTCCGCTACCTCGGCGTTGGCAAACGCCCCGACCGGACAGCTGTTCAGATCGCGCGACTCACAGACGAGATGAACGTTCTCGGCGGCGTGACCGGCCTCCATGTGGACGTACCGGTCGCCGTGTTCGGGATACTGGCGCCGTGTGCGGTCGTAGTTCCCGGTCAGTACGATCGTCGTCGGAGCCTCTTCTATCACCTCTTGGTCTCCCGCCGCCCGCGTGAGTTCTTCGCGTACCGGTGCGGTCCCGCTGACGTCGAGAGTGTGGCCGATCGGATCGTACTGGTAGACGCCCTGTTCGAGGTCCTCGCACCCGCCCGGAGCGACTTCCAGAAACGTCGTGAGTGGGTACGTCGCGCCGGCGCTCGGTGCCGCCCGCATCTGGACGCCGTCGGTCCGATGCGTGATCCCCTGTGCGGCCCAGAGCAGTTGCGATACGTCCTCGATCCCGACCGGGGAGTCGGCGAACACCCGACGACTCTCCCTCGTGGCGATCGTTCGTTCGACGCTCGTTTGCCCCTTGGTATCGGGTCCGGGGAGTTCGATCGGAGCCATACCGAATATCCCACGGTCGCAGGAAAAACACTACCGAAAGTTCTTATTTCTGATATTTTTGCGGCTCGACTACCGCCGGTATTGATGGGTACACGCGTCGAATTAATGCATATGTTCAGGACATTGCTCGTCCCGACGGACGGCAGTCCGGGTGCCGAAGCGACGGTCGAACACGCGGCCGAACTGGCCCAGGCGTACGGTGCGGCCGTCCACGCGCTCTACGTCGTCGAGGTGGGGGATGAACCGATCGGACTCTCCGGAGAGGACCGGACCGAACTTCACGAGTCGTCCGAGCGGCGAGGACGGGAAGCGACGATCAGGATCGCCGAACAGGCCGAACAGCAGGGACTCGACGCCGCCCGGTCGGTCCGCGAAGGGACACCGCACAGCGCAATCCTCGACTACGTCGACGAACACGACGTCGACCTCGTCGTGATGGGAACACACGGGAGAACCGGGGTAGACCGGGTCCGCCTCGGCAGTACGACCGAGCGCGTCCTCATGCGGTCTGACGTCCCAGTGCTGTCGGTTCGACTGACCGACGACCCCGTCGAGGACGTGAGCTACGACCGAATCGTCGTTCCGACCGATGGGAGCGACGCGGCCGAACGGGCCGCAGACACCGCACTCGACGTCGCCGAGAAATACGATGCCGACGTACACGCCGTCTACGTCATCGATCCGACGACGTTCGACCTCGAAGACGCACCCAGAAGCATCATCGGAATGCTCAAACAGGGCGGACGGACCGCAACGGACGAGATCGCCGCGATGGCGCGCGACCGCGGTCTCGACAGCGGGACGGATATTCTGCGTGGCCTTCCCAGTGAGGAACTGCTCGAGTACGCCTCTGGCGTCGACGCGGACCTCCTCGCGATGGGAACTCGCGGACGGGCGGTCGGTTCGGGCCGCCTGATGGGGAGTACGACGGCCCGCGTGGTGCGTCGCTCACCGATACCCGTCCTGACGGTCGATTAGGCGGCCGATCGCTGTCTATGGCTGGGTCGCCGACCTGACGATTCGCCCACGACGGGGCCGGTCGAGACAGGGGCCGAGCGCCGTACTGCCCCTTGGAGTTATTGCTCGATCCGTCCTCGTACTAGACATGGCATTCGTCGTCCCGTTTGATGGCTCAGACCTCGCCGAAGCCGCACTCACCAGGGCAGTCGAGTACGCGCGCGTCCTCGACGAGGACGTGGTGGCTGTAACGGTTGTCCCCGAACGGAAACGTTACGGTCGGGAGAAGGGCTGGATCGACCCGGGCCAGTCCTACGACCCGGACGAGATCATCGAGTCCCTGCGTGAACAGATCCAGGAGCTAGCCCCGGAGGCCTCGTTCGACTACGAGCGGATCCGCGAGTTCCCGCCCGAAGCGGAACTCGCCGGCCATATCGAACGGCTAGCTATGGAGCACGATCCGAGCGTCCTCTTCCTCGGAAGTGACAACGTGGGTCGAGTCGTCACGCCGCTGACGAGCGTCGGCGTCCGCGTCGCCGCGGAGGACGTCTACGACGTGTTCGTCGTTCGTCGTGCGGATCCACCGAACATCGACGCAATCGAGCCGCACGAGGAGTTCTACGAGGAGGAGTCCCCATAGCGAGCAGGAGTACAGGGCTGTTGTAGTGTCCACAGATCCTGCGACCGCTCACGCTGGCTCGTCAGTGTACTGTGTGGCGTCCTCGACGTGCTCGGCCAGTGTCCCGAGGAAGCGGGCGGCGTCGGCACCGTCGACTACCCGATGGTCGAAGCTCAGATCGAGCGTCAGCTGCCGGCGGAACTCGATGTCGCCGTCCCCGTTGCCGGGACGGGCCCGCTCGACGATGCGGTCGACGCCCAAAATCGCCACTTCGGGCGGATTGATGACCGGTGTGAACGAGTCGACGCCGAGGACGCCCAGGTTCGTGACGGTGAACGTACCGCCCCTGAGATCGCTCATGTCGTACTCGTCGCTCTGGACGCGCTCGGTCAGGCGACGGCGCTCGGCGGCGATCTCTCCCGGCGACTTCGAGCTGACGTCCGCGATCACCGGCGTGACGAGGCCGGCGTCGATATCGACGGCGACGCCGACGTTGTGTTCCTCGTAGCGCCGGTGCGTTCCGTCCTCGAACGTCGCGTTGAACGCGGGATGAGAGTCCAGCGCGTCCGAGAGCGCCCGGAGCAGGACGTCGGTGAGCGAGACGGGATCATCGAGTGCGTCCGCCGCCCGCACCAGCGACTCGGCGTCCACGTCGCGGCTGACAGTCACGTGAACGGCGTTCCGATAGCTCTCCTGCAGCCGGTTCGCAATGGTTCTACGCATCGGGCCGAGCGAGTGCTCCTCTGCGATCGTGCGCGGCGCTGGGCCGTCGGTGTCGTCGCTCACACCGTCTCACCCCGACTCGATCCAGGCGAGCGTGTCGCCGATCGTGAACTCGTCGTCTTCCCTGCGGGCGATCTCGGCTATCGTGCCATCAGTGGGTGCGAGGATGTCGATACTCACTTTCTCGACCTGGATCTCACAGAGTGTGTCGCCCTCGCTCACACTGGCCCCCTCGCTGGCGAACCAGTTGACGACGATGCCCTCCTCCTCGTCGACGTCCGCCGTCCACTCGCCGTCTGCGGTGACCGCGACCCGGTCGGTAGTGTCGGACATCTATTCGAGTTCCTGCACGGCGGTTTCGATGTCGTCGGTGTCCGGGATGACCTCGTCTTCCATGGGTCGGGCGTAGGGGATCGGAACGTCCGGGAGCGCAACGCGTTCGACCGCGTCGAGGTCATCGAGCGCCTCGTCGGCCACGCTGGCAACGATTTCGCCGGTGACGCCGAACGAGCGGTAATCCTCGTCGACGACGACCAGACTGCCCGTGGTCCGGACCGAGTCGACGACCGTCTCGGTGTCCAACGGGACGAGCGTTCGGAGATCGATCACCTCCGCGCTGATTCCGTCCTCGGCGAGCGACTCCGCCGCTTCGAGAGCGCGGTGGACGTGCAGGCCCAGCGTGACGATTGTCACGTCCGACCCCTCGCGTTTGACGTCGGCACTACCGAAGGGGATGGTGTAGTCGTCCTCGGGGACCGGCGTCTTGGGCCCGGTCGGGGCGGGCATCCAGCCGATCCCCATCAGGCGCTTGTGGAACATGTAGACGACCGGATCGTCGTCGCGGATGGCGTTGTGCATGAGCCCCTTCGCGTCGTAGGCCGTCGACGGGACGACCACCTTCATCCCCGGGAGATGCGCGAAGGTGCCGTAGAGCGTCTGGGAGTGCTGGGCGGCGTCGTTGTAGGTCCCGCCGACAGCCGCAGTTAGGACCATTGGGACGTTCACCGACCCGCCGCTCATATAGGTGTTTTTCGCCATCTGGTTGTAGATCTGGTCCATCGCGACGCCGAAGAAGTCGACGAACATCAGTTCGGCAATCGGGCGCATTCCCGACTGTGCGGCACCGACGGCCGCGCCGAGATACGCCGTCTCGCTGATCGGGACGTCCATGATCCGGTCGTAGCCGAACTCGTCGAGCAGTCCCTCGGTGCTGTCGAAGATGCCGCCGTAGTCGGCGACGTCCTCGCCCATGTAGAACACGTCGTCGTTCTCGCGCATCTCGTGGCCGATCGCTTCGACCATCGCACGGCTCATCGTCAGTTCTCGCTCGATCGTTCGTTGTGGTTCCTGTTGTGCCATCAGTCGTCACCTCCTGTGAGTTCGAAGTCCGGTTCGGTCTCTGTCACGCCGGCCGGCGGGTTGACGAACACGTCCTCGTGGGCATCTGCGGGATCCGGCTCTGGCTGGTCTTTCGCCCACTCGATCGCCTCGTCGACGCGCTCGTGGGCGGCGGTTCGGATCTCTTCGAGCGTCTCGTCGGCGACGCCGTCCGCCCGGAGGTCCCCGGCCAGGCGCTCGATCGAGTCCCGCTCTTCGGCGGCCTCCTGATCCGCTTCGGATCGGTAGGTCTGGGGATCGCCCATGAAGTGGCCCATCCGCCGGTGTACCTGTACCTCGATGAGCGTCGGCCCGTTGCGGTCTCGTGCCCGACCGATCGCCTCTCTCGCGGCGTCGTAGATAGCGACGGCGTCGTCCTGGTCGACGCGGACGCCGGGCAGCTCGAAGCCGCCTGCGCGGTCGGAACCCACCTGAACGTCGGTAATCCGCTCTTTGGGCATGCTGATCGCCCAGTCGTTGTCCTCGATAACGAAGACGACCGGCAGATTCTGTACTGCGGCGAGGTTCAGTGACTCCAGAAAGGCCCCCTGATCGATTGCACCCTCGCCCAGGAAGGCGACCGCGACGCTGTCCGCGTTGCGCTTTTTCGCCGCGAGGCCAGCACCCACGGCGGGCGGGCACCCCTCGGCGATGATCCCGCTACACGCGAAGTTGACGTCCGGATCGAACAGATGCATGTGGCCGCCTTTGCCCTTTCCGAGTCCGGATTCCCGGCCGAATATCTCGGCGGTCATCGGCTTCAGGTCGACGCCTTTCGCGATGGCGATGTGGTGCGGTCGGTGTGGAGCAGTCACCGTGTCGTCGTCGCGCAGATGCTGACAGACGCCCGCACCGGACGCCTCTTGCCCGGCCGCGAGATGCAGTTCGCCGGGGATCGGTCCTGCCGAGATATCGAAGGCCGGCTGTTTGCCCTCCAGGTACTCCTCCTGAAGTCGCTCTTCGTAATACCTCGCCGTCACCATATCCTCGTACATCTCTTTCAACCGCGGTGTGTTAACAACCATTACAGTTATCTTCTCATCGCAACGGCTGTAATAACTACGTGCGGGTTCGTTGCCGGGAGGTTACTCCTCGGGGACGACTGGGGGCAAGCACAAATGGTGGTTCCAGCAGTTCAGAAATGGCCACACGATCATACCGGCCGGAACCTCGTCAGCTAGCCGGCCCCTGTAGTCGGACGAACAGTGGTTTTATCATCTGACTGCGTATTTTTCAGTATGGCGCAACCAGAGCGGTACAGCTCGCCGTGCAGGAGCCACCATCTCGTGGCCAGGAGCGACAGTGCGCATCTCCCATTGGTGACGAATTGTATGTCATGCTAGCGTTTCCGGAGGGATTCTACTGGATCGCAGCGTTTGCCATTGTCGCCGCAGTCGTGAACGGTGCAGGCATCCTCGCAATCTTCCAACACCGGGAGTGGGCAGAACAGTCGCTTCCCTTTCTCATGTGCTTTGCCGCCGGAATCCTCCTCACGACGCCGCTGATTCACGCGCTACCGAACGCCGTCGAGAGCAATGCTAATGCGGGACTCGCCGCTCTAACTGGCTTTCTGTTCATGTATCTCTCCAACGAACTGATCCAGCGCCGCACTGGCGAGTCGACGCTCGCGTTCGGGGTGACCGCCGCCGAGGGCATCGGGATCCACTCGCTCGTAGACGGCGTCGTCTACACGATAACGTTCAATATCTCCCTCCTGACTGGCGTCCTGGCAGGAACGGGATTGGTCGTCCACGAGTTCGCCGAGGGGGTCATAACGTACCTGGTCTTGCTGAAAGGGAACGTCAGCGAGCGAACTGCAGCCATATACGCAGTTTTCATCGCGTCGCTGACGACGCCGCTCGGGGCCTTCGTCGCCTATCCGCTGGTGACTGGCCTGGGATAACAGTACCTCGGTCTCCTGCTCGGCTTCGTCGCGGGGGTGCTGATCTACGTCTCTGCCGCCCATCTACTTCCCGAGGCGCGGTCGTACGAAAAAGCACATTCGGTGCTTGCATTCCTGGCCGGCGTCGGGTTGGCGTTGTTCATCGTGTTCTCGCGGACGGCCTGATCGGACTGTCGTCGCCGACACGACCAACCGATTGGGCTGTAGGATACCCTACAGAAACTCGTCGACGGAGTCGTATCGGTCGATCTCGGTATCTTTCTGCGAGATTTCGGCGACGTGAATCCCGACGCCGGTCTGGACATCTCGCTCGATTGCGCTTTCGATGGCACGACCCGCGATCAGTCGCGCTTCCGACATCGACGGCGACTCTGGAGCTTCGGCATCGAGGACTCCATAGGCGGCCTCCCGACCGCTTCCCACGGCGGCATATTCCTCCTCGACGACGCCCTCGTCCCGACCGATGGTGAACACGTGCGGACTGTCGTCGACGCCCCCGAGGAGAAAGGTTACATCGGATGCAGCGTGCTCTCGGAGCTCCGTTGCCGTAACGGTGCTGAGCGTTGCAATATCCATCGGTTCGTCGTTTTCGGTCCCGTAGCGGTCGCTTTCGGCTCTGATCGTCCGGACGAACGATTGCACTTCTCCGAGATCCCCGGTCGATCCCAGTACAGCGGTCGGATGGACCTGACTCATCTTCTGGACGTCCTCGCTAATCGTGGTCGTCTCCCGACTCGTGCGTGTATCTGCTGCCATGAGCACGCCCTCTCCCGTCGCCACCCCGAGGAGCGTACCGCCCGACGCGGTCCCACCATCGGCTATCCGAAGCGGTGCGAAAGACCGTCGGTGAGTCGTGAGAGTTCGATCCATCTCGTCGATATCAGAACCATCGTTCTCAGGCGGTGACTCCTCCATATGAGAGTTTACGGAACGGGTTCGTAACAAGCTTTCTCCGAACTGAATTCGGGGCATACATTGGTACTGCCGGGTAGTCTGTATCCGACTATGCCGAAATCAGCGCCGTTCGAGACCCACACTGAACGATACGAGGGTTGGTTCGAGGAGCACAGGGACGCCTACCAGTCCGAACTGGCTGCACTGGATCGGCTCGTCCCGGCGACCGGCCGCGGCATCGAGATCGGCGTCGGGAGCGGACGCTTCGCCGCCCCACTCGGCATCGACGTCGGGATCGACCCGGCCGAGGCGATGCTCGAACTGGCCCGCAAGCGGGGAGTCGACGTAGTCAGAGGCGTCGCTGAACACCTCCCCGTCCGGGACGCCACGTTCGACACTGCGCTGATCGTGACGACGATCTGCTTCGTCGACGATATTCCCCGGACGCTGGCCGAAGCCGACCGGATCCTCTCGGTGTCGGGCCAACTCGTAATCGGTTATATCGACAAAGACAGTCCGGTTGGCCGGATCTACCAGGAGAAGAAAGGACAGAACCCCTTCTACAGGGAGGCGACGTTCGTCTCGACGGACGACCTCCTCGAGTCACTCGAAGCCGCCGGATTCAGTGACTTCGACTTCGTTCAAACGATCTACCAGTGGCTCGATGAGATCGACGGTCCCGAACCGATCGAAGACGGATACGGCGACGGTTCCTTCGTCGGTATCAAAGCCAGTCGATAGCGGAGGAGAATATCGAATGATGCACACGGGGCGACATTCGGCCGCGGGGGAGAGCTCGTCCGGCGGTGTTCGATGGGAAGCATGAATGCGTCGGAGAACACTCGGCTTGACGAACCCCCGAGTAGATGAGTCGTGATCGGCTGATCACTGCAACCCACCACAATCATATATCCGTAGATTCGCCGTAGCATCTCGCATGATGCAGCTAGCGTTGATAACTCCCATTAGCCGCCCGCCAAGCGGAGGCTGGGTCAGAAGATGACCGATTCCACCGTTACCGAGACAACTCATCCCTCCGAGACGGCAGTCTCAGTCAAGCAAGTGGGGAAGACGTACTACATCGGTCAACCCGTCCATGCGCTCGATACCGTGACCTTCGAGTTACCGCGTGGTTCCTACACGGCGGTCATGGGGCCGAGTGGCTCAGGAAAGAGCACGCTGATGAATCTGATCGGGTGTCTCGATACGCCGACGGAAGGAACTGTCGTCGTGAACAGTCGGGACGTGACAAGCCTCTCCGATCGCGAACGAACACGATTGCGCGGAGAGGAGATCGGCTTCATTTTTCAGACGTTCAACCTGATGCCCCGGCTCACCGCCCTGCAGAACGTCGCCCTACCGATGGTCGCTCGGAACGTGTCTCGTGACCGGCGAATCGAGCGGGCAGGGTCGTTACTTGGACGGGTCGGCCTCGCTGACCGCGTCGATCACATGCCGAACGAACTGTCCGGCGGCCAGCGCCAGCGAGTCGCTATTGCCCGGGCGCTGGTCAACGATCCCACACTGCTTCTGGCCGACGAACCGACAGGCAACGTCGATACCGATACGGGAGCGACCATCATGGATCTCTTCGCCGAACTCCATGCCGCCGGGAACACTCTCCTGGTGGTCACCCACGAGCGCCGAATCGCCGAACATGCTGACAGAATACTTCACCTCCTCGACGGCGAACTGGAACGTATCGAAGGGATAGAGACACCACGGCGGCCGACAGTCGATACTGGGGAGGAAGACTGATGGAGGTCTTCGAAAGCTTCCGGATGGCCTGGCGGTCGATCCGTGGTCATCGCCTCCGCTCGACGTTGACCACTCTCGGGGTCGTCATCGGCGTCGGTGCGGTCATCACCTTCGTCATGCTCGGTGCCAGCCTGGAAGGTGCTATCATCGGTGATGTCGCCGCTGGACAATCCCCGGCGATGGCCGTCTCGGCCCAGCAAGCAGACGGCCAGAGCGGCCCAGGGATAGAGAGCGGCCAGGCGGTCTTCACTGAACACGATATCCAGGAGATCCAGAGCCTCGAAGGGGTCGACACAGTCGTTCCGGAAGGGAGCGTCTCGCTATCCGGGGTTACGTTCCGAAACCAGACTATCGGACTCAGGTCGATGACCACAACCACGCCGGAGTACTTCGATGCGACGGCCAGTGGGAACTTCTCCGAAGGAGCTACCTTTGCGCTCGGAGAACGCGAAGTGGTCCTCAACGATCCGGCGGCGACGGTCTTTGATACAAATGTCTCGGTTGAAGACACGATTGCGATATCGTACAGCAGCGGGGAGACTGTTGATGCTACGGTCGTGGGCATACTCGAAGCGACGTCGACCGGTGGATTCCAACCCGGTGGGGGCGTTCGACCACAGGTGTACGGACCGACTGATCCCTTTGCACAATCCCAACTCACGAGCCCATCGACCGGGGAAAGCCAGCGGGTCTACTCGCGGTTGACAGTTATCGCGACGGATTTCGAGCAGGTCGATGCAGTCGCAGAGAGAGTCAGGACCTATCTCGAGTCCGAGTCCGATGCGAACGAACTCCTCCCGTCGTCGTACGAGACGTCCGTACAGACGAACGAACAGTTCGTCGAACAGATCCAGAACGTGTTGAACACGTTTACGGGATTCATCACCGGTATCGCCGTCATCTCACTGGTCGTCGGTGCGATCGGAATCGCCAACATCATGCTGGTCAGTGTGACTGAACGGACTCGCGAGATCGGCATCATGAAAGCCGTCGGCTTCCAGAACCGGGACATTCTCCAGCTATTTCTGGTCGAGGCAGTCATTCTCGGACTGATCGGTTCGGTCGTGGGAATTCTGGTAGGGATACTCGGCGGGTATGCAGTAACGCGAGTTCTGGATCTTCCGTTCACGTTCCCACTGGAGTGGGCCGTTATCGCAGTGGTGGTTGGGATTGTCGTCGGCGTGGTCGCTGGTCTCTATCCTGCGTGGGACGGTGCCCGAACTGATCCGATCGAGGCGCTTCGATACGAGTGAAACTGAACGTCCAGTTCGTCGGCTCTGAAACGGGACCACGGTGTCGATGAAGTTCCCCCGTTGACGTCGATCAGTTTCGCGCGCCATTCACTCGTTGTGTATAGATCGGCCGGCGTATTCACGTTTGTTCGCTACCTGTCGTGTTCGACCAGTTCGACGTTCTGACTGGCCACCAGCGGCGTGTTAACAGTCTCGCTCAGTTCGTGTTCAGCCTCCTCTGTGGGGGCCCAGTCGAGCCGACCAATCCACGGTCGTTCTCATAGCTGGTAATCGATACAGAGCGTTCGCCTTCGAGTCTATAGACGGTTCAGAGACCGTAACGGACCGATCATACTGACCTCACGCGCCCGGTACTGTGTAGAAGTAAGCTAGGATTAGCGATCTAGGAACAAAATCACACAAGGGCAAGAAAAGATAGGGTGGCCCGCAGGACGGGTGGACAGTCCTTGGCTTCGGGTATCCACAATCAACGATTTGAGCGTCGACGTCGAAAATGTAGTTGACTGTTTCATAATCGGTTCCCGTCTAGCGGTTTCTCCTCTGAGGCCGTGAGATCACTGTCCGAAGACACGCGGAACTCGTCTGAACCACAGCCAACCAGCGGTTAAATCCGTTGTATCGTCGGTTTTCGGCGAGTATGCCGTATGACTTACCGACTGGGTCGCTCGACGATGGAGAGGCCCATACTGCCCCTACAGACGCTTAGGAGCCACTACAAGCCGATTATGAACTATCGACGTCTCCCGCTTCGGAGTCAAGCGTCTCGGGCCACCGCTGGGAGGCACTCCCTGCTTTTCCGTCGACGCTACTCACTCCGAATGCGCGTTTCTCTCCTAGATCACCTCCGAGCTGTCTGTTTACACTCCCTTGCGGGTCTGAGAACCGATTATGAATCATCGACGACGACTATACAATCGCTTGGACTGGCGCTCAACTACAGAGATGGCCTCGGAGTGAGTATGACTTCTCGTTTGTCGTGATCGGCTACGGCACTGGTTGTAACTTTACCATTCGAAGATCCTCGTTTACAATGACTACGCGCTGCTTGACAACTTTATACGATAGTTAAATAGATGATTGTTGATTATAATTGCCACCAATTTGCTGCGAGAACTATCTGAGAGCTTCTGGCAACAACGGTTTACCAAAGATCTATCTTTGTTACATATAGACATGACACTTGCTATCTCATTACGCCAAATTGCATCGGTACTCGAAGCGGTGGAACGCGCTCAATGCAACGACATAGAGGTACTGCCACGCGAAGGGAAGATCGTCGACGAACAGCAAGTGTCCACAGACGTTGACGTGCGGATTCCCATCGCGGATCTGACGACAGATGATGCACAAGCGGCCTCCGTCGACGTAACGGATGCCGAACTGACTGATACGGGGTTCGAGTTTCGGATGTCTATCCAAGCGACTGGCGACAACGGGGATCACCAGGACGCCACAGCGACGACCAGCGAGGCGAACGGTGAGCACGCGGATATCCAGAGTGGCTCAGACACTGTGGAGTCGGCGAACTCGGCTCCAATGGACGGTTCCCCTGTAGCATCCCGGACGGCGTCCTCGACAGAAACGACCGAGACTGACGGCGGCGCAGTACAAGAACAAACCGTCGACGTGGCCGACCAACCGCCGTATCGGGACCCGGATGCGCTTCGGCGAGTCTACGACGAATACAGCACCTTCGCCGAGATGACCGACGCACTCGACGCCGACGTGACGCCACAGACCGTGCGGCGACACATGATCAAACACGGTATTCACGACCCCTCCTCAATGGCAAATCGGACAAACGGTGACTTGTCCGCAGACGAGCAGGGCCAAGCGGAGGTGCCGGAGAGTAATGGGCAACGGGAGACAGACGGAGCGACCACCGATCGGGACACCTCGCTGACCGGTAAGAGGGGTTCAGCAACGAGCCAGGACGTCTCTGTGGATGATGGGGATGGGTCGGCCGACCCTAAGGGTGCACCAGTGAACGGGGACATTGACGCTGCTGAGCTCGCAGAGGGCATCGACCTTCCGGAGGAGATGACCATCGGGGAGTTGAAAACGGCTGTCAAGACGAGCAAGACACTGTTCGAGATCCATCGAGAACTCGGCATCGATCAGGATCACGCCCGAGAAGTTCTCCGGGAACTGAACTTGCTCGAACTGGTCCACGGACGCGTCTCCACGATTGCAGAGGCTGAAACCACAGAAGACGAGATCGAAGAGCGGATCCGCGCTGCCGTTGTGGGCAGCAGCGAGTGAGTCGACACGACTCTTGCGTGGCCGATGTGGAGGTCGACTGTCGCAGTTAGTGGCCGATCTGGAAGTCAACTCTCACAGTTATTCAGAGGTCGCTGAACTGGATGCCGGCTGTTCTTCTTGCAATCGTTGTTCGGCTTCGTTCCGATCCTCCGGGTAGCCGATGTCGAGTCGCCAGCCGTGCAGTCGAATGGCGTCGATGGTCCGGCCGCTTCGAATCAGTAAATCGATCGCCTCGCTGATCTCGTACTCGCCACGGTTCGACGGCTGGACGAGTTTGCAGGCGTGGAAGATTGCTGGTGAGAACGTATAGAAGCCGGTCATCACCAGATTCGAGGGCGGATCGTCGGGTTTCTCGACGACGTCGGTGATCTCGCCGTACTTGTTCGTGTCACAGACGCCGTATCGGGAGGCTTCCTCCCACGGAACCTCCTCGACGAGGAACGCTGCATCCGCCCGTGACTCTCTCTGGCGGTGCGTGACGTCGCTCAGGTTCGCCGAAAAGATGTTGTCGCCGAGCATCAGCATGAAGTCGTCGTCGACGTGCTCTTCAGTGGTCAAGAGCGCGTGGGCAAGCCCCTTCTGCTCGCGCTGGTGTGTGTAGGTGATCGGGATATCCTGCCAGGCATCGCCGTAATGCTCCATGATGTTCTCTTTGCGATAGCCGACGACGACGATGAACTCGTCCGCACCCAACTCCCGTAACTGCTCGAAGCAATGGGTGAGGATCGGCTGTCCATCGACTTCGACCATGCCTTTGGGCTTGTCGTCGGTGAGCGGGCGAAGTCGTGTGCCTTTGCCTGCTGCGAGTACAACGGCTTGCATATCTCAATGGGCAAAGGACTGGGTTAAATAGCTATCATACCACGCCAGTGCGACTAACAACCCGTTTCATTTCCACTGCACGATACCTGGCACTGATGTTGGATACAAGTATTATTTTTGTCGGAACCATTAGGAGTGTTTTAGAGAAGTATAAAATACTGAGAATTAGGTCACTGGATTTGATAACGAAATAAACGATCTCATGAATGATGCGGGTGCGCATGACTAATTGTACCAGTCAGGTTTTTGTAAAGCGTTCGTGTGTTGTCATAGTATGTACGATAATCGTATTCTGGTCACTGGGGGCGCTGGATTTATCGGCTCGAATCTCGCAAATTCCCTCGCAGACGACAACGATGTTGTAGTCATAGATGACGAGTATCTGGGAACGGCAGAGAACCTACGAAACGATGTTGAGTTTTATGAACGGAGCGTATTGGAAGACGGCCTACCAACGGATGTCGACGTCGTATTCCACCTTGCGGCATTGTCGTCGTATGCGATGCACGAGGAGAACCCTCAGCAAGGTGCTCGCGTTAATGTCGAGGGGTTCGTCAACGTCGTTGAACAGGCACGGACTGACGGTTGTAACACAGTTGTGTACGCATCAACCTCCTCAATCTATGGTAGTCGTACCAACCCGTCGCCCGAATCGATGGATGTCTCCGTTCACACTGGCTACGAGGCCTCAAAGTTGGCACGTGAGCGCTATGGAGAGTACTTCTCGAACCACTACGATATGAATATGGCTGCCATGCGCTTTTTTTCGGTGTACCAGGGCTACGGTGGCGCTGAGGAGCACAAGGGCGAGTACGCCAACGTGATCGCCCAGTTCGCCGACGATATCGCGAACGGCGTATCCCCAAAACTCTACGGTGACGGCACTCAGACACGGGATTTCACCCATGTCTCGGACATCGTGTACGGACTCGAACTCGCAGCTGAACACGACCTCGACGGCACCTACAATCTGGGTACGGGCGAAGCGTATGATTTCAATACCGTCGTCGAGATCATCAACAACGAACTGGATACTGACGTCGAACCGGAGTTCGTTAAGAACCCGATTCCCGAGGACATCTACGTGCACGATACTTGTGCGGATGCATCGAAGATCCGTGAAGAAACGGACTGGGAGCCGAAAATCGGCTTCCAAGAGGGGATTCGGCTGGTATGCCGACAGTACAAGGAAACGTGATCCAGTGGGTTGGCGTCCGCGAGATCATTTAAATTTTCGTCTGACGTTCACTCTCAGTCTGTTGTGTACTGTACACTGATTAATCCAACTTATGCAGTAAGTAGAGTAAATAAATTCCTCAACCAGACTGAAATTTGTGTATCTATAAATGTTGATACTATAACTTCTTGTAAGGGTTTGGTCAGAAGACGCGAAACACGTATATTACCCTCTTTGTAGGGTTGTGTAACATGGCACAGCGACATCAAAAGAATACAATAAATCATGACGTTATTTACGACGGTATTGCCTGCGCTTTGACGCACCTGTCAGAACATCGAACTTCGTATAACATCCATGTCGATTGATTCCACCGACAAACAGTCGACTCCAGAACGTGATCAGATTCAAGAGCCTTCCCCAGATACTGGAGACTCCTCATTTCTGCCGGCCCATAGCGAACAGAGACCGATTTTAAGCGTTGTCATGCCGACGCTCAACGAAGAAGAGGGTATTCGAGAGTGTATCGAATGGGTCGAAACCGCGGTCGAATCACTCGACATCCCCACGGAGCTCATCATCAGCGATAGCTCGACTGATCGGACACCCGAGATCGCGCGTGAGATGGGTGCAATTGTCCTCAGCCCCGACCAACCAGGCTACGGCTACGCCTATCGCTACGCCTTCGAACGTACGCGTGGCAGATATATCGTGATGGGCGACGCCGATACGACGTACGACTTCAAGCAGATTCCGCGATTGCTTACGCATCTCCAGGGGGAAGACGCCGACATGGTGCTGGGCAGTCGACTAGAGGGGGAGATCAAGTCCGGTGCAATGCCCGCCCTCCATCAGTACATCGGGAATCCAGCACTAACGACGTTTCTGAACATATTCTACGACGCCGGCGTCAGCGACGCCCACAGCGGGTTCCGGATCTTCACACGGGATGCGTACGAGACAATGGAACTGGAGACGACGGGCATGGAGTTCGCCAGTGAAATGATCATGGAGGCGGGGGCAAAAGACTTGGATATCGCCGAGGTTCCGATCGTCCTCCACGAGCGAGAGGGCGAAGAAACGCTCGATAGCTTCCAAGACGGCTGGCGACATGTACGGTTCATGCTCGTGAACGCACCAGGGTATTTGTTTTCGGTTCCAGGACTCCTTCTCGGGATGGCCGGATTGTTCATAATGGGACTCGTCTCACTGAGTGGATCGATCGCTGGTGTTACACTGGGTATCCACTCGATGATCGCCGGAAGTCTCCTGACAATCGTCGGCTATCAGGTCGGTACTATGGGGCTGTTCGCGGCTACGACGTCGGATCCGATCCGACGACCGGACGATCCAGTAACGAACTGGCTACTCGAAAATGTATCACTCGAACAGAGTGTGACATCAGGGCTATGCATATTTGTTGGCGCAGCAGGATACGCGACAACGCTGGTAGTGGAGTGGTACTCGAATGGGTTCGGATCGGTAGCATTCACAGTAAGTTCAATGATCGCGTTCACCGCGATAGTTATCAGTATCCAGACGATCTTTTCGGCGTTCTTCCTGGAGTCTGTGAACTGATTATCACTGGCCCCTGTCCATCGTAGCTCAGATGCCAGTGCGCCTATTTTTGGCTATTCGGCTGGATCGTCGAGACAGCGTTTCACGGGGTTGTTACCGGAGATAGAAGACAGTGTTTGCTGGCCTCCGTACGTATTTCCATCTAGGTCACTCATCAAGAACCCAGACGATTACGGCGACAACCGCCAACCCGAGCTGGAACGCCCCAAATTCGGTGAGATCAATTGCCGTAAAATGGCCGACGATGGAACGTGACGCGGTGTCGTAACCAGATCTCGACAGCCCAGGCCAGAGAAGGTGCCGAATATACACTGGGTCGCCACACAGTGACGGCGGGAGCGCGTTGACGACGTGAGAGAGCGTTCCCACTGCGAAGGCGACGGTCCGCTCAACGCGTAATCGGTTATGGCGTCTAAAATAGAGATAGAGAGCAACACAGACCGGAACTGCAAACAACAGTGAGTGTTCCAGCATTCGACCGGTCGGCAACACCCTGACTGTCCACGCTAGCGGCCTGTCTATCAGGTCGGACAGTTGCGTGCCGACCGCCAGAAACACTATCACAGCCATAGCAGGTGGACCCCTGTTGCTCGACCGTATTCCTCCTCTCGACGCCCTCCAAAGGCACCGTCGAGTCGCGAACAGAATCGCTGGGGCTGATATCCCCACCCGAGTAGACCACGGATGGTCCTTTGAGGTACAGGCTTGATTGGATCTGCGTGGCGTCTTCGGCGGTTACGTACCGTACAGACTGCCCCCGTCCTCGACTGTCCTACCGAACCTCGACGACGACAGTTGACGAGATGTTGTGATAGAATTACTCGCGTGCCAAGAGTTGAGCATATCAATTGATTTTTGTTACAGTAACAACTCGTTTAGAAATGGCCATGAACGCTCAACGCATTCTCGTTACTGGCGGTGCTGGGTTCATCGGATCGAACCTCGCCAATCAGCTCGTCACGGACAACGACGTCGTCGTAGTCGACGACTGTTATCTGGGGACGCCGGAGAACCTCGACGAGCCGGTCGAGTTCCGCGAACGAAGCGTGGTCGAAGACGACCTGCCGACGGACGTCGACGTGGTCTTTCACCTCGCGGCGCTGTCGTCGTACGCGATGCATGAGGACGATCCCACGCGGGGCGCGCGTGTGAACGTCGAGGGGTTCGTCAACGTCGTCGAGCAGGCGCGCCAGGACGGCTGTGACACGGTGGTGTACGCGTCGACATCGTCGATCTACGGGAGTCGAACCGAGCCCTCGCCCGAAGCGATGGACGTCGCGGTGAACACCGGCTACGAGGCCTCGAAACTCGCGCGGGAGCGCTACGGCGAGTACTTCTCGAACCACTACGACATGTCGATGGCCGGGATGCGCTTCTTTTCCGTGTATCAAGGTTACGGCGGTGCCGAGGAGCACAAAGGCGAGTACGCCAACGTCATCGCGCAGTTCGCCGACGACATCGCCAACGGCGAGTCCCCGGTGCTGTACGGGGACGGCACGCAAACCCGGGACTTCACGCACGTGTCGGATATCGTTCGCGGGCTGGAGTTGGCCGCCGAGCACGAACTCGACGGGACCTACAACCTCGGGACGGGCGAGCGCTACGACTTCAACACGGTCATCGAGATGATCAACGAGGAGCTGGGAACCGACGTTGAGGCGGAGTATATCGAGAACCCGATCCCCGAATCCGTCTACGTTAGCGACACCTGTGCGGACGCCTCGAAGATTCAGGACGCGACGGGCTGGGAGCCGGAGATTAGCTTTGAGAAGGGGATTCGACGAGTTTGCGAGCAGTACGTCGATGAATCGGTGCGAGAGACGAGGGTCTGAGGCGTATTAGTGTGGACGAGTAGTAGAGCCAGACTGTGGGACTGAATCCTTTATATCCGGTTTGGGAGATGGCTGTTAAGAAACAGCCAACCGGTGGCATGCGCAATTAGGAGATTATATGAGACTTAATTATCACCAGATTGTTGGAGGTTTGGCGGACTTTTTAATATCGCCGGTGATTGGACCACAGGTAGTCGTATTATTTAATAGCGTGATGTGGGCGTTGTTACTCGTTATGTCATCCTGATATTTATATTATATCGGATTATATTGAATCAATTTTCAGGGGCTTTTCCTTAACTATCTGTATTTTAGAATAGATGTTGTTATTTTATTATTTATTATACTGAAATAAATTTCCCTTTAATAATAACGGTAACAAAGCTTTTACCTACACTCACCGAAACCACATGAATATGATACCCGTCATACTTTCTGCTGGGCGTGGATCTCGCGTAGGTAAAGAAACAAGTGAATTGCCCAAGTGGTTTCTTCAAATTAACAATAATACTATTTATGACTATCAGCTTTCTTCCTTAGAGGACCACTTTGACACTGTATATGTAGTTCTGGGACATGGATTTGAGCACCGCGAACCTCCGTATGAAATCTTACCGAATGAGTATGACATAAATGTCGAGCCATTGGTGTTTCCCGAATGGGAAACCGTAGATAACGCAGCCTCAGCTGCTTACGCATTAAATAAAATCCCTGATGACGATCTTTTACTAATTTGTGGAGATATAATTACAAAAGATGGTCTGATAGACGAGATAATAAGCAAGTACCAGTCAGAGGTTGGCCCATTGTCATATAGCGCTGTGGCTGCTATCGAAGGTGTCCAAAAAGAAAAAACTGCTGTCCAGTGGGACTCGGATGAATACATTAAAAAATATGGAAAAATTGAGGGGCATGAGGAAGCTGGCATATTTATATTGAACAAAAATCATCTAAATAAGGCTAAAAATATTTGGGAGAAATGTGGGGATGAGTGGTTCCCTATTATTTTCCCTCTGGTAGATTCTAAACCTTTAAAAATTGATGGTGAAAACCAATATGAAATCAATACTAAGTCGGATCTGGCGGAAACAAGAAAAGAGTTAGGCTCTTACTGAACTCAGTGAAACAGCGTGAGTTCATGACATCCCGCTGAATGCGTTAGTGTGTGAACAATCAAACCGCATTCGGCGGGATGTTTCAGAATCTTGTTGAGATTACACCAATAGTATTGCGGCCAGAGCCGCTTGATGAAGAAATCGAGCGGCGCTGTAAGCACGCTTAGGGAACAATCTCCCTGTCCTGATTGTGGCGAAACCATCATCAACGCCGGGTATAGGGGTTCGTACGGACGCTAAACCTGGCTGAAGTGCCGTTGATCGGGCTTATTGACTACTTCGCGGTCAACGTGTTTCGCTGAGTTATGCAAGAGCCTAATTTGAATATATATGGCTCTGGTGAATCACTAGACAGCACTGCAACGAACCGTCAGAACTAGGGAAGTGAAGCGGGAAACAGCGGATGATTCATGTCCAAAATCTCCCGCTTCACTCGGAGAGTAGTGACGTTAGCCAAAAATGCTGTTGGTGGCCGAGGCGAAACTGCCGCCCCGACAGGGGGTGGCAGTTTCGCCGATTACGCCGTTGTTTCCCAGCACTGTCTTCGGGTTTACCTCGGTGAGTCGTACCGTGCTGCGTTGGATTGGCTGAGCGAGATGCCACATATTTTGGCCGAGATAGGGCTTGAAACCGATGAATTGCCAGACCACTTGACGCTAGTAAAGGCGTTTGACAGATTGACGATGGCAGTCTGGCGAGTGCTCCTGCGCCTGTCTGCACAGGAGCACGAGCCACCGGGCGACGCCGCCATCGATTCGACGTATTTCGACCGCGAGAACGCCAGTAAGCACTATTGCTGCCGCACCAACTACCGTGTCCAGACGCTGAAAACAACCGCACTCGTGGACACAGATTCACAAGCTGTGCTCGACGTGCACTGTACGACCGAGAAACGCCACGACACGCAGATTGGCTGGCAGGTCGCCCTCCGCAACGCGGGCGACCTGCACAGCCTTGCTGCAGACAAGGGCTACGACTGGCAGGAGTTACGCGAGAAATTACGTGAAGAAGGCGTGAGACCGCTGATTAAACATCGAGAGTTCCGACCCATCGATCACGCGCATAACGCGCGGATCGATGCGGCTGACTACGGTCAACGAGCACTCTCAGAAACAGTGTTTTCCTCGATTAAACGCACGCTCTGCCACGCGGTGCGTGCCCGAGCGTGGTACCGCGAATTCCGCGATATTGTCCTGATGTGTTCAGTCTACAACATCAAGCGAGCCGTTACCCACCAAAATTAGCCTACGTATGGCGATTCACCAGAGCCATATATATATGTATATGATTTTATTGTCATAATTAAAATAATCCTCACAGGTGGCTGGCCCTCTGATGTTTAATACGGTCGGTTTCGGTTATGATAGTGTCCAAATCGTCGCCACCAGTATCTTGCGCTTGGTTGACTGCCCAGCCAGAACGAGTGAAAGCGGTCTATCCGTATCGAAACTTTCTGGAACCACTTTTTAACGTGGTTACGCTCGCTGTAGCCGGGTTGACCGGTCAATTCTCGGCGATCAAAGGTAGTTAGATAGCCACCAGCATTGTTCTTCCAGCCTAATTCCCATATCGTCCAATAACAGTCGGATAAAATCAAAATCTTTATATCCAACTATGATCGATTCATTCTAATGACGAAATATTGTACACAGACCGATACCCTAGGTCTGTCTTGGTGTGGTTGCGGCCCGATAAAATATAATAAATATAGCAAATCTTCTGATATAAATGTATAACTCAAATCTTATTAGCGACACAAAAACATACTTGCTTGAAATATTAATATTTATATGGAGGTCCTTCATAACCGCACTTGAAATTTTAATACCGAGAGACAAAAATACTATTGTATTCGCAGGACACGTACGTGATGAATTTGCAAGTAACATGAAATATTTATTTTTAGAAACTTCAAATAAGTATAATAAAAATGCAGTCTGGATAACTCAGTCAGACGAAGTAAATAAACTACTACGGTCAAATGGATACCAATCGCACAAGAGATGGACTCTGAGATATCTCTATTCATTATTAAGAGCAGAATACATTGTCACAAGTGTTGGACTCAGGCGGTTAGATCATCTTTTAATGATAAATGCAAGCAAGGTACAGTTGTGGCATGGAAATGCGTTTAAGAGAATGCCAGAGATGGAGATGGGTGTGGTTCAAAAATCTGTTGGAGCATATGATTACGCCTGCTTAAACAATGCTATGGAGGAAAAAACTGTGAAGAACTCATATGTGCTGAGGGATGTATATTATACTGGATACCCGAGAAACGATTTGTTCTTTAATGATATAAAAGATTCAGACCTTGGAGTACCTCAGGAAGCAAAGAAGGTTGTTTGCAAAATCGCTGATGAAAAACCAGTAATCGGATATTTCCCAACTTGGCGGAAGAATGAATCAGCTTTCAAACCCTTTGATTTTGAGCGTATGAATGAATTTCTGATAAAAAAAGATGCATATCTAATTGTAAAACCACATATGGGAAATGAACTCCCTGCTGAGACGTCGGATCTGGAAAGAATATATAAACTTCCTTCGCTTGGAGATATTTATCCGTTATTCCCAGAAATTGATATCATGATCACGGACTATTCATCCATTTGTCTTGACTTTCTATTTACTGATAATCAGCTTATTTTTTTCCCCTGCGATATGGATGGATTTACTGATTTTCGAGGGTTCGTAACTGATTATGAATCTCTAACACCCGGACCGAAGGCATACGAATTCAGTGAATTAATCGAATTGTTGGATAGAGAATTATCACAGGATCAGTATGAGAGTCAACGAGAGAATACTAGAGACCTTATGTTTGAACACTACAATGGAAATGCAATAGATGATATACATGATTTAGTCTTCAAAAATTAAATTATATAACTTCTTTCAATCTCGATCGCTTTGCGCTATTTAGTTCAGGTAGCGCTATCTAGCTCAGGTCTTCTTCGGTTGGTGTTCACCAGTCTAATCCCTGATTCGATCGATACCGGTTGTAGTAGTGTCTGAACCTCCGCAGCTACTATTTCGCGCTCGACTGATTGCCTTACCAAACCGAGTGAGAGCGGTCGATCGCCATAGCGACAGTCTGGAACCATTTCTCGATGAGGTTACCCTCGCTGTAGAAGTGTAGACCGCTCAAGTAATGACGAGCTGGGGTAGTCAGGGACCCATCAGCATCGACGAGAAACTCGGCGTCAGACATGTCATGTTTCTCCGTGAGGCGGTGGAGGAACGCCGCCGCGGAAGCCGTGCCGCAGCGACTGTAGATATCGACTTCCAGGGGCACCTTTGACTCCGTGTCGATAGCAGTGTATTCTTATCGTCGTCAACCCTGATTTGTCTCTGGTATCCCGCGATCCATGATTTCTTCACCACCGGCAGGTTGTTCTGCATTGCAGCGAATGCCTCTTTCCAATTCCAGACAGCCTGATGACAGCGGTCGGCACCTACCCAGTGCAAAAAGGCCTTGATCAAACGGTACGACAGTTTCATCGGGTGATGTCGAATCGCCAGATAACTTACGGGTGTCGCCGTACCCATGTGCTCCCAAATGTCTTGATTCTAGATCTCTAAGGGTCCTCTGAGCAGGTCTTCAAATGTCTGAACACTTCTCACTACGACCAACTTGCCCCTCAAACTTGGTTGAATAGATAGTCTATTAACATTTTAGGAAATGAAGATAAAAAAGGATGGCACTTCTCATACCTTTTGAGTCTTACTCGCGTAAAACTGTGAACGAAAGGGTCAGCACTGCGCTCTGTAACAGTAGTTATTTAAATTCTAGTCCAATACATTTGCCAGTATATTTCTAGATATTGATAAAAACTGTTCTCGGAGTGGAGTATATGAAATTAAAGAGGCTGAATAAATAATCGCGCCAAAAACGATAATTATAGTCAATTGAATTGTCGTTTGTATTTCAAAAACAACATAGACCAGACTAACTGAAACACCCATAATTGTTGACGATATAATACACCACCCTAGCTTATAATACGGAAAGTTGAGATCAAGATACTGATTAAGATAATAAATATGGAGGGTGGTATTGATTCCAATTGCTGTACCAGTAGCGATAGCTGCACCGATAATACCAAAATAAAAAATTAATATGATATTTAGTATGAAATTCATCATGATTGTGACCAATGTCGCATAGGCGGCAAGATCTGGATGGTCCAGTCCTCGAAGAGATCTGGACAGAATAACTTGTATCGATTGAAGGATTTTTTCACCCATTAGAATTATCAAAGCAGTCGATGCTATTACAAATTCTGGCCCATAAACAATTCTAAGCATTTCATTTGATAAAATAAGCGTTCCGACAAAGCCTGGTATCGCTACTAATAACGAAAGTAAAACCGCTATCGGGATAATTTCCTCGATACGATCTATGGCATCTTCTGCATCCCATTGACTGATCTGCGGGAAAATTACCATTGAAACTGATCTTCCCAACAATGAAACAACTAGTGACATCCTCCAAGCATTCTCGTACGCTCCAATAGAAGCCCGGGTAGCCGTAATTTCTAATGCTACAAACGCAGTCAGGATGGCTACATCCATCCAACTGTAGACAAAACCACCCACCGTAGTAACTGCAGCAAACTTCCCAAAATCAAATAATGATTTCGCGTGTTTGAGAGAGGGGAAGCCAATTGGTACAGAAAGTTTCCACCACCCAATTATAGCCATTAATATTGACCCAATGATATGCCCATATATGAGTGCATATACTCCGTAGTCTTGTAGATAAAGTAGATATCCAAAAGTTAACCAACCCATTGACTGAATTAGTCTAATCAAAGCTGTTTCTCCAACACGTAATTCGCCGTTCAATATACTGTGTGGGATAGTTCCAAATTGTCTAGCTATCAAAGCTATTATGAGTAATATTGCAAAGTCCCCTCCGAGATATATATTTATATACTCTCTGAGCACATATATTATTAGCGATATAAATATAAGGGGCAATACTTTTAATGAAAGAAATGATCCAAAATATATGTTTTCATCTGTGCCTTCACTAATGCGCTTCTCTACAGCGTTTCGCAAACCAATATCAGCTGGGATTCCTAAAATACCCAACAATGCGATGAACGGATAGTAAATTCCTAAAGCAGATGCGCCCAAAAGTCTTGAAAAAACAACAATAGCGAAAAAGCCAACAATAGTTGATAAAATCTTGGACGTAAATACTAAGATACTAGCTTTCCGAAGGTCCATTCAAGTTCATTTTTAACTATGTAACGTATATAGTTTTTACTTCTTGCTCATAATGGGTGTCAACCTTAGCGTGAGGAAGCGGCTGAAAGGAATAAAGTGGTACTTCAGAGGAGGTCAACCGTATTGTTGAGAGGGTGCCTGTAGGAAGTACATTCTGTGAGGTCACGCCAACAGAGCAGTTTGTCCTCGCAGTGTTTTATACCATACCAGCCTACCCTACGGGCGAATTGAAACGCTTGTAGATCTATCGTATGTGGTGATCAGACAGTGGTTTCAATGCCTGAACCACTTGTTCGACCCAGACTGACAGGATTATCAGGGAGTTGATCTCGATAAAACGAGGGGCAAGATCGATGGCGAGAAGCGCTACATCTGGGTGGCAGTCGATTGTGATACGCTCGAACTACCGGCCGTCAACATTTCTTCCAGTTAATTAGGCCTCGACGCATTATTGTTCTTATTGAAAGGTCTCGAACAATGTCCCGGTCGCCTACTAAGTGCACTGACCGCTGCCCCTGGTACGATTGACTGTTCGAACTCTCGGACTGCGAATGCTAGCATTGAACCTGGGGACATCAGTTTCATGTCGAAGCGTGGTTCGGGATCTTCAAATATCGAACCAGACGCTTCTAACACCGACTTCCTTTTTACAGAACCGCCAACTCAGCCAGATCGTAGCTCACAGCCTTCGCTGTTCTCCACAATGGAACCTTCTAACCTTGACACCTTGCGGTGCAACGCGTAAACATATGCATAAAATATGCTCTGTTGAACGCAAGACAGCAGCAATCTACGATTTATGATATTCAATTTTCCGCCGATAACAACGCTCTAGCAGCAGATTTTGAGATCGGACGATTCGATTTCGGCTGACTTGTGCAGTGATCAAAACATCAGTTTCACAAGATACTGCACAAAGTAAGAGATGGACGATGGCGATGCCTCTCCCGAATACGTCCAGAGAAGGAGAGCAGGCGGCGAGCCCTTAACTCGCCGCCTGCGCGAGATTATGTACGATGCACTTACGCGTGAGCTCCCGGAACTGGTCATGCCAGCTCCGGGAGCAGATCTCGTCGCCGTCGTCCTTTAGCATCGCAAACACGGTCTCACTCATTAACCGCTGATTGTAGATATCGTCGTCAATTCTGGCGTTATGAGCTTTCTTGAGTGGGTTTTGCTCACAGTGTTTGATCACTGGTCGCGTTGACGCATCACGACAGGCTTCACGGAGTTCCCCCCAAGAGTACATCTTGTCGGCCAGCAACGCCTGCAGGTCTTCGGCGTTGCGCCGAAAGACCTGCAGTCCAATATGGCCATTATAGGCCTTCTTCGTCGTGAAATGTGCATCCATGATAGCAAGAGACTCCGTCATCCGTTCTAGTTTAGCGAAGAATCCAGTCGCAGTCTGTTGATTAAATATCGTCGCAACTACCCGGTTGAGGAACCCGGTGGGGAATGTGTACTTACCACCGGATTCAGTAGTTGTTGACCGGATTCAAAGAGGGTTCCCCTCCGATGAGTTGCGCGAGCGCGCTCGCGCAACGAATCTCGTCGAGCGAGAGCGGAAGTTCGACATCGCGCGCTGTTCTACACGCTCACCTTTGGCTTCGCTGCTGGCTCAGACCGCTCTTTGCAGGCGTTTCTCGAACGCTACGTCGAAATGGCTGATTGCGACGAACTCTCCTACGCATCGTTCCATGACTGGTTCGAACCGGGCTTCGTTGCCCTCCTTCGAGAGATTCTCCATGACGCCATCGAGAATCTCGACACCGGACGAGCCGACTTGAACGGCCGTCTCGAACGCTTTCGAGACGTTCTCATCGCTGACGCTACCATCGTCTCGTTGTACCAGGACGCCACCGATGTCTACGCAGCAACTGGCGACGATCAAGCCGAACTGAAGCTCCACCTCACCGAATCACACTTCCAACACGATTCCGAACAACGGACGGAAAAACTCATGACCGGAGTCAGCTACCCACTGGCGAGTGGGTAGCTAACGCCCTCATACTGCTTGATCTCGGTTTCTACGACTTCTGGTTGTTCGACCGCATCGACGCCAACGGCGGCTTGTTCATCTCCCGCGTCAAGGATAACGCGAACTTCGAGATCGTCGAAGAACTCCGGACGTGGCGGGGTAACAGTATTCCACTGGAAGGAGAGTCGCTGCAAGACGTCCTCGACGACCTGCAGCGACAGGAGATCGACGTTCGGATCACTCTCTCATTCGAGCGTAAGCGAGGGTCGGGCGCGAGCGCGACTCGAACGTTTCGGCTGGTCGGACTTCGAAACGCAGAGACCGAAGAGTACCATCTGTATCTGACAAATCTGGCGCGTAAAGAGTACCGCGCGCCCGATATCGCACAGCTCTATCGGGCGCGCTGGGAAGTGGAGCTGCTGTTCAAGATGCTGAAATCGCAGTTCGGCTTGGATGAGATCAACACGACCGATGCCTACATCATCGAGGAGCTGATTATCATGGCGGCAATTTCGTTGCTGATGAGTCGCGTAATCGTGGATGAGCTGCGGACGCTCGAAGCGAACCAGCGCGAGAAAGACGCCGCAGACGCCGACGAGTCGGCGTCGCGGCTCTCCCGGCGTCGGTGTTCACTGGCGGTCGAACGCCACGCGCATCTGATTCAGTTGTACCTGATGATCGAGTTGGGCTACGAACTGCCGGACTTGGACGAGTTGCTGCTGTGGGTGTCACAGAATCCAAATCCACACAGGGAACGGTTACGCGAACAGGTTCAATCGGGTGAGTTCGCCTTTGATCGCCACTAAACTAGAACGGATGGCTGTCGGAGTGGACGATGTGTTCCTTACTATCTGTGGAAATTCGTATAGGTTCATACGTCCAAGAGCAGTCAGAACGGATCCAGAGAGGTTCCTACTAGCAGTGGGCTAGCAAGAGTCAAATTGTTAATTCGTTAGTGGCTTTCCTGGAATCATCTACCACTTATTACTGCCTATACAAACAGCAGATTGAAAACCTCAGTAGTAGTAATTGATTATAATGCCTAATGTCGCTATGCTGTATCACGGAAATAGTGAAGAATTACATCCAGCTCACCGTGGATTTGCAGAGTCAATTGACGCAGATATCCTAAGTATATCAGAAACCTCTCCGCATTCAATGAAATCGTTCTATCAAGAACTTAGCCGAGGATACTCTATCGGAAAGTATGATACAGTAATAGCTGAGGGGTCACGACCACTGTATACAGGGATGATTCACAAGATGATACACGGTTCTAATCTCATTTACCTCTGTGCTGACCACCGACTCTACGACCTTTGGAACGGCTCGGTCGAGGTTGATTCCGCGTATTCGTTTTTCAAACATGTCTTGGGAACATACGGAAAGCCAGGTGTTCGAGCTGTCGCGCAACACAGCGTCGACGGGATCATCGCCGTTTCGGAGTTCGTCGAAGACTATCTCCGCCCGATCTTCCGTGATCGAGTACCGACTCGAATCGCACACCCGTATATTCAGCCAGATCTGTACGAGCAACTCGGTCAGGCCACACCCGAATTGACTCGAAAAGTTGCCGTAACAGTTGGGCGGGCGACCAGGTACAAAGGCGTCGATCTGCTCGTCGACGCATGGCCTGCCGTGCGGGAGCGACATCCGAATGCCGAACTCCGTATAGTCGGAGACGGACATCCTGAATCGTATGCAGATACTCCCGGAGTCAGGGTTCTTGGATTCGTTGATGACATCGTAGACGCGTACGCGGACGCTGGACTGTACGTCCAACCATCGCGCGTCGACCCGTTCCCTGTAACTGTTCTCGAAGCACTTCGTACTGGCCTCCCTGCCGTGGTTACTGAATCGACTGGGGACTATACTGAAATAACCGAAATAGACGACCGATTAATAGCACCGACGACAGTGGATGGGCTAAGCGAGGCAATTAGCTGGTACTTCGATAGGTCGCAAACGGAGAAACAGGAATTGTCGAACGCTGCGAAACGTCGTGGAAAGCGGTTCGGACCGGACGAGCGTAAACGGATCTCCTGAGAACAATTTCTAGAGCTGCAAGCCAATATAAATACATGAGTTACACACTGATAGGGTCATAGCTGTCGCGCTTCGGGTATATTAAAACCGGCGTGAGCCGGTAGTAACGGCCTGTAATGTCTGCAATTTCCCATCCCGCTCAACCACGCCGAGTTCCTCGGCGTGCTCTTCGAGCAAGTCAGATGGAAAAAGCGTAGTAAGTTGACGCATTAGTCTCGCTGAGGAGGTGTTGTTGGACACAGCTATTACCTCCACATTCCTCTCAAAAAGCTCCTCGAAAGCCGCTGCTGTCACGTGGTTCTTCTCTTAGCTAAAGACGGATGCTTCTACCGTTCTTGATCATTCATTCCTCGCCACACTGGGGGGGGAAACACGAGTTGACGATGCTGTGTTTCTCGTCGATAGCACAGCACCACTGCAAATAGCCTGCTCACGACACGGCCTCGATTTTAGATACAAAAAACGAAGAAATCGGGATAGTGTTGAACGTGTCTTTCGAAAAATAAAGTGAAGAACTTCCACGTTTAGTAATAGTTTTAGTCATGCCGAATCCGAAACTGCCAACAACTTGCTCAGATCATTCACCTTCACATGGAACCGGGTTATCTAAACACGACCAGCTAAATACTGTAGTTTTATTAACCTCTACTCGAACTATCAAAATATGATTAACGAAAATTTGAAAGTTGCTATGATCTATTATGGATCGAGTCCTCATCCTTCACATGAGGGGTTTGCTGAAGCAATTGGAGCTGACATTCTTTCTTGTAATTCAGGCCATGAATCATCGAAGTATGGCTCTATTATTGGAGAATTAAAAAAGGGTATCTACTTAGACTATGATGTAATAATATCTGAGGGTAGTAGACCATTGATTACTTCTTCTCTCCAGAGCGTATTTAACGATTCTAAACTTATATATCTTTGCGCCGATCAGTTTTTCTATAATTTGAGCTTCGACTCTAGTAAAACAATATTTCATAAATTAGAAAAGAAGGCCCAAAGTAGTATATTTAACTATAATATAGATGGAATTATTGCAGTGTCTGAGTTTGCAGCAGAGTTCATGCGGTGTATCGTAGGAAGTTCTGTACCGATTCAAGTTGTTCACCCTTTTATACAATGGGAACGATTTGACGATCTAAATAACGCCACACCAAATCTGGAGTCACAGACAGCGATTACAATATCTTCAGCACGGTCCGGAACTGTGGGACAATACAAGGGAGTTGATTTGCTAGTAAAAGCTTGGAAAAAGGTTCGGCAGGAATATCCAAATGCCACGCTTTTAGTTGTCGGAAAAGGTCATCCCGAGTCGTATGAGGATACTGAAGGCGTTGTTGTGGAAGGATATGTGGATTCAATTTCAGATGTTATTCAGGAAGCGTCAGTTTATGTTCAGCCTTCCCGCGCAGATACGTATCCTGTAGCCGTTTTAGAGGCTCTTCGAGCAGGTTTGCCTACAGTAGTGACACGCACGACTGGTAATCGTTCGGAGATTCGAACCATTGATCCGAACCTTGTAGCAGATCCCAGTGTAGAATCTTTGGCTGAAACAGTCAAGAATTATTTCCAGATGTCTATAGATGAGAAATCAAATATATCAGCTATTTCAGCTCAACGAGGGGAGCGGTACCGTCCAGACGTTTGGAAACCAGCATTTAGACGGTCATTTTACTCGATGATATCTGATATTTAATTTTTGTAGTCATTTTTTCACACAAACCTAATCTGGAAGGTAGACTGTTGTTTGCCCATTAGAATAGATCTCCCCGTCAAATTCAGTGTCCGGTGGTCCAACAAAGACAAAAGTTCTACCGCCAATATTTCGGCCATCATCAACAATTATTCCAGATTCATTTGATAAATCACTATAAGCGTATTTTTCTCTCGATCTTTCCTCGTCAAAAGTAATCTTCCCACGGGTTGGACTAACCTGCTCAATTGGTATATTACTACTTGGTGGGATTACTGACTCCGAGTTTTCTGCGTACTCTGCAATCCACTCGTTTCCTTCTATTTTTTGTTCTGTGTCGTAGTTCGGATAATGAGGCACCTCGTCACTGATAGGTGAGAGTGCTATTCCGGCAACCGGTGACGCGAGACTTGCAATAGCAAAAAGACAAACTATGGTTGCAAGAACAGGAGGTCCAATTTTGCGGGGGACAAGTCGTTTTGTGGTTAGCAGTGTTGCTCCTGCACAGACATTGAGTCCGAGTAATCCGAGAAGCGCGTAAAACCGTTGTGGTTGAAAATCTCGAGCATTCAGGGTGAGACTCCCTAGAAGTAGTATTGATAAGACACTCATCCAGAGGATGATGAAATCGTATTCCCAGTCGGAGTGTCGAATGACAACCGCCGCCCCGAATACTGCCAGTCCGAACAGAATCGCTTGTCCTGCCGTGTTTGCTAGCAGTAGATCGAGACCGAGTTCCGAGTACCGCCCGGCACCCCCAGAAGCTGTCGAACTTTCGGATGCGGTCCCTGATAGCGGAGCTAATACTGAGAGGAGAAGGCTGGAAGCCCGGCCAAGTAAGGGACCTGTATGAAACGGATGTCCAATAATGCTAAGAATATACGCGGCTACAAACCCGAACGTTAGCGAGTGTGGCTGTGGTGGGTATTGATTCTTCAATACCGAAATATATAAGAGGACAAATATTCCGATTGTCCCCAGCAAGACCATCGCTGCGCCTGAACTAAATTGGTGACCAAAGATCAAAGCAGGGCTAACTACGATTCCAATGATGAGCCATCGATTGGCATATTTTTTACTCGTGGCAGAAAACAGGGTGAGCGCAGTAAGACCTACTAACAAAATCAGCGGATAAAAGAAGTTCAGCTTATTTGGATACATCCCACGTCCCAGTGTCCAACCCATACTGGCAAATAATAGTGTGGCGTACAGAACCACTTCCTGCGAGATCTTCGGTAATGCTGAATCCAGAATTGAGAGAATCAAGAGGGTTCCCACAAGAACAACCGTTGATAATAGGTAGTACGCTATCTCTGGAGAAATATCAAGAATAATAGCAGTTTCCGCCACGTGAATGAAATATCCAAGGTAGATCGAAAAGTCCAGCGATATATATGATTGAACGAGTCCCTCCCTAATTGCTGGCAGAGCTCGACCTTGTACATCTGGATTATATGCGCCAGCAGGAAACGCAAGTTGGGAACTCCAGTATGTAAAAAATGCTAGAACAAGTAACTGAGGAACGACTCTTCGTTTCTTTGCTCCAGTAGCAATCTCGTACGTGATATACCCCGCAAATAAACCGAAAACAACGTAGTGTACTAAGGGACGCTCATATGAGACAAAATAGTACATGCTGATAACGGAAGTAATGTACAAGCTTGTGAGAATGGCTGGAATTCGATAATCTATCGGAACTCGCATACGATCTTTTGCAGTCTTGAGAGGCGATCTGTAGAAGAAGAGAACAAACATAGCAACAACACCTCCGATAGCCCCACCGAGTATCGGACCGAGAACAGACAGGAATCCAATAGAGACGAGAATATAGAGGGCTAACAAGCAGAATACAAATACAATCACAGGGGCGTACCTGCGTATAAATCCGATACTGTATTGAGTAACAGTCATCATTGATAAAGTGGTATTTTATGCGTTTCAGTCCCGTAGCACTTTACAAGTCTGTGGAATCCAGTCTGAGTGGAATATCACGCGTACCCCAGATCTTCCAATCTTTCATGAACTGCATCTCCATCTACCGAACTCGTCGATTCAAGTTGATGAGTGTCTTTTTGACTGGGGACCTCTCTCTGTTCCCCAAATAACTCCAATATTGAAGGGGTGACATCAGCATGTCTCGATAGGTCGAAATCCATAGTTCCGCCCCAAACACCTTGACGAGTATCGTGGTCCATCTTCAGATCCGAATCGACCCTCATAAACGAAGTTTGTCGCATTCCGTGATCCGAGAGTATTAGAACATTTTCTGGGTCAATATCCTCCACTAATTGTTCTGTGAGAGCGTCAATCTTTTTATATGCGGTCTGAATATACGATTTGTCATCTGTTGCGTGAAGCAAGTCATCGATAGACCGAAGCATTAGGAAGCCGAATTCTGGCTCCTCGGACATTTCATCGTTGTAGAGGTCTGTGTACGTGTCAACGATACGTTCAGATTTTTCGATATGTGCGTCGGTATAGTCACCCTCAGAGACCGAAGAGTCAAATACAGGAGAATTGGGATCGACATAGTATCCAGAGAAGTCATCTGAGTACACAGTTGATTCGAGCTCTTTCGGAGAGACGAGAGGTTCGGTTGCCTCCTCGTATTTTGGAGCGGGAATGCCAGACACGAGAATTCCATCTGTGTCTAGCACAGGATATGTGAGTGGCAACCCGAATACGAGAGATTGTCCGGGTAACATCTCCCATACTCGTTTGAATTTGACATCGGTACTCTGAATATGATCTTTATTCATCCGACCCCCTTCAGTTGCGAGTCGTCCAAGGATCTCACTAACCAATACGCGACGGAAAAATGTAGGTATTGCCTGCGTTATCGCTGCTTTCTTGATTGCACCGGCAAGAGGGTGGCCGCTATATTTTCCGTAGACGAACCCGAGAATCTCGTGATCCTCAAATGGCGCACCGGTGGTCATGGTCGTCCAAGCGTTCGCGCTACTGATGTATGACGCCTTGTGGAAGAGATCGGATGGTACTAGCTTGCCACTGTGATCTAACAAGTCCCAGTAGGGTAAATCGAATTCGTTAAGATGACGGTGAGAAGCACCATCCCATCCGATAACAAGTAATTTCATTATTGTATTACCTGTTGTTGTCGCATTTAGCTGTTTCGACTGTATGTTTTTTCCACATCACGTACGGTCTTCTCCCAAGTCATTGATTGCCTTTCGCGTGACGCTTCTAATTCCATTTCTGATCGGACTTTCCCATCCTGTAGTTGAGAGATTACTTCCCTTAGTTTGCTGATCTTTCTCTCCACAACTAGTCCATACTTGCCATCCTTGATCGCCGTCGGAATTCCACCGGCATCCGCCCCGATCACGGGCGTTCCACACGCCATCGCTTCAAGCAGTACCAGTCCGAATCCCTCGTACGTCGACGGTAGAATGAACACGTCCGCCGAGGAGTACAGTATCGGTAACTCCTCGTCCGGAACGTAGCCGAGAAAGTGGACCTGATGGCTGATCCCCAGTTCCTGAGTTAACTCTCGTAACGTCTCCTCGTGTCGGCCCGTTCCAGCGATCAGGAACTCGATCTCGTCGTCGTCGACTGCGGCCAACGCACGCAACGCCAGATCGAGTCCCTTTCGAGCCCCCAATCGACCCACGTACAACAGCGTCGTCTTCTCTGAGTCGACGGCCGGATGCTGCTCTTCCCGAGGGTAGAACCAGTCCGTATCGACGCCGTGCGGAATCATCGCCACGTCGTCTTCGTCGAGCCCGTACTGTGTCGTCAACTGCTCGTAGGCGTGATCACTAATCGCGATCACTTGGTCGGCGTCTCGACTCGCGACGTAGTCCATCACGACGTTCATCGGATGGAAAAAGAATTTCAACAGATAGTCGGCAGGGGTCTCCAGCGCGACCGCATTGGTTTCTCCAATCG